>Ga0114908_1000012_pt1 | contig 218094 bp, 211 predicted proteins | sample MalvireepMed_s17_FD_87292 | JGI IMG/M metagenome (GOLD analysis project Ga0114908, IMG submission 87292) | Marine viral communities from the Global Malaspina Expedition - Malaspina viral metaG DeepMed_s17 | ecosystem: Environmental > Aquatic > Marine > Oceanic | place: Mediterranean Sea... | reverse complement strand
GATTTCAATATTTTGGATTGATAAGGACTTATAAAAGCGAGTAGGGGAGCGGCTTATGCAGTCCGGTTCAACTCCAAAATGTTGGTGTTTTGCGACCAAAAAAAGAATAACTGTACGGCGTGGTAGGGAATCAAAAACCTAAAATGAAGAATCGGTAAGCTTCAGGAAGGGAAACTAAATGCAAGAATGGAAATTATAAATCTCAATTATAAACCTGATCGAAAATATGTAGAGGTTATGAATGAATTGTGTGGATTTAAAAATATATATTTTGATCTATTTCAAAATATATATGGAGATAAGACTCATCAAATCTTTAAATTTTCAATTTGAAAGAAAGTAGGACTTTTAAATTTTGGCAGAAATTCAGAAATCTGCCACCACTTACTGGTGAAACATTTAAAAACGATGTTAAATATTGAACTTAGAAAATGACGTAAGAGTTATTTTCTCGATTAAATTTTCGGAAAAAACTTAGAATTTGATTTCAATTGCCATCAAATGCGATTATTCTAAGTTGCTCTTTTTAATTTATTTGAAATAGGTGAAATTCTGTACTTATTCTGTACTATGTATAAAAAGAAAAAGCTTCACATCTCTGTGAAGCCTTGATTTTACTAGTAGCGAGACCGAGATTTGAACTCGGGACCTCCGGGTTATGAATCCGACGCTCTAACCAGCTGAGCTACCTCGCCGTCATTTTGCTAAGCGGGTGCAAATATATGTTTAAATTTTCGCTGAATCAAAATTCATTATTAATTTATTATTTGATATTTATTTTTATATCTTCCCAAATTATACAAAAGTTGAAATAACGATTTAAAGAACACGACAATGAGTGATAAGGTCAAATTTGAACTGGAGTTTGTTATTCAAGCTTCACCTCAGTTGCTTTACCAATATATTTCCACTCCCTCGGGACTGTCTGAATGGTATGCCGATAATGTAAATTCCCGTGGAGAAATTTTCACCTTTATTTGGGATGGTGCAGAAGAGCGCGCAAAACTGCTCAAGCGAAAAAGTGAGGAATTCGTAAAGCTGGCATGGGAAGAAAATGAGGATGGTTCATTTTTTGAAATGAGAATAATAGTTGATGAAATAACAAAGGATGTTTCTCTATTTATAACAGACTTTGCTGAGGATGACGAGGTGGATGAGGCAAAAATGCTTTGGGAAAACCAGGTTTCCGACCTTAAACAGGTTCTTGGTTCAACCTAGTCCTATTCTCAAGTAAACCGTATCTTTGGTCCCGATTTAAATCGGGACTTTTTTATGGTCAATTACAACGGAGAACTTTTAACAGAGGATAAGCCAATTTTTACGAACAATAACAGGGCCTTTAAATATGGGGATGCCCTTTTTGAGTCGGTTCGATACGTAAATGGAACCCTCTTTTTTTGGGAAGATCATTATTTTAGGTTAATGGCCTCTATGCGCATCTTGCGTATGGAAATTCCAATGGAATTCACACTGGAGTTTTTGGAAGAGGAAATTAAAAAGACCATTACCTCAAATAAATTGGATAGTGGAGCGGTTCGCGTCCGTTTAACCGTCTTTAGAAATGAAGGAGGATTGTATACCCCATCCACAAATGAGGTATCCTACGTTATAGAGACTAGTGCCATGGAATCCCCTTTCTTTATTATTGAAGAAGGCGAGTACGAAGTGGAATTGTTCAAAGATTACTATGTGAACAAGGATATGCTCTCCAACCTAAAATCCACCAACAAAATATTGAATGTTGTGGCAGGAGTGTATGCCGAAGAAAATGGCTATGCCAATTGTTTATTGGTCAATACCGATAAAAAGGTGGTAGAGGCCATTAACGGAAACCTATTTTTGGTGAAGGGAAATGAAATCAAGACCCCGCCTTTAAGTGATGGTTGTTTGGATGGTATCATCCGTAAAAATTTGATGAAAATCATTGCAGGTTCCGAAGAGTACGATTTGGTCGAGGATTCCATCTCTCCCTTCGAACTTCAAAAAGTGGACGAACTTTTTATTACCAATTCCATTGTGGGCATTCAACCCATCAGCAAATACAGGAAGAAAGAATTTGAGGCAAAGGTTGCAAAAAGCCTCGTGGGAAAATTGAATGCTAAGGCGCGTATCGGTTAATTGAGCGAAGGATTTTCGGGGGCATTGGACCATAGAACATAATCTCCGCCAAGTTCCATCATCTTTTCTTTCCAAAATGCGTTCGCAGCTTTTTCCAGAATACTGCTTTCGTATTCATTGGGCAACACTACCCAAGATTTTGATGACAGTTCTTGGTCCAGTTGGCTGATACCCCAACCAGAGTATCCCAAAAAGAACCTGATGTCCTGTTCGGTTATGGTTCCACTATTGATGAGTTCCACTGTCATTTCAAAATTACCGCCCCAAAAAATACCATCGGAAATTTCGATACTGTTTTCAATGAGCTCAGGAACCTTATGGATAAAATAAAGATTGTCCTGTTCCACAGGTCCGCCATTAAAAACTTGAAAAGGAATGGTGATATCAGAAACAAGGTCGCAAATGGTGTAGTCCAAAGGTTTGTTCAGAATAAAGCCAACCGAACCCTCGTGGTTGTGTTCGGCAATAAGTACAACAGACCTGTTGAAAGAAACGTCACCGGTAAGTGATGGTTCTGCAACAAGTAAATTCCCTTTTTTAGGCTTTTGACTTACCATTTACATTTTTTCTTGTACTTAAATTTAACATATTATTCTACATATGCAAAAAACACAACGCATATAAACTAAAAAAGCACCCCTAAAGGAGTGCTTTCATATATTAAATAAATAATTGATTAGTTAACTGCACTGCTCAATTCAGCACCTGCTTTGAACTTTACAACGTTCTTAGCGGCAATCTTAATAGTAGCTCCAGTTTGTGGATTTCTACCTTCTCTAGCGCTTCTTTTGGAAACTGACCAAGAACCAAAACCTACCAAGGAAACTCTGTCTCCTTTTTTAAGCGTTCCTTCTACATTTCCCAAGAAAGATTCCAATGCTTTTTTTGCTGCTGCTTTAGTGATGCCAGCATCAGCTGCCATAGCATCGATTAATTCTGTTTTGTTCATAATGGAATTAAATTAATTGTTGTTAATATAATTTTAATGCTGAACAAATTTATATGGATTTGCGTCTCACGCAAGTAAAACCAAGGGAAATAAGGGTTTTTGTTGATAACTTGAAACGTTTGTTGATAAAGTGGGAAAAAAATGACAACATTTCCTAGCCCAATCACAGCAAGGCTTTAGCGAAGATAGGCGTCATTTTCCAGATTTAGGCCATTTAAAACCTCGTTGACCTGCATTCGGCGTTTCCCTGGAAGTTGTAACTCCAAAAGCGAAATATAACCCTCTTTCACCGCTATTTTCAATGATTTTTTCTCTATCAATATTTTTCCAATACTGTGATTGTGCTCTGCCTGAAGCTTTTCAGTTTTAAAGATTTTCATTTGGTCCTCTTGGCCATCGTTCACCAACATGGTCCAAGCGCCGGGGTATGGACTCAATCCCCTTATATGGTTATAAATACTTTCCAAGGATGCGTTCCAATCAATCCGGCAGGTGTCTTTATGTATTTTTGGTGCGGGTTTGAGTGCCATGTTTTCATTTTGTGGTTGTCGGGTAACTGTACCTGCTTCAATTTGTTTGCAGGTTTCTACAACAAGGTTAGCTCCAAGCTCCATCAATCTGTCGTGCAAGTCACCTACACTGTCCGCTGGTAATATTCTTTCTGTTTTTTGAAGGATAATGTTACCCGTATCAATTTTTTCATCAATAAAAAAGGTAGAGACACCCGTTTCGGTTTCGCCATTGATTATCGCCCAATTGATGGGTGCCGCACCACGATACTGGGGAAGGAGGGAAGCATGAAGATTAAAAGTACCGTACTGTGGCATTTGCCAAACCGCTTTGGGCAGCATCCTAAAGGCGACCACTACCTGCAAGTTGGCATTTAGCGCCTTTAGTTCCTCGAGAAAATCCTCATCCTTTAAATTGGTAGGCTGTAAGACTGTTAAGCCATGTTGTACCGCAAATTGCTTTACGGCCGATTCTTGGACCTTACGCCCACGGCCAGCGGGCCTGTCGGGTGCAGTCACTACGCCGACCACATTAAAATCGGCTTCCAATAAATTCTTTAGAGTTCCCACAGCAAAGTCGGGGGTGCCCATAAATACAATGCGAAGTGGATTATTTTTTGGTGTACTCATTCTTGAAATTTAGGGAGACCCGCTCATCTTCCAGCAGTCGCTCCAACGTTTTTAAAAGTTCTTTTTCTTTTGCCCCAATGGCCTTTTCGAGCTGTCGTGACGTATGGGGGCGGATTTCCAGGAGTTCCATGACCCTTTTCTCCAAATCATGGGGAGAAGCCACAACTTTTTTCTTGGTGCAAATATCGCATGTGCCACACTTTTCCGTAGTCTTTTCTCCAAAATAATTCAATAGGTATATGCTACGGCACAGCTTTTTATTGGAAACGTATCCCAACATCGCCGCCATGTTGTTCTGTTTTACCTGATTAAAATCTTTGATTTTCTTGGCGAACAGGTTTATGGTATGGTCGTCTTCACGGGGTACCAAAAAAGTAATTTCCAGGTCAGATGTATTGTTCACGTACTCAGCAATCCTATCGTCTGCAAGTTGCTGCAATATCTTTTTTAAACGCCCCTCGTTCACATCTGTTTTTCGGGACAACATGTATAGGTCGATTTTTGTCTCATATTCCGTAATGCCCCCATATGTGCGTAGAATGGTTTGGATGATGGGGGCCGTTTTCCTGTTTTTGTCCAAATAATTGAATATCTCATTTTTGGAAGCTACAAACTGAAGCGTGGTTTTCTCCTTAAAATTCTCAGCAAGCGATAGCACGGAATTCTGGTCAAGAATGCGAATGGCATTAAAGGTCATGTTCGGGTTGAACTCGTATCGCTTACAAAACTCATTGAACTTAAAGGACAAAGAATCGGAAACAAGCTCGCCGTAGGATATCTGAAAATAATTGTTGAGCTTGGAATAGACCTGTTTCACGAAAGCCACATCGGGCAAAGTGGATAGAAACTGCTGTTTGGCCTTATCTTCATCTTCGTTGGAAGTGATGATGATTGCTGTTGATGGTTCCCCGTCACGTCCAGCTCTACCGGCTTCTTGGAAATAACTTTCCAAACTGTCGGGTATTTGATAATGTATAACCAACCGAACATCCGGTTTGTCCACTCCCATACCAAAAGCATTGGTGGCCACCATCACCCTAACTTTGCCACTTAACCAAAGGTTAAGTTTTTCTTCTTTATCGGATTTGGGAATCCCACCATGAAAAAATGATGCGGAAATGCCATTTTTTATCAAAAAGTTGGCCAACGATATGGACATTTTTCTGGAACGCACATACACAATGGAGCTCCCGTTAATTTTCTCCATATACTTTTTGAGCTGGTACAGTTTGTCCTCCGAACGTTTTACCTTAAAGTTAATGTTGGAACGGGAAAAGGAATCTTTGAAAATCTCAACATTTTCCAATTCCAAATTCTCTACAATGTCCGCTACTACGCGCGGAGTTGCAGTTGCCGTTAGGGCTATCATAGGGGTTCCGGGAACCAGTTCTTTTAAAATGGAGCATTCAAGGTAGGCGGGCCTAAAATCGTTGCCCCATTGCGAAATACAATGGGCCTCGTCAATAGCAATGAGGTTGATGTTCATTTGCTGGATACGTTCCTGGACGATAGACTGCTGCAAGCGTTCGGGAGATAGATACAAAAACTTATAGTTGCCGTAGACACAATTATCCAAAAGGTCGTTCAAGTCGTTGGGGGGGATGCCTCCTGTTAACGCAATGGCCTTAATGCCCCTTTTTTTTAATTGGGATACTTGATCTTGGATTAATGCTACCAACGGAGAGACTACAATACAAATACCGTCTTTGGCCAGTGCAGGTACCTGATAACAAATAGATTTTCCTCCTCCAGTGGGCATCAATGCGAGAACATCTTGCCCGGACAGAACGGTGCTGATGATTTGTTCTTGGGATTCCCTGAAATCATCATACCCCCAAAATTGTTTTAAAATGCTTGTGGTATCCTTATCCACTATAAATTTTTAAGTGTCTTCAAAATAAAATCAATCCGATTTGGGACGTCATCTTTTGGCACTTCGATGGGGTTATAGCCAAATTGTGTATATGTTTTCATCAAAGAATGGTGAATGCTCTCTGCTTCTTCAAAGGTTTCCATTCGTTCATAGTCGGAAACATAGATTTCTCTCCAAGGTGGAACAATAAAAATGGAATCGTACCTGTGATTTTCGCAATGGGAAGTGAAAAAATCATCGTACTGCTGTCCAAAAAAATCCATATATGCCAGTACATCAGGGATACCACGGTCAAAAAAACTGATGGGAACATCTATTTTAAGGGACTCCTTGTAGTGGAACGTTCTTCCTTCCAATAAATCCTTGTTGAACTGCAACGCATCATCCACAAAAACCAAAGGATTGGAAATGTAGTGTTCCGACTGCCCCTCTTGTTTGGCTTTTGAGGTCATATCACGGATAATTTCATGAAAACAATGATAACCCATGCTTTCCAATCCATTTACGATGGAAGTTTTACCGGTTCCCGGTGCTCCCGTGACAACTATTTTCTTCTTTCCCAAAGACCTTGAATTTATGTTACAAAGTAATGAAATCGACTTAAGGAAAAAAAATTGATGGGTAAGCCATATATTTGTATAAAATTGAGGTATGGATAATAAGGATACAGAAGAGTTTTACGCAAAGCTGAAAGAAAAGTTACAGGAAAGTACCACTTGGCCATCCACATATCTCTATAAATTCATAGTTCCGACGGATGAGCAACGTATTTCGCAGATTCAAGATATTTTTGACAATACCGGTGCCGTAATCGAATCAAAAAAATCTAAAAAAGGAACATATACCAGTTTATCCATTACTGTGGATCTGGAAGATCCGGATGCAGTAATCCAAAAATATAAGGAAGTTTCCGTTGTTGAAGGGGTTATTTCTTTGTAGACCCTTTATTTGCTATAATTTTATTACTTTGCGGACATTATCGGATTACTTTCCAAGTATCAAATCTCTAAACACATTACTTTGAACGAAATATTTAATTTAGAATACAACACGGAACGTCCACACCTTTTTATCCCGGAGTACGGTCGTCATTTCCAAAAAATGGTAGATCATGCTGTGTCGATCGAAGACCGCGACGAACGTAACAGAGTGGCCAAATCCATTATCAGTGTAATGGGAAATTTACAACCCCACTTTAGGGATGTTCCTGATTTCCAGCATAAACTTTGGGACCAATTGTTCATTATGGCCGATTTTAAATTGGATGTCGATTCCCCGTTTCCGATTACGTCAAAAGAGGTTTTGCAACAACGCCCAGAACCGTTGGATTACCCACAGAACCACCCAAAGTACCGTTTTTACGGGAACAATATCAAAAGAATGATAGATGTTGCCGTAAGCTGGGACAAAGGTGATATGCGATCTGGATTGGAATATGCCATAGCCAACCACATGAAAAAGTGTTATTTGGTTTGGAACAAGGACACGGTCGAGGATAGTGTAATCTTTAATCACCTTAAGGAACTTAGTGATGGACAGATAGATTTGGCAAAAAGTGACGAAAGCCTTACAGAAAGTGGGCAGTTTCTTAAAAATAAGCCAAGCAGGTCCAACAATAACAGCAATAACCGAGGAAAAAAAGGACAGAGGGGCCGCAAAAAAAGATATTAAACTCCAAAGGAATACATGGGTACATTTCGAATAGAGGGTGGACACCAATTGCACGGTGAAATTACACCCCAAGGGGCAAAGAACGAGGCACTACAGATTCTTTGCGCTGTATTGCTTTCAGAAGAAAAAATTACCATTAATAACATACCCGACATCGTAGATGTCAATAAGTTGATTGCCCTTCTAGAGGATTTGGGAGTAAAAATCCAGAAGAAAGGCAAGGGGTCTTACACCTTTAAGGCAGATGATGTAAACCTTGATTATCTGCAATCCGCCAAATTCAAAGAAGATGGAAGAGGGCTTCGTGGTTCCATTATGTTGGTGGGCCCACTATTGGCAAGATTTGGAAAAGGATATATTCCAAAACCCGGGGGAGATAAGATAGGTAGAAGGAGGTTGGATACCCATTTTGAAGGTTTTATAAAATTGGGAGCACAGTTCCGATACAATAAGGAAGACCATTTCTACGGAGTTGAGGCCGATAAGCTGAAAGGGACTTATATGCTTTTGGACGAAGCATCGGTTACTGGAACGGCAAATATTGTAATGGCCGCAGTTTTGGCCGAAGGCACAACTACTATCTACAATGCTGCTTGCGAGCCTTATCTACAGCAATTGTGCAAAATGCTTAACCGCATGGGAGCTAAAATCTCTGGTATCGGTTCCAACTTGTTGACCATTGAAGGTGTGGATGCCTTAGGAGGTACCGAGCATACCATGTTGCCCGATATGATCGAAATTGGTAGCTGGATCGGTCTAGCGGCAATGACCCAAAGCGAACTCACCATTAAGAATGTGAGTTGGGACGATTTAGGAGTGATTCCAAACGTGTTCCGTAAGTTGGGAATAACCGTGGAAAGAAAGGGTAATGACATATTTATCCCAAAGCATGAAGACGGTTACGAGATTCAGAATTTTATTGATGGGTCCATTCTGACCATTGCAGATGCTCCTTGGCCTGGACTTACCCCAGATTTGTTGAGCATCATTTTGGTTGTGGCAACACAGGCCAAAGGAGAAGTGCTCATCCATCAAAAAATGTTCGAGAGCCGTTTGTTCTTTGTGGATAAGTTAATCGATATGGGAGCAAAAATCATTCTTTGCGACCCACATCGCGCCACGGTCATTGGGCATGATTTCAAATCCACATTAAAGTCCACCACCATGGTATCTCCCGATATTAGGGCAGGGGTTTCCCTTTTGATTGCGGCATTGTCCGCCAAAGGGACTTCCACTATCCATAATATCGAACAGATAGATCGTGGTTACGAAAACATCGATGAGCGCTTGCGTGCTATCGGGGCCAATATTGTTAGGGTTTAGTAAGGTTATTTATTTCAGTCTATTTAGTTATCAGGATTTTTAATAAAATCCACAATGGCTGTAATCAATCCATCTTTAAGCGGAAGGTCTGGATTTGAATAGGTTTCAATGTTTTTCATTCTGTCCATCTCCGCCTCTTTCAGAATATGGTTCATTCCTTCCAGAATAACTTTTTCTGAGTTTGGATTTGAGGCATGAAGTTTCTCAACATTCTGCATGTCTACCTGTATATCCGTAGTTCCTTGAACAAGCAAAACGGGTTTGTCCAACTTTGCCAGTTCCACTTGTGGATCATATTTGAACCAAGAAATAAGGTAGGGTTGCACACTGGGTCTAAAAAGTGAATAAAGAAATTGTGGAACAGAGTCCACCTTTTTTCCCATTTCCAAATACTGAAGAATAGGAGCGGATTGTTCCCATACAAATGAGGGTTGTGCCTTCAACTGTCGTTCCAATGGTTTGGCGGCGGGTTCCCCCACACCGGCAACAGAGATAAATCGGTCCACCATTGGGTTTTGGGACGCAATCATACCGATTAAAGAACCCTCACTGTGACCTAAGACCACAATTTCTGAAAAGCCATCATTTTTTTCAAGTAGATCTACCCAATCCTTGGTGTCTTCAATATAGGTTTCAAATTTGAGGTTACTTTCTTCAACACCAGCTTCTGTACTTTTGGCTATTCCTCGTTTATCAAACCTGACCGATGCAATACCATGATTTCCCAATCCTTCCGCAAGCATTTTCAGAGAATTGTTCTTCATCATAGGATTGTTTCCATTCCTGTCCGTGGGGCCAGACCCTGCTATAATCAATACCACAGGAATTTTATCGGAATGCTTGGGCAAGAGCATGGTCCCTTGAATGTTTCCGGTCTCTGTGGTCATAGTAATCGGTTTTTCCTCTAATTGGGCATTTAATAGACCGGTTATGAATAAAAAGATTAACCCTATTTTGCTTTTTAGGTTCATTAAGTCAATGTTGATTATTTTTCGACCAATTTCCCATCAGGATAAAGTGCGAACCGGCCACGGTCTTTATCGTGCACATTATCAGGGTGTGGCCATGGCCATCCACCAAATTGTGTAAGGCGGTATTCCTCCATTACTTTTTGAATTTCTTCTTGTGTGTTCATCACGAAAGGGCCGTATTTGGCAACGGGTTCACCGATGGGTTTTCCTTGCAGCATCATAAAATGAGCTGTTTCAGAACCTATTTTGATGTTGACATCTTGCGTTGGGTCCAGAACAATTCCAAAATTTGGATTGATTTTTTTGTCCTCGATATGAATTTCATCACCTTCATAAAAATAGAGCACACGGTTTACTTCAGAAGAATTCGCCTTTGGCAGCGTATATTCTGAATCTGCATCCACATGAATGTTCCAAACCGCTACTTCGTTTTCGGGATTGGCTGCCCATGAATCCGGAGCAGGGTCAATAGGGTTCACATTTTTGTAAGTACCTGCAACTACTTTGATTTTCGCGTTTTCTTCTTCAATAATCGGAATATCCTCGTTCCATAGCATTTTAAAGTGTGGATCAACAAACTTTCCGGCTTTGGGAAGGTTCAACCAGATTTGAAAAAGTTCCAACGTGTTTTCCTCATCATCTTTTAGCAATGGAAACATTTCTGAATGTTGTACGCCTCTCCCTGCTGTCATCCATTGTACATCGCCCTTGCCAAACCTACCGGCCGCACCAAGGGAATCAGAATGGTCACAAAACCCCTTGTTGACGATGGTAATCGTTTCAAAACCGCAGTGTGGATGGAAAGGGAACCCAGGAATCGTCTGACCGTGGTACATACGCCATTCGGCATTGGGGTTAAAATCACTACCTAGATTTCGCCCTTTCAGCAAAGATTCATCTGGTCCCATATCTCCGTTTCCTTTTGGAAAACGGTCCAAATGGTACACACTGAACAAAAAAGGGTCAAGGGTTTGCCAAGGGGAGCTTAACGGAAAGGTTTGAATAATAGGATTTTTCATAGCGTAATGTTTAATTTTTCAAGATTAAAAAGCCTGCGAAGGGCAGGCTTTTCAATCAAATTGTAATTTAAGTTATTTGCCAGGGATAGGTGGCGGACCATCGATCATGGCCTCATATTTTACATCACCTTTTCTGGTCTTATATTCTTCTTTTACTTTTTCCACCAATTTCGGGTCATCAAAAAGGTCCAGCATGGTCATCCCCATGGCTTTGGAAGCATAGATCATTCCTTTGTGCCCAATGCTCATTCCACCGCAGGCTACTACGGCCCAAGAGTGCCACGGCGTATCTTTTGGAGCCACAGTAACCCCGAGGTTAATGTTCGGTACATTCCAGCTTACATCGCCCACATCAGTAGAGCCACCACCGGGCAGTTCCTGTGTTTCTTTCAGGGGATGGACTTCTCCGTCCATGCCCACTTGTGGCTTTCCGGTCGCTTCTTGAATGGCTTTACCATAGGTAATCTCTTCCTCGGTGTAAGTGATCGGGCCTAAAAGCTCCAGATTGTTCTGCATGATCTTACCGCCTTCACGGTTGACCAAAGTTTCGTAGATACCAGAAATCAAAGAATATTTGTACTCTACATTGGCCATAATGGCTGCACCTTCGGCCATGGCCTTTACCCGCTCAAAAGTGGGAAGCATTACATCTCTCTTTGGATCACGTACCCGCACCCACAGTCTTGAATAATCCGGAACCACGTTAACCACTTGCCCGCCATCTTGGATGTGGTAGTGGATGCGGGATGTGGGTTTAATGTGCTCTCTGTAGTAATTGATTCCTGTCGTATATAATTCTAGGGCATCGGAGGCACTACGACCATTCCATGGGTCTGCGGAAGCATGGGCAGCCTGTCCGTAGAATTCTACCATAAAATCAACCAAGGCCAATCCACTCTGTACGTCGGCTTCGATTTCAGCTGATGGGTGCCAGCTTACATTAACATCGACATCGTCCCAAAGACCGGCTTCTACCATCCAAACTTTTCCGAAGAATTTTTCCTCGGCAGGTGTTCCAAAGAATTTTACAGTTCCTTTGATTGTCCCCGCTTCAATTTGTTCTTTAATGGCGATGGCCGCTCCCAAACTTGCGGCACCGAACATGTTATGTCCACAGCCATGACCTGGTTCACCTTCGATTCTTGGGTCTTTGGTAGGGACGGTATTTTGTGAAAGGCCTGGAAGCGCATCAAACTCGCCCAAGACACTGATTACGGGAGACCCCGAACCATAAGTTGCTATAAAAGCCGTTGGGATATCTGCCACACCACGGGTAACGGTCATCCCATTTTCTTCGGCATAATCGGCAAGCAGTTCGGCAGAAATGGATTCTTCAAAAGCAGTTTCGGCCAAAGCCCAAATGGAATCGCTGATTTTGATAAGGTTTTCTTTGTGTTTTTCTACGGAAGCAACAACGGCTTTTTTGTCCTTGGACATCTTTTGGGCCGCTAGGTTGAGCGACATCAATCCCAAAAGGAGTAAGGTTGAAAGTTTCTTCATTTTAAAGGTTTTGAGTTAGTTATGTTCCATTGATTTGATTTAGTTTTTTTGAGATAAAACAAAATCGTCCCAACAGAGAACTAAAATTAACGAAAAAGCTTCAACTTACCGCTTCTTTATATGTTTTTAAGCATCGCTCGCGGGCTGTTTTATGATCAACAATAGGGTCGGGATAATTCATTTCTTGAAGGTCTGGCACCCACTTATTGATGTATTTTTTGTCCTTATCGAATTTCTTTATCTGTGTAGTGGGGTTGAAAATCCGGAAATAGGGAGCAGCATCTACGCCACTGCCAGCGGCCCATTGCCAGTTGCCCACATTGCTGGCCATTTCATAATCGAGCAGTTTTTCGGCAAAATAGGCTTCGCCCCAACGCCAATCGATTAAAAGATGTTTGCAGAGAAAACTTGCCACCAGCATACGTACCCGATTGTGCATGTAACCGGTTTCATTTAGCTCGCGCATTCCTGCATCTACCAAAGGATAGCCTGTTTTTCCATTTTTCCATTTTTCGAATTCATCCTCGTTGTTTCGCCATTCAATTCTATCGTATTTGGCTCTAAAAGCCTCATTAACGGTATGTGGAAAATGCCAGAGAATCTGCATAAAAAACTCTCTCCAAATCAGTTCGTTCCAAAACGTCTCGTTTTTTTCATCAATGGCTTTTTTTACCATTTTTCTGATGGAAACTGTACCGAATCGCAGGTGCGGACCTAAACGTGAAGTTCCTTTTTCTTTGGCGGGGTAGTCCCGTGTGTCTTCATATTTCTGAATCAAATCGGAAGTGACGGTAAAATCGGGAACTTTTATGGAAGACTCCTCAAACCCCATATCTTTCAGTGAAAGTTTTGGTAGATTTTTGGATGGATACAAGTTTTTACCAAGGTCACTCAATGTATCATACTCGACAAGATGAATAGACGGATTAAAATTTTCTTTCCATTTTTTCATGAATGGTGTATACACCACGTAAGGATCTCCATCGTCCTTCACCACTTCATCTTTTTCAAAAATCACTTGGTCCTTGAAAGTCTTGAACTCCACTTTATTTTCTTCCAAAAATAATTTTATCGCACCATCGCGTTTTTTGGCATATGGCTCGTAATCATGGTTGGTGTGGACGGCTTCAATCTTATAGTCTTTCAATAATTGCTTGAAGACCTTTTTTGGGGTATCGTAAAACTGTGCTATTCCGCTATCATGGTTGGAACCTAACTGATTATTTAATTTTTGCAGTTGTTCGTGGATAAAGGTTACCCTAGCATCATTTTTTGGGAGATTTTCCAGTATTTCGGTATCAAAAATGAATATTGGCAAGACGGGAACATCATCTTGAAGTGCTTGATATAGCCCAACGTTATCATCCAGACGCAAATCACGCCTAAACCAAAAAATATTGATTTTATCTTTCATGAATTCACGTTTAAGCTGGACATTCCACCATCGACCCCGATAACCTGCCCTGTAATCCATGAATTATCGGAACTCAACAAAAAGGTGGCCATATTAGCTATATCCGCTGCGTTGCCGACTCTTTTCATGGGGTGTCTTTCGGACATCATCTCTTTTTTCTTATCGTTGCTCAGCAGTCGTTCCGATAGGGGAGTGTCCACTAAAGATGGGGCAATAACATTCACTCTAATTTTAGGAGCATATTCCGCCGCCAAGGCTCGGGCAAAACCTTCAATAGCTCCTTTAGCCGCCGATACACTGGTGTGGAAGGGCATTCCTGTCCCCACGGCCACAGTACTGAAAAAAACCATGCTAGAACCTTCGTTCATTCTATTGATGATGGATTTGACCGTTCTGGCCAAAGCAATGAAATTGATTTCCATATCATTTTGAATGGTGTCGATTCCCATTGTTTTAAAAGGTTTCAGGTTGATGCTTCCAGGACAGTATACAAAACCGTCCAGTGTTTCAGGAATGGCTTTATCGCTAATGTCCTCATTTAGGGCATCAAAAGGGATGTGAGTGGCGTCAATGTTTGAAAGATGTTCGTTACTTCTACTGGCAATGAATACTTCATTCTCTTTGGAAAGCATTTTTGCCATTTCCAAACCTATGCCATAAGAGCCACCGATCAATAATATATTCTTTTTCATGTTATACTTTTCTGATGTTTAAATAGTTCTCTTTTCCATCCACTTGGCCAAATAAATCGGCAAGTTTTTGCTCCCGAAACTCAAAAATCTTCTGCAGTTGTTTCTTTACCAACAAGGAGTGAGTGAGTTGCCCCAAAAAACCAAAGGGCAATTTGTAATCAATGATGTCTTCCATTTCCACACCTTCGGGAACTTCTTTTAAAAAATGTTTGTGGTGCCAAAGGGAGTAGGGGCCAAAACGCTGCTCGTCCACAAAATATTCGCCTTCTTTAACATGGGTTATCTCAGTTACCCACTTTGTGGAAACAAAAGGAAACGGTTTTACTATATATTGAATCACCTGCCCTTGGAACATGGGTCTATCCGCTCCGGCCAAAATATGGAAACCCATGTGTTGTGGAGTTATCACTGCCAGGTTTTTTGGGTCTGATAAAAAGTCCCAGGCCTCCTTTTTACTTATGGGGAATACTTGCCTAGATTTCAATTGATACAGTTGCATCCTAAGTGGTTTATACAAAGATAGCAGTTAAATGTTTAATAAAAATAATAAATAGTTAAACAAAAATTAAATCAGAAGAATTATTGCTTATTTTTGTTTTAAGATTTAATTAACAAATAGGGCATCGCTTTATCTTAATTTTGATCTGCTGAACATTTAATATATACAACAACTATGAAAAATTTTACACTCTTATTGTTTGCGGTGTCCATGTGTTTTTCGCTACAGGCACAAATACAGACACCAGCGCCCAGTCCGGCTTCAACTTTGGAGCAGAAGGTGGGATTGACCGATGTTACCGTTAAATATTCCCGTCCCGCCATGAAGGGAAGAAAAATATTTGGCGATTTGGTTCCTTATGGAGCTATTTGGAGAACAGGTGCCAATGAAAACACCACAATTTCCTTTAGTGACGATGTTATTGTGGAAGGGAAGGAACTGAAAGCAGGCACTTACGCTATCTACACTAGACCCGCTGAGGCGGTTTGGGAAGTATTCTTTTACACTGCAACTGACAACTGGGGAACTCCGCAGGAGTGGGATGCCTCTAAAGTTGCTGCTACAGTAAAGGTTGAAACATTTGACATTCCGATGCCCATTGAAACTTTCACGATTACTTTTGATGACCTTCACAATAATGGAGGAACTCTTGGCATCATGTGGGAGAACACCTATGTGGGTGTAAAATTTGTTGTTCCAACTGTGGAGAAAGCGATCAAAAGTATCGAGGCGACCATGGCGAACAAAGAAGACCTGACCGCTAATGACTATTTTGCCGCAGGTTCCTATTATTTTGCCGAGGGCATGAATATGGAACAGGCCAAAGAATGGGTTGATAAGGCTGTTGAGATGGGTGATGGCAAAGCTTTTTGGATGATGCGCACACAATCGTTGATTTACGCAAAAATGGGTGATAAAAAGGCTGCTATCGAAGCTGCTAAAAAATCCATGGCTGCTGCTCAGGCCGCCGGAAACCAAGATTATGTAAAAATGAACAAGGATTCCTTAAAGGAATGGGCCGAAATGTAAATAGGCTTTATTCCCATATAATAATAAAGAAGCCCACTTTTTAGTGGGTTTTTTTATTGTTCAATGGGAGAATTGCCCAAGAAGTTATGGAACAATTGTGTGATTATTGCCAACAGAATTACCAAGACACACCCGAAAGCATTCAACCATAGATAGGACATCCAGTCCAAATACCAGCCAATGATCACAATAATTTGGGTTACAATAGCCGCTACAAAAACCGCATTTCCCTTCACAAACTTAAAGAAGAAAGCCAGTAAAAAGATACCCAGCACATTTCCATAGAAAATGGAACCTATGATATTGACCAGCTGAATCAAATTATCAAAGAGACTGGCAACGTTTGCGATTATGATAGCAATTATGCCCCATAGTAGGGTAAAAGCTTTGGTTGCCTTTAAATAATGTTCTTGGCCATGCTCTTTTTTTACGTTCCTTTTGTATAGGTCCAATGCGGTAATGGTGCCAAGCGCATTCAACTCAGAAGCTGTTGATGACATGGCTGCTGAGAGTATAACGGCCAAAAGAAGACCAATTAGTCCCATAGGCAGATTATTCAGTATAAAATGGATAAAGACATAATCTTTATCGTTGGTCTCAACTGTAGCATCCGCTTTTGCAATCAGATCCTTGGCAGTTTCTCTGTTTGCTGTTTCTTTCTCATTGATTTTTATGATATCCTGCTTGGCCTGTTCAATGGCATTGTACTCCTTTAATTCTAGGGCCGCGGAGAAGGAATGTTGTGCCATGCGTTTTTCCTTTTCCAATTCTTTATGGTCGTTCTCCAGGGCTTGATAATCATTGGCGTAATCTGACTGCATGATAGCTTCGGTGGCAGCGGGGTTAAAGTTCAAGGGGGAGGAATTATACTGATAAAAGACAAACACCATTGCACCTACCAAAAGAATAAAGAACTGCATGGGTATTTTAAAAATTCCATTAAAAATCAATGCCCATTGACTTTCTTTTACGCTCCTACCGGACAGATAGCGTTGTACTTGGCTTTGATCTGTCCCAAAATAGGCCAAGGCCAAAAAGAAACCACCTGTGATTCCACTCCAAAACGTGTATCTGTTGTTGGTGTCAAAAGAAAAATCAAGAATGTTGAGTTTGTTGTTCGCCCCCGCTATTTTTAAGGCTTTATCAAAGGAAATATCGGTTGGAAGAGCTCCCAAAATAAAGAAAAATGCAAAAAACATCCCCAGCATTATGATGAACATCTGTTGCTTTTGTGTAACACTTACCGCTTTGGTGCCACCCGAAACGGTATAGATAATAACCGAAATCCCTATGATTATGTTCAAAGTCCTCAAGTCCCACCCCAAAACGGCGGAGAGGATTATTGAAGGAGCAAAAATGGTAATCCCTGCTGCCAAACCGCGTTGTACCAAAAACAGTAGGGCGGTCAGTGTACGGGTCTTAAGGTCAAAACGTCCTTCGAGCATCTCGTAAGCGGTGAATACCTTTAGCTTTTTATAAATAGGAATAAATACCAAACAAATGACGATCATGGCCAAGGGAAGTCCAAAATAGAACTGAACAAACCCCATACCGTCGTGGAATGCCTGGCCGGGAGTGGACAAAAATGTGATGGCACTTGCCTGTGTTGCCATTACCGATAAGCCAATGGTCCACCATTTTACATCGTCACCTCCGCGAACATAATCGTCTACACTATTGTTGCCACGGGTTTTCCAAACACCGTAAGCAACGATGAAAATCAGGGTGCTACCAAGAATAATCCAGTCGAGTAATGCCATTCAGGGTTTAATTGTTTAAAATCATTATGAGGTAAAACACTAAAATATATATGGCATTCAAAAGAATAACAATGCTGTATTCTTTCTTCCATTCGAATTTGGTATCCATATTATCCTTTGACATTATTGTCGCTTTTTACTTCATCTTTTCCTATGGAAAGCATATTTGCAAACAGTTTATATGCTCCCGAAACCCCAACAGGCAATTCCCTGAAAAAGCTCAGTCCTGTGTAAATATAGTGACCTTCTCCATAGGGTGCTACTATGAGGCTGCCTTGTTTCTCGGTCTCGCCTTCATCTTGCATGGAGAGGATAGGTGTAAATTCCGAGCTCCACTGGTTTGGATAGTATAATCCCCGTTCCTGTACCCATCCATCAAAATCTTTTTCCGTGATGGTGTTTGGAAAGTTTACCAATGAATTGTTGGGCGCCAATATTTTGACTTCTGCATTCTCGTCAGTAACCCTGTCGCGGGAAAGGGTGACCTCGTAAGGTGCAATATTTTCAAATTGACCTGCCCATCTTCCTGCTGTGTTATATTGCACGATCATGGTGCCACCATTCTTGACATAGTCGAACAAAACGGGTTGCTTGAATTTTAGGGCATCCACAACATTGTAGGCCCTGATGCCCACCACTACAGCATCATACTTGTCCAAATCTCCATTTTGAATATCATTTGGGTCCACCACATGCACTTGGTAACCGATTTGCTCCAAACTTTCGGGAACATTGTCTCCCGCACCCATGATGTAGGCAATGTGCTCACCAGATTTTCTTATATCCATACGAACCACTTTGGCTTCTGATGGTAGTAGAATGGATTGCTTTGGAATATGATTGTAATCAATTTCTACAAGTTCATTTCCGTAAATTTTATTGCCGACACTTACTTTAGGTTCAATTTTTCCTTCGCTTTCAGTACTTGGAGGGGTAACCTCAAATATTACTGAAATTTCCTCTCCTTTCTGGGCTATGGAGAATGGAATGCTGTTTGGGGAAACTTTCCAGCCCATTGGATGGTCCAATTCGACTGTACCTGACACATCATTTTTCCCGGCTCTGATTTTTACCTGTACACTTTTTGTGTCGGAATCGGCGAATATCAAGACCTTTTCATCAATTTTGGAGGTAACCTCGGGCAAAATAGCAAATGGCTCGTAAAGTTCGCCTCTATCTGGCTTAGAGTAGCGGTGGACAACTGATTTCTCGAATGGAATTTCCACACCATCGATTTCCAGATTGAAAATGGCCTTAAAGGCACTTGGGGTTTCGGGTTTGCCAATTAGGCTTTGGTCATTTACCGTATAGGTCCCCAAGGTTCCAGGTTCGTTCAACCAATATGGACTGGTGTATGGTGTGTTTGCGGGTACAGTAAAGTTGACCTCGAAATTCTCCTTTTGATTGTCTCCCAAAACCTTATTCGGTGTTAGTTTGGCACCGGCCCCAACAATTTGAATATCTTTTAAAGTTACATTTTGTGATGACCTATTGATAGTTTCAATATTGATTGTTGCTTTGCTGCCCGGAGTTGTGGAAGCACTTGCTGAACTGGCCTCCAAATATAATCCTGAAGCGGCCGAAATTATATTTTTTAACTCTTCAGATTTAAGGGTCCTCCAGTGCTTATCCTCCACTTTTTGAAGTAATTGATAGGCCCTGACAAGTTCGGGAATGTGCTTGGATGGGTTCTGGAAATCAAAATTAGCCTCTACCTTGTATAAAATATCCCCTATGGCCTCGCCTCCTTTTACTCGGGACCAGGTCGTGTTGATACCCTCAAAAACATCATTGCTTTTAGGCATATCACCTTTTAGAAGTTCAATGTATTCCATATCGGAACCCCTATCGGTCAACCTACCAAACCCTTGACAGAGGTGTTGACTTCTCGCCATTGAAGCTATTTCGTTATTGGAAAGCCCTAGTTCGGGATAGTAGGTGCCAACATCCAAACTTACCATACCTGATTTATCCACCTTTTCAAATGCTTCTTGACTTCCATATTGCCACCAAGATGTGTTGTAGAAAATACGCTTTGGCTGCCATGTGGTTGTCTGTTCCAATTGCTCGGAATAAACATTGGGGTCATTTGCCAAATCAAATGCCTCCATGCTTAAAATGGCAGAGGAGGTATGATGTCCATGGGTCGAGCCCGGGGTCCTATGGTCAAAACGATTGATGATGACATCAGGTTTAATTTGTCTGATTGTCCAGACCACATCGGCCAAGACTTTATCTTTGTCCCAAATTTTCAATGTTTCTTTTGGATGTTTGGAAAAACCAAAGTCGTTGGCGCGTGTAAAGCGTTGTTCTCCGCCATCCATATGTCTTGCCGCCAAAAGTTCTTGGGTTCGCAACACTCCTAAAAGTTCACGCAACTCGGGGCCTATCAAGTTTTGCCCGCCATCTCCACGCGTCATGGACAGATATACGGTCCTTGCCTTTTTATGGTTGGCCATATAAGAAATAAGGCTAGTATTTTCATCATCCGGATGCGCGGCAACATAGAGAGCCGTTCCCAGAAAATTCAATTTTTGGACTTCATGAAAAAGCTCAGCAGAGGTAGGCTTATCGGGCTTTTGGGCAAAAGTGTTCGTGACTAGTAATATGGTTAAGGAAAGGAGTACCCAAAAATGCTTCATAGTTGGTCGTTTAGCGGTTAAATCAAATATAGGTAGTTTGTATTCAGTTATTGGTTTGTTTAGAAGAGTTTTAACGCTCCCCGAGGGTTGTTAAAAGGACTTATAGCTCTAAACTATCCCTTAAAACTAGATTTTTATTTTCATTTTGTTTCCAATAGGCCGTTTTCAATGTTTTGATTTTGGATGCGGAGGTGGTCAATGTTTTTGCGTTTGAACCAAATCCACTTTTAAATTTTTCCTCCCAACTTACGATGGAATATGGGAAGTTTGTCGTGAAATTTATCATCAAATTTCGTTCCAAATTTGGATAGGAAATAGTGTAGGTTGTAATCCCCTCTTTTGATGAAATTTGGGCAATGGCTTTATATGGTTTCACTTCTTGATGCCTTAACCTTAAATACTCCAGAGAAGGTATTATTGAAATTTCACCGGTAGGAAGATTTTCTGGATTTATTCTGATTTTGGTCCAAATTTCATTTTCGAGGATTGCTTTTTCCATGGAGAAATTTTGGTCTGCCTCCCCTTCAAAATAAGAATGCGAAGTAAACTCAAATTGATTCCTATTGTTCAACTGGGAATACACGTGCCCGCACCACTCCTGTACGGATAAACTTGTTTTAAGCGCATGTTGATTGTCATGAACGGGATAAAAGGTGCTGCTCATGATAGAGTAGGGGTAAATACCTGTCAAAAACTTTTTAGTGGCATTCAATTTTAAGACCGATATGTTTTCTGGATTGTTGTTGTTCGCTTTTACCTGTTCCTTGGGCAAAAATGGCTCGGTCACATAAATTAAAACTGCATTTCCATCCCTGAGCTCACCATATCTTGCTTGTTCCAGTTTATAGGATGTGATTTCTGCTTCACCGGCATACCAATATGCTTTGAACTCATCAGAAAGTGATGTCTTTGGTTTTGGAGTGTCTTCTTTTGGTAGGGTAGAAGATGTGGAACCATCAGTTTTTTGACGGTTGTCATTGCATGCTCCCAATAGGGAAAAAGCCACTAAACTGACTAATATCTTGGCTAAATCTGAAGGTTTCATAGAACAGGATTTACCTAAAGTTACGCATCCAAACTCAAGAAACCAGATTTATCAAGGTTTCATAGACCAAATCGGTAGGAAGTCCTACCACATTATTGTACGAACCTTGAATTTCGGAGATCCCGATCATCCCTATCCATTCTTGAATCCCATAGGCTCCAGCTTTATCGAACGGTTGGCAAGTTTCAATGTAGTAATTGATTTCGTCATCCGAAAAGTCTTTCAACTTCACCTTGGTGACGCCACTAACGGTTTTTTGGAAATGTTTTGAGGTAAAACATACGGATGAGATTACCTCGTGCCAATCACCCGAGAGGGTGCGCAGCATTTTAAATGCTTCGTCATGGTTGGCCGCTTTCGCTAAAGATACACCGTTGTGCCACACCACGGTATCCGAAGTAATCACGATTTGATTGTCTTCCACATCATCCATAAATGGTGTGGCCTTTAGTTTGGCCAGATATTCGGATATTTCTCCCCCTCTCAGTTCTTCGGGGTAGATTTCTTCCACGGATTTGGGCTGCACCTCAAAGTCGATTCCCAATTCTTCCAAAAACATTTTCCGTCTTGGTGAACCGGAGCCCAGAATGATTTTTTTGTCCTTGAGTTTTTCTTTAAGTGGATTTTTAGTCATTCTCTGCGCTAAAATTATCGTTCCAGTCCCCACGAACTTTTAAAACCTGTTCAATAATGTCTCGAACGCAGCCATCGCCACCATTTTTATGCGAAACATAATCGGAAATTGCCTTTACCTCTGGCACCGCATTTTGCGGAGAAGTAGCAAGGGCGACCATTTTCATAGGAGGAATATCCGGCATGTCATCTCCCATGTAAACAACGGTTTGTGGGTCAATACCATGAATCTCCAAATATTCTTCCAAAGGTTCTTGTTTGTGGTGGGCACCCATATAAAAATCGGTTACCCCAAGACCTTTCAAGCGCTCTTTTACCCCTTTATTGGTCCCGCCGGTAATTATACAGATATTGTATCCCTTTTGTATCGCAGTTTTTAGGGCATACCCATCTTTAACACTCATTTTGCGAAGCAACTCTCCATCGGAGGTGATTAAAACCGTTCCATCGGTAAAAACACCGTCAACGTCAAATACAAAGGTGGTAATGTTGCTCAATAGCTCTTTATAATTCTTTTTCATGGGCTTGTTTTATGGCTTGGCTCAATAATTTATAGAGTGTAATGTGTTCTTTCTTGTTCAGGAGTTCTAGGTGGCCTTCCATACTCTTGATATCATTTCGGCGAGCTGGACCAGTCTGCGCCTTCTGGGGTGACATGGTCTGAATTTTATGGGCCGTTTCCATAATCAAAGGTTTCAATAAATCAAAAGAAAGGCCTTCTTCCAAACAAAGTTCTTCGCCAATGCTGTACAGGTAATTGGTGAAGTTGTTCACAAAAACGGCCGCAAGATGCAATTTTTTTCGCTGTTCTGAGTCAATCTGACACACGTTTTTGGAAATGGACATCGCCAAACTCTTCAAGGTATTCAAGGATTTTTCATGATCAGCTTCGATACAGATCGGAATGTTTGAAAAATCCACTTCTTTATCCTTGGTAAAAGTCTGTAAGGGATAAAAAACCGCTTTTTTCACGGACTGTAAAGTATTCATATCGATGGCCCCCGAAGTGTGGGCCACGATTCCCTTTTTGTTTGATAGATATTTAGAGACTTCGCCAATGGCATCATCTTTTACAGAAATCAAATATACGTCAGCATCGGCAATGGCATCAAAATCAGTGGTGATAGTTGAATGTTTGGAAAACTGCTGTAATTCTTTCACATTACGGCCTATAACCTGCACCACATCGACATCATCGGCTTTTAAAAAAGCAGTGTACAGGTGTTTGGCGAGGTTTCCGGTACCCAGAATCACAATCTTTAGCATGTCCAAAACTACAAATTTAGGGTTGATGGATTATACTGAGAATTAACAAATATGTACGATTTTTATCCTTCTGGGCAGTAAGGAAGTTCTAAAAAGGCCGTATTTTTGCAAGCCGAAAGTAGACCGAATTTCCATGATTGATATTCTTAAAAAAACGCTTTTTTCCACAAGACTTATGGCTGTTCTATTTTTGGTTTTTGCTGCGGCATTGGCCATGGGAACTTTTGTGGAAACTTGGTACAGTACCGAAACCGCACGAATTTACATCTATAATGCTACTTGGTTCGAGGCCATCATGGTATTTTTTGTAATCAATTTTTTCGGAAATATTTACAGATATCGGTTATTGCAGTGGAAAAAATGGCCAGTACTTGTTCTTCACCTTTCGTGGATTTTGATCATTATCGGTGCTTTTGTGACCCGTTACATAAGTTACGAGGGTATGATGCCCATTAGGGAAGGTGCTACTGAAAAAGTTTTTTATTCGGATAAGACCTTTTTAACGGCGTTTGTTGATGGTGAGATCAATGGAGAAACCAAAAGAAGGGTGCTGGAGGACGATATCTTGGTAACGCCTGAAGGGAAACGTACCAGTCTGCCATGGAAATCCGATTTTAATGGGCAACCATTTTCCATCTCCTATGTTGATTTTATCCAGGGAGCGGAAGAAGGGTTGGTACCAGATGAAAATGGAGCTGCATATTTACAAATTGTGGAAGCGGGCGATGGACAACGACATGAACATTATTTGGAAAATGGGAAAATAGCCAGTGTCCATAATATTCTTTTTGCCCTGAACAATGAAACCGACGGTGCCATCAACATTTTTTATGATGAGGAGAACGGTTACCGTATCAAATCACCTTTTGAAGGGGATTTTATGCGTATGGCCGACCAGTTTAGGGGAACAGTAACCAGTGACAGCATTCAGCCGCTCCAACTACGTTCGCTCTACAACATGGGGGGGATGCAGTTTGTGGTGCCCGAGCCCTTGATCAAAGGTAGGTACGGGGTCGTCGAAGTTCCCGAGGAAGAAATTACCCCTGCAACACAAGACGCATTGGTGGTATCCATCTCTGCAAATGGGGATACCCAAGAGGTAAAATTATTGGGAGGCAAGGGGAGTGCCAACTTCTCCGATAAGATCAACGTTGGTGGCTTGGATTTTTCATTGAGCTATGGATCAAAAGTATACGAACTTCCTTTCTCCATTGAATTGAACGATTTTATAGCGGAAAAATATCCCGGAACAGAAGCGGGCTATGCTTCTTTTATGAGCAAGGTTACAGTACACGACGATCGCCCTTTTGATTACGATATTTATATGAACCACGTTTTGGACCATAAGGGATACCGTTTTTTTCAGGCGAATTTTGATCCAGATGAAAAAGGTACCGGTCTTTCCGTAAACCATGATTGGTGGGGTACCTGGATAACCTATATTGGATATTTTCTGCTTTACATCGGGTTGATGGGCATTATGTTTTTTGGTAAAACACGTTTCAGGGATTTACAGGTCATGCTCAAAAAAATAAAGGAAAAGAAGGCTGCGTTGACCACGATAGCTCTTTTATTTGCTGCGATCAATGCAAATGCGCAGGACACACACGAGCATTCGTCGGTACCCACCCAAAAACAAATTGATTCTGTGATCCAAGCTACTACTGTGGCCGAAGAGCATGCCGAAAAATTTGGGGCATTGATCATACAGGATGAAAATGGACGAATGAAGCCCGTGAACACTTTCGCTTCCGAACTTTTGCGAAAATTAAGTGGGGACGACAAATATCAAGACCTTTCGGCCAATCAAGTTTTCCTTTCCATGATGCTGAACCCTGGCGTTTGGTACACTACCGACATTATTGCCTTGGGAGATAAGGGAAATGACAGTATTCGTAAGGTTATCGGTGTTCCTGAAGAAACAAAATTTGTTAAGGCAACAGATTTCTTTGATGCCAAGGGAAGCTATAAACTCAGGCCTTTTTTGGAGAAGGCGACCTCCAAGGCAAACCCTAACAAATTCGAAAAGGATTTTAAGAAAGTTGGGGAGCGGTTAAGTTTATTGGATGTCGCATTGAGCGGTCAAATGGTGAAAATATTCCCCTTGCTGAACGATGAAAATAACAAATGGATCTCTGCTGTGGAGTATCGTGGAGGCGAATACCAGGTTCAGGATTCGCTCTATGCCAATTTCATCAAGAATGCAATGCCCTACTATTTGAATTCATTGCAACAGTCCATAGTAACAGGTGACTATTCCCAACCGGATAAATTGTTGGAGGCATTCAAGCAGAACCAAACCAATCATGGGGAGGAAATATTGCCTTCGGATAACAAGATAAAGATCGAGATCATTTATAATAAGTTAGATCTCTTTAACCGGTTGTACAAGTACTACGCAATAGTAGGTTTGTTGTTGTTCTTTGTTTTGATAGCCAAAATTTTTAAGGAACGTAAATTTCTTGACGCTACCGCCTATGCATTAAAAGGTACCATCATCATATTTTTTATATGGCATACCATTGGTTTGATTTTGCGTTGGTACATATCCGGGCACGCTCCATGGAGCGATGCTTATGAAAGTATACTCTACGTGGCATGGGCAACCATGGGAATTGGATTGGCACTTGGTAGAAAGAGTGAGTTGACCATAGCTTCCAGCGCATTTGTTACCTGTATGTTATTGTGGGTCGCGCACCAAAGCTGGGTTGATCCCGCTATTGCCAATCTACAACCCGTTCTCGATAGTTATTGGTTGATGATTCACGTAGCCGTAATTGTGGGTAGCTATGGGCCGTTGACCGTAGGAATGATCTTGGGTGTGGTCGCCTTGTTGTTGATGGTGCTTACCACCAAAAAGAACAAAAAACGAATGGACATCAATATAAAGGAGCTGACCGTTATCAACGAACTGGCACTAACGGCAGGTTTGGTGATGCTGACCATAGGTAACTTTCTGGGAGGCCAATGGGCCAATGAAAGCTGGGGCCGTTATTGGGGCTGGGATCCCAAGGAGACTTGGGCGTTGGTTTCGATTATGATCTATGCATTTGTTCTACACATGCGATTGGTTCCCGGTCTTCGTGGCAAATGGGTCTATAATTTTGCCAGTATTGTGGCTTATGCCAGCATTATGATGACGTATTTTGGCGTAAACTTCTATTTGGTAGGACTGCACAGTTATGCTAGTGGAGACCAAGTAATAACACCAAGCTTTGTGTGGTACACCGTACTAGGGGTCTTTATTCTGGGTGGAATCAGTTTTTGGCGCTACAAAGTGCATTACGCCAAAAAATAGGTTATTGCTCCATTAAAAGTTTCATGATTTCCTCTGCTGCCACCTTGCCTTTTTCCTTTAAGAAAGATCTAGAGGTGTTGTCGCCCAGCTCAAATACAATGGCAGGCATTCCGTGGTGTACGTAAAAATACTTACTGGAAACCATCGTTGGGTCAATTTCGTCGGATGCACTAACGTTTGTCTTCTTTTGTGGTAGTCTTTCACTGATGTTCTTGATCCAATCAAACACTATTTTTCCTTTTTCACCAGTTACGATCGTATCAATAGGGTAGTAGATGTCGTCCCAAGTGGAGTGGAAATCGGCCCCAAAAACAAAATCATACATTTTGTCCTTTTCTACAAGAAAATCTCGGACGTTTCTGGTCTCAGGCTGATTAAAGTTTTGCCAATCCCTGTTCAGGTCAATACCACCCATGTTATGTCTCCAATGTCCGTTGTCGGCTCCATCAGGATTCATCAATGGCACAACAAAAACCGTGTGCTCTTTTCTAAATGCTTTGGCCAGTTCAGAATCACCGGAAATGGTTTCGATAAACGATTTCATCGCTAAAAAACCAGTTACTTCGGGCGGATGTTGTCTGGAAATGATCATCAACGCTTTCGTGGCATCCTCATTTGAGTTGATCTCCATCAAATACATGGTACGTTTCTCTTTGGAAAGACCAATGGGATAATTCTCGATAAATGGTTTTTGGCTCAGGGAATCCACCCATTCCTTTACCACGGATGATGTGTATAGTTCTTGTGCGGTAATCCAAGTTGGTTCTTCGGTCACACTAATGGTGAGCTCTGCGGATTCTGGGGCCGCTTGTATGCCAAATTCACCCTCACCAGGGTTGATGGCCTTAAATTTTGTACTGTCCAGCGGAGCAAAGTCTCTTCCGTTCGTACTGATTTTTGGATAATACCTGCTTCTGGAATCCTGATAGTTTAACTGAACTGTAATTTTGCGAGGCTTCTCCGACCATACTTGGAAAGCATACCAAGGGCTCACGTTTATGGGGGTGTTTTCTGCCGTCACCCAAATGGTATAATGATCGTCACCGTCGTAGGCGACACCGTTCAAACGGGCACCGTCAAATGTATTGGAAAAGAAAGTAGTACTATCGTTAAAGGCCCAAACACCTCTCCATTGTTTTTGAACGGGTTTGTCCACCGTGGGCACAACAGGGCTTTTGCCCTGACCTTGGTATCCCGTTTTTTCTTCTGTTTCGGCAGTTTCTGGTTTCTTTTTACAAGATGAAAGCACCATGGAGGACAATATTCCGATGGCAATCAAACTTTTAATACGCATGGTTTTGAATTATTTGAGTTGGTTTGGTTACGAAGGTAACGACATGAGTCGGAGTTGTAAATAAAAATTTTTTAATAATATATCGGATTTTTTTGCATATTTGCATCATCATGAAGCTATAAGAATTATGTACGCGATAGATGTCACCATTGGGGAAACCCGATTTATGTAACCGAACACTTTTCGGAAACTCGACATTTTACTTCTTTTTTCACACGTAATTCTTTGATAATGACACATCAACATACAATTTCATTTAAAAAATTTATACGGTATTTCTGGATAGCCATTTCTGGAAAGGAAACAGAATTCACCTCTGGAAGCATCCGAAAGGCCATTTTTATGCTTTCCATTCCCATGATCTTGGAAATGCTCATGGAATCCATATTTGCGCTAGTGGATATTGCTTATGTTTCCAAAGTAAGCGTCAATGCCGTGGCCACCATCGGCCTCACTGAATCCGTGATTACTTTGGTGTATGCGTTGGCCATTGGGTTGAGTATGGCCGCCACTGCTGTTGTTGCACGCAGGATAGGCGAAAAGGATGTTGACGGAGCTCGGATTGCCGCAGTACAGGCCATTAGTTTGGGAGTGGTGATTTCCATTATAATCGGGATCATCGGAATCATTTATGCCAAAGATATTTTGGCGCTGATGGGCGGTGAACCCGACTTGATCGAACAAGGATATGGGTATACCCAATTTTTGATCGGAGGAAACATCACCGTGGTACTTTTGTTCTTGATCAACGCCATTTTCCGTGGTGCAGGCAATGCTTCCATAGCCATGTGGGCCTTGGTACTTTCGAACGGACTCAATATTATTCTGGATCCCATGTTCATTTTTGGTTTTGGTCCAATTCCAGAAATGGGCGTTAAGGGTGCGGCCGTAGCTACGAACATTGGTAGGGGAACGGCAGTTCTGTTTCAATTGGGGATTCTGTTTTTTGGTTGGGGCAAAATCAAACTAATGGCCAAAGACTTGGTTTTAAATTTTAAGGTAATGCTCAATTTGATCAAGGTTTCTTTGGGTGGAATCGCTCAATTCTTGATTGGGACCTCCAGTTGGATTTTCCTCATGCGTATTATGTCCGAGTTCGGCAGTGAGGTACTGGCAGGATATACCATAGCCATTCGTGTAATGATGTTCACCTTGATGCCATCTTGGGGCATGAGCAATGCAGCTGCCACTTTGGTGGGTCAAAATCTCGGGGCCAAACAACCAGATAGGGCAGAGCAGTCTGTTTGGAAAACAGGGAAATACAATGCCTACTTTATGGGAACAGTTTCTTTGGTCTATCTGATTTTTGCCAATACCATAATATCTTGGTTCAACACAACACTGGAAGTCGTAAAAAGTGGCGCACTTTGTCTTCAGGTGATTGCTTTGGGGTATATTTTTTATGCCTATGGCATGGTCATGACCCAAGCTTTCAACGGAGCAGGGGACACGGGAACCCCGACCAAGATAAATTTGATCGCTTTTTGGGTTTTCCAGTTACCATTGGCCTATATCTCGGCATTGGTTTTGGGTTGGGGCGCAACCGGCGTTTTTGTGGCCATCACCTCGGCGGAAATACTTATAGCGGTTTTGGCCATGGTCTGGTTTAAAAAAGGAAAGTGGAAGAAAGTCCAAGTATGATGGGTTTCGTATCTTTATCCTAAAGAAAACCAACATGAAAAACGATAAAAAAGGACTCAATACCATCTGTACCCATGTAGGGGAGTTGGAGGACAAGGAGTTCAAGGGAGCTGTTTCCCCTTTATATATGAGTACATCCTATCAATTTGAGGATGTGGACATCAAAAGATACCCAAGATATTACAACACGCCCAATCAAGAGGCATTGTGCAAAAAACTGGCAGCCTTGGAGCATACCGAGGCTGCTTTGATTTTTGGTAGCGGCATGGCCGCTATCAGTACTGCTCTGATGACTTTTCTTCAAGCTGGTGACCATGTTGTGCTTCAGCAGACCATTTATGGCGGCACCTATCATTTTGCCGTAAGCCAATTTGAACGATTTGGTATTGAATATTCCTTTACCACAGGTTGGGAAGTCGAAGATTTTGAAAAAGAAATCAAACCTAACACCAAAGTGCTGTATTTGGAAACGCCATCAAACCCCTTATTGACCATTACCGATGTAAAGGGAGTGGCCGATTTGGCAAAACAGAAAGGAATCCTGACCATGATCGACAATACCTTTGCCAGCCCTATCAACCAAAATCCAGTTGACTTTGGGATTGATGTGGTGGTTCACAGTGCAACAAAATATATGGGAGGACATTCCGATATCTGTGCAGGTGTAGTGGCCGCATCACAGGAGCACATGGACAAGGTGTGGCAAACTGGAATTTGTTTTGGAGGAAGCTTGAGCGATTACACGGTCTGGCTTTTGGAACGAAGTTTAAAAACCATGGCCATCCGAGTAAAGGCCCAAAATGAGAATGCGATGCAAATGGCCACCTATTTGAGCCAAAGCAAGGATGTGGACCATGTGTACTATCCCGGACTTAAGGACCACCCAGGTCATGAACTGGCCAAATCGCAGATGAAAGGTTTTGGTGGTATGCTATCTTTTGAATTGAATCCAGAAATAGATGCTTCGCAATTTTTTAAGGAACTAAAATTGATAAAACCATCCATGAGCTTGGCAGGAATTGAAAGTACGGTGCTTTCGCCGACACAAACATCACATGCACTAATGAGCGCGGAAGACAGGGCAAAACAAGGGATCAAGGATTCGTTGATTCGTTTTTCCCTTGGAATCGAGGAAACAGAAGATTTAATAGCAGATATTGAACAGGCAATTGCCAAGGTAAAATCCATGAGCGTTACCGCTTAAGATGATATGAAATTAGACATTTTAGTATTCGGTGCGCATCCTGATGATGCCGAATTGGGGGCTGGGGCCACCATTGCAAAAGAAGTTTCCAAAGGAAAAAAGGTTGGAATTGTTGATTTGACCCGTGGCGAACTTGGAACCCGTGGTTCTGCGGAAATCAGGGACAGGGAAGCTGCCAAGGCTGCAGAAATTTTAGGTGTGGCCGTACGGGAAAACATGGAATTTGCCGATGGATTTTTTGTAAATGATAAGCAGCATCAACTGGAATTGATTAAGATTATTAGAAAATATAGGCCGGAAATAGTATTGTGCAATGCTGTCGAGGACCGTCATATTGATCACGCTAAGGGTAGTAAATTGGTGAGTGATGCCTGCTTTTTGAGCGGTTTGATGAAAATTGAGACCAAAATGGACGGAGACGACCAATGGCAAGAGGCTTGGAGACCGAAGTTGGTCTATCATTTTATCCAATGGAAGAATTTGGAGCCAGATTTTGTTGTTGACGTATCCGGATTTATTGAAACAAAGACCGAGGCCATTATGGCATATAGTTCTCAATTTTATGATCCAGACAGTGAAGAACCGGAAACACCGATCAGTAGCAAAAACTTTACCGATAGCGTGATTTACAGGGCAAGGGACCTGGGCAGGATAATAGGGGTGGAGTATGCGGAAGGCTTCACAGTGGAACGATTCATTGGGGTGGACAGCCTTGAGGATTTGATCTAAGAGGCTTTTTGATATCTATTTTGAGCCTTTGGGAGGGTGAAATAGAAGGTTGTGCCTTTGCGGGGTATACTTTCCACCCAAATTTCACCATTGTTTTTGTGTACCATCTCCTTACATAGGGAAAGACCAAGTCCTGTCCCTTTTTCATTATTGGTGCCATAAGTGGTAATGTTGGAAGAATCCCGGAAAATGTTTCTTTGCACTTCAGCGGTCATTCCAACTCCGGTATCCCTAATGGAAATTTGCCACATATCGCCCTTCTCCTCAGCTTCAATGGTAATCAGCCCATTCTCTGGGGTGAATTTTATTGCGTTGCTTAAAATATTTCTTATTACAATATCTATTTGGTTGTTATCGGCCCAAATTCGTGGGTTTTCTGGTAGCTGGTTTATGATTTTAATGGATTTGCTCTGGGAAATCTCCGAAAGCAATTTAATATTATTGTTTACCAAATAGGACAGAGAAAATCTTTTTGGTTTGGTTACCACACCATTAAGCTGGTTAAGCCCCCACGAAAGAAGGTTGTTCAATGTGAAGGAAATATTGTCCACATCCGTTTTTAGTTTAGGAATGAAGGAGACCAGTTCCTTTGTGGAGATATCTCCTTCCGTAAACATTTTCAAAATACTCTGTAGACCACCGATGGGGCCACGCAGGTCATGACCAATTATAGAGAAGAGCTTGGTGTTGGTTTTATTGATTTCATGCAACTGGGCTTCACGCTGTGTCACGGCCTTTGATTTGTCCTTAAGCTCTTTGTTCAGTTTTTTCTGGATATTCTCACTCCTTCTGATCACAAAAGTGATGATGCTCAAAATCAAAAGTATGATAACGGAAAAATAGATGTAATTCCGTTGCTTGGCAAGAGCTTCTTCGTTGGCCTCGATTAATTCCTTTTTCTCTTGTTCGTAGCCTAACTTGGTTTCCAACAGAGATAAACTCTGCTTGTTCTTGTCCATAAACAATGAATCGGACAAGGTCTTAAAAGATTCAAGATAGGCTAGGGCTTCTGTGTTGTCACCCTTTTTCTTGTGGACTTTGTACAAGGTTTCAGAGCAATCTATTTGACCTTGCAAGGACTTGATCTTGTTGGACATGGCCAATCCTTTTTTCGCATATACCAAGGATAGACTATCGTTTTCCAATCCAAAATATACTTTTGCCATACCATTCATCAACTGAATTTGAATACGGTCGTCCTCAATTTGGTGTTTAAAGAGCATATCACTTTGATCATACCAATAGAGGGCCCATTTGTATTTTTTTTGATCTAGATAAATATCTCCTTTCACTTGATAGGCATAAGCAAGCCAGTCGTAAACTTTATGCTTTTCAAACGTAACGATGCTTCTGTTGATATTGAACATTGCATTTTTATAGTCCTTGGCATCTTTATAAAGTGAAGCCATATTACTCTGTGTTTCTGCATCCACGACCTCATTGCCCAGGTTTCTATTGAATTTTTGCACGGTGTCATAAAACATCAGTGCATTTTTAAAATCTTTTTGGTCAGCGTATAAGCCGGCAATATTTTCGTTGAGTACAGATAGTGTTGACTGATCGTTGATTTCCCTGGCCAAATCTATTCCCTTGAGGTTAAGGTTCAAAGCTTCCGCATAGTTCCCTTCAAAGCTATAATTTTGGGCCATGGTATTAATGATGGACAATTCGGAATCTACGTCACCTATGTACTTGGCAAGTTCAAGTGCCTCTTTGAACATTGGAATTGCCTTTTCTCTGTTCCCTTTATTATAATGGTAGGACCCCAGTGCGTCGAGCCCTCTGATAATGCCGTGGGGGTAGTTGATTTCCCTACTGTATTCCAGTGCTTTGTTGGCGATGGAATATAAACTATCGCTGTCCAAATATTGATAAGAGAAAGCAAGGTCGGCCACAAGCTTGATATGGGTTGTATCCTTAGGGTTGAACCTATTGGTCGATTTGAGACTTTGTAGCTTGTAGGCCAAGCTATCTCTTTCGTTTGAGGATTGCGCTAGGACTGAAGACGAGGTACAGAGCAAAAGGGTGCAGAGCACTATAGGATATAGTGTTTTTTTACGGTTGATTATGAGGTTTCTTTCTGACAACACCCAGTTAAAAATATATTTGGCGAAAATAATTTGGCAACACCATTTTGGAAATTAATTGTTGTGAAATGTTCAAAAATGTGTGTTTGGTCTTAAAAACGTGCTTTTTGTCGGAAAATTATACGTCAGGGTTGTTATAATTGACCATCACATTTTCAGAAGGTTGGAATGGCAATGGATATGGATTGAAATAATAAATCACTGGAATTTTAAAAATATTTTGGTTGAATCATTACAAAAAAGTATTTTTGCATCCGCTTTAAATGGTGGTTGTAGCTCAGTTGGTTAGAGCGCTGGATTGTGGTTCCAGAGGTCGCCGGTTCGAACCCGGTCTTCCACCCTTGAGTTTGTAAAATCCCAAGCCAAAATGGTTTGGGATTTTTTGTTTTAAATCTTTAGAGTATAAAAAAAGCCCTCATCAAGAGGGCTTTATTATTTTGTCAATCAAGCTTTTAATCAGCAGCTTTGTCCACTACCAATTTTCCTGGCCTATTAGCAATTTCCCATGCCGTATGGAAAATAAGACGGGTTCGGTTTTCCAAAAGATCATAGTTTATTTTATCGGGAGTATCGCTGGGTCGGTGATAATCCGCGTGTGTACCATTAAAATAGAAAATGATCGGAATATTGTTCTTAGCAAAATTGTAGTGATCGCTTCGGTAATAAAAACGATTGGGGTCGTTCTCATCATTATAGGTGTAATCAAATTCAATATTGCTGTATTTTTTATTGACCTCTTCGGACAGCTTGTGCAATTCTGTGCTCAATTTATCCGAACCTATCAAATACAAGTAGTTTCTGGCTCCATCATAATTTGGGTCTATTCTACCTATCATATCAATATTTAGGTCTGCCACCGTATTTTCCAATGGAAAAACGGGTTCAACATCGGTATAATATCTAGAGCCCAATAGTCCTTTTTCCTCGCCGGTAACATGTAAAAACACTAAAGAACGCTTAGGACCATTGCCCTCATCGGCAGCTTTTTTGAAAGCTTGCGCAATCTCAAGCAATGCCACGGTTCCAGAACCGTCATCATCGGCACCATTATTGATTTGTCCATCACCTGTTATTCCTATATGGTCCAAGTGTGAAGAGATAATCACGTATTCATCAGGTTTTTCTGTTCCTTCGATGAATGCCACCACATTTTCTGAACCGACTTGCTCATTTCCGCTGGTGATATCCATTTTTATATCGGCAGAAATGGATTTGGGAACATTGTCCTCTTCAATATCACTTTTCAAGGCTTTAGCAGCTTCATCATTTAAATAAATAAGGATTTCATCGCTACTATCTGCGGCCAATTGCATTCTGCCGCTGTCATTGTTCTTCATAAACTGAAAATAGCCTTGGAATCGAGGAAAGCTCAACATATCGTAATAAAGTGCACCGATGGCCCCTTTTTCTTTTGCGATGTCACGTTTTTTTCCAATCGCTTCGGATGCGTTGCTCCAAACTGATTTTTCCATATTTCCTGTGATCAAATAGTTTCCGCTATCATCTACAGGTTCGCCAGCTTTGATCAAAACAAACTTTCCTTTCACATCAATTCCACTATAGTCTGAATAGTCACCATCTTCTATTCCATATCCGGCATAAACTATCGTATTATAGTTTCCCTTGGCTTTTGCGAAGGTCAATACATCTTCACCAACCTCGAAGGATGCACCGTTGATGCTTAAACTGCCTTCGGGAACTTTGGACACCTCCAAAGGAACTTTTTGAAAATAGTCGCCGTTGGATTGTGCAGCCGGTACATTTAAGGACTGGTAGTGTGCCCTAATGTATTCCACCGCTTTCTTTTGGCCGGGAGTACCGGTTTCCCTGCCTTCGAACTCATCCGAAGCATAAGTGTATAAGTGTTCTTTTAGGTCATCCTGAGTTATTGTTTCCGCATAGGGAACAGGATCAACAACTGGTTTCGGAGCCTCTGAAACTGTTTTTTGTGAAGAATTGCAGGCAAAGGCCAAGCCCAAGACCAGTAAGGATAATTTTTTCATTCGTCTGTATTTTTCAAAATCTTCCAAAAATAGTCAAAAGTTTGATAAAGAAATCCCTTTGTTCCGATTAACATTTTCAGGGCCTTTATGTATCTTGGCTGCTCTTTTGATGAATACCTTAAAGTTGTGACAATGGGCAAGAACAAAAGTGTTGTAGTGGTCGGTGGAGGAATCGTGGGGCTATCCACGGCATACTATTTACATAAGGCAGGGCATACGGTTACCGTTCTGGACAAGTCGGATATTACTTCCGGGGCTTCCTTCGTAAATGCAGGGTACCTTACCCCGAGCCATATCGTTTCCTTGGCCTCACCGGGAATGATTACCCAAGGGTTGAAATATATGTTCAATTCTTCCAGTCCATTTTATATGAAGCCGCGATTGGACTTGGATTTTTTGCGATGGACATTATATTTCAAAAAATCGTCAACCAGGGCCAAGGTAGAAAAGGCAATGCCCGTTATTAGGGATATCAACCTTTTGAGCAGGGAGTTATATGAGGGCATTCGGGCTTCCGGTGATCTAGGGGATTTTAATATTGGAGATCAAGGTTTGATGATGGTCTACCAGACCAATGAGGCGTTCGATCATGAAATGGAAGTTGTAAAAAAAGGAGCTGAAATGGGTTTGGTTGGAAAGCATCTTTCAAAAGAGGAGCTTAAAGAGCTAGAGCCAGGGGTTGATTTTAATGCAGAGGGTGCCATACTTTGGGAATGTGACAGGCATACCACACCACCGCTGATCATGAAAAGAATGGTGGAATATTTGCAAAGGTCCGGTGTGGCCATCCATAAAAACGAAGTGGTTACCGATCTTTCTTTTTCAGAGGGAAGAATTTCAGAAGTAAAGACCGCAAACACATCCTATAAAGCTGACGAAGTGGTCTTTGCCGCGGGGTCTTGGACATCAGAACTTTCCAAAAAATTAAACCTGAAATTGCCATTGCAGGCGGGGAAGGGATATCGAATCAATGTGGAAGAACCCACAAACATTACCATGCCGGCCATTTTAATGGAGAAAAAGATTGCCGTTACACCAATGGAGGGCTTTACCCGTTTTGCGGGGACCATGGAGTTTTCCGGTATCAATCATACTATCCGAAAAGAGAGGGTAGAGGCCATTGCTAAGGGCGTTGAACATTATTATAGGGGACTTCAAATTCCGGAAGAGGCAAAACAGAATGCAAAATGTGGGCTTCGTCCCGTATCACCCGATGGTCTTCCCTACATAGGAAAGCCAAAGAATGTAAGTAACCTAACCATTGCCACAGGTCATGCCATGATGGGATGGAGCCTTGGACCTGCCACGGGAAAATTGGTTACCGAAATTATATCTGGGGCCAAAACTTCTATGGATATTTCCCCATTTGATCCCCTACGTAAATTTTAAGTGATTTCTTGTCTATTCTGGCAGGATATATGCGGTTCAGATTTTTCAGTTGATTTTTTTACAAGTAATTTTACAGCATGAAAAAACACTACACCATCTTTTCCTTTTTTTCATTGATACAGGTTCTTGGACTTTGGTCCCAAGAAATCCAGATTTTCAAAGTAGAGGATTTTGACCTTAAAGGCCCTGTAAAGTCATGTTTGGTAACCACGGACTACGGTAAGGAACTGTTCGAGTTTAACCGAGATGGCACATTGACAAGGACCATAACACAGTACAACGACACCGACCAGGATATTACTTATTATAAATATGATAATGGTGAGTTGGTGGAGAAGCGAATGGAAAGTTATAAGGGCAAGGTTTTGGACGAGTCTACTTCCATGGCCAATTTCTATGAGATCGATACAGTTCCCAACAGAAAGGTTATCGAAAAAATCATCTCATACGATAAACAGTTCTTGGAGCAGCAACAATACCATTATGATGACGAAGGGAAATTGATAAAAATGATTTCCTCAAACGATGAAGGGGTTGATGATACTACTTTTGAATATTCCCAGGTAAAGAACGAGCAAACAGTGAGCACCTTCACCAATGGAATTTTACAAAAAACTGTTAGAACCTCTACCAAAAAGGGACCAAATGGCAACCAAAAGGTTGTGTTGACCAAAGAATATATTGACGGCGAGCCCAATACTGCCTTGGAAGAAGTTTTTAATGCAGACGGAAAAGTGGTGACCAGCGAAGACTTTTTATATGACATGGCAGGGAAGGAATTTGTATCACAGAAAAAGAGATTTTACTATTACACCGATGGTAAGTTGAGCAGAATGGTAAAGAAAACGGTGAACACAGAATCTACCGATAAATATATTTTTCAGTTCGATAATCACACGCCCAGCAATTGGGTAAAACAAATTGTAACACCCAATAATACCTATATTACAAGGAACATCGAATATTATCAAGAAGAAACAGTAAAGGAAGAGACAAATAATTAAACCTATTTCAGCAGACCTTCAATAATTTCAGGCTTCACTTCGTGGCCACCTTCAAAAACCAAGGTTTCTGCTTTGTTTTGAAAAAGTCTGTCAATTTTCACTTTTTCGCCTTTTAATCTATCCGGTGTCAAAAACTCATCTTGATCGCCATAAACTATTTTAATCTTTGTGGAGTCGAAGTCCATAAAATCAAAATCCTCGGGTTTTAATTCATTGGGAATGCCCCCGGCATATAATGTAACTAGTTTACAACTCGCCTTTTTGCTGGCCAGCCATCGCGTAGCTACGGAAACTCCTTGCGAAAATCCAAAGAGAATAAGGTTTACATCTTTTGGTATGCTCTCGGCTTCAAGCACTGCATCAATATAATTAAGGACGTTATTTACTTCAGCTTCCGTATTTTCTTTGGTCAACCAACTGGCACCAACATATTTGTACTCATTTTTCAGATAATACTTGGAAGGTGCTTGGGGAACTATAATGTAATTTTCATCAGTATTTAACCCTTTAAAATACTTCACAAAATAGCGGCTCAAATAGCCTATTCCATGAAAAACCAACCATACATTCTTGGTTTTGGAGGTTAAATCGTTCTGGGTCAAGTATGTATTTTCGGTAGTGTAGGTAACAGTCTTTTCGGTATTGGACATGTTTAAAATTGCTGATTTAGATATTGGCAAAGCTTTATGTAATTTTACAAAAAAGTAGAAGGATGAACGAGCATAAAGAGAAGATTCTGTCCGTTTGCAACGAAATTTGCAAGGGCACATTAATGGAAACATTGGATATTACCTATATTGATGTAGGCGAAAACTTTCTCTTGGCCAAAATGCCCGTCACGCCCAAAGTTCACCAACCCGATGGCGTTCTACATGGAGGAGCATCGGTGGCTTTGGCCGAAAGCGTGGGAAGCGCCGCATCCTATATTTTTTTGGATGGTCAAAAGTTTTTTGTTCGCGGTATCGAAATTGCGGCAAACCATGTACGTTCCATTAAGGAAGGCTTTGTATATGCTAAGGCCTCCATTCTTCACAAAGGTCGAACCACTCAACTGTGGGAGATAAGAATCACTGACGAGGAGGACCGTTTGATTTCCAACTGTAAATTGACCACCATTGCGTTACCCAGAAAGTAAGGAGCTTCAAGAAATTTGGAATAGGGTAGAGGCCAGTTTTAAAGATCATCTGCCCTTTGTAATCTATCGTAAGCCCCGAGAGAACGATATTTTTGGTGTTTTTCAAACCGACGCGGAACACCATCAACCCTTGGATTTTACGGAAAAAGGTTTTGTTTTTGCCCCTTTTAAGGAGGGGGAACAAACAGTTTTGGTGACGCCCGATACATTCTGGAAAAGCATTTACACGCGCGAAGAAGCAGAAAATACTTCGGATATTTCCCTCGATGATTCGGGAAAGGAAAGTCATATCAAACTGGTGAAAAATGGCATAAGGGAAATTCAAAAGGGGAGACTTCAAAAAGTGGTGCTTTCCAGAAAAATTGAGGTTCCTTTGACCAAATCGCCCATCAACATATTCAAGACCCTTCTGAACAGATATCAGAATGCCTTTGGATATCTTTTTTACCACCCCAAAGTTGGAACGTGGTGCGGGGCAACTCCAGAAACATTGGTGAAGATAAAAGATAAGAAATTACAGACCATGTCCTTGGCTGCCACCTTACCCTATGTGGAGAACAAAAAGCCCGATTGGGGAGAAAAAGAAATCGAGGAACAACAAATGGTATCCGAGTATATTGGCGATAAATTGGCCCATACCATGGAACGCTTGGAAATAGATGAAGCAGAGTCCGTACGAGCCGGTAACTTATGGCATTTGCGTTCGGAGGTACGCGGCACCATGCTACCTAACCTAAAGGTTAAGGAAGTAATCAGAGCCTTGCATCCAACCCCTGCCGTATGCGGAATTCCAACCAAGGAGGCACAACAATTCATACAGGCCAACGAAAATTACCAAAGAACCTTTTATACGGGCTTTTTGGGCGAGTTGAATTTGCGGGCTCAAGGAGAGCTGTCCCTATATGTTAACCTTAGGTGTATGCAATTGGAGACAGATGTCGCTTCTATTTTTGTAGGAGGCGGAATCACGGAAGCATCTGATCCTGAAAGCGAATGGATAGAAACCCAGAACAAGAGCAAGACTATGCTGGGTGTCCTGTAAATTGATGCTGGTTATTTAGGCTTTTTACCATCCAGATAATGTATTTTTGTAGTCCATGATGTACTCAGATATACCCGCTGCGCAGACCTTGGTTTTGTATTTTAAATCAAAGGGTGTTAAAAATATAGTTATCTCTCCGGGGTCCCGAAATGCCCCATTGACCATTAGTTTTACCAAAAATTCATTTTTTAACTGTTTCAGCATTGTTGATGAACGCTGTGCCGCTTTTTTTGCGATGGGAATGGCGCAGCACTTACAAGAACCCGTTGCCGTACTTTGCTCTTCCGGTAGTGCCATGTTGAATTTTTACCCAGCCGTAGCGGAGGCATATTATAGCGATATCCCATTGATCGTGGTATCTGCGGATAGACCCAGCTATCGAATAGATATTGGCGATGGACAGACCATACGACAGGAAAATGTGCTGGAAAAACATATTGGCTATTCTGCTAGTTTGAAGCAGGACGTTTCCCATGCAACCAAGACCATTTCAAAATATGGAGAATCCTTGTTGGGAAATAGTCAGCAAGAAGTACAGGTGCATAACGAGAAAGAGATTGCCAAAGCACTGGCAGTTGCTTTTGATGAAAAGTACCCCGTTCACATCAACATTCCATTCGAGGAGCCTTTGTATGGAAGGGAAGAGGAGCCTTCTGTCCGGATACAAAACGTTGAGATTGGGACAGGCTTAGGCACCCCGACTGAAGAAAATTGGCATGAATTGGCCAAAATTTGGAACAACAGTTCTAGAAAAATGGTTTTGGTCGGTGTTAATCGTCCCAATGCCATTGATAAAGATGTTTTGGAGATATTGGCCAACGACCCGAATACGGTCTTGTTCACCGAGACTACATCTAACCTGCATCACCCAGATTTTTTTGAGAGTATAGACAGCATTATAGCGCCGATTGAAAAATCTCAAAACAGGCAAGAGCTTTTCCAAAAGTTGCAACCTGAACTCTTGGTAACCTTTGGAGGTTTGATCGTGTCCAAAAAAATAAAGGCTTTTTTGAGGGAGTACAAGCCCAAGCAGCATTGGCATATCGATACCAAGAAAGCCAATGACACTTTTTATTGTTTGACAAAACACATCAAAACCAATCCCAATCAGTTTTTTAAAAGAATGGGGGCAAATGGTTCCGATGAGAGCGATTTTAAAACGTTTTGGGAAAAAAGAAAAGATAACTACGAGAGAAAGCGCAAGGACTATTTGAAGGAAATTCCATTTTCTGATTTTATGGCTTTTGACCGTATCATCAAAAACATACCCAAAGGGTATCAGGTACATTTGGCCAATAGCTCCACGGTAAGGTATGCACAACTTTTTGCCATGGACCCTTCCTTGCAAGTGTTCTGCAATCGTGGGACAAGTGGAATCGATGGCACAACATCCACAGCTATAGGCAGTTCCATTTACAGCAACATGCCAACCGTCTTACTCACAGGCGACCTTAGTTTTTTTTATGATAGTAATGCGCTGTGGAACAAGTATTTGAGACCTGATTTCAGAATCGTACTCATCAACAATTCAGGAGGTGGCATTTTTAGGATCTTACCGGGCAAGGAGGATACCGAAGAGTTTGAGACCTTTTTTGAGACCAGCCACCAACTATCTGCAAAGCATCTAGCCAAAATGTATGGTTTTGACCATATCACAGCAAAGAACGAGAATGAATTAGAGGTTGGATTGGAGGAATTTTATTCAAGCTCGGAAAGGCCAAAAATCCTAGAAGTCGCAACACCAAGGGTTTTGAACAATAAAATTTTGCTTGGGTACTTCGATTTTATATCTTAGAAGCCTAGCTATAAAATCCATTAAGAACACTAACACACTATGAGTAAAAGAGACGAATTAATTGAAAAGTACGCCGAGGACATTAAAAGTAAATTTGGACAAACTCCAGATATGGATTTGTTGACAAAAGTTGCCATAGGTTTGGGGCCAGCCATTTATAATTTGGATGCTTCCAAAGTTTCTGGGTCTGACGAAAAGGAACTGGAAACGGTAAAGAACAATTTCTTGATCAAGAAATTGGGATTGGCGGAGACACCGGCTTTAATGGAATCTGTTAACAGCGTTATTGATGCGTATGGAAAGTCGGAAAAAAATAAACATCGTGCTGTCATCTATTATATGTTGACAAAACACTTTGGAAAGGAATCGGTTTATAATTAAGATTACGAACCATGTAAAGAAGCTGTCCAAATTAGGGCAGCTTTTTTTATACCCATAATTTACAGCTACCTTTGCCTTATGATAGAATTGGGAAACTACAACACCCTTAAGGTGCTCAGGAGCACCAGCATAGGACTTTTTTTGGGAGATGATGAGGGCACGGAAATACTTTTGCCCAACAAATATGTGCCCGAGGATTTTGAAATTGACCAAGAAATGGAGGTGTTCTGTTATCTGGACAATGCGGAACGTCCGATTTCGACCACTTTGAAGCCCAAGGTCATTCGAAACGGATTTGCCTATTTAAGAGTGGTAGAAGTGGGGGCATACGGAGCCTTTATGGACTGGGGGTTGGAGAAACATTTACTTGTTCCCTTTAGGGAGCAGTCCCAACGCATGGAGGAAGGCAATACATACATAGTTCATTGTTATATGGACGAGGAGAGTATGCGGTTGACCGGTTCGAGTAGGGTAGATAAGTTTTTATCCAATGAAAATGTAGCGTACGAACAGAATGATGAAGTCGACCTTTTGGTGCACCGAAAGACTCCTTTGGGCTGGGAAGTAATCGTGGATAATCGTTACAAAGGACTCATATTTGATAGTGATATTTTTAAGCCGGTCAATGTTGGTGATTACCTTAAAGGATTTATCAAGAACGTAAGGGACGATAAAAAATTGGATATTTCCCTGCAGCCCATTGGTTCTAAAATGCTGGAGCCCACGGCCAAAACGATTTTGGACAAGCTTGTGCAAAACGATGGGTTTTTACCATTGCACGATAAATCATCACCTGATGAAATTATGAGTACGCTTCACATGAGCAAAAAAGCTTTCAAAAAAGGAGCGGGCATTTTATATCGACAGCGAAAAATAAACATTCAAGAAGATGGCATCTATTTATTATAATAAAAGTCTTGAAGAGCAGATTATTGCAAGCTTTAGAGCCATAAAGTTTTTTTCTTTGAACAAATATTTTATTTTTGTAACAATTCAGATTAACTTATTGGTTGTTATGCTTTTAGCGTAGCGCATAATTATAACTCCCTATACAATATGCCTTTTATTGAAGAAAGCGATTTGTTGGACCTTCATAAGGATATAGACAAGGCCCAGATTATCAACGAGAGACTGCTCGATCAAATAAAATTCAAAAATAAAGATCTAAAAAAGATTAAACTACAACGAAACATCTTGTTGGGTTTTGTAGGTCTCTTTGTAATTGGAACGTTGGCCATCACATCGTTTACGGCCGGACTGAGCAGTAAGCAGTCCTTTGAAAACCAAAGCAATGTTTTGGTATCATTGGATAGTTTGGACGTGATAAAGGCAAGAATAAACAATCTGAAATCCCAGAATGAAGAATTGAGCTTGGTAAAGGAGTTTTACTTGGCAAAGGAGTTTTTGAACAAAGAGAAAATCTATTCTGTTCAGGTAAAATCCTTTGTCGAAAACAATGTGACCTTGGCCTCCGAGGCGTTGACAAATACACTTTTTGTGAAGACCAACCCTTTTTATGCCTATTCACTGGGTAATTTTGAGACTTTGGAAGAAGCTCAGAAATTTAGAAAACAATTGGTGCAAATGGGTTTCCAAGATGCATTTGTGGCATCTTATAAGGATGGCCAAAGAGTTAAAATAGAAGATCCGTATTAATCTTGGGAAACACTAAGGCTTGGGTACAAGCTGCTAGACTGCGCACACTCCCTCTTTCTTTTTCGGGAATCATTGTAGGTACTGGATTGGCCGTAATGGAAGGCCAGTTTGATGGTACTATATTTATTTTGGCCCTCTTGACCACTGTTGGCTTTCAGGTCACCTCAAATTTTGCCAATGATTATGGAGATGGGGTAAAGGGAACCGATAACGAAGATAGGATAGGGCCTGCTAGGGCCATCCAAAGTGGTTCCATAACCAGAGGATCTCTCAAAAAAGGGATAATTATCTCCATTGTTATAAGTATGCTAATCGCTATAGCACTGATTTATTTGGCTTTTGGCTTGGAGAACTTCTTTTACATACTTATTTTTTTTGTACTTGGTCTTTTAAGCGTCTGGGCCGCTATAAAGTATACTGTTGGTTCCAATGCTTATGGTTATCGAGGGATGGGGGATTTGTTTGTGTTCCTATTTTTTGGCTTGCTCGGAGTGTTGGGCAGCAAGTTTCTCTATACAAAATCCTTGGGTTGGAACGATGTTTTGCCAGCTGTTGCCATTGGTTTTTTATGCGTAGCGGTATTGAACCTGAACAATCTTCGTGATGCGGTATCTGACAAAAAACATGGTAAGATCACAATGGTCGTAAAAATGGGGTTCGATAATGGGAAGCGTTATCACTTTTTCTTGATATTGATGGCTTTGTTCTGTTTCGCATTATTTATTTGGATAGAAGACTTAAATTGGAAAACGTCTTTTTTTATGTTGGCATTTGTTCCCCTTTTGATACATTTACGCAAAGTAGGGCTGACACAAAACCCTGGAGATTTGGACACGGAATTAAAAAAAGTAGCCCTGAGTACCTTTCTTTTAGCTATTTTATTCTTAATATCTGTTAATATTTTTTTGTAAATTTGAATACAACCAAATAAACTTAGAGGAACTTGGAACATCCGATAAAAATTTTGATCGTAGAGGATAATGTCATCATCGCAGATGACATGCAATCCATGTTGGAGGAAATCGGCTATGAGATTGTGGACAATGTCATTGTTTATGAGCAGGCCGTGGACGTATTGAAGAATAATCACGTGGACCTTGTGCTTATCGATATTATTTTGGCCTCGGACAAAACAGGTATCGACCTTGGAAAGCATATTCGCGATACCTATAACATTCCGTTCATATTTGTTACCTCCAACTCAGACCGCGCCACGGTAGAGAATGCCAAGACAGTAAAACCAGATGGCTATTTGGTAAAACCTTTTGAACAACAAGATCTTTATACCTCTATTGAAATTGCCCTTTCCAATTTTAACTACGAGAAAAAAGGGAATCAGAAGGTAGCGGATGACGATGCAGCAGATGAGATAACATCGAATTCCATATTGAAAGATTCTATTTTTGTCAAGAAGCAGCATCTCTATTATAGAATCCAGTTTAGTGATATTCAGTTTATTAAGGCCGATAACGTTTATTTGGAAGTAAACACGGCCGATAAAAAGTTTTTGGTACGTTCCCCCTTAAAGGATTATTTGGAGAAATTACCAAAGAATAAATTTTATAGGGCGCATAAGTCATATATCGTTAACGTAGATCATATTGATGCCATCAACTCAAAGGATATTATGATCAATAATAACTTGATACCTATTTCAAAAGACTTTAAGGAGTTCATCCTTTCTTCGATGAACAGCTAACGTCCAAGTGATTTAACAAAAGATATAAGCGCTCCATAAGGGCGCTTTTTTTGTGCTACCACACTTTTAAAAGAGAAAGACCACAACTTTTAAGGAGTTCGCAACAATATTTTTCTTGATGGGTGAATCGGTCATATTTTAGCAGTGTTAATAATTCAGAAAGTAATTTTTTCATTTTCATATAGTGTTCTCGTAAAAGGGTCTTGTTGTAAAAAGCAGGGCCTTTTTCAATTTTACAAGTATTCTATTTTACTGTGAGATTCCATAAAAAGCAGAAAACATCGATAAAATACAACTTCACATACTGCTTGGGTAGTTTCACAACACAAAACAACACTTTCACAACAATAACGGTCAAGTCTATAGCTTGGCATTTAATTTTGTGGTCAAACTAACGTTCTTTATATACCCCATACCTTTTAATTTCACATAATGTTCAATTTTGGCATTGATTTAGGATATCGGGTACAATAAAGGAAAAAAGGGCACGATAATAATATAGGGCTGTTGGAAGATTCCGGGTCACTGTATCAATTTAATTAATGGGACGTTACGTAAGATTTTTATTTACCGCAGTATACTTTGTTTTTCTTTTTACCTCTACCGCTCAGAATATTGATGATAATGAGCAAAGTGTACTAAAGGAGTTCGAGGACACCGATCTACCATCGGCTCGTTTTGAGGTATTCTTCAATTCCTTGGACCGTTACAATGTGAACTCGGCATACGATTGGTTGGATACCATTAAAATTTACATGGCCAACGCCGAAAAAACCTCAGATTCCACTGCGGTGCAGCTATATAAGGTGATGCAGGCACAGATATACAATGATCTGGGCGAATATGACAAGAGCACTGCTTTGGCCAAGGAGCTTTATGATATCAAGGGTTCCTTGGATCCAGAGTCACAGAAAATTGTTTTGGAGGTGCTCGACGATAACTATGCAAATCTTCAATTGTTCGACAAACAGATTGAAATAAGGAAGCAAAAACGGGAGTTGGGCATCACAAACAACGTTTCCTTTTACGATATCTACAGCAATCTTGGTTTATATAGAAAGGCCAGGAATCAGTACATAATGGAGGTAAAGCCCACCATTGCCGATAACGAAAGCTTTAAGCTGGCCCAATACCACAGCAAGGTTGGAAACTATTTACGTCTTGATGATTCCGCTCCTACCGCCTTGAGCGAGCTAAAAAAAGCGAATTCCTACCTTGGGGTTTACATGAACGATATTTCCACCCATAAAAGTGAATCGGACATATTCGAAAGCGAACTTCTAAAAGCGGAAATAGAGGGGAATATTGCTAAATGCCATGTAATGCTGGGAGAATATGAGGAAGCCATACCTCTTTTGGAAACGAGCATTGAAACTTTAAAGAAATCACCGAACAATAATGACCAGAGTGAGGTGGTGGAGAATACTATGTACTTGGCCGAGGCCAATCTGCAATTGGAACGATTTACCGAAGCAAAAAAACATTTGGATACCGAATTTGACAATATTACCGTTCTTCAGATCATTAAAAAGAACAGTCTTTTAGCTGCTTTTTATGACAAAGTGGAAAATTATAAGAATGCTTCCATCTATTACAAGCGCAACGAAAGAATAAAAGATTCGTTGGCCAAAAAACAGTCGGCATTGATCAAACAACAGTTGGTGACCATTGTGGCCAACGAGGATTTAGAGAATTCCCAAAGGCTTATCGACGAGCAAAAACGTATCAATGAGCTGGCCCGCAGCGAAATGAAAGCCAAGGATGAGCGAATCAACCTAGTGTTTATTTCATTGATATTTACCTTATTGGGTTTTGCTGGACTGGTTTATGCCTATCTAAAAAGTATCAAAAACCAGCGATTGATCGCGGAACAAAAACATATTATAGAAAACTCGCTGGTTGAAAAAGATTCACTGTTGAAAGAAATCCACCATAGGGTCAAGAACAATCTTCAGATGGTGAGCAGCCTATTGAGCTTGCAGACGAAGAACACGCGAAGCAAAGCAGCAATAGTAGCTCTGGAAGAAGGAAAGAGTAGGGTGAAGGCCATGGCATTGATTCATCAAAAATTGTATCAGAACGATGACCTCTCCGTGATTGAGATGCAGGGATATATTGAAAGTTTGATCAATAGCGTGCAATCCGTTTACAAAAAGGGCGGACACAATATCAGTATCACCATTGATGCGGAAGGTACCGAACTGGACATTGACCGTGCAATTCCGTTCGGGTTGATCTTGAACGAACTCGTTTCCAACTCATTTAAATATGCTTTTCCCGAAAACGACGAAAACGGAAAAATCTACATTCATCTACGAAAAAATGGGGACCAGGGCTATTTTGAATATACCGACAATGGTGTGGGACTTCCAGATGATACCGATGAACGGTCAAACTCCTCTATGGGTATTCGTTTGATCAATAGGTTGGTCAATCAGCTTCAGTCCAAATTGAATGTGGACAGACAGGTCGAGGGCGTTCGTTTTTGGTTCAACTTTAGTTGATTTGGCCATATCCGGTCTTGTAGGATTCAAAAAAAACTTAAATTTGAATCCACACCCCATGAAAGCAACCTATAAAAAGTATACCCTCAATTTTAAAGTTCCCAGCGGTACTTCGCGCGGGGTTATGACGCAAAAGGAAACTTGGTTCATCATCATAAAAAGTGAAAGAGGATTTGGTATAGGGGAATGTGGTATTTTACGTGGATTAAGCGTGGATGACCGACCTGATTTCCAAGAAAAATTGCAGTGGACCTGTGCCAACATACATTTGGATAAGGAAGAGTTGTTGAATCAACTTAAAGAGTTTCCCTCCATCCAGTTTGGACTTGAACAAGCATTGTTGTCCTTACAATCCACCGATCCATTTGAATTATTCGCTTCAGATTTCACCCAAAAGGAATCACCGATTCCAATCAATGGTCTCATTTGGATGGGGGATACAGACTATATGCTCAAACAATTGGAACAAAAACTAAAGGATGGTTTCGGGTGCATCAAAATGAAAATAGGGGCCATAGATTTTGAAAAGGAAATATCCATACTAAAATCCATCCGAGAAAGATTTTCCCCTGAGGACATCGAATTAAGAGTGGATGCCAATGGCGCTTTTGAACCCAAAGAGGCACAGGAAAAGTTGGAAAGGCTGGCACAGTTCAAGATACATTCCATTGAACAGCCCATTAAAGCGGGCCAATGGGAAGAAATGGCAAATCTTTGTGAAAGCACTCCACTTCCTATTGCCTTGGACGAGGAATTAATCGGTGTTTTTGATGTAACGGAAAAGAAGAAACTACTACAAACCATACAACCTCAATACATTATTCTAAAACCAAGTTTAGTGGGGGGTATTGGCGGCAGTAAAGAATGGATAACTTTGGCCGAAAATGATAACATAGATTGGTGGATAACCAGTGCATTGGAAAGTAATATTGGATTGAACGCAATAGCACAGTTCACATATTCTTTGAACACTAAAATGCCACAAGGGCTTGGAACAGGAAGTCTGTTCACCAATAATATTGATAGCCCTTTGAAAGTTTTCGAAGGCAAACTTTTTTATAGGCGAACGAGGACCTGGAACATGGGTTTAATACAGGAAATATGTACATAGAACAAGCATACAAAGGATTTACCGAACGTTGGAGATATTTTGTTGGATTTCTGATTGTCATCGTTGGGTGGCAATTTTTGGGAGGCATACCCTTAATTGCAGCAATGATCTTAAAGTCGGACTCAATCAATTCAATATCCACGGATTATGGAGCTATGGCCGATACCTTGGGCCTCAATTTTTTCTTTTTATTGGTGCTGCTTACCTTTTTTGCGGCCATGGTAAGTTTATGGGTAGCTGTTAAATTCATACACAGACTTTCATTTAAGGACTTTACCACATCAAGAAAACGAATCGATTGGAAAAGAATCACGTTTTCATTCGTTTTATGGGGAGTGGTGTCGTCGGCACTGGTGTTTTTGGATATTTATTTTTCACCGGAGAACTATGAGTTTTCCTTTGAAGCAGGTCCATTTTTAGTGCTATTGTTGATTTCCATCATCTTTATACCTATCCAGACCAGCTTCGAGGAATATTTTACAAGAGGCTATCTTATGCAGTCTATCGGTATCGCATCAAAAAATAAATGGTTGCCCTTTGTGGTGAGTTCGTCCTTGTTTGGATTGCTACATATTCTCAATCCAGAGGTTGATAAATTGGGGTATGGCATCTTGATCTATTACATAGGAACAGGTTTTTTCTTGGGCATTTTGACATTGATGGACGAAGGATTGGAATTGCCCTTGGGTTTTCATGCGGCCAACAACTTCTTTACGGCGCTCCTTGTCACCGCTGATTGGACCGCATTCCGGACCCATTCCATTTACAGGGATGTTTCCGAACCGGTTTTAGGATGGGATGTATTAATTCCGGTGTTTGTAATTTATCCAATTTTACTGTTTATTTTCTCTAAAAAGTATGGTTGGAAAAACTGGAAGGAGAAACTTTTTGGAAGAGTTTTGTCCAGAGAAGAATATATGGCACTAAATGATGGAGAATCCGACTTGGCATAAAATTCATCCTGCCTTTCAATTAAATAAAGCCTCCTATTCGGTCGGAGGACTTGAAAAGTTCGCTGAAGAATTAGTGGAGGAAGGCCAACCTTTTCAAAAATCTATCGGTGAGTTTTTGTTGGATTGGACTTCCCAAAAATCTACTGTACAAGTTCAAACATCGGGATCTACAGGAAAACCAAAGACCATAGTCCTTAAAAAAGAGCACATGGTCAATTCGGCCTTGGCCACAGGTGAATATTTTCGGTTAAAGCCAGAACAGAGAGCACTTTTATGCCTTCCTTGCACAGGTATTGCCGGTAAAATGATGTTGGTCCGTGCCATGGTTCTCGGGCTGCATTTAGATATGGCAGAACCTTCTTCAAGCCCACTAAAAGATACTGATAACATCTATGATTTTGTGGCCATGGTACCGTTACAGGTCCAAAATTCGATACATCAATTGGATAGGGTAGGCCAAATTATAATCGGCGGTGCTCCTGTGGATTCGAATTTAAGGAACGAGCTATCCAAATTGCCCGTTCGTGCTTATGAAACCTATGGTATGACGGAAACCATTACCCATATTGCGGTAAAAAAAATAGATGGGAAGAATGTGAATCCATTTGAAACGCTTCCAGATGTTTCTGTCTCACAAGATGACAGAGGATGCCTTGTGATTGATGCGCCGAAAATTTCAGATAGTAATATCATCACTAATGATGTGGTTGAGCTTATCAGCAAAAATCAATTTCATTGGTTGGGGCGCCATGATTCCATAATCAATTCAGGAGGAATCAAACTCATTCCTGAAAGAATAGAGCAAAAGCTTTCAACCTTAATCGAGCCACGCTTCTTTGTAGCTGGTTTACCAGACAATCGATTAGGTAAAAAATTGGTTCTTGTGATGGAATGTGGACCAATGGATGAAGAAGGACTACTAAAGACCATTAAAGCTTTGGAGGGGATATCAAAATATGAGGTTCCTAAGCAGGTATACTTTGTTAGATCCTTTGTAGAGACCTCAACAAGAAAGGTGGATAGAAAAAAAACCTTGGAACAAATAGGCTAAGTTTTGTACATTCAAAACTTTAAAAATCAACCATGCGAAAAACCATCAACCTAGTACTGCTGCTTTTACCTTTTATTGTTATTTCCCAACAAATCCTTCCCGAAGTGGAACGGGCAAGGGTCGTTGACGAAATACTTGATGAGCGGTTCAACAATCTCCTTCCTAAACTAATGGACGATGCAGGTTTGGATATGTGGGTATTGATCTCCCGAGAGTACAACGAAGACCCTGTGTTGCGAACCATGTTGCCCGCAACTTGGCTCAATGCAAGGAGAAGGACAATTATTCTATTTTACAGGGATAAAGAAAAGAATACCATTGACAAATTGGCCGTCGCCCGTTATAATATCGGAAAAAGCATTATTTCCGCTTGGGATAAGGACAAAGAGCCCAATCAGTGGAAACGTTTGATGGAATTGATCGTTGAACGGAACCCGGAGAAAATCGGACTTAATTTTTCTGAGGACCATAATATTGCGGATGGGTTGGATAAAACCGATTATGATGAATTCATGGCTAATTTGCCCAAAAAATACCAATCTAAGGTAGTTTCCGCAGAACAGTTGGCTGTACGCTGGATAGAAACCAGGACACCACGGGAAATGACTATTTTCAACCAGTTGACGGACATTACCCATGATATTATTGCCGAGGCCTTTTCGGAAAAAGTAATCACTCCGGGGATTACTACAACCACTGAGGTAGAATGGTGGATGCGTCAAAAAGTTACCGATTTGGGATTGGAAACATGGTTTCACCCTACTGTTGATGTGCAACGTACCAGTGAGGAATTGGTAGGGCATCTGTATTCATTTTCAGGAAGACCGGACGATGAAGTAATTCAACGTGGAGATTTGTTGCATTGCGATTTTGGTATCACCTATTTGCGTTTGAACACAGATTGTCAAGAATTGGCCTATGTTCTAAAACCAGAGGAAACCGAAGCACCGTCGTTTTTGGTGAATGCCCTATATGATGGGAATCGTGTACAGGATTTTTTGACCCAGAATATGGTCAAGGGCAAAGTGGGGAACGAGATTTTGGCGAAAGCTCTTAAAGATGCCAAGGCCGCAGGTCTGCAACCATCCATTTATACCCATCCATTGGGCATGTATGGCCATTCTGCCGGTACAACCATAGGTATGTGGGATTCTCAAGGTGGAGTCATGAAGGACGATGGCGAAAATTATCCATTGAACCCTAACACCGCATATGCCATTGAGTTGAATGCAACTGTCAACATCCCGGAATGGAACAGGGATATCCGAATTATGCTGGAGGAGCCCGGTTTTTTTGGTGAGGATGGCTTCCGTTACATTAATGGTAGACAAACGGAATTACTGCTTATTCCAAGACCAAAATCGCACTTGGGCAACTAGAAATTTAAACCTGTAGCACTCCCATATTGAACTTTTTCTCAATGGGTGCGTGGTTCGCCGCTTCTATTCCCATGGAAATCCATTTGCGGGTATCCAAGGGATCGATGATGGCATCCGTCCAAAGTCTAGCAGCAGCGTAATACGGTGATATTTGATCATCGTAACGTTGCTTTATTTCATCAAAAAGCTGTTTTTCCTTTTCTGCATCTACTGGTTTACCACTTTTCTCCAAACTGGCTTTTTCAATCTGCAAAAGTACCTTGGCGGCTGAGTTTCCGCTCATCACGGCAAGCTCAGCGCTTGGCCAGGCCACAATCAACCGAGGGTCGTAAGCCTTTCCGCACATGGCGTAGTTTCCTGCTCCATAGCTATTTCCGATAACAATAGTAAATTTTGGCACTACTGAATTGCTCACAGCATTTACCATTTTGGCACCATCTTTTATAATTCCACCATGCTCACTTTTGCTGCCCACCATAAATCCGGTCACGTCTTGTAAAAACACCAAAGGAATTTTCTTTTGGTTACAGTTGGCGATAAAACGGGTGGCCTTGTCCGCAGAGTCGGAATAGATAACACCTCCAAACTGCATTTCGCCCTTCTTGGTCTTTACCACCTTCCGTTGATTGGCGACTATGCCCACGGCCCAACCATCGATACGAGCATAACCCGTTAAAATGGTCTGTCCGTAGCCTTCCTTATATTGTTCAAACTCGGAGTCGTCCACCAATCGCTTGATGATCTCTACCATATCGTATTGGTCGCTTCGGGAAGCTGGCAATATGCCAAAAATGTCATCTGGATTTTCAGCAGGCTTTTTCGATTCAACCCTATTGAAACCGGCTTTGTCAAAATCACCTATCTTGTCCACAATATTTTTAATCTTGTCCAAAGCATCTTTATCATCCTTGGCCTTGTAATCGGTTACCCCACTGATTTCGGAGTGGGTTGTAGCACCACCAAGAGTTTCATTGTCAATACTTTCACCAATTGCTGCTTTTACCAAATAACTTCCCGCCAAAAAAATGCTTCCTGTTTTGTCCACGATCAGGGCTTCGTCGCTCATAATCGGTAAATAGGCACCGCCGGCAACACAGCTTCCCATAACTGCGGCTATTTGGGTAATTCCCATGCTGCTCATTACAGCATTGTTCCTGAAAATGCGCCCAAAATGCTCTTTATCCGGAAATATTTCATCTTGCATGGGGAGGTATACCCCCGCACTGTCCACCAAATAAATAATGGGCAATTTGTTCTCAATTGAAATTTCTTGGGCCCGTAAATTTTTCTTTCCGGTAATAGGGAACCAAGCACCGGCTTTTACCGTGGCATCGTTTGCAACAACCACACACTGCTTGCCTTTGACGTAACCAACTTTAACGACCACGCCACCAGAAGGACATCCTCCGTGTTCCTCATACATATCCTCTCCTGCAAAGGCTCCAATTTCAATGGATGGGGCTTCTTCATCGAGAAGATAATCGATTCGTTCCCGTGCTGTCAGTTTACCTTTGGCATGGTGCTTCTCGATACGGCTCTTGCCGCCACCGAGCTTCACTTTCGTCAATCTGCGCTTCAGGTCGGACAGTTTTAATTTATTATGGTCTTCGTTCTTATTGAAGTTTAAATCCATTCTACTACAAATTCATTTAGCTGGTTAAAGATAAGGAGTTATAATTATTACTTTTGAAGATATGGAAACCAAAATAAGATGGGGCATAGTTGGCCCAGGAAAAATAGCTAGAAAATTTGTTTCGGACCTTTTGTTGGTAGAGGATGCGGAAGTCACGGCCGTGGCATCAAGGTCAATGGAAAGGGCCAAGGAATTTGCCGAAGAATATGATGTGGAACACACATTTGGTAGTTATGATGAATTGTTCCGATCAGGAACTGTAGATGTTGTTTACATTGCCACACCACATAATTTTCATAGAGATTTATCCATTAAGGCACTTGAAAATGGCCTAGGGGTTTTGTGCGAAAAACCAATGGGGGTCAACAGGGACGAAGTGGTAGAGCAGGTAAATGCATCAAAGAAGCATAATGCATTTTTAATGGAGGCCATGTGGTCCAGGTTCAATCCATCCATCAAAAAAGTGAAAGAATTGGTCGATACAGGTGAGATAGGGGCGCTAAAATATCTTTATGCGGATTTTGCATTCTACGCGCTGGACAGGGATGAGGACTCCCGATTATTGAATCCAGACTTGGCTTCAGGAACAATTTTGGATATCGGTATTTACCCCATTTTTCTATCGTACCTATTATTGGGCATGCCCGAAAATATTCTGGCTACTTCCAAATTTCACAATAATGGTACGGAGCTCCAGACCAGCATGATTTTTGATTATCCCAAGGCACAGGCCATGTTGTACAGTGGTTTTACAAGCCGCTCGCGAATGGAAGCCGAGATTTCTGGCAACAAAGGGCAATTATTTTTAAAATCGAGATGGCACGAAGCGGACGAATATACGATGGTGAAGGAAGACGAAACCAAAAAGTTCAGCCTACCCTTGAAAGGTATTGGTTACTATTATGAAATCCTAGAGGTTCATGAATGTTTAAGAAGCAATAAAATTGAGAGTGATCTATGGTCACATCAAAATAGCCTTGATTTGTCAGAGTTATTGGACACTGTCCGAAAAAAGTGTGGTGTAAGCTTTCCTTTTGAAACATAATCCTTGATAATGGCTTTACATTATTCCTATTTTTACGATATTTGAAATTCTTCAGAAACTAACAGAATGGGAATGAATAAAAACACGGTGCTAGCTTGGGCCACATGGATTATGATTTTTGTGGGGGTCGGTATGATCGCACTAGGAGCTTTTAAATATGATGAAGTGGCGGGCTGGGGCTTTGCTGCTGTCGGAATCGGTTTTTTTGCCGTAGCTTGGGTGTTCAATGCCCTAAAAGGTAGGGTGTAGGCTCTTTTTCTTAACAATTTAATTTAGTAATAGATGTCAGACGATAAGAAAGTCATTTTTTCAATGTCTGGGGTTACCAAGACCTATAAAACGGCAAATACCCCAGTGCTTAAAAATATATATTTAAGCTTTTTCTACGGAGCCAAAATTGGAATTTTGGGTCTAAACGGATCAGGTAAATCCACTTTGCTCAAAATTATTGCAGGGGTCGATAAAAATTATCAGGGAGATGTGGTTTTTTCACCTGGGTATTCCGTGGGTTATTTGGAGCAGGAACCACAGCTGGATGAGAACAAGACCGTTCTTGAAGTAGTGAAAGAGGGTGTTGCCGAAACCGTTGCCATTTTGGATGAGTATAATAAAATCAACGATATGTTCGGTCTTCCAGAAGTATATGAAGATGCGGACAAGATGCAAAAGTTGATGGACAAGCAAGCAGCGCTTCAAGATCAGATCGATGCATCCAATGCTTGGGAGCTGGATACAAAATTGGAGATTGCGATGGATGCGCTCCGTACGCCTGAAAGCGATAAGAAAATAGGAGTGCTCTCCGGTGGGGAACGAAGAAGGGTGGCCCTGTGCCGACTATTGTTGAAGGAACCTGATGTTTTATTGTTGGATGAGCCTACCAACCACTTGGATGCCGAATCCGTGCACTGGTTGGAGCACCATTTGGCCCAATATAAAGGTACAGTAATTGCCGTAACACACGACCGTTATTTCTTGGATAACGTTGCCGGTTGGATTTTGGAACTAGATCGCGGCGAGGGAATTCCTTGGAAAGGGAACTATTCTAGCTGGTTGGATCAAAAGGCAAAACGATTGGAACAAGAGAGCAAGCAGGCCTCCAAACGTCAAAAAACATTGGAGCGGGAGCTGGATTGGGTTCGCCAAGGTGCAAAGGGAAGACAGGCCAAACAAAAGGCGCGTTTGAAAAATTATGACAAACTCTTGAGCCAAGACCAAAAGCAAATAGAGGAGAAGTTGGAGATTTATATCCCAAATGGACCTCGATTGGGAACCAATGTAATCGAGGCAAAGGGTGTCAGTAAGGCCTTTGGGGATAAATTGTTGTACGAAGAACTTAATTTTAATCTACCTCAGGCTGGTATAGTCGGTATAATTGGGCCGAACGGTGCCGGTAAGACTACCATATTCAAAATGATCATGGGCGAGGAAACACCCGACAAAGGAGAATTTATTGTTGGGGATACCGCCAAGTTGGCCTATGTGGATCAATCACACTCAAATATTGACCCTGAGAAATCTATTTGGGAAAACTTCAGCGATAGCCAAGAGTTGATTATGATGGGAGGGAAGCAAGTAAATTCCCGTGCCTATTTGAGTCGATTTAACTTTTCGGGAAGCGAACAGAACAAAAAGGTGAACATGCTTTCCGGAGGTGAGCGGAACCGTCTGCATTTGGCCATGACCTTAAAGGAAGAGGGCAACGTGCTGCTATTGGATGAGCCCACGAACGATTTGGACGTAAACACGCTACGTGCGTTGGAAGAAGGTTTGGAGAACTTTGCGGGTTGTGCCGTGATCATATCTCACGACAGATGGTTCTTGGATAGGATTTGTACACACATTTTGGCATTCGAAGGTGATTCACAAGTATACTTTTTTGAAGGTTCTTTCTCGGATTATGAGGAGAACAAAAAGAAACGCTTGGGAACGGATATCATGCCCAAGCGTATCAAGTACAAAAAATTGATTCGTTAATAAAAGGGGAGGAATTATTCTTCTCCACCGAGATTTTTGATTCCTTCCTCCAACAATCTTTTCGCTTTTTCCAAATAAGCTTTTTGGTGGGCAGCCAAGCTATTGGCATCTTGACTGTTTCCAGAAGTGGAACCGATGGAATTTGAAAGTTCCACCAATTGTTGAATGGCCTGTTCCGCGGAATGGAGTTTATCACCTGCATGTTTTTCAAAAACTTTTATCATTTCCAATTCCATGGACTGTACGGAAGCGGTTTCAGTACTTTCTGCAACGGAGGTTCCGTCATCAGTGTAAATTTCTTCAGAAACGACCGATGGGGACGTTCCAAGAGTGCACTCATCTATAATGGTGATAAGTTCGTTGATTTCGCCGATAGCTTTTTTGGTAAAGAACCTTCCAGCTTCCCAGTCAGCTGGCTCTATGGCCTTGTCCAAGGTTTCCATTGCATCCAAGGTCTTGTTCTTGGCCTTATTACAACTGCATTCTTCCATAAAACTTTGCCCGCTTTCCAAAGCGGTAAGGGCTCTTTCGGCGTAGTACATTTGGTGCTCAAAGTTGGTGGCTTCCATAGCTTTTTTGCCATGACTCAGCGCATAGGTAACTTTAGCATAAAAATTATCACATTGATTGGAGTAGGTAGTTTGTATGGCAAAAAGAAGTGCCAACACTACAAAAACATGGGATTTGGGAGCCATATTCGAGTATTTGATTTAGGTTACTAAGTTTGTTTTCTAACGGCTAAACTACAATATTATTTCATTTTTTAGTAATCTTCTGTTGGATACCAATCCAATTGTACAACTTCAATGTCAGAATCACCCTTGTTCACCAAGGTTTTGAACTTGTCCACATCACTTACGTCGGGTCTGCCTCTAAAGTGGTATGGATAAACTTGGGCAGGTTTAAATTCCAAAACGGCATCGGCTGCACTTTCCACTGTCATGGTATACGGAAGGTTCATACAAATGAATGCTTTATCTATATTTTCCAAAGCACGCATTTCAGGAATGTCTTCAGTATCTCCGGAGAAATAGATACGTTCATCACCAAAGGTGAACACATAGCCATTTCCTCTTCCTTTTACATGAAAGTCTTTAGCTTCTTCCCGTAAGTTGTACATGGGTATGGCTTTTACTTGAAAACCGGCAATCTCTTTGCTTTCCCCATTTTTCATAGTGGTTGTTTTGGAGGAAAGGTTTTCTTCCATTTGTAAAACCACGGCATCGGGAGCAATTATTTGGACCCCTTCCAAATCCAATTCGTTTAAAGTTTCCGGATTAAAATGGTCTCCATGTATATCCGTAATAAAAATGATATCAGGTGATTTTTGGCCTTCAAAAGCAGCTTTCCCACCAACAGGATCTATATATATGGTATTGTCATCCCATTCGATTACGGCGGTAGCATGTTCAATAGGGGTTATTTTGGCAGCAGCAGGTGCTTCAACCTCGATTGCGGTTTCTTCTACATCCGCTGTTTCTTCTTGTTTTTGCTCTTTTTGCTTACAGGAAACCATAAAAAGTGCTAGCGCACCAATGGTTACAAATATATTTTTTTTCATAATGGATTCTTTTTTATCCTCCTAAAAATAAGGGATTATAGGCAGAATTGTAATTTTTTGTGAAGATTATTTTCATCCAAATAATCCAAATGTAAATCTGGTGCGTATATAAACCAAACACGATTGATTAAAAAACCTTAAACGTAGAATCAATTAAAACAAAAAGTTATGACTGAAACAAAAAATAACAATAACGGATTGAAAGTAATAGCAGGTCTGTTAGGGGTAGTTCTTTTGGGAACCATTATTTACACGGTTAGTCTTTATCAAGATAAAAAAGCTACAACAGATGCACTTACTCAAGAGAAAGAATTGGTCGTAGAGGATTTGAACAATTTAAAGTCCGAGTACGATAAAGCTATTTTGGAAAGCAACGCCACTAACGAAGAGTTGGTTGCTGCTAGGGACAACATCGCAAAATACATTGATTCTGTAAGCAACATGAAAGCTGATATCGCTACACTTTCCCGTTATAGAAGACAAGTAAGCGTACTTAAAGCAGAAAGAGAAGAATTATTGAAACAAGTTGATTCCTTGACGCAATCCAACAGCTTGTTGGCTATGCAAAGAGACAGCACTTTTGCTGAATTGGAACAACAAACCGTATTCAACGATTCTTTGATCATCCAGAACACTCAATTGGCAGACGCCGTTGAAAAAGGATCTGCACTTAACCTTAGTACTATAAGCGTTGATGCCATTAAGGAGAGAAACAGTGGTAAATTGGTATCTACTTCCAGAGCTAGAGCCACTGATAAATTCAAAGTTTGTTTTACCATTGCCGATAACGTAATCGCCGAAGCTGGTGACAGAGAATTCTATATCGAAGTTCTTGGGCCACAAGGTAATGTGTTGGGTGAAGGTTTGACAAAAACTACCGAAGAAGGTAATTCCCTAACTTATAGTAAAGGAACCAACTTCTACTACGAGAACGATGCTTTGGATGTTTGTGATTATATAAACAAGCCTAGTGGTGATTTCCAAGACGGAAACTACATGGTAAATGTTTACGATAACAAATTGAAACTGTTGGGTACTTCCAGCTTTGAGCTGAAATAATAAACACACACTATCACCATAACTAAAAATGCCCGTCCACTTTTGGACGGGCATTTTTTATATCTTCAGTGAAAAGAAACTTATTTTAAGCTTCCCACCATATCTTCAGGTTTTACCCACTCATCATATTCTTCAGCGGTAACATACCCAAGATTAATGGCCTCTTCTTTCAATGTGGTGCCATTTTTATGAGCTGTATTGGCAATTTCTGCAGCCTTGTAATAACCAATTTTGGTGTTCAAAGCGGTAACCAGCATCAACGAATTGTTCAACAACGTCTTTATGGTAGCGTGGTTTGGCTCAATTCCAACAGCACAGTTTTCATCAAAACTAACACATGCATCCCCAATAAGTTGGGCAGATTGTAGAATATTGGCCGCCATAACCGGTTTAAAAACGTTTAGTTCATAATGGCCTTGCGTTCCACCGACGCTAATGGTCACATCATTCCCCATAACTTGGGCACATACCATGGTTATGGCCTCACACTGGGTAGGGTTTACCTTGCCGGGCATTATGGAACTTCCCGGTTCGTTGGCAGGGATTATAATCTCCCCGATACCAGAACGTGGACCGGAGGCCATCATACGGATATCGTTCGCAATCTTGTTCAAAGAAACCGCCAATTGTTTCAAAGCTCCATGGCTTTCAACAATGGCATCGTGGGAGGCAAGTGCCTCGAACTTGTTTTCTGCAGTAACAAAAGGTTTCCCGGTAAACTCGGCAATATATTTGGCCACAAGAACATCGTAACCCTTTGGAGTATTCAAGCCGGTACCTACGGCCGTTCCACCCAAGGCAAGCTCGCTAAGGTGTGGCAACGTATTCTTCAATGCTTTTAAACCATGGTTCAATTGCGAAACGTAGCCGGAAAATTCTTGGCCCAAGGTTAGGGGAGTGGCATCCATAAGGTGCGTCCTACCTATCTTCACAACATCCTTGAATTCTTTGGATTTTTTCTCCAAAGTATCTCGTAATTGTTCAACACCGGGAATGGTAACCTCCACAATCTTTTTATAGGCAGCAATGTGCATTCCCGTGGGGAAAGTATCGTTGGAGGATTGGCTCTTGTTCACATCGTCGTTGGGCTGGATGGTTTTCTCGCCTTCCCCTATTTTTTTGCCCGCGATTTCGTGAGCCCTGTTGGCGATCACTTCGTTCACGTTCATGTTGCTTTGGGTTCCTGAGCCTGTTTGCCAAATGACCAAAGGAAATTGGTCATCGTGCTTGCCCTCGAGAATTTCATCGCAAACCTGTGCGATCAAATCTCTTTTTTCTTGGCTGAGCACCCCAAGTTCGTGGTTCGTGTAGGCAGCAGCCTTTTTTAAATATGCAAATCCGTATACCACATCCAAGGGCATAGATGCCGGTGCACCAATTTTAAAGTTGTTTCGGGAACGTTCGGTTTGGGCGCCCCAATACTTATCGGCGGGTACTTTTACCTCGCCCATGGTGTCTTTTTCAATCCTGAAACTCATAGTTTAAAATTTTGTCGCACAAAGGTAGGATATAGGGGATTTATATGGTAATTGATCTAGATAAATACACTTTTTTTGTACATCTATTTGCATTTTTTGATAAGAAGAAAGTATCTTTGTTAAAACAAAAGGAATAAAGATGTTTGATTTTGACCAATATTTAGGTTTTCTAGCTTTTCTAACAATTTTGACAATCGGTTTTTGGTTGATGATATTCTTGTTGACCTTTGTAGTACCTTACTGGTTGATTGGCAACCTAAGGGAAATGTATAAAGAAAGAAAAGAGGCCAAGCGCGCCCAAGTGGAAGAATAATGTATATGAAAAGAAGCCTTTTGGCTTCTTTTTTTGTTTAAGCTGTTTCCTAAAATAGTTTTCATTGTTTTTGAAGACTATTTTTTTTTTGCAATTGTTTTAAGGATGTTTCCTTATAAGAAGAGTATAAAAAAAGCAGCCAAACGGCTGCTTTTAGGTTTAAGTTTCGGGGAAACTATTTTTTTCTAAAACTGTCCTTCTTCAAAATCATCTTGCCTTTCGGGTCGTCCACGTTTTTTCTGTTCGTTGATACGATAAATGAACGAAACCCTTAACTGCCGCTGCCTCCATTGAAAGTCACTGTCTTGCTCGAAAAAATCCGTTGTAGTGAAAGAGCTTCGTTTTCTTGAGTTCAAAAGATCTTGTACGTTCAAAGAAATAGTGGCATTATCATTTAAGAGATCTTTACTAAACGCTAGGTCAATTGATAAAATACCATCAGACCGCCCTTGTATATCATCGGATGCACCTCGGTAGAATGCATTGGTTTGCCAGTCAATTTTCCAAGGCAATGTAACTTTGGAACTAAAGCGACCAAACCAGCTATTGTTGGATTGGCTATAATCGACTCCATTGAATTCTCCATCAAGACTGAATCTAAAGAAGTTGACACTACCATTTAGTCGCAGCCACTTTGTAGGATTATATAACATTCCCACTTCTGCACCTGTTCTATCGTTTGTTGCCAAGTTAAAAGGAATGTTCCTGATTACCTCAACTTGCGAACCACCTGGTCCGGTAATAAACACCTGTTCCTGAACTCTCTGAAATGCATCGGTCTCTCTTTGATAATAAACAGATGAAGTCAAGGTCAGTTTATCCCATCGTTTTAAGTACCCAAGGTCAAATGCATTTGAAAATGCTGGTCGAAGGTTAGGGTTACCCTGAAAAATATTGGTTCTACTGCTTCTTGATGGGAATGGATTCAAAAACCAGCTCCATGGACGATTGATTCTTCTATTGTATCCCAAAGAAACATTCTCTCTTTCGGTGAATTCGTAAATCAAGTTTACCGTAGGAAAGAGACCTGTATAGTTATTATCAAAATCTGTATCTATTGGGAACGAAAATTCTTCCTGTAGTTCCTCTTCGGTAAGTTCGGATTCAATTTTACCCTTTAATTGGGTACTCTCCATTCTAAGTCCCAAGAGAAAATTAAAGTCCCCAAATTTTGAACCATATTGGGAATATAGTGCATGGACATTCTGGGTAAAATCAAAAACATTGGTTTGATTCACGTTGACTTCAAGAACTCCCCCTGCATTTTCTTGTAGTAGTCGGTAATCTGTTACCTCGTTTTCAAAAGTCCCACGATATCCTGCTTCAAATTGTGAATCTTCACCAAATGGGAGCACATAATCACTCTGTACCAAGTATTCTGTTTGGTCCTCTAGGGTAGAGGTCTCTTCCATTGGAATAGCTATATCGTTATTGTTTGTATTGTTATAACGAACAGGTTCGGCTATAAACCCATTTTGTACTTCTTCATCCACAGAATATTGCAAATCTGCCGTCAATACATGTCCATCCTTATCAAATCTATTGATGTAATTAAGCGAAACTTGGTGGGTATTGTCTTTTTCTGTTTCCAGTTCGCTTCTTGTGGTACCTACCTGTGGATCATTGTTTAAAAAGTAATCGTTTATGTTTGTGGTAAGATCTTCATCGCTCCCTGTTCTGTAGAAATAAGAACCTGTAATGGAGGATTGTTCATTGAAGAAATACTCCATGCCAAAATTTGCATTGACTCCACGATTGATCCTGCTGATATCCCTATCCTCTATATTTCTGTCGTAAGCGATACTGTCCAAAAATGCATCCTGTCTTGGGTCGAAATATCTGGTATCAAAAAATCCGTTGCCAGGCCCTTCTCTATAGCGGTAACCAACTGTAGTGAAAAAATTAAACTTGTTGGTCCTAAGGTTCGCATTGGCCGTGATGCCACCATTGGTCGGATGGCCTCCATACAAATTGACGGATCCATTGAACCCGAGTGTTTTTTCTCTTTTTAGAACAATATTTAAAATACCAGCAGTGCCTTCGGCATCATACCTAGCGGAGGGACTGGTGATAACCTCCACTTTTTCTATGGCATCTGCTGGCAACTGCTGAAGCGCTTCGGTAGAACCAAAACCTGCCAATGCAGAGGGTTTGCCATTGATTAGAATACGAACATTTTCGTTTCCACGAAGACTGATGGCACCATCAATATCAACATTTACGGAAGGTACATTGCTCAAGGCATCACTAATGGTTGCACCACTTGTAGTAAGATCTTTTCCGATATTATAGATTTTCTTGTCCAGCCTAACCTCCACGGTGGTCTTTTCTCCTACTACTTCAACTTCGGCTAACTGGGCCACATCCGGGGATAAGGTAATTGAACCCAGATTGGTGTCGGAATTAAAGGTTTGTCCTTGTTTGGAATACGTTTTATAAGAGATAAATTCGACCCTGATGTTGTAAGTTCCTGGAGCAGTCTCTATTTCAAAGTTACCATCGAGGTCCGTAATTCCTCCGGTTACTTGATCTGGACTATCTGTTTTTTGCAGCACGAAGGTCGCATATTCCAAAGGTTGACCTGATTCTGAATCGGTTACCTTTCCTGAAATTGTAATGGGTTTTTGGTTTTGCTGGGCTAATCCTTGAAATGTGGTCAATAAGATTAGTAGCAATGGGATAAATATCCTTTGCATAGTTTGATTTTTACGCTGCAAAAATTGAAGTAAAAAAAGTGGATGCGAAATATAAATCCCCCAACAACGTAATTGAACCTGCGAATGACCTTAAAGAATTGTTAACCCTTGTTCTTTTTCTTCTTTTTCTTTTTCTTCTTGGCCTTGAACTGGTTTTCTTGAAGTTCCATAAAGGCTTCGTACTTATCCTCTGGTAGACCGGCCTTTAACTCGGCATCTTGCCGTCTTTTGATTTTTTCGACCTCTTCTTTCATTTTTAGAGGTTCCAACCCAAGAATTTGAAGCTCTATTCGTTGTTGAACAGAGGTCACCAATGAAGTACGTACGACCGCCTGCTCAAAAGGATCTAAATCAATGGCCTCGGTGATGGATGGCATTTGTTCGTCCACAAGTTCTTCGGCTGTAGGTGGTGTCTCCTCTTTTTGACTTTCAACAGGGCCCGCCTGGGGAACATAACTTCGTCCTCTGCCATATCTGCCATAGCCGTATGGAGAGCCATAGCCGTATTGGGCAACAACATCGTTCATGGCCAGTAGGCCAATAAATAAGGTTATTAGGAAGAGTGTTTGTTTACTTTTCATGGAGGTAAAGATACTATTTAGGTTGTATTTATCCGTGCAACCTGTGTTAAATATAATTGGTTATCAGAATTATAGCAGACCCATTATGTTCTCTGGAGGTCTCCCCACGACTGCTTTTTCACCATTTACAACGATGGGTCGCTCAATCAATTTTGGGTTCTCCGAGAGTGCCGTAATAACCTCATCATCACTTAAGGTCTTACCTTTGAATTTTTCTTTCCAGATGGCTTCGGTCTTCCGGACCAAATCAATCGGGGCAATGCCCAAAAATTTCACCAGCGTTTTTATTTCTTTCTTGCTGGGGACATCGTCCAAGTATTTTACAACTTCGAAATCCTTTCCCGATTTTTCCAAAATGGCCAATCCCTCTCGAGATTTTCTGCATCTAGGGTTATGATATATTTTGATCATGAATAGCTATTTAATCTTGTTCTTCTTTTTGCCCCATCATCATTAGGTAGGCTTTTAAAAATGCATCCAGGTCACCGTCCATTACGGCATCCACATTTCCTGTTTCCTCACCTGTCCGTACATCCTTTATCAATTTGTATGGGTGCATCACATAGTTTCGGATCTGTGAACCCCATTCAATCTTCATTTTGGATGATTCGATTTCGGCGCGGGCCTCTTGCTTTTTTCGAAGCTCGATTTCGTACAGTTGGGATTTCAACATTTTCATTGCCGTGGCCCTGTTGTCGTGCTGTGAGCGGGAATCTGAACATGATATTTGGATTCCCGTAGGTTTATGAACCAATTGAACCTTGGTTTCCACCTTGTTCACATTTTGTCCTCCTGCACCGCTGGAACGTGCTGTTGTAATCTCAATATCCGAAGGATTCACTTCGATTTCAATGGTATCATCAACCAAAGGGTACACATAAACCGATGCAAACGAAGTATGCCTTTTTGCATTGCTGTCGAAAGGGGAGATGCGCACCAAACGGTGTACACCATTCTCGCCCTTGAGCCAACCAAAGGCATATTCTCCTTCAATCTCCAAGGTTACCGTCTTAATACCGGCCACATCGCCATCTTGGTAGTTGAGCTCTTTGATCTTGTAACCGTTCTTTTCGGCCCACATCATATACATGCGCATCAGCATGGATGCCCAATCACAACTTTCTGTACCTCCTGCACCTGCTGTTATTTGGAGAACGGCGGTAAGTTCATCGCCCTCATCTGAGAGCATATTACGGAACTCCAATTTTTCAATGGCCGAGATGGCTTTTTCAAACTGCTGGGTAACCTCGTCTTCGGATACCTCACCCGCTTGCTGAAATTCCATAAGAACCTCAAGGTCGCCTACCAATGTTTTGGCTTCCTCAAAATCCTCTACCCATTTCTTTTTGGATTTTATCGACTGCATTTGTAATTGGGCCTCTTGTGGATTGTCCCAAAAGCCCGGAGCAAGGGTTTTTTCTTCCTCGTTCTCTATTTCAATAAGTTTAGCATCGATGTCAAAGATACCTCCTTAACGCACCAAGGCGCTCAATAAGATCTTTTTGTTGATCTGTAGTTACCATCTAATATATTTTGGGGTAAAAATAAGTTTCTTTCTTCACATGACCTTACCGAATATGGAATACTGTAATTAAAATCTCAACAGCAAACAATGGATACAAAAATGGAAATATGTAAAATTCTGTACTCAATTTTATCAATTTCTATTTTACGGTCAGTTAAAGATTTAGGGTAACGTTTTTTAAAAATGATTTCCATATTTTTAAGCAATATTTCAACCAAATTATGAAGAACACAACTACTCTGATCGCATTATTTTACTTTGCTTGCCTTTCTTTGGGAGCACAGACGTTCGAAAAGGCAAAGGATTTTCAAAAATTCAGTGGATATTTCAATTTTTTCTATGATGATTCTACTGATAAAATCTATCTGCAAGTAGATAATCTGGAAAAGGATTTTTTATACGTCTATTCGTTGAGCAGTGGTATAGGCAGCAACGATATTGGTCTGGATCGTGGACAGTTGGGAAACGAACAAGTGGTGTTCTTCCGCAAAGCGGGCAAAAAACTGTTATTGGTTCAGCCCAATTTGGAGTATCGGGCCATAACCGATAACGAATTGGAACGTAAATCGGTGGAGCAAGCCTTTGCAAAATCCATTTTGGAAGGTTTTGAGATAGTTGAGGAGTCCAAAGGCAGTTATTTGATAGATATTACCGATTTTTTAATGCGAGACGCCCACGGAGTTTCCAATCGCCTGAAACGCTCCAAGCAAGGCTCGTATACTTTGGATAAGGGCAAAAGCGCTTGGGCCTTTGATCGTACCAAGGCGTTCCCTAAAAATGTCGAGTTTGATGTCGCCTTAACTTTTAAGGGAGAACCGGAAGGAGCTTGGATTCGTTCCGTGACCCCCACGCCAAGTCTGGTTACCGTGGCTCAGCATCATTCGCTGATTGAACTACCTGATGAAAATTATGAAAAGAGATTGTACGATCCCCGAAGCGGCGGATACCCATTCTCTTATTATGACTATGCCACCCCTGTACAGGAATCATTGGTAAAGCGGTTTATCAGAAGACATCGTTTGCAAAAGAAAGACCCTAATGCCGAAGTAAGCGAAGCAGTAGAGCCAATCATCTATTATTTAGACAATGGGACCCCGGAACCTATCCGTTCTGCATTGATGGACGGCGGCAAATGGTGGAACCAGGCTTTTGAAGCAGCAGGTTACAAAAATGCCTTTCAAATGAAAATTCTGCCCGATGATGCAGACCCACTGGACATCAGATATAACGTGGTGCAATGGGTGCATCGCTCAACCCGGGGATGGAGTTACGGGGCCAGTGTTGTGGACCCACGGACAGGAGAAATATTAAAAGGGCATGTGAGTTTGGGAAGTTTGAGGATTCGTCAAGATTTTATGATAGCACAAGCCTTGATGAACAAACCTTTCGAAGAAAGGGACGATAACTATCAGCCCATGTTAGAACTGGCCTTGGCAAGAATACGCCAACTTTCCGCGCACGAAATCGGACATACGTTAGGGTTTACACACAACTTTGCGGCCAGCACCAATGACAGGGCCTCGGTTATGGACTATCCGCACCCACAATTTGTGTTGGAAGGTGGGGAAATCAGTTTTAAAAATGCTTACGATACAGGAATAGGAGAGTGGGACAAGGTTATTGTGGCCTATGCCTACTCGGATTTTCCAAGCGGAACCAACGAACAAGAAGCATTGAATGCCATTTTAAAGAAAGCACAAGACGATGGTCTTCGCTACATATCAGATAGTGATGCACGCCCAAAGGGAGGAGCACATGCACTGGCACATTTATGGGACAACGGTAAAAGTGCCAGCCAGGAATTGGAAAGTATGTTGGAGATCCGTGAAAAGGCCATCAAGAACTTTTCAGTGGACAATATAAGAACAGGTGAAGCCTATTCCGTTTTGGAAGATGTTTTTGTACCAATATATTTCTTCCATAGATATCAGACCGAGGCAGTCTCTAAAGTTATCGGGGGACTGGACTACAATTATGCTGTAAAAGATGGCGGACAAATACCGGTGAAGCCCGTTAATGCAACAGTACAAGAAAAGGCAATGGAATCCATTTTAAAGACATTGGATGCCGAAGTGATTTCAGTTCCCAAGGAAAAGCTGGACCTTTTTCCTCCAAGAGCCATTGGTTTTGGTCGCTCCAGGGAATCCTTCAAAGGTAGGACCGGCGTAAGTTTTGATGCGCTCTCCGTTGCCGAAACCGCTGCTGATATGACCTTGGAACTATTGCTTCATCCTGAGCGAGCCTCCCGTTTGATTCAGCAAAAAAGTTTGGATAAAAATCAAATGGGGCTTAAAGAGGTTCTGGACGAAACCATAAATGGTACATTCGACCTTTCTCATCGTGATGATTATGAGGAAGAGGTACAGAACACCATCAATTTTAGGGTGCTATACCATATCATGAACCTTGCCGCGCATAATGACGTGCATCCACAAGTGAACGCTATCGCCAATGAGGTGCTCAATAATTTAAAAACCCAATTGTTGACAGATGGTAAAAACACGATCTCTGCGGAAATGGTGAAAAGAATTGATGCGTTTATGGAAAAGCCATCGGAATTCAAACTTATTCCAGTTTCTACAATTCCAGATGGTTCACCCATTGGAATGGATTGCATGGACTAAATAATTATATGGAGATAAATTTGATAAGTGACACGGTCACTAGACCTTCAGCCGGGATGTTGGAGGCCATGATGAATGCAAAAGTAGGGGACGATGTATTCAAAAACGATCCTACGGTAAATGAATTGGAAGCCAAAGTTGCCGAGTACTTTGGTATGGAAGCGGCCCTATTTTTTCCAAGCGGCACCATGACCAATCAAACGGCAATAAAGATACACACCCAACCCGGGGATCAACTGATATGTGATAAATACGCCCATGTTTACAATTACGAAGGTGGGGGAGTGAGCTTCAATAGCGGAGTTTCCTGTAGATTGGTAGATGGAGACCGAGGGATGATGACCGCCGAGCAGGTGGAGGCCTCTATAAACCCGCCCGATTTTTACCACAGTCCGTTAACAACTTTGGTCTGTATCGAAAACACAACGAACAAAGGAGGTGGAGCCTGTTGGGATTTTGAGGAACTAAAAAAAATCAGAAGAGTCTGCGATGAGCACAATCTAAAATATCACCTGGATGGCGCACGACTTTGGAATGCTTTGGTAAAAAAAGGTGAGGCTCCAAAGGCATACGGCAAGTTGTTCGATACCATCAGCGTATGTTTGAGCAAGGGCATGGGATGTCCGGTAGGCTCTGTTTTGGTGGGAAGCAAATCAGATATAGATAAAGCTTTGCGTATTCGAAAAGTGTTTGGTGGAGGAATGCGTCAATCAGGGTATTTGGCTGCGGCGGGCATTTATGCCCTGGAAAACAATGTAGGACGATTGGCAGAAGATCACAAAAAGGCCGCTGAAATAGGTGAAGTGCTCCAATCGTTGGATTTCATCAAAAAAGTGGAACCCATCGAGACCAACATCATCATATTTGAAATAAATGAGGCTAAAATGTCGTCCGAAGCATTTTTGGATCAATTGAACAACAATCAAGTCTCCATTATCGGAATGGGACAGGGTAAATTGCGCATCGTTACCCATTTGGACTATACCGATGCCATGCACCAACATTTCCTAAACGTTTTGAAAAATATAGGGTAAAAATGTGTCACTTCAAACGCAGTCGGGAAGTCAAAAAGGCCTCGACTGTGCTCGGTCTGACAAATTACTTCATAAAAGCATCCATACCGGGAATATTCGGCATACCCTCTTTTGCGACGGCTGCCAATTCCGCTTCGTTTACTTTGGTAGCTTTTTCAATGGCTTTATTTAGTGTGAGCACCAAATAATCTTCCAACTGCTCTTTATCTTCCAAGAGGGAATCATCTATTGAGATGGATTTTATTTCACGATTTGCAGTCAAGGTCACTTTAAGGAGTCCGTCCGATGATGTCTCATCGATCATCACGGTGTTCAATCGTTCCTTGGTTGCTTCAACCTTCTTTTGGGTTTCTTTTATCTTACCCATCATTCCCATTAAATCTCCAAACATAGTTTCAATTTTTAGTTTTCATATTTTTTTCAATGCAGCTGTCATGTCGACCGAAGTTGAGACATTCACCCTTCGACTGCGCTCAGGATGACTCAAAACATTAAAGATTGCAAAAGGTAAGCTCAAAAGTAGTAAATTGGCTAAAACACTATCCCATGAAACTAATCAATTCAAGAATTTCTATTCTGGTTTTATGCCTTATTTTTGCGACCGCTTGCAAAAACAACAAAGACGAATCCATGAACATAACACCCCCTGTGGCCCCCAAACATCCAACGCAACTTGAAAAGCACGGCGATGTGCGAATCGATGATTACTATTGGATGAACAATAGGGAAGACCAGCAGGTTCTTGATTACCTGAACGCTGAGAACGAGTATTTCCATAAAATGACCGCCCATACCGAGAAATTTCAAGAGGAACTTTTTAAGGAAATGAAGGGCAGGATCAAAGAAGATGATTCTTCGGTTCCTTATAAACTGGATGGTTACTGGTACATTACCCGATACGAAGAAGGCAAAGAGTACCCGATTTACTCTAGAAAAAAGGAAAGCTTGGATGCAGCTGAAGAATTGTTGTTCGATTGTAACCACATGGCAGAGGGGCACGAGTTTTTCAACTTAAGAGGTGTTTCCATCAGCCCCGATAATACCATGGCTGCTTTTGGTACGGATACCATTTCTAGAAGACAGTACAATATCCAGATTAAAAATCTTGAATCGGGGGAAATATATCCGGATATTATTGAAAATACAACGGGAAGCTCTGTATGGACCAACGATAACAAGACGCTTTTTTACACCAAGAAAGACCCGGTAACCTTGCGTTCAGATAAAATTTTTAAGCATGTTTTGGGGACTTCTTCCGAGGAAGACGAATTGGTTTTTCACGAAAAGGATTCAACCTACAACACGTTTGTATACAAGACCAAGTCTCGAAAATATATTGTAATCGGTTCAGGGAGCACATTGACTTCCGAATACAGGATTTTGAATGCTGATGATCCCGAAGGGGAATTTAAAATATTTTCACCGCGAGAAAAAGGAGTGGAGTATTCTATCTCTCATTTTGAAGGAGATTTTTATGTGTTGACCAACAAGGACGGTGCCACTAACTTTAAGTTGATGAAAACAAGCGAGGAGAGCACATCATCAGAGCATTGGACTGAATTTATACCCCATCAAGAAGACGTTTTGTTGGAAGATGTAGAAATTTTCCGTGACTATTACGTGGTAACCGAGCGTAACAATGGCCTCAACCAAATGAAAATTGCCAAATGGGATGGTTCCGATAGTTATTACCTTCCCTTTGACAGTGAGACCTATGTGGCAGGCCCTTCCGTCAACTTGGATTTTGACACCAAAGTACTACGTTATTATTACAATGAAATGGGGGAGCCTTATGCCATTATCGATTTTGACATGGAAACCCAAACCAAAACCGTTATGAAGCAGCAAGAGGTTTTGGGAGGAAAGTTTGATAAGGGCAACTACAAAACAGAACGTTTGTGGGCGACCGCAAGGGACGGAAAAAAAGTGCCCATTTCTATAATCTATCATAAAGATACGCCGTTGGATGGCACCAGTCCGTTGTTGCAATATGGCTATGGATCCTATGGTGCTACCATAGACCCTTATTTTTCTTCGATTCGATTGAGCTTGTTGGATAGAGGCTTTATCTATGCCATAGCACATATACGAGGGGGTGAGTATTTGGGAAGGCCTTGGTATGAAGATGGCAAATTGTTGCACAAAAAGAACACCTTTACCGATTTTATTGATGTTTCCAAGTTCTTGATAGACCAAAAATATACCAGTTCGGAACACTTATACGCTATGGGAGGCTCCGCGGGTGGATTGCTGATGGGGGCTATCATTAATATGGAACCTGAACTCTACCATGGTGTAATTGCCTCTGTGCCCTTTGTGGATGTGGTTACAACGATGCTGGATGATACCATTCCGTTGACAACAGGTGAGTATGATGAATGGGGCAATCCGAACGAAAAGGAATATTACGATTACATTAAGTCTTACTCCCCATATGACAATGTAGAGGCCAAAAATTATCCACATTTATATGTGTCGACAGGTTTACACGATTCCCAGGTGCAATATTGGGAGCCAGCCAAGTGGGTGGCCAAATTAAGAGATTATAAAACAGGTGATAACCTTTTGTTCTTGGACACCAATATGGAAGCAGGGCACGGTGGAGCTTCGGGAAGATTTGAAGCCTTAAAGGAAACAGCAAAGGAATATGCCTTCATTTTAGACCTCGAAGGAAAAGCCCTTTAAAAAAAATTGTTACATTTGCACAGAACAATAACTCTATTAAATAAATAAGTATTGTTCCCTACCTAATACCAGTTATGAAGAAACAGATAAATGCGCACAGCAATATTCTAGACCTAATTGGAAGTACCCCCTTAGTCAAGCTTAACAAAATTACCGCCCCACTTACAGGAAATTTTTATGCTAAACTGGAATGCTTTAACCCTGGACACTCTTCAAAAGATAGAATCGCGATTCATATTATAGAAGAAGCCGAGCGTAAAGGTATTCTTAAGCCGGGTAGTACGATTATCGAGACCACATCCGGTAATACTGGCTTTAGCATAGCTATGGTGAGTATTGTCAAAGGATACAAATGTATTTTGGCCGTAAGTTCAAAATCATCACCGGATAAAATAGATATGTTGCGTTCCATGGGAGCAAATGTATATGTTTGTCCAGCGCATGTTAGTGCAGACGACCCGCGTTCATACTACGAAGTGGCCAAACGCTTGCATAGCGAAACACCAAATTCCATCTATATCAACCAGTATTTTAACGAGTTGAACATAGATGCACATTATTCCAGTACAGGACCGGAAATTTGGGAACAGACCAATGGTCAGATTACCCATTTAGTGGCTTGTAGCGGAACAGGTGGAACAATTTCCGGAATTGCTCGCTATCTTAAGGAGCAGAATCCTAACATAAAGATTTTAGGGGTTGATGCCTATGGTTCCGTTTTGAAAAAATATCATGAAACTGGTGAGTTTGATCATAATGAAGTATATCCCTACCGAATTGAAGGTTTGGGCAAGAACTTGATTCCAGCAGCTACAGATTTCAATGCAATTGATAGATATGTAAAGGTAACCGATGGCGAAAGTGCTCACATGGCCCGTAAATTGGCCCATACCGAAGGTATTTTTGCAGGTTATACCAGTGGTGCCGCCACTCAGGCATTATATCAATTGAATACAGAAGGGGAATTTACCGAGGACAGCAACGTAGTTGTTGTGTTTCCAGACCATGGCTCAAGATATATGAGCAAGGTATATAGCAACGAATGGATGGAAAACCAAGGCTTTTTTGATATTCAAAATGCCGAGGTTCCCGAAGAAATCAAGTACATTAAATAAACCAGTACCCTATAATACCTCATGAACGGCAATGAAAAACATTGCCGTTTTTTTATGTTCATAATTCTTTATGGAAGGTTCATAAAAATATATACTTTTGCAGATGAATTAATATTAAGGTAGATGAGAGATTTATTTGATAGAATCATTGAGAACAAAGGACCTTTGGGAAAATGGGCTTCACAGGCAGAAGGCTATTTTGTTTTTCCGAAATTGGAAGGACCTATTTCCAACAGAATGAAATTCCAAGGAAAGGACGTAATAACGTGGAGTATCAATGACTATCTGGGTCTCGCTAACTTGCCCGAAATCAAAAAAGTGGATGGAGAAGCAGCCTTGGAACATGGAGCTGCTTACCCAATGGGCGCCCGTATGATGAGCGGCCACACCGATTTCCACGAACAACTACAGAACGAATTGGCAGAATTCGTAAAAAAGGAGGCTTCTTACCTATTAAATTTTGGATATCAAGGCTTTATGTCGGTAATCGATGCTTTGGTCTCCAAAGATGATATTATTGTGTACGATGTGGATTGCCACGCTTGTATTATAGATGGTGTTCGCCTGCACATGGGCAAACGTTTTACCTTCAAGCATAACGACCCCGACAGTCTGGAAAAAAACTTGGAGCGTGCCACTAAATTGGCCAATGAAACAGGTGGGGGAATCTTGGTGATTTCCGAAGGTGTTTTTGGTATGCGTGGTGAGCAAGGAATTTTAAAAGAAATTGTTGCCCTCAAGAAAAAGTTTCAATTTAGGTTGTTGGTAGACGATGCCCACGGATTCGGAACCCTTGGTAAAACAGGGGCAGGAGCAGGAGAGGAGCAAGGCGTCCAGGACGAGATTGATGTATATTTGGCCACATTCGCCAAATCTATGGCCAGTATAGGGGCTTTTGTTGCTGCGGACAAAGAAATTATCGAGTATTTAAAATACAACCTAAGGTCTCAAATGTTCGCCAAATCGTTGCCAATGGTATATGTTAAAGGTGCTTTGAAAAGACTTGATATGTTGCGTACCATGCCAGAGCTTAAGGCCAAGCTTTGGGAAAACGTGAATGCGCTTCAAAATGGATTGAAAGAGAGAGGTTTTGACATAGGAACCACTACCAGTTGTGTAACTCCTGTTTATCTGAACGGTAGTATTCCAGAAGCAATGGCCTTGGTGAAGGATTTGCGCGAAAATCATGGGATTTTCTGTTCCATAGTGGTATACCCGGTGATTCCTAAAGGTTTGATTTTGCTTCGTTTGATTCCAACGGCAACCCACACAATGAAGGATATCGAGGAGACCCTTGATGCATTCTCTTCTATTAGGGAGCGTTTACAGAACGGAACTTACAAAAGACTTTCTGCAGCTGTAGCTGCGGCAATGGGTGAATAATCCAAAAACTCAATTTTACGATAAAATATTAATTGCAGCGGACTTTGTTCCGCTGCAATGCGTATTGGGTGTTACCACGTCGCCATCTTCCTTGCCGGACCTCGTTTTCATTAAAAGGATTTAAGCTGGTATCACCATTATAATATTGTAGATAAACTGCGGGTGATCCTTGGTACGATACCAGTTGCCAAGTTCCTGAACTGTTTCCGTAGGAAGCTCCTTGGGCATTTGCGCCATAATCACTTTCTACAATGAACGAACCATCCGTGTTCAAGGAAAAAGTGCCATTGTCACAAAAATTTACATAGGTAATAGAACTGGCCATGCTATCGTTTACATTGGAAGTTCGCTGATAAAACACTAACTGACTTCCAGAAATTATGTTCAGTAAACCTTGATTGTCCAATTCTGGATATTGGTCATTTACAATCTGGGTAGGGGATATTTCGGTTAATTGAGTGTTGACATTATTCGCTGGTCCACTGTTGTCCTTCATGTAAGATGTCAAATCAAAACCACCTAGATTATGTAGGTCCGAGTATTTATAAAATGGCCCGTTATATCCGGTTGCGCGCACTTTCATTTTGGTACCGGTCAATGTGGCCTCGAAGCCCACGGGCCCCTCTAATCCATATATTTCACCATTTAATTTATTGAACGACCCTGTGGCCCTAATGGCAAAGCTTGCACCTACTGCAGCCAGCAAACCATGATACTCATCACCAACACGTTTAAACTGGATTGAAATGCTATTTGACCCATTAACAAAAGTCCCGACAAAGTCTGAACTTTGTCCAAAACAACTAAATATCGATAGCATTGTAACAGTCAAGGTCAGCGTAAACTTTTTCATAGTTAGTGGGTTGCTACAATAAATCTATCAAAAAGAGGGCTGACCTACAATATTATTAGATGTCCAGCGCTATTTGAGGCAATATTTATGGTTATGGGTTCAATCTTTCGACAATCAAGGACGAAAAAAGATTGACACCGGTCTTGATACAACTTTCGTCAACGGCAAAATTAGGTGAGTGAGTCTGGGCTATAATCCCCTTTTCATAATTGGAACCTCCCATAAAAAAGTATACACTTGGCACTTTGGGCTGGAAAAACGCAAAATCATCACTACGGCCATCTGCAACAACCCCATGTAGGCGAAGCACTCTGTTCTCCCCATAGATATCCGATAATTGGTCCAAACTTTCATTGACCAATCTTTCATTGTTGTCAAGGGTAGGGAAGACGTTTACAAGTTCGGCGGTGCTAAAATCTTCCGCAAATTCTGAATCGGCTATCTTCTTTTTTAGAGATGGTATGGCAGCATCGCGTTGTCTTTTGTCACTAAAACTTATAAAACCACTGATTTTTACACCATCATCGGTGTCCCTAATTGAAAAATTATTCTTGTCTACCGTAGTATAATTTTTGTAGATAGACTTTGTTCCAGCGATTCCTATTTCTGGGTCGCCCATGTTCTGCATGTTCCAGAATTTGCTTTCGGGAGAGACATTTTCAAGGGATAGCATTGCTTGCTTTGCAAATTCGAACAACGCATCCTTATTATTACCTTTCTTAAAAAGAAGGTCCACTTTTTTGTAATCTGAAAACATTTCTTCAGGTTTAGCGGCTATAGTGCCTGCGGGGAATGGCGTAACGTGCATGGCGTACATTTCCTCAGGCTGAATCATATCGAAAAGGCCATCGTCCATCATGGCCAGAGCACCTTTTATATTTTCTTCGGATGGCTGAAATACAAAATATATAGTTCCCTCTAAATCTTCTTTTTGCTGTACTAAAACATTTGCAATGCCAAGGGCGACCGCTGTGTGTACATCGTGCCCACAAATGTGCCTAACCCCTTCATGTTTTGATGGAAAGTCCACTACGTCGGGAGCTTTGGATGGCATTGCATCAATATCGGCCCGCCAAGCAATCTTTTTACCAGGTTTTGCACCTTTTAGAATGCCAACAACGCCATAACCGCCAATTCCTGTTTTTACCTCCAGTCCAAGTTCTGTTAAGTATGCGGCAATTTTTGTCGATGTCCTTTTTTCCTCTCCACCTACTTCAGGGTACATGTGGAAGTCCCTTCTTATTTTGACCAAACTATCAAAAATTTGTTCGGTATGTTGTTGAATTTCTGTGTGGATAGGTGTAATACCATTTTGACCAAACGATGAAATGGTTACCAAAAGGAAGAAAAATATAGTTAATGTGTTAGATGGTGTCTTCAGCATGATTATAATTTTATTTTGTTTGATGCAACAAAGATGAAAACTAATATTCGGTGCTACCTGACACATATGTGACAATCTTATTTTTTGGCGATTTTACTTCGTATTCTGCTCAAGGATTGTCTTTCGATACCCAAAAACGACGACAAATGTGTCAGACTTATACGATTTATCAACCCAGGGTTGTCTTTTATAAAGTTTAAATAGCGCTGTTCAGCAGTATCAAAAAGGAAGCTTTCCACCCGGTCAGTTTGAATTGTCAGTACCTTTTCGGCAATAAGACGGCCATACCTTTCGTGACTCTTAAAGTTGGTATACCCCTCTTGGATATCGTCATAGGCAAGTTCTATAATGGTGCAGGGCTCCAGACATTCCATATAATATTTGCTCGGACGTTGCTGTATAAAGGCCGGATAGTCCGTGGCATATTCATTTTCTTTCACAAACCCTGTGGTAATGGTTTTCCCTTTTTCGTTGATGTAGTATCGCCTTAACAATCCCTTGCAAACAAACCCCATTTTTTTTTGAATTTCCCCGCTCTTAAAAAAGAAATTCTTTTTAGTATATTCTTTTATGGATAATTGTGAGCGAAAGAGCGTCCTTTCTTCGGATGATAAATATGCAAATAATTGGAGGTAGGCTTCGAGGTATTGTTGATGGGATTTTTCCAAGGATTGAATAGGGTTGGTTCTATGAAAAATTTAAGGTCGTTTTCTTTGATTTAGTACAAGTCCACGAATTAAGTTAAAAAAATAAACGAATTGCCCAATAATAACTAACAACACCATGGGTTGTATAATGGTTTGCAGGGCTCTATTATAATTAAAAGTTTCCATTGAAGTATGAGTTGCCTCATCCTTAATAAGGTGAGAAAGCAACCAAATGATACCAAGTCCAAGGATTGTTATGACCATGTGTAAAAAATTAAGCCAAATGGAAAGTCTTTTTCTTCTTAAATACATCATCCAGTAGCCTAAACCCACCAATCCAAAGAATATGGAAATCAAAACAGTAAAGTGAAAGAAGTTGATTATCAAATAAATATCATGAATATTTAGTGAAACAACCTCGGAACGCTTTAAAAATCCAATTAAAAGCAATACAGGTATCGTAACCCAAAAAGAAATGTAGGGCTTTTTAAAAAACTTGTTCACTTTTCAACTTTTTATTCAAGGTAACTAAAAAATCTTTTTTTTGCCCAATATCTTTAAGGTTTGCCTCGAACGTTATGGTCTTGTTTATTTTGGGGAACGATAGTTTTCCTTTGGCGATAGAGTAGGTGACCAGTACATTTAAATAATTGTAGGCGAGAATAAATTTTTGGAGATGGTCTGTAGGCACCACTTCAAAACCTATTCGCTGTGCTGTTCTTTTATTGATGATATAGCTTGTACCCTGTATCGTGGTGCTTGACTCCAAGTCAGTGTTTTTAAGTAGATTCAGCAATCCCTCTACATATTGCTGAATGATAAAGGTTTTCCGCTGATTCCCGGTCATTTCTTTATCTATCACAAAAACATAGTCGAACAATGTGCCTCCATGAATTTTGATAACACCGTCCTTGGGTTTTTCAGAGAGCATCAATAATGAATGATAATGAAGTTTGCCACTTTTTTTCATGGAAGGGACATCAATGAAGGGGGCCACTAGGGTAATTACCGCCAAAAACATGATGATGCCGAAAAAATAAAATTGGATTACCCAAGCCAACCAACAGGATAGAATTATGACAAGCAGGGCCAACAGAAGAATCCAAATCAGAATCCGGCTTTGCTCTTTTTTGGTTTTGCTGTAGAATTTATGCGTCAATTAATTACCTGTCCTAAGAATTTTCTCCATCTTTTTACCCTTGGCCAGTTCATCTACCAATTTATCCAAATATCTGACTTGCCTAGTGATGGGATTTTCAATTTTCTCAATGCGATAGCCGCAAATTACGCCTTTTATCTGTTCTGCATTAGGGTTCAATTCCGCTAAATTAAAAAAGGTTTCAAACGTGGCCTTTTCGGCGATCAGTTCTTCCATTTTTTTCTTGTCAAAACCTGTCAACCATGTTATCACTTCATGGAGCTCTTCCACGGTTCTCCCTTTCTTTATAATCTTGGTAACATAGTGCGGATATACCGATGCAAAAGTTAGTTTTGCCACTCGCTGATCATGTTCCGGTGTGGTTTTCATATTACTTAATAATTAAACCTGTATAACGTATGAAGTTATGGATTTTATTTTGGCTCCTTTGGCCCCTTTGAACATATAAAAATCCGAGAAGGCATACTTGTGGTTGCTTTCTGTGGTAATGGTTCCATTTACTGCCCCTTCTTTACCGTGGGACATTATTTGATGAAGAATTAATTCAGAAGTTTTCTCTTCTTTCATTTTTTCCAGTTCAACGATAAACTGTTGTTGACCTTCAATTTTTTTATCTCCAATTATGTTCCAAACAATATCCTCCGTTACACTCTGCTCAAGAAACGCTAGATCTCCTTTGGCAAATGCAATATTGAAATTTTTTAAAAACTCCATTTTTGGGGAATTTCCACAATTGGGGGTCGATACAATTTTTGTCATACTATCGGTTTGAGCTTTTCACGGAGGTTTGGGGCCTCATAAGTTGTTGGATTAAAGTTAACAAGAAAGTCGCAATGAATTATAACCGATGTTTTCAGCCTTGAAGCTTTTATTTATCCAGTGCAAAATTTACAATACTTTCAACATGAATTCTTGTTGTGTCGAATACAGGAAATTCAAAATCGATTTGTCCAATTAACAAAGGGATCTCTGTACATCCCAAAATAAGTCCTTCAACTCCTCTTTCTCTCAATTCATTGGTATACCGTATAAATTTTTGTTTAGATGCTTGATTTATAATTCCTTTTCCAAGTTCGTTTTTTACAATATCCTGTATTTCTTCAATATCTTTTTTTTCTGATGGAACTATAGCTTCAATATTATATTCCTTCAGTTTATTTCGATAAAAATCCATCTCCATTGTAAATTTTGTGCCTAATAATCCAACCTTTAATAGTTTTTGTCGTTGTATTTCCTCTGCTGTGGCAGATGCTATATGAATGATGGGAATTCCAAGTGTTGATTGAATTTCGTCAGCAAATAAATGAGCCGTATTGGCACAAAGGGCAATAAAATCCACATTGTTTGACTTTAAACTCTTGCAAGCATTAAGGATCAAATCGTAAGAGTTTGTCCATCCTCTATTTTGGATATCAGAAAAATTCAGGGAATATAGTATGCATTCGGCGGAGTTTAGTCCTCCTAATTTTTCGTTGATGCTTTGGTTTATATATTTATAATAGTCCAAAGTGGAAGTCCAACTTAATCCGCCTACCAATCCTATTTTTTTCATTTCAGTACAGTCCTTTTCTTTATTTTGTTTCGAACCATTGTGCCCAAAGCTATTTTTTTTGTGTTCTATAGTATAAGTTCCAAGTTCCGGAATTCGATTCTACAATGTCTGGAAAGCCATCGCCGTTCAAATCTCCTATTTCTATGTTATAGGTATCGTCCATTAAATCTTCCCTCAACCCAATTTCATTAAACGTTCCATTTTTTTGTCCCAAATGAACATAGTTTCTTTCTTCCGAATTTCCCTCAACGATGTCCAAATATCCATCTTGATTTAAATCAGATATCTTAATCGAGGAAGTATTACGTTCTGATTTAAAATCAAAAACGCGATTGAAAGCCAAGCTTTTATCACCGAAGTAAATACTGTTTTTAGAACCTAAATTTCCAGTTGTAATGTCCAAGAATCCATCTTTATCAAAATCCCCAATATCGATTGAACGAGTTTCATCTTCTTCATTGCCAAATTCTATGATTTTTATAAAATTCTGTTTCCCGTCATTAATATAAACTCGATTTTTGTTCTGTCTTTCTGCCGTTATCAGGTCCAAAAAACCATCTTTATTAATGTCTACCACTTTAGTTTGTATTGTCTGGTCGGATTTATGGCCGAAAGCGATTGTATTTCCAAAATTTCCCTTTCCATCATTTAAACAAATTTCGTTTTCAACCTTTCTATTCGATAGGATTAAGTCAAAGTCTCCATCGTTGTCAATATCTGCTATTTCAAGATTTCTTGAAGGCGATATGGAACCAAAAGAGGTTGCATGATCAAAGTTTTGATTGTCCGAACCAAAATAAATTTTATTGGGAACGTTGTCATTGGCGACAGCAATGTCCATAAATCCATCATTGTTGAAGTCGGCACTTTTGATGGCATAGGAAGCATCAAGAAATTTTCCGAGGGGTTGAGCCACCTTAAAGCCTCCTTTTCCGTCATTGTAATAAATATAGTTCTGTTCTGCCCAATGTCTACCATTTGCAACGAGTGCATCCAAATCCCCGTCTTTGTCAATGTCAAACAAGGTTATTGATGCGGTTCGGTTTGATTGCGTTCCTATTGAAAAGAATCCATCTGCATTAAAGAAGGTTGTTTCTTGAGCAGATCCGTTTATTGTTACTATGAGCAGAATAAGAAATGTTAGTTGTATTCTCTTTTTTTTCATAATCATGGGCAACGTATCGCTTATTGGTCGTAGCGGATTTTACACACTAATGTTTAGAGTTTAAAGATAGGAAAAAGCAATAGAGAAGGATTTTCACCCTATGGCTTGCGATAGTTTCGCGGCATTTTACTTTTCACAAAAGGGCTTCTAAGTTGTTGAGTTATGGAATTTGTGTCTATTACTTTTCCTTCTATTCTTAAAATGGAATGACCGCAAGGATATGGTTTATTGAAATCTTCCAAGTCAAAAATGAATTCTATTTGTGGATACTCCTTTTCCAAAAATTGTAGAATTTCTATTGATAGAATTTCTGACTTTACATTGGTTATAAACACTTCTACCATAAATTAAAAATTTTCTTGTGTGAGTTCATGATTTACCATTGCCCCAGTTATGTTCCCGCTGCTAACGGCCATTGATACAGAACGCATCATTGTACTGTTGTCGCCACAGGCAAATATGCCTTCTTCTGTGGTTTTTTGCATAAAATTCACTTCAATATGTCCGCTTTCTGTAAATTCACAGCCTAATTCATTTGGTATATTAGAGCTTTGTTCAAATGGAATTGAAGCGTAAGCACATTCAAAACTTGCCGCACTGCCGTCTTTGAACACAATACTTTTTAATTGCCCATTTGTATGTTCGATTGAAGAAACTTCTTTTTCGATGATTTGAATATTATGTTCCTCTAATTTTTTGAGTTGGTTTTCTACAAAATCTTTCTTTTCAGAGGTAATGATTGTGATATCTTGGGTCAAATTATTGATTAAAGCGGCTAGGTGAAATGCTTTTTCCCCATTGGCAATAATTGCAGTTTTCTTATTTCGTATTTCATAACCGTGGCAATAAGGACAATGCACTACGGAAATTCCCCAACATTGCGCGAAGCCATTTATATCTGGCATTATGTCTTTAATTCCTGTGGCGAAAACTATTTTTTTTCCAGTAAAAACATCCCCATTTGAAGTAGTGATTTGAAAACCTTTTTTAATTTTCTTTCCACTTACGGCAAGTCCGTTATAAAATTTGACACTGGCGTATTTTGCTACTTGGCTCTTTGCAATTTCAGAAATTTCTTTTGGTGTACTTCCGTCTTGAGTTAAAAAATTATGCGAATGTGGTGTTTGTCGATTACACGGTTTTCCTGCATCAATTACCAAGGTCTCACGAAGTGAACGGCCTAAAGCCAGTGCTGTTGAGAGTCCTGCGTAGCTACCACCTATAATGATTACTTCAAAATCTTTTTTATTCATTTTGTCATTGTATTGACCAAAGAGAGAAAGCGGGTATAGGTAGGGCAATTACTAAACCCCTGACCCCAAATAGTCTGATTATTTTTCTTCTTATCATTTATTTTCCACTAACGCGAAAATGTCGCAATAGTAAATGTGGTCAAATATACTATCTTTTCGTATTATTGCAACATATTCGCAATAAAATATGAATCGAAGAAATACACCTTCAAAAGAAGCCATACTAGATTTGCTTTCAGGTTCAAAAAAAGCATTAAGTCAAGATGCTATTGAACGGCAGTTGGATATTGAAATCAATAGAGCTACAATTTATAGAGTGCTGAATAGATTTTGTGAGGATGATATAGTCCACAAAATTGTAGCAGAAGATGGAAAACAATATTTTGCAATCTGCAAAAAGTGTGAGGATACATCAGAAGTTTTTCAGCATCATTTTCATTTTAGGTGTCTGTCATGTGATACGATTGAATGCCTGCAAGTTCCTGTTGAGTATTCAGTTCCCAATGGCTATGAAGTTCAAAATGCAAATTGTGTTCTGACCGGTGTCTGTGATGACTGCTCCTAGGTTTGTTCGCATTGCATATAACCTTTAGTATAAGAATAGTAGCCGATTAGTTGACAGTATCTTGGCTATTATTTTTCATACGATTGTTACCAATCGTGTTTATTCGTTATTGCCTAAGCTTTGTATCTTCATTTTGGCATGTTCATTATTAGGATTTAGCTCAAGTGACTTTTTATAATTTTCGATTGCTTTTTTGTTATCTCCTAGAGATTCATAAGTTTCTCCTAAGCTATCAAAAGCATTAAATGAATTTGGGAAGTTTTCTGTATTTAAGATGAAGAAGGCCAGGGCTTTAGATTTTTCATTTTCGTCTCTACTCCGTAACATTCTATAACCTATTCGGTTAACAAGAGATTCTGGTGGACTAAAATTCCAAGATAGTCGCTGTGAAAGAGATTTGAAATGTTGAGTTAGTTGTTCTTTGCTTTCCACATCTCGATAGGAAATCCCATAGTCTTCAAAAATGCTTGAAATTCCATTATAAAAAGCTATTGGAGGAACAGAACCGTGGGTTTCATTTTCAAAGTATTCCAATTTTGCAGGAAAATTACCTTCACATTTACTATTCAATGCCTCGTATAACCTAACATGGCGGTCACGATTTCTGATATTCCTTTTGCCCCAATTGGCAGTGGCTATGTAGATGAATCTTTCAAATGACTGCTCGGTTACGGCATCTAATTTTTTATCCATGGTTTCTTCGTCCCATGTTCCCAAACTTGGGTCAACCGCAATGAACGCATTGAAAAGGGTCTCTTCTTTCATGTAGGCATGGGCAGCGAGTAATCCACCTAAAGAATGTCCAAAAAGTATTCGATAGGGTGCAGTTCTAAACTTTTGATCCAACTCAGGCAAAAGTTCATCTTCCAAAAAGCTGAGAAAACTATCTCCACCGCCTGTATTATTCTCTCTAACTGTAATGACCTTGTCTGGTGTGTAGTCTCTTCTTCTATCTACATTTTGAATAGCAACCACAATCATCTCTGGAATTTTCCAGCTTCTATATACATCAGAACTCATGTAGTTTACCATTCCTGCTATGGGCTTAAATTGCAAATTTCCATCAAGTACAATAAGCACCGGATATCTCTTATAGGATGATTCTTTATCATTATATGAATCAGGAAGACTAATCCAATATTCTCTGTCTTCTTGCAAGATATTAGACCTAAGCGAATATTTTGTGCCGATGACAATTTGTCCAACATCTTGTGATTTTACCTGACTAATACCAAGTAACAAAAGTAGTACTGCAATGATATATTTATCCATTCTGTTGATTTCTATGTTATAGGCAACGGTTGGTGTATGATTAGTTGCGGAAAATGTCCAGCGGACTTTTCCACTATAGCCTTAATGATAGCTGATTGCGGTGATTTCTGTTTAGGAAATTCACCACAATTAATTATACAGGTTGTGCCTGTTGCACAAGTGTTGAACTAAACCTAAAGGTAGCTTCAGGAGTTATCTAAATCTCCATTCACTACCTTTAAGATGTATAAAACTAATATTTAGCAAATTATGAAAAAAAAGTAGTACCCTGATCGAACGAGCCTGTGAACGTGTTCCAGAATTCCAGGAATTGTATCTCAAACTAAAACGTTCTGTTGAACTATCGGGCAAAAGCCAAAGCACCCTGACCAACTATGCCCGTTGTCTTTCACACATAGCCCTGCATTTTAAGTGCAGTCCACTCGATCTGGATGAAGAACAGGTGCTGGATTATCTACATGTTTTAAAGTCCCGGCACAAGACCCCGTCGAGCAGCTTCTTCAAGCATACCGTTTATGGTCTGAGGTATGCCTACCGGATATCCAATCGTAAAGAGATGCAGGTAATGCTCCCCGCTATTGAGCGTCCCAAAAAACTCCCTGTAGTTTTAAGTTGTAGGGAAGTAAAGCAACTCTTAAAAGCCCCAAAACTACTGAAGCACCGTCTGGTATTGGCGCTGCTTTATGGCTGCGGACTGCGCTGTTTTGAACTGTGCAACCTACAGTTAAAAGATCTGGATTTTGATCGTATGATGCTTCACGTCCGCCAAGGCAAAGGCAGGAAAGATCGGTATGTACCCTTGTCGAGGATGCAGATCCGCGGACTTAAAACATACCTTGCGGCAGAAAATCCTTGCACCTGGTGCTTCACTGGGAACAATACCGAAGGGCGTCCAGTCCCGCTTTCTACCCAAGGGGTTCGCTGGATTGTACGGGAAGCCCGTAAACATAGTGGTATTCAAAAGGAAGTGACCACCCACAGCCTGCGCCACAGTTATGCTACCCACCTTCTGGAAATGGGCTTGGATATTATGAGCGTAAAGGACCTTTTGGGGCACGCAGATATACAGACCACACTGACCTACCTTCACGTGGCACAACTGGGCAGGCAAAAGCCTTTCAGTCCACTGGATCGGCTCTACAAAGAGTAATGGCATCCGCTGCTCACGAAGTGGCCCAGGTATTAAATCGCAACAGGGAGTCTTTGGCAGACTGTTGTGCCACCAGCTGGCAACTAAGGACCCTGCACGCCCTGCGCAAATGTCGTACGGCTGCCCTGGGCGGTCACATTGACCGCTGCACGAATCCATCCTGTAATACCTTGCACCTGAGCTACAACAGTTGCCGCAACCGGCATTGCCCAAAGTGTCAGGGGCACAAAAGGGAACAATGGATCAGGGCACGGGAAGAAGAGCTCTTGAACGTTCCTTACTTCCACGTGGTATTTACCCTGCCTTCAGAACTCAACCGCCTGTGCCTGTACGAACCCAAACTGCTGTATGGCCTGCTGTTCAAAACTTCATGGGAAGTCATAGCGGGGTTTGCTTCCAATCCTAAGTTTTTAGGTGCCGGTCCCGGGATGATCGCCATCCTGCATACCTGGGGACAGAACCTGTCCCTGCATCCGCACTTGCATTGTATCGTGCCCGGTGGTGGGGCAACCAAAAGTGGTAAGTGGAAACCTGCCCGGAACAAGGGGAAATACCTGTTCCCGGTCAAGGCCATGAGCAAGGTATTCCGTGCCCGCTTTGTTGCAGGGTTACGTAAAAAAATTAAAACAGAACAACCAGAGGCCCTTTACCAAAGCCTGTTCAAAAAAGAGTGGGTCGTCTATTGCAAGCGTCCGTTTTTAGGGCCATCTCAGGTAGTGGAATACCTTGGTCGCTATACCCATAAAATTGCGGTCAGCAACCACCGAATCAAAAACCTGGATGACAGCGGCGTGGTGTTTTCGGTAAAAGATTACCGCCACGGGGGAAACAAATCCCTGATGTACCTGAGCGATACTGAATTCATCAGGCGCTTTGCCCTGCACATACTCCCTAAGGGGTTTGTGCGCATCCGCCATTATGGGATATTAAGTGCTTACCATAAACGCAAAAGTCTTGACCACTTGGGTAAAACCCTGGGGAAGGTACAGCTCCAAGAAAAACCGCCCCTGCAACACCGAATCTGCCCATCTTGTAAAAAGGGGGAACTGGTGACCCTGCATACGTTTACCGCACGGGGACCACCGGCACACTGGATCACAAAACTTAAAAAATACACTAAAGCACAGTAAGAAAATAAACGCCCCTTGAACGGGATAGGGAAGCCTATGTCCGAAACCAAGCAAAAGCGGCCAAAATACCCCAAAAACAGGAGGTTCAATAGAATTTAAGAAGTGATGGACATACTCGGGAGAAAAACAAGACCTCCAAATCACTATACGGTTCAAGTGCAGACCTTAAATAACCCATCCTAAAACAGACCAATACCCATAGAAGGCTGACCGACAGAGAACCGGTTCAGTCAACACGGCGTTCATGCTGGGTCGTACCGACCACACGAACGCTAGTTATTGTAAGTAGTTTTTTTAATTCAGATAAAGCAGAAGGCAAATAACCAACAATGATAATCCCAAATAGAATTAATTCATTTCGTTTCTCCAGTTTAGCTTTTTTCCTAATATTGGCTTTGAATTTTTCCATTTCGGATTCTGAAAGGTTTGGAAAATAAAATTCAGGTTTTGTTTCCGAAATATTAAATCCTAGCTTTTTTCGGTCAAACTTTCCCTGAGTTTTTTCTTTTCTCGCCTTTTTTCTGGCTAATGTTGCCTTAAATTGAGATAAGCTGCCATCTGCCATAGTGCTGTTTTAATTCTATTGATCAAAATACTTCGTTTTATTTACGCAGTTTAAAATTACTTATAACTTGTTTATATACCGAACTTTCTTCCTCATATATCCCAAAAATGGAGGACTATGCTTAGGTAATACTAGCACTTTGTATAGCTTTTCGATTTTTTAAGGATGGAATGCCGCATAAAAAAACGGGTCACTTCCACATAGGTGTTTACCGTATGGGGACTAGCCTTTTTTCTTCGAGCCAACGCCGGAACCTTATTAATTCTTCTTGGTGAAACGGGTCAGCAGGGGGCAAGGATAGCCGTTTGGTCTTGTTCGGCGGTTCAAATGGCCTGGGAGGCCTACAGATTCCTCGCATAGGTGCGCCTACGTTTGATGACCTTCGGGTCGAAATGCTTCCACATTTGGTGTATGGCAATGTTATCTTCCAATTCCGGTGTACGGATGCAGTTCACTACGCCACGTTTTTTAAAAGTATGGTAGTACTCATTAAAAATAATGGAGGTAACCCCCTTGTTCTGGTATTTGGGATGAATACCGATCAAGTAGAATATGGCATCCTTGCTGTTTTTTCTTGCACTCAGTAGGTGAAAAACACCAAAAGGGAACAGCTTCCCGTTCGCCTTCTGTAAAGCTTCCGAAAAAGAAGGCATTACAATGGCGAAAGCGACTAGGTTATCATTCTCATCAATCACAAACTTGATGTATTCGGGATTGATGAAACTGATATATTTTTTCTTGAAATATTCTTTTTGAATGTCCGTAATCTTCACAAAAGAAGATAGTTTGGCGTAGGAGTCGTTAAAAAGGTCGAACATCTTGTCCACCCACGGCATAATGTCCGCGCTTTTTTCAAAGTTCAATTCCCGAAGACCGTAACGCTTTTTGATCAACAAATTGGCTTTATAAAACAGTTTGGGGTCCGCATTTGCGGCCAAAAATTTGCTCTCACTATATTTTTTTTCAACGGAAAAGCCGTGTTTTTCGTAGTGCGATTGGTAATATGGATGATTGTACCACGTAATCATGTTCCCGATGTGGTCAAAACCTTCGGTAAGAACGCCCACCTTATCCAGATTGGAAAACCCTACGGGACCTTCCATATACTCGAGCTGGTTTTTGTTGCCAATCTCTTGGACTTTGTCCAACAAAGCTTTGGAAACCTCAAGGTCGTCCACAAAATCGAACCAACCGAACCGCATTTTTTTGAGCCCTTGTTCCTTTACTTCCAACCAATTGATGATAGCCGCTATGCGCCCCACGATTTTGTTGTCCCTGTACGCCAAAAAGAACTGCGCCTCCGCCGTCTTAAAAACAGGGTTTTCATCTTTATCAAAAGAAGCCATTTCATCTTTAATGATTGGCGGAACCCAATAAGGGGAGTCCTTATATAGCGAAAAAGGAAATTTTACAAAACGCTTAAGGTCGGACTTGGACTGAACCTGCTTAACGGAAACCATATATACAAATTAATGCCCAATATTAGGAATATTACTTGCAGTAGAAAAATGAAGTTGACGGAAAACTTAAAAATCTATACCCCCACCATTCTTTTTGTTACGCCTTTTTGATTTTTTATTGGAGTTCTTCTTGATTTTTCCGTTCATGCCCGATTGTTGTTCGTTGATAGGAATGAGTTCATCCTTGTGAAAATCCAAACGGTAAGAAAAGCCGAGTACCACGAAAATACGCGAAGGATCGCTCTGAAAATTAGAACCTAAATGAAAATCGGCCTGAAAATTCGGATTGATCAAGCGAGCAACACCTGTTCTAAGAATAATATCGGAATAGCGGTCCCCAGAAATTCCCTGGCCTTCAAAAAATACGCTCCATCTAGGGTCACGAAAAGCATGCGTTACAGAAAGTGCATAGCGCCATTCAGGGAAATCGGTGGTAATGCGATCATAGGCAATATTGGAAATCAATACAAACCTAGGGGAAAGCCTGCTCTGTGTCTGTATGCCCCCACGATAAGAAACCGTAGGTTCCCCAGGGTGAAAGGGATTATCTCCCACCACAAAATTGGCACCGCCGTACACCGATACCGCAGGAATCAAGTTTTTCCATTGGAACAAATTATTGGCCCGCCAACTGTACAAGTTGGGCTTGTTGTGTTCGGGATTTTTAAAAGGGTCAAAGACCAAATATTTTAGCCCGACCCGGTTCCTGGAAAAATTGGTCAAATTACCTTCAATCCCCAAATCTGGATAAGTGATGCTCTGCGTAATAAAGGAGCCCTCGGCAATCACTTCCAGTTCTTCAAAAAGTAGACCGTACCTAAAAGCATAATCGGCCCCGAAAATGTTGGAGTCCGAATTTAAATCTGCATTATCCTGCTGTTCGTACAACATTCCTATCTCGGCCTGTACCACATTTTTTCCAACAGCGTAGGCACTGGCAGCCCTTCCCGGTCGGTTGGAATTGATCACGTCGGTATATTGGGCGAAAGTAAAAGTTGGGAACAGAACGAAAAGAAATAATAACTTTTTGATCATGGAATTATCCATATAACTGGGTTTTTAATACTATTTTAAGATACGTTTGATGGCTTTACGGGACTAACAGTGTAAATTTGATACAATAACTAAGGTTATATGGTTTTACTACAAACGATTTTAATTGTCATATTAGTATATTACGGGTTCAAATTACTTTTGAAGTGGCTAGCCCCAAAGCTGTTGAATTATGCGGTTAAAAAGACAAGCGAGCGATTTGGACAACAATTCGGAAACCATCAAGATTTTGATGGTCGACAACACCATGAAGGGGAGACCACCATTTCCAAAAAACCGCCACGCAGATCCAATCCCTCAAAAAAAGTTGGAGAATACATAGATTTTGAGGAAATTGATTAATATTTGCGCTATCAAAACCTATCCATGAACTTTTCTCCAAAAGCCATTATCACCCATATTTGTGTTATTGCTTTATTCATTCTTGCTTCGCTGGTCTATTTTTACCCGGTTTTGCAGGGCAAGGCCATTTATCAGTCGGACATAGCCCAGTACAAGGGAATGGCACAAGAACGGGACGCGTACAAAGAAGCAACGGGCGAAGAATCGTATTGGACCAATAGTGCCTTTGGCGGCATGCCCACCTACCAATTGGGGGCCAACTATCCACACAACTATGTAAAGGAACTGGACCGTTTGATTCGGTTCTTACCAAGGCCCGCAGATTATCTTTTTCTGTATTTGATAGGCTTTTATATTCTGCTGTTATGTTTAAAGGTTGATTTTAGATTAGCGGCATTGGGAGCCATAGCTTTCGGGTTCTCTACCTACATGATCATTATTCTTGGGGTGGGGCACAATGCAAAGGCGCACGCTCTGGGGTACATTCCGATGGTCTTGGGTGGAATCGTTCTCGTTTTTCGAAAAAAATACATTCTAGGGTTTATCCTCACGGCATTGGCCATGGCCTTGGAGATAAATGCCAACCACTACCAGATGACCTATTATTTTATGCTTTTGGTACTGGTGATGGGGTTGGTCTATCTTATTTATGCCATCAAAGAAAAGGAACTCAAACATTTTTTTGCCTCTGTCGGTATTTTGGTATTGGCCGTAGTACTTTCCATTTTTACCAATGCTACGAGCCTTATGGCAACCAAGGAGTATGCCGATTGGAGTACCCGGGGCAAATCCGAATTGACCATAAACCCGGATGGAAGCGAAAAGGAAATCTCCACTGGTCTGGACAGGGAATACATCACACAATACAGCTACGGAATTGCAGAATCCCTCAATCTATTTGCTCCTCGATTGTTCGGAGGTTCAGGAGGGGAGGATTTAGGTAAGGATTCAAAAGCTTACGAGTATTTGACCAATCAAGGTCTTTCTCCGACCAGGGCCATGGAATTTTCTAGCAGCTTACCTTTATATTGGGGAAATCAGCCCATTGTGGCTGCACCAGCCTACGTAGGGGCCATTGTGTTCTTCTTGTTTTTATTGGGTGTATTTCTGGTGGATGGCAAAAAGAAATGGTGGTTGTTGTCAGGTGCTATTTTGTCACTTCTACTTTCATGGGGACGTAATTTTCCGCTGCTCACCAACTTTATGATTGATTACTTCCCAATGTACAACAAATTCAGGGCAGTTTCTTCTATTCAAGTGGTATTGGAACTTTGTTTGCCTTTACTGGGAGTTTTAGGAATTAGGGAATTGTTCAAACCATCCGTGGAACAAAAAGAAAAACTAAAGGCTTTAAAGCTGAGCTTCTTTATCTCTTTGGGATTGGGTATTGTGATTTTCTTGTTAAAAGGTTTCTTCGATTTTGAAGGGTTGAGGGACGAAACGTATCGTGGATATTTTGGCGATGAAGTGATGACAATGATTCAGCGCGATCGTGAAGCTGTCTATGTTAACGACACTATCCGCTCTTTGATTTATGTGGCTTTGGCAGCCGCGGCACTTTGGTTCTTTATCAAAGATAAAATCAATAAAAATATATTGGTGTTCGCCTTGGGCGCACTGATCCTGTTTGATTTGGTAGGAGTGGACCTCAGGTATGTGAACGAGGATGATTTTGTACGCCAGCGTCAGGTGAACGAACCTTTCCAAGCCAGTCAACTGGACCAGATGATTCAACAGGACGATTCTATCTATAGGGTTTTTGACCCGCAAGAAGGACTCAATGGAGCAAGGACTTCCTATTTCCATAAATCCGTTGGAGGGTATCATGCGGCAAAACCTAGAGCGCTTCAGAACCTGTTCGAATACCATTTGTACCAGAACAATCTTCAGGTAATGAATATGTTGAATGTTAAATATGTAATTCAGCAAGATGATGAAGGGAACAGTTACCCTGCCGTTAACCCCGATGCCAATGGAAACGCGTGGTTTGTAGATCAATTAGTGCCTGTTTCGTCTGCCAATGAAGAAATTTTAAAGCTCAAGGACTTCAATTCCAAAACGCAGGCAGTGGTGAATACCAAGGAATATCCGGAATTGACCAAACTACGGTATTCGGTGGATTCAGTGGCAAGTATCGATTTGGTGGATTACCGCCCCGATTATCTAAAATACAGCTCCAACAATTCCAATGACGGTTTTGCCGTATTCTCCGAGATGCACTATCCATCGGGTTGGAATGCCTTTATCGATGGGAAACCACAGGATCATTACAAAGTGGATTATGCCCTGCGTGGTATGAAGGTGCCTGCCGGTCAGCACGAAATCGAGTTCAAGTTCGAGCCCGAAGTGGTGGAAACAGGAAGCCAGATTACCTTGGCAGCCAATATTTTATTGGGATTGATCATTGTTGGGGGATTGGGCTTCACGCTATTCCGTGGTAAAAAGGAAGAATCCTAATGCGAAAAATTTTGGTCATAGCGTACTATTGGCCTCCTGCCGGGGGACCAGGGGTACAGCGCTGGCTGAAGTTCATTAAATATTTGCCCGATTTTGGTATTGAACCTATTGTGTATGTTCCCGAAAACCCCAGCTATCCTTTAGTGGACGAAAAATTGATTGATGAAGTTCCATCATCCATCAAAATCATAAAACAGCCCATTAAGGAGCCATATGGTTGGGCTTCATTGCTTTCCAAAAAAAAGACGAAGACCATTAGTTCAGGAATCATCAAAGAAAAAGACCCGTCGATAATCGAGAAGGTGTTGCTATGGATTCGTGGTAATCTTTTTATTCCGGATGCAAGGAAATTTTGGGTGAAACCATCTATTTCCTTTTTGGCAAAAGTAATTGCGGATGAGGGAATTGAAACAATTGTTACTACGGGACCACCACATAGTTTGCATTTGATAGGACTTGGTCTTAAAAAGAAATACAACATTCAATGGATTGCTGATTTTCGTGACCCTTGGACTTCGATAGGCTACCATAAAAACTTAAGATTGACGGAATCATCAAAAGCAAAACACAAAGCTTTGGAAAAAGGAGTTTTGGTGAAAGCGGATAAGATTGTGGTTACCAGCCACACTACTAAAACGGAATTTGAAGCCATTACTCCAAAACCCATAAAGGTAGTCACCAATGGTTTTGATGATGAATTGCAACCCATAGCCCTAGATTCCAAATTTACCATGTCGCATATAGGTTCGCTATTGACAGGAAGAAACCCTTTGGGTTTATGGGAAGCGCTACAGCAATTGATATCAGAGAGCGAAGATCTCAAGCAGGCGTTAAAAATACAATTGGCGGGTGTAGTAGGGGAGGAAGTACTGCAATCCATCAAAGAATTTGGACTTTCGGATTATGTGGAGCAATTAGGCTATCTCTCGCACGATAAGGTCTTGGAAACCCAGCAGAAATCACAGATACTTCTCTTATTGGAAATTGATTCCAAAGAGACCCAAGGCATCATCCCAGGAAAACTGTTTGAGTATTTGAACGCCAGGAGGCCTATTCTGGCCATCGGCCCCGAAGGATGGGAGGCAGGTGAAATGGTGGAACGGCACCACGCTGGAAATATGTGCTTGCATACCGATGTTGCGACCTTAAAAAATGTACTTTTGAATGCATTTCAAGAATATCAAAATGGTACTTTGTCCTGTGATTCAGAAGGAGTGGAGCAGTACCACAGAAAGGCATTAACGGAATCTTTGGCTAAATTTATCTAATGGGCGTTGTTCTAAAACAATCCATACAAAATACTGTGGTTACGTATTTGGGGTTCTTTTTTGGGGCCATCAATACGTTGTTTTTGTATACCAAGATTCTCCCTGATGAATACTATGGTCTTGTGACTTTTATTTTGGCTTCGGGCGCCATTTTGATGCCATTGATGGCTTTTGGGGTGCATAATACCTTGGTAAAGTTCTACAGTAACCATCAAGAGGGTGAAAAGGATGGTTTTTTCACTTTGATGTTGTTGATTCCTTTGTTGGGAATACTTCCCGTTACTTTGGTGGGTTTGATTTGGTACGAGCCAATAGGTAATTGGGTTTCACAAGTAAACCCTATGGTGAAGGATTATCTTTGGTACGTGTTTTTTGTGGGATTGGCCATGGCATATTTTGAGGTGTTCTATTCGTGGTGCCGGGTATACCTTAAATCGGTTTTTGGAAACTTTATGAAAGAGGTTTTCGCAAGGATAGGGGTATCTATTTTACTTCTCCTTTTTTATTTTGATGTAATTTCATTGGACGTTTTCTTTAAGTGTTTGGTGGGGCTGTATCTTTTGCGAACCATCATCATCAAAATTTATGCGTTTACCCTTCGGATGCCCAAACTGGATTTTAATTTTCCACCCTTTACCAAAGAAATTTTATCCTATTCCTTTTTGATTATTCTAGGTGGTTCCGCTGCGCTTATTCTTTTGGAAATTGACAAGGTGATGCTGAACCAATTCATCAGTATTGAAAATGTAGCGTATTATGGGGTGTCGGTTTATATTGCAACGGTGATTATTGTGCCCTCCCGTGCGATGCACCAGATTACATATCCACTCACTGCCGAACTCATGAACCTTGGGAATCAATCGGAATTGGAGAAGTTATATCAGAAAAGTTCGCTGACACTCTTTATTGCTTCTGGGATATTGTTTGTGCTCATTATTCTTAACCTGAACGACCTCTATTTAATGTTGCCGGAGAATTACAGAAACGGTTTTACCATTGTGTTTTTGATTGGTTTGGCCAAAGTGATGGATTCCATTTTGGGAAACATTAATTCTATTCTGTACAATTCCGATTATTACAAAACGGTACTCGTATTTGGAGTGTGTTTGGCAGCTTTAACCATTCTTCTGAATTATTTGCTGATTCCAAAGTTAGGTTTGGAAGGAGCGGCCTTGGCAAGTTTTGTCTCCATTTTCATATTCAATCTGGTAAAGCTGGTTTTTGTGAAAATGAAGTTTGGTATAATGCCGTTTACATCGGCTACGTTCAAAGTTTTTGCAACCTTGGTGCTTTTGGCGGTGTTGTTCGATTTGGTGCAGTTTCAATTTCACCCCGTTATCAATATCGGTTTAAAATCACTACTTGTGGTGGTTATGTACGTAGGTATTTTGTATCGCTTCAATATTTCTGAAGATGTGACGGGCTTCCTATCCAAATGGCTCAAAAAAAATACCCCGTAGCGAATAAATTCAACTACGGGGTAAACAACTAACCAACCTAAAAACTTATTTTTAATTGTTTCTTCTGGAAGAACCTCTGGAGCTACTTGTTCTCGCACTACTTTTCCTTGCACTTGAACTTCTGCTCACACTGGGCCTAGAGCTGCTCTTTCTACTTACAGAGCTTTTTCTAACACTAGGGCTGGAACTTCTGGAAACGGCTTTCCTTGAAGAAGAGTTCCCTCTGCTAATCTCAGACCTATTTGGTGTTCTCGATGTGGTCTGAGGCTTTCTATAAGTACTCTGGGCAGAACGATTCACGGTTCTACTGCTTGTACCAGAGGTTACCTTTCTTGCACTTGAGCTCCTATTATTGGACGCTCTTGTAGCTTTATTATTGGAAGCCGTTGTTCTTCCAGATGATCTTGTTACATTATTCGACTTTCTATTTGCATTGCTCCTAGAATCTCTAGTGGCAACTTTTTGTCTCTGCACAGAATTACTGGAGCGATTCACATTGCTATTTCCTCTCCTAGAAGAATTATTGGAAACCGTAGCATTGCTTCTACCGTAATCAGCTCTTCTAACGCTGTTGTCCCTAACAGCAACTCTTCTGTCATTTCTATAGATATTTTCCCTTCTATAGGTATTATTCTTTCTGTAAACCTTACCCAATCTGGCATAAGCACGTCTTGTGTTATGTCTGTACGGAGCATAATAGGTATATCTAACAGGTCTATAATATCTTCTATAGGGCCTTGCATATACATTACAGAACCCTATTGAAGGTCTTGCAAAATATCTATGGAACGGTCTGTACACATATCCTCTGTTGTAAATGTTGATATATCCTGTATAGTGACTAAAAACGCCACCATTGTAGTAAACATGCAATCCACCGATTCTGCGAACCCTACCATTGTTATACCAGATATCTACGTTTCCGATTTGAGATACACGTCCATAATAATCATAAAAAATAGGTGTGTTCTCTACTTGGATTACGGCCCCATAATCATCGTACTGTACAAATGGGTTATAGTTGTATCCTGAATTGAAGGTGATTCCAACATTTCCAATCTGGGCTCCAACCCCTACATTAACCCTGTTGTCGATATAAAAATCAAACTCACCATCTGGGTATACGGAAAATGTAACACCATCTTCCACAAAAATGAAGGAGTTTCCATAATTGTAATTTGTGGCATCAACCATTGAATTGGTTGTTTCTGCTTGAATACTTGGTATTCCGAAAACCACTGCTGCTATAATGAGTACTAACTTTTTCATACTACAAGGTTTTAAGTTCTAGATGCAACTATTTACATCCACCCTGTGTAAAGCAATCAGCGTGCCAAAAAATGTAAAACGCTGATTATCAGTAAAAAATTAGTGTATTAAGACTTATTTCTCAATAATAAACATTGACCTTCGGTTTAATTGGTGTGCTTCTTGCGTACAATTTGCGTCATTGTCGCATTCATTGATCAGTTGTGTTTTACCCATATCCCTTTGAAGTCAATCTATTTCGGTCAATACCCTTTTCTACATACCATTCAAGAGTAGATTTTGCCCTTCTTTCCGACAGTTGCATGTTGTAACTGTCATCGCCCCTCGAATCAGTATGTGATTCTATGTGCATCTTTAATTGAGTATATTGTTTCATGGCCTGCAGTATTTTGGCCAATTCTACCTCAGCATCTGAACGTATATTGTGTTTGTCAAAGTCAAAATAAATAGGTTGTAGATCCAATCTGCATCCTAGATCATTCACAGGACAATCGGGCGGAACAAGGGTTAGATCAACTTGTAAAGACATTGAACCTGAGGGTGTGCTTATCACTTTTTCCAAGGGTTGATATTCCTTTTCATCATTGGAAGCCCTTACTACATTTTGATTTTCTCAAGCTATGTTTTCTTCAAATGCATAATTGCCATTCTGTTCGGTGATTTGTTGTGATACGATTTTATTGCCCTTGTCTATTAAATATACTATTGGACCTTCCAAAGGCTTTCCTGTTTTGGCATCCGTAAGGGCACCATATACAACAGGTTTACAGTATTATATCATCAAAACTACTGCTGCCACTACCTCCTCTGTTGGAGGAAAAGTAACCTGTTTTTTCTTCTTCGTGAACAATAAATCCAAAATCATTCTAATTGGAGTTTATCGGTTGACCTAGGTTTTGAATGTTCCAATAGCCCATCCCATCATTAAAAGATGCCATGAAAATATCCAAGCCCCTAAGTTCAATATGACCATCACTGGAAAAGAAGAGTTTATTTTTATCGCTTATAAAAGGAAACGTTTCACGCTCTTGTGTATTTATTTCCGGCCCTATGTTCACTGGTTTGCCATAAGCTTCCATTCTCTAGAATATCCACATACCAGATATCCGATCCGCCCAAAGTACCTTCCATGTTGGAAGAAAAGTAGAGCTTTGTTTCTTCATTGTTCAGTGCTGGTTGTGCTGTTGAATAAGAATCATCGTTAAAGGGAAGTACCACGACATTGCCCTATGTACCATCATCCCTTTTGGTGGCCTTGTAAATTTTTAAGCTCACCAATCTCTTTTCCCCTCTTTTCTTTTTACCATTGATATAATTGTTCCGTGTAAACAATATCCGGCCCCATGTCTATTACAATATTGTTTCCATCAAAGGATTCATTATTTGTACTTGTATTGAACACTCATATCGCATATCGTATGGTGGTACAACCTGGAGAATCGTTGTAGGGCGTCAAGGTGCTGCTTCCCAATGTTATAGCAATTCTCGGAACAAAGGCGTTTTCAGCCCCCAAAGACCTTGTTATGGTATTCAGAGATTCTTCATCCGAAATACCTGCTTTAAAATCCGTGGATTCTTGAAATTGGTATTTTTTGGCTGCATTATCAAACAAAACCGTGATAATACCAACTAGAATAAAAAACATAAGTAGGAAGTCGTGTTTCTTTACGGGGGATGATTTGGAAAAGAGCATGGCTATATGAGTTGAGTTCTAACCCACAATATTAAGGAATCGACCTAATTATTTACTAGGTCAATTGACGGATGCCCCAAATGAATTGATATATGCACGTTATGAACTAATCGATTTTTATACACCTTGGTATAAAACACCAATTTTTGGATAGGAATTGATTTTATGTTTTTTGAAAAAATAGAACTATCCCTATAACTTTTCCTTTACATATTTAGCTGTGTACGATTCTTTATTTTTTATAATTTCCTCGGGAGTTCCTTCAACCACTAAATTTCCACCTTTATCGCCTCCTTCAAGACCAAGGTCGATGATGAAATCGGCACATTTTACGAGTTCCATATTATGTTCGATCACAATTACAGAATGTCCTTTGTCTATCAGTTCATCAAAGGATTTAAGTAGTTTTTTAATGTCGTGGAAGTGAAGTCCGGTCGTTGGCTCATCAAAAATGAACAATGCCTTTTCCTTAGTGTGTCCTTTTACCAAAAACGAAGCAAGTTTTATCCGCTGTGCCTCACCACCAGAAAGGGTAGAGGAGGACTGCCCCAAAGCAACATAACCTAATCCGACATCTTGCAAAGGTTTTAACTTGTTTACGATTTTGTCTTGTTGGTGGATTGAAAAATGCTCAACGGCATCATCAATGGTCATGTTAAGGATGTCGTCAATGTTCTTTCCTTCAAACTGTACTTCTAGGATATCCTTTTTGAAACGTTTTCCATCACAAGCATCACACTCCAAGTGTACATCGGCCATAAATTGCATCTCTACTGTAATCTCGCCTTCGCCCTTGCATTTTTCGCAGCGGCCACCATCAACATTAAACGAGAAATGTTTGGCTTGATAGCCTCGTAGTTTACTTAGCTTTTGTGAAGCGAACAGACTTCGGATGTCATCGTAGGCCTTGATATAGGTGACAGGGTTGGACCGTGAGGAACGGCCAATAGGATTCTGGTCCACAAACTCCACGTGTTTAATATGGGAAAACTTGCCTTCCATTGCAGAGAATTGACCTGCTTTTTCTCCGTATCCGCCTGTTTCCTTCAATATAGAAGGATAAAGTATTTTTCTGACCAAGGTACTTTTTCCGCTTCCTGATACTCCGGTGATTACCGTAAGCACATTCAATGGAAAGGTAACATCTATATTTTTTAGGTTGTTTTCGCGTGCACCCTTAATCTGAATATAATGTTTGGAATTCCTACGCTCTTTAGGGACTGGAATCTCCATGGTTCCATTAAGATAGGAAGCCGTTAATGAATCCGATTGAAGGATAGTTTCCCAATTTCCCGTGGCCACTACGTTTCCGCCCAAGGTTCCTGCTTCTGGTCCAATATCGATGATTTCATCAGCAGCCTTCATTATATCCTCGTCATGCTCTACCACAATAACGGTGTTGCCCAAGTCCCGAAGCGATTTTAAGACCTCAATCAAATTTTCGGTGTCGCGTGGGTGCAATCCAATACTGGGTTCGTCCAAAATATACATGGAACCTACCAAGCTACTACCTAAAGAAGTCGCCAAATTGATACGTTGGCTTTCCCCTCCTGAAAGTGTGTTGGATTTTCTGTTTAGAGTAAGGTAACTGAGGCCTACCTTCTCCAAAAAGTCCAACCGCGTTGTGATTTCGGTCAATAATCTTTTGGCAATAGAGGTATCGTGTTCGGAAAGCTGCAATGCTTCAAAAAACGGCATTATCTGGTTGATGGGCAGTTCGATCAAATCTGAAATGGATTTGCCACCTACTTTAACATAATCAGCTTCTTTGCGCAGTCGTTTTCCTTTACAGACAGTACATTTTGTTTTGCCTCGGTAACGGGAAAGCATCACCCTGTTCTGTATCTTATAGCTTTTTTCTTCTAGCTGCTCAAAAAATTTAGTGATTCCTATAAAATGTTCGTTCCCGTCCCAGACCAATTGTTTTTGCTCTTCGGAAAGTTCAAACCAAGGCTTGTGAATTGGAAAATCAAATTTATAAGCAGCATTCACCAACTGATCTCGGTACCAGCCCATACTTTCGCCACGCCATGGAAAAATTGCATTTTCATAAACGGATAGGGCCGTGTTAGGAATCACCAAATCTTCATCAATACCGATAACATCACCGTATCCTTCACACTTGGGGCAAGCTCCGTATGGATTGTTGAAACTGAACAAATGAACGTTCGGCTCCAAAAACTTCATTCCATCCAGCTCAAATTGGTTACTGAACGTTTTTATTTCACCCGTTTGAAGGTTTTCAATGGCGCACTGGCCTTTTCCTTCAAAAAAGGCATTGTCAACTGCATTGGCCAAACGGTTGTAAAAGTCTTCATCATCCTTTACAATAATACGATCCACAACAAGGTCGAATTCCCTACCGATATCTTCGGGAACTTGGTCGATTCTAATAACTTCTCCGTTGTATTTGATACGCGCATATCCTTGCTTGGAGAACAGCTCCAACGATTTTAAAGGTTCCCGTTCTTCAGTAATAACGATAGGCGCCAACAATAGGAGTTTGTCCCTTTCGTTAAGTTCCTTTATATAATTAATGACATCGGTAACGGTATGTTTTTTTACTTCCTTGCCAGAAATAGGGGATATGGTCTTCCCGATTCTTGCATACAACAACTTTAAGTAGTCGTATATTTCGGTAGTCGTCCCAACAGTAGACCTTGGATTGGTGGAGTTTACTTTTTGTTCAATGGCAATGGCGGGGGCTATACCTTTAATATAGTCTACCTTCGGTTTATCCAGTTTGCCCAAAAACTGGCGAGCATAGGAGGAAAGACTCTCCACGTACCTACGCTGGCCTTCGGCATACAAAGTATCAAAAGCTAAACTGGACTTCCCTGAACCTGATAAACCTGTGATAACCACCAATTTATTCCTTGGGATGACCACATCTATGTTTTTAAGGTTATGCAGTTTGGCACCCTTTATGATAATATTCTGCTTGGGATCTACGTTTATATTGATTGCCATTCGTTAAAATTAGGGTCTCAAAGATACGATACGCCACACTTAATACGTATATTGCATCAGTTAACATATAAAAATCGTCAACTCACAACATAGATTTTTAGATCGCCTAGCTATTTATCTATATTTGAAGTGTAATTAAAATCCTGATAGGCCTATACAGAATAATTACTTTTTTAAAGATTAAAAACTGAATAACTAATGTCTTTCTTGGTAAAGGGAGGACTGTGATTTTAACCCAAAAAAAGTAATTTGTATGGAACAGCTACAGATTAATGACTCGATTTTAGTAAAGAACTACATTGACGGAGACGAGAAGGCTCTTGAAATTCTTATCAACAGGCACAACCAAAGAATCACCAGCTTTATTTATAGCAAAGTTTTGGACAGAGATGTCGCAGAGGACATCTTCCAGGACACCTTTATAAAGGTTATCAAAACCTTGAAGAAAGGAAGATATAGCGAGGAAGGTAAATTTTTACCTTGGGTGATGCGTATTGCACACAATTTGGTGATAGACCACTTCCGTAAAAACAAAAGAATGCCCAAATTCGAGGGCAGCGACGATTTCAATATCTTTTCGGTTATACACGATGAGAAGTTGAACGCCGAAAAGCAAATCATCAAAGATCAAATAGAAAGCGATCTTACCCTTTTGATAGATGAGTTGCCAGATGACCAAAGAGAAGTATTGATCATGCGTATTTACAAGGATATGAGCTTTAAGGAAATATCCGAGAACACCAACGTAAGCATCAATACAGCTTTGGGAAGAATGCGATATGCCCTTATCAACCTAAGAAAGATTGTTGAGCGCAAGAATATCGTTTTAACGAATTAATCGAGCATTACGTCGAAGTCCGCAATAATTCCAATCTAGCGCCGTTATATAATGGAAACAATTACTTACGCTAGAATATGGAAAACATTTACTCTGAAGAACAAAAATCCGTAAAAACGGTAAAAGCGAGCCAGAAAACTGTTGATTTCTTGCTTAGCTTTTCAAAATCGATTCATGTAGTTGACTACAAAAAACACCAGTTTGAAGTAACATTGAATTAATTTAAGGATCAAACTGACGAAAAGAGCCGCAATTAGCGGCTCTTTTTGTTTTTGTAATATTCGTTGATCACGGTTTTTCTCCCAATCGTCTTGGTGATAATGTCCTTTTCCAAATCCCAACCCCTGGCAGGCGAGTATTCACGGCCGTACCAAATTATTTGAAGGTGCAATCTGTTCCAGATTTCCTCCGGGAACAATCGCTTGGCATCGCGCTCTGTTTGGACCACATTTTTTCCATTACTGAACCCCCAACGGTACATCAACCTATGAATATGGGTGTCTACAGGAAAGGCAGGAATTCCAAAGGCTTGGGATACCACAACACTGGCGGTCTTATGTCCCACGGCAGGCAATTCTTCCAATAGGGAAATATTCCTTGGAACTTCACCATTATACTTTTCTATCAAAATTTTGGAAAGTCCATAAATTCCCTTTGATTTCATAGGGGACAGGCCTACTGGCTTGATGATTTCCCTGATTTCCTCCTCTGAAAGTTTTACCATGTCAAAGGGGTTATCCGCTCTTTCAAACAATAAGGGTGTGATTTGATTGACCCGAACATCAGTGCTTTGGGCAGATAACAATACAGCAATCAATAGAGTATAAGGGTCTTTATGATCTAAGGGAATGGGAATGGTAGGATATAAATCATCCAAGGTTTTAATGGTAAAATCAACCTTTTCTTGTTTGGTCATATTTGTTTAACTTTGATTGTGTAAATATTAAACAATTAATTCAAGAGCAACGCACATGAATATGTTAAAAGTAGGAGATAAAGTACCTGATTTTTCAGCAAAAGACCAAGATGGCAACACAATTAATCTAAGTGATTACAAAGGAAAAAAATTGGTCGTTTTTTTCTACCCCAAAGCAAACACTCCTGGTTGTACGGCAGAAGCCTGTAATCTCCGTGACAATTATAAGGAATTACAAGCACAAGGCTATGAACTCTTGGGTGTAAGCGCAGATTCGGAAAAGAAACAATCCAATTTTAAGAACAAGTACGAATTTCCCTTCCCGTTATTGGCCGATGAGGACCATACCGTGATCAACACCTTTGGTGTTTGGGGTCCCAAAAAATTTATGGGCAGGGAATATGATGGCATTCACCGAACCACTTTTGTTATTGATGGAGAGGGTGTGGTGGAAAATGTTATCGAAAAAGTGAAGACCAAAGATCACGCAGCACAGATATTGGCCTAAAAAACGAACCATCTGTCACATCGAGCGCAGTCGAGATGTCTTGAAACAGAAAATTTAAAATTTTCGACTGCGCTCGAATTCATATTTTAAAAACTAAAAAGGCGCTACATTAGTGCCTTTTCTTATTCTTTCTCTTCCAGAACTTTTCTAGTGAATAGGTTCTTTTCTTTTATTATTTCAGCAATACCCTCCGGTAATTCCTTTTCCCAGCCTTCATCTTTATTGATGATTTTCTTGAGAACATCCCTTGAGAAAATATGCAACACATCAGGATCGTAGTCGATAATATCCATCACCTTACCGTTGTACTTGAAGAACTTGTATAATTCCTTCATCCTCGGGTGGACCTTTACGTTGTTACTGGTCAACACTTGTCCAGTTTCGGGATCCTTCATTGGGTATAGGTAAACCTTCAAATCCTTGAAGAACAATTTACCGAATGCCTCCAAAATACCACCACTCAAGTGACGGTAATATTTTTCATCGAATACATCCACCAAGTTATTGACGCCCATTGTTAAACCAATTTTAGCCTTGGTGTAGTTATTAAAGTATTCTACAAGTTTATAGTATTCCTGGAACTTGGATATCAATACGGTATGGCCAAGGGAGCAGAGCAGTTCGGCCCGATCCATAAAATCTTGTTCGTCAATTTCGCCCGAGGCCTTGAGGTTGGATAATGTTATCTCAAACACAACGATGGCATTTTCCATGTCCACCGTTTGTTCCCTGATGAAAATATCGTACGATTTCTGGAACATATCCATATTCACCTTGGTAACAGGCCTGAAACTACCGCGAAGGGCCAAGATATTTTTCTTGTAAAGGACGGCAGCTGGCAACAAGTTGTTGCCATCAGGTCCAAACATTACAGCATCCGTCATATCGTTTTTAATAAGCTGAAGGCTCATCAAACGGTTATCGACATCGGCAAAATTGGGCCCGGTAAAGTTGATCATATCAATTTCCAACGTATCTTGGTCAATATGATCATATAGGTATTTTAAAAGTTTTCTTGGTTTGTGGAATTTGAAAAATGCCCCATAAATCAGGTTAACACCAAGTATTCCAAGTGTTTCTTGCTGTAATCTTGCTTCATTTTGCTTAAAACGGATATGGAGTACAATCTCATCATACTCCTTTTGGTCGGGGTCTAATTGAAAACGTAGTCCAACCCATCCATGTCCTTTATATCTCTTGGAAAAATCTATGGTGGCTACCGTATTGGCGTAGCTAAAAAATAGATAATCCGGATTGCTGTCCCTGCTTATCCGTTCCTCGACCAAACGCATTTCGTGGTCCAGCATTTTCTTTAATCGGGATTGGGTCACGTAGCGCCCGTCTTCCTCAATACCGTAAATAGCATCACTAAAGGATTTGTCGTAAGCACTCATCGCTTTTGCAATGGTCCCAGAGGCTCCACCGGCCCTAAAAAAATGCCTAGCGGTTTCCTGTCCTGCGCCAATTTCGGCAAAGGTTCCGTAAATATCACGATTTAAGTTTATCCTAAGGGTTTTGGCCTTTATGGAAGGAATATTTTCAAAAGCATTTTCTTTGCTTGGTACGGTAGGCATATCCAAATTTTAAGATGAAACAAAGTTACACTCTTCAATCAATCTATTAAATAAATAAGTTATAATTTTGAAATTAATGGATGATCAGATGACCATTACTTTTTTGGGTACGGGAACTTCGCAGGGGATTCCTGTAATCGGGAGCAATCATCCCGTATGCCTGAGCAAGGACCCGAGGGATAAAAGACTACGTGTTTCTGTATTGATTTCATGGAACAACTACAATTATGTAATTGATTGCGGGCCGGATTTTAGACAACAAATGCTTGCCAATCCCATAGATCAGTTGGATGGCATTCTGTTCACCCATGAACATTCGGACCATACGGCAGGTATGGATGATATACGTCCTTTTTTCTTTAGACAGGGAGATATTCCAATTTATGCCCATCCTAGGGTAATTCAATCCTTAAAAAAACGATTCGACTATATTTTTGCGGACGAAGACCGATATCCCGGTGCTCCAGCTGTTCAGGTAAATGAAGTCGATAAAAATATGAAAATCCCATTAGGGAATTTGGATGTGGTGCCCATTGAAGCCTTTCACAACAGACTACAGGTTTTTGGTTACCGTTTTGGAGAATTTATCTATATGACGGATGTGAAACGGGTAGAAGAGGAGGAGATAAAAAAAATGAAGGGAGCCAAAGTATTGGTAATAAACGCACTGCGTATCGAGCCACATCATTCTCATTTTAATTTGGAAGAAGCTTTGAATTTTGCCAAAAAAGTAGGGGCGGAGCAGACCTATTTTACGCACATAAGCGCTTTGTTGGGATTTCATGAAGAAGTAGAAAAAAGTCTCCCCAAAAACATACATTTGGCCTACGATAACCTAAAGATCAAAATTTAGATTTGATGAAGAGAAATATATTTCTATACCTATTCGTTTTCGCCGCATTATTGGCACTTTTCCAGTTTGTGACGGGAAATAATATGCAAAAAGCATTGATATCAGATGTAAAACAACTAGAACAAGAGGTGGTGAAGCTAGAGGATTCTTTGCAGACCATGCATTTAAAGGTATTGGACATGCAATACTTTACCTTGGAGAACAATGACGATGCTTTGGCGTATTATGACCACCTGAACCTTGAAAATCCATCACTATATATTCAGGATAAGTTGTTGGAAACCAACGAACGAAAAGGAGATAATCCTTTGATTCCTTACGAAGGCATGGAAAGTGATTTTAAAATCAACAAAATCAAAGTATTGAACCACAAATGGATTCTGGCCGATTTTTCCGATGGTAAATATTGGGGGGACCTTATTATTAAGTATGAACTAAAGGATGATTTGAGCGTAGACTTTACGTTGGCAGAGCATTTGCTCTACGCCTCGCAGGAATATTAGATTTAGAGGATTCACTTTTAAATATGTCCTTCCAACCATTTTTTGAACGAGAAAAAATTCTGCTGGGAAACACCATGTCCCACAGGAAACTCCTCATAAGTTGTTGAAATATTCAATTTTTTCAAGAAATCTGGTGATTTTTGGGCCCATTCCAAAGGAATTACTTGGTCCACCTGACCGTGTGAAGCATAAAAATTCAACTTGCTATGGTCTTTTTTGGCATAATCATCAACCAAAATATTTTCATTGATGTATCCGCTCAACGCGATAACATTTTTCACCTTTTCAGGGTAGGACAATGCTACGGAATAACTCAAAATGGTTCCTTGGCTGAATCCTAAAAGGGTTATATTTTCTTTATCAAGGTTGTAAGCTTCAATGGCCTCATCTATAAATTCAACAATTTTTTCCCTAGATTCCTTGGCCTGCTCATCATCGCTCCACTTACCCTGTTCAGCATCAAAATTGATGGCATACCACGCGTGTCCAAAAGGTTCAAGGCTATATGGTGCCCTAACCGAAATCACCATTAATTCCTCTGGAAGTTCAGAGGCGAAAGAGAATAGGTCCTCTTCGTTGCTGCCGTAACCATGGAACATAAAAAGTGCCGGAATTTTACCAGAAACTTTGGCCGAAGGTCTTAGCAGATATTCTAGTGATAGGGTTTTAAGGGACATGATGTTAGTTTAGGATATGAATGTGAACCACTTTTGAAAATACTTACCCACTATTGGCAATGGTTTAAGTTTATCGTTAAGGGCTTGTAAAAAGCCAAAAATCCAAATCACAAAATAAAAAAGATAAACCGGTATGGCCAAATATGCATAGCCCGCATAGGTCATTAAAATGGCCAGGGCATGAAAAAGGACATGTATGCCAAATGCTTGCCGAATATGGAAACGGGCATATTCATTTTTTTCTTCAATGTTCATGGTGATGGCAATCAAGCAGCCAACAATGGTAATATAAGCTACTACGGCAGCAGTTTTCCCTGGGGCAGATGGGTCGCTCATTACAAAGTACTTAGGTCGTTATTGATGATTCCGTAAACCTTACCCTTTAAGGTAGCACCTACGAACATACTGTTTTTTGATGTAGAAAGAATGTCCCCTGTTCCAAAAAGATGTTCTCCCTCCGGATTGAAGAGTGTTAAGCAAGCCTTGGCGCCTTCTTCCAGTTTTGGAGACTCTATTTGATATCGAGACCTTCCCTTGGTCAACAATGTGATGGTTTCGTCCAGTTCAAAAATGGTATTCAAACAACCAAATGCAGACTCCAGACCTAGGCTACCATTTTTTGCGTTGTCAAATTCTACGCGTTTGTGCTCTACATCAATAGGTGTGTGGTCCGAAGTCACAAAATCTACAGTTCCATTCTTCACCCCTTTGATCAAGGCCTTGCAGTCAGATTTTGTGCGCAGGGGGGGGGAAACCTTAAAATGCGTATCAAACTCCACTAAAGTTTCATCTGAAAAAAATAGATTGTGTACCGCTACACTACAAGAAACGTCCAGCCCTTTTTTCTTGGCTTCGGCAATAAGTTTTACCGAACCTGCCGACGAAATTGTAGGGATATGCAGTTTTCCCCCAGTATATTCTAGGATAAAAAGGTCACGTGCAATCTGTAATTCCTCCGCTAATGCAGGAATTCCCTTTAAGCCAAGTTTTGTGGACACTTCCCCTTCATTGGCCACACCTTTTCCTTTGATGTCACCATCTTGTGGGAACGAATAGACCAACCCATCAAAGTTTTGGGCATATAGCAAAGCTATTTTGAGCAAATTGGGATTCGAGATTTGTTTTTTGAAATCAAAAAAAGCAACTGCACCAGCGTTTCTCATATCAAAAAGCTCGGCCAAATCAATCCCCTCTGCATTTTTGGTCAGAGTTCCCAATGGGTGGATTTTGGTTGCCTTACCCTGTCCACGTTCTTTAAAAAACACAACGTCAGAGCTTGTATCGGGGACGGGATGCGTATTGGGGTTGAGCACAATATCTGTAAAACCACTTTTGCCCGCTGTAAACAATCCGTTGGTAATGGTCTCCCTTTCTTCAAAACCCGGCTCACCGAACGCCACACTGCTATCGAACCAACCCAATGAGACGTGAAGGTTCTCCTTTTCCAACACTTTTACACTGCCAGGGGCTTCAATAGTAGCACCAATTTTATCGATTACTCCTTTTTTTATAAGGATATCGCGTTTTTTTAAGTGTAGGTCCTTGTTCTCTGGGCATACAATTTTTGCAGACTTCAGCAGAATGTTCATGTAACAATTTTTTGAATGAGTACCTCTATCAGCGCCAGAAGCAACGCTAAAATAACAAACCATTTCCAATAAGCTGTAATGTTGTTCTCCGCTTCTAGATATTCGAACAGCTCCGGAATGGAATCCATGGAATTCATATTTTCCAACGAACCGATATCCAGATATTTGAGCTGGCTTTCCGTCCGTGGATAATTAAAACTTATATTTTGTAAAACTTGTTGATTTTGGAGTACGGAGTAAATTCCATCTTCCGTAGGGTTTTGATCAAAAGAAACACGGACCCGATGTGGGAATGTCTGCTGCAGAGGGATAAACTCATAACCATCTTTAGCTACCTTCAAGATGTCATCGTTTCCGATTTCCGCCGAAATATCCACTGTGTTGGGTTTGCCAAGGGTTTGATATGTCTGTGGCATTTGCAAACTGGATTGTGCCATATTGTAAAAGGTGGGCACAATCAATGGTGAGTTGATAAAATTTGAATTTTCTAACTCTAACGGCACTGTAAACACATACAATCCATTGTTCCCGACCAAAAATGAATCTCCACCGCTCAAGGACAACGCAGTAGGTAGACTGGTCTGTATTTTGAAATATTCCTTTACCGATGGGTATTGAAAATTGGTAACTTCCTTCTCAAAAACATTGCGGTACAATGGATGTTCAAAGGTTATCGAGGTCAATTGCACATCGGCCACTACTTTTTCTTGAAATTGCGTGCTGGATAAACTTGACAATAAACTGTTGTACGATGAAATGTCACTGTTTTTTGATGGAACAATAATCAAAGTACCCCCATCATTTTTAAATGTACGCAGTATATTCTGAAGACTGGTCGGGATTGACAATTGAGCATCTAAAATCACTACATTCTGATCTCCCAAACTACTATAGTCCAATTGATTCAGTCGATATTTCTGGAAATCGAACTCATTGCCACGGAATAAGCGGTTCAAATAATCACTATCCGATGCGCTGATGGCCAGCACTTTTATTTTCTCTTTGGAATTGATATTAAAATAAAAACGATTGTCGTACCCCAAAGAATTATCAATAATACTCAAGCGTCCGTTCAGCGCCTCATTGGTTGGAATGGTAAATTCGACTTCACCGTCCCTGTTCGATTTAAATTTTGCTGCCGTTTTAGCAATCAGTTCATCGTCATTATAAAGTGAAATGGGCAGGGCCTCATCCTCGTTACCACCCGTTAAAAATACCTTTAATGTGGATTGGTCGTTCAGGGCATCATCAACAAAAACGGAATCAATGGATATATTTTGGAGCTCCTGCGCTTGCAGAGGAACAAAATGAACTTGCAGCCTAGAATCCAATTCGGGGTTTGCTACGGATATTCTTTCTTGAAAATCGGAGATTACAATCAGGTTTTTTATCGTACCCTGATTTTGTGAAAATAAAGTATTGGCCTTAAGACCAATTTCGTTCAGATTCAATTGCTTGTGCGAGAAAGTCAATGATAACAATGAGTTCTGGATATCGGAAACCCTTACATTGCTAAAGGTTTTTTCGTTGGTAAACAGACTGAATTCTGTATCTGCTCCAATATTTTTAATGAAGTCCTGTACAGCTTTTTCCAAAAGTGAAATACCATTGTTTTTGGCCTGCATACTAAAGGAATCGTCGAGATACACTACGGTCTCCTTTTTCTGAAGCGCAGTGTTTGTGGCGATAAAAGGTTGGGCAAATGCTATAATGATGGCAGCAAACAACAACAATCTGGTGATCAGCAACAACCACTTTTTCAGGGTATTACTTTTTCTGGATTCCGAAACCACCTTTTGCAACATGGCCACATTGGTAAACGGGGTTTTGGTAAAGCGTCGTAACTGAAATAAATGGATTAAAATGGGTATGACTAGAAGAAAAAGTGCCCAAAGAATTTCTGGATGTTTAAACTGCATTCCCAACATTTCTTGGTCAAAGATAGGCATTAAAACATTCTGATTTCAAACTTCAGCAATCATTGGACACGCAAAGTCTAACAAAAGAAGAAGTAATCTTGCATTGGGAGTTGGCCCAATTCTGAAAAATAACTGCGGATTTCGTGCTGTGCATTCTCGTTGGCCACCGTTATGATGCTCTGCGGGTTCTTCAAACTCTGCAAAGCTTCAAAATGGACAAGTTCTTTTCCGTAGATTTTTTTGCCTATTTTTTTTGGGTTGTCGCACAACCAGATAAAATCCAACCCCTGTTTTTTTAATACTTTGGCAATCTTTTTCCCTTTGAATCCTGCGCCCCAAACCACTAAAGGGCGGTTTTTATCATAATCTAGTTTTAGAAAATAGTGCAGTTTGATGTCCAAAAAATAGTTTTGGGCGTAGTGCTCGTGGGTGCGTGAAGTTCGGGTGTCGTAATCACGCCAGAGATGCAATACTTGGTCGCAGGGAATAATTTTGAAGCTATGTTCGTAAAATCGAAATGTTAGATCGTAATCTTCGGGGTATCGTTTTGGTTCAAACCCTTCGGATTGTTCAAAATCGCTTCGATAGACCATCCAACATGGTGAGGGGATGACGCATTCTTTATAAATCTCTTCAAAATTGTTTCCGGTGGATGTTAATTGATTCAGCCATTCTTCATAACGTTGATAACCATTGCTGATGCCTCTGTTCGAAAAATATTTCACCTTTCCTACGGCAACATGTTCTTTTCCATATTCTATTAAAGAATTGACCATGACTTCCAAACGATTTGGTTCCATAATGTCATCTGAATCCATTCGCGTCACAAATCCTCCACTACTTTGTGCAAATGCTGTTTGAAGCGCAGGAATTATTCCATTTCCGTTATTTTGAAATACCTTAATGCGTTTATCTCTCTGGGAATAGGAGGAGAGGAGCTCAAGGCTTGTATCGGTAGAGTGGTCGTTTACAGCCAATACTTCCCAATCGATATAAGTTTGGTTTACAATGGAATCCAGGCATTCTGGTAAAAAATCTGTCGTATCCTTGAAGGGAATGATGATGCTAACCTTGTCGTTTTGCATACCATTAATTATTCAGGTTCAGGCGGATGATTTGGTACCGGGATAAGGAGATAACTTAACTTTTTAATGCTTTTGCAATGGCTTCCGTGACCATTTTCTCCATAATATCATATCCGGCTTTGGTGACGTGCACTTCATCAGTGGTCAATTCTGATGGAAGCCCATTTCGGTCATCGGCCATTTCGGAGAAATAGTCCAAGTACATTACGTTCTGGGCTTTGGCCATATCTTTGAGCATTTTGTTGAGCTTCGGGATTTTAATATTTGGGTTCAATCCGGGACGCCATGGGTAATCATAAGCGGGAAGAACCGAACAAACAATAGGTTTGATTCCGTTTGCTTTTGCCAATTCGACCATTGATAAAATATTATCATGAATCTGTTCTAATGTCACTGGGCCTGTGTTTCCAGCTATATCGTTGGTTCCTGCCAAAATAACAACAACTTTGGGGTCGAGGTCAATCACATCCTGACGAAAACGCAGCAGCATTTGTGGTGTGGTCTGTCCACCGATTCCACGATTTACATAAGGATTTTCGGAGAAGAACTCGGGATGGGTCCCAATCCACATTTCGGTGATGGAATTCCCCATGAACACTACACGGTTTTCACCGTCTGCGGGAGCTTCCAGTTCTGCATTTGCCATTTTATACTTTTCCAAATTAGGCCAATCTTGGGCGTTTACTTTTGAGGTGATAGATAATCCTAGAAACGATATCATGAACCAAAGTACAGTTTGTTTTTTCACTATGTGCGGTTTTTGTTAAAAGTATAAAAATTCAACCAAACCTAGTTGAATAAAAAAGCGGTACAACTTATAAAGTCATACCGCCTTAATTATTTTATGTGCTGTGAATTAGTATTTCGCACTTTTTCCATTGGCCTGAGTCCTAATGATAAAATCCCTAATGTCATCGTTGGCTGTTTTTAGGTCTTCTTTTCTCAGGTACATCATGTGTCCAGAGCGGTAACCTTTCCAATCGAACCGGTCTTTCATTTTACCACTAGGGTCAACTTGTGACATGGTGTATTTGGCTGCAAAATAAGTACAAGCACCATCATAATACCCAGATTGAACCAAAACATTCAGGTAAGGGTTCTGTGCCATGGCTTGGCGCAAGTCGTCACGAACACTGTCGTCGTCGTTGTTCCAAGGGTGAACCGGTCCAAACATGTTGTATTTGATGTCGGTTTTGAAATCCAACTCTTCCTGCAAGTAATAATTTATGGCAGGGGTGAAGCTGTGCAACCACGAGGTCAGCTCTGGAGAATAATCTGGTCGGGTTCCGGCCAACATTTTATCGATTCCCAAATAACGACTATCCAAACGCCCGATAGTGTATCCTCCTTTTTCTCTTAGCAAAGCTTTCCAAAAGAACTGCGTAGGTACATCTAAATTATGGTCTAAAATATCCTGAACATCCAAACCTGAGTAACGTGCCATTTTATCGGCAATTGATTTACGTTCGGAATCAGCAATAAAACCACCTTTTGCAATGGCAGGCAATAGTTCGTTAATGGTAAATTCCTCTACCTCTGGCAATACGTCCAATAAGTCTTTGCTTTGTAAGTCCGAAGGCAATGCTTTGTGATGCCAAGCAGTTGCGGCAAAATATGGCATATTGAGTGCACTTGAAACAGGGTCGTTGTCTCGGAATACCTTATAATCGGCAGGGGAAACCATGATCACGCCGTTCAAATACATCCATTGTTGATTTTGTAACGCTAACGAAAGGCCCATAACGCGGGTTCCTCCATAGCTTTCACCCACAATATATTTTGGTGAGTTCCAACGATTGTTTCGGGATACGAAGGTGTTCAACCATTCGGCCAAATACTTGGTGTCCGCATTGATTCCGAAGAACTTATCACGATCTACATCTTTTCCTGTTTCAGGAATAGTTCGGGAATAACCAGTATTCACAGGGTTTACGTAAACAATATCGGTCACATCCAATACAGAGTATGGATTCTCCTTAACGCCATAGGGCTGGACAGGATATCCTTCATCATCAATTTTAAGGATACGTGGACCTGTGTAGGCCAAGTGCATCCATACAGAACCAGAACCTGGACCTCCGTTAAATGAAATCAAAAGGGGCCTAGAGGCTCTATCTTTTACATCGTTCTTGGTGTAATACGTGTAGTGAAGGGTTGCAATGGGCTCACCCATTTCGTCCCAAACGGGCTGTGTGCCTGTGGTAGCAGTGTAGTTGATACGATTTCCGCCGATAGTCACTGCATGTTGCGTGGCAACAGTTGTGTCAACAGGAATTTTTCGTTCTTGGGCAAAGGTCAATGACGCACACAACGCCATACCTAAAAGGAAGAGTTTTTTCATTATTATTTGGTTGAATTAGTCTAGTGCATAAAAATAGGGAATTTGAAAGTTCCTGCCTTGTTAAAACAATCGTAAAACCTGTATTTGAGCTATATTTATTAAATTTAGTTCCAATACTAAATCCATAAGCTATGAAAATCATTTCTCGAAGAAATTTTAATAGTCTCACCGCAAAAGGACTTGGCGGAGCAGCTTTATTGTCATCTGCTCCTTTCGCCTGTGCCATGGGAGCAAATCAGGATAAAAAGAAACTTGGGATAGCCTTAGTGGGATTGGGGAGTTATAGCACCTACCAGTTGGCGCCAGCCTTGCAGGATACCCAATATTGCTATTTGGCCGGAATTGTGACCGGAACGCCTGAAAAGGAGAAGATATGGGCTGATAAATACGGAATCCCGGAGAAGAATATCTACAATTATCAAAATTTTGATGATATCGCCAATAATGAGGATATCGATGTAGTGTACGTGGTGCTTCCCAATAGTATGCATGCCGAATTCAGTATTCGTGCCGCAAAAGCGGGCAAGCATGTGATCTGCGAAAAACCTATGGGAATAAGTGTTGAGGAGTGTACAGCCATAATCGAAGCGTGCAATGAAGCTGGAGTAAAATTAGGGATGGGCTATCGCTTACATTCCGAACCCTACACCCAGCAGGTAAAGGAATATGTAAAAGAAAAAACCTTTGGGGATATTCTCTTCGTTTCCGCTGATGCTGCCTACCGCTCAACGGGCAATCCAGACCAGTGGCGATTGAACAAAGAAATGTCAGGAGGTGGTGCTTTAATGAACATGGGCGTTTATGCCGTGCAAAGTACCATTTATGGTACAGGTGAAAATCCGATTTCGGTGGCCGCTCAGGAATTTAGTACGAGACCTGACTATTTTAAGGATACCGACGAGACTATTACGGCACAATTCAAATTTCCAAGTGGGGCAGTAGGGAATATTACGACTTCGCACAATTTTAATGCGAACGCCATGTATGCTTCGGGAACATCGGGATGGTTTCGGTTACAGCCCGCCAATAATTATGGACCGTTGAGCGGGGAGACCTCCAATGGGGATACCATTAAATTCCCGCACGAAAGCCAACAAAAATTGCAAATGGATGATTTTGCTCGACATGTTTTATTCGATGAGCCCAACAAAGCGCCTGGCGAAATGGGCAAACGCGATATGATGATCGTGGAGGCTATTTATAGATCCATCGCCAATGGGGGAGAGACTATTGCATTGGATTTTGAGCCTGGTTATGGGTTTGGGGGGTGATTTAAAGTTTACTATAAAACATTATTTAAATCCTGACTCCCAATAATAGCAATAATTTCAACTAAATCATTATTCAGTTTATAATAGATACTATCTGAGCCACAAACACAACGTTTATATCCTTTTTTGATATGGTCCACTGATTCAAAAGAATATGGTTGTTCGGCAATAATTTGGAAATATTCAAAAAAAGTTTCAAAATATTTGTCAGCTTGAGCCATCCCAAACCTTTGAACGCCATATTGATGGATTCTAATTAAATCTTCTTTTGCTGTGTTGCTCAGTCTATATTTAGCCATTGAGCATTGACTTGGACTGGGCCAGAATTTCTTCTTTGCTATCACTGGTAAACCCGCTATTTTCGGCTTTTTCCAACTTAGCTTTAACCCAATCAATTTGTACTTGTTGTTTTCTTGCCTGACGTATCAAATCATTGACAAGTTCACTTTTGCTGGAATACTCTTCCTTATCCACTTGTTCTTTAAGCCATTGATCGTTAGGTTTGGTAAAGGAAATACTTTGACGAGCCATAATTTCTGATTATTTGATATGGTGTAAAAATACACCAAAATCGAATCATCCCAAACTATTTTATAATTTTGATACGGCCATTTAATTTAAAATTTTTCAAAAACCCCCAATCCAAACAGTGCGAAATCGTATTTTACAGGGTCGGTGGCATCCAGTTTTCTTAGATTTTTGTCCAACTCCAGTAATGCTTTGGCATCGTTCTGTTTGCGTTTGAGCAGTTTGAGTTTACGGGCCACGTTACCTGAGTGCACATCCAATGGGCAGGAAAGTTTGGCAGGGTCGATGTCTTTCCACAAGCCAAAATCAACCCCAGTGCTGTTGTCTCTCACCATCCACCGTAAAAACATATTGATGCGTTTGGCCGCAGAGCCTTTATTGGGGTCGGAAACGTGTTTTTGCGTTCGGCTCTGGTGTGGCAGCTCAAAAAACAGTTCCTTGAACTTGGAAATGGCAGGCTGCATGGAATCTTTGGTCTGATGTGCGGTGAAAACCGCTTCCAAACCATCGTGGTTTTTGTAAATATTTTGAAGGCTGGTTACAAAGTAACCAAGGTCAATACCATTAAAGGTACGATGTACAAAAGGGGAGAGGAGTTCCAAATCACGCTGGGTATGGTTCATTACAAAATCATGGGGTGTGTTGCCCATCAATTCCATGAGTCTTGTGGCGTTGTTGATGATACTCTTGCGATTGCCCCACGCAATGGTGGCCGTTAAAAATGCGCTGATCTCAATATCCTCCTTTTGCGTGAATTTGTGTGGGATTTGCAAAGGATCATCCTCCAAAAACTTGGGATGGTTGTATTCCAAGACCTTGGCATCCAAAAATTCTTTGAGTTCCGCTTTGGTCATATCAATCTTTGGAAACGATCAAACCATCCACCATGGTGAGTTTACGGTCCGCCATATCGGCCAAATCCAAGTTGTGGGTCACCAAAACAAAGGTTTGTCCAAACTCATCACGTAATTTAAAAAACAATTTATGAAGATTCTCGGCGCTCTCTGAGTCCAAATTGCCACTGGGCTCATCGGCAAAAACTACGGAAGGATTGTTCATTAAGGAACGGGCCACTGCTACGCGCTGTTGCTCACCGCCCGATAGCGCATTCGGTTTATGGTCGTAGCGATCCTTTAATCCCAAAAAGTCCAATAGTTCCTTGGCACGTTTTTCCGCTTCGGCTTTCGGAGTTTTTTTGATGAAGGCAGGTATACACACATTCTCCAAAGCGGTAAACTCGGGCAGCAACTGATGAAACTGAAAGATGAACCCTATATGCTCATTTCTGAACTTGGCCAAATTCTTCTCGTTGAGTTGGTTTACGTCCGTATTATTGATCAACAATGTGCTTTCCCCCTTATTGGTCGGAGTATCCAAAGTGCCCAAAATTTGTAGTAAGGTTGTTTTTCCCGCACCCGAAGCACCGACAATCGATACTACTTCACCTTTCTTGATTTCGAGATCAACGCCTTGCAGAACTTTGAGGTCTCCGTAACTTTTTTGAATATTTGTGGCCTTTATCATAAGTACAACTTCGCTGGTCGAAGATAATCATTACCGTTGTATCGCAAAGATGATCGTTTTAACTCGATTTCCATAACTTTTAAAGTTTTAAGCGTAATAGGGGAGACATGACGGTTTGGGCAAAAGTCTTTTTTTATAAGAGCCACTGGATTAAGTTTATGGTTATAACTTCGACCAAGGGATACATAAATATTTGTTAGAAATCAGTTGTAAGAACAAATATTGTTTAACTTTGAATCAAAATGAATAAACAAAATAATTCAAATTTAGAAATAGCAATTTTTGCCGGAGGCTGTTTTTGGTGTACCGAGGCTGTCTTTCAAAGACTTGATGGAGTAGAGGAAGTGGTTTCTGGATACACGGGCGGAAACATTAAGAATCCTGCATACCGCGAAATCTGCACAGGTCGAACCGGACATGCCGAAGGGGTAAGGATTACTTTTGATTCTTCAAAAATATCCTATTCGGAACTATTGGAAGTTTTTTTCGCTACGCACGATCCAACAACCCTTAATCGACAAGGTAATGATGTGGGCACACAATATAGAAGTGAAATTTTTTATACTTCTTCTGAACAAAAAAAACTGGCTGAAGATTTTGTCCAATTATTGGAAAAAGAAAAGGTTTTTGATGCCCCGATAGTTACTGTAGTATCAGAAGAAAAGCCATTCTATTTGGCCGAAGAGGAGCATCATAATTACTACAACGATAACAGGCAACAACCGTATTGTCAAATCATTATTGATCCTAAGATCAAAAAATTGAACAATTATTTTTCAAAAAAGCTAAAGAATGGCACCATATAGAAACCTTGAAGAGTACAACATCGAAATTACCAATGAGGTAAAAGATCATTTCTCCAAAATTATGGACGATATAGGGGAAGACGTAACTCGTGAAGGATTGATCAAAACTCCAGAGCGGGCCGCCAAAGCGATGCTTTTCTTGACCCAGGGCTACAAACAGGATGCCGAGAAAATCCTAAAAGGTGCCATGTTCGCCGAGGAATATGATGACATGGTTATTATTAAGGATATTGAACTATATTCCCTTTGTGAGCACCATATGCTTCCGTTTTTTGGAAAGGCGCACGTTGCTTACATCCCCAACGGCCACATTGTTGGGTTGAGCAAAATCCCAAGAGTGATCGATGTTTTTGCAAGAAGGCTGCAGGTTCAGGAGCGGTTAACACACGATATTTTGGAGTGTATCAATAAAACCCTCAAACCCAAAGGGGTCGCCGTGGTCATCGAAGCGTCCCACATGTGCATGATGATGCGCGGGGTGCAAAAACAAAACTCGGTCACAACTACCTCTGGATTCCGGGGACAGTTCGAAAAAATAGAGACCCGAAACGAGTTTTTGAAGCTCATCAGCGCCGATTTGTCATAATCCACTTTTCCAATTAGATGGGAATTGCTATTTTTCCCACATGACAGAAGAAAAAGACAATAAGTACCGTAACCTATTTTTAGGGTTATTGTTCGATGCCATTGGGATGCTTTCCTTTGTTATTCCAGGCATAGGAGAGTTTTCCGATGTAATCTGGGCGCCCGTAGCGGGTTGGCTCATGACCCGCTTGTATAAAGGAAGAATAGGTCAAGCTGCTGGTGTTGTGACTTTTGTAGAGGAAATTGTTCCAGGGTTGGATGTAATTCCGACATTCACGTTAACTTGGATATATACCTATGTTCTCAGCAAGAAAAAAGGCCAACCTAAACAAATAGATTGACCTATATTCTCTGTAAATACCTTTGCTTGTTAAAGTGGCACGTTCAAACTAAACGATATATTTCTTCCAATGTTTGCTATGCCATCTGCTTTTAATCTTGATAGGTGGGAAATGTAATTTTCATCAAAAAGGTTGTTGGCCGTGATGGAATACCCCACCTTTTGGTCAAAAATTCTCATATCTCCTCCCAAGCCTACGTTAAATAGATTGTACCTTCCCGTAGTGGTTTCAAAATCGGCTACCTTGTTTTGATCAAAATTTGTTTGAAGGGTTACGAAGGCATAACATTTATAATCTTGATTTCGTTTTTTCCACTCAACCCGGAACGTATTGGTCCAGCGGTTGGCAGGAATCAAGGGTAGATTGGACTTATCTTCCAGTTGCCCGTAAACTATGTCGTAGCTACTCTCTAAATGCAACCAATCAATAGGATGTGGGTGCAAATGGAACCCAAACTCTCCACCATACAAAATGGCATTTTGCTGTTGAAAGTCATATATAGGGTCCAGTTCTCGGAATTCTCCAGTAGGTTCCAAATAAATATAATCGTTCACGATATTGTAGAATGAATTGATATAGGCCTCAAGGTGTTTGTTGCCATATTCCAGTGCCAAGTCAACTTGAAAATTTTGTTCACTGTCCAAATCGGGATTACCAATTTCTACTCTATTTGCACCACTGTGCAAGCCATTGGAAGCCAATTCGGATAAGTTGGGAGCCCTAAATCCTGTGGCGAGATTTAAACGGCCCAAAATATTTTGGGTCAAATCCATTCGATAACCCACAGCAGCATTAAAACTATTGAAGTTTTTGTCCAACGATGGAATGTACTCTTCGTCTCCCTCTACACCACTAGCTTCTCCGTTGATAGATCTAAGGTCGTAACGTAGTCCAATCTGAAGGTCACTTTTATCAAAATGGATATGTGAAGTTGCCAGGATTCCGAAATCGTTGGTTGTGGCATTGGGAACCAAAACCTCTTCGCCGAAGTTCTCATTGGTTTGATGCATACCCTGCACTCCAAAGATCGTGGTCATTTTGCCCCATTGCGGGTTAAACTGAATATTGTAGTTGAAGGTACTCAAGCGCATATCAAGTGCTGCACCCTCGTGGCCTTCTTCCTCGTGTTCCTCGCCTTCGTGCCCTTCCTCTTCGGCGTGTTCCTCACCCTCCTCATGCTCGTGTTCCTCTTCGTGGTGGTGCTCTTCGAACTCCTTTCTATTGTTCACGGTATAGCCAAAAGTGGCTTCAAGGCTCGATTTTTTGAAAAAGAAGTTGTTCTTGGAACTAATAATGTGGGTCGATAGCTCTTGATAGGGCATCAATGGATCGCGATCATTGTTCTGTGCTCCGATTTCTTCCGGAATTCCCAATTCCGAACCATTGTAATTGTATCTAAGCTCTGTCTTAAACTTGGAAGCCTGATAGGCAAGACCTGTTTTTAAATCTGCTTCGTTGAATCTTGAGTTGGTTATACTGGTTCCATCTCCTGTCTCGTAATCGGCGTTTGATGCATACGCACCTCTGACCAAAAATTTAAGTTTTTCCCCAGAAGTTTTGAACCCTGCATTGGCATTGTAGCCCAGGGTATTGGAGAAGTATCTCATATTCACATCACCAGAGGTCTCGCCAGCTGTCTCAAATTTTTCGGGATTAAGGTAAAGCACACCTCCCAAAGCATCCGAACCATATAATAAGGACGCTGGGCCTTTGATTACCTCTACACTAGAGATTCCTGCATCATTTATTCCCAATCCGTGCTCACCACCATATTGCTGGTTTTCCAACCTAACACCTTGAGTATAAACAAGTACACGGTTAAAGCTCAGACCACGAATTACGGGCTTTCCGATGCCCACCCCAGTAGAGACCGAAGATACACCAGGTATATTGGTAATTCCTTCAGATAAGGTTATTCCTCCTTGTTGTTTGAGTTCCACCATGGATTTTTGCTCCACCTTCATCACATTTTCCCGTTGGAGCTTATGGAAAGGAGTGGATAGGACCACTTCATCCATTTCTATGGCGGATGGAGTCATTTGGTAGTCAAATTGATTACTTCCTGTATTTATTTCAATGGAAGTTGAATACGTTTCAAACCCAATATAGGAAATCACTAGTTTGTAATTTCCTTCCGGTAAGTTCTTTAATAGGAAGTCTCCGTTTTCATCGGTTACCGTTCCGTTTTCCAATTGAGGAATATAAACGGAAACTTGTTCCAATGGTGTGCCTGTTTCGGCGTCGGCAACGTTTCCTGATAATGAGTTTTGGGTATATGTTAAAAGGGGGAACAATGCCAATAGCATTGTCGTACAAAATTGTTTCATTGTAAAAGATAAAAAGTTGACGAATCTAGAAAAATCTTACTATGAAACTGATGGGGGAGCCCTTAAAGCCTGAAAAGACGCTTCTCGTGGCTCGTAAAAAAAAGAATAATTTATGGTCTCATACTTTATTTCCGGTATGTCGACCGGTGTATATGTGAAGGTAATGTTGAACAGTACTTTGTTGGCGAGGGTGAAATCATTGAAATCACAGTCCAGATTGCCATCGTGTATATGGTTTGTTCCAAACGCCACACAATGTTTTTCTTGATTGTGCTCGTACAACGTATGCCCTAACTTTATAACGGAGGGAGCTAGAATTGCTACCACCATCAGTAGGGAACTTAATATGAGTATGCGTTTGTGGAGGTTGGTCATCATACGTTCGCAAAGTAACCAAGCCCATATTTGTTTTTATGTTAAAAAAAACATAAACTATGAAAGGAGAAAGCCCAATCCCATCCGTTTTAGCATTTTTTTCTCAAAATTCCAGAAAAATTGATACTGTCCGAACAACCAGCCAATCCCAACCAAAAGAACTTGGTAAATAGGAAATATCAAAAGAATGCGAAGAGTCCAATAGATGGCCCCATGTATGTTTTCGTTATCAAAACCAATCAAATGGACCAAAGGGGCGGCCAGTTTTCCAGATAAACTTCCTGTAATGGCAAAAACAATAAAAATGGCTATCATTTCCCACTTATAGTCCACTTTCCATTTGTTTTCCAACTTTTTGAAGCACCAAAGAAAGAACTTGATCAACATTACATGAATAATAAGCATAACACCAATGGCAAAAGGCCATTCGAACACTGTATTATTAAGGCCAAAAGCATGTAATAAACTCCTAGAAACAAGATAAGAGGCGAGTAGGTTGAGAATTGTACCCAGAATGGGAAAAAGGATTTGCCAGTTCTTCTGGATTTCCCAACGTTGTTTTATTTTTTGCATTGAAGGCTAAAGCTATAATCAATGCAAAAATAATACTTTAAATCCTTGGAATGAAAGGCCCTAACCTTTGATTGTACTTCCTTTGGAAATAAATGAAATAATTGTAGAGTTTGTAATTCACTTCGTAACCGTAATCTATGCTTGGGTCATAGTTAATTTGCATTTCGTACAGATTAGGATTCCATCGCATAGGGTTGAGCACTCTTTGGTTCCAATTGATTACCATTATGGCATTTCTATTTTCCAAAAATGATTGGGAATAGTAGCCTTCTGGACGGGCTATGGAATTGAGCCATGTGTTAAAACCAGGTTCTATGATTATGATTTCATATTCAGTTTCATCATTTGCAATTTCAACTGGTTCTTCATCATTGGAGTCAAACAGAGCCTTTTCTTCACTTGATACATCTAATGTGGATTTTTGTGAGGTACAAGAGGTGAGGGCCATGCCAAACATCAAGCCGATTAAAATAAGGTGTGTGGTTTTCTTTTTCATATACATAATGTACAAAAAAAGCCGCTTGGAAATTCAAGCGGCTTAGTTAAATATCGTTAATTGGATTATTCTACTTTCCAAAAAGTCCGCCCAGGACTCCGCCAAGACCACTTTTCTTCTGATTGCCACCGTTTAAAACCATTCCAGCCAAATCATCAATAACGCTGCCGTCGCCGTCGCTATCCAGAAAAGTCTCAATTAAGGATTGTTGTTTATTGGCAGTTTTGGTTCCACCCATTAGCCCCCCCAAAAGACCATTAAGTCCTTCTGGACTGCTTACATTCTGCTGTCTTGTTTGTTTTCCCAAATATCCCAACAGAATTGGTGCCGCAATTTTAAGGATTTGTGCAATTGAGCTGGCATCAATACCAGACTTGGCGCTGAGCGCATTTTCTACCTGTGATTGTTTGGAACCCAATACATGGCCTAAAATTCCAGCACCGTCGTTCATCACATTTTGGTCCACACCGCCACCAAAAAGACCGCCCAGGTCGTCCAAAATTCCGCCATCATGCTTGGAAGAAAGCGCATCCATAAGTCCTTGCGCTCCACCGGGGGTAGAAGCATTCTTTTTCATGGCACCCATCAATAGGGGCATTGCCATGCTCAAAACTTCTGCTGTTTTATTTTCGGGCTGCCCGGTTTGTCCTGCAACTCCGCTGATCAACTGTTTGCCCACTGGGCTATTGATCAAATCTAATAATCCTGACATTGTGTTAGTGTTAAGGTTTGAAGTAACAATGTACGAAAAAGTGAGTTTTACAAGATCGTTCCCTTCAGAAAAAACCTATTTCTTTAGCAATTTGATAACCTTGTCCGCCAATTCAATACCGATGCGTTCCTGTGCTTCTAGGGTAGAACCTCCTATATGTGGGCTCAGGGAAATCTTGGGATTCATTAGTATTTTGATTTCCGGATTTGGCTCAGATTCATACACATCCAATCCTGCAAAAGCCAAGTGTTCGGAATCCAAAGCCTCTACCAAGGCAACTTCATCCAAAACGCCCCCACGGGAGGTATTGATGATTCCTGAACCAGGTTTCATTAGTCCAAGTTCTTTTTTACCGATCAAATATTTATCCTGTGCTGGAACGTGCAGACTCACAAAATCCGAATTGGCCAACACTTCCTTCAACTCACTGTTTTTTAAGGTAAAATCAATGGACTGTCCATCAAAAAATGAAAGGGACAGGGTTGCTTCTTTGGTTTCGTGATCAGTGAAGAGGACTTCCATTCCCAGAGCAAGGGCGATTTTTGCCGTGGCTTGCCCAATTCTACCGAAACCAACAATACCCAAGGTTTTCCCTCTAAGTTCAACTCCAGCGGCATAACTTTTCTTAAGCTGCTTAAATTGACTATCGCCATCCAAAGGCATGTTACGATTGGAATCGTGCAAATAACGAACCCCATTGAGCAAATGGGCAAAAACCAATTCTGCTACGGATCCTGAGGATGCTTCCGGAGTGTTGAAAACCTGAATTCCTTTGGATTCGGCATATTTTACATCAATATTGTCCAGACCTACACCGCCACGACCTATCAACTTTAAGCCAGGGCAATCATCTATCAGTTTTTTGTTGACTTTGGTTGCGCTGCGCACCAATAATCCTTCAATTTTGTTTTTGTTGATATAGTTTGCCAATTGTTCTTCAGCAACACGGGTATTTTTAACTTCGAAACCTTCCTTCTCAAGCAAGTCAATACCTTCTTGGGCAATTCCGTCGTTGGCTAAAATCTTCACCATTAAAACTATCCTTTCTTTTCCAATTCGCTCATTATGTCGACCAATACACCTACACTTTCCATGGGAAGGGCGTTGTACATTGAGGCACGGTAGCCGCCAACGGAGCGGTGTCCATTAATACCACTTATTCCAGCTTCTTTGCACATGTCATCAAACACATCTTTTAGTTCATCATCGGTGATGTTGAAAGTGGCGTTCATAATGGAACGGTCCTCTTTTGCGGCAACCCCATAAAATACTGGATTCAGTTCAATTTCTGAATAGATCAAGTTGGCTTTACGCTCGTTGATTTCTTCGATGGCGGCAATACCGCCCAAATCTTTCAACCATTGCATAGTGAGCATGGAGACATACACGGCAAAAACGGGAGGTGTATTGAACATGCTTTCCTTTGCTATATGGACCGAATAATCCATCATTGAAGGAATCTTTCGGGAAACTTTACCCAAAATATCTTCTTTTACTACTACAAGGGTGGCTCCTGCAGGTCCCATATTTTTTTGTGCACCAGCATAGATCAAATCAAATTGTGAAAAATCCAATTGACGTGAAAAGATATCCGAGCTTATATCACAGACTAGGGGAACATCCGTTTTTGGAAATTCCTTAATCTGTGTTCCATAAATGGTATTATTTGACGTAAGGTGCAAATAATCAAGGTCTGATGGGATGGCGTAGCCCTTCGGGATATACTTGAAATTATCTTCTTGTGATGAAGCTACCTCTACAATTTCTCCGAACAAACGGGCCTCTTTAATCGCTTTTTGACTCCAAGTTCCTGTATTTACGTATCCTGCCTTTTTATCCAAAAGATTAAAAGCGGTCATTAAAAACTGCATGCTCGCTCCTCCTTGCAAGAAAAGGGCCTGGTACCCCTTGCCCTCCAGTCCCAAAAGTTCAAGGGCCAAGGAACGGGCATTTTCCATAATGGCCACAAACTCTTTGCTGCGGTGCGATATCTCGATAAGTGAAAGTCCAATGCCGTCCAGTTCCAGTACAGCTTGGGATGCTTTTTGCATAACCTCCGCCGGTAGAATGCAGGGGCCTGCGCTAAAATTGTGCTTTTTCATTGACTAGGTTTAAGGAGTAAAGGTCTAAAAAATAGTTGGATCTTAAAACGTTTCCTGTGGTTAGGATTATCTTAAAGTTTCAATAAGAATTCCATGGTGTCGATTCCGTCGGCATAGTCGTTTAAACTCGGTTTTTGAGTGTCGCCAAAATTGACCTCGTTCTCCTTTGCATCACTTGAAACCACGCATTGTATTTGCTCTTCCATCTCTTGCAATTTCTTTCTCAAGGTTGATTCATCATCATAATATGAGTAGAATAGTGCAGAAATAGGGGAGGTGAGGGATTCGTCCTCTTTTAAAATCAAAAATCCATTATCCAGAATCTTAAACTCGCTCATCAAATACACGGCCTTGTTATAATCGTAATTATTGGCGTATTTATGTTGGTTGATGATATCCTTATAATGGAAGAGTGCATTGAAGAGGCCATCAAAATCATAATCCTTGGGTACGTAGATTTTTGACACATTGCGGCAACCCAGTCCGTAATACCTAAAAATATCCTCGCCCAAGGCTTTTAGCTCTTCTTCACTCTCGTTTCCAGTAAGCACGGCTACGGAACTTCTGTTTTTTCTGATGATATTCGGTTTTTTACCAAAGTAGTACTCAAAATAGCGACTGGTATTGTTGCTGCCTGTGGCGATTACGGCATCAAAATTTTCGAGTTTTCCGTCCACAAACTCTATTTTATCTGCAAGAGAAGGCTCTTGTTGAATCAAATAAGAGCACAAATAGGGAAGGAGTACTTTATCATTGGATGATAGTTTTACCAAAACCTTGTTTCCGGACAACAATACGCACAGAAAATCGTGAAAGCCCACTAAAGGTATGTTCCCCGCCATGACTATACCTACAGTTTTTGCTTCTCCTTTTTCAAGAAAAGTGTAACCGGACAACCAATTGTTCAAGTTTTCTGTGGTGAGCAATTCTCCCCATTGCCTTAAAGAAAACAGAATGTTATCTTGGGTAAACCATCCATTGTGATGACCTGCCCGTGCAACGACTTCCTTCAAATTTTGGTCAACTTCTAGGACGTTGGAATAACATTTATCACAAAAATCCGTTAAGTATTTTCCAAGTTTAACAAAAGCTTCTATGGTATTTCTATCTGGTGCCATTAAATTTGTACACTAATTTACTAGGGTTTATTTTTGTCAAAAGTAAGCATGCTGACAAGAATCAGCCCAAAAGGAAAAGAAAATTATGGCAATTATTATAACAGATGAGTGCATAAATTGTGGTGCTTGCGAGCCGGAATGCCCCAACACAGCAATTTATGAAGGTGCTGACGAATGGAGATATAACGAGGGTACTTCCCTTACCGGTGATGTGGTGTTGCCCAATGGAAAAGAGGTAAATGCCGATGAAGCACAGGAGCCGGTAAGTGACGAGCTTTACTATATAGTCCCCGATAAGTGTACCGAATGCAAGGGATTTCACGAAGAGCCACAATGTGCGGCGGTTTGTCCCGTGGATTGCTGTGTTCCCGATGAAGACCATGTAGAAACAGAGGAAGAGCTATTGGGCAAGCAAAAGTTTATGCACCCCGATGGTTAAGCAATAAAAAACATTTAATTTAGCCCCGGACCAATGTTCGGGGTTTTTTTATGCAAAAAGAAGAAAAAGCATACAATGGTATTTGGAAACAGGCAGGATGCATTTTGTCCTTGATTGCCATCTTTGGTATCATCGGATTGATGATCATGGGGCTTTATTTGCTCATTCAAGGTTATTGACCTCTAGTACCAAAACTTCAACTTATATTTGCACCCTCAAAACACAAAGTAATTAGATGAAAGCAGGTATTGTAGGATTACCAAACGTAGGAAAATCAACACTTTTCAACTGTTTGTCCAATGCAAAGGCACAAAGTGCCAACTTCCCTTTTTGTACTATTGAACCCAATATTGGCGTGGTAAATGTGCCCGACCAACGTTTGGAAAAATTGGAAGAATTGGTGAATCCGGAACGTGTGGTGCCTGCCACCGTTGAAATCGTGGACATTGCCGGGCTTGTAAAGGGCGCCAGTAAGGGTGAGGGACTTGGAAACCAATTTTTGGGCAACATCAGGGAAACCGATGCCATTCTCCACGTGCTCCGTTGTTTTGACAATGACAATGTGGTGCATGTGGATGGTTCCGTAGACCCTATTAGGGATAAGGAAACCATTGATATGGAATTACAGTTGAAGGATTTGGACAGTGTGGAAAAGAAGCTCGACAAAGTAAAGCGAGCTGCCAAAACCGGAAATAAAGAGGCACAAAAAGAAGAAGCTGTACTTACCGCGTTGAAAGAAGGACTGGAAGCTGGGAAATCTGTGCGAGCCATTTCGTTGAGCGAAGATGAGCGTGAAGAGTTTGTCCGTCCTATGCAGCTAATTACAGATAAGCCCGTAATGTATGTTTGCAATGTGGACGAAGGTGCTGCTGTTGACGGAAATGCCTATGTTGAAAAAGTAAAACAGGCCGTTGCCGACGAAAATGCCGAAGTCATCTTTTTGGCCGTTGGAACAGAGGCAGATATCACTGAATTGGAGACCTACGAAGAACGCCAAATGTTCTTGGAAGACTTGGGGCTTTCCGAGCCAGGTTCAGCCAAATTGATTCGTGGCGCATACAAACTACTTGATTTGGAAACCTATTTCACCGCAGGGGTAAAGGAAGTCCGCGCCTGGACCATTCCCGTTGGGGCGACCGCTCCCCAGGCTGCCGGCGTAATCCATACCGATTTTGAAAAGGGCTTTATACGTGCCGAGGTCATCGCTTACGATGATTACGTGAAATATGGAAGCGAGACCAAGGTAAAAGAAGCTGGACGCATGCGTGTAGAGGGTAAAGAATACATCGTTAAAGATGGTGATGTAATGCACTTTAGGTTCAACGTGTAAACGCTGGGCATTGTAATCCATAAAATTTGTGAACCCTCTATTCATGGACATAAAATAGCTTTGCTATATGTCCAGTAAAAGTTTAGGGATCTTGTACGGAGTCTTGGGAGTAGTGTTATTCTCCTCTAAGGCCGTGATGGTCAAATTGGCATACCGCTACGATGTCGACACATTGGATTTGCTATTGTTCCGGATGCTTTTTTCACTCCCTTTCTACATTTTGATATTGTTCTTGATTCGAAAAAAGTCATCAAAGGCAAAAATCTCACCCAAAGATTATGCATGGCTTGCCTTGTTTGGTTTCGTGGGTTACTATTTGGCCAGTTATTTTGATTTTGAGGGGTTGAATTACATCAAAGCTGGCTTGGAGCGTATCATTCTTTTCGTATATCCGACAATAGTTGTTTTTCTTAGTTGGTTGATTTTCAGACAGAAGATAACCAAAGTGCAAGGTATTGCCATCTTGATTACCTACGTGGGTGTCCTTATTACCTTTTGGGATGAATTGGACGTCTCTGGTAACGAAGTCCTATTGGGGGGCTTTTTGGTGTTGTTGAGTGCCATCACTTATGCATCGTATTTAGTGGGCAGTGGCTGGTTGATTCCCAAGTTTGGAGTGCTACGATTTACTTGCTACGCAATGATCATATCAACCCTTTGCATTGCCATACATTATTTATTAGCAGGCAGTTGGGAGTTTATGGACTACTCTTGGCAGGTTTATGCCTACGGTTTGGCCATGGCAGTTTTTGCAACATTGATTCCGTCATTTTTGGTCTCCGCTGCCATCGAAAGGTTGGGAGCCAATAACTTTTCCATATTGGGAAGCTTGGGACCTATTTCCACTATTTTACTCGCCTTTGTGTTTTTGGACGAAAAACTCACATATTGGCAGTTGATTGGAATGTTGGTTGTTATTTTTGGGGTGACATACCTGTCAATCCAAGGCAAAAAGAGGGCTAAAGGCTGATATATATTAACAATTATTGTTTTTCATTGTTGATTACTTTCTACCGTTCACCCTTTTATTTTTGCTCCTAAATTTTATATTGCAATGATTAACCCTTGACTCATGGCAGATATCCAATATACTGAGGATAATATCCGTTCGCTGGACTGGAAAGAGCATATTCGTATGCGTCCGGGGATGTACATCGGAAAATTGGGCGACGGTTCCTCCGCAGATGACGGCATTTACATTCTTTTAAAAGAAGTGCTCGACAACTCCATCGACGAATTTGTGATGGGAGCGGGAAAGACCATTGAAATCAGCATTAAGGAAAATACGGTCCATGTTCGTGATTATGGTCGTGGAATACCAATCGGAAAGGTGGTGGATGTTGTTTCCAAAATGAACACGGGAGGAAAGTATGATACCCGAGCCTTTAAAAAATCAGTGGGGCTGAATGGAGTAGGTACCAAGGCGGTGAATGCCCTTTCAAACTATTTTAGGGTAGAGTCCAACAGGGACGGACAATCAAAATCTGCAGAGTTTGAAGCAGGGAATTTGGTGAACGAAGAGCTTTTGGAAGATTCTTCCCGAAGAAAGGGAACCAAGGTCAGTTTTACCCCGGACGAGACCATTTTCAAAAAATATAAATATCGTAACGAGTATGTGGAACGCATGCTCAAAAATTATGTTTACCTAAATCCGGGATTGACCATTGTGTTCAATGGCGAAAAATTCCATTCGGAAAATGGTCTGAAGGATTTATTGGAGGACAATAATAACGATGAGGATTTCCTTTACCCGATCATACATTTGAAGGGTGATGATATAGAGGTCGCGATGACCCACAGCAGAACACAATATAGCGAGGAGTACCATTCCTTTGTTAATGGGCAGCATACCACACAGGGTGGAACGCACCAATCTGCATTTAGGGAAGCCGTGGTAAAGACCATCCGTGATTTCTACGGAAAAAACTATGACGCCTCGGATGTTCGCAAGTCCATCATATCGGCTGTTTCCATTAAAGTGATGGAGCCCGTTTTTGAAAGTCAGACCAAGACCAAGCTCGGTTCTACGGATATGGGAGGCGATTTGCCCACGGTGCGTACCTACATCAACGATTTTATTGGCACACAGCTAGATAATTATCTACACAAAAATCCTAAAACGGCCGAAGCACTTCAAAAAAAGATTGTTCAGGCGGAGAAAGAGCGAAAAGAACTTTCGGGAATCCGAAAACTGGCAAGGGACCGTGCTAAAAAGGCAAGCCTTCACAATAAAAAATTACGTGATTGCCGGGTTCACCTTCAGGATATGAAAAAGGACCGAAGATTGGAATCCACACTTTTTATTACAGAGGGAGATTCTGCTTCCGGGTCCATTACAAAGTCAAGGGACGTGAACACACAGGCCGTATTCAGTTTACGGGGAAAACCTTTGAACTCTTACGGCATGTCCAAGAAAATAGTTTACGAGAACGAAGAGTTTAATCTCCTTCAGGCGGCACTCAATATTGAGGATTCCATGGAGGACCTGAGGTACAATAATATTGTGATCGCAACCGATGCCGATGTGGATGGAATGCACATTCGCTTATTGTTGATTACCTTCTTTCTGCAATTTTTCCCGGAATTGATCAAAGAAAACCACTTATATATTCTTCAAACCCCATTGTTCAGGGTACGCAATAAAAAGGAGACCATTTATTGCTACAGCGACGAGGAAAGAAAACAGGCCATTGAAAAACTCTCCGGAAAGCCAGAAATAACACGATTTAAAGGATTGGGTGAAATCTCTCCGGATGAGTTCAAAAATTTCATCGGTGACGATATTCGTTTGGAACCCGTAATGCTGGACAAAGCTATGAGCATTGACGCCCTTTTGAAGTTCTATATGGGAAAAAACACACCTGACAGACAAGAATTCATTATCAACAACCTTAAAGTGGAACTTGACCTTGTCGAAGAAAACCAACTACAACCCAAATAAATGCCACCTTTCTAAATGGAAGAGAACGAAGAACTGAACGATGAAAGTTTAGAAAACCAAGACGAATCCCAAGACAGCCTGGTCAAGGTGACCGGGATGTATAAGGATTGGTTTTTGGATTACGCTTCCTATGTTATTCTGGAGCGCGCCGTACCTGCCATCGAAGATGGATTCAAGCCTGTGCAACGGAGAATCATGCACTCGCTCAAAGAATTGGACGATGGCCGTTACAACAAAGTAGCAAATGTGGTGGGACATACGATGCAGTACCATCCGCACGGTGATGCCAGTATTGCCGATGCCATGGTTCAAATTGGCCAAAAGGACCTTCTTATTGATACCCAGGGTAACTGGGGAAATATTTTGACAGGTGATGGCGCAGCCGCACCTCGGTATATAGAGGCCCGATTATCCAAATTTGCCCTAGAAGTAGTTTACAGTCCTAAAATTACCGAGTGGCAGTTATCCTATGACGGTAGAAAAAAGGAACCTGTCAATTTACCCGTAAAGTTTCCTTTGTTGTTAGCTCAAGGCGCCGAGGGGATCGCAGTGGGTCTTTCCACAAAAATACTTCCGCACAACTTTAACGAATTGATTGACGCGTCAATAAAACACCTGCAGGGCAAAAGATTCACCATAGTTCCGGACTTTCCCACAGCGGGCATCATTGATGTGACCAATTATAACGATGGTATGCGCGGCGGAAAGATTCGTGTGCGCGCCAAAATATCGACCTTGGACAAGAATACCTTGGTGATCAACGAAATACCTTATGGCACCAATACTTCCTCTTTAATTGACTCCATCTTAAAGGCTAATGACAAGGGGAAAATCAAAATAAAGAAGATTGAAGACAATACAGCAGCCGAGGTAGAAATCCTGGTGCATTTGCCAAATGGTATTTCACCGGACAAAACTATTGACGCCCTTTATGCATTCACGGCTTGTGAATCGTCCATCTCCCCGTTAGGGTGTGTCATAGAGGACAACAAGCCTTTGTTCATCGGCGTGAAGGAAATGCTGGAAAGATCCACAGACAATACCGTGGAGTTACTTAAAGCAGAACTTCAAATTCAATTGGACGAGCTTGAAGAGCAATGGCACTTCTCATCTTTGGAGCGAATCTTTATCGAGAATAGGATTTATCGCGAAATAGAAGAAGAGGAAACATGGGAGGGTGTTATCGAGGCTATCGATAAAGGACTGAAGCCCCATATTACCCATCTAAAAAGAGAGGTGACGAAGGACGATATTGTCAGGTTGACCGAAATCCGCATCAAACGTATTTCAAAGTTCGATTTGGACAAGGCCCAACAACTCATTGAGAGTTTAGAGGATAAAATTGCGCAGACCAAGCATCACTTGGAACATTTGGTCGAATATGCCATCGACTATTTCAAGGAGCTCAAAAAGAAATACGGAGCCGGTCGTGAACGTCAATCCGAAATAAGGGTTTTTGATGAAATCGAAGCTACCAAAGTAGTTATAAGAAACACCAAACTTTACGTAAATCGCGAAGAAGGATTTATCGGAACTTCCTTAAAACGTGATGAATATGTTACAGACTGTAGCGACATCGATGACATCATAGTTTTTACCCAAAAAGGGGAGATGATGGTGACCAAAGTGGATTCGAAAGTGTTTGTCGGGAAAAACATTATCCACGTAGCAGTCTTTAAAAAGAAGGACAAGCGAACCATTTATAACATGATCTACAAGAGCATGAAGGGCGGACCCAGCTACATAAAAAGGTTCAATGTCACCAGTATTACCCGTGACAAGATATATGATCTTGCGGGCGATAAGCCCACCTCCGAGGTATTGTATTTCTCGGCCAATCCGAACGGGGAGGCTGAAGTAGTCACCGTTATGTTGCGACAATCGGGTAGCATCAAAAAATTAAAATGGGACATCGATTTCTCGGACGTTCTTATCAAAGGAAGAACATCGAAAGGAAATTTGGTCACCAAATACCCTGTAAAGCGCATCGAACTTAAAGAAAAAGGGGTGTCCACACTAAAACCTCGAAAAATTTGGTTTGATGATGTTGTGAATCGGTTAAACGTAGATGGAAGAGGGGAATTGCTCGGTGAGTTCAGGGGTGACGACCTGTTGTTGGTAATAGACCAGAAAGGTATAGTTAAAACGATTCCACCAGATTTGCTCACCCGTTTTAACGACGATATGATCGTACTGGAGAAATGGAATCCGGACAAACCGATTTCGGTAGTGCATTATGTAGGCGATAAAGAACGTTTTTACCTAAAACGCTTTTTGGTAGAAAATCCCAACAAGGAAGAAGTGGTCATCGACGAGGACCCTAAATCCTATTTGGAACTGGTCTCCACCGATTGGAAACCTATGTTGGAAATTGAATTTGTCAAACCAAGGGGCAAAGACCAAAAACCGAACCTTGAAGTAAATATTGAGGAGTTTATTGCGGTAAAAGGAATCAAAGCGCTGGGCAATCAACTGACACCGGACAAGGTGAAGAACATCAATGTTTTGGATTCACTTCCTTACGAAGAACCAGAAGAACAAGAGCCCGAGGATATAGAGGTAATCGACGAAGAGCAAATAAACAATGATGATACTGATATAGGGACAAAGAATGATAGTTCTGATCAAACTACTTTGTTTTAACGCTTTTTATAGCTAATTTTCCCAATTGAGTTACACACCAAACAGATTGCTTAATACATCTATATGGATTTTACAAACCCGCTGGTATATGGCGTACCAGTTTTTATTGCCTTTATTTTACTTGAACTTACGTATAGCAAAACCCATGATCACGAGCACCATCATGAGCTCTACAACTGGAAGGATTTAGCGGCAAGTGGTTTTATGGGGATTGGGTCTGCAATCCTTGGACCTCTTTTCAAAGTAGCTTTTGCCATTCTTCTTTTTGAAGGTACTTATGAGTTGTTCAATCCAGTAGTGGATGGGGTCAGAACAAATATTATAGGCTATGAATCTTTTGGATATGCTTGGTACGTTTGGATTTTGTGTCAATTAGGTGATGATTTTACGTATTACTGGTTCCACAGGGCCAATCACGAGGTACGCATTTTATGGGCGGCTCATATTGTTCACCACTCATCCGACAACTTTAATTTAGGCACCGCAATCCGAAATGGATGGTTCACCATTTTGTACAAGCCCTTCTTTTATATGTGGTTGCCAGCAATTGGTTTCCCTCCAGAAATGGTGGTAGTTTGTTTAGGTATTGAAGCCTTATGGCAATTTCAACTCCATACCGTTTATGTTCCAAAACTTGGGTTTTTAGAGAAAATATTCAACACACATACCATGCACCAGGTACATCACGCCCAAAATGTGGAGTATTTGGACAAGAACCACGGAGGATTCTTGAATATCTTTGATAAAATGTTCGGCACCTGGAAGGAACTGGACGATGATATTGATGTAAAATACGGCGTGATTCACGCTCCGGAATCATATAATCCGGTAGTGATTCTCACCCATGAATTCAAAGATATCTGGAAGGATGTAAAGAAATCCAAAAAGCTTTCACATAAACTGATGTATATTTTTGGACCCCCAGGTTGGAGTCACGATGGAAGCACACTTACCGTGAAACAGCAGCAACGATTGTTCAAAAAACACAAGGAAGCTAGTCCTGAACTGGCTTATCAACGACCCAACTAGAGTTTTGGCCCAAAACCTGAAAGATTATCAATCTATTTTGTGGGCCGTTCCTTTAAACTTTCGATTATCCCCAACAACGTTGTACTCAAAAGTATATGAAGATTCTGTTGTGGTCAATATTTTGATATGAATTGGTTTTTCTTCGGCCTTGTTCTTGGGATTTAAATTTTTAAGAACGTATTCGCAATCATTTATCCACCGAATGGAAGAGGAGTCCACCTTGCCTTCATATTCATCAACTTCCAAATCCAATGTTCGGCTAAAAGTCGTTTCTTTCTCTTCACCATTCACCATTGCGGTAAAAGTAAAGTTGCCCGTTTTAAAATCCGTACAGTTGCGCTGTGGGGGTTGACCGCAGGCTATGAAAAATAGCGCAATTAAACCAAAATAGAAGTGTTTTATCATAACCACAAAGAAACGGAATGTAGCGGAAAGGGTCAATCCTTTTTTGTGTTGAATGTATCAAAAGTACCATCCGAATAAAACATAACTATTTTATAGGGTTCTTTGGATTGCTTTTGTGCTATGACAGATTCTCTTTTGGTTGGTTCAATCTTGAAATTTTCAATTTCAAGATTAGTCTTCTTAGCAAAAGGCTCTTCTTCAATATTATCTGTTTCAGGAAAATTTCCTTTTCCTTTTAATAACCAATCTAGTTTGATTTCGGGGTAGGTGTCCACCAATTTCATGACAAAATCAAGACTTGGCTTATTTCTCCCATTAAGCAAATGAGACATACTTGAACGTTGCACCCCAATCTCATCAGCAAAGGCAGAAACCGACAGTTCTAGGTGTTCGATCACCATTTCAATACGTGAGACAATTTCTTTATTCACAAATGTAAATTTTACAGATCAAAGATACCAAATTACATCTCACACTGTAAAAAACAAAGGAATTATTAGTGATTTTATTTGATGTATAAGTTGATATAAAAATCTTTATGACATTGATTAACAATTATTTGAATTCTAAATTATTTTTATTGTTTACATTATGCAATTTCAGGGCGCCCCACACTATTTGACTGATTACAATTGTATATTAATTGATAATTAAGTCTATTTACATTTGTAAATTCAACTATGGTTACTTTTGTAAACTTCAATTGCAAAACCTTATGCTCGATTATTCGTTATTTAAAGAGAACTCCATCCGAGGACGCTACATAAATATGGAATCCATACGGCCCTGTTTTGCCAAGATTTCATCGGTTGTGAACTGTATTGGTAAATCCGTCAATGGGGTTGATATTAGTGCTTTTCAATTGGGAAAGGGGGACAAAAAGATTCTGATGTGGTCCCAAATGCACGGCAATGAATCCACAACCACAAAAGCGGTCTGGGACCTAGTAAATTTTTTACAGTCTGATGAGCCTTCTGCAATTGATATACTAAAAGCGTGCACCATTATGATAGTGCCCATACTGAATCCGGATGGCGCCAATGCATACACACGTGTTAATAGCAATGATATTGATCTTAACCGCGATGCCAAAAATTTAACGCAACCTGAAAGTATTGCTTTTCGAAAATTGTTCGAATCATTCCAACCCGATTTCTGCTTTAACCTGCATGACCAACGTACCTTGTTCAGTGCAGGAAAAACGAACAAACCAGCTACAGTATCGTTTTTATCGCCTGCTAGCAATAAGGAACGGCACATAACCACAAACCGCGAAATGGCCATGAAATTGATTGCTGCCATGAACCATATGCTTCAGACCCGTATTCCTGGGCAGGTGGGGCGATATGATGATGGTTTCAACGACAATTGCATAGGGGATACTCTTCAAATGTTGGGTGTGCCCACCATTCTATTTGAAGCGGGCCATTATCCGAAGGATTATGAACGAGAGAAAACACGGGAACTTATTTTTTTCTCACTTGTAGAAGCTATCGGAATAATTTCGGAAGACCGAATCAATGACTTTAAAACTGGGGATTATTTCTCCATTCCAAATAATGACAAACTATTTTTTGATGTTTTAGTGAAGCATCCCGAAGTAGTGAATGCCGAGTTTGAGAAGGGGCATTGGGTAGGAATTCGATATAAAGAAGTGTTGCAGGATAAAAAAATCATTTTTCAGCCAGAGATTACTGAAATTGGGCCGTTAGAAGGTTTTTATGGGCACCGGACCATAGAATGTGTTGATTCCAAGGATTTTGGGCTTAGATCTTCCCAGAAAGAAATTCTCGATTTGCTACTGAAAATCAATAAATAAAAGGAGTTTATCGGAGGTTCTTGCATATTATTTAAAAAAGAACCATTTTTATTACGTAAATTTCCTTTTTTAACTACTTTTGCTGCAAAATTCAACGTAATGAACAAAGTTAAACTAGACGAGATAGATCATCAGATTTTGGATATGTTAATCGATAACACCCGTACACCCTTTACGGACATCGCAAAGAAATTGCTGATTTCTGCAGGTACGGTTCATGTCCGAGTCAAAAAAATGGAAGAGTCCGGAATCATTAAAGGTTCTTCCCTTACCTTAGATTACGTAAAACTAGGGTATTCATTCATCGCCTACGTGGGTATTTTCTTGGAAAAAACACACCAAACCAAATTTGTTTTGGAAAGGTTGAGCCAAATACCATACGTTACCGTAGCGCACATTACAACAGGAAAGTTCAATATTTTCTGTAAAATCCGTGCACGGGACACTACACATGCCAAAAACATCATTTTTAAGATAGATGATATTGAAGGTATCAGCAGAACGGAAACAATGATTTCCTTGGAAGAGAGCATCAACGATAAGAGACGTTTGATGCACACCATCTTCAACGAGCTGTAGCACCTCATAATATTTATGGTACTATCGGAACTTCCATCTTCTGAATACAATCCATTTTACCAGACCTATATTATGGCGCTGGGCAATGTGGAATTGCTTGAAGAGTTAATAAACGGAAAAAAAGCACTTGTGTCCGTTTTTGAAGAAATACCAGAAGACAGATTAAATTATGCCTATGCCGAGGGCAAATGGTCCTTGGCTGAGGCATTGTTGCATATAATAGATACGGAACGCATTTTCCAATACAGGGCACTTTGTGTTGCGCGAAACGACAAGACTCCCTTACCTGGTTTTGATCAAGATGACTATGTTCCGTTCTCCAATGCGGCAAAGCGTTCCAAAACAGATTTGATTGCCGAATATAAAACGGTAAGAGATGCTACGATATCGCTATTTGCTTCATTTGATGATGAGGCATTGGTGAGACTGGGGACAACCAGTGGTTCCAAAATGAGTGTTAGAGCCCTTGGTTTTATTATATGTGGGCATCAGGCACATCATGTTCGTGTAATTCAGGAACGCTATCTTGATTGATCAATAGTCCTCCTCCTCATTCAGATCTTCTGAGGCGGTTTCAAGATTTTCAAAAGAGTCCCCCTCAAATTCAGAGGCTATCAATTCCTTATCGAGTTCCTTGTCTATAGTTTCCTCGAAATTGGCCATAAAATTAGAAAGACTCTTACTGATTTTTACCAAGTAGATAGTGTCTTCTGTCCTAACTTCCACGGCATCGATTACTTCCCCAGTGGGTTTTTTAATGGTAATAATATCATCGTCCCCGTAACCATCCGGATAGGAGTCAATTAATTTTGCAGCCACATCATGGCTCAACTTTTTGTAGTCTATCAAAATTCGTTTCATAATGGTCAGTTATTAAAAGTGTCCCTAAACTAGGAATTTTCGAATCCGATGAACTCAAAGAGTTGTAAACGTAAAAAAGAAGTATATAAAAAGTTTATTCCTTGTAGTAAGCGAAGGCTTTGGAAAATAATTCTTCAGGGATTTTTATGTCCGTAACAGCATTCCCGATGTCCTGGAGCAGTACAAAATTTACATTGCCGTGCGAATTCTTCTTATCGTATTTGAGCAATTGTAGAATTGCATCAATATCATCTTCGGTAAACTCGACTTTGTCAAAATAGGTTAGGAACACCTTCTTGATTTCGTCCAACGCCAATTTTGAAAGCCCTCTAAGCTCATGCGATAAATAACCTTCCAATATCATCCCGGCAGCAATTGCTTCCCCGTGCAACAATGTTTTCTTATCTGGATTATCCAAGCAGTACGACTCGATAGCGTGGCCCAAGGTGTGCCCAAAATTGAGGATCTTTCGCAGACCTTGTTCTGTAGGGTCTTGTAGAACCACTTCATTTTTTATGGAAATGGATTGTTGAATTCTAGCAGCATCCGTAAAATCTCCTTTAGCTACGATATCTTCCCAATACGCCTTGTCCCGGATGAGACCATGTTTCAGCATTTCCGCATATCCGCTTTTCGTTTGGCGTGCATCGAGCGTTTTCAGGAATTCAGGAAAAATCAAAACCATCTGTGGTTGATTGATGACCCCTATTTGATTTTTTAATGGACCCAAATCAACCCCCGTCTTGCCACCAATGGAAGCATCCACCATGGAAAGCAGGGTAGTGGGGATATTGATAAAATCAATTCCACGTTTAAAGGTGGAGGCGACAAAACCTCCCATATCGGTCAGTACGCCACCTCCAAGATTGATCAGGAGGCTTTTGCGGTCGCCATCAAAATTGGAAAGATCTTCCCAAAGTTGCAAACAAGTGTGAATGTGCTTATTTTCTTCACCAGATTTTATTTCAAGTAGGGAATCAATGGTATGGTCAACGATTTCCTTAAAAATGGGCAAACAATGCTCCTTGGTGTTTTCATCCACCAACAGGAATATTTTCGAATAACTTTTATTGGCAATATGTTGGTTGAGCGCCGCTTTTGCCAATTCATTTATGTGAACTTCGTAGGATTGTGATTTTACCGACTCCATAATTTTAATTACACCACTAAATAAAGACTATTTTTATATTTAAGCCCTTTGTTGGTTAACTTATATCAATATCTTAATGGGTTGATTCTTTTTTTGCTGATTATGTTATATTCGGAACAAGCTGCTTAACAAAAAGAATTCGTCACTTTTATAGCAATCCCTGTTTGGCTGAAGTCCATACCCACTGAACTAATTTGTTTTTTCTGCTGATGGCCACCTAGTTCCTTGTGAATCCATATTGGAAAAAATCTACATGTTTTAAGTTAATTTTTATCTTTTCCAGTGCAAAAATATAGAATCTCCGTGACTATATTTGGAAGCGTAAATGCACTGGTTTTGAATAGACTTTTTGTTCAATAACAAGGCATTTTCAAAATAAGAAATACTGTTCTGGTTTTCAATGTTTTGAGTTGAGGAATTATGTAGAAGAATACATCTTAAAGCTTATCAATCCCGAGCCCCAAGCATTAAAAATCAGAAAATATAGAAACCAAGACCGCGGGTCTTAATGCCTAATTTTGAATGCGACCGAATTTCGAGAACACTGCAATAGCTTTTGAGCTTAAATCCGACTCCCAACTGGAGCGAGCTTACTTTCTTTTTAAAATGATTTCCATAGAACCCTTGGTTAAGATAGGAACCGCCTTGACCAATGTTGCCATAAAGGCCCATTTGCCTGTAGAGGGATTGATCAGGACCACCGTATTCGACCATTTTTGTGGTGGCGTGAACGAAAAGGACTGTTTGCCCATTATAGATAATATGTATGGTAACGGAGTTTATTCTGTACTCGATTATTCGGCCGAGGGGAAATCAGTGGACAATCAGTTTGATTTTGCCATGGAAAAAACATTGGAAATCTTGGATTTTGTCAAAGAAAAAGACGCCTTGCCCTTTGCTGTTTTTAAGCCTACCGGTTTTGGAAGGTTTAAATTGTTCGAAAAGGTTACTGCCGGTACCAAGTTGACCGAAGAGGAACAAGCAGAGTGGGGAAGAATCGTAAACAGGTTCGAAAAAGTCTGTCAAAAAGCCCACAACCTTGATGTTTCCCTTTTGATTGATGCCGAGGAAAGTTGGATGCAGGATGCAGCCGATGATTTGGTTTTGGACATGATGCGCAAGTACAATAAAGAAAAAGCAGTTGTCTTCAACACCTTTCAGATGTACCGTTGGGACCGAATGGGCTACATCATAAAATTACACGAAGCTGCCAAGGAAGAAGGTTTCAAAATTGGCGCTAAAGTAGTGCGCGGTGCCTATATGGAGAAAGAGAACGACAGGGCAGACGACAAAGGTTATGAAAGCCCTATCTGTAAAAGCAAACGATTGACCGATGAAAATTTTGATGCAGCCATCGATTATATGATGGAACACTTGGAGTATTTTACCATTTTCGCCGGAACCCATAACGAGCAAAGCACCTTAAAACTAGTGGATTTAATGGAGGAGAAGCAAGTATCTCCCGACGATTCCCGAATTTGGTTCGGACAATTGTTTGGAATGAGCGACCATATAACCTACAACTTAGCGGCCCATGGATACAGCTCGGTTAAGTATATACCCTATGGCCCTGTTCGTGACGTAATGCCCTATTTGATTAGAAGGGCAGAGGAGAATACCTCCGTGGCCGGACAAACTTCCAGGGAACTTACCTTGATTACAAAAGAACGGAAGCGCAGGAAGATGGAAGGTTAATTCAAAGAATTGATTTTTTCCACGGTAACCACATCCTCACAATTCTTGGCTTTTAATTCCAGTTCCCGACCCTTGTATTCATGAGAAATGTAATACGTTTTGCATGGTTCGGATTTGGTGTCGCTCTTGCCAAAATCAACATTTCCATCCTTTAAAAAGGACTGAACCATCAGGGTGTCTTGGTATTGCTCTGGAAGCGATTCAGAAAAAACCAAAGGTTTTGAGCGCATGTCCTTGAGTACCCTGCAATTGGGCAAATAGCAAAAATCAAACCCTTCCTCGCCTGATTTTTTCTTCAAGAAAAAAACCAAAAAAATCAATCCTATGGATAGTCCAACCAAGTACCATCCCAATCGTTTCAAAAATGCCATCTATATTAAAAAATAAGAAAGTTAATATCGTTGTAGCTCATGCCGAACCAATCACCAACCGATTTGTTCGTTAAAATGCCGTGATACATATAAAGTCCATTCCGCAAGCCTTTATCAAACCTAATTGAGTGTTCCAAACCACCTTCTTCCCCGATTTTTAATAAATATGGAGTGAAGATATTACTGATGGAAATGGATGAAGTCCTTGGGTATCGAGAAGGAATATTTGGTACCCCGTAATGAATGACCCCGTATTTTTCAAAAGTGGGTTTTCTATGTGTAGTTACTTCGGAAGTTTCAAAACAACCTCCCATATCAATGCTAACATCGATGATCACGGCCCCTTTCTTCATATTTTCCACCATGGATTTGGAAACAACAACGGGCGAACGGTCCTTTCCGCGTGTTGCGCCAATGGCCACATCGCAACGTTTTAGGGATTTCAATAAATTTTTGGGCTGTACTGTAGAGGTATATACGGTTTGCTTCAAATTGGCCTGTAATGTTCTCAGCTTACTGATGGAGTTATCAAAAACCTTTACATTGGCACCAAGCCCAATCGCAGATCTAGCGGCAAACTCTCCCACGGTTCCAGCACCTATTATTACAACCTCTACAGGCGGAACCCCACTAATATTACCGAACATCAGGCCGTTGCCCGTATTAGGGTTTGACATCAATTCGGAAGCAATTAGGATTGAAGAAATACCAGCAATTTCACTTAATGAACGGACTGCCGGGTAGTTTCCGTCTTCATCCCGTATGTATTCAAACGCTATGGCCGTTAATCTTCGTTTGGCCATGGTTTCAAAATATTCTTTGTTCTGGGTCTTAATTTGAAGCGCAGAAATAACAATGGTCTGCGGATTCAACATCTCAATCTCGGAAAGGGTAGGGGGCTCCACTTTTAGAATTATCGGACAGGAAAACACCTTTTTGGTATCCCTGGTTATTTCCGCCCCGGCATTGGTATAATCGATATCGGAAAAATTGGCTCCTTCGCCAGCCCCGGATTCCAACAACACCCGATGTCCGTTCGCAGTAATGGCATTTACGGCATCTGGCGTAAGGCAAACCCGCTTTTCTTGGTACTGGTTTTCTTTGGGTATCCCAATAAAAAGTTCGCCCTTTTGTTTGGTGACCTCCAAGGTTTCTTCTTGGGGAAGCAATTGTTGTTTGCTAAATGGGGAGGAAGCGTGGCTCATAAGGAGTAAATCTATTCAAGATGCCGATTTGACATTTGAGCAAATTTACATTTTTTTTGAAACGCTCTTTTGACGCTGTTCCAATTTCTCGCGTTCTTTGCGCAACTCTTCTTTCTCTTTTAAGATTTGAAGTTCTGTATCCATAGCATCCAAGTCAATTCCATGAACATGTTTGTCAACGAGTTTTATCCTTATAAAGTAGACAACGGGAACAACAACCATGGTAATTGCCACTACATACAGTATTTCGTTTTCATCAATTCGCTCACTATTGGAGTAGTTTAATGCAGTGAACAATTGAAAACTGTACATGGACAACGGTATTAAAATGGCATGGTACCACCAGTTTTTGGAAGTCACAAACCAAATCACCAATAGTAATAAGGGAACAAACTTGTTAAAGTAATAATAGATGGCGGTAGCTACCTCACCAAAATTATTCTCTTTGAACTCGATTCCAAAATAGGTCCAAGTTGTACTACCGGGGGGGATAGGAAGATATTTGTAACAATAAAACAATAAGGGAGTTATTGCAATTATAAACGCAACAGCACCTTCTATTATAAATCGTTTTCTTACCGTAGACTTTTTGCTCATCACTTTTGTAAACTCAAAAAATCCAGGAATATTGTAAAAAAATAACCCCTTCTTATAAAAAAAGGGGTTAAGCGGTTGTTGGATAAGAAGTTAAACTTAGATTCTAACTAGCTTCTTCTTCTCAATGCTTACTGTTTGATTGTCGTCAAAGGTAACTGTAGTAGATACAGCGGTCATTGCCAAAAACGCAACAGCTAGCAATCCAAAAAAAACTTTTTTAGTGTTCATCGTAAAAGAGTTTTTGGTTAATAAATGAATTAATTCACATTGCAAATGTAGGAAAATATTTCATCCTGCCGTACATTTTATCGATAAAATTTGTTTTTAAACGCAAAAAACAAACATTTTATCGAAAAAGACTTGCTCTGTGCAATAATTTGTTGGAAGATATACCAATACTATTTTAGGAAATATTTAACTCGATTGAACGTGTGCTTTCCTCGATAAAGTGCAGGAATACGCTTACGGCATCATTGGGAATCAATGAAGGGATTTTTTCTGGCCACTCAATAAACAACCAAGCATCAGAGTTTAAATAATCTTCAAAACCCATGTCCAACGCCTCCATTTCATCATTGAGTCGATAAAAATCAAAATGATAGGCAAGGGGTGTGTCATTTGCATCGGAATATTCGTTTACCAAACCAAAAGTGGGGCTGCTGGCGACATCCACCGCTCCAAGTTCTTTTATCAAAGCTTTTACCAAAGTGGTCTTGCCCACACCCATTTCGCCATATAGGCACACAACTTTGTTCGGTGCTTTTTCCAATAACTCTTTGGCTACATCGTGGATTTCATTCAATTGAAAAGTTCTCTTCACTTGAGTATTATTTAGGGTCCAAAACTACAAAAGGGACAATCATTTCTTCCAACGAGACACCGCCATGCTGATAGGTATTTCTGTAATAACTCACATAGTGATTGTAATTGTTAGGGTAGGCAAAGAACAGGTCGTTCTTGGCAAAAATGAAGCTACTGCTCAAATTAATGTTGGGCAAATGGATTTCCTGTGGATTCTTGGTAGCTAACACGTCCTTTTCCTGGTACGTGAGACTTCGTCCCGTTTTATAGCGAAGATTTAAACTGGTCTCACGATCACCTATGACCTTGGAGGGCTGATTTACATTGATGGTCCCGTGATCGGTAGTCAAAATCAGTTTCATGCCCAATGTTTGGGCTTGCTGGATAATTTCCAATAGCGGGGAGTTTTTGAACCAGCTCAGGGTTAATGATCGATAAGCCTTATCATTCGATGCCAGTTCCTTCACCACTTCCATTTCGGTTTTGGAATGGGATAACATGTCCACAAAGTTGTAGACCACCACGGTTAGATCATTATTCTTTTGGGTCTTAAAGTTTTGGGCGAGTTGTTTCCCCTGTTTTAGATTGCTTATTTTGTGGTATTCCCATTTAAGGTCCAATCCCAATCTTTTAAGCTGTTCTCCCAAAAAATCGGATTCATGCAGATTTTTGCCGCCTTCGTCCGTATCGTTTTTCCACCAATCTGGATAACGCCTTTCCATTTCGGAGGGCATCAAACCGGAAAAAAGTGCATTACGAGCATACTGTGTTGCCGTTGGAAGGATACTGAAATAGGCGCATTCTTGTTTCTTCTTATAATGAACGGACAATGTTTTTTCAAAAGCCAACCATTGGTCATACCTTAAATTATCTATGACAACCATAAGAGTTTTGCTATCATCCAGCTCGGGCACTACTTTGTTTTTAAATAGAGTGTGGGACATTACGGGAGCTTCACCTTCCTTGAACCAATTCTTGTAGTTCTTATCTACAAACTTCCCGAACTGCGAATTGGCTTCTACCTTTTGGGATTCCAATATCTCGAACATGCCCGAATCTTCGATTTGTTCCAGCTCCAGTTCCCAATAAATCAATTTCTTGTAGAGTTCCACCCATTCCTCTTGTGTGTTGATCATAGATAGATCCATGGCTATTTTACGGAACTCCTGTTGGTAATTGGCCGTGGTCTTTTCTGAGACCAGACGGGAATTGTCCAAACTCTTTTTTAAGGAAAGTAAAATTTGATTGGGATTTACGGGCTTGATCAAATAATCTGCTATTTTGGAACCAATGGCCTCGTCCATAATATACTCTTCTTCACTTTTGGTGATCATTACCACAGGAATGGAGCCATCATATTTTTTAATTTCGGTCAAGGTTTCCAGACCGGACAGGCCTGGCATGTTCTCGTCCAAAAAAACAATATCAAAAAAAGTACCCGTCACTTCTTCGATGGCGTCCTGTCCACTTTGGCTGGTCACTACCTTGTAGCCTTTGCTTTCAAGAAATAATATATGGGGTTTTAATAGGTCTATTTCATCATCGACCCAAAGAATTGTTATCTTGTTCATATAGTGTTTATCTTTGTGGGAATTAAAACAAAAATCCTTGGTAAAAACCAATAAACTTAATGTTTTCAACGACCCAATTTACGGTTTTATTGGAACTCCAAACGAACTAATTTTTAGTCTGATATCACATCCTTACTTTCAAAGGTTGAGACGGATATCCCAAATGGGGCTTTCATATTTGGTGTATCCAGGTGCGCATCATACACGATTCCATCACGCATTGGGCAGCATGCATTTAATGACTAAGGCCATTCAGGTTTTAAAATTAAAAAATGTAGAGATAACCGAAGTAGAAGAAGAAGGATTATTGTGTGCTATTTTGCTTCATGATATTGGTCATGGCCCATTTTCCCATGCTTTGGAAGGCTTTGTGGCCAAAGAAATCAGCCATGAGCAGATTTCCTTGAAATTTATGATGGAATTGAACGAAGAGTTCAACGGAAAGTTGGATACTGCCATCGCCATATTCAAAGGTGATTACCCAAAGACATTTTTAAATCAATTGGTCTCCAGTCAATTGGATATGGACCGTTTGGATTACTTAAAACGAGACAGTTTTTACTCTGGTGTTACCGAGGGCAACATAAATTCGGAGAGATTAATTTCCATGTTGAATGTTGTGGAAGGCAATCTAGTTGTGGAAGAGAAGGCCATTTATGCGGTAGAAAAGTTTTTAATGGCCCGCAGGTTTATGTACTGGCAGGTGTATCTGCACAAAACAGGATTGGTGGCGGAGCAACTATTGGTTCGTGTAATGCAACGAGCAAGATTTCTACTCAGTAATGGAGAACCGCTTGCCGCAAGTGAATCCTTATTGTTTTTTTTGAAGAACAATGGAACCTTGACCTTTACTACCGACGTTTTAAAAACTTTTGCCAAACTTGATGATATCGATATTTTGGGAGCTCTGAAGAATTGGCAGTTCCATGATGATTTTGTGCTTTCCAAACTTTGTGAAATGTTATTGAACAGGCGTCTTTTGCATATTAAAGTAAAAAAGCGGCCCATAACTCAAGAAAAATTAAATGAAAAGTTGGAATGGATCATCAAAAAGCATGATCTTTCCGTTGAAGAAGCATCCTATTTCGTATTTAAGGGGGAAATATCCAACAAAGCATACAGTAAGGACGAGGCCATTCAAATATTAAAAAAGAACGGTAAAATTTCAGATGTACTTAAAGAATCGGACCAGCTAAGCCTGAAAGCGTTGGCCGAAACTGTGACCAAATATTACAGCTGTTATCCGAAGAAAGCCGTTTAACAAATTTTGTTACTTTTGCACCAATGAAATTTACAGCTACCCAAATTGCCGGAATCTTAGAAGGGGAAGTTGAGGGAAATCCTCAAATCGCTGTCCATAAATTGTCCAAGATCGAAGAAGGTGAAAAAGGTTCACTGACCTTTTTGGCCAATCCAAAATACACCTCTTACATTTATTCCACCAAAGCATCCATCACCATTGTGAACAAGGATTTTGTGCCGGAGCAATCCGTTTCCACAACACTTATTAAAGTGGAAGACGCGTACAAATCCTTCTCCAAATTATTGGAATATTACAATCAGGTGAAAAACAACAAGATAGGAGTGGAAAACCCTTGCTATATATCCGAAACTGCTAAATACGGTGAAGGATTTTACCTGGGTGCGTTCGCTTATTTAGGGGATAATGTAAAAATAGGGGACAATGTAAAAATATACCCAAACGCATACATTGGCGATAATGTGAGCATTGGCAACAACGTTATTGTTTTTGCCGGAGCAAAAATATACTCGGAAACCATTATCGGAAACAATTGTGTAATCCATGGTGGAGCGATCATTGGGGCGGACGGATTTGGTTTTACCCCAAACTCCAACGGCGAATACAGTAAAGTGCCCCAGACGGGGAACGTGATCATAGAAGACAATGTGGATGTTGGTGCGGGCACTACAATTGACCGTGCCACATTAGGTTCCACCATATTGAGAAAGGGCGTAAAACTGGACAACCAGATCCAGATTGCGCACAACGTTGAAATTGGAGAACATACTGCCATTGCAGCCCAGACAGGGGTGGCAGGTTCCACCAAAATAGGAAAAAACTGTTTGATAGGAGGTCAGGTAGGAATCGTTGGACACATCACCATAGGTGATAGGGTCCGAATCCAAGCCCAATCCGGAATCGGAAGAAACGTAAAAGATGATGAAGCTCTCCAAGGGTCGCCAGCACTAAACTATGGAGACTTCAATAAATCATATGTACACTTTAAGAATTTGCCAAAATTGGCAAGTCAAATCTCTAACATAGAAAAAAGAGTTGAAGGTGAGCAAACCAAGCAATAAACAACGCACCATTGGCAAAAAAGTAACGCTACAAGGTGTAGGACTACATACAGGCGAAAATGTAACCATGAGCTTTTTACCTGCGGACGAAAACCACGGTTTTGCATTTCAAAGAATTGATTTGGAAGGGGAACCCATTATTGAAGCCGATGCCAATTATGTGGTGAATACCCAAAGGGGCACCAATCTAGAAAAGAACGGTGTTAAAATTCATACCTCCGAACATGTGCTTGCTGCACTAGTGGGTCTGGATATCGACAATGTCCTAATTGAACTCGATGCCCCGGAACCACCAATTATGGATGGTTCCTCCAAATTTTTTGTGAAAGCGTTGGAGGAAGCCGGTATAGTTGAACAAGAGGAAGAAAGGGAAGAATACATTGTAAAGGACGTGATTTCTTACAAAGATGAAGCCACGGGCAGTGAAATCACCATTATTCCTTCTGATGAGTATCAGATTACTACCATGGTGGATTTTGGGACCAAGGTTTTGGGCACTCAGAATGCCACTTTGGAAAAAATGTCCGATTTTAAGGAAGAAATAGCCGATTCTCGTACGTTCAGTTTTCTTCATGAATTAGAAATGTTGTTGGAGAACGGCCTGATTAAAGGTGGTGACCTTAATAACGCCATTGTTTATGTAGACAAAGAAATTTCGGAGTCTACTATGAAGAAATTGGAGAAAGCTTTCGGCAAAGAGAAACTTTCCGTAAAACCCAATGGGATTTTGGACAACCTAACCCTTCATCATCCTAACGAAGCGGCAAGACATAAATTATTGGATGTTATTGGGGACTTGGCCTTGTCCGGAACACGGATTCGTGGAAAAGTCATTGCAAACAAACCCGGGCACTTCGTGAACACCCAGTTTGCAAAAAAACTGTCCAAAATCATTAAAATAGAAAAAAGGAACAAGGTTCCTAGCTATGACCTCAATCAAGAGCCTTTAATGGACGTGAACGAAATCATGGCTCGGTTACCGCATCGTCCACCATTCTTATTGGTCGATAAAATCTTGGAGCTTTCCGATTCACATGTGGTCGGAGTCAAAAATGTTACCATGAACGAGCCATTTTTTGTTGGTCATTTTCCTGGAGCACCCGTAATGCCTGGCGTTTTGCAGGTTGAAGCTATGGCTCAAACTGGAGGAATTCTTGTGTTGAGCACGGTTCCCGACCCGGAGAACTACCTTACCTTTTTTATGAAGATTGATAAGGTGAAATTTAAACAACAGGTAGTTCCGGGAGACACTTTAATATTTAAATGCGATTTGATATCTCCCATACGTAGGGGAATTTGCCACATGCAGGCCTATGCGTACGCCAACGGAAAATTGGTTTCTGAGGCGGAGTTGATGGCACAGATCGTAAAAACAAAAAATACAGATTCGTAAATGAACCAACCTCTAGCATATGTACACCCAGGAGCCAAAATCGCCAAAAATGTGGTGATCGAACCCTTTACCACGATACACAATAATGTAACGATAGGTGAGGGAACTTGGATTGGTTCCAACGTAACCATAATGGAAGGAGCTCGAATTGGAAAAAACTGTAGTATTTTCCCTGGAGCCGTAATTTCCGCAATGCCTCAAGACCTTAAATATCAAGGTGAGGAGACCACAGTTGTAATTGGTGACAATACAACGATCAGGGAATGTGCCACGATTAACAAAGGTACTTCCGACCGTATGAAAACGGTGATTGGAAATAATTGTTTGATTATGGCCTATTGCCATGTTGCACACGATTGTTTTGTGGGTGATGGCTGTATTTTCAGTAACAACTCTACTTTGGCGGGACATGTCACCATCGGTCAGAATGTGGTTTTGGCAGGTATGGTAGCCGTTCACCAGTTTGTTTCCATTGGAAACCATGCTTTTGTAACAGGTGGTTCTTTGGTACGTAAAGATGTACCTCCATACGTGAAAGCGGCAAGGGAACCACTATCTTACGTAGGTATCAATTCCATTGGATTACGAAGAAGGGGTTTCGAGTCCGACAAGATTCGGGAGATCCAAAATATTTACAGACTACTCTATCAACAAAATTATAACAATTCCCAAGCGGCATCCATTATTGAAGCTGAAATGGAGGCGACTCCAGAGCGAGATGAGATCCTTCAATTTATAAGAGATTCGCAACGTGGAATTATGAAAGGTTATTTCAGTTCAAATTAAATTTATGGCAAGTACTTCTGATATAAGAAAAGGATTGTGCATCAAGTACAATCACGATATCTACAAGATCGTAGAATTTCTTCATGTGAAACCTGGCAAAGGACCCGCATTTGTCCGAACCAAATTGAAAAGTGTCACCACTGGAAAGGTGATTGACAATACGTTTTCCGCAGGACACAAAATTGAAGATGTCCGTGTAGAAACACGTAGTTATCAATTTTTGTACAGTGAAGGTGAGACCTATCACTTCATGAACACGGACGATTACACACAGATTGCTTTGCAAAGGGATGCTCTTGATGCATACGATTTACTAAAAGAAAGCGAAGTTGTTACAATCATTTTCAATGCCGAGGACAATATGCCGCTTTCGGTTGAAATGCCAGCAAGTGTTGTTTTGGAAGTCACCCACACAGAACCTGGCGTAAAAGGAAACACGGCGACCAATGCTACCAAGCCCGCTACCGTTGAAACAGGAGCAAGTATCAATGTGCCTCTTTTCATCAATGAGGGTGACAAGATTAAAATTGATACGGAGAAAGGAGCTTACTTGGAACGTGCGAAAGAATAACTTTGAATGAAATTCGCTAAAACGCATACTTTAAAGGAAATTTCGGAAATCATTGCCTGCGATTTTGTCGGGGATGAAAATTTTCCTGTACTCGGTATGAATGAAATCCATGTGGTGGAAGAAGGGGACATCGTATTTGTGGATCATCCCAAATATTATGATAAAGCCCTTCAATCAAAGGCAACGGTGGTGCTCATCAACAAAGAAGTTGAATGCCCGGAAGGGAAGGCATTGCTCGTTTCCGATGACCCTTTCAGGGATTTCAACAAACTTACGCGTCATTTTAAACCCTTTGAAACTGCAGCTGCATCAATAGCTGAATCGGCGGAAATAGGGGAAGGTACCATTATTCAGCCCAACGTATTTATTGGCAACCATGTGAAAATCGGTAAAAACTGCGTGATCCATCCAAACGTAACGATTTACGATAGATGTATTCTTGGCGACAACGTAACCGTTCACGCAGGAACTGTGTTGGGTGCCGATGCGTTCTACTACAAAAACAGACCCGAAGGCTTCGATAAACTGCTTTCCGGAGGAAATGTCGTTATCGAGAACAACGTAGATATTGGTGCCGGGTGCACGATTGACCGAGGTGTAACAGCTTCAACAACAATTAAAGAAGGTTCCAAACTGGATAATCAGATTCAAGTAGGGCACGATACTATCATTGGAAAAAAATGTTTGATTGCATCCCACGTGGGTATTGCAGGCTGTTGTATTATTGAAGATGAAGTGACACTTTGGGGACAAGTTGGTATAACAAGTGGCGCCACCATTGGAAAAAAAGCAGTGATTCTGGCGCAGTCAGGTATTTCAAAATCCTTAGAGGGAGGAAAAACATATTTTGGGTACCCGGCAGAGGAAGCACGGGAAAAACTTAAACAAATCGCATACATTAAAAAGATTCCCGAAATCTTGAAAAAACTGAAAAAGATTTAAGAAATCAATAGATAAAAACTTTAGTAAACCATATTTTTGTATCTCTACATTAAGTTAAATATATGAGCGTCTTAGTAAACAAGGATTCAAACATAATTGTACAAGGATTTACCGGTAGTGAAGGAACATTTCATGCCGAACAAATGATTGAATACGGAACCAACGTGGTTGGTGGTGTGACTCCCGGAAAAGGAGGACAGGAACATTTGGGAAAACCAGTTTTCAATACAGTGGAAGATGCTGTAAAAGAGGTTGGTGCCGACACCACAATTATTTTTGTTCCGCCCGCATTTGCTGCTGACGCCATTATGGAAGCTGCCGATGCAGGAATCAAGGTAATCATTACCATTACCGAAGGTATTCCCGTAGCGGATATGGTGAAGGCCAACGATTACATAAAAAACAAGGATTGCACATTGATTGGTCCAAACTGCCCTGGTGTGATTACTCCCGGTGAAGCGAAAGTTGGTATTATGCCAGGATTCGTTTTCAAAAAAGGAAAAGTGGGCATCGTTTCAAAATCCGGAACATTGACTTACGAAGCTGCTGACCAAGTAGTTCGCCAAGGATTGGGAATCACAACTGCCATCGGAATTGGTGGTGACCCAATTATTGGCACTACAACAAAACAAGCCGTTGAGCTACTGATCAATGACCCCGAAACCGAATGTGTTGTTATGATCGGTGAAATCGGAGGTCAGTTGGAAGCTGAAGCCGCAAGGTGGTATAAAGAGAGTGGAAGCAAAAAGCCGATTGTTGGATTTATTGCTGGTGAAACTGCTCCTGCCGGACGTACTATGGGACATGCCGGTGCCATTGTAGGTGGAAGTGATGATACGGCCCAAGCCAAGAAGAGAATCATGAAGGAATGTGGAATCCACGTGGTCGATTCTCCAGCTGAAATCGGCGTAAAAGTAAAAGAAGTGGTTGGGTAACCAACCGTTAAAACCATACTAAATCCCGTTTTATGCGGGATTTTTTTTCGTCTAAACATAAAACAACAACTATATTTGGTTATTAACCATTCAAACACAATCATTGTATGAAACTTTTGGAAGGGAAAAATGTAATTATAACTGGAGCCAGTAGAGGAATTGGAAAAGGCATTGCCGAAGTATTTGCAAAACATGGGGCAAATGTGGCTTTCACTTACAGTTCCAGTGAAGCCCCGGCCTTGGAATTGGAAAAAGAACTGTCCGAAATAGGCGTAAAGGCCAAGGCCTATAAAAGTAATGCCGCCAGTTTTGAAGAATCCGAAGCACTTGTTGCCAAGGTTTTGGAGGATTTTGACGGAAGAATTGATGTATTGATCAATAACGCAGGTATCACCAAGGACAATTTGTTGATGCGTATGGGCGAAGCAGATTTTGATACCGTAATTGAAATTAACTTGAAATCAGTGTTTAATATGACCAAAGCGGTGCAACGTACTATGTTGAAGCAGCGCAAAGGTTCTATTATTAATATGAGCAGTGTAGTAGGGGTAAAAGGTAATGCCGGACAGACCAACTACGCTGCATCGAAAGCGGGTATGATCGGTTTTACCAAATCCGTAGCCTTGGAACTAGGGTCTAGAAATATCCGTTGCAACGCCATTGCTCCCGGTTTCATCGAAACTGAGATGACGGAAAAATTGGACGAAAAAGTAGTTCAAGGTTGGAGAGAAGGCATTCCGTTAAAACGAGGTGGAAGTCCAGAAGATGTTGCCAATGCATGTGTATTCTTGGCATCGGACCTATCCGACTACATAACAGGACAGGTATTGAATGTTGATGGTGGAATGTTAACATAAATGAATGGAGTTGAGCACGGTACTTCTTATTGTTTTAGCAGTTGCTGCCGCGCTTATCCTTGTCTATTTTCAATACTTCTATAAAAACCCAAGAAAGGGTTCACTTAAGATACTATTGGCCGCATTAAGGTTTATCACCTTGTTTTGCGGCCTTTTACTTTTAATAAACCCAAAGTTTGTCAGTAAGGATTATTTTGTTGAAAAAGCCAATTTGATTCTGGTAGTGGATAATTCCACTTCTATGCAAGATGCTTCATCCCAGACTGATATTTTCCAAGCTATCCAACAAATTAGTCAGAATAATGCTATAAACGAAAGATTCAACATCCATCAATACGGGTTTGGCAATACCATTTCTGCTAGCGATTCTATTCAATTTGATCAGAGCAATACCGATATTTCCAATGCACTCAATACCTTAAACGAAGTATTTGTCAACGGAAATAATGCTTTTGTGTTGTTTTCCGATGGCAATCAAACTTTGGGAAGAGATTATGAGTACATCACGCTCAATGAAAATTCAACCGTAAACCCAGTTGTCGTTGGGGATACGACCCAGTATGAAGATATTTCAGTTGGGCTTATCAATGTAAACAAATACGCTTTTTTACGCAATAGCTTTCCTATAGAATCTACAATTCGTTACCAAGGTAGCCGAGCGGTATCCAGTACGGTAACTATTTCCATCAATGGAAGCAGGGTGCACCAAGAACGCATAAACTTTAGTGCTACCAAGAATAGTCAAACCTTGAACACCTTGGTGGAGGCGCAAAGTGTGGGCATCAAAACCATTAAAATTGAAGTGGGGACCTTGGAAAACGAACGTAATACCGCCAACAATTCCAAGGAAACCGCCATTGAAGTAATCGACGAAAAAACCAATGTCGCCATCGTTTCGGATATGTTGCACCCTGATATCGGGGCATTGAAAAAATCCATCGAATCCAACGAACAGCGCTCAGTTACCCTTTTAAAACCCAACGTCAGTCAATCCGAATTGGAAGACATGGGATTGATCATTTTGTATCAGCCCAATCGAAATTTTAGAAGTATTTACGAGTTTATCAATAATTCAGGTGCCAACCATTTTACCATCACTGGAAGCAAAACGGATTGGAACTTTTTGAACGGTATTCAAGAGAGCTTCACCGTTTCGGGTAGCAGACAAGCAGAGGATATTTTACCTGTTTTGAACAACGCCTTCGGGTTATTTGGTCTTGGCAATTTTGCTGTTGACGGATTTCCACCCTTAAAGGGAACCTTGGCAGATATTCAGTTGAACAAAGAAAGTGAAACATTGATGTTCCAGCAATTGCAGGGCATCAACCTTGAAAAGCCTTTATTTTCAATTTTGACCGAATCCAACACAAAGGAAGCCGTTCTTTTTGGAGAGGATATTTGGCGTTGGCGGGCCCAAGTGTACCGAAATGAGCAAAGCTTTGACATTTTTGATGAATTTATCGGGAATTTGATGGTGTATCTGGGCTCCAACAAACAGCGCAATCGTTTGGAACTGGACTATGAATTGGTGTTTGACAATGCGAGTATGGCCAAGATCAGGGCTTCCTATTTTGATGAAAGCTATCAGTTTGATTCCAATGCCAACATTTCCATTTCTATCAAAGGAAGGGAGAACGATTTTTCACGGACTTCGCCAATGTTGTTGAAGGGCTCTTTTTATGAAGTGGACCTGAGTGATCTGGGAGCAGGGGAATATGAGTTTACAGTAACTGTTCAGGATAAAAATTTGAGCCGCTCGGGAACTTTTAAAATATTGGATTTTAACCCAGAAAAGCAACTGGTTTCCTCAAACTATAAAAAAATGGAACGTTTAGCCTTCAAAAATAGGGGTCAAGTATATTATTTGGACAAACTGGAAGAACTACAGACCAATTTATCATCATCACAACAGTTTTTACCTGTTCAAAAAAGCAGGGATAATGTTGTATCTTTAATAGATTTCCGTATTTTACTCGGACTCATCATCCTTTCGCTTGCAGCGGAATGGTTTATCAGAAAATATAACGGATTAATATAAATCAAACTAAACATGGATAAATTACCAAAGATTGCGTTGCCGGCTTTGGCAGCGATTATTTTTTTAATCATTTTTGCATCTAGGTCAACAGTGACCATTGGTTCCGGTGAAGCTGGAGTTTTGTACAAATATTTCGGTGGAGGGGTTGTTACAGACGAACCACCTTTGGGAGAAGGCTTTCATCTTGTAGCACCTTGGAACAAAGTCTTTGTTTACGAAGTACGGCAGCAAGAACAGCTCGAAAAAATGAACGTACTCTCATCCAACGGTCTGGACATTAAATTGGAGGCATCCGTGTGGTTCCAGCCCAAATATGAGCAACTCGGAAAGTTACATCAGGAAAAAAGTGAACAGTACATAGAGCGTGTTCTACTTCCTGCCATCAGGTCTGCCGCACGTAGCGTTGTTGGGCGTTATACCCCCGAACAATTATACTCCAGTAAACGTGATGCAATCCAACAAGAGATTTTTGAGGAGACCCAGAAAATTGTGGAAGACCAGTATATTCAACTCAATGAGGTACTGGTGAGAGATGTTACCTTACCGCCAACCATCAAGGATGCCATTGAGCGCAAATTGAAGCAGGAACAGGAGTCATTGGAATATGAATTTAGATTGGTGACTGCCGAAAAGGAAGCTGAAAAAGTTAGAATCGAAGCACAGGGTAAGGCCGATGCCAACCGTATTTTGAGTGCATCTTTAACAGATAAGATATTGCAGGACAAAGGTATAGATGCAACCTTAAAGTTAGCGGAATCCCCAAATGCTAAAATTGTTGTGGTAGGTTCCGGCGATGACGGATTGCCATTAATTTTGGGAAATAACTAAATTCTCCTTTTTTGATATAAAAATATATCCTATTTTTGGAGCATAATGAGAAACAAAAACACACATCATCATTTTTATACTTGCCCTCAAGCGAGATAGAAATGTATTGTTGTTTTTAAAATATATTCTAACCCGTTTGAGAAATCAAACGGGTTTATTTTTTGTACCCATTTGATTTTTCGGACAAAACGATTAAAAAATGACAAAAATTAGAATTGCAGTCCAAAAAAGTGGCCGATTGAACGAGGATTCCCTCGCTATTTTAAAAGATTGCGGCATTTCCATCGATAATGGAAAGGACCAGTTAAAGGCCACCTCAAGAAATTTCCCTTTGGAAGTTTTTTATTTACGGAACGGGGATATTCCACAATACCTGAGAGATGGGGTAGTGGACATTGCCATTATCGGGGAAAATGTTTTGATTGAAAAAGGAAAGGACATTTCCATCGCGGAGCGTCTTAATTTTTCCAAATGTCGCGTGTCCTTGGCCGTGCCCAAGGGCGTAACCTACAACTCCATCAAAGATTTTGAAGGCAAAAAAATTGCCACTTCGTACCCGAACACCGTAAGGGAGTATTTGGAATCCAAAGGTGTAACAGCAGATTTGCACATCATCAACGGTTCGGTGGAAATCGCACCAAATATTGGCTTGGCGTATGGAATTTGTGACATTGTTTCCAGCGGCAGCACGCTCTTCAAAAATAATTTAAAGGAAGTGGAAGTGATGTTGAAAAGTGAGGCCGTATTGGCGGTATCACCCACCATTTCCGAAGAGCGCAAGGAACTGTTGAAGAAAATCCAATTCAGGATCAAATCGGTATTGCAGGCGCGGAACAACAAGTATGTTTTGATGAACGCCCCCAACGATAAATTGGATAAAATCATCTCCATTCTCCCAGGAATGCGTAGTCCCACTGTATTACCCTTGGCAGAAGAGGGGTGGAGCTCCGTGCACACCGTAATCAATCGGGAGACCTTTTGGGAGGTTATCGATGAGCTGAAAGCAGCTGGTGCAGAAGGTATTTTGGTTTGTCCAATTGAAAAAATGGTATTGTAATGCAACGTATCAACTATCCACAGCCTACGGAGTGGGAAGAAATCTTAAAGCGTCCTACCCAGACCGTTTCCGATATTGAGAAAATTGTCAACAGTATTTTTAAGGAGGTGCAGGCCGAGGGAGATGCCGTCATCAAAAAATATACGGCCCAGTTTGATAAAGTGAGTTTGGAATCACTTTTAGTGAACGATGCTGAGATTGATAACGCTAGTAATTCTGTTTCTGATGCGTTGAAACAAGCCATCACGCTGGCCAAATCCAACATTGAAAAATTCCATGCGGCACAGAAAACCTCAAAAGTAGAAGTTGAAACCATGCCCGGTGTGGAGTGCTGGCAAGAAAAACGCCCCATCCAGAAAGTAGGATTGTACATTCCTGGGGGAACAGCACCGCTTTTTTCTACAATTTTAATGTTGGCTATTCCTGCTACATTGGCGGGATGCAAAGAAATTGTGCTCTGTAGCCCACCAGATAAAAATGGGGAAATCAATCCAGCGATTTTATATACGGCCCAATTGTGCGGTGTAACACAAATATTTAAAGTAGGTGGGATTCAAGCCATTGCAGGGATGACCTTTGGAACGGAGAGCATTCCGAAAGTGTACAAAATCTTTGGCCCTGGGAATCAATATGTGACCGTCGCAAAACAACTGGCCACCCAATACAACGTGGCTATCGATATGCCCGCAGGTCCAAGTGAATTGTTGGTGGTTGCTGACGATTCTGCCAATGCAGCCTTTGTTGCTTCGGATTTGTTGAGTCAGGCCGAGCACGGGGTGGACAGTCAAGTGATTTTGGTCTCCACTTCGGAAAAGTTGGTTAAGGCCGTTGAAAAGGAAATCGAAAATCAGATACAACTCCTGCCCAGAAAAGATATTGCCCGTAAATCCATCGGTAACAGCAAGCTCATTCTAGTCAAAAATGACCAAGAAGCTTTGGATTTGATTAATGAATATGGTCCAGAACACTTTATTGTTTGTGTGGAAAACGAGGATTTTTATCTCGAGAACATTCAGAATGCGGGTTCGGTCTTTATTGGAAACTATACGCCAGAAAGTGCAGGGGATTATGCTTCGGGCACCAATCATACCCTGCCCACAAACGGCTATGCCAAGCAATATAGCGGTGTGAATCTGGATAGCTTTATGAAGAGTATGACCTTTCAGAAAATATCCAAAAAAGGCATCAAAGGTATTGGAACTGCCATTGAACTGATGGCAGAAGCAGAAGGATTACAGGCACATAAAAATGCGGTGACCCTTAGATTAAAAAGTTTGAAATAATGGAAGGGTTTGATTTAAATAAATTGGTAAGGGAATCGGTTCTTAAGCTACAACCGTACTCTTCCGCGCGCGACGAGTATGTCTCGGATGGTTCGGAGATGATATTTTTGGATGCCAACGAAAATCCCTTCGATAATGGGGTCAACCGCTACCCAGACCCTTACCAGCGAAGTTTAAAATCTTTGCTGGCGGAGCAGAAAGGAGTGTCTGAAAATCAAATTTTACTCGGGAATGGAAGCGACGAGGTCTTGGATTTGATTTACAGGGCGTTTTGTGAACCGAATCAGGATAATATTATCACGCTGCCACCAACTTACGGAATGTATAAGGTGCTGGCAGGCATCAATGCAGTTAAAAACAAGGAGGTGCTGCTATCCAATGATTTCGAACCCAATGTGTATGAAATTTTAATGGCGGTGGATATCAAAACCAAGTTGTTATTCATTTGTTCGCCAAATAATCCTACGGGCAACGCTTTCAAAGAAGAAGCCCTCGAAAAATTGCTGAAGTCCTTTCAGGGTTTGGTGGTGATTGACGAAGCTTATATCGATTTTTCAAAGGATGAAAGTTGGTTGTCGAAATTGGATAACTATCCCAATTTGATTGTGACCCAAACGCTGTCCAAAGCCTATGGACTGGCTGGTATCCGATTGGGCATATGCTATGCATCAGAAGAAATTATCGGTGTTTTGAACAAAATCAAACCACCCTACAATGTCAACCAATTGACACAGCAGCGTGCCTTACAACGGGTGTTGAACCAAGACTTGGTCAATAAAGAGGTGCAACAGATTCTTGATGAAAGAGATGAATTGATTAATGCTTTGAACGGTTTGGAATTTGTAAAGGAATTATATCCAACCGACGCTAATTTTGTATTGGCCAAAGTTGACGATGCCAACAAACGCTACCAACAACTATTGGATAAACAAGTGGTGGTGCGGAACCGAAGCACGCAGCCGCTCTGTGAGAATACATTGCGATTTACCGTAGGCACACCAGAGGAGAACAAAAAATTGATAGCCATTTTAAAAGAATTGAACTAATGGGCAAAAAAGTATTGTTTATTGATCGTGATGGAACCATCATCAAGGAAACTGTGGATGAGCAGATAGATGCTTTTGAAAAGATGGTTTTTTACCCCAAGGTATTCACTTATTTAGGTAAAATAGCCAAAGAGTTGGACTATGAACTGGTCATGATCACCAATCAAGATGGCCTTGGTACCGATATTTTTCCTGAAGCTACGTTTTGGCCCGTGCATAATTTCATCATCAAAGCTTTTGAGAACGAAGGTGTGATTTTCGATAATGTTTTTATTGACAGAACCTTTCCAAAAGACAACGCCAATACCCGAAAACCAGGTACGGGTATGTTGACCTCATATTTTTCCGATGAATATGATTTAGCGAATTCATTCGTGATCGGTGATCGTTTGACAGATGTGGAGTTGGCCAAAAACTTGGGTGCCAAAGGCATCTTTATTAATGATGAAACTCATTTGGGCACAGGGGAAATTACAGTAAAACGTGAAGAATTGGATGAGTACATCGCTTTGGAAAGCAACGATTGGGAGAAAATTTATGAATTCCTAAAATTGGAGAATCGTGTTGCGGAAATATCTCGAAAAACCAACGAGACCGATATCTATATCAAAATCAACCTTGACGGCACAGGAAAAAGTGACATCAATACAGGTCTGGCGTTTTTTGACCATATGTTGGATCAGCTAGCTAGGCACGGACAAATGGATTTGGAAATCAAAGTGGATGGGGACCTGGAAGTGGACGAACACCACACCATTGAAGATACCGCTATTGCCTTGGGTGAGCTGTTTTCCAAAGCTTTGGGCAATAAGTTAGGCATTGAACGCTATGGTTTTGCGTTGCCCATGGACGATTGCCTTGCACAAGTTGCCATTGATTTTGGCGGACGGAATTGGTTGGTTTGGTACACCGAATTCAAACGTGAAAAAGTGGGCGATATGCCAACTGAAATGTTCATGCACTTTTTTAAATCGTTTACCGATGGCGCCAAAGCCAATTTGAACATCAAGGCCGAAGGAACCAACGAACACCATAAAATCGAGGCCATATTCAAAGCTTTTGCCAAGTCCATTAAAATGGCGGTAAAACGGGATGCTGAAAAAATGGTGCTGCCCTCTACCAAGGGTATGCTATAAAAACTGTCATTTCGAAGGAGCTTGCGACTGAGAAATCTAGATTTCTCGCTTTGCTCGAAATGACAAAAGATTAAAGAATAAATGAAGATTGTAATAATCGATTACGGAGCAGGTAATATTCAAAGTATCATATTTGCGATAAAACGGCTAGGATATGAAGCTGTTTTGAGCCATGATGCAGAAGAAATCCGAAATGCCGATAAAGTGATTTTTCCTGGAGTGGGAGAAGCCAGTTCCGCTATGGCCAAATTAAAAGCTACAGGATTGGACAAGGTAATTCCTACCTTAAAACAACCTGTTTTGGGCATCTGTTTGGGCATGCAGCTCATGTGCCACTCATCAGAAGAAGGTAACACGGAAGGCTTGGGCATTTTTGATTTGGATGTGGTTAAATTTTCCAATAAGGTCAAAGTCCCTCAAATTGGATGGAACCAGATTTCGGATTTAAAAAGTGAGCTGTTCAAAAATATTCCTGAGAAAGCCTATATCTATTTGGTGCATAGTTTTTATGCTCCGATTGGCTCGGAAACTATTGCCAAATCCGAGTACGATGTAGAATATAGTGCGGCTCTGCAGAAAGAAAATTTTTATGGGGTACAGTTCCACCCTGAAAAAAGCAGCGATGTAGGTAGTGAAATATTAAAAAATTTTCTAAATATTACCTGATATGGAGTTCCATATTTTGACGGACAAAGAGAAACTGGATATCCCAAGAATTCATAAAGAGGTAACCTCGACATACTGGGGAAAGGAAAGAACCTGGGAGGAAACCTTGATGACCATTGAAAAAAGTATCTGCTTTGGAATGTTCAATAAGAACGGTGAGCAGGTTGCTTACGCCAGAATGATGACAGACGGTTTGGTGTTTGCCTACATTATGGATGTAGTTGTCTTTGATCCCAACAAGGGCAAAGGACTTGGAAAAAAATTGGTGCAATATATTTTGGACCAACCTGATGTGAAGAAAGTCAACACAGTAGCACTAAAAACATTGGACACCCATAGTTTTTATGAAAACCTGGGCTTTAAAAAAGTTGGGGATTCAAAAATGTGGATGTCCATAGAACGAGTAAAATATGACTAGAAAATGAGATTGATTCCAGCCATAGACATTATCGATGGAAAATGTGTTCGTCTATCAAAAGGTGATTATAGCACCAAAAAAGTCTATAATGAAAATCCGTTGGAAGTGGCCAAGGAGTTTGAGGCACACGGTATCCAGTACCTACATTTGGTTGATTTGGACGGGGCTAAATCCCAACATATTGTCAACTACAAAGTGTTGGAGACCATTGCCTTAAAAACCAGTTTGCAAATTGACTTTGGCGGTGGATTAAAATCAGGTGATGACCTGCATGTTGCTTTTCAAAGCGGAGCACATCAAATTACGGGCGGAAGTATTGCTGTTAAAGACAGGGAAACTTTTTTGAGCTGGTTGTCGACCTACGGGGCTAGAAAAATCATTCTAGGTGCCGATGCCAATAACGAGAAAGTAGCGGTTTCGGGCTGGCAAGAAGAATCGGATTTGGAGCTGATTCCCTTCGTTCAGCAGTATCAATCCGAAGGTATCGAATATGTGATTTGTACGGATATAAGCAAGGATGGCATGCTGCAAGGGCCTGCATTCGACTTGTATCAAAAAATGTTGGCCCAAACCAAAAAAGGCTTAAATTTAATTGCCAGTGGTGGTATTTCCACTTTTGACGAACTCCCCAGACTTGCCGAACTTGGTTGTGAAGGTACAATCATTGGAAAAGCCATTTATGAAGGCAAGATCAGTTTAAAGCAATTGGAACATTATATTCTTGAAAATGGATAAAGAAAGAGAACTCCAAGAAGAATTGGTATGGAACGCAGGGTACCGTATGAACGAAAGCCTGCGGATGATCAAAATTTGTTTAGATCAGTTATCGGAAGAACAGGTATGGGAAAAACCCAATGTATCGAGCAATAGTATCGCCAATCTCATCCTTCATTTATGCGGAAACATTACCCAATACGGGATAGCTTCCATCCAAAATTTGGAAGATGAGCGTAAGCGGGATGAGGAGTTTTCCACCGATTCAGGTTTTACCAAAGCAGAGCTCATCAAAAAGCTTGAAGACACCATTTCCGATGCCAAAAGGGCATTTTATGATGCCCCGCTCAATGAATTGTTGCGGAAACGAAACGTGCAGGGCTTCAATTTTTCAGGTGTGGGCAACATTATCCATGTTACCGAGCATTTGTCCTACCACACGGGTCAAATAGCACTTTGGACAAAAATTTTAGAAAACAGGGACCTTGGGTTTTATGGTGGGGTCAACCTGAATGCAAAAAACGAAAGCTAGCATTACAATACAACCTATGAACTGGATACTATTGATAATTGCAGGACTCTTTGAAATTGCATTTGCAGCCTGTCTTGGAAAGGCCAAGGAAACAACGGGAACGGAAATGACGTATTGGTACATAGGATTTGTAGTTTGCCTTACAATCAGCATGTTTTTGTTGGTCAAAGCAACACAAGAATTGCCGATAGGTACAGCATATGCGGTTTGGACCGGTATCGGTGCCGTGGGGACGGTCCTGTTTGGAATTTTTGTTTTTAAGGAACCCGCAACGTTTTGGAGATTATTTTTCATAACAACATTGATTGCTTCAATTGTTGGTTTGAAGGTAGTCTCACATTAATAAAGTACTAATAAAAAGTGCTGCCAAAGAAGAATAAATGCTTACAAAAAGAATCATACCCTGTCTCGATATTAAAAACGGACGCACCGTGAAAGGAGTCAACTTTGTTGATCTACGTGATGCAGGAGACCCTGTGGAACTCGCGTCCATTTATGCCAAAGAAGGAGCGGATGAATTGGTTTTCCTGGATATCTCGGCTACGGAGGAAAAACGGAAGACCTTGGCGGAATTGGTATATCACGTGGCTGAGACTATCAACATACCTTTTACCGTTGGCGGAGGAATTTCTTCCGTGGAAGATGTGGATATTCTCCTCAAAAACGGGGCCGATAAGGTTTCCATTAACTCATCAGCGGTGAAAAGACCTGAATTGATCAATGAATTGGTGGCCAAATTCGGTTCGCAATGTATTGTGGTTGCTATTGATGCCAAACAGCTAGACGGAAAATGGAAAGTCCATTTGGTAGGAGGGAAGGTACCTACGGAACTGGATCTTTTTGATTGGGCAAAGGAAGTGGAAGAACGCGGAGCAGGTGAGATTTTATTTACCTCGATGGACCATGATGGCACCAAAAATGGTTTTGCCAATAAAGCTTTAGCAAAATTGTCCGCCCTGGTGAACATTCCAGTGATTGCCTCAGGTGGGGCGGGAAATATTTCTCATTTTACCGATACATTTAAAGATGGAAAAGCTGATGCGGCCTTGGCTGCCAGTGTTTTTCACTTTAAGGAAATTGAAATAAACACACTTAAACAAGAATTAAAGGAAGAAGGAATTCCTGTAAGAATATAACAATGCAAATAGACTTCAATAAAAATTCAGACGGACTTGTACCAGCTATTGTTCAAGATGCAACCACCAAAAATGTGTTGATGCTGGGCTATATGAACCAAGAAGCGTTTGAAAAAACCAAAAAAACCCAAAAAGTCACTTTTTTCAGCCGTTCCAAGCAGCGGTTATGGACCAAAGGTGAGGAAAGTGGCAATTTTTTAAATCTTGTGGATATGCAAGTGGATTGCGACAATGATACGCTTTTGGTGAAAGTAAACCCCGTTGGACCAACCTGTCACAAGGGAACCGATACGTGCTGGGCCGAGGAAAATGTTCAAGGATATGGTTTTTTATCCACCTTGGAAAACATCATTGAATCCAGAAAGAACGACCAAGAGAATGCTGATAGTTATGTGGCTTCCCTGTTCCGAAAGGGCATCAACAAAGTTGCCCAAAAAGTAGGTGAGGAGGCTGTGGAAACAGTCATCGAAGCCAAAGATGATAACGATGATCTTTTCTTGAACGAAAGTGCCGACCTGCTGTTCCATTATTTGATATTATTGAAGGCAAAGAACTTTGACCTCAATGCTGTGGTCAATATTCTAGAGCAGAGACATTGACCACATGAGGTATTCAATCCTTTTTTATAATACTGGAGGATCCAGAAAGTTCACTTTCCTGTATCGTCGCGTCTCCCTTATAGTTTAATACACTGGCACCTGAAGCTTTTATGGAAATACTTTCATTTACAGAAAGAAAGGCCGTGCTCGCCCCATACAGGTTTATGTCCAGATTGGAAATATTAAGATCATAATCCAACAGGTCGCTGCTCCCTGAAATCTCCGCTTCCAAGGATGAGATACTACCAAAAAGATTAACGGAAGAGGCTCCTTCGAGATTCATTTGTAATCGATCAGCGAGCAATTCCCCCTTAAAATCAGAGGCCCCCGAGATTGTAATCTTTCCATCCTGTACTTCCCATTGATTTTCCAAAATCAACCTGCTCGCACCATCAATATTGAACTTGGAAAGGTTTTTGGTGGTGATGTATGCGTTCATCACAGCCTTACCATTTAAGGAAGTGCGATCTTTTAATCGGATAATCAATTCGTCACCGTCTTTTTTGACGACAATTTTTTCGTGCAGATTGTTGTTGGCCGCAATTCGGATTTCTTCTTCAGATTCGGAAAAAAGTACATAAACATGGAATGCATCGGAAACCCTAAGTCCATTATAATCATTTATGTCATATTTGATAGAGGTCACTTCGCCTTCGGCGTAAATCTTCTCATAATCACAGGAAGAAAAGATAAACAGTACGGAAAGCAGTATAAAACTGATTTGTGTTTTCATTTGTTTTGATTTTTGATTGATGTAATAATGTGTGCAAGAAATGCTAAGGGTTGAAAAGTGGAACAGGCACCCATTGAAATGGAATAACGGCCCATGCTCTATTTCCATATTGGGCGAATACTTGCTCGTTTTTTGTATAGACCCGTAGTGTTTTTATCGGATGGTGAAGACGGTTGCTGTAATTTTCCATTAGTTCAACTGCTTTTTGTAGCGGTTACGCCCCATATTGAACACTCCTAATTTCACCCCAATGCCACCAGAAAAACCATTGAGACGGTCCACTGGGCTTTGCGGCAATTCTATTTTGCTGGACATTCTATATCGGAAACCAGCCTCCAATTGCACGAATCTGGAAATATTGAACAATACATTCATTCCTGGCTCAAGCACAAATACGGCGTCTATATCGTCATCGTTAAGATCAACGTTCTCATCGTTCACCACGGCATTATGATCCACGTAGCCTACACCGCCGCCGCCTATCAACACTGGAAAGGAAAGACTTACTCTTTTTTTGCCAAACAATATGGGCTCCAAATGAATTCCTCCATATATGGCCACAATATCATCGTCGTTATTGGTTCTTGGATTAAAGATATTCTGTCGGGAATAAAGCACATTGCCCATAAAACCCACTTCAAACTGTCTGTTGGCCACATAGGCCACTTTTAGTCCGCCGATGTAAGTATCCTCTCCCTCGATTTCACCAAAGTAGGTAGATAAACCCAGGTAGACCCCGTGCACCACATTTTTACGGTCGTTAAAGGTGATGTATTCGTTATCATCGTTCTGGGCGAACCCCATAGTGCACATGAGCAAAAAGAGTAATAAAGTTGTTGTTTTTTGATTGTTCATTTTAATTGGATTTATGATTGATTTTGTTTTAAGGACAAGGCATTTGTTAAAAGGTTGCATTTCTTAATCGTTTATGGTCACAATTCCTTTTTCGCCTTGTATGGAAATCTTTCCTTTTCTATCCTTGCCATAAGTGGCATTTATTTTACGGAGCCTACGGCCTTTGTCCAACATTTCGGAGCCTACATTCTCAAATGATTTTGGTAAGCGGACCACACCTTGCTCCAAGGTTGCCGTGAAGTCATGCGGAAAATGGTCAATATTCAAAGTGATATCCGCGGATTCCTGTTGTATGGATATATCAGCCGACGGATCTATAATATTGTACACTTGAAAATCGGTAATTTTCATGGTAGCATCTACATCCCCTGCCAATCGTTCTATTTTAAACGTGGTGAATTCCAGGTTACCAAACAGGGATCCTGCTTCGTTAATGGAAATATTGTCCTTGTTGGAATACACCTCCAACGAATTGACCGAATTGATATGGACTTCCGAACCATCACTTTTTAATCGTAGGTTTTTTGAATTTTCCATGTTCAATTCCCCTATTTTCAAATCAAGGTCTGCATAGTTCAAATCCTTTGCTCGGATTTTACCATACTTCAAAATAATATCCGCCTTGTTCAAATTCTCCCCGATCCATAAATCACCATGCTCGATCAAGGTATTTAGTATACCCGTACAGTTTTCAATGACCACATCCCCAAAACGATTGGTAATCCTAAGGCCTGCCTTTTTGGGAAGATAGACCTCATAATCTATCTGAACATGACTGCGGTCAAAGTCAATGGGATTGGCACGATTCACTATATCGGCCAACCACCCCGTATTTTTATTGGAGATTTCAGAAACAATGGAAATATAGCTGTTGCTCGCCTTGATATTTGGGCTGATACGTCCCAACATGTCCTTGGCGTTCTCTTTTTTACGATGGTTCACGGTAACAGAAATGTTTACCTGAACTTTGTTCTGTTCCCAACCTTTAAGTGTTACGTTACCATATTTATTTTCTATTTGAAACTCTCCCGAATTCGTGAACGGGAAGCTTTTTTCAATGGTTTTATGAACCTTTTCCTGTGCCATGGCACAATTCACTGAAATCAGTAAAAATGCCATCCCTAGGATCGTTTTATAATGTGTATCCATAATCATCTTCATCCAATTTTTTAGATTCGTTTATCTGGTGCAACAAATTCTCAATGAGTTCAATGCGCTTTTTGTAATTGCTTACTATAGCTTCCAGCACTTGCTCATTGTCAAGGTTTTTCTGCATCTCTTTTTTGAGTACTTCATATTCAGCATCAAGTTCATCCATAAAGGATAGGAATTCCGCTTTGTTCTCTTCTGAAAGATTCTGATTGTTCCTTACCAATTGCACTTGGTAGGAGACCAGGTCTTTGTAATACATGTCTATTTCCATCAGTTCCTTGGAAGCATATTGTGTTTTGTTGGCATTATTGTTCAAGACCGCCAGTCCAAAAAACGAAGCCACACCCAGTAGTAATAGCACTGAGGCAGCCACACGAAAAAGAGGCCTTTTCCATAGTGGGATAACCTTGGATGGCTCTTGATTCAGTTCTTCTGAAATCTTCGCCCACATTTTGTCCTTGTCCGCCCTTCGCTCGTTGAATTGGGCTGCATGGTCCCTAATATGTTTTTCAAAATTATCCATTACAGTTCATTGATGATTTCCAATAATTTTTTCTTTGCTCTGTGGTACTGGGATTTTGAAGTACTTGTAGAAATACCCAAAATCTCCCCAATTTCCACATGGTCGTACCCTTCAATCAAATATAGATTGATGATTTCCCTGTATCCATCGGGTAACAGGGCAATGCCCTTCTTTACTTTGTTCAAATCCGTTGCCTCTGCCTCTATGGGCTCTTCATCCGTTAGATGGAACTCATGTGCCTCCATGGGAACCACAGGTATACGCTTAGCCTTTAGGTGGTTAATGCTCTTATTGATGACAATTCGCTTCAGCCATGCACCAAAACTACTTTCGTACTTAAAGTTGTTTAGGTTTTTAAAGGCATCCACAAAACTGTCCTGTACTATATCCTCTGCATCTTCCGCATTGCCCAAAAAGCGGAACCCCACATTGTACATGGCATCCACATAGCGGGAATACAGCTCGTATTGTGAGTTGCTATTGCCTGCTTTGCACTGCTCTACTATGGCCTTATGCGTAAAACGGATTTCGGTTTCCAATGGTTTAGGTTGATGCCTTATCTGTAGCTAAAGACAAAAGAAAAAAGAAAGGGTTGCACTATGAAGGAAAAAACTTTTAAAAAATTTTATACATGCAACCCTTCCTTTTTTGTCCTGTCTATGATGTTGAAAATTTAGTGTACAACCATCAAAACATCAAAAAATGAACAGTAAGTCACAATTAAACCCAATAAGCAAATGTACCGTTTGGTTATTGTGGTCTTTATTTTTGGGCTGTATGTCTGCCATAGGGCAGACCAGCCACACCATTAGCGGTACCATTACCGACAAAAGCAATGGGGAGACCTTGTTCGGTGCCTCTGTATTCTTGAGCGGGACCACCATTGGCGGGGTCACCAATGAATACGGATTTTACTCCGTTACCGCTCCCGAAGGAAAATATGTATTGAGCATTTCATACATGGGCTATAATGAGGTCAACATTGAGATTGATTTGAATCATGACATGGTACACGATGTGGAAATTTCAGAATTCTCGACCGCATTGGAGGAAGTGGTCGTAATGGCAGACGAGCCAGAACGGGCCATATTGCGAAAACCTGAAATGAGCGTGGTAAAGATGAACATAGGCACCGTGAAACAAATGCCCGTGGTATTAGGGGAACTGGATGTATTGAAATCCCTTCAAATGTTGCCAGGGGTCACCAATAATGGAGAAGGTACGGGTGGATTTCATGTGAGGGGCGGTGCACAGGACCAGAACCTCGTGCTCTTGGATGAGGCCATTATATACAACACTTCGCACATGTTCGGGTTCTTCTCTGTATTCAATGCGGATGCCATCAAGGATGTAAAACTCTACAAAGGCGGTATTCCTGCTAGCTTTGGGGGCAGGGTATCTTCCGTACTGGATATTCGACAGAAGGATGGAAACAGTAAAAATTTTGAACTGAACGGAGGAATCGGGGTCATTTCGAGTAGGTTAACGGCAGAAGGCCCCGTATTTGGAGACAAAGGATCCTTTTTAATTGCTGGCCGCCGTTCCTATGTAGATCTGTTGCTCAAAGCTGCAGGCGATGAAAATAGTGTAAGTTTTTATGACCTGAACCTAAAGACGAATTATAGCATCAATCGCAACAACAAGCTTTTCTTGAGCGGTTATTTTGGTCGTGATGCCTTTAAACTGGGCAGCAGTTTTGACAGTAGTTATGGGAATTCCACAGGAAATCTGCGTTGGAACCACATTTTTAACGACAGGTTGTTTTCCAATCTTTCGGTCATTTTAAGCCGATATGACTACGATCTGGAGTTTGCACAGGATGAATTTGAATGGCTGTCGTCCATCACCAACTACAACCTTAAATACGACTTTAAGTATTATTTGAGCGACGCCTTTAAATTGGATTTTGGTGCCAACGGTATTTATTATGATTTCAACCCTGGAGAAGTAAACCCTACTGCCGAAACATCGCCCGTAAATCCATTAAAGTTAGATCAGAAAAAAGCCTTGGAAAGCGGATTGTATGTCAGTGCGGAACACAAACTCAGCCCCAAGCTTACAGCACAGTATGGCCTGCGTTACAGTGCATTCTCACGGTTTGGAGGGCAGCCCATCAGCACTTATGCAAACAATCGGCCCGTAGTGTACAATCCTGAACTGGGCATTTATGAGCGGGGTGAAGCAACGGGGGAGACCAATTTTGACAAAGGTGATGTTATTGAAACTTTCGGCAATATTGAACCTAGGGTTTCATTGGCTTACCTGCTCAACGAGGAATCATCCATAAAAGCAGGATATTCACGTACCGCCCAATACATTCATTTGTTGTCCAACACTTCATCCGTAACCCCTTTGGATGTCTGGACACCCAGTGGACCTTTCATAAAACCACAGTTGTCCAATCAGTATGCTTTGGGATACTTTCACAATTTTAAGGACATGGTGTATTCGCTCGAAGTAGAGACCTACTACAAAACCGTTGATAACCGAATCGATTACATAGACGGTTCCGATCTGATTGGTCAAAATACCATTGAGACCGAAATTTTGAACGGCGAAATGCGGGCCTATGGATTGGAACTCCTGCTTAGAAAGAACGAGGGTGATTTTACGGGATGGATTGCCTACACCCTTTCCAAATCGGAGCAACGAACCTTGGGAGGAACGGCTGGAGGGCCAGGAATCAATAATGGAAATTGGTATAATGCCTCTTTTGATAGAACACATGACATCTCCTTATCGGGAGCGTACCAATTGAACGACCAATGGAGCTTTGGGACCAATCTGGTTTTTCAAACGGGTAGACCTGTAACTTATCCCAATGGGCAATATGTGTACGAGGATTTGTCCATAGCAAGCTATGCCCCCCGAAATTCGGACCGTTTACCAGCCTACCATCGGATGGATGTTTCCATCAATTACAAACCCAGAAAATATCAGAATAAACGGTTTAAGGGCGAATGGGTGTTCAGTGTCTATAATCTGTACAGTAGAAAAAATGCCGCTTCTATCTCCTTTGGGCAAAATCTGGAAACTGGGGCCAACGAAGCTACCCGAACAGCCATTTTTGGTATAGTACCCTCATTGACCTACAACTTTAAATTTTAAATCATGAAAACATTGAAAAAAATCATATTGGCGATTACCGTTATCATTTTTGCCGCCTGTGAGGACGTCGTGGATGTGGAAGTCCAGGAAGGACCAAAACGATTGGTGGTAGAAGCATCCCTGGATTGGGAAAAGGGAACGGACGGAAATGTACAGACCATCCGATTGAGAGAATCCACTCCGTTTTTTAATACCAATGCCAACACAGAGGTAACAGGTGCCTCCGTTGTGGTGACCAATGATGACAATGGAGCAACCTATAATTTTGAAGATCAGGGCAACGGAGAATACCTGACCACGAATTTTGAACCCGTTCTAGGGCAGACCTATTCCCTGAGAATTGAATATAATGGCGAGATATATACCGCAAAGGAGACCATGACCCCTGTGACGGATATCACCAATGTTTTTCAGGACCGTAAAGATGGTTTTGATGATGAAGTATTGGAAGTACATGTGGTATTTACCGATCCAGAGGAAGAAGGGAACCATTATCTTTTCAAATTTCAACGGGAAGGTGATTTGTTGCCTGATTTGGAAGAAGGGAAAGATGAATTCTTGAATGGCAACGAGATTGATTGGTGGTACGAAATTGAGGAGGACGATAATACTGAAATAGAACCCTTTAAACCTGGCGATGTAGTGAACATAGGAATGTACGGAATTTCCAAGTCCTATTATGATTATATCAAGATACTCATCTCCCAATTGGGCGGTGTTGGTCTTTTTGAGTCGACACCAGTCGATGTGAAAGGCAACTGTATCAATACTACAAATCCTGAAAACTATGCCTTTGGGTATTTCAGGTTATCACAAGTGGTAAAAACGAGTTACACTTTTGTGGAAGACTAGTTTAAGTTGGTTGGATGCCAAGCGTCGGGTTTCTAGGGCTCGGCGCTTTTTTGGTTTATAGCGTTAAGTTTTTTCTAAAGCCCTAGCCATTACAGCGAAATACCGTAAATTTATGTGATGGCTATGAATACAAGAAAAGGGTTTCGTTTTACCAATTACGAGGCACCCGACCAAACTCCGTTCGAAAAACTCTTTGAGATTTTTCAAGAACTAGTAACCCACACTTCGGGTGATGTAGAGGAGGCTCTGGACTGGCTTCGTGAATTGGACAAAGAATACGGACTTACCGACGACGATTACACAATTGATGATTTTATCGAAGACCTCAAGTCCAAAGGATACATCCGTGAGGAATTTGACATGGATGGCCCTCAGGGCGGCGAAGGTGAAGAAGGCGATGAGAATGGAGGGGGCGGAAGTCTTTTCGTAACAGCCAAGCTCGAGCGAATGCTGCGCCAACGGGCCTTGGACCAGATTTTCGGTAAAATCAAACGTAGTGGTTCTGGCAACCACAAAACAGGGAAATCAGGCAAGGGCGATGAGCACACTGGTGAGTTCCGTGAATACCGATTTGGGGATTCGTTGGAGCATATCAGTATGACGGAAAGTCTAAAAAACGCACAAGTCAACCACGGGTTGGATAATTTTTCGTTGAGCGAAGAGGATTTGGTGGTGGAAGATACCATGCACAAAGCCCAGATGAGCACGGTGTTGATGATCGACATTAGCCATAGTATGATTTTGTACGGTGAGGACAGAATCACACCCGCCAAAAAAGTGGCAATGGCACTTGCTGAACTCATTACGACCCGTTATCCAAAGGATACCTTGGACATTTTGGTGTTCGGAAACGATGCCTGGCCTATTCCGATTAAGGATTTACCTTATCTACGTGTGGGGCCTTATCACACCAATACCGTAGCGGGATTGCAACTTGCGATGGACATGCTCCGCAGAAAACGGAATACCAACAAACAGATTTTTATGATTACCGACGGAAAACCTTCATGTTTACGGCTTCCGAATGGTGATTATTACAAAAATAGCGTAGGACTGGACGAATATATCGTTGAAAAATGCTATGCCATGGCACAACAGGCCCGAAAACTTCATATCCCTATAACCACCTTTATGATTGCAGAGGACCCTTATCTGATGCAGTTTGTGCGCGAATTTACCAAGGCAAACAAAGGAAAAGCCTTCTACACGGGTCTAAAAGGTTTGGGCGAAATGATTTTTGAAGATTACGAACAGAACAGAAAAAGAAGAATAAAAGGATAACGCAACATATGAAATTGGATCACACCAACATTACAAAGCTGGGCGAACTTAAATCAGCTGGCTATACAAGTAAAAGCATCAAAGACGAACTCAGGGAAAACCTTTTGGAAAAAATATCGAAGGGAGAACAGGTGTTCGAAGGTGTTTGGGGTTATGAAAACTCAGTAATTCCAGAATTGGAAAGAGCCATTTTATCCCGACACAACATCAATTTATTAGGATTGAGAGGGCAAGCAAAAACACGTTTGGCCCGTTTGATGGTACAACTGCTTGATGAATGGATGCCCATTGTGGAAGGTTCTGAAATTCACGATGACCCACTGAATCCTATTTCCAGATACGCCACCGAGCTGATCAAGGAAAAAGGGGACGACACTCCTGTGAGTTGGATACACCGAAGCGAGCGTTTCTATGAAAAATTGGCCACGCCAGATGTTACGGTAGCGGATTTGATAGGAGATGTGGACCCCATTAAAGCGGCCAATCTTAAACTGTCATATGCAGATGACCGTGTGATTCATTTTGGAATGATACCGCGGGCCAACCGTTGTATTTTTGTGATAAACGAACTTCCCGACCTTCAAGCAAGGATTCAGGTGGCCTTGTTTAATATTCTGCAAGAAGGGGATATACAAATTCGTGGGTTCAAGCTTCGTTTGCACTTGGACATTCAGTTTGTGTTTACCGCAAACCCTGAAGATTACACCAATAGGGGAAGCATTGTAACACCATTGAAGGATAGGATAGGTTCTCAAATTTTGACCCATTATCCTGAGAGTATCGAGATTGCAAAGAAAATCACCAAGCAAGAAGCACGGCTCGATAAGCGCCAATCCGATTTCGTCCAAGTACCCGAAATCGCGATGGATTTGTTGGAACAGATCAGTTTTGAGGCCAGAAAAAGTGAGTATGTAGACGCCAAGAGCGGGGTAAGTGCCCGTATGAGTATCACTGCTTTCGAAAATTTATTGAGCACTGCGGAACGTAGGGCCATAGTTGCAGGCGATAAAAAGACTACTGTCCGTTTAAGTGATTTTATGGGTGTGGTGCCATCCATCACAGGAAAAATAGAGTTGGTATACGAAGGAGAGCAGGAGGGAGCAGGCTCTGTTGCCGAAAATTTGATTGAAGATGCCGTTAAATCTTTGTTCCCTATTTATTTTCCAAAAATCGAAAAGCTTCAGCGCAAAGAGGAAGAAAATGAATACGATGAATTGGTCAGCTGGTTTTTTGAGGGGGAGGGTTTTGACCTTCTGGACGATGAAAAAGAAGCCGATTACAAATCCAAACTCGACGCTATTGGCCCATTGAACAATCTAATGAAAGAATATCAGCCAGAAATTCCGAAAGAAGAGTCATATTTCTTGAAAGAATTAGTGCTTTGGGGCTTGGTTGCCCATAAAAAATTGAGCAAGCACCGCTTTCAGCAAGGGTATCAGTTTAAAGATCTGTACGGTAGTTATATCCGAGGACTATAAACTATTGCCAAGTATTTAGGTTGTCGTTATAGTTTTCAAAATTGTAGACTCCAACATAACGTTTTCTCAGCCAAAAGGTATACAGCGTTAGAATCGGCAAAATGCTGAACAGTACTACGGATAATGTTGCCATTGGTTTAAAGGTTGCAGGTATCACGTGTTCTCCATACGTTTTAATGGAATTGAGAACGGTAATGCTGTCGTAAATTTTGAAAACGTAAACAATCATGATGGCGTAGAGCACATATTCAATGTTGCGCATTTTGGGGTCGGGTAGTTCATCCTCGGAAATTTTGAACCAAACTACGTATAAGTATAAAAAATGAACCGAACTCAAAATAGGGAATATATAATTGTCGGGTTTTAAAAAGTAGAATTGATTCGTATAAACCCCGTAAAAGCTTAACACTATCAAAGTTAACAAGACAGCTATGCTGGCTAGTATGTTTCGTTTCCAAGTGATTATTTTTGACAGTGCATCCATACTATGTTGATATTTAAGTACTTTGACAGTACAAAGAACGGAGATTCAGAACTCCTATTTCAAAGAAATCGACAATCGGCAAACAATGTTGGATAATCCGAAAAATCCGACATCAAACTATAAAAAATCAACATGAAATTTCTTGTAGAAATCTAATCGAAAAGGTCGGAGGATAGATAACGATCGCCCCGGTCACAAACAATGGATACAATGGTACCGCTCTCCAAGGTTTCGGCCAAGCGAAGTGCAACGGTTGCAGCGCCACCGCTGCTCATTCCGGAAAATATACCCTCTTCTTTGGCAAGGCGCTTTGCCATTTCGGTAGCTTCTTGCTCGCTAACCTCCATTACGGTATCCACTTTGTCAGGATTAAAAATTTTGGGAAGATATTCCTTTGGCCATTTACGTATACCGGGGATTTTGGAATCATCCGTAGGCTGCACGCCCACAATCTGTACATTTGGATTCTGTTCCTTTAAATAGGTGGAAGTGCCCATGATAGTTCCCGTGGTCCCCATGCTGGATACAAAATGAGTGATCTCACCATTCGTATCTCTCCAGATTTCTGGTCCTGTAGTTTTGTAGTGGGCCTTCCAGTTATCATCATTGGAGAACTGGTTCAACATTTGGAACCCTTCTTTTTTGACTTTGTCCTCAGCATAGTCCCTGGCACCCTCAATACCTACATCGGCAGGGGTCAAGGTAACCTTAGCACCATAGGCTTTCATGGTCTGTACCCTTTCTTTTGTAGAGTTTTCGGGCATTACCAATTCAATATCAAGCCCAAAGATTCCTGCAATCATGGCCAAACCAATACCAGTGTTTCCGCTAGTGGCCTCGATCAATTTGGTTTCCTTGGTAAAATCACCACGTTCCAGCCCGCTTTTTATCATATTGTATGCTGGGCGGTCCTTTACACTACCACCAGGGTTGTTTCCCTCTAGCTTAAACAGGATTTTTACATTTGGATTGGTGTTCAAAACTTTGGATTCAACCAAAGGGGTGTTTCCGATAAGATCTAGTATGCTGTTAGACATTTGGGGTTGTCTTTATTTTAATTTCTGGTTTGTGATAAACAGTGGAGTTGGGGGGCACAGAGGACGTGATCCATGCATTACCTCCGATTACGGAGTTGGCACCTACAACGGTATCGCCTCCTAAAATAGTGGCATTGGCATAAATGGTCACATTGTTTTCTATGGTGGGATGCCGCTTTGTTTTCTGCAAGTTCTTGGCGACATACAGGGCACCTAAGGTCACCCCTTGATAAATTTTTACGTTGTCATGGATTACAGCGGTTTCACCGATAACTACACCGGTGGCATGATCAATAAAGAAGGACTTGCCAATTTTGGCCCCTGGGTTAATGTCCACACCGGTCTGTCTATGCGCGTATTCGGTCATCATCCGAGGAATTAAGGGCACACCCTCTTCATAGAGTTCATGCGCCAACCTATAAATGGCAATGGCGTAAAAACCAGGATAGGCCATATAAATTTCCTGCATGGAGAGGGATGCCGGATCACAATTCAATATGGCCTCTGCGTCTAAATTTAGATTCTCCAGAATCTGTGGCAGATGGGCCACATAATTGCCCCAAAGTTCTTCATTGGGCTTCTCCAAATCCCAACAAGCCATATCCATTAGCTGATTGAATTTATTCTCCAATAGCTCCAAGTTTACGGCAACTGGGGTGTTGGCATCAAATAGGGTATAAAAAAGAGTATCGGTAAAGTCCTCCGTTTCCTGCTTCAATCTAAAGTCAAGATAGGGCAGTTTTTTGTGCCTGTTAAGTTCGGCTATGATTTTTTCCTTGTCCATGCTGCGCTATATTGTCTTAAAATTATAGAAATCCTTACCATACCCACCCATAAAAGAGTAACTTTAGTTTAAAAATAACATATTATCGTTATATGGTGCGTGATATTACAATTTCCCAAGAAGTCTTTGATTTTTTGACAGAACTCCAAAACAACAACAATAGAGAGTGGTTCGAGGCCCATAAACCCACATTCAAGAACCACCAGGCCAAGGTCAAGTCCTTTTTTGAAGCCGTAAAGGACAACTTGAACCACCATGATGAGATTGAGAAGATGAAGATGTTCCGTATTTATCGCGATGTCCGTTTTTCCAATGATAAAACTCCATATAAAAGCCATTTAGCAGGATCCTTTTCTAGACTTGGCGCCCATTTACGGGGAGGATATTATATTCATTTAAAACCTGGAGGGTCATTGCTGGCCACCGGATTTTGGAACCCGAACAAGGATGATCTTTTTCGTATTCGAAAAGAACTGGAAATGGATGCCTCCGAATTCCGGAATGTCATCAATAAGAAAGAATTGAAAACCATTTGGGGAGAACTCAGCGGAGATGAAGTCAAAACCGCACCAAAAGGATTCGACAAAGAACACCCGGATAGTGATTTGATCAAGAAAAAACAGTTTGTTTTTGTGCGTAACCTTACGGACAAAGAGGTTTTATCACCTTCCTTTTTGGAAGAAGTGGACAGGTCCTACAGGGCCATACGGCCATATTTTGACCTGATGAGCGATATCCTTACTACGAACTTGAACGGAGAATCAATTCTGGAATAAGGCTTCTTCCTCCAACAGCTGTATTTGGTCCTTTAACCGTTCCACCACCATATTCATCATTCGCTTATTGAGAGCCGAAGAGTTGGTAATGTAATCGCGGTACTCTTCTACGGTGAATTGACCGATGATCATTCCTTTTAAAGAGTTTCTGAATTTGATGTCCTTTTGGATTGCCCTTTCTATATACTCCATCTTTTTCTCCAGAGAAAGTCCGTAAAAAGCTCCCTTATGCTTGTTGGCATAATTTTTAAAAGCCTCTACCAACAAATCATTTTGGAGTTTGATCACAGGACGAAGGGTCTTGTTCTGAAAATGCTCATCAAAACCCATTTGGTTGTTAAAATGTGACGCTGAAATTGTGGGACGAATGTCCAATCTACGGTCGGATTGTGAGTCCATGGCTGTGATTTTTACTAAAATTACAGAATGATGCACTGCACATTTTTAATTGTGACAATAGTTGTCAACTAGGTTATGAACAACTGTATCTATTGTAAGCTGGGTAAAACTTTAAAACAACTTGGATACCCAATACATTATAAGGCATATCAAACAGATTGAAAATTCGGTCAGAACCCAATATCTGAATAGTTTAGGTATTCTAGAAGGTCTGGGAAAATGTTTCAATACTGAATATAACGAAAAAACAGATAAAATGTATTAAATCGTTTTACGGACCAAAAGCCTTATTTTTATCTCAAATTGAATTCAAAATGAAATTCGGAAAAGTAGACCACCCAGAACATATTGATTTCACCATTCCATCCGACCACCCCGATACTCCCGTGGTGCTATCCAAAACCAAAACTGGTGCTGAGACCAAAATATATGTGGGCTGCGCAAAATGGAACCGGCAAGATCTGAAGAATTTTTATCCAAGGGGTACAAAGGATGAATTGGAATACTACTCGTCCCAATTTAATTGTATTGAGCTCAATGCTACGTTTTATCGCATCTTTCCGGCGGAACAATATGAAAAGTGGCGCGACAAAACACCTGATGGTTTTAAGTTTTTTCCAAAAATGACCAACGAAGTAAGCCATCTTCGTCGCATGAACGACAAAGTTTATGAAATCGCCGATAGGTATTTGGAAGTAACCTCTTTACTAGGCGACAAGCTAGGGACCATCTTTTTGCAGATGCACAACAATTTTGGTCCCAAAAATTGGGACAGGGTAGTGCGCTTTGTGGAATATTGGCCGAAGGAATTCCCCTTGGCCATGGAGTTTCGACATACGGATTGGTTCAATGATGATAAGGTGGCACAGGAGCTTTATCACCTACTTGAAGAGAACAATATCTCCAACGTTTTGGTAGATACCGCTGGCAGGAGGGACCTTATGCACATGCGATTGACCACGAATGAAGCCTTTATTAGATATGTTGGATCGAACCATAAATCGGATTATCCCCGTTTGGATGATTGGATAGAACGTTTAAATTCTTGGAAATCCATAGGGTTGGAGCATATTCATTTTTTTGTGCATCAAAATCTTGAACTTGAGTCTCCTTTGTTATCCGCTTATTTTATTGAGCAACTAAATGCCAAAATGAATTGTAATTTGCATATACCCAAGACTACTTTACCTGCCCAAAAAGGTTTATTCGATTAAAATGGCACAAATTGATCAAGTTTAAAATCTTGGGCATTCAAAATTATTTACTCAATATTTACCCTCTACGAAATATTTCAAATTCGTAATTCGCATAAATTAAAGGTTTTATCAAGAAAATCTTCAAAGGATTCCGCTAACTTTGTACTTGAATTATAAAAGTTTCAATTATGCGATTTCATTCACGAAAATGGGTAAAGCCAGAAGATTTGAATGCCAATGGAACTCTTTTTGGAGGCAAGGTCCTAGCTTGGATAGACGAGGAGGCTGCATTGTACAGCATCATACAGCTTGAAAACAAAAAAATCGTAACCAAATATATGTCCGAAATCAATTTTATGAGCACCGCCCACGAGGGGGACATCATAGAAATTGGTATCGAAGTCATAAAATTCGGGGTCACCTCAATTTCGCTCAATTGTGAAGTTAGAAACAAGATGACCCACGAAAGTATTGTTACCGTGGACAATATTATTATGGTAAACTTAGACGAGAACGGTAATCCGAAAGCTCATGGTAAAACGAAAATAGAATACGTTAAGGATCGACTTGCCAAAAAAGAAAAAGAAGAGCAGAAAGCAACTTCTTAGTTCATTGTTTTGGCGACCGCTTGAACTTCATCCAATACCCTTAATAGATTTTCGCCCCATAATTTGGCAATTTCTTCTTCGGTATAGCCTCTTTTTACGAGTTCCAAGGTTACGTTGAAGGTTTCGGATGCATCCGACCATCCTTCAATACCGCCTCCGCCATCAAAATCGGAGCTGATGCCCACGTGGTCAATACCTATCAATTTCACCATATAGTCGATATGGTCCACAAAATCGGATACGTTCACCGCAGGTGGCACGTTGGGGTCGGTTTCGGCCAATTCTTCGCCGATATTTCTGATTTTTCCGTAATTGGCAAAGAACTCTTCGCGCTGTTCATCGGTCAACGAACCAAACTGGGAGCGATCGTACCAAACAAGACCCAAGGAATCTGCCACTTTTTTGTACACCTCAGCCATGTAGGCGGAACGTGCTTCATGTTTCTCGGTATTCAAGTAAGAACTAAAAGCTACGGTTTGTACGACACCTCCGTTTTCCTTCATCAACATTAATTGTTCATCGTCAAGATTACGGCTATGGCCACAAAGTGCTCTTGCCGATGAGTGCGATGCGATTATCGGAGCTTTGGTAAGCTCGATCATTTGTTTCATCGCTTCTTTTGATGGGTGGGAAACATCGATCATCATTCCAACACGGTTCATTTCTGCAACCGCTTCTTTGCCAAGGTCGCTCAAACCATTATGAAGCCAAACACTATCTTGTTCGCCTGTATTGGAATCGCTCAATTGGCTATGGCCATTGTGCGCCAAGGACATATATCGGGCGCCACGCTTTTGGTATTCTTCAATTTTAGAAAGGTCTTCGCCAATTGGGTAGGCATTTTCCACACCGATCATGGCCACTTTTTTGCCTGCGGCCACAATTCTTCTCACATCATCAGAGGTCAGGGCCAACTCAATCTCGTCAGGAGCAATTTCCTCACAGAGCTTGTGGATAGCCTCGAATTTTGAGATTGCATTTTCAGATGCTTTGGCATAACCCTCTGTTGTTAAGGTATCTTGACCTGTGTACACAACTAACCATGCCACATCGAGACCTCCCTCTTTCATTTTGGGTATGTTTACCTGTGTGTCCAAATTCTGGGTGTAGTTGATACTGTCCGTAAAGTTTTGGACATTGATATCGTCATGCGTATCAATGGTAATCACGGAATCGTGAATCCGTTGCGCTTTCTCTTCCAAGGTTTCTTCGGTCTTTTCTTGTTTTTTCTCCCCGCAGGAAATCAATAAGGTAATACTAAGGAATAGATAAAAATATTTCATGGTTGGTTTTTTACACATACAAATAACGCAATTTGACAACAATATCCGAATGCTACGGAACAATAAATTGTAATCCCTCAGTTTAATCGACATTTTTAATGTGATTAATAACCATTAACGCAAAAAATTGGGAACACGCGAATTGTTAACGTATCTGGAGAAGCTTGAAATAGGTTTGAGTTCTTTTTCTTATGAAGAATTGGGAGTAGTTGAGGCTGGAGAACTTAAAAAGACTTTTGAAATGTTCAAGTTTGGACTTGAAAGCAAAGTTTTTGGGATTTCCGAAATGAAGCAGCTCGAAGACCTATATAGAAATGTAGGCATCCAAGGTTCTGATAGTAAATCATTTACTGCCCCGAATGACAGCGAAATTTTGATGCTTATAAAGTCCTTGGAGGATACAATTCTTTCTGAACCACAAAAAAGTATTGTGGAAGAGATTAAGAAAAGGATACAGAACATACAAGAGAAGCCTCAAGATCAGAATAAAAATAGAGAACGTATGTCGACCGATTTTGAATTTATTGAGAAGAGCCTTCAAGCTGGTTTTTCTTCCCAAAAGATTGATCTCCAACCCGTTTTGGAGGATTGCATGGGGCAAATTGAACTATTGGAAGAGTTGGTGCGCATGTTCAAACAAAACATTTTTGAGTTTGTCGGAAGTGCCAAAGTCAATCTAATGAACGAAAATTATACAGAGCTCGAGCTTTCCTGTCAAAAAATAATGCCTTCGTTGCGTATGATGAAGACATCAGGGCTTTTGGAAGTGACCCAACAAATTTCAAGGTTGTGCAAAACGGATAGGGATAAAAAGCACCTTGACTTTTTGTACGATCAATTTCTTCAAGAGTATCCACGCATTCAAGAGCAAATAGATTTTGAAATGGAAATATTCCGCGCAATCTAATACACAATCAAAATGGAAACCAACCAACTGCCCGAATACCTTCAAAGCATATTTTATCCTTTGTTCCAGCATACGGAAGACTTGGAGTGCCAATTAATGTTATTGGATGAAATGTTGAAGGTAGGGGATAGGAAAGAGATTCCCTTCCTTTCTGAACTGGAATCCCATCACAATCCGAAAATCAGTAACAAGGCTTTTGCCGTTAAAAACGAACTGCAGTCAAAATTGGGCGTGTTGTCCGATGCGGAACGAAGAAGGTTGCCCATGAACCTTTGTTTTATTTATGACGAGTTCAATATTAGGCCTAGCAAAATAGACAACGAACTTGATTTTGAAGTTGAACTCGACATTTTAAATATGAAATAAAAACATTTCACTTCATAATTTGATATGTTCACCACAATTTGTGAAAGCAACATAATGTTATGTGTGAAACTGCGTTATACCTAAAAACCCCCGAACCAAAACCAAAGATTACCATGTTATACGATACCTACGGAGAAGAGTACTTAGCCTTTTTACAAGAACTCAACGAAATTTTGACGGTAAACGAACTTGCCGAACTTGATTACCTATAGTTAGCCAACAACCCAAAACTTGTTACCATGAAAAACCCTAACAAAGAAAACGCCGCTTACTTGAATTTTATTCAAGATTTGAAAGACATGCTCACCGACTTTGATATTAGTCTTTTGAGCAAGCAATGATGTTTAAGTGTATATCATGGAAAAGGGGGTGTTTCAAAAAAACATCCCCTTTTTTATTTATTGACTGTCTTGACTTATCCAAGATAGGACTTCAAAATTTTACTTTTTGATGTATGCCTTAATTTTCGAATGGCCTTCTCCCGAATCTGACGTACACGTTCCCTGGTCAAATCGAAAGTGCTTCCAATTTCTTCCAAGGTCATGGATGGTTGGTCACCTATACCATAATATAAGCGTACCACATCGGCTTCTCTTGGCGATAATGTATCCAAAGCCCTGTTTATTTCTGTGTTCAAAGACTGATGCATCAGCCCTTTGTCAGGTTTTGGAGAATCTCCGGCATTAAGAACATCGTATAAATTGGAAGTTTCACCTTCCTTTAATGGCGCATCCATAGATACATGTCTACCTGTATTTTTCAATGATTGCTTCACCTCGGAAACCGTCATGTCCAATTCTTTGGCAATCTCCTCTGGGGACGGCGGACGTTCATGGGCTTGCTCTAGATAGGAAAATGTCTTTTTTATTTTATTTATGGACCCAATTTTGTTCAATGGCAAACGTACAACACGGGACTGCTCCGCCAAAGCTTGTAGAATGGACTGGCGAATCCACCAAACAGCATATGAAATAAATTTAAACCCGCGGGTTTCATCAAAACGTTTGGCTGCTTTTACCAATCCAACGTTTCCTTCGTTTATCAAATCTGGGAGCTTTAGCCCTTGGTTTTGGTACTGTTTTGCAACGGACACCACAAACCTTAGGTTTGCATTGGTCAATTTTTCCAAAGCAGCTTGGTCACCGGCCCTGATCTTCTGTGCTAGCTCAACTTCTTCCTGCGCGGTGATCAAATCGATTTTACTGATATCCTGCAAGTATTTGTCAAGTGATTTGGATTCCCGGTTCGTGACCTGTTTGATGATTTTTAGCTGCCTCATTCTTGTATCTGGTTTACTAGTGTTTTAAATTATCATTATACATTATAATATGCATTTTTCCAAGTCCAAAATGTTATTGTTATCAAAATGTTATGAGCAGATAAGCGATTCACAAAAAAAGGAGTGATATTTTAATTGTTAATACAATTTTGATAGAAAAGCCATGAAGGATTGGTCTCAAGCGCAAAAAACCCCTAATTTTGTAGGGTTTTTTATTTAACAATCCATAACGCATTCCCTTTGGAGGTAAACAAAAAAGTCAAGAAGAAAACATTATACGGTTATCAGGAAGAAGACCTGAACAAAATCTTCACCCAACTGGACGAGCTTCCGGAGGGTACCAACATTTTGTACCAACTACCAACAGGAGGCGGAAAAACAGTAGTATTTTCTGAGATCACCCGCAGGTTTATTGAGCAGACCGGAAAAAAGGTAATGGTACTTACACACCGGATAGAGCTTAGCAAACAAACTTCCAAAATGCTCAAGGGATTTGGCGTAGCCAACAAAGTCATCAACAGTGAGGTTAAAGAGCTTTATGATCAGGACGACTATATGTGCTTTGTTGCCATGGTGGAAACCTTGAACAACCGTTTACAGGAAGAAAAAGTCAAAATCAACAATATTGGCTTGGTCATTATCGATGAAGCCCACTACAATTCCTTTAGGAAACTCTTTAAATATTTTGATAAGTCCACCATTTTGGGCGTAACGGCAACCCCGTTGAGTTCCAACATCAAACTCCCTATGAAGGACAACTACAAGCATTTGATCATTGGGGAGTCCATACAATCGTTGATCGATAAAAATTTCTTGGCCAAGGCCAATCTTTACAATTACGATGTCAGCCTACGCACCTTAAAACTGGGCATTAATGGGGACTATACCGTAAAATCTTCCGATGAATTCTACAGTGCCCACAGTATGCTCGGTAAACTGCTCACAGCTTACGAAGAGATTGCCAAAGGCACAAAAACGTTGATTTTCAACAACGGTATCAACACGTCCCTCTACGTTTACGAGACCTTTAAAAAGGCGGGCTATAATGTTAGGCACTTGGACAATAAGAACACGGCCACAGAGCGAAAGGATATCCTCGAGTGGTTCGCGGAAACTCCCGATGCCATATTAACTTCTGTTAGTATTCTCACCACAGGTTTTGATGAACCTACGGTCGAGAGCATTATTTTGAACAGGGCCACAAGGTCGCTTACCCTGTATTTCCAAATGATCGGTAGAGGTTCTAGGGTTCTTCCGAACAAGAATGAGTTCAACGTAATCGATATGGGTAACAACATTGCCCGTTTTGGCCCATGGGATGCCCCGGTGGATTGGCAGGAAATTTTTCTTTTTCCTGACTTTTATTTGGAGAACATTAAAAATGATGAGGAAATCGAGCGTGATTTTGTTTATGAGATGCCAGATGAGCTCCGTGCCAAATTCAGTAACTCCGATAACATCACATTTGATGTAAAAGAGGAATACAAAAAGATTTTTGCGCAGGGCAAAAAATCAAAATTGGTCCTCGAAAAAAGTATTGAACAGCACGCTCAAATATGCGTTGAAAATAGTGAGGATGTATTCGATGCCCGTATTTTGGCCAAAGAGCTAAAAGATGAAATCCAGTACCGGGTCAAGCAATATTCCTATTGTATTATGAACAATACTAAAAACTATAAAGAGTGGTTGGAAGAGGATTATGAGCGTAAATTACGCTCCAGCATCTCTAAAATGTTCGCTGCCAAAATGTAAATCTGAATTTTTGGATTTGCACTTAGTGCTTTTACGCTTTACCTATGTATCTGTAATTTAACATGTCAAAAAAACTCCTTGTCATTGGGTCTGTATGGCCAGAGCCTAGCACTACTGCTGCGGGCTGCCGTATGCAACAATTATTGGGAGCATTTTTAAGATTTGGTTACAAAATCACCTTTGCGAGTACGGCAAGCAGAACAGAGTATAGTCTGGATTTGGAAAAAGTCGGAGTCGCCGAAGTCACCATTCAACTCAACCATTCCAGTTTTGATGATTTTATTAAAAAACTGTTGCCCACCATTGTCATTTTTGACCGCTTTATGGTCGAAGAGCAATTTGGATGGCGAGTTGCTGAATTTGCCCCAAAAGCGTTGCGTATTCTCAATACAGAAGATTTACATGCTTTACGAAAGGCTAGGAAAGAAGCTTCTAGAAAACAAAGCCCCTTTGTGACCGATCATTGGAAAAACCATCCAATGACCCTGCGGGAAATAGCCAGTATCTATCGTTGTGACCTTAGCCTAATAATTTCCACTTATGAAATGGAAATTTTACAAAAAGAACTTCATATTCCATCGGAGTTGCTCATGCATTTACCTTTCATGGTTGATGTTTCGACCATATCCAAAGAAAAGTTTATCCCTTTTGATGATAGAAAAGGCTTCATAAGCATTGGTAACGGCAAGCATGCACCAAATGTTGATGCCATTAAAGTTCTAAAGCAAGAGATATGGCCTAGCATACGAAAAGAATTGCCCGATGCAGAGATTCACATTTATGGCGCGTACTTACCTCAACAAGTGAGTCAAATGCACCATCCAAAATCAGGATTTTATGTGAAAGGATGGACCGAAAATGTGGATGTCGTACTCAATAGCGCAAAAGTTCTATTGGCACCCTTACAGTTTGGAGCCGGTATAAAGGGGAAACTAATGGATGCCATGCGAACCGGAACACCCAGCGTAACTACCACGGTAGGTGCGGAAGGTATGCACAAAGACCTTCCCTGGAACGGCGCGATCACTAATAACTGGAAAGCGTTCGCCCAAATTTCCGTAAAACTTCATCAAAGCAAAGGTTTGTGGGAGACAGCTCAAGAGCAAGGGCTTGAACTTCTTCAAACTATTTATAACAGAGCATTTTTACAAGACCGCCTGGAAGAGCGTGTGAACCAAATACGCAGAGCGTTGGAAACTCACCGTGAACAAAATTTCATTGGAAAGCTGCTACAACATCAAACCATGATGAGCACCAAGTATATGGCCAAATGGATTGAGGCAAAAAATAAAAGTTGTACCTAAACGGGTATTTGCTGGCTTAGACAGTGCAAAGTTCCGAACCCCCATATTAAATCAATGGCATTTATTGGAATTACTTCTCTATCCTTAAATACCTCTGACAAGATATTTAAAGCTTCGCGATCACGGCTATCATTAAAGGTTGGCACCAAAACAGCTTTGTTCAAAATCAAGAAATTTGCATAGCTGGCTGGTAATTCCAGACCATCGAATTCCAAACGATGGGGCATTGGCAGCTCGATAATCTTTGGTGATTTTTCATTTTCCAATTTTGACCGTTTCAAACGCTTCAAATTTTCTTGTAACGGAGCATAGTTGGATGCTTTGGGGTCATTTTCGACCACGGTGACAATAGTGTCTTCATTTACAAATCGTGCTAAATCATCAATGTGTCCGTGTGTATCATCTCCTTTGATGCCGTCTTTCAACCATATGGTATGGGTAACCCCAAAATACTCCTTAAAAATGGCCTCATAATCTTCTTTGGTAAAGCCTTTGTTTCTTACCTGAACCTTAGGGTCCAAAAGGCATTCTTCGGTAGTGATCAAGGTGCCCTTACCGTTCACATCGATGGCTCCGCCTTCCAAAACAATGGGCTTGCCTTTATACACTGCCCTTTCAACAGGAATATTTAAAAAATCCGAGACCTTTTTGGGCACGTGTTTATCCAGTTTGTAATTGGTATATTTTGCCCAACCATTAAAGTTAAAGTTGATGGCTTTCCGTTTCTTTCCATTTTTGACGATGATGGGGCCAGAATCCCTCATCCAACTCCGGTTGGTCTTGTGCACGATAAAGGAAACTTTCTCCATGTTAACGTGCGCCGTGCTCAACATACCATGCACTTTATCCCGAAGTTTTTCTGATGATACTACAAGAATCATCTTTTCAAATTGCGAAACTTTTTTGATAAATTCCACAAAGGCCCATTGAATAGCTCCGTACTTACCTGGCCAATCGTTACCATTATGAGGGAAACAAAGCAAAATACCCTCTTGCTTTTCCCATTCTGCGGGAAATACCCAATTTTCCTTCTCCATATTAGTCGATGGCGCGTTTGGTAATGGAACCGTACATATCTATACGCCTGTCCCTAAGGAACGGCCAATTTTGCCTTACATTTTCCTGAAGGTCCAGATCTACTTCGGCCATTAATATTTCTTCCTGATCATTGGATGCTTGCGCCAAAATCTCTCCCTGTGGTCCACAGATAAATGAAGACCCCCAAAACTCGATGCCATTAGTGTCTGGAAGATATTTTTCAAGCCCGATTCGGTTGGCGGCGGCCACATAGACCCCATTCGCAACGGCATGCCCTTTCATTACGTTCATCCAAGCACCGTGCTGTTTTTCACCAAATTCCTCTTTTTCCTGGGGATGCCAACCAATGGCAGTAGGGTAAAAGAGTACTTCCGCTCCTTGCAAAGCCGTTAACCTTGCTGCCTCCGGATACCACTGGTCCCAACAGATCAAGGTGCCGATATTTCCTTTTTTGGTAGGAATGTTCTTGAACCCGAGATCTCCTGGAGTAAAATAGAATTTTTCATAGAAATGTGGGTCGTCCGGAATATGCATTTTACGATATAATCCGGCCTCTGTTCCATCCGTATCAATTATGTACGCACTATTATGGTACACCCCGGCCATTCGCTTTTCAAAAAACGGAACAATTATGACCACGCCGATTTCTTTTGCCAACGCACTGAACGCCTTGAAAGAAGTGCCATAAAGTGGTTCCGCTAACGCAAAGTTCTCCGTGTCCTCGCTCTGGCAAAAATAATGGCTGCTGTACAGCTCGGGCAACAAAATGACCTCGGCCCCTTTACTCGCTGCCTTTTTTACCCACTCGGTACATTTGACCAAATTGTTCTCCGGAGTATTGTTCAGGTTTAATTGTATTACTGATATGATGTACTTTTTCTTTGCCATGCTCTTCTGAAAAATTCTATTATGTTCCAGTAAAGATACTTGTAATGTTATAAAAATGGGTCATTTTTTATCGTACGGAATATAATTTTCCCACTCCCAAGGGGTATAAGTATCCATCAAAACAACCTCTAGTAATTCCTTGAAGATACTGTTCCCGTTCTCAAAATTGGTCATAATCATTATTCCTTTTCCAGTTTCTGGAAATAAAACGGAATGGTGTACAAATCCACTGCCATGACCTTCCTTAAAAACTGCTTTGCCATAAGGTGTTTCAAAATAGCCCCAACCCAATCCATAACCTAGGTTGATATCATCATATTTATCCGTGATTTTGCCTTCACCCTCATAAAATTGTTTTTCTGTTCTGATACGAATATGTGGAGTGAAAATTTCTTCGTAGGATTCCTTACTGATCAATTCTTGGTTGAGCACAGCGGTGAGAAATTTGGTGTAATCCTTGGAAGTCGTCTCCAGAGTACCTCCACCACGGGGTTCATTGTCCTTGTCCTTTTTAAGTGCTTTCGCATCTTCATCGTGGCCCAATGCAAAATCCTTGTCAAATCTGGTTTTCCACTCGTAGGCGGAATTTTTCATGCCCAGAGGCTCAAATATATTTTCCTGGGCCAACTGCTCCAGACCTTTTCCTGTTAATTTTTCCAGTACTACTTGTAAATAAATAAAGCCTTCACCACTGTAACCAAACTTGGTACCCGGTTCCCAATGCGTTCGTAATTTATAATCCTCTTCGAACCATCTGTAATTTTTAAACCCAGTAGTGTGGGCCAGGCACATTCTAGCTGTTATTTTAGTGTAGAGCGAATCTTCCTTTAAGCTGGAAAAATCATCGTGCCAACTTGTTTGGGGTTCGTAGTCATATATTTTTTGTGGCAAGTAAGATTCAAGTGGCGTATCCAGATCAATAATACCCTGCTCCACCAGCTTCATCACCAAAACACCAAATACAGCTTTACTAAAGGAAGCCCCATAAATGTTGGTGGAATCGGTCAATGGAATACGGTTTGGATAATCTTTATAGCCAAAAACTTTTTGATAGACGGGTTGGTTATCGTTAAAAACTGATATGGCAGTACCATATATTTTGGCATCATCCATCAATTGGTGGATTTTGGCGGTTACAGAGTCCTTGGTTACCACAGAACCGTCCAAACGTTCGATGGTTTCTTGCTTTTGAACAGCACAACTGCCCAGTAGCGTCATACCTATCAAAGCCATCAAAACAAATGTTCTGCTTTTCTTCAATCTGATAAATGGAATGGAGAACGGATAATAACATTTATTTTTTTGTACTACATACACGATGTTGAACAACATTATTCCAATGCAAATCGGTACCACTGAAATAAAAATGAAAAAACCCCACTTTTCAATAGTCAGCAAGCTTACAAAGGACAAAATGGCCAGAATCAGTACTGTAATCTGAAAATTAATGACCTTGATGCCATGTTCATTGTACACAGGATTATCTTCCCGCTTGTGAATCCACAGAAAAAGTGGAATCAGTACATTTAATAGTGGTAAGATTAACCCGGCCAAAGGTGTTGCATGGATCAAGAGTAACCATTTCTTTTTTACGGTTTCTTCTTTTGGATCATCCAAAGCAACAAGCTCATCCACTTCAATATCCAGCGCAATGGCCAAAAGTTTGATGGTATTTAGATGAGGGGAGACCTCTTCCTTTTCTATTCGTTGAATGGTTCGGACGGTTACATTGGTTCTGTCTGCTAGTTCTTCTTGCGAGTAACCTTTAATTTTTCTTTGATATTTTAATCGTTCCCCAATTGATGAATTGTTCATGATATATGATTTTTAGTTCGGGAACAAAGTTATCGGAGCGTACATGACAGCGCCACGACATTTAGATGTCACCTTAGTGTCATACCCTATAAAAACAGTACCTCTTGAGCATTATTTTGAATACAGTTGAGTTTTGTAGATGAATTACCTGAAAGACTAAAATTACCCAACAAATGAATCATTAAAGCATTTTAAGCAAAAAAAACTCCATCTAAGTTAATAGATGGAGTTTCTCATTTCCTTTTTCAATTTTTTTTTACAGTTCTATTAGAACATAAATCCAAGACCTGCGGACCATACGGAGTTATGTACGTCCACATCCTCGATCATCTCGGAAAAACCATAAGAGTATCTTCCCTGAATAAAGAATCCTGATGGGAATTTATATTCTACACCAGCTGTTCCCTGAAAATCAAAGCTGTTGATGGAATCCGAATCAAAATCACCAGAATCCTCTCCTGGATCAAAATCAAGCTCTTCGTTCACTTTAAAACCAAACTGTGGTCCACCATGAATGTTAAGTCCATCAGCAATGTAAAACTTTAAAAGTACAGGAACCTGTATATAGTCAACCTGAAATTGTGCATCTGGTGTATCCGGTTCATCGGTAATATCAAAACCTTGTGCTGAGTAGAACACCTCTGGCTGCAATGACACATGGTCGGACAATGGCGCTTCGGCCAACAAACCTAAGTAAAATGATGTTCTTGAGTCTGGACTATCAAAATCATCACCTGCAACGGTAGCAAAATTGGCACCACCACGTACTCCTAGCTGTACATTGTTCGTATTCTGGGCGAAAGAGGTAAATCCTATAAACAGGACACCTAATAAAATCAAATTCTTTTTCATGATAAAAATATTTTGGGGTTTCTAATCCATCACGAAAGTAGAATGCGAGTTGTTTTTGAATTAATTCATACCAAGAAATTATTGACGCTAAAGGTCAGGCAACTAATTTTTAACTCAAGAAATACGGTATAAATACAACAGGAGTTTGCACAATAGGGTCAGGTCTAGGTTTTTCAGGAGAAACTAGCTACTGCACAATACTGTTCAGTTTTTGTACTTCGGCATTAAAATTCTTAAGGGTAGTGGCCAATACCCCAATTTGTTCCTGTGCTTCTTTCCATTCCTTCTGTTCGATGGCCTCGCGCACGCCTGGAAGTGTTTTTACCCCATATCCTGTGTAAAATCCAGGGGCATAGATCTGGTGCTTGAACCAGTCCCTACGGGGCAGACCCTTGTCCTGCAGCAATACCTGCTCCAAGCCCATCAACTTTTCGTTCAGTTGAGCCTTTTTGGCGCTGGACAAAGCAAGTACATCGGCCTTGGAAAAGGTCTCGATACTTTTTTCTAGTTCGGCAACCACATTTTGTATGGGCGAGAAGTCCAAATAGGGTACTTCTTCCTTCATTTTTGCGGGTGCTACTGGTTTTTTGGGGTCCATGGTCAGTTGGTAGGCATCTGATGCGACCAGTTTGTTGTGTTTTTCCACTTCGGCACGCATGCCCTCCAAGGTTTTCATCACTTCGCCCAAATAGCCTTCGATGGTGCTGTGCCATTGGGTGAGTTCAAACGGCAACACCTCGGCATTTGCCAAACGCAACGAAATACGCCCCGCTGTGTTGGCCAAGGCCACACCGTAGTCAAAACCAGGATCTTTAAAACGGGTGTAGTGGGTATAGGTATCGTAAATGGTGTGGTATTCCCCACCAGAACCTTCACCGCCGAAGCCCAGGTTCAAAGAGGGGATGCCCGTATGCTGTATAAACGGGGTGTAATCGGACCCAGAGCCCAAAGCGGAAAGTTTAAAGGAGTTGTCGCCACCGCGCATAACATTGGCAGCCTTGCGACGCTCCGCTACGGACACGCCTTTTTGTGGGTCGGTCACCGCATGGGCCACTTGGCTTACCATGGCCTGTAGGGAATGTGATCCTCCAGCACCCAAATAACCGCGGCTATTGCCATCTGTATTGATGTAGGCCACGGCCTTTTCTTTTAATTCGGGAATATGGTCCTCCACCCATTCGGTGGACCCGATCAGTCCAGGTTCTTCGGCATCCCAGGCACAGTAGACCAGTGTACGTTTTGGTTTATTGCCTGCCTTGGCCAATTGGGCCACTACGCGGGCCTCTTCCATTAAAGCGACCATACCACTGATGGGGTCACTGGCACCATGTACCCAGGCATCATGGTGGTTGCCACGGATCACCCACTCGTCTGGGAACTCGTCACCTTCCAAAGTGGCGATCAGGTTATGGGCTGGCTTCAATTGCCAATCGAACTCTAATTTTAAGTGCACCTTGGCGGGTCCAGGCCCAATATGATAGGTAATGGGCAAAGCGCCTCTCCAAGAAGCGGGGGCCACAGGGCCTTCCAATGCTTCCAAAAGCGGTTGTGCATCCTGGTAGGAAATGGGCAATACGGGAATCTTGGTAATGGTGGGCGCCTCTTCGCGGTCCAAACGCTTGGCATCCTTGGTGGCGGCATAACCAGGGGTCAACACATCACCAGGGTACAACGGCATATCCATTACGGAACCTCGCTGTACGCCTGTTTTGTTCTTAAATGCGCCTTTCGGATAAACATCCCCTTGGGCGTAGCCATCATCCTCGGGATCGGAATAAATGATACAGCCAATCGCACCTTTTTCGGCGGCAAGTTTAGGCTTGATCCCTCGCCAAGAACCGTAGTATTTCGCGATCACGATCTTTCCTTTTACATCGATACCCAGTTTTTCGAGCTCTTCGTAGTCGCTGGGGATTCCGTAGTTCACAAAGACAAGTTCAGCCTCTACATCGCCATCGGTGGAGAAGGCATTGTAGCTGGGCAGTAATTTGTCGCCCTGCGCGGTGTATGGGTCGCCCTCCACGGGAATGGCTTCCAGAGATGCTGTGTAGGTGGTGGGTGCCGTTAATTCCAGCAAACGAACCTTGGGATAGGGAAACAGCACGTGGTAGGTATCTATCTTGGTTTTGTAGCCCCAAGATTTAAACTGTTTTTCCATCCATTTTACGTTCTCTTCGCCATATTCGGTGCCTACCCAGTGGGGTTCGGCGGCCATGCGCTTCATCCATTGGTCGAGGTTGTCGGCGGAAAGTTGTTTTTCGTATTTGGCTTCGAGCTCTTTTTGTGCCTCCGAAGCTGATTCACTGAACCCAATGATTTTGTCCTGGGCCGAGACGCTGATTACTCCAAAAAGTAGGAGTAGGGAAAGTAATTTATTTTTCATTGTTTTGAATTAGCACTTAAATTTAAGGGATTGTTTAAAGGTAATGAAGCAAAAAGGAGAGAAGTGATGCCAAATTTTCAAAGAATTTGCATTTCCTTTGAAAGGAACCCTCAAAAATAAATATCATGAACCCAAAAGTTGATTTCTTTTTTGAAAAGCCATCCCAATGGCAAAATGCATTCAGGGAATTACGAAGAATTGCGCTCGACACGGGTTTGACCGAAGAGCTTAAATGGGGCAAGCCCTGCTATACCTTGAATGACAACAATATTTTTTTGATTCATGGCTTTAAGGAATATTGCGCTTTGTTGTTTCATAAAGGCGTTTTGTTGAAGGATACAGAACATATTTTAGTGCAACAGACCGAGAATGTGCAGTCCGCACGCCAGATTAGATTTACTGATGTTGAAGAAATTATAGAACAAGAAAAAATTCTAAAAGCTTATATCTATGAAGCTATTGAAGTGGAAAAAGCAGGTTTGGAAGTAAAGCTAAAAAAGACTTCCGAGTTTGATATGCCCGAAGAGCTTCAGAAGAAAATGGATTCGGATACAGAGTTCAAATCAGCATTTGAGGCATTGACGCCGGGTCGACAACGCGGGTATATGCTCCATATTTCCCAAGCCAAACAATCCAAGACCAGAATAACCAGAATTGAAAAATCCATCCCCAAAATTTTTGAAGGGAAAGGACATAACGAACAGTAGTTTTTAAATAAATCCTTGTAGCAATGCGTAGAATTGTTCCCAACATCCATTCCAATGACCTCGAAGCAAGCAAATTGTTTTATATGGATTTCCTAGGGATGGAATTGGTGATGGATATTGGATGGGTCATAACATTTGCCTCGAAAGAAAATCCAACGGCGCAAATCAATATCTTTAAGAATGATAAGCCCATAGTTGACGCATCCTTTATATCCATCGAGGTGTCCAACGTGGACCAATTGTACAAGCAGGCCCAAGAAAATAAGTTCAGTATAGTTTACGAATTAAGGAACGAGAGTTGGGGTGTACGCCGATTCTTTGTAAAAGACCCCAATGGGGCCACAATTAATCTTTTGTCACACCTATGAATCCCGAAATTGACTCGTATTTGCAGGAAGGATGCGGTAGATGTTCGCTGGTCGGCACCCCTGATTGCAAGGTACATAACTGGCAAGGGGAACTCAGGTACCTTAGAAAATTGGTCTTGGACTGTGGGTTGACAGAAGAATTGAAATGGAAAGTGCCCTGCTATACCCATAACGGCCATACCATACTTATGGTCGTGGCCTTTAAAGAAAGTGCGACGCTGAGTTTTTTTAAGGGAGCACTTTTAAAAGATGAACATGGGATTTTGGAAAAGCCTGGAAAGAATTCCCAAGCAGGGCGAGTGGTGCGGTTCACTCAAGTGGAAGAAATCGCTGCACTTGAAGATGTGTTGAAGGCCTATATTTTTGAGGCCATTGAAGCCGATGAAAAGGGTCTGAAGGTGAACTTTAAAAATATTTCGGAATATGATGTTCCCGAAGAGTTTCAAGAACGTTTGGATACCGATACCGATTTGAAAGAAGCGTTCGAAGCATTGACTCCAGGCAGACAAAAAGGCTATCTGCTCTATTTTGCAGGGGCGAAACAGTCAAAGACCCGCGCATCGCGTGTGGAGAAGTATATTCCCAAGATATTGAAAGGACTCGGTTTTCATGACTGACGAACAATGTCAATGATCAATTAACAATCAACCAATAACCAAAAACCAACCCATATGTCACAACGTAGAAAATTTCTGAAGCAGGGAGCAGCGGCCATGATGTCGTTACCGTTGATCTCTTTTGACCCCCAAAAAGATTGGTCAATCTCATCTCTAAAAACCAATGCACCCAAAGATGAGGCGTATTGGGAAATGGTACGCAAACAGTTTCCCTTAAAAGAAGGCCAGACCTACTTTAACAACGGCACCATGGGACCGACCCCAGGCTATGTACTCGACAAAATGTTCGACCACATGATGCACTGGAACGTAGAAGCGGCTACGGTGGACTATAAAAATGGTTCGGGACCCGAATTGTTGACGGGCTACTTTCCCTACGAAGACCTGCGCACCAAATTGGGAAAGATCATCAACTGTGATTTTAAGGAAATCTCCCTGACCCAAAACGCTACGTTCGGTATGAACTACGTGGGGATGGGCCTCAATTTACAGGAAGGCGACGAACTGCTCAATACCAATCAGGAACACGGGGGCGGATTCGGAGCCTGGCAATTGTTGGCCAAACGTAAAGGCTGTGTGTACAAACAGGCCACCATGCCCGAACTTGCGAACGACCCCCAAGAAATCGTGGATGCCATTTTTAAGGAAGTCACACCCAAGACCAAAGTAATAGCCGTACCACATATAATTTCAGGCTTCGGAACCGTAATGCCTGTGAAGGAAATCTGTGCGGAAGCGAAAAAACGTGGCATTTTCACCGTTTTGGATGGTGCTCAATGCGTGGGGCAGATACCCGTGGATGTTAAGGACATCGGTTGCGATGCGTATTACTCCAGCCTGCACAAATGGTTGTTAGCTCCTTCGGGCAGTGGATTGCTCTATATCAATAAAGATGTAGTGGGCGATATTTGGACCACCATTGCCAGCTATAATTGGGACAATCAAGAGGATCATGGTTTCCGTTTGATGCAGAACGGAACGGGAAATGCAGGACTAATGGCGGGGTATGATGCCGCTGTGGATTTCTTCAACACCATAGGTCATGATGTATGGTTGGCCCGTGTAAAGGAACTTGGTAAATATCTCAGGGATGGCCTTAAGGAAATGAAACACGTCACGTTTTATTCATCTACCAACGAGGATATGGCGGCAGGTATCACCACCTACGGGGTTACAGGCATGAGCGGTCCTGACCTGCAAAAATATATGTGGGATAAGGAACGTTTACAGCCCCGTTCGGTAGGCAACGAAATGATACGGCATTCCGTTCATATTTATAACTCCAAGGGAGAAATCGATAGGGCTTTGCAGTTGGTTGCGGGGTTGGGGTAGTTTACAAAGTAAGCACCATAATTGATTCATTATTGGTATCTTTCCACTAACCATTAACGAAACATTTCTTTTTTTGAAAAGCAAACTCAATATTTGGCTCTTGGTCAGCTTTCTTATTGCTGGTATTTTAACGCTTTGGCTTTACCTTAAGTTCACCCAGCATGTTGGTGATATTTCCTTTGATGGTACTGTTGATTCTTCAGATTTTGAACTTTGTGGCGATTATAGAGTATTACAGTATTATCAAGTTGACACGTATTTTCAGGGAGGTAAAAAAGCCATAAAAAAGGAACTGTTACCCAATGTAAATACTAGTGGCCTACCTACAAATGGTTTGTTGACCATTCGATTTGTGGTCAATTGCCAAGGGAAAACCGGATATTTTCGAGCCCATATGATTGATTCAAATTTGAGTAGGGTTGAAGTGTCGAAACAAGCTTTGGAACGCTTTGGAACCTTAATTGCCGAGCTAAATGGCTGGATGCCGGGTAAAATACAGGATGATCCGATGGATAGTTATGCTCAGATTGTATTTAAGATCGAGAATGGTACAATCACCGATATTTTTTAGGATATGAAAGTGTTTCTAAAAACCATAAAAATAATACTTGCCTCCATCTTCACTTTTTATATTGTATTGGTGACCTATGAATTAGTGTTTAAGTCCAAAGAAAAACGTTTTAACATTGCTGGAAACATGCAGGGTTATGAATTATCTCAGGTGATGTTCGACATCCTGAATTGGCAACACCCAGAGTATGCCTCGGCATATTTTGAACGTTCTGTAGCCTTTAATAAAAGAGGGGATTATGCCACGGGATTTCGTTATTTGAATCAAGCGGTTGAACTTAACCCTTTGGAGCATTTGGGCTATCGCGGATATATGAAACTTCGTTTTCTCAGGGATTATAAAGCTGCCCTAACGGATTTTGACCGATTGGATACGATGACCCCAGAGGTAGTGGATGCCCCATGGGGCGAGGACATTGACTTTTTACGTGGGGAATGCTATTATGGATTGGGAGAATATCAACGGGCATTGCAATATTTTGAACAGAGTGTGGTAAACCAAGGTGCCGATTGGGTAGATGTGCAGGCATTTGTGTATCAAGGTCTTTGCCATTATCAATTGGAAAATTATGAACACGCCATTCTGGCATATAAAAAAGGGCTGGCGGAATACGATACGACCTGTGAAGCTTATTTCGGCTTGGCCGAGACCTATTTAAAAGTAGGTGATACCATCAACGCAAAACATAATTTGAAAAAAGCCCAAGAATCGCTGAAGTACAAAAGAAACGACCCCTATAAGGAGTTTTTAAACGAAATCTATGAGGAGGACTTAGTCGAGTTGTCCAATAAAATGCTTGGTAAACTTTAAAAAATTACTGCCTGATTTTCTGGGGTTTTTCAATGGTATTTTATGATTTTTTTAAAACATTCCAGTAGCAATGGTGCTTCTTATTTGGCTACCTTGTTGCAAATTAACCAACCCTATGAAATACTCAATAACAATGGCCCTCGCGGGCATGCTGTTGCTATCTTGTCAACAGGAAAAAAAGCAAGAAAAAGAACCGTCCAAAATTGCGTTTACAGGAATCACGGAGTCCATAAAACCGGGCGACAATTTTTTCGACCATGTGAACAAAACATGGTACGATACCATCCAAATTGCCGATGATCAGGTCGGTGTAGGCTCCTATAGTTTCTTAAACATACCACAGCGCCAATTGCTGCAGAATATTTTGGAGGAAGTTTCATCCTCCGAGCACGAAAAAGGTACCGTGGAACAAAAAGTGGGGGATTTCTTTGCATCAGGGATGGACACGGCCACCCTTAACCAACGTGGATTTGAACCCATAAAGCCTATTTTGGAAGAAATCGATGCAATTACCACCAAAAAGGAGTTGGTCGATTTTGTCACTGAACAAATTTCCAAGGGAAATAATTCCATCATGGGACTGCGTGTGGCACCCGATAACAAAAACAGTCAAATCAATATTTTACATGCTGGCCAATCAGGTTTGGGGCTGCCGGACAGGGATTATTATTTTAAGACAGATGAATCAACAGTTGGCATTCAGGAAGCTTACAAAACTTATTTGGCAACCTTATTCGATTTAACGGATATTGAAGATGGTGCCGAAAAAGCAGAAACAGTGTACGAAATAGAAAAACAACTGGCAGAATCGCATAAGACCCGTATCGAAAGAAGAGACCCACAGGCCAACTATCATAAATTGGCGGTTTCTTATATTACAGCATCAAACCCTAATATTGATTGGGCATCTATGCTTACAAAATTGGAATTAGAGGCAGATTCCATCAATGTGAGACAGCCCGCGTATTATGATAAGCTGGACAATTTGCTTGGAAGCCTTTCTGTGAATGATTGGAAAACCTACCTAAAGGCGCATACCTTGGAAAATTATTCCAGATTTTTGAGCGTGCCGTTCGAAGATGCCCTCTTTGAATATAACAAGGTCTTGTTGGGGCAGTCCGAACAACAACCAAGGGCACAGATCATGGCCCAACAGGTTGATAGGAATCTAGGCTTTGCCTTGGGACAATTGTACGTGAAACGATATTTTGATGAAGCCGCGAAGCAACGGGTATTGGATTTGGTAAATAATCTTCAAAAAGCCTTTGAAAACAGAATGTCCGAACTGGACTGGATGAGCGATAGCACCAAAACAAAGGCCAAGGAAAAATTGTATGCCATCACCAAGAAAATTGGATATCCAGATGTTTGGAGGGAATATGATGTTGAAATTGCAAGAGACCAATACTTTGAAAATGTGGTTGCCCTACAGGAAAACAATTACCAGTATAACGTCCAATACCTTAACAAGCCACCCAATAAAGATGCTTGGGGCACAACGCCATCAACCGTAACCGCGTATTACAATGCTTCTTTAAATGAGATTGTTTTCCCTGCTGGGATTCTACAGTTCCCTTATTTTGACATGGCCGCTGATGACGCCGTTAATTATGGCGGTATCGGAATGGTAATCGGTCATGAACTTACCCATGCGTTCGATGATAATGGTTCGCAATACGATGGCGAAGGAAACCTGAAAAACTGGTGGACCAAATCAGATTTGGAAAAATTTAAGGGCAAGACCCAACAATTGATTGATAGATACAGCTCTTTCACCGTATTGGACACAGTGCACCTTAAGGGCGCCATGACCATTGGTGAAAACACAGCCGACAATGGAGGAATCGCAATTGCTTACGATGCCTTTAAAATGACGGAGCAAGGGCAGGATACCGTAAAAATTGGAGGGTATACACCCGATCAGCGATTCTTTTTGTCCATTGCCCGTATTTGGCGCGTAAAAGTACGTGATGAGTTTATGAGGAACTATGTGAATACCAATTCGCACTCTCCTGCAATTTGGAGGGTAAACGGTCCTTTGATGAATTTTACTCCGTTCTACGAGGCTTTTGATGTAAAGGAGGGAGAAGAAAACTATAAACCAGAAGAGGAAAGAATAAAGATCTGGTAAGAAATCATATCTTGATTAAAACATTAAAGCGCACCATTGGGTGCGCTTTTTTATTCAGGTATAGTATGCATCTAGATGGATACATCGGTATTTCATCTGAAAAATACAGTGTCTCGCGACTAACCAATCCATATTTCAAAGAAAAATCCTACTTTTAGAACGCACATTAAATTAAAATCAACCTTAACCCTGACCATGAACCCCTTCAGAAGATTCTTTCTGTACGACAATCTTGCCCTGCTATTCAAGTTGCATGTTAGGTTAAGTAACCTTCCTTTATCATGAAACAAACTTTCTATTTACTATTGTTGATCATTTTTATGGTTTCCTGTTCAGAGAGTGAAGGCCCTATCGGCCCCGATGGACCGGAAGAGCCACAAGCAGTGGAACAAGGAGGACAATCCTTTAGTATTTTCAATAAAGAAATAACGGCCAAAACTGCTTCCAGTGTGGGAAAGGTATACGTACCGGTATATGCCTTTATAAGCATTGAAACCGACAATGGTGTTCAAGTACTCGATTTTGAAAAGCTAGATGTTCTTGCCCTAGGAGATGGTTATGTGACCGAAGAAGTTATGTTGGACCCCGGCACTTATAACCTTACAGAGTTTGTCCTGGTGGATTCTGATGACGTAGTGGTTGCTTTGGTTCCCACTGCGACCTCTGCCTTATCTCGGTTCTCGGGAACATCGTTGCCCTATAGTTTTAAGGTTCAGTCAGCGGATTCCGAAACCACAACTGTTGAAAATATTGGGGCGGATGGTTACTCATTTGTCGAATTTGGTTACGATGAAGCGGGACTGCCCTTTCCTGATTCCGAAGACTTTTTTACAATGACTGTTGATGATTCAGCGGTTCTTACCTCCAAAACAATTGTTTTAAAGTCATTGACCGGTTCAAAATATACCATTGATTGGGGCGATGGAACCATTGAAGAGTATGTGTCTACCTTAAGTACAATTAATATTGAGAATGAGCTAGTTCATCGATATCAGGAGAACGGCATTTATGAAATAAAAGTAACTGGAGCTGTTGAGGTCATAGAATATTTAAGTTTTAACAACAGTGATCAAGAACAAAACTTTGAAAGCAATATCACATCCGCAGAAATCGACAAACTGATTTTGCTGAAAACATGCGAATTTTATGCAGGAGCACTGACATCATTGGACACTTCCAATAATATTGCGCTGGAAAAATTGAGCGTTGGTTATAATCAGATAACAAATTTGAATCTTTCGAATAATGTGAATTTAAAAACGCTTTGGGCGAGACATAACCAGTTGACCCAAATAGATGTCACTGAAAATATTGAGTTAGAGTATTTATCTATATACGGAAATCAAATTTCAATGCTTGATGTTTCCAATAATTCAAAGTTAAAAATACTAGAGGCAGAACTGAATAATTTAACCAGTGTGGATCTTACCAATAATCCAGTTCTGAAGCGAATTGATTTAAGTGATAATTCTATTTCAAATATTGATGTTTCCCAAAATTTAAAATTGCAGGAAATCAGTGTGGGGGCAAATAACCTTACAGAAATAGACCTTTCTGAAAATGTCATTTTGGAACGTATAGATTTATATGAAAATCAAATAAGCACGATAGACCTTTCTGCAAACCTAAACCTAAGGGCTTTATATATAGCCGATAATTTGTTGGACAATATAGATCTAAGCGCACTTAGTCGTTTTGAAAGATTGTCCATTCGCAACAATAATTTAACTGATTTGGATTTATCCAACAATCCCTTGGTGTCCCATCTTTACATAGGTGGCAACCAATTTACCGGTGAGAAATTGGATGAAATAATTTCAGGTGTTTATAATCATGTAATCCTAAATGCAACCAATAGTGGGTATATAGATTATCAATACAACCCAGGCACCGATTTGATTGATCAAACCACCATTGCTAAAATCAATGAATTAGCACTGGATTATGATTGGACATTCAACAACGATAATTTTTAAACGCAGTAAGTAATTTGACAATAAAAAAGGCGCACCCATCGGTGCGCCTTTCATTTTTAAATTTAGGGTATTTTATTTTTTCATTCCTGGAATTCCTTCTGGTTTTTTGGTTTGCCAATGGAACGTCTCTGCCTCTTTTTTAACAGGAGCCACCTCATCTAACGTATCGGCATCGTATACCTTACCGTTTTTGATAACGTGGGTAATTGTGTTGGTATTTCGAATATCTTCCAACGGATTTTTATCCAAGATCAAAATATCCGCCAATTTACCTTCCTCTATACTTCCCAAATCACCGTCCAAACCAAGGGATTCTGCACCCAAAATAGTGGCAACTTTCAGTGCATCCATATTTTTCATGCCGCCACTGGCCACGGACCAGAGTTCCCAATGGTAACCCAACCCCTGTAACTGACCGTGGCTTCCAATGCCTCCGAGACCATCAGCTTCGACAAGATCTTTCATAAACTCGGCATGTTTTTGGAACACATGCTCCTCTGGCATAAACCAAGCACCCCTTCTTCGCGACTTCTCTGCCAACTCTTCATAGGGAGTAAAGTATTGTAGCTTTTTGTCATGGTACACGTCTTCGGTGGCATAATAATAGTTCTCCGCCCATGGTCCGCCGTAGGATACCAAAAGGGTAGGGGTGACCGCCATTTTGGATTCTGCAACGGATTGTACAACGTCATCATAAATTGGATAAATCGGGAACGAATGCTCATGTCCGGGATATCCATCTAACAATTGGGTCATGTTCAATTTAAAATCCAATCCACCTTCGGTGGTGGGCATCAATTTCAGTTCCTTGGCCGCCATAATGATCCATTGGCGCATCTGTCTGTTCCCCACCAAATACATTTTTATGCTTTTGGTATCATAGTACTCGCTGTATTGCTTCAGCACTTCCTTGGCATGTTCCAACGATTTGATTTTGTACGACCAATAGCCTACACCAGGCCCAGTGCTATACACACGGGGTCCGTGCATCATCCCCGCATCCACCATATCGGAATAGGTCAACACATCGGTAGTAGCTGTCTGCGGGTCTCTGGTTGTGGTAACACCATAGGCCAAATTGGCGGAATATATCCAAATCTGATTCTTATGGATACCCCAGTTGGGCCACATGTGTGCGTGGGTGTCCACAAAACCGGGGGTGACCGTCTTGCCTGTTGCATCAATCTCAACGGTACCGTTGGGAACATCTAGGGTGCCTGAGCTTCCGATGGCTTTTATTCTGTTGTTCTCGATAAGAATATCACCGTTCTCAATTACGGTGTCATCCTTCATTGTGATGATACGAGCTCCTTTTATCAGCACCGTACCCTCGGGAATATCTTTGGTATAACTAACCTTTACCTTGATTTCTTTAGCTTGATATCCTTTGTCTTCCTCTTTGTCCTCATCCTTTTCATCTTCTTCCTCATCATCTTCGCTCTCCTTTTTTAGTTTTTCGGCTTCCTTTTTAGCAATTGCCACACTGTCGGCATATGCTTTGGCGGCCGGAAGGTTATAAATAAAATGACTGGCGCCCAAAGACCAATGCACATCTTTGCTATCACCTGACCAAGCAGGGAATTCACCTCCCAACAGTGTCAATTTCATTGCGGGGAAGGCCGCTTTATCGGCATCTGCTACGGATACTTTTGGCGTTTTTCCGTATTTAGGAACAGTCACCGTGTAAATATCATTGTTGATTTTGGCCAAGGCCGTAGTCCCATCCGGTGAAATCTTTATTTCCGAAGGAGCAGATGATTTATCCTCTGGAGCTTGATTTTGTTCAGAGCCCGGTAAAATACTATGGCCTCCGTTTTCATCATGGAACCCAAAGGAAGAGGATCCGAAGGTAGTAATACCGCTAAGCGTAAGGTGTTCCTTTTGATCGGTGCCGTCCCATCGAATGGAAAGCAAATCTTTGTCCTTGCTCAAGTAAATTCGGTCGTCCACTTTGGTAAAATGTGGGTTGGAACGACCTTCGGATTTATCTATCACCGTAATTTTTCCGCCTTCGGATGGAATCCATGCCAAATCTTCCTGCGCACCACTGGCACGAGGGCCAATTGCATCGCGATATACTTGCGCGGAACCCTTGGTAAAGGCAATTCTATTGCTTTTGTAAGACCAGGCCGGATTGCTATAGATGCCCGACTCCTCCGTTAGTTTTTTAGAGCCTCCACGTCCGTTTGCACTTACCTTGTACAGATAGCCACCATCGGTTTCCCAGGAAGTGAAAACAATGCTCTCGCCATCAGGGGACCAAGCGGGTTGAGCTTCGGTAAAATCGTTTTTTGTCAATCGTTTTGGTGTGCCATTGGGCAAATCCATCACATAAAGCCTGTTTAGGGCCGTAAAGGCAAGCTTACTACCATCGGGGGACGGAACCCCGTCACGAATTTGGGTTACAAAAGCCTCCTTGGTGTCCTCAATGGGATATTTAAAAGATAGCTGCGGGCCCAATTCAAGGGTAACATCCACTTCAAAAGGTATCTCAACCGATGAATTCGAGTCGATATTTATACTGTATATTTTCCCTCCATAGCTTGCCACCAAGTTTTTGCTGTCTGGGGTAAAGGCCATTCCGGGCAGTACGCCAAGCGGTGCAATGGATTCTTGCTCATCCCGTTGTACAGGATAGGCCAACCAACGCTCGTCACCATTTTCCAAATTGCGCAATACAAGTCCCGTCTCGGTCTCAAAACGGCTACCATATACCAACCATTTACCATTGGGCGAAAGCGTAGGGGTAAATGCGGAACCATATCGGGAGGTAACCAGGGAAACCCCACCATCCTCGGTATCGTACGTCCCTAATTGATATTGGGGTAATTGAGCGTTATAGTTCCATGCTCCCGTACGTCTCGAAAAATAAATGAGTTTTCCATCTGGCGAGAATTCTGGGTCAATGGCTTTCAGTTTTTCCGGTTCGGAGATAAGTTGTGCACCGCCTCCACCATCTTTGTGGTACATGTGCAGCTTGATGTTCCTGCGGCCCTTGGCACCAACAATATAGTCTCCATCCGGACTCCAGTCGGCCGAAAAGAAATTCTGATCACTGTCCTTGGTAATTTGTTTGGTTTCTTCTGACTCCAATTCCATGGTCCAGATATTATCGGACCCGCTTTTATCGGAAATAAAAACGATGGATTTTCCATCGGGGCTGAACCTCGGGTGGACATCATAGGCCATCCCTTTGGTAACCTGTGTCGCTTTGCCCCCTTGTACGGGAATAGTGTACAGGTCGCCCATCAAATCAAAAATGATGGTTTTGCCATCAGGGCTTACATCCAAAGAAATCCAGGTACCCTCCTTGGTGGTAAAAGAAATGGTTCTCTCCGGTTCTAAAGGCAGTTCTTCGGTTGCCTTTTTTGTGCTGTCCGCAACCTGCTCTTTATCCTGAGCAAAAGAAGAAGTACTCATAAATACTATGGCACATGCCAACAGGTAATAATTTTTTCTCATTGAGTTAGTTTATTGATGAATCAAGAGAACAAGGTATGAAAAAAAAGAAAGGATTTATTTATTTTAAAGCAGTTGCAGTGTTTGTAAAAGTAGACTGGATAAGCAGTTTGATAGAATTTTCCTTTGAGCTTTAATAACCGTTCAATAAATAACGGGTATATCCATAAATATCGTAAAATCACTGACCTTGTCGTCCATATATCCATTTGGGAACGTATTTAAATGGACGATTCGACTAACACTAGATTACTCCATGATACAGCCTTCCAAGAAACGGCTTTTTCCTGTATTTCTATTTTTGATGCTTTCGCTTCAGACCTTTGGGCAAGAACGAAAAACATACGAGGGTCCGCTTAAAGTGGGGCCTTATTCGGGAAAAGCAGTTTATCAATTCGTTATTTCTGACCTCGACACCATTTTTGACGGAGATTTTCAATTACAACAATCCAATTTGGAGACCCTGGTGGAAAACGAGGACACATCCTTTCGTTTTTCGGGCAAGTTTGATAAAGGTATTGCCAACGGACCATGGGAATTTGAATTTGGCGAATACAAGACCAATAGCCAGAGTCAGGTGGTGGGCTACGAATACCGGGTTTTGGTCAGTGGCGTGCAAGAAATAGGTGAGGGGAGCCTAATAGATGGTAAACCGGATGGTAATTGGAACTACACCATTAACCAGATAAAGGACTCCGAGGTTGAAAAAATCATATTTAAAAGCACCATTTCTTTTGACAAGGGAGTACCGCGTCAAAATTTTCAGATAGAGAACGATAGCAGCGTGCTGGTGGGTCGATTCTTAAGGGACGGTCTTGCGCACGATGAATGGTCGTACTATGGAACAGAGGCCGTTGAGGATATCGAGGATTGGTTCTTCGAGGATGGATTTCTGAGAACCATAAAAATAAAGTCCGATGGCAAATCACAGGATATAAACGTATTTACCAAGAGCGTTGCATCCTATAAAACCGTTCAGTTGAACGAGGGCTATATTGCTTTGCTTCAATCGCTTATCCATTTGCAAAACAAGGAAAGCCAAATAGTACGTTTGTTGGACCTGAACATGGATTACTATCAAAAGGTCAACACTGTGCTGAACCATTTGGGAACCTCTGATTTTAAGCCCAACATGAAAGTCAGGGTACCTTACTTTCCTTTGGATTCCCTTCAAAACAAAACCTTGGACAAAATTGTTTCGGAATATAAGGATGCCTCAAAAATGAGCTCCACAATACTGGAAAACAGCCATTTGAATATCGTAAAACGTACGGACCCAGAAGCACTTTTTTACTACAATGCGGCCCAAAAAATAAACAACGACTTCTTGATTCCTTTATCCACATTAGTGGCACATAAGGAATTGGAAATTGTCCAGTACCAAGAGATTCCATTGCTATTGGAAAGACTTTGGCCCAATGGCAAACCCAGTACGGATATTTTAGCGGTGGCCGACGAAGAAGGCAATACAAGAACATTTAGGCTTCCAAGTTCTGAAGAGTTTGAATATGAAAGCAACGACCTGTTGGCGGTCGAGGCTTTGGCCACGTACGCAAAAATGAGTTTGGAATACATAAAGGGTTCTCTTGCATCACGGTTGAGCAACGAGGAACAGCTTCAAATGTTGAATGGACTGGAAGAAGAACTTATTGAGCTTAACAATGATCTAGAGCAGAAATTGGATTCCGTTTCAGGACTTTCATCAGAATATACGAATGCATTAAAACAGCTAAAACATTTGGCCGATAGCTCTTTGACCCATTATGCGGATGTCAAAAATCCCCAGGAAAAACTGGAATATGGAAAAGGAGCAAAAGCATGTCTTGTGCAACTCAGCGAATTGGCAACAGGCATTAAAGAACTTCCAAATCGTATCGAAGTTGTGGAAAAGGAATATACCGATGCCGTCTGGAATCCTTTTATGGCCAATGTGATGGAAGAGGAGGTAAAAAAACGAATTGTATCGGCCTACAGGGATATACTGATTCCTTATTTCTTGAACACGGCAACAGAAGAATTAACATGTGACACTACAGGGACATTGAACGACCAGATGATGAAAACTCACCAAAGTATATTGGATTTGAGAAATAAGGACACCCGCAAATTGGAGCGCAAACTCCGTCGTGAAAAACGGCCAACAGAGGTTTTGGCACTGATACTCGAACAATCAACCACCCAAAACCAATAAGCATGAGGAATTGTAGAAATAGCTTTTTGGCGGTTGTTGTCTTATTATTTGGATGTGCGGTTTTTGCACAAGAGTCAGAACCCGAAGTGCTTCCGGAGACCTCACAGTACAAAGACCCAAAGACGAAAGTTTGGGTCAACACCTATGGGAACATAAGAATAGGCAAACGATTCTTCTGGGATGCCCAGACACATTTTAGGTTTCAGGAAACCAAAAGCACCCCGTTTATTGGACAGATCGGTCAAATTTATAACCGACATGCCATTGGTTATATTTTCAACAAAAAGACCAATTTTAGATTGGGTGGGGTCGTGCGTATCAATTTTAATACCGATGAAGATTCGGAAGATAAAAATGTGGTTCCCGAATGGCGTATCTGGCACCAATATCAGTTTGCCATGCCGTTTTATTCGGCCATGTTCTATCATCGAATTCGAATAGAGCACCGTTGGAGCAAAGGCTTCACAGAGAATAGTGACTATATTTTTAGAAACCGTTGGCGATACATGTTCAGGGCCAAAATTCCATTGAACAATAATAAACTGAGCCCCAAAACCATTTATGTGGCACCGGAGGCAGAGTTGATCATGCAGAGTGGCAAGGAGGTGGTCGCAAGCCCGATGGAAGACCTACGCTTAACGACCACCATTGGGTATATTGTTACCCCTAGGCTCACATTCGCCGCTGGTGTTCTGTACAATCAAGGACAGGAAAGGTACAATGGAGGCTATTATCAACAAGGTTGGACATTGCGATTCCATATGTATTATTCCCCTGACTTTAGAAGAGTTAAAAAAAAGTTACCGGACGTCCATTTGACCGATTAATCACGTATGTAATAGTGAACCAAGCAATTAACGCATGAAATTAAAAAAATACGCTCCCTACATACTTTTAGCTCTTTTTGCCGTGGCAATGTTTTTCTTTGCCTCCCGATCGGTTCAACTTCAAAAAGATCTTGCACAGATCAAAGAAGAAAACAAGGTTATTTCGGAAAAAATAAATACCTATGAGCAACTGAATAAAATTGATTCTTTGTTGCTCCAAGAAGAGTATGATACCGCAATTTCATCATACCATGCGTCCATGAACTCCAGTAAGGAAAACAATATGGTGATTCCTTTGCGCATAGCCTTGGCGGAAAAGTTAAAGCAAAACAGAATAGTTGTCAGCCCCATGCCCGACAGCGTAACTGCAAAACAGGATACCCTCCAAGAATCAAACTGGGCCGAAGAAGAGGCCGTTAGAAAGTATGATTCAATTAACTTTTCCTTGGAAAAAGCCAAAGTGCAATTGGCCCGTCTTAAAAAACAGTTGCAGCAAAAATCATTTGGGGAATATCTTACGTTCAAAAGCAAGAAAGGCAATCAACTACACTATATCGGTCAGGTGAAAGATGGCAAGGCCCACGGTTTTGGCGTTGCGCTTTTAGAGACTGGAAGTAGGTACGAAGGTGATTGGAAAAACAACCAACGCCACGGCGAAGGCACTTTTTACTGGGCCGATGGCGAATATTACGTAGGAAGTTATGAAGATGACAAGCGTAATGGATATGGTACCTACTACTGGCCCAATGGAGAAAAGTACACCGGTGAGTGGAAAAACGACAAGCGAAACGGAGCTGGTAGGTTCTACGATGCCGAGGGCGATGTGGTCGCAGGTGGTGAATGGAACGATGATAAATTGGTAGAGGTCAACGAAAAGTGATTCTTGGATTCAATTATCATCAAAAAAGAACCATTCTTACATAGATAACCTCATTCTATACATAATCATTGCTGTTTTGTTACAAGGTTAGAGTAATCTCCATTTTTTTGTTAAATTTAGTTAAAATCAAAACTTTGGTTTACTGGATTAACTTAAAAATTGAGAACATGATTACGAGAAACCTCACAAAAACTTTCCGCTATTCTTTATCATTTACAGCAGCTGCGGGAATGCTGATTTTTTCCTCTTGCTCCAACGATGTTGGTATGGACGAAGATGTAAACTCCATCCAAAAGTCCGAACCTACGTTGGTTACACTTGCAGCACGCACAGGAGATCCCATTATTTTGGATGATTTGATCACCACGGATATTTCGACCGCAAGGGCAACAGGTGCCGCAGGGACCGATAACGGACGTTTTAATATCAGCTTAAAGTTTTTATTGCCGCCCACCGAACGTCAGCAAGAAGTATTTGATCAAGCCGCAGCCCGATGGGAGCGAATCATTATAAAGGACGTTCCGTCCATAACAGGAACCATTCCATCTGCATTTACCGGTTTTCCTCCCGCGGTAGATGGAACTCTTGACGATATTGTGATCGAGGTGGCCCTAGCACCAATCGACGGTCCAGGTGGTATATTGGGACAGGCCGGGCCCAATTTTGTCCGCACAAGTGATTTCTTGCCAATTTCGGGCGTTATGTACTTTGATGTGGAGGACCTGGACTTTTTGGAAAGCTTGGATCTGTTCGAAGATGTGATCGTTCATGAAATGGGACACGTTTTGGGCATTGGAACACTTTGGAACACTGCTGATTTTGGTTTTGACAGAACTTTGATGCTCGGTGGAGAGACCACCCCATATTTTGCAGGACATAAAGCAAATGTATTCTGGAATGCTGAAGGAGGAACAGGCGAACTGCCCATAGAAAGCCTATATGGACCCGGAACGGCATTCGGTCACTGGCAAGAGTCCACTTTGAACAACGAACTTATGACCGGATTCTTAAACTTGGGAGAAAATCCATTGAGCAGGATTACCGCCGGTTCCATGAAAGATCTGGGCTACGGTGCAGCAAGCGTAGGAGAGCAATACAACCTGCCACGAGGAACACCAGGTGTTGATTTGAGCACTATTGAGGAGGGTGATACTTCCGAAGGGCTCAACATTGGCTCCAAAGAAATACTTTTAATGCCGGTAGGTTTCGTGAATACAGGTAAAAAGTAAAGCATAGATTGTTTTAAAAACTATGGCCCACATTGGTTTACATTGTGGGCTTTTTTATGCAATTTCATCGTGTTTATGCAGAATTCTGGCACAAATTCAAGCAAACTTGGATAAAAACCGAATTTTTCCAAAGGTATCCGCCAACTCTTTCGTTGAACCATTTTATACCCTGTATATTTGCAACGTTTTGATTTTAAAACTATAAACAAAAATTATGAGTACAGTAAAAGAGAATGACACTGTAAAGGTGCACTACACAGGTAAATTGACCAACGGACAGGTTTTTGACAGTTCTTTGGAGCGCGAACCTATGGAAATTGCATTAGGACAGGGTCAGCTTATACCAGGTTTTGAAAAAGGTCTTATTGATATGGCTGTTAACGAAAAGAAAACCATCACCATAGATAAGCAAGACGCCTATGGAGAGGTAAACGACGCCCTTTTTCAAAAAATCTCTAAAACACAATTGCCGGAAGACCTAAAACCAGAAGTGGGCATGGGTTTGGTTGGCTCCAATGCCCAAGGACAAGAGCAACAGTTTAGAGTGGCCAAGGTAGAAGAAGAAGATATTATTATAGATGCCAACCACCCGTTGGCTGGCCAAGATTTGGTGTTCGACCTTGAAGTGGTTGAGATACTATAAAAGCACGATTTTTATACTAGATTGGAAAAGCCACCCTTTGGGTGGTTTTTTTATGGGTTATTGTTTAGGGAATAATGTAGTTGATAAAATAGGATGTGAATAATCAAGAGTGCCCTCTAATTTCCAAATCAACTTTTACGACTAATCAATTTTACGATTAAACAACTGAGTTCTATCTACTATCCCTATTTTTAGAAGAAATATCGGATTGATATAAACAATGTCCTTTAAACATCAGCATCACATATACTTTTCAAACCTGAATGATACATCAACCGTTAATCGAACATGTAAAGAAACAAGTAAACGCAAGCTCAGAAGATTTGCTATTGTTCACCACAAAACTAAGAGAGGTAGCCGTTGCCAAAGGGAAATTTTTATTGCAGCCAGATACCTTTGTCAAACATGAATATTTTGTGATTGATGGTTGTTTAAGCGCATATTATTTGGACCAAAAAGGAAATAAGAATATCGTACAGTTTGCCATAGAAAATTGGTGGCTCGGGGATTTTGATGCATTCTATAACGGAGTGCCCTCTAAATTATATATTGAAGCCTTGGAAGATTCCACCTTATTGGCCATCAATTACGATGACCTTCAAAATCTATTTCAAGAAGCCCCCATATTCGAACGCTATTTCAGGTTATTGGTCACCAGTGCTTTTATATCGCAACGTAAACGTATCCTGTCATCTTTGGGAAAAAGTGTTAAAGAACGTTATCTGGAATTCTGTGATAAGTACCCGAATATCAATGGACGTGTTCCCAATTATCAAGTAGCCAATTATTTGGGAGTTACCGCGGAGGGCCTTAGCCGCGCCCGAAAAAAACTACGCGAGTTAAAAAAAAGCTAATTGATTTAGGTCAATCAATTTAGGCTATACAGATTGTATCTTTCTGATAAATAAAATCAGATATATGCAAAGTTTACTTACACCGTACAATAAGAACATCAAGTTGAAAAACCGTGTCGTAATGGCACCAATGACCCGCAGTAGGGCCGATAACGACGAAAAAAAGCCGACCGATGAGCTTCAGGGCATTTATTATGAGCAACGTGCTTCGGCAGGTTTGATCATAACCGAAGGCTCCCAAGTATCGGAACGGGCGGTAGGCTATATAAATACGCCTGGAATACATACTGAAGCTCAAGTGGAGGGATGGAAAAAGGTGACCAAACGCGTCCACGACAAAGGAGGGAAAATCTTTATACAGTTGTGGCACGTGGGTAGAATGTCCCACCCGATTTTCCATGATGGGGAACTGCCTCTGGCCCCGTCGGCGATAAATCCCAATGAGCAATCCTACACGCCAGATGGCTTTAAAGATACCGTAACCCCGAAGGAAATGACCAAGAAGGATATCAAAACTACGGTGCAAGATTTCAAAAATGCCGCCAAAAACGCAGTGGAAGCAGGGTTTGATGGCGTAGAAATCCACTCCTCCAACGGATATCTTTTCCATCAATTTTTTAACGGTACCTCCAATAAAAGGACCGACGAATACGGTGGCAGCCATGAAAACAAAGCCCGCTTCTTTTTTGAAGTGTTGGATGCCGTGAAAGAGGTTATTCCAGAGGAAAAAATCGGTGCCCGCTTCAATCCCTCATTAAACGGGGTTTTTGGAATGACGATGGACGAAGACACCATTCCCACCTTTGAATATATCATCAAAAAATTGAATGATTATAATTTGGCCTACATCCATCTGTCCGAACCATTTACGGATGTTTCCGATATACCTTACGCAGTAACGGAAATCGCCAAACATTTTAGGCCGCTGTACAACGGTACATTGATGATCAACGGAGGGTTTGACCAAGATTCCGGGAACGAGGTCATTGCCTCGGGAAATGCAGATTTGGTAGCCTATGGAAAACCGTACATCTCCAATCCGGACTTGGTAGAGCGCTTTGAACAGGGCTTTGACCTGGCCGAATGGGACAACGATACGTTCTACACGCCAGGTAAGAAGGGTTATACGGATTATCCTATGGCCAATGCCGAACAAGGCGCATAAATAGATTTATAACACTAAAAAGATAACAAATGAAGTTTACACGAAATGCACAGGCCCAGTGGAAAGGCTCTGGCAAAGAAGGAAAAGGAACGTTAACTACAGGGAGTGGCGTATTGGACAAAACATCCTATTCGTTCAACACGCGATTTGAAGACGGAGAAAAGGGAACCAACCCGGAAGAACTGGTAGGGGCGGCACACGCAGGTTGTTTTGCGATGCAGTTAAGCTTTTTATTGGGAGAGGACGGATTTACCCCAAAAAGTTTAGATATTGATGCTACCGTAACATTCGAAGAGGGGGAGGTGACCGTGATAAATTTGGATTTAGAAGGTGACATTCCCGATATAGACGCCGAGCAATTTCAACAAATTGCGCATAAGGCAAAGGAGGTTTGTCCTATCTCAAAACTGCTAAAAGCGGATATTCAACTAAAGGTGACTTTAAAAAAGTAACCTCAAATTTTAGTTGAAGAACAATACAGGGCCAACCTATAACGGTTGGCCTTCTTTTTTAGGATAGACTTATTGAGGAGTGACGGAAACATTTTGTTTAACAATTAAAAACATATCATGCCACACAAAGTTAAGATTCAAGAAATAGGTTTTATAACCCACAACGTACTACGCATACAGACGCAGCGCCCTGCTGATTATAATTTTGAGCCAGGTCAGGCCACCGAAGTTGCCTTGGACAAGGAAGGTTGGCGCGAAGAAAAACGCCCATTTACCTTTACAGGACTCCCCAATGATGGCTTTTTACAATTTACCATAAAGGTCTATCCCGATCACAACGGCGTAACCGATATGTTGCAAACACTGGAACAAGGCGACCATTTATTGCTGGACGATGCTTGGGGCGCCATCTCATACCAAGGCCCAGGTGTATTTTTGGCTGGTGGGGCAGGGGTAACCCCGTTTATTGCCATCTTTAGGTATTTGGCCCAAAAGAACCAATTGGAAGGAAACCGTTTGTTGTTCGCCAATAAGCGAGAGCGTGATATTATTATGCAAGCGGAATTTGAAAAATGGTTGGGCAAGGATTTTATCAACATCCTTTCCGATGAGCAGAGCAACAAGTTCCCGCATGGCCATATAGACACCGACTTTTTAAAAGAGCACATCACGAATAAGGACGCCAAGTTCTACCTCTGTGGACCGCCACCTATGATGAAGTCCGTACAAAAGGATTTGGAAAACCTAGGTATTTCCAAAGACCAAATGGTAGCCGAGGAGTTGTCCTAAAGAAAACACCTATTTATCAAGAATAAAAGGAAGCCGTCCAAAAAGCTTGTCATCTGTCAGTTCGAGCGGAGTCGAGAACCAAAAGTATATTGATAATCAATGGGTTTCGGCAGGCTCAACCGGACAAAATCAAAATATTGTTGCTTTTTGGACGGCTTCTTTGTTGTAAATTACTTACCGCTCCCTATAAATAAGCTTGTAACACTTGATTGTGCGAACGTTTTCTCAGCATTCTAATGGCTTTTTCCCTAATTTGTCGTACGCGTTCCCTGGTAATGTCAAATAGTTCACCTATTTCGCCCAGACTTTTTGGGGTCCGTTCTCCAAGACCGTAGTAGAGACGTATAATTTCGCTCTCACGATCGGGAAGGGTTTTTAACGCTTGATTGATATCGGAACTTAGGGAATCCTTGATCATTTTATCATCGGGACTCGAAGAGTCCTTTGATGCCACGACATTATATAGGTTGGAGGATTCACCCTCCTGAAAAGGCGCATCCATGGATAAGTGTTTTCCTGAATTTTTCATGGCCAGTTTTACCTTTGCGGAACTCATATCAAGTTCGTTGGCAATTTCGGCTGCGCTCGGGGGTCTTTGGTGCGTTTGTTCCAAAGCGGAAAAGACTTTCTTTATTTTACTGATTTCCCCGATTTTATTAAGGGGCAAGCGTACCATACGCGAGTTTTGCGAAATGGCCTGTAGTATGGACTGTCTGATCCACCAAACCGCATAGGAGATAAACTTAAATCCTCTGGTTTCATCAAAACGTTTGGCAGCTTTCACCAAGCCTATGTTCCCCTCATTGATCAGGTCGGAAAGGCGTAGGCCACTACCTTGGTATTGTTTTGCAGTGGACACCACAAAACGAAGGTTGGCATTTACTAATTTGTTGAGAGCAACTTGATCACCTTCTCGAATCCTTCTGGCCAGTTCTACTTCTTCTTCTGCTGTTATCAAATCAATTTTGGAAATTTCCTGAAAATACTTTTCCAATGACTTGGTATCCCTGTTGGTAATCTGTTTCGTAATCTTTAGTTGCCTCATATATATTTTTTAGTGTAATAATTTCTAACTAATAAGATAACCGTTTTTTGCAGAAATCCTAGTAAAAATGAGATTTCTTTGAAAAAAGAATAGCAAATAGCAGGTATCCACCTTGTTTTTTGTTAAAAATTTTATGATTTGACCCATATTCTATAGAAAGCTCATACAGTGGAACATGATTAAGATGGTACTGGATTCTTCTTGCGTTATGTAACTTGAGCTTTGTTAAAAGTAAAAGTTTGGAGTGCGCTTTCTGAAAAATATTCTTGAAGTGATTTAAACTTTTTTTGGATCGAAAGATAGGGCTACGGACATTTGTGTTACCACACGCAAATACCATAGCCCATGTACAAAGTACTCGACAAAGATACCATAGAAATGGAGATAG
>Ga0114908_1000009_pt1 | contig 239169 bp, 214 predicted proteins | sample MalvireepMed_s17_FD_87292 | JGI IMG/M metagenome (GOLD analysis project Ga0114908, IMG submission 87292) | Marine viral communities from the Global Malaspina Expedition - Malaspina viral metaG DeepMed_s17 | ecosystem: Environmental > Aquatic > Marine > Oceanic | place: Mediterranean Sea... | reverse complement strand
TGGCCATGGCGACGGGGCCCACCCCTTTCCATTCCGAACAGGGAAGTTAAGCCCGTTTGCGCCGATGGTACTGCCACACCAGGTGGGAGAGTAGGTCGCCGCCTTCCTCAAGGCCCTTCACATACGTGAAGGGCCTTTTTTGTTTTTTAAAAGATTTTTTTAATCAATAGAAAACTTATAAAGAAGTTTCTTTTCATCAGCTGCAGGAACTTCAGAAATAAGAATGTAGTTCCCGGGAGTTAAATCAGCTTCAAAAAAGCCTTTGCTTTCAGCAGGTAAATTGTTCATCCCGCCCAAGAACGTAAATCCAACCGGAGCAGGTGTACGTAGTCCCTTAGGATTCATCCAATTCATCCATAGGACCAAGGAATCTAAAGAAGCCGTAGCGTCATATTTGACCAAGTTTACATCATGTCCGACAAAGTTTTCATATACTTTTTGATCTATAAAATTAGTTTGAAACACTTGGCGGCCAGTAGACAGGCTGTCCTTAAGTAAAATTCCGTTGATACTGGATATGTCAATGTTGGCTGTAGCGGTAGGAGGTGTTAGTTCACTGGCCTCATCCTTCACTATAATTTCTTTTAACATACCATGTAAAGTGTGCCAAGCGCCATTGAACATTTTTACATAACATTCCATCATGTAACGACCAGGTTCTAGGTAAACGGTGCTCTTTACGGTGTATTTAGGAGATACAAGTCCCGTACCTCCTAAAAATTTCACTTTTTGGTACCATTCAGGTATTTTACCAAAAGCCGTCATCGCACTATCCATTTGGTTTTCCATAATATATCTCATCCCATCATCAAACGGTGGGAGCAATTCTGTTTTGGTGTTTTCAATGGTTATTCCTTCCGGATATAGATCCATCATAATAAAGTGGACTTCCTGAGATTCATTGTTGTAAATGAAAGTGTTCCAGCCCGAATATAGCGTGTCAGAAACAAAGAATTCCATGCTCTTTGTACTTACGTTGACCTGACCGAGTTCTAAAGGTGACTTTTCTGGAGTCGTAATTTCTTTTTCTTTGGTTTTGCAAGAAAGCAAAGTGAAGAGGAGTAAGCAGATTGTAATTGGATTTTTCATAAGTGATGTATTAAGAGGTTTGTATGCCCTTGAAATACATAGCACAGACTTTATAAAAGGTTGGTTATGGTAAGATGGCCTCTATTAAGATACAAACAAATTTCCACTTACCGATTTTTGATGTGTAAACGGTCGGTTTATTTATGTGGTTGATATAATGTGTATCTAAAAAAAACTCCCCTAAGCAAAGCAAGCCTAGAGGAGTTTAGCAAGTTTAGTTGAGATTTATGTGAGGTTTTAAACTCTAGGAAGATCTCCCTCACCCTTTAAAGGTAAATCAGATTTCCCCATTAAATATGTGTCCACGTAGTATGCAGCTTGCCTGCCTTCGGAAATAGCCCAAACAATAAGGGATTGGCCCCTTCTTTGGTCACCAGCTACAAAAACTCCCGGAACATTCGTTTTATAATCGGCTGCAGAAGCCTTAATGTTGGTTCTTGGGTCCATTTCAAGATTTAGTTGATCAGCAACCGTGGTCTCCGAACCCGTAAAGCCCAGAGCCAATAGGACCAAATCACAGTCCCATTCTTTCTCTGTGCCCTCTACCTCTTTAAGTATGGGTCGCTGACCAGGTTGCTTGACCCATTCAACTTCTACAGTTACCAAGCTTGTTAAATTGCCTTTGTCGTCGGTATTGAATCTTTTTGTGGATATGCTGAATACACGGTCCGCCCCTTCCTTGTGCGATGAACTGGTGCGCAAACGCATGGGCCAAAACGGCCATGGCTGTCCTTCAGGGCGATCAGTCGTGCCTTTTGGCATTATTTCAAAATTAGTTACGGAAATGGCGCCTTGTCTTATGGAAGTCCCAATACAATCGGACCCGGTATCACCACCACCGATCACAATTACCTTTTTGCCTTTGGCTGAAATATCTTCTCCTTTAAATGGGATTCCATCCACTTTTCTATTATTCTGCGGTAAAAAGTCCATGGCCTGAACCACACCCTTGGCATCAACTCCTGGAATTGGAAGACTGCGTCTTACCGTTGCTCCTCCACAAAGTACAATGGAATCATATTCTTTTTGAAGTTCTTGGGCTGTTATGTCAACTCCCACGTGTACACCGGTTTTAAACTCGATGCCTTCTTTTTCCATGACCTCAAGTCTTCTATCGATAACACTTTTCTCCATTTTAAAGTCTGGAATGCCATATCTTAAAAGGCCACCAAGTTTTTCGTCCCTTTCAAACAGCGTAACGGTATGGCCGGCGCGATTTAGTTGTTGGGCAGCTGCAAGACCTGCAGGCCCGGAACCTACTACGGCCACTTTTTTATCCGTTCTGTTCATTGGCGGTTCTGGCTTTACCCAACCATTCTTAAAAGCTGTCTCCGCGATGTTTTTTTCTATGTTCTCAATAGATACAGGAGGTTCGTTGATTCCTAGCACACATGCTTCTTCGCATGGTGCAGGACACAATCTTCCCGTAAACTCCGGAAAATTATTGGTAGAGTGGAGTATCTGTGCAGCTTTTTCCCACTTTCCTTGATAGACGGCATCGTTAAAATCCGGAATCAGGTTTCCTAATGGGCAACCACTATGGCAAAATGGAATACCACAGTCCATGCACCGGGCACCTTGGTTCTTTAATTCGCTTTCTTTTAAAGGCTTTGTAAATTCCTTATAGTTTTCGATGCGTTCTTTGACAGGGGTGTATGCTTCGTCCTTCCTGTCAAATTCCAAAAATCCTGTAATCTTTCCCATGTCTCAAATTATAAGGTTTGCATTTTTTCTTCTTCCAATCGGATAAGTGCTTGGCGGTATTCTTCAGGGAATACCTTAATAAACTTAGGAAGGTATTTTTCCCAATTTTCAAGAATGTTCTGAGCCAAAGGACTTAATGTGGCGTTGTAGTGGTTTTCGATCAAATCTTTTAACTGTTGTTTATCGTTGTCCTCATCAACAGGTAGAAGGTTCAAATGGTCTCCATTACAGTTACGTTTAAATGTGTCGTCCTTGTCATACACATAGGCAATTCCGCCGCTCATACCAGCTCCGAAATTCCGTCCTACGGAACCAAGAATCACAGCGACTCCACCGGTCATATATTCACAACCATGGTCTCCGATTCCCTCGACCACGGCTTTGGCTCCGGAGTTTCTTACGCAGAATCGTTCTCCTGCCTTACCATTGATGTATGCTTCTCCAGAGGTGGCCCCGTACAAGGTCACGTTTCCGGTAATCACATTATCTTCTGGTTTAATTGTGGATTTAAAAGGAACTTTTACTATCAGCTTGGCTCCCGAGAGTCCTTTTCCAAGGTAATCGTTAGTGTTTCCATTCACCACCATGGTGAGGCCCTTTGTGGCAAATGCTCCAAAACTTTGTCCGGCAGAACCAGTAAAGTTTAGTTTAAGTGTATTTTCTGGCAAGCCTTCCTCTCCATAAATTTTTGAAATCTCATTGCTGATAATGGCGCCAACGGCCCTATCTGTGTTCTTGATTGGGAAATCCAGTGTGGTCTTCTCTTTTCTGAACAAAGCAGGGTGTGCTTTTCCTATAATCTCAAATTCGATAGATTTATCTATTTCGTGATATTGCTTTTCCGTATTGTGCAGTTTTGTTCCTTCAGGAACGTCTATGCGATAAAGGATAGGCGTCAAATCGATACCGGCGGCCTTATAATGTTCGATTGCCTTCTTTCTGTCCAGTTTTTGTACTTGGCCTACCATTTCGTTCAAGGTTCTAAACCCTAGCTTGGCCATAATTTCTCGTAGTTCTTGAGCTACGAAGTACATGTAGTTGACCACATGTTCTGGTTTTCCTTGGAACTTTTTGCGCAACTCCGGATTTTGGGTGGCGATACCCACTGGACAGGTGTTCAAATGGCACACACGCATCATAATGCAACCTGATGCCACCAAAGGTGCAGTGGCAAAACCAAACTCTTCCGCACCCAGTAAACAGGCAATGGCTACATCTCGTCCTGTCTTCAACTGTCCATCACACTCTAGAACTACTCTGTTTCGCAAGTCGTTCAACACCAAAGTCTGCTGGGCTTCGGCGATTCCAAGTTCCCAAGGTAGTCCGGCATGTTTTAAAGATGTTAGTGGAGATGCTCCCGTTCCACCGTCGAATCCAGAGATAAGGATAACATCGGCCTTTGCTTTGGCAACACCTGCAGCTACGGTGCCTACACCAACTTCCGATACCAGTTTTACGTTTACACGCGCTTCCCTGTTCGCGGATTTAAGATCATAGATCAATTGTGATAAATCCTCGATAGAATAAATATCGTGGTGAGGGGGTGGTGAAATCAATCCCACATAAGGTGTGGAATTTCTTGTTTTGGCAATGGCCGGGTTGACTTTTGGTCCAGGCAATTGACCGCCTTCACCAGGTTTGGCTCCTTGTGCCATTTTAATCTGGATTTCTTGGGCACTTGTCAAATAATTGGAGGTTACCCCGAACCTACCTGAAGCGACCTGTTTTATGGCACTGTTTTTCCAGTCCCCGGTTTGACTTTTATAAAAACGAGCCGAATCCTCTCCGCCTTCACCCGAATTGCTCTTACCTCCGATTCGGTTCATGGCAACCGCTAGGTTTTCATGTGCTTCTTGACTTATACTTCCGTAGGACATTGCCCCAGTTTTGAACCTTTTTACAATTTCTGTCCAAGGTTCTACTTCTTCAATGGGAATAGGGTCGTAGTTCGAAAATTCGAAAAGTCCACGGATAGTCATCAAGTGTTTGGATTGCTCATTGACCAGTTTGGAATACTCTTTATAGGTTTCCGGCTCGTTGTTGCGTACCGATTTTTGAAGCATGGCGACACTTAATGGATTGAACATGTGCTTCTCGCCATTTCTTCTCCAACGGTACTCTCCTCCAACCTCGATATCGAGATTAGCTGATATGTTTTGTGATAGAAATGCTTTTTTATGACGTTTGGTAACTTCTTTCTCTATTTCGTAAAGTCCAATTCCTTGGATTCGAGTAGGGGTGTTCGGGAAATATCTGTCCACAACGGTTGTGTTGATTCCGATGCATTCGAACAATTGGGATCCTCTATACGAGTTCAACGTAGATATCCCAATCTTGTTCATAACCTTCAATATACCTTTCCCGATAGCCTTGTTGTAATTTTTAACAGCTTCCTCAAAAGTGTAATCGGTAATATTGTTTTCCTCGATTTGCTCACCGATGATTTCATTCACCAAATATGGGTTGATGGCACTTGCTCCAAAACCAAAAAGAAGGGCAAAATGATGGACTTCCCTTGGTTCTGCAGATTCTATAATGATACTCAGTTTGGAACGTTTCCCCAATTTTCTCAGACCACTGTTCACATAGGAACAGGCCAATAGGGCAGGAATAGGGGCCATCTCGGTACTTACCATCCTATCCGATAGGATGATGATGTTCGCATCTTCATCAATGGCATTTGATGCCTGCTGCAATATGCCGTCCAAAGCTTCTTCCAGTCCATTATGCCCTTTGTTGATTTCATAAAGCATGGAAATGGAAACAACCTTATAGTCCGGACTGGCATCGTAATTTTTGATTTTGTCCAAATCTTCCTTGGAGATAACAGGGTTTTGGATTTTCAGCTTTCGGCAATGTAATTCTGAAAAATCAAAAATGTTGTGGTCACTGCCCAAGGTCAGACTAATATCGGTAATCAATTCTTCACGGATACCGTCCAACGGAGGGTTGGTTACCTGGGCAAAAAGTTGTTTAAAGTAATTGTATATCAATTGTGGGCGCTCGGACAACACGGCAATTGGAGTGTCCGAGCCCATGGAACCAATGGGTTCCTTACCATTTTCTGCCATCGGCATTATAATGGTGTTGATGTCTTCTTGGGTGTACCCGAATGCAGTTCGTCTGGTCTGGAGTGGGAATTCTCCAAAGAAAACCGGGCAATCGTTATAAGGAATGTCCCTTAAATGTACCAAATTCTTCTTTAACCACTCTTTATAAGGATGCTTTTTGGCAATGGCTTCCTTGATCTCTTCGTCGTTGATGATTCTTCCCTCTTCCATGTTAACCAAGAACATTTTTCCAGGTTCCAGTCTTCCGTGGAATTCAATATCCTCTGGTTCCAATTCGACCACCCCTGTTTCCGAGGACATGATCACATATCCTTTTTTGGTTACGGAGTATCTTGATGGTCGGAGTCCGTTTCTGTCAAGTACGGCCCCTATATAATTTCCATCCGTAAACGGAATGGAGGCAGGCCCGTCCCAAGGCTCCATGAGACAGGAGTTGTATTCGTAAAAAGCTCTCTTGGCTTCGGACATGTCCGGGTTCTTTTCCCATGCCTCGGGAACCAACATCATCATTACTTCGGGCAAAGAACGACCGGTCATCAACAATAATTCAACCACCATGTCCATACTGGCAGAATCGGATTTTGCCGGCAATACGATGGGAAGTATCTTTTTTATATCTTCTCCAAACCACTCACTTTCCATTAGCTCCTCGCGTGAGCGCATACGGGAGACGTTTCCTCTTAATGTATTTATCTCTCCGTTATGGCACATATATCTAAATGGCTGTGCCAAATCCCAATTAGGGAAGGTATTTGTGGAAAATCTTTGGTGAACCAGGGCCAAGCGTGTAACAACTCGGGGGTCCAAAAGGTCTTCATAATATCTGCTGATGTCCTTAGGGACCAAAAGCCCCTTAAAAATGATGATTTTAGTTGATAGACTGGGCAAGTAGAAGAATTCGCTTTCTGAAAGCTTGCTCTCTATTACGGTATGTTCCGTGACTTTACGAGCGATAAAAAGTTTAAGGTTAAATTGGAATTCGTCCAAATCCTCTCCTTTTCCGACAAAAACTTGCATTACAAACGGTTCTGTTTCGGCCGCTATTCTTCCCGGAACGGAACGGTTCACGGGCACGTGGCGCCAACCAAGTAGTTCGAGCCCTTGTTTTTTTATGTTTTCCTCAAAAACCTGGATGCAAAAGTTGCGTTGGTTTTCCTTTTGTGGTAGAAATACGTTTCCAACCGCATATTCTCCTGCTTCTGGTAGTTCAAAGGAACAGGCGTCCTTAAAAAAGGCGTGGGGAATATCAATAAGTATACCTGCACCATCTCCTGTTTTTCCGTCCGAGCTCACAGCTCCCCTGTGCTCCAATTTATCAAGAATTTCGAGGGCCTTATGTATTATGTCGTTGGACTTAATTCCCTTTAGGCTACATATGAAGCCCGCACCACAGTTGTCGTGCTCAAATTCCGGTAAGTATAAACCTTGTTTCTTCAATCCCATCATTATCGTATTTCCTCAAAAATATCAAAATTGATGTAGAAATAATAAGGTTTTAGCTGATTATCAGATAAATAATCAACGTATGGTTTCTGGGGTTAAAAAAAATTCAATTTAGGAATTAAAGGAATGTTAAATTATCATTATCTCAAATCAAGCTTGAAAAAAGGTTTATTCCCTGCCATGAAAAGAGTATTTCAAGGTTTGTTAACCTAATCTCATGTTAACACTTTGTGAAAAATAGGGGGTAAATAAAATTAGAAGTGATTCTTAAAATGAAACCCCCTCTTTTGGGAGGGGGTGTGAAGATTTAATCTTTTAGGATGCTTCTGGAGATGACTATTTTTTGAATTTCGGAGGTGCCTTCATATATCTGGGTGATTTTGGCGTCCCTCATCAACCGTTCTACATGATAATCTTTCACGTATCCATTTCCGCCGTGTATTTGAACGGCTTCCACCGCTGTTTCCATTGCTACTTCGGAAGCATAGAGCTTAGCCATGGCCCCGGATAGGGTGTAGTCATTGCCTGCATCTTTATCGCAGGCTGCCTGATAGACCAAGTGGCGTGCCGCTTGTATTTTTGTGTGCATATCGGCCAGTTTAAAGGCAATCGCTTGATGGTTTGCTATCTCGGTCCCAAAAGCTTTACGTTCTTTCGAATACTTAAGGGCCAGTTCGTAGGCCCCGGCGGCAATGCCCAAAGCTTGAGCTGCAATTCCGATACGTCCTCCGGCCAACGTCTTCATGGCGAACTTAAATCCAAAACCATCGTCACCGATTCTATTTTCTTTTGGTACTTTGACGTCGTTGAACATCAAGGAATGGGTGTCGCTTCCACGAATGCCCAGTTTGTTTTCTTTTGGGCCTATTTCAAAGCCTTCCATGTTTTTCTCGACTATCAATGCATTGATGCCATGGTGGCCTTTTTCCCGGTCTGTTTGTGCGATGACCAAGTAAACCTCTGCTTGATTGCCATTTGTAATCCAGTTTTTGGTGCCGTTTACTATATAATGGTCACCTTTGTCTATGGCAGTTGTTTTTTGAGAAGTGGCATCGCTTCCCGCTTCTGGTTCTGACAGACAGAAGGCGCCAATAATCTCTCCGCTTGCCAAGCGTGTCAGGTATTTTTGTTTTTGTTCTTCACTTCCATAGGTTGCCAGTCCCCAACATACCAAAGAATTGTTTACGGATACCATTACGGAAGCCGAGGCGTCGATTTTGGATAATTCTTCCATGGCTATCACATAGGAAAGAGTGTCTAGACCACTTCCTCCATACTTTTCGTCGACCATCATCCCCATGAACCCAAGTTCACCCATTTTTCGGACAAGTTCACTCGGAAATTTTTGGGCTTCATCGCGTTCAATAACCCCTGGTAAAAGTTCATTTTGGGCAAAATCCTTTGCCGCTTGTTGTATCATTAACTGTTCTTCGGAAAGTGTGAAATCCATAAAACTGAATAATATTTAAAAACTACCTGCAAATATAGCTTTCTAGTATTAATATTTTATAAAACACAATGGTTAAATGAGAATGATTGAATTCTTTTCTTGTTTTTTGAAATCTATCTATTCGCGTTTCCTTATTTTTATGCTGATAAGATTATGTGGAAATATTCATTTTGAATATCTTTAGCCGCACAGATAACTGCTCAAAAATATTATTCCTTAATTAAACCAAACTTAACATGGAAACCCTTTTAGTTGTCATTTTTGTAATTGGATATTTGGCAATTACCCTAGAACATAATTTAAAAATAGATAAGCTTATTCCCGCATTGGCCATGATGGCTATTTTGTGGGCATTGATGGCTTTTGGCATCGACGGTTTTACGACCTGGTTCGATTCCGGAAACCATGCTCTGCTTGAGAACTTTGGGTCCTTCGGGCACGAAGAGAAAATGGAGTTAATGGAGGAAACTCTTCTTCACCATTTGGGGAAGACCGCAGAGATTTTGGTATTCCTTCTTGGAGCCATGACCATTGTTGAGATTATTGATTACTTTGATGGTTTCGCAACTATAAAGTCTTTTGTAAAGACACGTAGCAAAAAGAAAATTCTTTGGATTTTCTCTTTCTTGGCATTTATTCTTTCTGCCATTATAGATAACCTTACAGCAACTATTGTATTGATTTCCATCCTTCAGAAAATTGTGAAGGACAGAGAAGTGAGACTTTGGTATGCTGGTTTAATCATTATTGCTGCAAATGCAGGTGGTGCATGGTCACCAATTGGTGATGTCACCACTACAATGTTATGGATCGGGGACAAGGTTTCAACTGCTATGCTTATCGAGCATTTGTTGGTTCCTTCTTTGGTATGTATGTTATTACCATCTTTTATAGCTTCATTTTTGCCTGCATTTAAAGGAGAGATTGATGCGGATGATGACGATAGTAGTTCGAAATCTAAATATGGTCCCATAATGCTTTATTTGGGTCTTGGGGCGATTGTTTTTGTTCCAATATTCAAAACGGTAACACATTTACCTCCATATGTGGGTATGATGTTGTCCTTGGCAGTTGTGGCCACTTTTGCTGAAATCTACAGTAATAAAAAGATTGCTATATCATCCGTAGACCAGGAAAGTGATGCACACTCCCACCATAGTCCAGTACATAGCGCATTGACAAAAATTGAATTGCCAAGTATTTTGTTTTTCTTGGGTATTTTGATGGCAGTTGCGGCGCTAGAATCATTGGGTCTATTGTTCAACTTCGCCGAAGGACTAAAACAAGGTATGCCTTTGATCGGAACAGAAATGGCCGGCACACGAGTATCCGATTTAGTTGTGATATTATTGGGTGTGGGTTCTGCCGTTATAGACAACGTACCGTTGGTTGCGGCCAGTTTGGGAATGTTCAACGAAACATTGGATGATCAACTTTGGCACTTTATCGCCTATTCCGCGGGAACTGGAGGTAGTATGCTTATTATAGGTTCAGCAGCTGGAGTTGTAGCCATGGGAATGGAAAAAATTGACTTCTTCTGGTATCTTAAAAAGATATCTTGGTTGGCCTTTATAGGTTTCATTGCCGGGGCAATTGTATTTATGGTGATGCGATATTTGTTCTAAAAAATACTTTAGTTCAAAAATCTCCGTTATTATTGCAAATAAATTGGGGATTTTATATGAATATTTTACAAGAAGTAACGGAAGGCGCTGAGGCAACTGCCTCAATTTCCGAAGAAAAGACCTTATCCGTAATAGATCTTATTGTCAATGGAGGAACAGGGAGTGTCATAATCATTGTGGTACTTTTTGTTCTTCTTTTTGTTGCTATGTACATTTATTTTGAACGAATTTTTGCCATTAACGCCGCGTCCAAAATAGATAAGAACTTCATGAACCAGATTCGTGACCACATTAGCAATGGTAAATTGGAGGCTGCAAAATTATTGTGCGCGCAAACAGACTCTCCGGTGGCACGACTTACCGAAAAGGGTGTTGCCCGAATTGGAAAACCTTTGGATGACATCAACACCGCCATCGAAAATGCAGGTACGTTAGAAGTTTACAAACTGGAAAAAAACGTTAGCGTATTGGCTACGGTTGCAGGTGCTGCTCCAATGATCGGTTTCTTAGGAACCGTAATTGGTATGATTTTGGCATTCCACGAGATGGCAAGTAGCGGTGGACAGGCAGAAATGGGTTCTTTGGCATCCGGTATCTATACTGCGATGACCACAACTGTTGCAGGCCTGGTAGTAGGTATTATTGCCTATATTGGCTATAATCACTTGGTGAACAGGACAGATAAAGTGGTACATCAAATGGAAGCCAATGCAGTTGAGTTTTTGGACCTTTTGAACGAACCAGTATAACCCTTAGCTATGAAACTGAAGGGAAGAAACAAAATAAGCCCGGAGTTCAGCATGTCGTCAATGACGGATATCGTATTTCTGTTATTGGTCTTTTTTATGCTGACTTCCAATGCGCCAAATGCTCTGGATTTGCTTTTGCCCAAGGCCAAGGGCAAATCCACGAACACACAGAATGTTTCAGTTACCATTGATAAAAACCTGAAGTATTTTGTGAACAACGAGCAGATCAACAAAGAATACATTGAAATTGAATTAAAAAAGGCACTTGAAGGTCAAGAAAAGCCGACAATCATCCTCAGAGCAGAAGAAAACGTAGCCATTAAAGAAGCGGTCAACGTAATGGACATTGCAAACAGGAACAGTTACAAGGTTATCTTGGCGGTGCGGCCAAAATAATGTCCTTTTTAGATACGAGACACAAGAAAAAATCCTTTACGCTCACAACACTTTTGTTGAGCGCATTACTCTTATTGCTTTTTTATATCGGTTTAACATACCTAGACCCACCTATTGAAAATGGCATTGCTGTGAATTTTGGGACTATGGAATTTGGGAGCGGAGAGGTGCAACCAACGGAACCAGTGCGTTCCGAACCTAGAGAGGTCGTAAGTCAACCTGAACCACAAGAAGTAGCTGAGCCAGCTGAGCCTGAGCAAACGGTGGTTGAGGAAGCTCCGGTCGAAGAGGTTTTAACCAGCAATGATGAGGAAACCATTAAGCTAAAACAACAACAAGAAGCCAAGCGTAAGGCACAACAAGAAGCAGAAAAAGCTAAAGCTGAAGCTGAGCGAATTGCTCGTGAAAAACGTGAGGCCGAAGAGCGTAAACGACAAGAGCAGGAAGCGAAGAAAAAGAGTGTGGATGCACTTATCGGTGGTATAGGTAAATCAGATGGCACCACTACCGGTAGTGAAGGCGACGATGATCGCGCAGGCGACAAGGGACAACCAGATGGAGATCCTTATGCCTCATCTTACTACGGTTCCCCTGGAAGTGGGACGGGAGGTTATGGATTAAGTGGAAGGTCTTTGGCCAACAAAGGAAAGGTTCAGCAAGATTGTAATGAAGAAGGTAGGGTTGTTGTTAGAATCACCGTTGATAGGTCTGGAAAAGTTGTTAAGGCGGAACCTGGCGTAAAAGGTACTACAAACAACGCTCCATGTCTATTGGAGCCTGCCCGTAAAACTGCGATGCTTCATAAATGGAATTCAGATTCGAATGCTCCGGCACAACAGATAGGTTTTGTGGTTGTCAATTTTAAACTAGGGCAGTAGTGACCTACCAAGAAACGTTGGACTGGATGTTCGGACAGCTTCCGATGTACCAGCAAAAGGGCTTAGCTGCCATGAACGCAAAACTGGACAACATCATCAGCTTTTGCAATGTGCTAGGCAATCCTGAAAAAAAATTCAAAAGTATACATGTTGCAGGAACCAATGGTAAAGGGTCCAGTAGCCATATGCTGGCATCAATTCTTCAAGAGGCCGGTTACAAGGTAGGTCTTTATACATCGCCACACCTCAAGGATTTTAGGGAGCGCATCAAAATAAACGGAAAGGTTGTAGACGAAGATTTTGTGGTGGATTTTATTGAAGAGCACAAGCCTTTTTTGGAGTATCAAAAGCTTTCTTTTTTTGAAATGACTGTGGGCATGGCCTTTCATTATTTTGCAGAGGAACAGGTAGACATTGCCGTTATCGAAGTTGGTTTGGGGGGACGGCTTGATTCTACCAACATTATAACGCCAGAGGTTTCCCTGATAACCAATATAGGCATGGACCATACGCAGTTTTTGGGTGATACCTTGGAAAAAATAGCGTTGGAAAAGGCTGGAATCATAAAATCAATGGTGCCTGTTGTTATTAGTGAGACGCAAGCAGAGACGAAGATGATCTTTAACCTGATTGCACATCAGTTAAAATCGGAAATTGTTTTTGCAGATGAAGAACCGGCAACGGGATATACAACTGATTTGCTTGGGGAATATCAGCAAAAAAACATTAATGGAGTAGTGGCAACTATGCATCAATTAAAAGGTTTTGATGTAACTGAGCAAACAATTTCCGAAGGTTTGAAAAATGTTATTGGAAACACTGGACTTTTGGGTAGGTGGCAGATATTGCAGCAAAATCCATTGGTGGTTTGTGATACGGCCCACAATAAAGAAGGACTTCAATTAGTTTTGAAGCAAGTCGAAAAGCAATCCTATAAAAAACTCCACATTGTGCTTGGCTTTGTAAGCGACAAAGATGTGAAATCTGTATTGACTCTTTTTCCGAAAAATGCGCATTATTATTTTGTAAGACCCGCTATTCCAAGGGGTATGGATACGACTGTTTTGGAGGAATTGGCTAGGGAACAGGGGCTTATGGGTGAAAAATATAGGTCGGTACAACTGGGTTTTCAAAGAGCTTTGGATAACGCCGCCGACAAGGATATGATCTATGTGGGAGGAAGTACTTTTGTTGTGGCCGAAGTTGTGTAATTTTTTTCATTTTTTTGTTTTTTAAATCAAAAACAGTCTTATATTTGCACTCCCATTTAGCAAATTAAATGGGCGCTTAGCTCAGTTGGTTCAGAGCACCTCGTTTACACCGAGGGGGTCGGGGGTTCGAATCCCTCAGCGCCCACTTTTAGAGTTTAAATGAAAACAAAACCTTGCATATCTTATTGATTTGCAAGGTTTTGACGTTTTAAGACGTTCATTTGAATTGGTTTGATTTGATATGTTTTGGTTTGCAATTCGGTTAGTAAATTTTTTTGTCAAAACTGTTAACCGAATAAGTGTGTAAACAACTATATTACAATCACTTAGTATTTGACTTTCGTAGGTAATTTTCGTTCAATTTAACACTAAACCTATGAGAACCCGGTCTACATTTTCAATCAGTTTTTGGATAAGCACTGCCCGTCGGAATGTCGGTTCCGCTAAGATATACGCTCGTATCACTATTGACTCACAACGAGTTAACATGAGTTTGAAGTATAGCATCCCAAAGGAAAACTGGAACCGAAAGGCATCGAGGGTTCTGGGGCGCACTAAGGAAGCACAGGAAATCAACACCTATCTAATGGAAGTTGAAACTGAACTTTTCCAATGTTATCGGGAACTACGGTCCAGGACCCCACATATTACCCCGCAGATGGTCAAGGAGAAGTATTTTGGGGAAGATGAAAAGCAAGTGACCTTAACGGAACTATTTGAACACCACAACCTTCATGGTGCCCATAACCTTAGCAAAGCGACCTTGAGCCATTATAAGACCACCCAGAAGTACTTGTTGGCCTATTTGAAGAAGGAATACAAATGCAATGATTACAGATTGTCGCAGCTCAACCATCAATTTGTTGTTGGTTTTGTGACCTACTTGCGCAAACTACATCCGATTCACCATCATGGAAGACTTTCAAACAACGGGACAATGAAACACATCCAGCGTTTGAGAAAGATGGTCAGAATGGCCGTAAACAATGAATGGATGGAAAAGTATCCCTTTCAAAAATTTAAGATCAGGATGGAAAAACAGGAAAGGGAGTTTTTGACCTTGGGGGAACTTCGGGAAATACAAGATTACCAGACAAAAATTGAGCGACTACGCATTGTAAAGGACTTATTTGTCTTTAGTTGTTACACCGGCATCGCTTATATTGATATTATGAACCTTACTGAAGATAACCTCATATTGGGTATCGATGGAAAGCATTGGATAAGTACCAAAAGACAAAAAACCAAGAACAGTTTCAAGTTGCCCTTAATGGGGCCGGCCTTGTCAATTATTAAGAGGTATCAATATCATCCCAAAAGACAGGTGGATAAATTGTTCCCTGGGATTTCCAACCAAAAATTGAATAGTTATCTAAAGGAGATTGCAGATGCTTGCCATATCAGAAAGCACATCACTTTCCATATGGCTAGGCATACCTTTGCCACGACCATTACATTGAGCAATGGAGTTCCCATAGAGACGGTTTCCAAGATATTGGGACATTCAGAGTTGGCCACTACTCAAATTTATGCTCGGGTATTGGATAGGAAAATCAGTGAGGATATGAGTGGTTTGGAATCCATCCTGGATATTAAGTTTTCGGAATCAACTGATGATAATAAGAAGGTAATTGAAAATTAATTTGAATCAGATGTAGATGGTTTGATAGTGGTAAACTCAATTAGATATGGTTTGAGGGGTATACCTTGGCTATTCCTAAACCCTGAACCTACAATGATCTGATAGGTTTTAGCTGCCTCCAAAGGTTCAATATTGAAATGAAGTGCCGTTTTGTCTTTGGAAAATCCGTGAAATTCTTTGAATCTTATCAGGTGTTCCTTTCCTAGTGGCCCAATTTCAAAATTACGGAATCTTGTATCCATGGAATCTGAAAAATGGATGGTGAGGCTTTCAATGTCCGGGCTTATATCTTTCGATTTTTTATGAAAAGGTTCTACGGTGGTCACTTCGGGGCGGCTTTCTTCAAATTCTTTCTTATAAATATCCAAAGGTTCTCCAAAATACTTTGAGTGGTTGACAAATTCAATCAAGTCCCGTTCATTGTCAAAATCCAATTCCATCATTTTTTTTATGGCCAGGTCTTTGTTGGGTTCCTGATGGTAATATTTTTCACATATGGCATAGCCGACATAATAGGCGAGATCACGCATGCCAAACTTATTGTTTGGACTGTTCCATATCCAATTATGTAAATAAGGGGAGAACATTTCTTTGGAGAACTCTGACTTGATTCTTTCATTATGTTCTTTTCCAAATTTTATTTGAGGATTGGGGGAATTTGTTTCCAATGCTCTTGTGGCAACGAATTCGGCAACCCCTTCTATAAGTGTCTGGGCAAGTAGTGTTTTTCCGATGGTGGTTTTTTGCTGGGTATGGACATATTCGTGTATGTTCAAGAAAATAATATTCTCTTTGGGATTGTTCTCAAAATAGGGGACCAAATGGGAGAGCTGCTCAGGGAATTCAAAGCTTGGGGTGGTTTTATCGGCCAATGCAATTTCAGAACCTATCAAGACCAGGCTATCCATGGTTGTGCCGCCACTTCTCAGGGCACCAATTGTAAAGTATATCTTGGAATCTTTTAGATCCGGGTATACAGCTCTTAATCTTTCAATCCCTTCTTCAAGTTCCTTACTGTAATTATTAACTTTATTTGTGTTTTCCCTAATCGATGACCAAAACTCCGGGTAGTTTCTGATTGCATCCAAATATTCGTTATTTGAATATCCTCGGGCATCAATCATTGCTTTTTGTCCTATGGAACCTTTTTCTATGAACAGCTCTTGTAAATAGGTGTTCTGTTGTATGGTATCTTCTGTCGACCTTATTTTATCGTATGCAATCCAGAAGTTATTTATATCCGAAGAGATAATGCTCAGTTCGGATTTGTCATTTTTACAGCCAATAACAACGAAGAGAAGAAGTAGGTAACAATATTTACGCATATGCCATTTAGGAATAAAGAGTATAGGGAAAGGCTTTTGTTACATTAAATCAAAATGTTCGATAAAATTGATTCGGCTGAACGAACATGGTAATTTATAATAAGCCTGAATTTATGTGTAAAGACCTATTGCCATGGCGGACAAATCACATTTTAGAAAAGTTGCCCATGATATTGAACAACCAAGAAACGGATAAAATTGGTTATATTTAAAAAGTGTCTTTGAACACCATCGTACGGCAGTAATAATATGATTTGACTTTCCTTAAGTCCGTACAAACCAAAGTATGTTTATTTGGCAGCTGGTTTTCAATCATGCTGTATTCATTCGGTCCCGCTTGCGGGACGTAGGGAATAGCAAGAGGGTGATGCGCAATTTGCGCCATCACGGTTGTTTTCGGGTATTCAACAAGTTGAAAACCAGTCAATTGAACACTTGTTGGAATACTATGCAAAAACAAGGGCTACAGTAGACTTTTCCGAAATCTACAGTAAACCCTTTTGGAAGCCCTGTAAACACTGGAAATTTTTGACGAAAAATTGACGCAATTTCACTAAAAAACAAAATCGCACCTATGGAAAAGCAATCTACAAACGGCAAGACAAAGAAAGGGACAGGGGGGTTATTTGAACATCACCGTAAAGAAGGAAACGGCCACACGTTTTCGGAGCTATTCCAAAAAGTTCGGCAAATCGCATAGTGAGGTGTTGGATGGAATGATGAGTTACTTCAAAGATAACAACCTTGGCCCCTTTGGTGAGGGAACAAAGATCATCCTTGACAGTATCAAAAAGTTGGAGCATCAGATGATGAAGAAATTCGATAGGCTCATCGCCATTATCAAGAACATGGAGAAGACCAGTATCCGACCCACCTATGAAATGATGTTGATCCTTTACGAGGCCTATGTAAAGGATGGGAGGAAACCCAAACGTGAACCAGTCCAAATTCAGGAGGAACGAATGGATTTTTTGGAGCCTAGAAACACCGTTCTAAAAGTGGAGCATGATAGAATGCTGCAAGAATTCAATGAATATAGAAAGCATTGTAATGAAATCCTTAACAATGTGGAGAAGGTGGAGCCGATGATGGGAAAGCCCTATATCAAGATCAATATGGGCATTGCGGATTTTGAAAGCTTGAAATACCAATTAAGATAACGCTTATGTACCTTACCATCTCAGCACAGAAAATGGGCAGCACCTACAACTCCAGTGTGGGGAACTATGTGGACTATCTGGAAAAGGAAAACGAGGGTAAGTCTCCCGAACAAATGGAGGAATTCTTTGACCAGGAGAACGACAGCGTAAGCCCTGAAAAGGTGGTCGAGGAAATAGATGCCAATACCGCTAAGTTAAGACAGAAAGACCCGAAATTCTATTCCATAGTGGTCAGTCCCAACCAAAGGGAATTGAAGGCCATAGGCAATGACCCAAATATGCTCAGGGAATATACAAGAAAGCTCATGGAGGACTATGCCAAGAGTTTCCATAGGAACCAAGAGGTCAAGGCCGAGAATTTGAAATATTATGCCAAGATAGAGCATGAACCCACCTATCGGGGATTTGACAGGCAGGTTCAGGAGAATGCTCCCTATCGAGGTGAGATAGTGAGGCTCAGGAACGAGATACGGAAAGTGGAACGGGGAGAATCCATTGGGAATGTCAAAGAGCTTGAAAAAAGAATCAAAGAGCAAGAAAGATTGGCCCCACACAAACAGAACGGGCAGTTAGTGGGCACAGGAATGAAAAAAGAGGGGCCACAGACTCATATCCATATCATAGTCAGTAGAAGGGACGTAACGAACACCTATACACTTTCCCCGATGGCCAAGTACAAGGCCTCGGAAGTGGAACTGAATGGAAAGACGGTCAAGAGAGGGTTTGATCGGGACGGTTTTTACCAAGCAGCCGAAAAGACCTTTGACAGGACAACTGGCTTTAAAAGGAACTATGTGGAATCCTATGTTGGTAGAAAGGCGCATGCCAAGGAACCGGGAAAGTTCTTTGCCAAGGTGATGGGACTGCCCACCAAGGAAAAGGACATGGCCTTTAAACTACTCAAAACAATGGGTGTCAAAGCTCCCAGTATACCTACCAATAAAGTGCAAATGGCCGCCAAGATCATAAAGGCTCTTGGGAGGGGCATTGATAAGGCTAGGGGAGCGGGAGAGGACATGGGCTACTGAAATTCAAAAAGTAGGTTGCGCCCTATCGTGTTTTTGCTTCACGCTTATCTACCGGAACACTACAAAAACCCGATAGGATCCATGCGCAAAAGTTGGAGGTAAGTATTGGGGTGCTTATGGTTCTATTTTAATCAGCTCGGTTTTAAGGGTAGCGTAAAAAGTATAATTACCTTCTTGAAATTGTTGATATTTCTTTCAAGTGCCATTGTCTACAAGATTGCCCCATATCCCAAAGGACCAATGATTTTTATCTCGGGGTTAATTTCTTCCATTGCAGCGATATTGAAAATCTACACAAGTATATAGCTTAACAAAACCACATGAAAGACCTTTGTGAATACGTGACAACCGATAATTAAAATATTTTACTTTAAAAAAAGGCTACTTTAGTCGAAACACTAAAGTTGATCGGGTAGTTTTATGGACTGTATCCAAGACTTATTAAGCTTTTCCATCTTATTGAATTGATTGAGGTCGTTTAACTTCTTATCAATAGCTATAGTGGTGGAATCAACTTTCTCGCTATTACACCCGATAATCTCATCTTTTAGGTCTACTATGGATAGCTCCAAAGATGATATCAGACTATCCTTAAGCTTTCGCTCACGTTCAAACTGTTGTTCAATACTGTCCTGAATTCGCATAATTTCTTGGTACTCCTTTTTCTTGACACGCATTTCAAAACCAGGAAGCTTGATTTCTTCCGTATTGAGATCATCCCCGCAACGGACTCTTTAAAGATTACAAGGCCCAAGATCAAAGCTGTGGCCCATATCAATGTTTTGTACGGAAAGGTTTTTGTGTTCATATTTTTTATGATTTGAGGGTCCTTCTTGGCGATTGGTTTACCTACATGTGTTTAGAGTGCTTGACCTTTTTTATAAAAAGACGATTGTAGGTTCTACCGGCAAAAACGACAAAATGATAGGCGGCAATGGCCAGAGCCGTTAATAGAAAAGGGATAAGCACCAACCATTTTATCCTTACGATCCAATAAAAAGCAGAGAAACATTTGCTTTGACAGTATGTCCCATCCATCAATCCCAGTATCATAAGGTTTTCGGTAATGTCAAACAAGGCGGGCAGTATACTTAATAAGTAATATCTAACGGGGATTCGTTGTTCAATGGAAAGGAAGAATATACGGATGGAAGAGTAAAAAAGTAAGGTATAGCAAAGTATGAACAAGAAATCAAAATAGGTGTTGGCCATTAAATTATCGGTTTCAAGCACTTGTGTCTGAAACGCCGTAAACGAATCGGAGAGCTGAATGCTGTATATGTTGGGAACATTGATATTGGTGTGCAAGAAAAAGACCAACATGCAGACCGAACATAGTAACAAGGAAACGTTCCAAAGAGATTGTTGAAAGTTTAAACTTCTCATAGTTTCATGCTTTGGGTTTCTTTCAATTCTTCTTCCCTGATTTTGATATACTCCGACCAATCAAACTTTTCCAATTGCTCTATGGCTGCGTCCACCCCTTTCATGAACAGTTTCTTTTTGGTCGGGTGATCCATCCAGAAATCCAACCAATTGTATTCCTTGGTATCGACCGTGACCACACGTTTTTCTATCTCCTTACTGGTATTTATAAAGTCCTTGTCATAGAAATATCGAAAGGTTTTCAAATAGGACATGACATAATTAATGAGTGAAGACTGTTCGAGTGTTTTCTTCGCATTCTTATCCTCCCGTAATTTGCTCAAGAGCACACCAAAAGTCGGAAATCTGGGAAGCTTGCCATCCATCCGGTGAAATTCGCGGATGGGAAAGTTGGAGAGCATGCCCCCGTCCACAAACCGTGCCTCTTTTTCCATGATGTTGTCAGGCTCATTTTGATAATAGTACTGGGTTCCAGGGACAAAAACCTCAAATATAAATGGCAGGGACATCGAGGCCCTTAAATAGGCAGAAGGCATTACATTACTAGGGTTGTGCCAGTAATCGGGGGCCCGATCAGGGAATTTTACAATACGGTTGTGCGTTAGATTGGAGGCAATAAGCACTAATCTAGGGGCATCATTTTTTGTTCTTTGATGGAAATCAATTTCGGCCATTCGAGACATGAGTCCGTCGGTTCTGAATATATCCAATAAATGGAGTAATCCATTGCACCACTTAAAAAAGACTTCACCCTTGTTCAATCCAAACCGCTTGCCCAAGATTCGAATGAAAAACACATAGAAAAGGATGCCAACGGCCAATACGTTCAAGGTACCCAGAAAAAAATCATAGGTCCTAAGCTCAAATCCCGTGAACCCGTTGGAAGAGCGATATACGAGACCAAAAAGGCTATAAATAAAAATCAGTAGAAAACCAATTACAGCAGAGATTAAACCAAAAGCGCCCAAAAAAGAAACTCCCCCAAAGTTTTTGAACAACTTGCGTTGGAGTTTGCCTACAATACCTTCTCGCTCCATGAAAGAGCTAAAGTCCGTATTAATGATGATGTGGGTCAATATCTCGGACTTGGTTCCCAGACGTTCATCATCTTTAAAAAATATGGATTTTTGGGTGTATACCTTATTTGAAATAGCAGCTAAAAAAGTGGCATTGATCGCCCCGGCACTTGTTCCGCCATAACTATAAAACCGGATACCGACCTTCTCCAAAATATATGTATACCCCAACAGAGCAATACCGTACATTCCGCCACCCTGTTGGACCAGGTCCACCATGGGTCTTTTTCGTTCCCTACCATTGATGGGTTCCATGGTATAGGCCTTGGAAATATAACTGGGGTGGATTTCCCCATTGTCCTGTAGTTTTTTGGAAAGAACACTATTACCACTATTCACAACAGCCGCAAGTTTTAAATCCGCTTCCTTCAAAAAATCATGGGTGTTTTCAATACTGCCCGTCTTGATTAATTTTTCTTGTGTGGCCTTTGCAATAAAATGAGCTACATCCATAATGCTAGTTTATGATACATATCAAAACCCAAATAGTTTGAGCAGACATCGTTAAGTCCCTATTTATATAACCGTATTGTATTCATATAGGGTTAAGATTCATTAAAACTGTACAGTTGAAGACCAAAGAGAATAATTTTTAAACTTTCACAAACACCTAGTAATACAACTCTTATATTTATGATGACCTTGCTCTACGCTTCAGTTACAAGTTAGTATAGCTTGGATTAAAATGACAATCTTGACTTAAAATTGATGGTTTCTCCTTCACCATCATAGTGTTTGAGTATCTATTTAAAAGGAATGAATTAGAGTAGCGGACAACAAAGTTAATTGACTGAATGAAAGTGCCTAAGGATTAGATAAACCCTTTTTCCTTTGCCTTCTTGATCAGTGATTTATCTCCTTCTTTGACATCAAACAGTTGTTTTAACCTTCTTTTTCTGCGTTCAATGGTCGGAAGGGAAAGCGGGACAAAATGTGGAAGGTTTTTCATTTTCTCGCCCAAGGAAAGATGATAGAGTATTTTTCGGTCAAAACTATCCAGTGTTATTTGGTTTGAAACCTGCTTTCGTACTAAATTGTTGACCACTTCACAATAGTAACAGTTCCCCATTAAAACAGTGGCAACGGAATCTTCTAAGGTTTTCGGTGTCAATTTACTCTTGATGCTAAACCCATTGGGGTTAATGGTTTTCAAAATACTGTTGATACGGTAATTGTCGCTCAACATGGTCAGGATGATGATTTTGGTATCCGGAAAATCTTTTCTTAACAAAATCCCAAGATCTTCACCGTCCAATATGCGATGGTTTTTGGCAGGAGGAAGATTGATATCTAAAAAGACCAAATGATAGGGATTGTTTTTTGAGCTTGTAATTTTATCATAGGCCGCATCACAATTAAAGGCCGTATCTATGATACTTATTTTTTCGGCCATTGTTTGTTCAAGTATCATCTGATAGCCCCTTACCGTCATCGGATGATCATCTACCATTAAAACCCTTAGTTCCTGTTGCATAACAATGTATTCAAATGTTTGTTTGTTAACAGATATTTATAATAAGATAATACTATGGTTGATATTGTTTTTTATAAGGGGGAAGCTATATGGTCTAAATAAGCCAATAATTAACAATAATGGGATTAAGGAGTTGTTAAAAATTATCCTACATCTGAGATTGATGGAAAAACCATCATAAACGGATACTTTGTTTTAAGGAACCAATAGATAGAACGAAGCATAAAAAGTCAAAACGCCATTAAAAAAAGATGGTTTTACCATCAAACCGATGAAATCAGGTTCTTTTTCAATAGGTGTGTAGCGAATTTAACACTTGTCCTGGAATAAAACTTAACTGTAGGAGTTGTAGTGTTAATTATAAACGCTTAAAATAGTAATAATGAAGAAACAGAAATATATTTTAATAGTAGTACTTGCTTTATTGGGGTCTTTGGTTCAATCCTGTAGCTCAGACGATGATTCGGGGGCACCTACCTCGGATACTTATATCCGCTTTACCATTGATGGCACTAATTATGATTTTGGAAATATCATAACTGCGGAATCACTATCGATTACCTTCAATGGAAACAATGGTGAAACCATACAGGATGTGGGGGATACTCGAATCAGTATTTATTTGCCCTTGGACATTGTTGTTGGAAACCATGATATCGAAGGGGGAGCTTTTGGTGGAGATTACAAAGTGTCATTTACCTCGGAACCCATGGGATTTGATTTTGACTTTGCCCATGAAGGAAATATTAATGTCACGAGTGTAACCGAGGATTATGTGGAAGGCACCTTTACAGCTACGATTATGTCCGAAAATGATGAGACCATAACCCTGGTTGATGGTGAATTCAAGGCTTTGCCCATAGACTAAGCCTGAATTCATAAAAGCAAAAAGAAAGCTCCAGAAACCCTGGGGCCTTTTTGGTTTCCGATGAAAAGGTTCTTTCCAATTCTGAAAGTATTTAGGTCAAGTCAAAACCCGTCATTAACGAGGGAAAAACCATCATTGTGTTTTAATTTAAAGTTAAAACTTCAAAACCATCAAAATTCGATGGTAAAGCCATCGGGAAGCTCAAAAATTGTCCATTAAATTTAGACAAACATTAGGGCATTTTGAGACCTATGGAATCAATTGTTCCTTTCTAAAACCTGAGGTTTCAACGGATATGTCTGAATTTTTCTTTTTTACCCAACAAGATGTTTTGTCTCAAAATCAAACTGACACATTAGCTTTTGGTCCAGTTCCTTCCAGCCCTCTTGAATATAGGGTAAACAATCAATTTTTAGTTTCAGCAGATGCTCCAGCTTTTGCAGTTGTCGATGGGATTCCCTTGGTACAGCAATGTGAGAGTGACCCTAATTGTATAAATATAGTATTATACCCATTCAAAACCCCTGATTTTAATTTTCCTAATATTAAACTTTTTGTTTATCGAGGGATTCGAAAGGATTCAATTATTAATTCCACCACCGGGGAAATTTTCCAGGCAGACAGCACTTGGAAAACCGATAATATCTTAACGACCCTTCATGATCTTCAAAACAAAATCAATCAAGATGCGGGGACATCTGAGGTTCCTAAAGCAGAAAACTTGGGATATCACTATTCGGATTCCAATGACATTGACAATTTCAAACCAGATACCGAGTTTGTTGAGACCATTGTCTTTTTAAATGATGGCTTGCAATTACCCTTGGTAAAGGCAGGTTGTCAGCTCGGAAAATTTATTGGGGGAGGTGCAACAGGAACTCCCGCAGGATTCCAGATTATATTGGACAGGGTTGGTTATGAGCCAACATTGGGATGGGTAAGGAGTGAGGATGATGTGGTGGCGGTCAACAATTTAACTGCCAACCCTACAGTAGTGCAGACATTTCTGCATTGGCATGAAAAAGAACAGATACTCACATATATTGACCCTGCTGCTTTATATGGATGTGCCCAAGCCAATGGCCATAAAATTAAAGTGTACCAAAACGATGCAGATGATACAGGGGTAAAAATGGATGCATCCAGCGCGGTATCCCTTTTTCATAATAAAAACTGTTGTTATATCGATATCAGGAATGACTTCAATTATTCTTTTAATTATTATAATCAATATGTTAATTCCTTAGAGCTTGGATTTGAGCAATCAGGAACAGAGGACTTTTTGGTAAGCTCTGTGGATTATTATGCCAATGCCAATTGGCCATTATTGCGGCTTTTTGAGCAGAGTGTTCCTGCTGGAAGCAAATCCAGAATTTTAATGAAGCTTCCTATACATGATGTGGCGGGCTATAACGCAAGATACTTTCTTCGATCTTATACACATAAATTTTTGGAAAAGGCGGAATGGACCTTCTTTCAAGAACTTAACTACCTAGACCCTGCAGGGGCCATTCGAAAAGACTTTTGTGAAGAAGTTTTTATAGAAGCTTGGATAAGCGATAATGATTTTCTGGGAGCCAATTATTTTTCTTTTAAATATGGTAAAGTTCAAATCTCAGAAATTACAGAGGATTTCCTGTTCAGGAGAAATCAGTACGATATGGTCTTTCCCTTGGAATTGAAAAATTTGATTGGTGACGAAATATTGGACGACGGTGATTTTAAAGTTTCATTGTATTCTTCAGAAAATGCACCAATTCTACTTAAGAACTTTTTGGATGATAGCGATGAATATTATACTCAATACATCGGTATTGCCAGGGATAAATACAATACCACCTTTTTTTCATTTCCGGATCGTATCGGTTATGAATCTGGGAGAAGGTTAAAATTCCCTTTTGGGATTATACAACAGGGCAAATACGATAATTCCGCTTTTTTGGAAGAATTTGAGTACACCTCTGGGACAGAAAGTTTAGGGTTTTTGGAAGTGTTGCCAAAACGAACTTTAGATTCAGCTTTGGTATTGAAAAAGGTCGCAAAAGACTTTAAGGGTCAATTGGAGGAATTCCTGTACTATTTGAACACTGCCCCTGCCCAAGACAACAAATTTGCTATTGATGCCAAAAAGTTCCATGCTCTTACCCTGTCCAACGAAGAATATGATACGGTAATGGCATTGGCGGCTTCTGATTTTGATCAAGGATATAAAATATTTCTGCAACCAACCTCAGGTGATATGCCTACCCGAAATTTCGATGGTTTTGCCATTGGGCAATCGGATTTAAAATTACAAGGTATTGAATTTAACACCACGGATGATAAGGTCCAATCCAAAGAGGTGTTGGTGGAAGATACTGTTACCCAAGAAAAGAGCGAACTCAATTTTTACGTAAACAAGACCTGATGGCTGTATTTATTTCAAAAAAGGCTTTAGCCAAAATACCGAATCAATTCCAATCAACCTATATACCTGTTGGAAGAAAGGTTTTGATTCATAATTCGTTAAAAGAAAACCGATTCTTTAATAATCTAGTTAAGCAGAGCCAAGGAGCTAAAGAACTGAAAAAGGATGATGTAGGTCCCAACGTTGAATTGTTCCAAGCTATCTTAAAGGCAGTTAGGTCTTTCCAAGAAGGTCAATTAGTCGAAACTGAGATTAGTGGAAGTTTTGGCATTATAACGGAGACTACTTTAAAAGATGCTCAAAGTAATTTTGATCTTCCTGAAACTGGTGTTCTCGATGCCCAGACTTTGTTGGCGATTGATAGTTTTTTAGTTGAGAACCAGCTTGTTTTTAATAAGAAAAGTGGTATTGTCTTAGCCGACGGTTCTGAGGGGGAAATTAAATTGACTATCACAACAGTTGATGGAAAGGTTTATGCCAATATTGAGCAAACTGTCCTTTTAGAACCTACAATATCGCAGACGGAAGGGGTTCCCGACTTTTCACAAAAGGAAAACGGTGCCGAGATAGTTTCTGCTCGACCGACATTGGATGGCAAACATTATTTCGTAGGGGACGGTAAAGTTGAAAACCCCATATTATCAGAAAACAAAGGATATTTTATAGAAAAAGGTCTGGTGCCAAGGACACCTTCAGGCCTCCCGCCCGACGCTAAACCACGTACCATAAGGGAAGGAGAAACCTTGATTTCCATCATTCATGAGGAATATCTAAAAGATGCGTATCCTATATATACGGTTCCGGGTGATGATACCTCGGCTGTACTCCATGAGTTTCCGGCAAGAACATTGAGCCAAGATGATAAGGATTACCGTATTCGGTTTTATGCCAACCTTATCTACTATATGAATACGGATCCGAGTATTGCCTATGCTATTCATAGAAGCTCCATTTCTCCAAATACAATAGATTATACCGATACTCATTTAGATGAGGTCAATATTTATGACAACGATACCTTTGGCCTCAATTATAAGAATTTTTTGGAGCGAATAGAAAATTTGGATCCCAATTACGAATGGAATCTCTATGCATCAAATTATACAGTACCATATACTGGTGAAACATACACTTTTGATGCTCCTTTCAACTTGGATGTGGGTGAAGACCTATACTTGCCAAGCCGTGAGTTTGTGGAGGCTTTATACTTGCATCTAAATTTTCGTCCAAAGGAAGGCGAGATGTACGAGAAAAAAACAAACTCGGAAGGGAACAACTATTTTGATTGGATACCACAGACGGGTTTTGATGATTTTTTAGATGATGTTGCAAACGCTATTAGTGATGCCGCAGAGAGAACACTGACAATAAACCTTTATACTGAAGCCTATACCTTTTTTAAGAATGTATATAGCTGGATTATTGATGTCCTCAATGATCATTGGCCTCGGAGCATGGGCTTTCAGGTTAATTTGGATGCTGAGGTGGCAGCATTGTTCGGTATAGGTGTTGGCGGTAGTGCCTATGTATGGAGGAAAGTGACTCCAAAGGACGAAATCACTATCCAGACCATAACCAGTGCCGAAGTTAGAGGCACTGTAGGTGGCGGCGTTGGTTTTGACTTTAATCTTGGGGGAAGCAAAAAGGGGAAAATGGCCAATATGGGCAGTAAGAAGGCATCAAAAAAAGGACTTGCGGCTTATGCAGGTGTCGATGCCAAAGTAGGTCTGGGCATATATCAGGAACACGAATTCCCGGTCAACAAAGAAAATACGGCGTTATTGGCTTTGCTCTTACCGGCGATCAATGCTACTTCCAGTGTGGCCAATGGGTTGTCCAAAATTTTGAATTACCTGGAAGTCATCAATATAGATCCCATGGACTACATCACCAAGTTGGTGGTCGAAATAGAGACAAAAGGTAGGGGATTTGGCAGGTTAAATTTGGGGTTGAATATCACCAATGAATCCGATTATGCCAAGAATGCATCCGGAACGTATGAAGTGGATGCAAACAACCAAGATTCGTTGAGCGTCAATGGAATTGCCAAACTTTTTAAGAAGGTTAACTTTTTCTACGGCGGAGGGGTCGATATTGGGTATGGATATGCTTGGGAGACCAACTGGACTTACGATAACCTCCCGGACATGCCCAAGTACGATGGCCGTATGGCGAATAAGGTAAGCTCTCAAATAGAAATATTCTACGAGGGTTCGGCCGCATTGGATGCCTCGGTAAGCAATTTTATACAACGTTTGGTTTTAGGTGCCATTGGGGGGGTACCTGTTCTGCCCACCTTTAATTTTGATGCAGGGATTGCCCTTGTAGCTGGTTTAGAACTTAAACGGGAAGACATCCCTGAAAACCATGCATTTGCCGATTATAATTTGTCTTTGGCAGATTTGGGTGACCCCAATAACAATACTTCAAAATTCTTGGGTGCCAAGCTTTATAGTGGGGATTTTGAGGTGCCCGTTACCCCGGCAAGTGAGATTATAGCCAATATCAATATTGGTCAACTTAAACAAATCATAGATGGTCAATCTGGGAATACCGATATCCTCAGTTTTACCAATCTTTTATTGGTATTTGACAAACTAGGCTATCGTAAACGTTTTTCGGCAAATCTTGAATCCTACCAAAGCAAGCAGAATAATACAGTTTTGAACCGGGTAAGAAACTTCACCAATAGTTATAGAAGTCAAACTTATGTGCTAGAAGATAATGGTGAAGATATAAATTATGGTTCGAAGGATTTTTTTAAAACACTAGAAAGAACAGGGTTTACATTTAGTTCGTCGATTGAAATTGATACGGAGTTTTCCATGGATGCTACCATCAAGGCCCTTCAGTATGTATGCTTGCGTCTCCGGTTTATGGCCTCTCGTGAAAAATATGAGAACGCCAATCAGTTAAGTGTTTATGTGAGCAAACTGCAACAGATCAATGAAGCCTATCAAGAGGTTTTAACGCCTGCATCCGGTAACTTCACCGAAAACGATTTTGATTTTTTGTTGAACGACGCTACTTGGGGGTTACAGACCATCTTGGATATTGGAGGCACTGGGGAAAATGAATTGGTACCCTATAATGCCATTTTAGGTGAAATGTTCAGGTTTTTGGATACTGGGGAACTTCGCGACCTATTGCAGGACACCAACCGAGAAAACCTTATAAATGAAAGCACAAGAAAAGCCCAAGAACTGTTGGGGTTGCTTAAAGACGCGTTTCAATTATGGGTGAAACAAGCCAATACTACGCTAAAACTGAACTCGAAATTAAGTGTAAACACGGGCTTAAACCTTAAAGGGGCCTTTGGCCCGAAGGTGAGTTTGGCCGCTTTTTTTGAATTTGGTTTTTTTGATGAGTTTCTGGTAGTGGATCAAGGAGAATTGGTGTTGGAAGGAGAAACAACGGACAATCCACTATATGAAACTGTTCAGGCTATTGCAAAACAATTTTCAAAAGATACCACTGTGCCAGATTTTGATAGTGGTAATGAGTCGGGTGGTAAAATTTCGCAAACTTTGTTAAATGAATCCATATAAAGTAACGAAGATGAAATGCACAAAACAGATGTTCGGGCTAATGTTGGTCATGGTAGTAATGCTGAGTTGTCAATCCAATTCACAGGTTATAACAGACTGGGATGCCATACTCAGAGGACCCATACAATCAGTGGAAATTAATACCTACAAACCTGATTTGAAGGATGGTACTATCCAAAAAGGAAACTTGGTGAACACAAGTAGCTTTACCTTAAACGGAGAGGGGGGCAAACGAATCTTTAACCAAGAAGGTAAGCGGATAGGATTTACAAATTATAAAAAAGGAAGTACCGAGCCTGCATACCATATACACAATGAATATTCAAAGGGGAACTTAGTGGAATCCTTTACATATAAAACACCCTTAAAAAAAGTGCTCTTGGGTAAGGAACAATACGAATACGATAATAAGAATAGGGAAGTATTGGCAAGGTATTTTGAACCATCATATTGTGATAATAATAAATTTTGGTTAGCTCAAAAAATCATATATGAGTACAATGAGCATGACGATATGATAAGAAAAATCGATACTTCCTTTGTTCATTACGATTGTGATGACATCAGAATTCGAGCCAATGTTTATGAGCGACATCCCGTATACGAAAATGGGTTAAAAGTGGAGGACGGCACCTATACCTATGAGTATGACCAAGATGGGAACATGATAAAGAAGGTGGATAAAAACAACCCTCCTATATACTATGAATATTATCCGAGTGGGGTTAGAAAGAAGAGGTATTTAGCCCCAGAAAGTTATCGTGATTTTAATGAAGATGGTTATCTGATAAGAGCTACCGCTCCAGTAATGGGCGGGTTTATGTACACAATAGTTTACGAGAACGAAGATAACTATGGTAATTGGACCCGTATGGTCATTTACCGGGATAACGAGCCCTATTTGATTGGGGAGCGCACCTTTACCTATTACGAATAAGAAAAATAAAGATATGCCCACAAATCCTTTATATCCAGTAGTCAGTGACCTATTGCCTTTAGAGAAGATACCCTCAGAATTGCAAGGGTTGCGCGAAGCATTGAAAAATGTCTTGGACGAGGTCTATTTTAAAGATTTTAGGGTAGGGCAAAGTTACCATGGAGAAGCGGCCTATTATGCCATGACCCTAGTTACCTTTAATCCCTTGGGGTTGAACATTCCTTTTGTCCAAGACCTAAAACTGGTTTTAAACCCCAATGGGCAGGGCAATACCGAAATACCCATATCTTTTGATTACAGCTGGGAGGTGCTCAAATACCTGAACGGTTTCAATTTCAGCTCTTTTGATAATAGTGTAACCTCCATAGTTGAGGTGCTTATGGAACTGGCGGGCATTACCAAGACCGAAGTGTTAGATCAGGTATTGGGCAGTTTCTTTACTGGGGCTGATACTTTAGAAGACTTTGTAAGTGCATTTAATACAGGACAAGGGTCTTCCATTTTTGTAGATCCAACGGTGCCTACAAGTCTGCAAGTGACCGATGTGGTCAACCAGATTGAGAAGGCTGATTTAGATGTCATTGGTTTTGTAGTAGATCAATATCTCACAGGTGCTGATTTTAGTGAGAGCCTTGACAATCTCAATGGGGTTTTTGCATCATGGTACGGCTCCATTACCACAGATAGTCTAAACCGGATTTTAAAGGTAAAATTCAGGGTTTTGATTCCCAATCTTTCTGTAGGATTGCAGTTCCCGAGAAAATGGTTGGTGCCAGTTGATGCCCAATTGGAACCCTTGCCAGAACCTGACGTATCCATTTTGTCTTTCAATATAGGGAGTCTGATATATTCGTCTGAAGCCGGTTTTGAATTTCAAGAGGCACAAAGTTTTTCCCTGACACAATCCATGATCGGTAATACAGGGCTGATTATTGAGTTCACCAACCTTAAAGTGGATCTCGAAGAAGGACGGAACATTCCTGAAGCTGATGCTTATGGCCGTGGTCCAGGATTTAAAGGTGTCTATGCCCAAACAGCGGCAATAACCCTGCCTAAAAAATGGTTTGATAATACAGAAAATAACCCTAACACGACGGCACAGTTGGCCGGTTATGATATCTTGGTGGGTACGGGAGGCTTTTCCGGGCGACTAGCTCTGGAGGTAATCGACGGTACCAGTAATCCATTGTTGGTAAAAACAGTTGGCAATAATGGTTTTGAAGTTGGATTCTCAGCCTTTGACATCAATTTCGATAGGAACAAAATAGTTTCTTCAAATATTGCTGGGCAATTAAAGATTCCACGTTTAAAGGATACCAATGGCAATGATGCAGAAATAGATATTACGGGGCATTTGGATTCGGATGGAGACTTCTTGATTACGGCCTCGGAGCAAGATGGATTTGCCCCCATTGAAATTCCCGAAGTGTTGAAACTGTACATCCAGGGAATTCAACTTGGTCAGGAAGATGATAATTTCTTTATAGGTACCACGGCAGAATTGGAATTCACCAATGTTGTGATGAACAAACTGTTGTGCAATGAAGCTGGCGGGGACAACATTCGCATCGCTTTGCCCGCAATTCGTATTTATAGCAATGGTAGTTTTGAAATTGTTGGGGGTACTATCCCATTACCAACAAACTTTGGCATTTGTCTGGGCCCGGCAAAAATGAACATCACCAACCTCAATTATACATCCCACCAGCAAGAGTATAACGGAACCATACGTGAATACAAATGTTGGGGTTTTGATGGTGCTTTGAACCTTGACCCATTAGGAGTTGATGTCAGAGGTAATGGTGTACGGTATTATTACACTGTCGATGATGACGATGTCAATGGAAAGCCACACCATTCCTATGTGCGTATCAGTACCATAGAGGTAGATATCATAATTCCCGGCAATGCGTCGCCAAGTACAGCAACGGCCATTATAAAAGGCTATTTGTCAATTCCTGAGCCAGGAGTGTCCACAGAATATGCCGGTGGTATTTCCGTTAAACTCCCCAAATTGGGTGTTAGCGGTAGTGCAAAAATGAGGCTCCAACCACAGTATCCAGCGTTCATTGTGGATGCCAACGTGGAGATTCCGACTCCTATTCCCTTAGCATCAACAGGTTTGGGCGTATTCGGTTTTCGAGGTCTTTTGGGATATCGCTACGTCGCGGAAAAGGAGGCAATCGGGCTGACTTCAGGAGAGGACAGCTGGTACGATTATTATGTATATCCCGAACGGGGTATACATGATGATAAATTCAGTGGTCCTGAACAGACCATGGATTACCAAGATCCAATTTCCATCGGTGCAGGAGCATCCATAGCCACCTATGGCAACGATAGCATCATTTCATTTAGGGTATTTATGTTGTTGTCCATACCCAGTTTGTTCTTTATAGAGGGCAAGGCCAGTATATTGAGCAAGCGATTGGAGTTGGACGATATGGATGAACCACCCTTCTTTGCCTTTATGGCCATAGGGGATGATTCCATTGAAGCTGGATTGGGGGCGGACTTCAGGATTCCACAGAATAATGGCTGGATTTTGGATATGCAGGCCAAAGTAGAAGCAGGCTTTTTCTTTAATAACCCTTCCGCTTGGTATATCAATTTTGGTACAAGACAAGAGCCCATATCAGCTAGGTTGCTCACTCTATTAACGGCACAGACCTATCTGCAGCTTTCTGCCCGAGGAATAGAGGCCGGAGCAAAAGCAGAATTTGAGTTTAGTAAAAAATATGGACCTGTAAGGGTAAGAGCATATGCGTATGTGGAGGTAGGAGGGTTCATCAGTTTTGAACGGCCCCAGATTGGAGGCTATCTAGCAGCAGGTGGACAAGCGGACATCGATATTAAAATTATTAGTGTTTCCATTGGCTTGGATTTGGTCTTTGGTGTAGAAGCGGCCAAACCCTTCTTGATATATGGAAAATTTAGACTTTGTGTCAAAGTTAGAATCTTGTTTGTCAAGATTAAGTTCTGTGGCAAAGTGGAACTTAAATGGGAGAAATCTAGAGAAGTGGATAGAACCCCGGTGCCACCAATTGCTCAAGAGAGGGTATTGGAATTGGCAAAAGGAGTCCACATGCTCACAGGGGACACTTTTAATTTGGTTCATTTAAGCGACAATGATATTACGAACCCAGATTTTATTCCTTCTGCGAGTGATAACAAGTTCAACGATACGGTATTGCCTTTGGACACCTACATTGATGTCAAGTTTGCCAAACCTTTGAACCCAAACCCTGTATCCAATAAGACAGGGGGAGTAACCAATGCTCCTCAAAACTACATTGAATTGATTCCTCCACAGAAAACGGTTCGCGGGAAGGAAGTAAGACAGGTTAAACATGCCTATAGCATGGAGGATATAGAAATTAAAGCTTGGGATGGTGGCGCATGGCAGGATTATAACCCCTATGAAGTGTTGATCGATGAGGCCAGTGACCTTACCCCGCAAGAAATAGCCAATTTAAAATTGGGACATTGGCAAAAAACTGGTAGAGAATACAATGCTTTGCGAATTCTAGGGGACAACCCATTTTCCTATACGCAGTTGGGTGAACCTGGCTGGTACGTTCCCGAACGTTTGGGCGTTACGGCTTCATCTCTATTTTGTGAAACAACGGCATTGGAACCACAATGTGCCAATTGGTTGAGAAAGTCAACAGCTGTAGAATATATTACCTATATAAAGGAAGAAAATTCCTTTGATGATTTGGACAACTTCTTTACGGTAGGACGCATGTCCTTTTTGGTAAGAGGTCCACTTTTCCTAGGGGAACTAGGAGAAGAATATAAGGCTAAAGTGGTTGCGAAGCCCAACGATTTCAATTTTGACAAATCGTTGGAGATCTACAATTTCATGGCTGTGGAGTTGCGACTTCCCAACCCGTCCAAAAAGTTGACATTTAAAATGTCGACGATTTCGGAAGGAGTGACCATTTCTTTTTACCGACCGATTATCAATGATATTTCCCTTGAGACCGAATATGAATTGGTTGGAACCCTATACAAGACCCGTTCTCAGTTAAACCAGGAAGTAGTTTATGAAAATGCCACGGATAGCTTTACCATGGTAGTGGTCCAGCCGGATTTTCCACAGGTTGAGCAGATCAATGCCCTTAATGAAGAGATAGAAGAATTTTATGAGCAAGCTTATAATGATTTCATTGGAGAGAATAATGGTGAAATTGTACTTTCTGATGAATTGGACGAGGTGCAAGTAGAAGCTAAAAAGCAAGAGATCATTGACTTGATCCAATCTGGTTGTACTGGTAGTATTCCCGGAAGTATATTAAGTGGTGGAATCGGCCAAATGCAAATTGGAACTTCCTTTGTGGTAGGTGCCAAGGATATCGTTTTGGATTCACTACAGGATTATACTACCTGTACTAGTTTGCTACATGAGGTTTGCTGGCTTTCGGAAGCAGATTACGAGTTCAATATGAACATTCCAGGTCAGCCAGCCATACAAGAAGATTTTGATTTGGGCACGGATGCCGTGTCCAAAGTGGTAGCTCCCATATGGAGACCGGATACCAAGTACTATATCCATTTAAAACTTAAGGATACCGTCGACAGTGATGAGTCAAGTACCAATGGTGAATACCATTATTACTATGGATTTAGGACCGCTGGCCCATTGGGTCATTTCCACAATGCACAAGGTGTGGACTATGGTGGAGACCGGGACGGTAATGGATTACTGTTGGATCCGGATAAATACCCGTTGGCCAATTTACGAAAGTATATCGATTATAACCGTTCCTATCCCAATGCAGATGGCAACTTGTTACAGTCCAAACCGCTGTTTTATAGCAATGCGGAGGCCAAGCTCCAACTGTTCTTTGTAAGGCCACAGGCCTTTCATATGTTCAACGATTGGCCTGCTTTCAATGGTGCAGCCCAGATACCTGCAGAAATGAAGGTTATTATCAAGGATCCAGTGAATGACACGCTGATTCCTTATCCATTGCCACCTGAATTTGATGAGACCACCATTCCGGGTGGAATTGAATCATGGGATGAGGACAATGCTGCCTTAATGCCAAACTATTTGCAGCATTGGAACAATTTAGCTACGGCCAAGGATTCAAATTCCAGTTGTGTGGTAGTTGGAGGCAATGCCATTCGTCCCAAGAGTAAAATAAGGGCGGTCAACTTGACCAATCTAGAGCCACAAAAACTATATACGGCTATGGTGAACAGTGTGTACGATGGTAATATGATTGAACTGCACAACTATGCTTTCCAAACTTCCAGATATTCGAATTTCACGGAACAGATAAACAGTTATCTGTTGGATGATGGTAATGGAAACCAGAAGGAGGCCATCTTCAAAATCCAATTGGACCTTTCAACGGCCCAGATAGATTCAGCATATAGTTTGATAGAAGTGGAGGGATCTCCAGATGCAGCGGCACAAGCATTGGAGGATCGATATGTGGACTATTTTGACAGGGTTATGGAAGGGGTTTTTGGAATAACCCCTCTGCCTACAGCAGAAACAACTGAGTTCAATGCCGTTGTAGATCAAAATACAGGTGATACCATTGCCTTATTGATACGAAACCCCGAACCGTTCAACGACCCCAAAATTCCTAAGGATGTATTAAGGGAAACCATCAAAATATTGAACAATGCCAATAACGACCCTGATGGCAATTACCATATGCTATTTTCAAAGGATGGTGCACAGCTGTTGATTATGAGGAACAATAAAAGAATAACAAATAATGCCCTAAGAATCCGGTTCAAGTATCTGTTATGGGATGGGAATAATTATGGTCAGTTTGATGAAGTGTTAATCGAGAATTTGAATATTATTTAATAAAAATAAAGATATATAATGAACAGTGAGTTTTTTATAAAATGGTATTCTGATAATTTCAATAAGGACATATCCTTAATTGGTGAATCTAGCACAAAATTATTTTGGACTTATCAAACATCGGGAATTGAGTTAATACTGATTATAACAGATAAAGCTTTTAATCTTGAATTTGTTAAATCATATAAGGATGTAAATCTACAATCTTTGAGCAGAATTGATAAGGTTGTACCATGTTCAGGAACTGAAATTTTAATAATAGGGGGATACAGAACTTCAAGTAGCTGGAAAATTTTTGTCGCTAGGTTAAATGTAAACTATGATTTTGTATGGTTTAAAAGATATTATGACATTTCTAATTCCATTTCTGAAATCATTTCATTAGGTTCTGATAAATACCTAATAAACGGTAACTTGATAATAGATGACCAAGGTCAGGTAATCAAATGTATTTCCGGTGGAGGAGACGATGGTTTTTTTGTATACAATCAAAACATTTATTCTTATAGTTTAGGTCAATCGATTCTAGGTAGTCAATCAAGCTTTATAGGGTTGACCCGGTATGATATCAATTTGAATTATTTAGGATACAATGAATATTTATTTAATCAGTTTTTTTCTTCTATTACAACTTATTTTTCGAAAGGACATTTAATTGGTGATTCATTTTTTTATTTAAGGGAAGCTAGTTATGAAGGAGGCGCAAGACAGAGGCATTTGCTTAAGATACCACTTGATAATACATCTTTACCCTCAACAATAAACGTTAAGCGTCTTGATACTAGTAACACTTTTTCTGTTTCTTCTTTTATTTCCTCAGATAATTATGGGTTTTTTAAATTGAATGTTTCCGGAAATGGTAATGATACTATATTTAGATTTGATGAAGATTTGGATTTTAGTGGTTCTGTTGAGATTTCTTTCGATGCTAATGTCGAAATATTTTCTTCTTCAGAATCTCTTTACCTCAATTTAAATTCAAGTGATCAAAATATTCCTATTATTTCAGGGCGATCCATTTTAAGTGCCGGATTTTCTTTTCAATCTAATGGATGTATAGGTTTTTTATCAGCTGTCAACCCTAGTATAGTTGATGAATCGTTAACTTTAAATACGAGGACTCTTTCAATAAATAATATTACAATCACTGTTGACAATAGTAATGTTCTAACAGTATTTAATGAAACGGTCACACCTTTTATTCAGACTTGCCCTCAAACATATGACCTTTCTACAAGTACGATTTTAACTGAACCCAATACCATTGCAGCAGATAATATATCAACATCTGTTATTTCAGTACAGCTAAAGGATTATTTAGGAAATAACATTTCCAATGGGGGAGAAAATGTCGTCATAAATAGTTCGAAAGGCACTATAAGTGCAACAACGGACAATGGTGATGGAACCTATACCGCGATTCTTACTTCGTCTTATAATCCAGAAACGGCGACTCTGTCCTTTACGATAAATGGGGAACCAGCAATTGATACTGCAGAGGTGATTTTTGAAGAATTAATAGTTAGAATTCCGCAATCCCACCATCTTTATCTCCAATCCGCAGGTTCAACCGGTTCAGATGGAAGTGCTGAAGGAATTCACTTAAGATGGTTACTTAAAAAAGATCTGATCAAACATTTGCCCAAGGGTAATTTGGCTTCGACCACTGTTAATTACAACAAGGCCGATGATTTTGTGAAGATCTATCGCGCTCCATATGTTGCATCAGAGACCACTTTTGATTTAAGCCAGGCTCCAAAGGTGGTAGACAACCGCAACGCAGTTTGGTTATATGAGGTCAATGGAATCAAAATCTATCTTTATTTTCGAAATAAGAGTCAATATGGTACAGTACAAAATACGATTGATCCTCTAACGCAATCCACTCAATTTCTGGCAGGGTATGGTTCAGAGCTTTTGGAATTGGAAAGCAAAAATGAATTGTTCTTTTCACTGGAATTCAATGTGAATGCCGGTACTTCTCCTGTTGTCGAGACCGAGTTGCTTTCAGTGGAAGAGAATATGTTGACTGCTGAAAAGTCCATTACGGTTCGTAAAACCTTCACGGGAACTTCGGAATTGTCCAATACCCGAATGGTTACCGAAAATGGTCGTAGTTTCCGTTTCCGGTTAATCAATTGTGAGATAACCAGTATTTCTCTTGAGTTTTATAGCACTTTGTCATCAAACATAGAGAACGGAACAGGTTGGACGGATTTGGGAGATTTTTCCCTTTCCACTAAAGATGCAGAAGTGTTTTCACGTTTAGAACCTTCTTCAGACGTGGTAAACGGCCAATGGCAGCGTTTTAATGATAATGCTTTTGTCGATATCCAAAATTATAAGGACAAATGGAATGTCACCAATCCCAATACCCAAAGCAGCATTAAGCAGACCGTACAAGATTATGTTGCACTGAGTGATGATGAGAATAACCCATCGGCAGTGGAAAGCTTTACTTTTAGTGATGTTTTACCAGATGGCGTGACCGACCCTTCAGATGATTCCTTTGAAATCGCGAACTTAACATTGTTGCAACAGGCCTCTTTGGATTATCATGTGGCCCGGATGTTGGGCCTCGGCCATTTGGATGTGGATACGGCCGTGCAAAACAATGACGCTTTTGTCTATATGGCCGTATATGAAACCAAGGTTACTTTTCAAGGGGGACAGTACATCACCGAAGATACAGAGCACCGGTATATTACAATTCCAACATCAAAAAGCGATGAACGTTTACCAAGCCCCATAGATTTAAAGCAACCGGTGCCTGGGATTTACCCTAATAATGGAATAAATGAAGAAGCGTTACCCTTGACCGATAATGAAGGGTATACACAAGATGGCAAAGCAAGGTTTGTTTCTCTTTTTGTGGATGAACAGGAAGATTTATCGGTGGACAAGGGATTTTATAACTCGCCAACAGAATTCAATCTAACAGAAACCACGAACCCTGTCTTTGCAGGGATAGAATATAAAGGAGTTGGAGAGACCGATTGGAGAAAGCCGGAACTACCAAATACGGATTACTATCAAAATTCGGTCCCTAGTGGTGAGAGTCCCCATAACGAGACATTGCCGCTTCCTATTCCGGATGAGGGAGTGTCATTGTACGTACATCGTGAGCGCGAAAATGGGGAACACATTTATGGCTCTTATGGAATCAATTGGTTTTCAAGAGCTTCTGAAAGTAGTGTGCAATGGAATTTAGTTACGACCATTCAACCTAAGGACACCCTTGTTCCTCCCCATAACAGGAGTGCATTGTTAATACGGGAAGAGTCTCCATTATTATTGACTTCAAGTAACGAACAACAGCGGTTGGAAAATATACCGGGGAGTGATAAGACCCTGATAAGACTGACGTTCGACTATAATACCCGAGAGGAATTAATGACCTACAAGGTTACTCCTGAAAATATGAATGGAGCGACTGATCCTTTGGACACTGATGCCATTTTTCCAGATAGCCAAGAAGTGTTTGCGGATGAAGTTGAAATCTATTTTCGTAGTAAACTGCCACTGAACGTCACTGGAAAAGCTTTGAGCGTACAGGACCACTCGAGCAATGAAGTCCTTTCGGTCATTACTACCGGGTCCTATATTTTGGATAGTACAGGGGAGACTTTAATACCGTCAATCCCAACTGCTGAATTAGACAATTTTGTTGGCGGGGCATTGGCTTTGGAAGAATCTGAATTTATCATCCATGAAGTAGCTGAATCTGCTGATGGCCTTGATTTTACCGTTTATAAAAAACAATTGTCCGACAGGTTGCAAACAGGATCGGAACCCAGTCCTAATGAGGATCTGCAGTCTCCTGTAATCAAAGGGGATGGAATGCTGATGGCCGTTGAGAACCTGCAGAATGTTTCAAGCTGGGGGACTCCCAATCCGCACCCGCTCAAGGTACAGATTGGGGACAATTGGACAGTGCACCGTGAATTGATAACAAGAGAAGGGCCTGATGATGGAGTATTGGAAGAGATAGTTGAAAAGTCAAGAGGGATATGGGATACAGCTTTAATAGAAGAAGACCCACAACCCATAGGATTTGACGGGAATGGGCAGCCAATAGAGGAACATCGAGGGTTCTATAAAGCTACGTTTTCTTCAACACAACTTTCCAATCATCCCCAAAGTTCGGGAACAAACCCTGTTGAGTGGTACAAGGGAACCATTCGATTGCATACACAAGATGAGCCCAACGGAAACCGAAAAGCATTGGATGTGATCAAAATTGAAAATGTAGGTACGTCCAATAATCTCGTGGTGTATTTTGTTGATAATGGATTTTCTACTGATTCTGCATATGATGCCATCCAGATTGGGAATGTTCAGGTAAACTTTTATCCAGGCTACCGAGTATACCTCTATGAAAACGCAACTGCAGGGATTACAGAAAGTACGACTTTGCCCAGTGCTGGAGATGGAACACGATATACCTGCTTTGGATTTAGGAGTGTCGGCAATTCAGGAACATATGCATCCAGAATCTCGGTACCTACCGTCATGTTTGCACAAGAAGAGGTCAAACCCTTGGTGCCGGAACTACCAGTAGGGGCCTCTTATGCGACAAGACCAGATAGTTTTGGAAAATCCACCTATACCTTGATTACACAATTTTCCCATCGCCCCCATGGTGTTCAGTACTATCGTACAAATGATGATGCCATATTAAATGTGCTCTACAACCCTTCCACCGTACAAACGGTCAAAGAAGGGATTGAACAGTCGGATATGAGTTTTTTAAGCAATAGATGGCAAAACCTTTTAGGGTTTGACTATGAGTATCCACCAGAATCCTATCAAACTGATGGTCTTTTTGCCATTTATCCCGAGAATGAAGAGGGATATCGCTTACCGAATCCGGACAATGAAAATCTCTTTGATGTAGGCGGAGGTGAAATTCCTGGAAGCATTGTGCCTGGTCTAATGGCTGATCGTATACAACAAGCTATATATTTATTGTTTACCCCACTTACTGAGATACCGATTCTTTATGATTATATAAACACGGGGCAGGATTACAATCCCATAAATAAAAAACAGGTAGTACGTGATGAGAATGGAGCTTTGTTGCCTCCTGCCCCACCGGGAACTTCTGATTTTGATATTGCTCCCATGGCTAAAATAGTGGCAACGAACAAAGTGCAGTTCACTGATTTTGGGTTGGATGGCACTTCAAACAACCTATACTTTTATGGTGTCAAGGAATTGGGCAACCAAATGCAGATCAGTGATTTTAGCCCAATTCTTGGACCGATAAAATTGGTAAACACGAATCCACCGAAGGCCCCTTCCATTAAAAAGGCGGTTCCAATCATAGAAGATGTAATCTTGGGAATTGCACCCCAAATAAGGGTTGAGGTAAATGCATATCCCAAAGTGGAGAATATTAAACGGATTGCTTTGTATCGTGCATTATCAGCATCGGATGCACTTTCGGTGCGAAGTATGGAGAAAGTGGCCGAGATAGCTCTCGATGCAACGGGTCAGATCAATGATAATGTTTGGGAAGTTTCAGATGACTTTTCCAGTTTGGTGGAGGTTCCGTATGCGGACCCTATATATTACAGGGTCGTGGTATCAAGGGAAATCGAATATGCCGACAAGGACGACCCGAATACCGTTGTGACAGATTATGTGCCCTCCATTCCATCTAAACTATTGGTTACGGGTATTGTGGAAAACGGTGTTCCATTGGCTCCTCAATTGAGCTATACCGCTGATACTGGTGCCGGGCAGTTGGACAATGTTGTTTTAGAGTGGGGGAAAACCACCTACAATGCTAAATATATCTTGTTCAAAATGACCAATGAGGGGCAATGGGCCAAGATATACGAGACCACTTCCAATGAAGAAACCATATCGGTGCCCCTATTGCAGACCGAATTGGCCACGGATACATTGTTGGTAGAGGACACGGATGGCAACAATATTTACCATCATTTCAAGGTGACCGTTGAGAACACTTCCAATTCAATTAGCCAGGAGGATGAAATATTAACGGTACCCATGAACAATTAAATACAAAAAACATGAAGAAGGATAATATTACACTTAAATCATATTTTGAAACTGGGGACTATCCATCTGAAGCTGAATTTGTCGATTTGATCGATAGCTTTTTGAACATCGAGGAAAACGATACCGTTACGGGAATTACCGATAATGGGGACAATACCTATACCTTCCATTTGCTTGTTGGTCAGGATGTAATATTAAATGGGGGCAGTATTCCCGAAGATATTCCGATAGAGAATATCTTAGGATTGCAAGCATCATTGGATTTATTGCAGCAGAATATTGACAATGTCCCATCTGCAACAGGCCTTGAAGCTGTTTCTGATGGTAGTGATACTGGGTGGAGGTTGGTAGGTGAAGACCTAGCAGACCATGCCAATATCGGAAGCAAGGCCATTGATTTTACGGTTTTCGGTTCCACGGGGAATGCGGGTGCCACTAATTTCTTTTCTTTTGCACAAGGACAGGAAATCATATCGTCTGGCCAAGGTTCCGTAGGTTTTGGCAACAATAGTATAGCTTCTGCTCAATATGCCTTTACGGTAGGAAATGGTAATACTGCGTCTGGCAGTGAATCGGCTACTATTGGTTTCCAAAACAATGCGACCGGGAACAGAGCATTTGCAGTAAATACCTTGAACACCGCTTCTGGAGCATCCTCTTCTGCCTTTGGTGTGTGGAACTTTGCAAGGGCGACAGGAGAATTCTCCGTAGGGCAGTATAGTACCGACTATACACCGAATGGGACCAATGATAGGGCGTTCAACGTTGGAGCGGGGACGTCGGATGCTAACAGGGTCGATGCGCTGACAATACTCCGGTCAGGCGAGGTATTGGCACCAAATATTGATAACTCCAAAATTACAGCAGCCAGTGACAAAGTACTTATTACAAAGGAGTATGCTGATGAAAATTATAAAATAAGTCCAGGCTATATCACAGGTACCCCAAACCTTAAAACGGTTATGGGAATGCTTAATCCCAATAATGGCTCCGTTGTTGAAATTGAATTGTTGACCGTTTCGGAAGGTTTTGGGACCAATGGTAAAGGAACATTGAATATAAAATCAAACACGAATACGGATATAGTAAATTCCAATCCCTATGCAGTAGGAGGTGGAAGAGCTCATCTATTAGCAGGAAATGGCAAAGCCATGCTTGGATTTCAGGACAATTGGGTACGGTTGAATCCATTCAATGATTTTTCTTCTGGAATTTTTGGTGGAACCGGAATCTTTAGAACAGATGGGGAAATCCAAATGGGACAGGATGGGGGTAAATTTAAAGTAGCAACATCTGGGGCAGTAACTTCAGCAAGTACCATGACGGCTACCAGTTTTGTCCAGTCTTCCGATGTTAGTCTAAAGCGGAATATAACACCTTTAGCAAATAAACCCATAAAAGTTGATTGGGCATCCTATGAAATGGAGGGAAAAAAGAGATATGGTGTGATAGGCCAAGAACTTGAGAAACACCACCCCGAGTTTGTTATAACCGGCCAAGATGGGTTAAAGGCAGTGTCATATATAGATTTGTTGGTCGCTAAGAATGCAGAATTGGAGTCCAGGATAGAAAAATTGGAAGGGTTGAATGAAACCGCTTAGATTGAAGTGCTAACTAAATGAAAGAGAGAAAATTGGAATTGCTTTCCGTAGCGCTGAGAACCGTAGGCGGAAACTTCGATATTGCTACATTGGATTTGATTTTTACCGTTTCAGAGGAGCTTGAAAAAAAAGGGGAAAACATGACATTGGGAGAGGTTAAAACCATTTCAACCAAGGTCATGAAAAAGTATCAAACGAGTTAATTTTAAAATATAGTTGTTTTAACATTGGATGATGGTCATAATGCCGTGATCAACAATGATATGACTGTGGGCATTTATCCTATCGTTCGATGAAAGGCTTAAAACCAAAGTGAGTGATATTGAAGCGACTCACATATTTGTATGATGTAGAGAATTCGAACTAAAAAAAGGATAAGAAAAGATATGGTGTAATTGTCCAAGAATTGGAGCAAACCAATCTTGAATTTGTAGGAACAGATGCTAAGGGTCTAAGTCGGCGACCTATATCGACTTGTTGGTGGAAAAGATGGCCGAGAAAGATTAACAAATCGATTAATTGACCAATAGATTGCTACAATTGAAAAAGCATTAAAAAATTAAACAAGACCCTTTAGCCTCCTTAGTATAAAGAAATTATGGAAAGAAATAGAAGTACTCTTAAATCGTATTTTGAAACAGGTGAATATCCAACTCAAACACAGTTTGCTGAATTAATCGATAGTTTTTTGAGCATTGTTGATGATGACGCCGTCACGGGTATAACTGACAATGGAGATGGCACGTATACATTTCATTTGTTGTCGGGTTCAACGGAGACAATAGATGTCCAAAGTTTGCCCGATGACATTCCAATTTCTGCCATTGTTGGTCTTCAGGCCGCACTTGATGATTTGCCTTCCCAATATCTAAGAAAGGATCAAGACGGTACATTGAGCGGTAGACTTACAGTTACGGACAGGATAAATACCAGTAGGATAGATACAAACTCCGGTCAACAGCTGGTTCTTAATGCAGGGGAGTCCGCCGGACAGGCAACGGGTCAAACCGATGAATATATCTATTTGAATTCCGAACAGGGGATAGAGGTCAACACCTCTCCCGATAATTGGGCAAGTGGGTGGTCTGGAAGGGATACGACTAAGATTAGTGGTTCCGAAATTCAGCTTAAAAGTTCCAATACAAGACTTTCACCCGCCGATGGTAACTCCTTGAGAATAGATACTGGGACCGGTTATATCGAGGTGGGTTCAAAAAACACGTCGCATTGCCATTTTTATACAGATCGGACGAACTTTTATTTTAATAAGGAATTACGGGTAGACTCAGGAATAGTAAGCTCCTACAATGAAGATTTACAATTGACACGGGCAGGCAGTTCTGAGGATAGGTTCAGGGTGACTACAGGATATTGCATCAGTGACCAGAACTTTTTGGTATATGGTAGAGGCGCCCAAACATTGACAATGAGAGCCTATAGCAATGATGCCAATACGCCTTGTTATATGAGATTTGAAAAGTTGGATGGAACGGATAGGTCATATATCGGATATGGGTCTTCTTCTAACAGTCATTTGTATATAGTGAACCAAGAGGGAACAGATTGTTACCTGATGCTAAAGACCAATGGAGAAGCAGAATTCAACAATAATGTACGAGCGGACAATTTCATTCTTTCCTCCGACAGCAGGCTAAAAGCTAATATTAAACCCTTGAAAAAATCCATGAACCTTGATTTTGTGGAGTTTGAAATGAAGAAGAATAAAGGGGAAAAACGATATGGTGTCATAGCACAAGAGGTGGAAGAAAATCACCCTGAACTGGTCTTTACTGACGAAGAAGGCATGAAACAAGTTAAGTATATTGATTTGCTCGTTGCCAAGGTAGCAGAATTGGAGAAAAGACTAGCAGAATTGGAAAATAATTAAATCAACACTAAAGTGTATGCAAAGAAATAGAAGCACACTAAAATCATATTTTGAAACAGGTGATTATCCCACTCAGACACAATTTGCTGATTTGATTGACAGTTTTTTAAGTGTGAGTGAAGACGATACATCCATAGGTAGTATTGCAATTTCTATGAATTCGTTTTCTAATGGAAAGTCGTTTTCTGTTTATGCCCCTGGTAGCAGTTCCTATGTTTCCATGGACCCTAACGGTTGGAGCATTTTGGGAAACACCAGTGCCAATGATGGACAAGATTCTCATTTAATTGTCAAAAGGAACGGAGGGTTGGAATTTAACGACAGAGGTACCGTTCACAAGGTATGGCATGCAGGAAATGATGGCAACGGTTCTGGTCTGGATGCGGATACGGTTGATGGTCTGCAGCCCAATGTCTTTGTTCGGAATGATGGCGGTTCCGGCACAAGATTTAGTGCCGGTTATTTGCAATTCAATGGGGATGGGGCTGCCAACAATGATTATGTGGCTTTTAATGATGCAACCAATGGTTTCTATTTTAATGCGGATACCTCACGTCAGAACACTTCGGCTAATGCCAATGTATATGCAGGTGAATTTTTTGCAGGAGGTGCATATTATTATGGAGACAATAAAAAAATGTTCCAATTTTCGGATGGCTGGTTAAGGCTAAACCCTTCTAATGATTTTAGCTCTGGCATATACTGCGCATCTTCTATTGTGCGTACCGATAATCAACTCCAAGTTGGAAGCGGGGGAGATGCCTTTTATGCTCATTCAAATGGTGATGTAAGGGTTTCTGGAGCCTATTTAAGGAGCAATCATAATACCGGATATTTAGAAGGCTCCTATAATAATGTTGGTGGAAACGGGGCACAATCCAATCCTATTTATGTTATAGGGAGTGGTTATGTTCCTAGTACGACATCCCTGGGAAATATGTATGGTATTGGTTTTGCTCATGGATCCCAAGCATCCTTTTTGAACTCAACAGATTTGGGTACCAACCCTGCCAATTGGGGGCTGTACATTGCTGCTGATGGCAATGCTAGAATATTCTTGAACGCAACCAGTGGAATCGGGTATTTTAATAATGTTGTTTTTGCCTCAAACTTTATATTGAATTCAGATGAGAGAATTAAAGTGGAGGTTGAAGATGTGAAAGTTGATAGTTTGCCTATACGTTGGAGAAAATTCAAAATGAGAAATGATGAAGACAAACATCAAAGATATGGCGTAATAGCGCAAGAGCTTGAAGAACATTGTCCTGATTTTGTCAGAACAGATGAAGAAGGAAATAAATCTGTGGCCTATATCGATTTGTTGGTCGCAAAGAATGCAGAATTGGAAGCACGCCTTGAAAAAATGGAGGAAATAATTAAAAATCGAAGATAATGGCGGTACCTAATACAAATACTTTTAGTCTAAATGATGTACGGGTCGAGCTGGGTCTCGGAACAACAGCATCGCTTTCTGCATGTTTTGCTGCAGCAGTTGAATCACAATTCGATGATACTTATAAGGGTGCCAAGGATAGACTCAGCAATTTCAGGAACTATGGTGCTTTTGTGCCAACCTTAACAGTTTCCCCAACTAGTAGAAGGGTTTCTTCGAGTTCGGGCTCGTTTACTGTAACGGTAACCTCAAACACTCAATGGACTGTCTCAGAGAGTTTGTCTTGGGTTAGTATAAGTGGTGCTTCTGGTATTAACAATGATACCTTCACTGTAAATTATACCACTAATTCCATTACGCAATCAAGATCTGGAACTATAACAGTAACCATCGTGGGTGGTGGGCAGAGTGCAACGATTAGTATAACCCAATCGGCAGCTACCGGTCAAACGACATATCAGGTCCAACTTGGTCATGGGACCAGTCAATCCTCGGCATGTGGATTCGCAATAACAAATCCCGATTACTATTACTTGACGGGAAGCTCAAATCTTCTAACTGCCACTGGGGTTTATTTCAATAGCTCTGGAACAACCAAAGCCTCAAGCGGATATTATTCGGATGGAGGCAGTTTTCGATATTGGAACGGGAATGCTTTTTCTGGCCCTGCAGGGTTATGTATTATATAAACTGATTTAAGAGAAATAAAATTATTATATGGACACCAAAAAACTGGAATTGTTATCAGCGGCGTTGCGCACATTAGGTGGAAATTTTGATGTCCCCACATTGGAAATGATTTTTTCACTGAAGGAAGAAATCGATACAAAAGGAGAAGCTATTTCTATAGGGGAAGTGAGAGCAGTAAGTCAAAAAATAGCGGAAAAGTACCAAGAGAATAATCTTAATACAAGGACTGCTAATCCCGAAAAAAATAATACGTAAAGATTACTGGCCTTTTATGATTTTTTAATTAAAGCAAATCTATAAAGATGACCATATTAATCGATAATGGACATGGAGGCCTAATCAATGGGGTCTACCAAACAGCGGGAAAAAGGAGTCCGGTTTGGGATGATGGCACCCAGCTATTTGAAGGGGAATTCAATCGAGCGATTGTTAACCAAATCATTCAAGAGCTGACCAAGTTAAAAATTAACTATGTCAATATAGCTCCTGAGTATTGGGATGTGCGTTTGGAAACCCGGGTAAACAGAGCTAATAAGTATTCCCCAACGGAAAGCTTTTATTTAAGTGTCCACTCCAATGCTGGCGGAGGGCATGGCTCTGAAATATTTACTTCGCTTGGAGAAACTAAGAGTGATCAAATTGCCACAATATTTGGGAATGAGTTTATAAAGAAGTTTCCTGATAGGACACTGCGAACAGATTTTTCGGACGGGGATTTGGACAAAGAGCGAAGGTTCTATGTATTGACAAGAACAAGAATGCCAGCAATTCTCACGGAGAACTTTTTTATGGACAATGAAGAGGAATGCAAGACTCTTTTAATGAACAGGGAAGGTAGGGCGCAAATAGCCCACTATCATGTTGAAGCTATAAAAAAAGTGAAACAGCAATTATACTAATACTAAACCATAAATTAATGAAAACAAAGAGCATTCGGAATATCCTTATTGTGGGTCAAGTCCTCTTATTATTGTCCTCATGCAATGCCTTAAAAACGGCACCATATGACCAATACTCCTTTCAAAAGGCAGTTGAGATAAAGGTGGAAGCTTCCAATCTTATGAAAAAGGCAACAAATCCGTTTTCAAGCCATGAACAAGAGGTTGAAGAATTACAGCTAGAATTGGAAAAAATGGTTGTATATGAAGCGAACAAGCCGAACAATGGTATTTCCTATGAAATGTGGAAGTTATTGGCTGATCAAGACAAAAACCTTTTGGCTGGTCTTTTAAAGAGATGGGAAGAACAGGAAAAGTTGGGACAAGTTTTTTTGAACGAAGCACAGTCTCAGGTAATAGAGGCCATTGACATGATTATCCGATACGAGGGCAAAAAGGATAAAGAATCGGAGAATGGTATAATGCAATTCATATTAGATAACCGATAATTATGGATTTTGATAAAATTTTTAAAGAACTAAAGGAGTCGTTGGTCAAGTTATTGGGTGATCAATATGCAGGACTTAAAAAGGAAACTAAGGAGGACATTGTCGAGTTTGTCAATGGTTCCAAAGTAAAACTGGAGCGTTGGACCTTGCTGTTGGCCAATGGGGAAATAAGCTTGGATGATTATCAATGGTTGGTAGAAAGCCAAAAGGATTTGTTGACCATGAAGGCACTTGAAAAAGCAGGGATTTCCAAAATAAGTTTGGGCCATTTCAAGAACAAAGTGGTCAATACTTTGGTGGATATTGTAAAGGGACTGATTCTCTAGCGAATTAAATGGAATCGAAGGATGATATAACCTTTCATTTAGGCATAACCATGGCGGGTGCGGTTTCCGCAGGAGCCTACTCCGCTGGCTTTATGGACTATGTTTTTGAAGCACTTAAACTTTGGGAGGCTCAAAAGAAGAAAATTAAGGAAAAGCATAAAGAGGGTCAACCACTATCAAAGTATGAGAAAGCCGTGCCTCTCCACGAAGTCTGTATCGATGTTTTGGGTGGCGCCTCTGCCGGGGGAATGGTAAGTGTGATTTCTGCCTTGTCGAGCTTTTCAGGTATTGAACCGGTTAGAACCCCTTGTGATGTGCCAACAGGAAATATCTTGTACGATAGCTGGGTGCTAATGGATGATGCCTCGAACGGATTGAACACTTTTGAGAAAATGCTCCTTACCGATGATCTTGAAGGTCAATCGGAAGGAACCACATCACTTTTGAACACTTCTCCGATTGACAAAATTGCGGACAAAGTATTCGACTCGTTCGAAAAAAGGAATGACAGCTCAGAGAGACCCTCTTTTATATCAGAAGATCTTAGAGTTTTGGTCACTTTGTGTAGTTTAAGAGGAATACCTGTTGAGTTGAATTTTGAGAATTTTACATCCGCCCACTTTCCTTATTCGCCCGGCCATCGCATGAACGAACATCGAATAGTGGCTCATTTCAAACTAAAATATGACCAGAAAAAGGATAAAGATGTATTTCTTGAATTTAACCCACATGAGCAAGGGTCAAAGGAGCTCCTGAAGCTCTGTACAAAGGGTACAGGGGCATTTCCCATAGGATTGGCCCCAAGGCATTTCAAAGGTAAATTATCAGATAAGTACATTGAAAATTGTATTTTAAGAAGCTTTCCCATTAAGGATAGGAAGACCATTAAAATACACTTGGACAAGGATTTTTTTGACTTCACCAATGTGGATGGGGGCACCATAAATAACGAGCCCTATTCAGAAGTGCTTCAGACATTGGAAGAAATGAATCCACCTTATAATTCCAAACTACCAATGTTTGGTACAATTATGATAGACCCCTTTCCCAATTTTTATAATCAGGATACCGCAAAAGCAAAAGGAGGTTGGTCCTCTGCTAACATATATCAGAAAACTATTTGGCAAATCATCCCCAAGCTTTATACTACCTTACGGGAGCAGGTAAGGGTTAAACATTCGGGACGTTTTTTCAATGACTATTTTAGATTGCTGGTGTTTCCTTTAAAATGGGAGAAAAGGGGCGTCCTTAAAAATCATCCACCGCTTTCATGCGCTGCTCTGGGAGGATTTGGGGGATTTTTGGATATCGAATTTCGAAAACATGATTTTTTTCTGGGAAGGGATAATGCCAGAAATTTTCTAAGGGCATATTTAATGTTGGAATACGATACCAACGATTTGCACCCTCTTTTCAAAGAGTTGCCTAAAGAAGCCTTGAAGGTGTTTCAAAGAAAAGTTAATGGTAACACCTATTTCCCTATTATTCCAGACCTAAATTTTATTGAGGATAAGGAGTCTGGAGATACAAATCCATATAAGTACACTGTTGATAGTTTTCCCCAATTGAAAGAGGGCTATTTTAAAGCAATTGAGCCCTCTATTCGAAAAAGGGTTAAAAATATTATTGCATTTGAAATCGATACAAGACTCCGAAAGAAGTGGCTGTTAAGAAAAGGATTGGGATTAATTAAAGGGTATATTGCAAATCGTATTACAGGTAGTGTAATTAAATCAATGAAAAAGGAGCTTAAGAAAAGAAAAATGATAGAGTAAAACACTTAGATTAATTAAAGAGGAGAAAACTATGTGTTTAGATAACAGTCATTTACAAAAGGAGAGACGTGAAAAAAATCATTAAGTCTATATCTGTAAAACATCCATAAGCTTGCCCCTGAATGTGCTATTTTATAGACAGTTTAGAGTTCGGTTAACCAGTTTTTATGATTAGTGTAAAACATTGATTGTTAGATAGATGAAAACACTTCTTTCTTCCAATCATTCCGATACATTTTAGTGTTTAGTATGATCTATATTAGTTTAATATTTTATAGTTAAATTTGACATCTACGAAGTAAGATTACCATAAGTGGTCTGTAATTCGGTTAGTAACAAAAACATAGGCAAGGAAAAACCCAATAAATATAAGGGTTGGCAAAAGGGGTTCGAATCCCTCAGCGCCCACTTTTAGAACTCAAAATAAAACCTTGCAAATCTATCTGATTTGCAAGGTTTTTTCGTTTTTGGTAATGGTGTATTATATTCAGAAGGAAGGCCGTTAACGCAGTTTCATGGGCTATGTATCTATACTACGGATGCTGTTGGACCCAGTCATTCTCGATATGATAAATCCAGGGTTGCGATTGAATGGAGTCTATCTTTCATTCTGTATATTAAGATTGCAGGATTTGGGAATTGCACATGCAATAAAAATCCAAATGGATATTACTTTAACCTGTACAGATATGGACCTCCTTTCACCCCCTGCTTTTTCTTTCCGGTGTTCTCCAAAACATCCATCTGGAATATTCGCTTTCTAAAATTCCTTCTATCCAACTCAACATTCAGGATGTCTTCGTATAAATTCTGAAGTTCGTGCAAAGTGAACTCCTTTGGCAAAAGTTCACCAACAATTAGTCTGTCCCTTAAATTATTTCGGACAAAAGAATGAGCTTCATTGATTAATTTCCCATGGTCAAAGCCAAGATCATTGGGTATGTCGTCCACATCGAACCAATCGATGCTTGTGATATTGTCCCTTAATGTCAGCGGATGATTCTCTGGTTTCACCAATGCGTAAAAACAGATGGTAATGACCCTTTTCAAAGGATGCCTGTCCAATGCTGTATAGGTCTTTACCTGTTCAAAGTGTATGTCCCTGAACCCGGTCAAGGAAAAAAGGACCTTTGCCGCACAGTCCTCAATGGTTTCATGCTCTTCCATTACACCTCCCGGAACGTGCCATTGGTTTTTGTAATGTCCCAAGGACCTTTTTATCAAAAGGATTTTCAGTTTTCCGTCAACATATCCAAAAACCGTTATGTCAGCAGTGACGGAACATTCGAACGAATCCGGTTTTACTTGGATATCCTGTAATTTTTCTTGAGTGTTCATTTTTTTATGGAAAATTTTATCTTTTTCTCTAAATGGACAATTAAAATTTATATATTTGAAACTATGTCAAAAGTACACAGAATATTTTTTACCTAGTCCAATACTTTATTCAAAGAAAAAAATAATAGCAATGGATAATCCCAAATATAAAGAATTGAAAGGCAAAGTTGTGGCGATAACAGGTGGTGGAGGTATTTTGTGCAGCACCTTGGCCCATGCTTTTGCCGATCAAGGAGCTAAGGTCTGTGTGATGGATTTGAATGTGGAATCCGCCCAAACCGTTGCCGATATGATTAATAAGTCTGGGAACAGTGCAATGGCCGTCAAAGTTGATGTGCTTGACAGGGAAAGTTTGGAAGAAGCGAAAAAAAGGATTACTGAAAAGTTCGGCCTCTGCGATATTCTCATCAATGGAGCAGGGGGCAACCATCCTTTGGGAACGACCAGCAACCCCTATTTACTCAAGGAGGATTTGGTTGAAACAGCAAAGGATTTCAAGACGTTCTTTGACTTGGACACGGAAGGAATTCAATTTGTGTTCAACTTGAATTTCATTGGAACCCTTTTGCCTACACAGGTTTTTTCAAAAGACATGGTAGGTCGCAAAGGATGTAGTGTTTTGAACATTTCCTCGATGAATGCCTTTACACCACTTACGAAAATACCGGCATACAGCGGGGCAAAAGCCGCTGTTTCGAATTTTACCCAATGGCTTGCCGTCCATTTTTCCAAAGTGGATATCCGGGTCAATGCATTGGCTCCCGGTTTTTTTCTTACCGACCAGAACAGAAGTTTGTTGACCAAGCCGGGAGGGGGGCTTACTCCTAGGGGAACCACAATAATCGATCAAACCCCTATGGGTCGTTTCGGTGAACCGGAAGATTTGGTGGGAACGACCTTGTGGTTATGCAGCGAACAATCAAAATTCGTAACGGGCATAGTAGTTCCCATCGATGGGGGCTTCAGTGCTTTTAGCGGCGTTTAATTAAATTAGGGAACGATGAATATTCAATATCAATGGGTTTAGAACAGACATGGCGATGGTACGGGCCAAAAGACCCCGTTTCCCTTGCTGATATCAGGCAGGCAGGGGCAACCGGCATTGTAACGGCATTGCACCACATTCCAAATGGTGATGTTTGGTCCATATCGGAAATAAACAAAAGAAAACAAGAAGTGGAGGCCTATGGTCTTACTTGGTCAGTAGTGGAGAGCATACCCGTTCACGAGGACATTAAAAAACGAACAGGGAAGTATAAGGAATACATAGCGAATTACAAGCAGAGCATTGAAAACCTCGGTCTATGTGGAATTGATATAGTGTGTTACAATTTTATGCCCATTCTGGACTGGACCCGGACCGACCTTTCCTATAAAATGCCTGATGGTTCCTATGCACTCCGTTTTGATGCCATTGAATTTGCAGCCTTTGAACTCTTTATCTTAAATCGTGAAGAAGCCTTTGGTCATTCTTCCAAAGAAACTATTGAAATGGCCAAAACAGCATTCGAAAGCATGGATGATGAAGCCAAGAAGCGTTTGGTCCAAAACATCATTGCCGGTCTGCCAGGGGCAGAGGAAGGATACACGGTGGAACAGTTTCAAGAGGCTTTGGACATGTATAGGGACATCGGGGAGGAAGAACTTAGAAACAATCTGTACGATTTTATCAAGGAAATCGGCCCAGCAGCTGAAAAGTCCGGTGTCTTTTTGGCAATCCATCCAGATGATCCCCCATACCCTATCCTAGGCCTTCCAAGAGTGGTTAGTACGGAAGAGGATGCCCAAAAATTGCTTGCGGCCTACAACAGTCCCCATAATGGACTGTGTTTTTGTACAGGCTCCTACGGGGTAAGGGAAGACAATGATTTGGTGGGTATGGCCAAGCGTTTATCGGAAAGAATCAATTTTATACACCTGAGAAGTACAAAAAGAGATTCGCTCGGCAACTTTTATGAAGCGGACCATTTGGATGGAGATGTGGATATGTATGGAGTCATGTACGAATTGATAAAAGAACAACTTGGACGCAGCAAAAAAAATGCAAAGAACCGTCGCATGCCGATGCGGCCTGACCATGGACATCAAATGTTGGACGATATCCACAAAAAAACGAATCCGGGATATTCCGCAATAGGGCGCCTTCGAGGCCTTGCTGAATTAAGAGGGCTCATGTACGGTATAGAAAAATCCTTGCTTCAATGACGTTTATAAAAGATGACTTTTTGCTGGAGACCCCACAAGCAAAGAAGCTGTACCACGGCTATGCCAAGGAAATGCCCATAATCGATTACCATAACCACTTGTTGCCCGAGCATGTTGACAATGATCACCAGTTTGAAAACCTCGCTGAGGCTTGGTTGACGGATGATCATTATAAATGGAGGGCAATGCGGGCTTGTGGCGTTGATGAAACTTATATCACCGGTGATGCATCGGAAAGGGAAAAGTTTCAAAAATGGGCCGAGACAGTTCCTTATACCCTAAGAAACCCCTTATATCATTGGACACAATTGGAGTTGAAACGTTATTTTGGAATCGATGATTTGCTTACCGGAAAAAATGCAGGACGTATTTATGAGGACACTAAAGAACAATTGCAAAAGAAAAGCCATAGTGCATTGGGACTGTTGCAACAGTTCAACGTAGAGGTCATCTGCACGACTGATGACCCCATCGATGCTTTGGAACACCATCGTAGCACGGCGAAAAAGAATGCCTCGCTAAAAATGCTGCCAACCTTCAGGCCCGATAAAGCATATGCCTTAGAGAACAATAGTGCCTACAGGGCATATTTGGAAAAATTAGGAGAGGTATCAGGGACACAAATATCCAACTATCAGGATTTGATTACGGCCCTCAAAAAAAGAATGGCATATTTTCATCAAGAAGGTTGTCGTCTTTCAGACCATGGTTTGGAACAATTGTATCATTTTGAGATGAACCGTTATGATGTTGAGTACATCTTTGGAAAACTGATGAACGGTCATTCTCTGGAAGTCGAGGAAATACAATACTTTACCTTTGAGACCTTGGTCCACCTTTGCCAAGAATACCATAAACTGGGGTGGGTACAGCAATTCCATTTAGGTGCCCTACGAAATACAAACAGAAGAAAATTCGCCCAGCTAGGGCCTGATACAGGTTTTGATTCGATTGGCGATTTCCCACAAGCCCTCAATCTTGCAAAGTTTTTGAACACTCTTGAAAGTACGGGACAGCTTGGCAAGACAATCCTCTATAACCTCAATCCCGCCCTTAATGAGGTTTTTGCCACAATGGTGGGAAATTTCAATGATGGCAGTGTACTCGGTAAAATGCAAATGGGTTCCGGATGGTGGTACAATGATCAACTGGAGGGTATGGAAAGACAAATGAACGCGATATCGAACATGGGATTGCTCAGTTGTTTTGTGGGAATGCTCACGGATTCCCGGAGCTTTCTGTCCTTTCCAAGGCACGAATACTTCAGGAGACTGTTGTGCAATATATTGGGGAATGACATAAAAAAGGGCCTGGTGCCCAATGATATCGAATACATAGGCGGATTAGTCCAAGACATTTCTTACGGAAATGCCAAAGCCTATTTTAATTTAGGAGATAACTAAAATAAAAGTAACAGAATGAAAAAAGTAGTAACCTTTGGGGAAATAATGCTTCGCTTGGCCCCTTCGGGATTTTTGAGGTTCTCTCAGGCCAATAGTTTTGATGTGGTCTATGGCGGAGGGGAGTCCAATGTCGCAGTTTCCTTGGCAAACTATGGTGTGCCAGTGGATTTTGTGACCCGATTGCCAAAAAATGATATCGGCGAATGTGCCTTGATGGAAATGCGTAAGCGTGGTGTAGGTACTGACAATATCATTTATGGAGGAGACCGCTTGGGCATCTATTTTTTGGAGACCGGGGCTGTAAGCCGCGGGAGCAAAGTGGTCTATGATCGTGCACACTCCGCCATGGCAGAAATAGGTCCCGGGATGGTGGATTGGGACAGTGTCTTCAAGAATGTGGAATGGTTCCACTGGACAGGAATCACGCCTGCCATCTCCCAAGGAGCGGCAGATGCCTGTATCGAGGCCGTGAAAATCGCAAAAAAACATGGGGTTACCATATCCACGGATTTAAACTACCGCGCCAAACTTTGGAAATATTGTGACGATGCCAAGCGAGAAGAGATCATGTCAGAGCTTACTTCGTATTGCGATATTGTTTTGGGAAATGAAGAGGATGCGGAAAAACACTTCGGCATCAAACCCGAAGGGCTGGACATTACTACACAAGGTGAACATGTAAAGGCGGGTGCTTTTTTATCGGTCTGTCAACAGATGATGAAAAGGTTCCCCAACGCAAAAAAGGTCATTACAACATTGAGGGGGTCTTTGTCAGCTTCGCACAATACATGGGCCGGCGTGCTGTATGATGGCAATAGCATGTACCAATCACGTGAGTATCAGATCACACACATCGTGGACCGTGTCGGTGGAGGAGACTCCTTCATGGGCGGTCTTATCTATGGATTGCTGAACTGGCCCGGCGACGACCAAAAAGCATTGGACTTCGCTGTAGCGGCCTCATGCTTGAAGCATACGATAAAAGGGGACGCCAATTTGGCCACCGTTGCGGAAGTTGAGAAATTGATGGGGGGCGATGCCTCTGGGAGAGTATCACGATAAAAAAATAAAATGGCAAGGTATACAAGATTGGAAGTAGTTCGGGTAATGCAGGAAACGGGTATGGTACCGTTGTTCTATCATTCCGATATCGAAATTGGGAAGAAAGTGCTCAAAGCATGCTATGATGGTGGTGCCCGTTTGATGGAGTTCACCGCACGTGGCGATTTTGCCTTTGAAGTATTCTCGGAGCTGAACAAATATGCAATCAAGGAGTTGCCCGGTATGATGATGGGCGTTGGTTCCATTACAGATGCAGCTGCAGCATCCATGTACATGCAAATGGGAGCAAGCTTTGTGGTGACCCCGTCTTTAAGGGAAGATATCGCCATAGTGTGCAATCGAAGGAAAGTACTTTGGTCACCGGGGTGTGGCTCTTTAACTGAAATCAACCGGGCGGAAGAATTGGGGTGTGAGCTCATTAAGCTCTTTCCGGGGTCTACTTACGGCCCGGGGTTTGTAAAATCCATCAAAGGCCCACAGCCGTGGACGAGTATCATGCCCACTGGAGGGGTCAGTACAGAGGAGGCAAACCTGCGGGCTTGGTTTGATGCAGGAGTAACATGCGTGGGCATGGGATCCAAATTGATTTCCAAAGATGTTCTGGAGCAAAAAGATTTTGAAGGATTGCAGAAAAAAGTGACGAACACCTTAAAATTGATAGAAAAAATCAGAAGAGAGAAATAATGAAACACTTCAATGTCATCCTTTTATTGTGCACGTTGTTTTTTGCCCTCGGTTGCGAAGAAACCTCGGGCATTAGAACAATTAGGTTGGCACATGGCTTGGATATCAATCATTCCGTGCACAGGGCCATGGTAAAAATGGGGAAAGATCTTGATAGTGTTTCGAGCGGAAGGCTTCGCATCGAAATCTATCCCAATCAGCAATTGGGCACTGAGCGTGAAATCTTGGAATTGATTCAATTGGGCAGCCTTGATATGACCAAGGTATCTGTTGCCACTCTGGAGAATTTTGCCCCTAAGACAAGAATTCTGGGGCTTCCCTATCTTTTTGAGAGTCGTGAACATGCTTTTGAGGTACTGGACGGTCCTATTGGACAAACGTTGCTGGACAATGCCGAACAATTTAGATTGAAAGGTTTGGGCTATTACGATGCCGGGTTTCGAAGCTTTTATACCGAAAAAGAAGCCGTAACAGCCCCAGAAGACCTAAAGGGTCTCAAGATACGGGTTATGGAAAGCATTACTGCAATGGATATGGTCAAAAGTCTCGGAGGTTCCCCGACCCCCATTTCGTGGGGAGAGCTCTATACATCCCTCCAACAGGGTGTAGTGGATGGAGCGGAGAATAATCTTCCCAGTTTTTATCTTTCCAAACATTATGAGGTTTGTCCATATTATTCGCTGGACGAACATACATTTTCGCCAGATGTCTTGATTGTTGGTACCCAGTTTTGGGATGTCCTTTCAGAACAGGAAAAAGGTTGGCTCGACAAAGCAGTGAAAAAGTCGTTGGAGCATCAGCGGAAATTGTGGGCCGAATCGGAAGCCGAAGCGTTGGAAAAAATCAAGGAAGCTGGTGTAGAGATTTCGTATCCGGACAAAAAACCATTTATTGAAATGACAACGGAGATGTACCGGGCATATGAAGAGGACAAAGAGCTGAACAACATGATAGAACAAATCAAATCATTGGCAAATTGATGGGACTCAAAAGGACATTGGAAAATATTTTGGCGCACTTGCTGGTATTGTTAATGAGCCTAATGGTACTTAATGTGCTTTGGCAGGTGTTCAGTAGATATGTTTTGGGTACACCAAGCGCCTTTACGGATGAACTTGCCAGATTTCTTATGATATGGTTGGGATTGTTGGGCGCCGCCTATGTTTCAGGAAAAAACGGTCATGTGGCTATAGATGTACTGGCCAAACGGGCCAATGTCAAAAATCAAAAAGTGTTGAAAAGGATGGTGTCCGGTTTTATTATCCTGTTCTGTCTGGCGGCAATGGTGACAGGCGGCGGATGGTTGGTGTACACTACCTACGAACTCAAACAGCATTCCCCAGCATTGGGGTTGCCCTTGGCCTATGTGTATGTCGTGATTCCCTTAAGCGGGCTGATCGTGGTTTATAACAAAGTCGTCGAAATAATAACGGATTAAGCCATATGGAATATATACCCTTGCTAGTTTTGATCATCAGTTTTGTGGGTCTTTTGGCCATCGGCACCCCTGTGGCGTGGAGCATAGCCATTTCATCTATGTTGACCCTACTGGTAAGTTTGCCCATGCTGTCCGCATTCGCCACCATATCCCAACGAATGGCCACGGGCCTGGATAGTTTCGCCTTGTTAGCGATTCCATTTTTTATATTGTCCGGGGAACTGATGAACCACGGGGGAATTGCCCACCGTTTGATAGCTTTTGCCAAAAGCTTGGTGGGGGCATTGCCCGGAGGGCTTGCCCTGATCAATATTATATCGGCGATGTTCATGGGCGCCATTGCAGGTTCGGCGATGGCCTCGGCCTCGGCCATGGGAAGCATTCTGGGACCGGAAATGGAAAAAGAAGGCTATGATAAGGGTTTTTCGGTATCCGTCAACATTACCTCGGCTACGACAGGGTTGGTGATTCCTCCAAGCAATGTATTGATCGTGTATTCCTTGGCAAGTGGAGGTGCATCCATTGCCGCTCTTTTCTTGGCCGGATACATCCCTGGTTTGATTACCGGTTTATTGTTGATGGTGGTCGCCATGTTCTGGGCCAAGAGGAAAGGCTACGGCAAGGGACAACGAAGCTCATTAAAACAGGTTTTTAAAACGTTTGTTGATGCCGTACCAAGCCTGTTCCTGTTGGTTTTGGTCATTGGGGGCATCGTGGCCGGTGTGTTTACCGCCACCGAAGCTTCCGCCATTGCGGTGCTCTACAGTATGATACTGGGCTTTGTCTATAAAGAGATAACGTTCAAAAAACTACCCAATATCTTTTTGAATGCTTCGGCCACCACCGCTGTTGTGATGCTTTTGATAGCGGCCTCTATGAGCATGTCATGGGCACTTTCCTTCGAACATATACCGCAGGAAATCAGTTCTGGACTATTGTCTGTTACCGATAACAAAATTGCCCTATTGCTCATCATAAATATAATCTTGCTGATAGTGGGTATCTTTATGGACATTACCCCGGCGGTGCTCATATTCACCCCCATATTTTTGCCCATTGTCACAAAATTGGGGATAGACCCGGTGCATTTTGGTATCATAATGATCTTGAACCTTTGCATAGGACTATGTACACCTCCGGTGGGTTCGGTACTCTTTGTCGGGGTCGGTGTAGCAAAAACATCAATCGAAAAAGTGATAAGGCCACTGCTGCCATTGTTTGCGGCCATGATACTGGCACTTTTTCTGATCACCTATATTCCAGAATTGGCTCTCTGGCTACCAGGTCTTTTTGGCCTATAAATCGAATTGTAGAATATAATTTTTAACTCATGACACATAAAATGAATAAATTTAAACTAGGGACCTTGGCATTGTTGCTCTGTTGCGCATGTGCCGATGCTCCCAAAGATGATACTCCGTGGGTCGAATTGTCCGATGGGACCCTGAACGGATGGAACCAAAAAGGCGGGGAAGCCAATTATGAGGTAAAAGAGGATGCCATCGTAGGATCTACGGTACATGATACGCCCAATTCCTTTTTGACAACGGATAAGATGTATGACGATTTTATCTTGGAATTGGATTACAAAGTGGATTCCACCATGAATTCGGGAATCCAAATACGAAGCAATAGCTTTCCCCATTATCAAAATGGGAGGGTGCATGGCTATCAAATTGAGATCGACCCATCGGATCGGGCATGGAGTGCCGGAATCTATGACGAAGGTCGTAGAGGTTGGCTCGTTACCTTGGAAAACAATCCAGCGGCTCAAAAAGCATTCAAACAAAATGATTGGAACCACTATCGCATCGAGGCCATTGGGGATACGATTCAAACGTGGATCAATGGAGTGCCCGCCGCCCATTTGATCGATGATAAGACCGCAAGTGGTTTCATAGCGCTCCAAGTGCACAGTATTGGCAAAGATCAGAAGGCGGGAACAGGGATAGCCTGGAAGAATGTCAAAATCTTGACCGACAGCCTTTCAAAATACAGTAAAGAAATGCCCTTGGCACCAGTTGTGACAAAAAACCAACTGACCATTGATGAGGAAAAAAACGGATGGCAAATGTTATGGGACGGTGAGACCACCGTGGGATGGCGCGGTGCCCGTTTGGATGATTTTCCAGATAAAGGATGGGAAATCAAGGACGGTGTATTGACCGTTCTTTCCTCTGGGGGAGAGGAATCTGCAGCTGGTGGTGATATTGTGACCACGGAGTTGTACGGAGATTTTGAACTCAAAGTGGATTTCAAATTAACGGAAGGCGCCAATAGTGGTATCAAATATTATGTGGACACGGATTTGAACAAGGGACCTGGCTCCTCAATTGGTTTGGAATATCAAATTTTGGACGATGAAAGGCATCCCGATGCAAAATTGGGAAATCATGAAGGTAGTCGTACAGTGGCATCTTTGTACGATCTGATTCAAGCTGATATTAATAAGCCCATCAATCCGATCGGGGAATGGAACACGGCCCATATTATTTCCAAGGATAACCATGTGGAGCATTGGCTCAATGGGACTAAGGTTTTGGAGTACGAGCGAAAAAGCGATGCATACCGCAAATTGGTCTCCGAAAGCAAGTATGAGAAATGGCCCAACTTTGGCGAGGCCGATAAAGGTCACATACTGTTACAAGACCATGGGGATAGAGTAAGTTTTAAGAACATCAAAATAAGACCAATAAATTAAATCTAGATTTATGGGAGCGCGAAGAGACTTTATAAAAAAAACAACGGTCGCTGCTATTGGCATGGGACTACCCGGTAGCATCAATGCTATGACGGCCAAGAGTTACAGCAATATTTTAGGAGCAAATGATAGGATTCATGTTGCCCTTCAAGGTTTGGGAAGGCGATATGGAGCCTATATTCCTTCCATAGCGGCTAAGCAAAACAATGTGCGCCTGAACTATCTATGCGATGTTCGGGGCAGCCAACTGGAAAAGGCGGCACAACATGTATCCGAACAAATATCATATAATCCCAAACAGGAAAAGGATATCAGAAAAATTCTTGAGGACAAGGATGTGGATGCGATTTTTATGGCAACGCCCGATCATTGGCATACACCCGGAGCCTGTATGGCCATGGAAGCCGGGAAACACGTTTATTTAGAAAAGCCCTGCAGCCATAACCCCCATGAGAATGAAATTGTGGTCGCGTTTCAAAAAAAGTACGATAAGGTGGTCCAAATGGGCAATCAGCAACGATCGTCACCACAGAGTATCGAAATCATCAACGATATCCATAATGGCATTATTGGCAAGGCCTACAAAGCAATAGCCTTTTATACCAATGGAAGGGGGGAAGTTCCGATTCCCGTACAGACTGCACCACCAGAGGACTTGGATTGGGAACTGTTCCAAGGGCCCGCCCCTAGAAAAGCATACGCCCACGATACCTGGGACTATAACTGGCATTGGTACGGTTGGGATTATGGAACCGCTGAAATGGGGAATAATGCAACGCATGAACTGGATATAGCACGATGGGCGTTGGATGTGAAGTATCCAGAATATGTGGATGTGATCGCTGGGAAGCACCAGTTTGTGAATGACGGATGGGAAATGTACGACACCATGGAGGCGACCTATGCATTTGCCGATGATAAGATCATTCAATGGGATGGAAGCAGTAGGAACGGCTATTCCAAGTACGGTCGTGGTCGAGGTACCCTAATTTACGGTTCCGAGGGTTCGGTAATGGTGGACCGCGACGGATATGAACTGTACGATCTTAAGGGGGAATTGATCAAGGAAAATAAATCCGGCGGTAACGAAGGAGGAACTGCTCTTGGCGGAGGTGGAGACCTATCAACAAGACATGCAGTGAATTTCTTTGATGCCATTCGAGGAAAAGAAGCGTTGACATCACATATCGAAGTGGGGGCCATTTCGCAAATGTTGACACACTATGCCAATATAGCCTATCGAATCGATAAAGGCTTCAATGTGGATGGGAACACGGGAAGAATATTCGATCGGGAAGCCATGGAGCTTTGGAAACGAACGTATGAACCTGGATGGGAACCAAAACTTTAAGAGAACATGAAACGACGCGACTTTATAGTAAAAGGAAGTCTGGCAAGTTCCGCTGCCCTATATGCCCCAACGGTGCTTGGGTACGGAACCTTTAGTGCGAACGAGACCATTAATATCGGGGTCATAGGAACGGGGGATCGAGGCGGTGGACTCATTCCTTTTATTAATCAAATCCCCAACATGCAAGTAGTGGCCTGTTGTGATATTATCCCATTCAGGCTTAGCTCGGGTCTTTCAAAAGTAGAAGGAAAGGCCAAAGGCTATTCCGATTACAAAAAAATGTTGGAAGACAAGGATGTGGACGCCGTTTTGGTGGCTACCCCGTTCAGCACACATTCCAAGATAGCTATCGATGCCCTAAAGGCAGGAAAGCACGTGTATGGGGAAAAGACGATGGCAAAAGGGTACGAGGGGATAGCTGAATTGGTCTCGGCAGCTGATGAGTCCAATAGCATATTTCAGACAGGCCATCAGTACCACAGCTCCCGTTTGTACTCCCATGTTGTTGATGAGATCAAAAACGGGAAAATAGGAAAAATAACGGCTTTTGAATGTCAATGGAACCGTAACGGCAATTGGCGTCGCCCTGTCCCGGACCCAAAATGGGAACGTATGATCAACTGGCGCATGTACAGAGAGTTTTCAGGAGGGCTTTTGGCCGAACTTTGTTCGCACCAATTGGATTTTGCCAATTGGGTCATGGGGGCCATGCCCGAAAAGGTCATGGGTATAGGAGGCATTGATTATTGGAAAGATGGTAGGGAGACCTATGACAACATCCATCTTATCTACAGTTATCCGGAAGGGGTAAGAGCGTCATTTACCTGTCTTACCAGTAACGCTATGGGCGATTACAAGGTCAAGGTAATGGGAGACAAGGGAACCTATATCTTGGACTATGCAAAGGCTTGGTTTTATCCAGAAGGAAGCTACGAAAAGAAAATCGGGGAAGTCGACGGTGTTTCTGGGGCCACCCTAAACTGGGACCAGGGCAGGGGCATACCCTTACGGTTTGACCATGAAGATCCTAGCAAACAGGCCTTAATCGACTTTAGGGACAACATTGTGAACAATACATTGCCTGTTTCCAATGCCAAGACAGGTGCCATGGCTGCAACCTGTGTGCAAATGGGATTGGATGCTATGTATGATGATGTAATTATGAGCAAACCACAGCAGGGTTGATGGTAGCAGGCCTCACCCAAAATACGGTATCACTGATTTTCAAAACTTGATGATCGATCAAGGATTGAATGAGTACTAAATCCATAAAATATGCTTTGTAGTTGTCCCAATCAATACATCATGAAAATAAAGTTATTTTATGGTCGATTTTAATTGAATCAACTCCCCAAGCAATTTAGTGAGCGTTACTGTTTCGGGGATGCCCATATCGTTGGCCATTCTTGAGATTTCAAGGTTTAAACTTTCAATTTCTGTCCTTCTATTTTGAAGGATGTCCACATAAGTGGAAATTAACTGACCATCCGATCGTTTACTGATCTGCATCAGGTTGTTTTCTATAGCATCCTTGTCAAGAGCAATACCTCGTTTTTGTGCTACACCAACACATTCTTCAATGACCGTTCTTGCCAATCTTCTTACATCTGCATTCCTAATAAAAATACCATTGTCGGTCTCGAGCAATGGACAGATGGAGTTGAAGGCACAATTGGCAATCACTTTTGTCCATAGCAATGGAGTGATATCGGTTTCGCTTCGAAAGCTAAAGTGTTGTGTATTGATCCAATCCACCAAATCCTGAAGGCCGTCATTGTTTCCCTGCAAGTTTCCAACGGGCGACGGCATTACCGATTTAAAGGTAACCTCGTTGTCACCGGTTACTTGACTGGTGGAAAACAGGATACAGCGATATATTTTGTCGAACATTTCAAAAGGACGTTCCACATGGAGTCCGTTTTGGAGGAGAACAATAGAAAAATCCCCTTTTTTGTCCTTTAGTTTTCCAGCAATCTCGGTATTGGCGAACGCTTTTACGGTAATCAAAACAATCCCATTGATAGCTTGTAGGCCCTTAAAGGTTGTTGTCGTTATCCTTTGCTGAAATGTTTTATTTTTTTCAATAACGGTAATGGTTTCTTCAGTGTCGGGTATGTTGTCCACACTGCCTCTGACAAGCACCACCTCTTTGTTTTCTTGTTGTAAAAAAACGGCCAGAGCCTTTCCTATGGCTCCCGAACCAACAATGTAAATTTTTGTTTCTTTCATGCTTGTTTGCTTTATAGAGTTGCTGCTAGGTAATCAGTAAGGCTATAAGTTATCTGCCCCATGCTCGTATATGGCTGTTATGTTGACCTCTGCCTATTCTACTTGATATTAAAATCGTCAATCTCATAATCTGCCCATTGCAGAGATACATTTTTATTTCCCTGAGTATAGGCAATAACGGTCATTCCAGCATTTTTTGCTGCCTTCATTCCGATCTCGCTATCTTCTATCACGGCACACTCTTCGGGCCTTACCTTCAATTTCTCTGCTGTTTTTAAGTATATGGCAGGATGTGGTTTGCCCTTTACTTCAAAATCGGCCGATGAAACGATGTCGAAAAAACTCCAAATGCGAGGCATGGATAAAGGCTTCGGTCATCCTGGCCCTTGTTACTGGAGTGGCACGTTCCGCTGCAAGGTCACAGATCATGATTGCACGTTGTACACTATCTGAAAATTCCTCCCCACCGTAGGTGTCGATCCATCGTTGGTAAGGGTTATTGAAGGTTTGTTGACCTTTGTAAATGTGATCACCTACTTTTTTATAGATCCAAAAGCACGGTAGCGTTGCGGCCATGGCCACTTCTACGGGTTCCATGGCAGCAGTACTTTTTAAAAAGTGGGTATAGTGGTGGCATGCCGGTTGTATCTTACCCTTGTCCGTTACACCAAAATCCTGAAAGTAGGATTCGTGAAGTGCATTTTCAACGACTATGGCACCTTCCGCAAAACGAAGATAGGCCAATGCATCTCCAATATCATGGGATTTGGCACCTATGAGTGCAAGTGCCCTTCCGAAATGCTCCAGATAAATGGAATCTTGGGCCATATAAAATTGAAACTTGTTTTTGGGCAGAGTACCGTTTGCCAGCTCTTGGACAAAAGGCATGTCCAGTATAGCGCTATAATTACTTTCGATTTTTTTCCAGGCCTGTTCAGTCCATTTCATTTTTAATCATTTTTTGAGGGTTGAAAAAGTGGTTCAAGGGACCGTTTCCCTTTCCGGTCTGTACATTTTTTCCACTGTAAATGGCATTGTGCACATAACTTTGGGCAACATCCACGGATTCAAACAGGGTTTTGCCCTGTGCCAACAGGGAGGCAATTGCAGAAGACAGGGTACAACCAGAGCCATGTGTGTTGTTCGTTCTGATTTTTTTCGTTTTAAAAGAGTGGCACTGATTGTTCGGGTCGAAAAACAAGGAGGTAATGTTTGTCGTCTCCTGGTGCCCTCCTTTCATGAGGATGCTGTTGCACCCTAGTTCTTTGATTTGTTTTCCGGCAGTTCTCATCTCTTCCAATGTCTTTACTTCCATATTGGCCAAGATGGCTGCTTCGTCCATATTGGGCGTAATGACCGTGGCAATGGGGAGCAATTGTTCTATCAGGGCATTTACTGAATCCTCTTCGATAAGACGATGTCCACTGGTGGCCACCATGACCGGGTCGAATACTATGGGAACCGCTTCGTATTTTTTTAAGGTACTCGTTATACTTTCCACTAATTTTGGGGTGTGAACCATTCCTATTTTTATGGCAGCTGGCATGATATCGTCCATAACCGCTTCAATTTGGTCTTTGACAGCTTCCAACGATATGGGGTAGATTTTTCGTACCCCTTGCGTGTTCTGAACGGGCAGGGCCGTGAGCACCGTTGTAGCATAACACCCCAGTGCCGATATTGTTTTGATATCTGCTTGGATACCAGCCCCGCCGCTTCCATCAAAACCGGCAATGGACAAAACCGAAGGATAGGTATACTTCTTCATTTTTCTATGGTATTTTTTAGTTGATAAGCTGCTTTCATGGGGTCGTCGGCCCCACATATGGCAGATACTACGGCTATGCAGTCCGCGCCGGCTCGGAAAACGGCTTTGGTATTGTTCACATGGATATTACCAATGGCTACCAGTGGCTTTTTTGTCAATTGTCGGATTTTTGATATGCCCTCTAGGCCCCATTCCGTTACGGTGTCCGTTTTTGTATTGGTACTGAATACGGGGCTAATCGCAAGATAGTCCGATACCATTGTTTGCACGTTCTCCAGTTGTTTCAAATATTCTATTGAATATCCGATCAGCTTTTCCTCAAAACCGGCTCGTTGTCTCAAGACTGTGGGCCGGGTATCCGTATTGCCCACATGGATGCCAGTAGCATCAGCTAAGGCGGCCACTCTTGGATTGTCATTGATGATCAACGGCACACCATATTTTTCCGTGATATCCCTTAATTGTTTTGCCCTTTCCAAGAATAGGGGTTCGGTTAATTGCTTCTCACGCAATTGGATAATATCAACTCCTCCTTGGATAGCCTGTTCCGCTACCTGCAACATGTCTTTTCCGCGGCATGCATCTTCCGAGATGACTAAATACAATCGGTATGGAAATAAGGAACGTACCTTCACTGTTTTGATATTCTGATATGGTCGTAAAACTCTTTTTCTGAAAGATTATGGAGTTTATCTATGAGTTTTAGCTGAAGGCTACCAGGGCCATCCACCTGTTCTGCCGATAGTTCTCCTGCTATGTCCAACAAGGCCATTGCTGCCGTTGTTCCTTCGATTTTATCTTCCACAACACCCACAAAAGCCCCAATAAGTGCAGACGCGGTACAACCCATACCAGTCACTTTGGTCATTAGCGGATGTCCGTTTTTTACAAAAACAGTTTGAGTGCCATTTACGATGATATCTGTTTCACCGGAGATGCATACCAAAGTTTCGTGTTGAATGGCCAACCCAATAGCTGCGTTAACGGCCTCGTTGCTGTCGGCCGTGCTGTCCACACCTTTGGTGGCCCCTTCGTTGGCTTGGGCCAATGCCATAATCTCAGATGCATTGCCCTTGACCACGATTGGCTTGAACGCTAACAGTTGTTGCAAGATTTTATCCCTGAACAGGGTAGCCCCGGCACCAACAGGGTCCAAGACCCATGGTTTACCCAATTTATGTGAGGTCTCAGCAGCCAAAAGCATGGTTTCAGACCAATATTCATCCAAGGTGCCAATATTGATGACCGATGCATGGGCCAGAGCTACCATATCGGGTACCTCGGATTTTGCATGTGCCATAATAGGGGATGCACCTGCTGCCAAAAGGGCATTGGCTGTATTGTTCATCACAACATAGTTGGTGATATTATGCACCAAAGGAGATTTTGATTTGACGGATTCGATGTGTTTCCAGAGAATTTTTTCCATTACCATTATTGATTTAGATTACAATGGCCTTAGGTGTAAATCGGAAAACAAAGGAAAGTAACATCACCAGAAAGTGATGCTTGTTTCGCTTTTCCCTACGTCGGTGTGAGCCGTATCAGGTTCCAAGGGACTCTCTCAATTCTTTTCAGAATACCCCTAAAGCTTTTACAAAGGTACACATAATTAAGAACCTTTTTTGGAGTGGATACTATCCTTTTTTTCCACGTTGCCCTATTCAAGCTTTTTGGTATTCTCAGTTTTTTTTATGATGATAACGCTTTGTTAACGAACTGGGATCTTCGACCGATTCCAAAAATGGTACCGTTTTATATGAGGTAGCTGGAAGTCAGAATTATGATGTTTTGATAAATGGGGAGAAAAAAAGCTACTCCTTTGAAAATACAGGAAGACAAAACATTCTGATTGAGAACTTGTACGGTCAAAGTGAAGTTTCCATTTCAGGTGAGAATGCTTGCCAAGGCATTGTGTCCGATAGCTTTTTTATTGGAGACGCCATTCAAGTGTATCCGACCATAACATCATCCCTTGTAAATATTTTAACCGATAAAAGTAATATTGATACAAAGATTTTTGGCTTGGATGGAAGACTTGTAAGGGCAATCAACTTTAATCAAAATAACAAAAGTATAGATGTTTCCACCTTGAAATCCGGAATCTATTTCTTGCAAATGGAGGTCAATGGACGCATGGAAACCGTAAAGATCATAAAGCGATGAAAATGATAAAATCAATTTTTCGAATCATGTATTGCTCCATTGTTATCATTTTATCTTCGTGTGGAGGAGAGCAATCACCTCCAGAGCCAGAACCCAGCAATGATTTGCCTTTGAAAGTAACGGGAACATTGCCTGTGAACGGTGAACCTTGTTCGGATTATGATGAAGTGCCCTCCGACGACTCCATGGTATTGATTACCTTTAATTGGAGCGAGGCGCAATTTGCTGACAGTTATAAGTTGATTGTATTGGATGGCAGTTCAGAAATATTTAGCGATAACTACCCCAATGCGGAGGCCCAAGTGGAACTTCAAAGAGGAAAAACCTATACCTGGTCCGTTACGGCAAAGAACGAGTTCGGAGAAACACCAGGAAACTCATATTCTTTTACAACTCCGGGAATGCAGGTGGGTAATTACGCTCCTTATGCCGCAGAAATCAATGTTGAGTTTAATACGAATACAATGGAAATGTCCGTAGGTTGGGTTGGTAGTGATGAGGATAGTGATGCTCTTGTGTACGATGTAAAAGTATGGGAAGACAATAATCTTTTGTTGGAAGAGGTTGAGTACTCCCTTGACGTTTTGGAACCAATCATTTTCATGAATACAAGGAAATATTCCGTGGAGGTCATTTCAAAAGATACTGCTGGTAACTTTTCAATTTCAACATATAGTGTAGAGGCTCCATAATGCTGTTTTGAACAACTAAATGAGCCCTCGGTTTTTCGAGGGCTTATTTGTTTTTATATGGAGATAGATTCACCAATACCGGGCAGAATCAATTTCTTTCCCTTCTTCTCAAAATATTGAACGGCTTTGGTTTTGTCCAATTTTATAGGCGGAAAAGTATCGTAATGACATCCGATTACAGTGTTGCATTCGATAAAATCGCTTGCGATGGTAGCATCTTCATAGCCCATGGTAAAATTGTCGCCAATGGGCAAAATAGCCATATCAAGTTTCGGGCAGGTCATGGGAATCAACTCCATATCCTTGGTCAGCGCGGTATCTCCTGCAATATAAATACATTTCGATTCATCCCATAGAACAAACCCTCCCGGATTTCCTCCATTGCTCCCATCGGGCAGCATACTGGAATGAATGGCAGTTACGTATTTGGCCGTTCCAAAATCAAAGGTATATTTCCCTCCATGATTCATGCCGTGTCCGTCAATACCCTTGTTTCCAAACCAGCTTACCACTTCAAAATTAGAAACCAATAAAGCATCTGGATTGTTCTTGGCAATGGCCTCTACATCCAGAACATGATCTTGATGACCGTGGGTCAGAAAAATGTAATCAACGTTAAGGTCGTCAATGTTAACATCGGATGCCATTTCGTTGCCGGTGATAAACGGGTCGAACAAAATGTGTTTTCCGTTCATCTCAATCAGGAAAGAAGCATGTCCTAAAAAGGTAATTTTCATAGTGTAGTATTTTTTATTTCGTATGTTATTTTGAAGGCTTTTGACCTATTGCATAAAGTTAACAAGAACAAGTTTGAATTTCAATTTGAAATCGAAAGGTTCAGGATCCTTTTGCATATTTTTTTGAATCAATAAAATATGATTGCAGAAAAAGAACTTAACTTTGCAGCATGATTGCCACGATTTGTAGAAAAGCACATTTTAATGCCGCACACAGGCTTCATAACCCAAAATGGAGCAAGGAAAAGAACATTGAAGTGTTCGGAAAGTGCAACAGTCCTAGTTTTCACGGTCATAATTTTGACCTTGAGGTACGGATAAAGGGAGAGGTTGACCCGGATACCGGTTTTGTGATGGACCTTGCAGAACTTGGGGCATTGATAAAAGATGAGGTAGAGGAACGCTTTGATCATAAGAACCTGAACGAGGATTGTCCGGAGTTTAAAAATCTGCTCCCGACAACAGAGTACTTCGTAAAAGTTATTTATGATATCCTAAAACCGAGTCTTAAAAAGGGACAATTATTGCATATTACCTTGCACGAGACATCAAAGAACTCTGCAGAGTATGGAGATTGGGATTAATTTCCGATATTGCACCCCGTTTTCAAAGGGATATTAGCTCAGTTGGTTTAGAGCGCTGCCTTGACAGGGCAGAGGTCACTGGTTCGAATCCAGTATATCCCACTTTTTCTACTCATATTCAAAAATCCTTTTTCTTAGTTTTTGGTTACTGCGCTCCAAGCGATCGTTTTGGTTGCGTAAACCGCCCAATACTTTTTGCAGGGCCTCTAGGCTTTCTTGTTGTAGGCTGATGATTTGTTCTAGGTCTGATTTGGTGAACCTTTTACTCATGGTCTGTGATTGTATTCAAAAAACACTTTAAAATATTTATTTGAATCGTTAAAAGCAATATTAAAATATAAAAAATACTTTAATGAATATAATAAAGCATAAAATTAACCCAACAGCATATAGAGTTAAGTGACTATTTTTGATACGGAACAACTTCCCAACATGGAAAAAGAAGTATTCAATCGTATAAAAGCAGTTTTGGCTGAGAAGGGAAAAACCAATAATTGGTTGGCTGATGAATTGGATATGAACCGGACAACAATTTCAAAATGGTGTAGGAATGACATGCAACCAAGGGTTGAAACGCTTTTTCAAATTGCAAAAGCCTTGGATGTAGATGTCAGGGAGCTTCTCGTTTCGTCCAAATGATGGGAATGAGGCACATAAAAACTCGGATTCATGGTTTTATAAACGGTAACGACCAATCATAACACCTCCAAAACACGTTCCAAGGCCATTCCCCGCGAACCTTTAATGAGGAGTGATGCTTTTTCCAAAGGATGCTTTGTCAGATGCTCTTTTAAGGCATCAAACGATTTGAATTTACTCAAAGAAGTCTTGGTTCCATAGAAATTCTCGCCTACCAAATAGATTTCGTTAAAATGAAGGTTTTCTGCGAGGTCGGCAATGGATTGATGTTCTTCAGCAGCCGTGCTTCCAAGTTCGAACATATCTCCAATGATCAAAGTTTTTCTTTTGGCCTTCATCAGGCTGAAGTTTTCCAAAGCGGCACGCATACTGGTCGGGTTGGCATTGTAGGCATCGAGTATGATGTCGAAACCATTTTTTGAAAGCAACTGCGATCTGTTGTTTTCTGGTCGGTAGCTTTCAATGGCCGATTTTATAGCTGTAATAGGTACATTAAAGTATTTGCCGATTAAAATGGCCGCACAACAATTCGGAAAGTTGTACTTGCCGACCAATTGTGTCTGTATTTGGGTTCCTTCCACCTCTAAAGAAACGTAAGGGTCGACCCCAAGTAACTTTATTTGATAATATTGATGGTCGCTGGAGCTAAAGCCCATCTTTTTGGTATAGTTCGCTAATTTTTCCTTCTGAATTCCATCATCTGCATTAAAGAAAATAGAGTTGTTCTGGGATATGAGGTGGTCGTACATCTCACTTTTTCCTTTAATGACGCCCTCCACACCTCCAAAACCTTCCAAATGGGCCTTTCCAAAATTGGTGATATAACCAAAATCTGGCTGGGCAATGCTGCATAGGAACTCGATTTCCTTTTGATGGTTGGCGCCCATTTCCACAATGGCGATTTCAGTATCCTCTTTTATGGACAATAGGGTCAATGGAACCCCAATATGGTTGTTGAGGTTGCCTTGTGTGGCTATGGTCCTGTATTTTTTGGAGATAACAGCGTTGATGAGTTCCTTGGTGGTGGTTTTACCATTGCTCCCGGTCAGGGATATGATTTTTGCGCTGGAATACTTTCTATGGTAAGTTGCCAATTTTTGTAAGGTCTCCAAGACGCCATCACAAAGAACAAGCCGCTCGGAAGTTTTAAATTCTTCCTCATCAATAATAGCATAGGCGGCACCTTTGTCCAAGGCTTCCTGAGCAAACTTATTACCATTAAAATTGGGGCCTTTTAAGGCAAAGAACAGACAATTTTTGGTGATTTTCCTCGTGTCCGTACATATATGGGGATGCTCTAAAAATAGAGCGTGCAATTCTTTTATCGTCATAAATCGAAGATAAAAAAAAGCCCCGACCTTTTTGGCCGGGGCTTTTAAAATACTCAAGAAGTTTTTTATCTCGCTTTTTTGTGACGTACTGTCTTTTTAGATCTGGATTTAGATCCAACTCTGGACATGGCACATCTAAAGCCGATATCGTCTGTTGCCATATATTGTGGCAAGTATCTACGTTGTGCAGGATCCAACCAATAAGCACGGTCTCTCCATGATCCACCTTTGTACACGCGAACCTCGTTGTTGATCAAGGATGTTCTGTAGTTGGATTCGTCATACTGGCGAACAATCTCACCATCCTCGTTGCGCTCAACTTTGTGTTTAGGGGAGTCGTACATTTTTTGGGTATCTCCATCTTCTTCGCTAAAGCGGTCAAAGAACCTTGAAGAACCTGGGTCTCCATCTCTAAAACCTCTGTTGTCGCTTTTATCGAAGTTGGTTCTTAGGTAGGTTTCTTCCTCTGTAACCGCAACTTCTTTGATTTCTCCAGGAAGATTGATAGCTACGATTTTACCATTTGGCAAGGTATCGTATACAATTTCATCCCTCAATATTTCCACTTTTCCATCTTCGCCGATGGCTTTTTTCATGAAAACGTTTCCACGGTAGTAGTTGAAATCACTTATCTCATCATCAACAATAGGACGGTAAACATCCGCAACCCATTCGTTTACGTTACCGGCCATGTCGTACAGACCAAAGTCGTTAGGCTTGTATGATTTTACTTGACCTGTGATGTCGGCACCATCATCGGACCATCCGGCAATACCGCCATAATCACCTTTTCCTTGTTTAAAGTTGGCCAATTGGTCCCCTCTTCCCACACGTTGACCGTTACGGGTATAGTCACCTTCCCAAGGATATTTTTTTCTACCTCTGTAGTTGTTGTATTCCCTAGTTCCAACAAGTGCCTGCGCAGCGTATTCCCATTCAGTTTCAGTGGGGAGTCTGTATTCTGGCATAATTACACCGCTACTTCTTTTGGCAAAGGAGTTGATGGAATCTTTCTTTTGTTTTCCTTGAAGTGAATCAATTTCACCTCCATAAACAGATTCTGGATTGTTTAAGTAGGCCTCAGTACTGAAAGTACCTTCTAGCTCTCCGTTCAACACCTTGTATTTGGTATCGTCGGCAAGGTAGCCCTCCCTTTCGAGCATTACCTCGTTCACCCTGTCGGTTCTCCATTCGGCATATTGCGTAGCCTGCACCCAATTGACACCTACCACGGGATACTCGGCATATGCTGGGTGTCTTAGGTAGTTGTTTGTCATTGTTTCGTTAAAGCCCAATCGGTTTCTCCAAACCAATGTATCTGGCAGGGCACCTTCGTATATGTTGGCGTATTTTGGGTCATCTGGAGGGTATACAGCCTTTAGATAATCCAAGTACTCTAGGTACATTACGTTGGTTACTTCGGTCTCATCCATGTAGAATGACTGGACGTGCTGCTGTGTTGGCGTATTGTTCCAATCGTGCATAATGTCGTCCTGGACTTTACCTTTGGTAAAAGTTCCACCCTCTACAAATACGGTTCCTGGAGGCGTTTCTTGCTCTTTAAAATCCGAATTGTATTGAAAACCTCCCTCTTTGGCATTAATTTTCCAACCAGTGGCTCTGGAGACGTTCTTTGATGAGGATGAGTTTTTACAACTGGAAAAACTTCCCATCACTACGGCGCAAGAAAGTACAACTTTGATTAAGTGTTTTTTCATAATTTGGGCTTGAGTACTTTAAAAATCAGGGTTTTTACCCTCAGTATCTTCGACTTGTTTTGATTTTTTTAAATCTTTCGATGGCATTAGAACGGCGTTTTTACCATTATATTTTGTGCTCATCAAATATTTGTAACACCCGAAAACTGCGGCATGCTACATTTCAGTAACGGAGAAGGTTCCAAAATAGTATGGAGAAATCGGTTTTTAACGGTCAAGAAAGATAAGTGTGCTTATTTTTTTTGCCTTTTAATCAAAATAGAGACGATTTGGACATTCGGTATTAGAAATATGTCCTCTTATATAAGAATTTCCTCAAAAGACCGTTAATGTGTAATAAGTCCAAAGGAATTATTTTGGATTCAATAACTTTACTAAACGCTAAATACTTAGAATGAGAAAGTTACTCGTATTGGTGTTGCTGGTCATCGTAGGTGCTACATCGATGAGCGCACAACAAGAAAGGGCGATCACTACAGCAGTTCCATTTTTGACCATTGCAGCCGATGCGCGGGCCTCCGGTATGGGGGATATGGGTGTTGCCACCTCCTTTGATGCATATTCCCAGCAGTGGAACCCAGCCAAATATGCTTTTGCCAATAAAAAATCAGGGGTAGGGATAAGTTATACCCCGTACTTGGAAACCATTGTAAATGATGTTTCCTTGTTAAATGCCAATTATTACAACAAGCTTAACGACCAAAGTGCTTTTGCATTTGGATTGCGTTATTTTGGATTGGGTGAAATAGAATTAAGGCAAACCATAGATCAAGATCCAACTTTGGTGAAACCCAACGAGTTTGCTCTGGATGGTTCCTATTCCTTAAAATTGAGCCCAACATTTTCCATGGCCGTTGGTGGTAGGTTTATAAGTTCAAATCTAAGATTCCAGGACGGTGTGCAAGATTCACAAGCAGCCAATGCATTTGCGGTGGATGTTGCAGGATTTTACAGGTCCAGGGAAATTGCATACAGTAATTACGATGGACGTTGGAGAGCTGGATTCAATATCTCCAATTTGGGAGGTTCGCTTCAGTATGATGAGGGAGGGCAAGAAAACTTTTTGCCGACCAACCTGAAACTGGGAGTTGGTTTTGATTTTATTTTTGATCAAGACAATATATTGGCCATCAATACAGAGTTTAACAAACTATTGGTCCCGACACCAAGGGATTTTAATGGGGACGGTCAGATCACCACGGAAGACAACGATGAATATCAGAACATAAGTTTCTTCAACGGAGTTTTCGAATCCTTTGGAGATGCCCCGGATGGTTTCAGCGAAGAATTGAAAGAGGTGACTTGGGCACTTGGTGCCGAGTATCGATTTAGGGAAGCCTTTATGTTGCGAAGCGGGTACTTTAACGAAAGCGAGGAAAAAGGTTCCCGCAAGTTCTTTACATTGGGGGCAGGCTTCAAATTTAAATCGGCCCAAATAGACCTTTCCTATCTGTTCTCGACCTCACAGGTCAGAAATCCTTTGGAAAACACATTGCGTTTCTCTCTTAGCTTTGATTTTGGAGAGGAATTCTTCAACGATTAGTTAGTATTAAAATATATCATTGAAAACCTGTCCGTTGGGGCAGGTTTTTTTTATTTTTGAATATATCCAAAGATTACATGGAAAAAAGGAAAATCGGTTTTGAATTGCTTGTTTTTGATGATGCATCGGAGTTGTCACAAAACGACCAAAAATTGTTACAAGAAGCTGCCAAGGCTAGGGAGAATGCTTATGCCCCCTATTCCAAGTTCAGGGTTGGGGCCGCGGTATTGCTGGAAAACGGTGAGGTCATTATTGGCAGCAATCAAGAAAATGCATCTTATCCTGCCGGTCTTTGTGCCGAACGGGTGGCCATTTTTCATGCAGGAGCCAAATATCCTGGTATAGCTGTAAAGACTATTGCTATTTGCGCATCATCGTCCAAGGATGGGATAAGTTCGCCCGCAGCTCCCTGTGGTAACTGTAGGCAGTCCATCATAGAATATGAACAAAAACAGCGATCACCAATCTCACTATTGTTAAGTTCGGAATCTGGACCCGTTAATAAATGCAATTCCATGTCCGATATTCTACCATTGGCATTCAATAGCTCATTTTTGGGCGATTCTTAATTCAATTCTTTTTCCAAAACAGATATATATGTATTTTTGCTCTTCCCTACGCAAGGGAAATTCATTTAATACAACAGTAGATGAAAAAAATCACCAAAGAAGTTTACCTTAAATGGTACGAGGACATGTATTTCTGGAGAAAGTTCGAGGATAAACTGGCCGCCGTATATATTCAACAAAAAGTTAGGGGTTTCTTGCACCTATACAATGGTCAAGAAGCGGTGCTTGCAGGTGCTTTGCACGCCATGGACCTTGAAAAGGACAGGATGATCACCGCTTATCGAAACCACGTTCAGCCGATCGGCATGGGAGTTGATCCCAGAAGAGTTATGGCCGAGCTTTACGGTAAGGCTACCGGAACCTCGAAAGGTATGGGGGGTTCCATGCACATTTTCTCCAAAGAACACCGTTTTTATGGTGGACACGGAATCGTAGGGGGGCAAATTCCTTTAGGTGCCGGGTTGGCATTTGCCGACAAGTACTTTAAAAGAGACTCTGTTACCCTTTGTTATATGGGTGATGGTGCCGTAAGACAAGGTTCGCTGCACGAGGCCTTCAATTTGGCTATGTTGTGGCAATTACCGGTAGTTTTCATTTGTGAGAACAACGGATATGCTATGGGAACCTCTGTGGCACGTACTTCGCATTCCACAGAAATCTGGAAATTGGGTCTTGGTTATGAAATGCCCTGTAGCCCTGTTGACGGAATGGATCCAGCCATAGTTGCAAAGGAAATGGACAAAGCGATCGAGCGTGCCCGTACAGGGGGAGGACCAACTTTCTTGGAGATGAAGACGTACAGATACCGTGGACATTCCATGTCGGATGCACAGCATTACAGAACAAAAGAAGAAGTTGAAGAGTATAAAAAGATAGATCCGATCACTCAGGTCAAAGATGTGATCCTTGAGAAAGGATATGCATCCGAGGACGACCTTAAGAAAATCGATAAAAAGGTGAAGGACTTGGTAAAAGAGTGCGAGAAATTTGCCGAGGAATCAGATTTTCCACCAAAAGAGCAATTGTACGACACCGTTTACGAGCAAGAAGACTATCCATTTTTACAACATAAATTATAATTAGATGGCAGAAGTAATCAACATGCCTAGATTGAGCGATACCATGGAAGAAGGAACCGTGGCAAAATGGCTCAAGAAAGTAGGGGACAAGGTAGAAGAAGGGGATATATTGGCCGAGATCGAAACGGACAAAGCCACCATGGAATTCGAATCTTTCCATGAGGGAACTTTGCTCCATATTGGAATCGAGGAAGGTGATGGTGCTCCGGTTGATTCACTTTTGGCCATAATCGGTGAAGAAGGTGAGGACATTTCCGGTCTATTGAACGGCTCGGGAAGCTCATCGGAAGCTCCAAAAGAGGAAAGTTCATCAGAACCAGAAGAAGATACTGCATCAGAAACTGAAACTAGTGAGCCAGCAGATATTCCCGAAGGAGTGGAAATCGTGACCATGCCCCGATTGAGTGATACCATGGAGGAAGGAACGGTTGCCAGCTGGTTAAAGAATGTTGGGGACAAAGTGGAAGAAGGAGATATATTGGCCGAGATCGAGACGGATAAGGCCACTATGGAATTTGAATCGTTCTACTCGGGAACTTTGTTGCATATCGGTATTCAAGAAGGCGAAGGTGCTCCTGTGGATTCCCTATTGGCCATAATCGGCCCAGAGGGAACCGATGTAGATGCCGTTTTGAACGCACAATCATCAGGTGGTTCATCTAAGAAGAGTGCTGCTAAGAAAGAAGCGCCTAAAGATGATGCCGCTAAAGCAGAAGAATCTTCTAAAAAAGAAGAAACCGCACCGGCGACCCAAGACGGTCAGCGCATATTTGCTTCTCCATTGGCCAAAAAGATTGCCGATGAAAAAGGTATCAATTTGGCAGATGTAAAAGGAACTGGCGATAACGGAAGAATTGTTAAAAAGGATATAGAGAACTTTAAGCCATCATCACAAGCAGCTCCTACTGCAGAAAAAACCGAAGCAGCACCTGCAGTAGCACCGGTTGCACTTCCAGTTGGTGAAGAAAGTGTGGAAGAAGTGAAAAACTCTACAATGCGCAAGGTGATTGCCAAGCGTTTGGGAGAATCCAAATTCTCTGCACCACATTATTACTTGACCATTGAGGTGGATATGGACAATGCCAAGGCGTCCCGTGCACAAATAAATAGTTTGCCGGATACCAAAGTGTCCTTCAACGATATGGTTTTGAAAGCATGTGCCATGGCCCTTAAAAAGCATCCGCAGGTAAATACGTCGTGGAACGGTGATTCCATGATCTATAAACATCACATTCACATGGGTGTTGCCGTTGCCGTAGATGAGGGTCTTGTGGTTCCTGTAGTTAAATTTGCAGATCAGATGAGTTTGACCCAATTGGGTACTGCAGTAAAAGATTTGGCCGGAAGAGCAAGAAACAAGAAAATCAAGCCGGACGAAATGGAGGGAAGTACCTTTACGGTTTCCAACTTGGGAATGTTCGGTATTCAAGAGTTTACTTCCATTATAAATCAGCCTAACTCGGCTATTTTATCAGTAGGAGCAATCGTTGATAAACCTGTGGTTAAAAATGGCGAGATTGTAGCTGGAAGTACCATGAAGGTAACTTTGGCCTGTGACCACAGAACTGTTGATGGAGCTACTGGCGCTCAGTTCTTACAGACCTTGAGGGCGTACTTGGAGAACCCGGTGACTATGTTGGCCTAGATTTGTCGACACAAGCACATTCAACAATACATATATTTAAAAGCATCCTTTTTTTGGGATGCTTTTTTTATCTTTAAAAAAATCAAAAAAGAACAAAAATGAGAATACTGTCATATGTTTTCACGGCACTGTTTATAGTAAGTTGTGGTTCTGCAAAGGTTGTTCAAACAACAAATGTATCACCAGAAATTAAAAAGTCAAGTGGGACTTTTACCAATGCTGAGCGCGTCGGCGAAATAATGAATTATTTAGCGAGCGACGACCTTAAGGGAAGGGAGGCTGGAGACGAGGGAATTGAAATTGCGGCTACATATATTGAGAATTATTTTAAGTCCTATCACCTCAAACCCTATTTTGAAACGTATCGTGACACACTTTCAAATTTTAAAAAACCTGCTTACAATATTGTGGGTGTTGTGGAGGGCAACGACCCTAATTTAAAGGATGAATATATTTTGATAGGTGCCCATTACGACCATATTGGCATCATTAAGCCGGAAAACGGAGATTATATTGCCAATGGGGCAAACGATAATGCATCGGGTACCACTTCTGTTTTGGAAATGGCACGCTATTTTGGAACAAACAAAACAAACAAGCGCACTCTTATTTTTGCTTTGTTCAGTGCTGAGGAGAAGGGTTTGTTGGGTTCCAAGCACCTGGCCCAAAAATTAAAAGAGCAGGATTTGAATCTGTACACCATGCTCAATTTTGAAATGACGGGTGTTCCTTTGCAGGGGAAGGACTATTTTGTATACATCACGGGGTACGATATGTCCAACTTGGCAGAGGTAAGCAATAGGTATGCTAAAGAAAACTTGGTAGGGTTTTTACCAACGGCCAAGGAATTTAACCTGTATCAGAGGTCGGACAATTATCCGTTCCATGAGGAGTTTGGAGTGCCGTCCCATACGTTCTGTACGTTTGACTTTACCAACTTTAATCATTATCATAAGGTCGGTGACGAGAACAGTTTAATGGATTTTGGTCATATGGCCACATTGGTAAACAAAACAATTCCAGTTATTGAAGGTATCGCTAATGCTCCATCAAAAGAAATCAAATTAAAAGAGTAGCATATTGTTTCGAACTGCCCAATGGCTATCGGGAGTAAGAAATCTGAAATATATTATGGCAAACATTATTATTACAGGCACAAGTAGGGGAATAGGATTTGAATTGGTGAAACTTTTTGCAAGGGAAGGACATCAGGTTTTGGCATTGTCACGAAATAGTGAGCCTGTGCAAAGCCTGAATTTACCCAATGTGCAAACGTTACCCTTTGATTTGGGCAATCCTGCTGATTTTGAAAAACTAAATGAATTTTTGAACCAATGGCATGTAGTGGATGTCCTTATTAATAATGCAGGTCGGTTTTTGGGCAAACCATTTTCGGAAACCACAGCTGAAGAATTTGAGAGCGTTTACAAAGTAAACGTGTTCGGAGTAGCTGAAATAACAAAGACCGTACTCCCCTTGATGGGTCAAGAAGGACATGTGGTGACCGTGAGTTCCATGGGAGGCGTGCAGGGCAGCCTAAAGTTTCCAGGACTCTCTGCGTATAGTTCAAGCAAGGGTGCTGTGATTACCTTGACCGAGCTATTGGCCGAAGAGTATAAAGAAACCGGTCCAAGTTTTAATGTATTGGCCCTAGGTGCCGTACAGACCGAGATGCTCGAAGAAGCCTTTCCAGGGTACAAAGCTCCCGTAACCGCCGCGGAAATGGCGACCTATATCAAGGATTTCGCATTGACAGGGCAAAAACTGTACAATGGAAAAATGTTACAGGTAAGCAATAGTACGCCCTAGGCTTTATCATTAAATATTCTCTGGATAAACTTGTAACTTTATCCCAGTGAACGATACCCTACAAAAATATCTTCCAGAGCTTGCAGTTGCTCCTTGTTTTGAACTCATCAAAACGCATGGTGTGCATTTAAAAATTGTGAACCATCGTGTTACTCGCCATGGCGATTATCGAAGATTGCCGAATGGATTGCATTTGATAACCGTGAATGCATCGCTCAACAAATACCGGTTCCTGATTACACTCGTCCACGAAATAGCGCATTTGGTGGCCTTTGAAACGTATGGTCGTCGAATAAAACCGCACGGAGTGGAATGGAAGCGTACCTTTCAGCACTTAATGGTTCCATTTATTCGGCCAGAGGTGTTTCCAACGCAACTGTTGCCCATAATTGCAAATCATTTTAAAAACCCAAAAGCCAGTAGTAGCACCGACGCTAGGTTGTCCATTGCGCTTAAAGCTTTTGATGAGGAAGAGCGACAACTGAGTTATGTATACGAATTGCCCACGGGGAGTGTTTTTAGGTTGTATAATAGTAAATTGTATAAAAAAGGAAACAAGAAAGTAAAACGGTACGAATGTGTAGAGTTATCAACTGGCAGAGTATATTTGTTCCAGCCAAACGCGGAGGTTGAGTTGGTTCAAGATGTGCCAAGGTAACCAGCATTTTAATTAGAAGAACAGCAAAATGAACAAGAATTATTACGCAATTTTAATGGCGGGAGGAGTTGGTTCTAGATTTTGGCCTGTAAGTACATCTTCCAACCCTAAACAGTTCCACGATATGCTGGGGACGGGCAAAACCCTGATTCAAAAAACATTTGATCGTCTGAATAAGTTTGTTCCCACTGAAAATATTCTGATTCTGACCAATGAGCAGTATAACGACTTAGTGTTGGAACAATTGCCTATGGTAAAACAGGACCAAGTGGTTCTGGAACCCGCGATGAGAAATACGGCACCTTGTATTTTGTATGCATCACTAAAGATTCAGAAAATGAATCCCAATGCGGTAATGATAGTAGCTCCGAGTGATCATTGGATTGAGGATGAGGCTGCCTTTGAAAAAGATGTGACCGCTTGTTTCAATAAATGTGAAGAAGAAAATGCACTTTGCACTTTAGGGATTCAGCCAACTTTTCCCAATACAGGATTCGGTTACATCGAATTTGAAAAAGGGAGTGACGCGCAATTAAAAAAGGTGTCCCAATTCAGGGAAAAACCGGATTATGAAACCGCAAAGGAATTTTTGGCGCAAGGCAACTTTTTATGGAATGCGGGTATTTTTATTTGGAGCGTGGAAACGATAGTGGAAGCTTTCAAAAAATACCAGCCTGGTCAATATGAGCTATTTGGAGGAGGTATTTCCTGTTATAATACGGGCGAAGAAAGAGCCTTTATCCAAGAAAACTACGCCAAGGCGGAAAACATATCCATTGATTATGCTATCTTGGAACAATCCAACTCAATTTATACCCTCCCGGCAACTTTTGATTGGAACGATTTAGGTACTTGGGGCGCTCTTTACGATAAATTGGAGAAAGACGATGCGAGCAATGCAGTGGTGAATGCCCAGGTGTTATTGGAGGATGCAAAAGGCAATATGATTCGCGCCCCAAAAGGAAAAGTAGTTGTGGTTGATGGTTTGGAGGATTACATCATTGTAGATAAAGAAGAAGTGCTCCTTATTTATCCGAAGGAGAAACAACAGGATATTAAAAAAGTATTGACCCAAGTAAAGGAAAAATTTGGGGATCAGTTTGCATAGCATATGACCGAAGAACAAAAAAAGGATGCAGAGACCACAGCGCCCAATCAAGATAGTGGGGATGAGGTAAAAAAGGATTTTAAAGGGCTTTTGGGCAGCGTGCGCAAGTTCCTTTCTGATTTGTTGGAAATCCGTTCCAATACTGATGCCGCGGCCACCAAGGAATCCATCATTGCGGATATTCCATTTAAGAACCATACCACATGGATTTTGGTGTGCTCCATTTTTATTGCATCCATTGGCTTGAACGCAAACTCTACGGCAGTGGTTATCGGTGCCATGCTTATCTCTCCCTTAATGGGTCCCATTTTGGGAATGGGCATGTCGTTGGCCATAAATGATATCGATACGTTGCGAAGATCGCTCAAGAATTTCACTGTAATGGTGGTGTTGAGTGTGATAACAGCATTCCTATTCTTCTACTTTTTTCCATTGCGCGATGAATCTTCAGAATTGTTGGCACGTACCAAACCAGATATTCGGGACGTACTGATTGCCTTTTTTGGTGGGCTCGCACTGGTGATCGCTCGGGCAAAAAAAGGAACCATTGCCAGTGTTATTTTTGGTGTGGCCATTGCAACTGCTTTGATGCCGCCCCTTTGTACAGTGGGTTTTGGTTTGGCCATTGGAAAACCGTGGTATGCTGCAGGGGCCATGTACCTGTTCATTATCAATACCATTTTTATAGGTCTGGCAACCTTCTTGGTCATCAAGTTCCTGAGATTTCCCATGGTGCGATACGCCAATTCCCAACGCAGAAGATTGATTGCCCGATTGGCTTCCATTACAGGAATTTTGGTGATGATTCCGGCTGGATTTACTTTTTACAATGTATTTCAGGAGTCACTTTTTATGAAACAGGCACAAGAGTTTTTGAAAGGTACGGTAGAGGTATATCAGTTTGATGGAGCTGGAAGATATGTGGACAATCTTACCAAATTGGAATATGTGGATGATGGGACCTCAATGATAGAAGTGGTTTTTATGGGCGATGAATTGGTTCCAGAGAATATCATCAATACATGGAGAACACAGAAGAATGAGTACAATAGGCTCAAGGACGCCGAACTCCATATTATTCAAGGAGGAAGGGATGATTCAGAAGAAAAGTTCAATTATGTAAGCGAACTTTATGAGAAGAACAAGGCCGAGCTGTTGAATAAGGATGAGCAAATCCGACTGCTCGAAGAAGAATTGGCCATTCTAACCAGGAATGTAGGTAGGAGGGTTCCTTTTCAGAGTATAAGTGCAGAAGCTAAAGCCAATTATGAGAATATTGATGCCCTAGGTTTCTCTTACCAAATACGTACCGATTTTAAAAAGCTGGATACCGTTCCCGTTTTTGAGGTAAATTGGAAAAGCGGATTGAGCTCTAGCCAAAAGGAAGCCGATACCAAAAAAATGTTGGCATGGTTAAAATTGAGGCTTCAGGATTCCACCTTGGTGATCAAGGAAGTTGAATAGCGTCAGTTTCTTTCTTCGATATACATTTGCCGAACCTTTTTGAACAATTCGGAGGAGTACACAAAGTCGGTAACCGCTTGGTTATCGGTCTTGAAGATTTCCTTATTGGTACCCTCCCATTCTTTGAGTCCGTTTTTTAGAAAGATTATTTTTTCCCCGATTTCCATTACCGAGTTCATATCGTGTGTGTTGATAATGGTGGTAATATCGTATTCCTGAGTGATTTCGTGAATCAGGTTGTCGATTAGGATGGCAGTTTTTGGGTCAAGCCCAGAGTTGGGTTCATCGCAGAACAGATATTTTGGGTTCATCACAATGGCCCTTGCAATGGCGACTCGTTTCTGCATACCACCGGATATTTCGGCAGGAAATTGTTTGTGAGCATCCACCAAGTTGACTCGCTTCAACACAAAATCCACACGATCTTGCTTTTCCGATTGCGACTGTTTGGTGAACATATCCAAAGGAAACATTACATTTCCCTCAACGGTCATGGAATCAAAAAGGGCGCTGCCCTGAAAAACCATCCCCATTTCTTGCCTTAGATTTCTTTTTTGTTTTGTCGAAAGCTCGGAATAGATTTGGCCATTGTAGCAAATGTTTCCTTCATCGGGTTCAAATAGTCCCAATAGACATTTTAAGAAGACCGTTTTCCCTGAACCGCTTTGCCCAATTACAAGATTGGTCTTCCCTTTTTCGAATATTGTCGAAATTCCTTTAAGTACATGATTTTCGCCAAAGGATTTATGTATGTTATCAACCTCTATCATTAGCCCAACAATAATTGTGTTAAAATATAGTTCACGATAATAATCACAACACTTGTCCAAACAAAAGATGTGGTGCTGGCCTTGCCCACCTCTAAAGCTCCGCCTGTCATGTAGAAGCCATGAAAGGATGGCACCGTGGCGATTACAAAAGCAAAGACCACGGACTTGATCAGTGCATAGGTTACGTGGTAGGAATTAAAATCCATCTGAAGTCCCTGTATAAAATCCCCGCTAGGTGCAAAACCGCCAAATACAGCTGCGACCCAACCTCCTAAAATGCCTACGAACATGGAAATTGCCACGGCGAAGGGGTATAACATAATGGCCACGATCTTTGGGAACACAAGATAGTTCAAGGAGTTTATCCCCATAACCTCAAGGGCATCTATTTGTTCTGTAACACGCATAGTGCCAATACTGGAGGTAATGTAAGATCCTACCTTTCCTGCCATTATTATAGAGGTGAATGTCGGTGCAAATTCCAGTATTACGGATTGTCTTGCCGCAAACCCGATAAGACTTTTGGGCAAAAGCGGATTGGTCAGGTTAAGGGCGGTCTGTATGGTGACAACTCCCCCAATAAAAAAGGATATGAATATGATGATGCCCATGGCCCCAAAGACCAATTCATCAACTTCCTTGAGAATCAAGGTTTTCATTATGCGCCACTTGGTAGGCTTTTTAAATACTTCCCAAATCATGATGAAGTATTTTCCAATCGCTTCTAGGTATTTCATGCGTTTTTTGGACTTGAGATGATAAAAATAAGAATATTGTGCAGCTTTTAACCTTCATTTAAATTTTAAAACGGGATAAATGAATAGTTTTGCCCTAATTAGATTAAACCTATAACATGAGAACAACCAACCTTATAGTTTCCATTTTAGCATTGTGCATGATCAGTATATCTTATGGTCAACGAAGAAAAAAGAACGATGCAGAAGTACAATCGCCAGCACCAATAGCCCAAACCCCTAAATTGGTCGTGGGCATTGTGGTAGACCAGATGCGATACGATTATCTCACACGTTTTTGGAATCAGTACGGAGAAGGGGGCTTTAAGCGATTGGTAAACGAAGGGTTCAATTGTAAAAACAACCACTTTAACTATGCGCCCACCAGCACAGGGCCGGGCCATACCTCGGTGTATACGGGAACAACCCCAGCAACGCACGGTATCATCGGAAACGATTGGTTCGATAAGGAATCCGGCGAAGATGTGTATTGTGCAGGAGATGATAGTTATGCTTCAGTAGGTACAACATCGGATGCCGGAAAAATGTCTCCACACCGTATGCTCACCACTACCATCACAGACGAATTGCGCTTACATACCCAAAAAAGGGGGAAAGTAATTGGCGTGGCTTTAAAAGATAGGGGAGCCATTCTTCCAGCGGGGCATGCAGCAAATGCAGCATACTGGTTCGAGGGCGGACAAGATGGCAACTGGATTACAAGCACTTATTACATGGATGAATTGCCCCAATGGGTAGTGGACTTTAATAGTTCGGATATCGTAGAGTCGTACAAAAAGCCATGGAATACATTAAAGCCTATTGAAACATATGTTGAAAGTGGTTTGGATGCCAATAATTATGAAGGGTTGCAAGAAGGGGAGACCAGCAATACTTTTCCTCATGACCTTCCAGCAATCTGGGATCAAAACGGCCAGTTCGATTTGATAAGAAGAAGCCCTTATGGAAATAGCATTACAGCTGACTTTGCCTTGGCCGCTTTGGAAGGCGAAGATCTTGGAGCAGATACCATCACTGATTTCTTGGCCATTAGTTTTTCCAGTACGGATTATGTAGGTCACTTTTTTGGGGTGAACTCTAAGGAGATTGAAGATACTTACATAAGATTAGATCAAGATTTGGCCCGTATTTTCTCTACTTTGGATGAGAAGGTGGGAGAAGGCGAGTATACTGTGTTCCTTACAGCGGACCATGCCGCCATTGATGTTCCTTCCTATTTGATGGATTCCAAGATTCCTGCCGGTTATTTGGATATGAACGGTATGAAAACAAAGTTTGCAGAGTTTCTTCAATACAAATATGGAACTACCGATGTGGTCAGAGATCTTTCCAACTATCAATTGTTTTTAGACCATAAAATATTGACCAATTTGGATATCGACCTGGATGATGCCCAAGAAGAAATTGCCCGGGAATTATTGACTTATGAAGGTATTGGCCAGGTATATACGGCCAGTCAAATGTGGAAAAACGAATATACCGAAGGTGTGCCATACATTTTGCAGAACGGGTACAATCAAAAGCGTTCCGGTGACGTATTGTTGGTGCCAAGTGTAGGTTATATTTCTTACGGTAAAACAGGCTCCACACACGGTTCGCCTCAAATCTACGATACCCATGTGCCGTTATTACTGTATGGTAAGGGCATTAAACAGGGAAGCACCGTAACCCGTACGGAGATTCCCGATATCGCACCTACTATAGCAGCGTTGCTGGGTATGGCGTTCCCGAGTGGAACTACGGGCCGGCCTATTGGGGAGGTTTTGGAGTTTGATTAGAGTATAGTTTGGATAGGATTCCCTTCCAACGATAGCTCCTTATAAATTTTCCCTCTTTTTTGGAAACGTATTTGGGTTGCTGTTGGAAGAAAGCCTGAAGATAGCCAAATATAGCTTGGAAGTATAGGCTCGGACTTTTGGCCTGCCAAGCCATTTTTAATGTGGCAATTTTAGTGAGTACGAGTCCATAACCCATTTTATACATTGCTACACCCTTGGATTGATAGTTTCTGGTGCTGTACCCGTGTCCCGTCGGGCGAAGATGTTTTACCTTGAGTTCAGGAATCGTCAATGTATCAAAATCGTGGTATTTGGCCAGAAGTGTATCCACAGTGTCCCAACCCACTCCCGGTCGGAGACCGCCGATTTTGTTAAAGCAGGCTTTATGATATAGTTTGATTGGTCCCCGGATATGATTTTGGTCCGCAATCTTTTCATATACCCACGCATCACTTTTTTTGATGTAGAGAAGTCCAGAGCACATTCCGAGTTTCCAATTGGCCTGAAATTGATTTACGATGAGTTCAAAATAATTTTCGGGCAGAATAATGTCCGCATCAAACTTTCCAATGAGGTCAAAATCTGACGTTTGTTGCAACCCAAAATTGAAGGTGTCCACAACTTTTTTGCCCGGAATATGTTCATCGGTAGAGTTACGCTGGACCACTTCTATCCAGTCGTATTTTTTGGCGTATTCTTTTGCAATCTTAAATGTATCGTCGGAAGAATTGTCATCCACAATAATCACTTCATTGGGCAAGTAGGTCTGACCCACAAAGGAATCTAGACAATCTTGTAAAAAAATTGCCTCATTGTGAGCTGGAATAACAATACTGATGCGCATTGGTTAAAAGTCCAAAAATCCCGGGACTTATCCCAAATTAGTTTTTTGTTCTTTCCGCATATACGATATAGTACCGATTTGTAAAATATCGAAGAATAGGGCGAAGGCCTATTTTTTTGGTGGGATTTGTCCACTTGGAGGAATCTTTTATGGTCCATCCGGCTTTTTCCAAGAGCCAGTCAAACTGCCAATCCTCAAATTCGTGATAGTGCCTGTCCCATGGGTCAGTTTTACTGCGGTAGGCAGGTGCAAACCACAATCGCATGGGTATGCTTGCGACCAATTTATCCGCTTTTATTTCTTTTAGGACATTAAATGGAGCTATTAAATGCTCAAAGATTTCGAAGGCGGTTACCACATCGGCATCCGACTGTGCAACACGTTCAAAATCGATATCCAAATCTTCTCCGGCAGTGTTCGCGACACTGTACCCATTGGATTTCATTATTTCTGAAAAGGGATTTTCAACCCCTAAATCCAAAATGGTCTCTGAGGTATCAATGTGTTTTTGTAAGAACGCCAATGTATGTTTGTAGCGTTTGTTGGGAAAGTTGTTTTCGTACATTTAATATCGATATACAATGGCGTTGATGTTCATTCCTGCACCAACACTTGCAAATATAACAACGTCTCCCTTTTTTACTTCATGTTCTGATAGTTTTCCTTTAAGAACCATATCATAAAGTGTGGGCACCGTAGCGACCGAACTGTTTCCCAAATCGTGTATGCTCATCGGCATCACATGTTCGGGTACGGTTTTTCCGTAGATTTTGTAGAACCTTTTTATAATGGCCTCGTCCATTTTTTCATTGGCTTGGTGGATGAAGATCTTTTTAACGTCCTCAATATTAACTCCGCTATCATCTAGGCAAGAAGCCATGGCCTTGGGAACGTTGATGCAGGCAAACTCGTATATTTTTCTTCCCTGCATTTTTATGTATCGTGTGTCTTTGGACTCCAGAGGACTGTTCGATTTATCAAAATAAAGATAGTAAGCCTCTTCATTGGCATAGGTTACCGACGCGTGGGATAATATCTCTCCATTCGGGGCATTGGCCTCAAGTATTGCGGCACCCGCTCCATCGGAAAAAATCATGCTGTCGCGGTCGTGTTGGTCAACAACCCTGGATAGTGTTTCCGCTCCGATGACCAAACACTTTTTGGCCATACCACTTTTGATAAAAGCAGTAGCTTGAATCATACCTTCTATCCAGCCGGGGCAACCGAAGATAAGATCGTACGCAACGCATTTAGGATTTTGTATTCGTAATAGATGTTTAACACGGGTGGCGAGGCTCGGTAGCGTATCCCCTTGTATTTTTCCAGGTGTAAGATCGCCAAAGTTATGTGCAAAAATGATGTAATCTAGTTCCTCCTTATCCACTCCGGAACTTGCAATGGCCTCTTCGGCAGCCAAAAAACCAATGTCCGATGTTTTAAGGTCCGGTTTGGCATACCTTCGGTTGGCAATGCCCGTAATAGCTTCAAATTTTTCAATGATCACATTGTTCTGTTGTTCAAAGGAAGACCCATCGATTTCCATGAACTTATGATTTAAAAAATCTTCGTTTTTGGTAATTACGGAAGGGATGTGACTTCCTGTGCCTGTTATGCCAATTTTCATGTTGTGCGGAGGTTTAATCAATACAATTTAAGGTATTGAACCATTATTATTATGCACGCATAATAAATTATACAATGTTCAAAAGGTAACTTATATATTGCTGGATATGAAAAAAGCCTTGAACTATTATTAGTAACAAGGCTTTTAATCAATGTTTATAGTGGTTTTTAGGCCTCTATGTAATCTTCGATAGGTGCACAGGTGCACATTAAATTACGATCCCCAAATGCTTCATCTGTCCTTCGTATACTTGGCCAAAATTTGTTTTCGGCAATATAAGGTAATGGGAAGGCCGCTTTTTCCCTGCTATATGGGTGCTCCCAAGAATCGCTGGTAACCATGGCCAATGTGTGAGGTGCATTTTTCAGGACATTGTCCGTCTCATCAGAAGTAGCCTCATCGATTTCTGTTCTGATGGATAGCAAGGCATTGCAGAAGCGGTCCAGTTCTGAACGACTTTCACTTTCCGTTGGTTCTATCATCAATGTTCCAGCTACGGGGAACGATACCGTTGGTGCATGGAAACCATAATCAATCAAACGTTTGGCAATATCGGTAACTTCGATGCCATTTGCTTTAAATGGTCTGCAATCAATGATCATTTCGTGGGCGGCACGTCCTCTTTCGCCAGCATACAGTACATCGAACTTACCTTTTAAACGGTCTTTGATGTAGTTGGCGTTGAGGATAGCGGCCTTGGTGGCGTTTGTCAGTCCTTCTGAACCCAACATTTTAATATATCCATAAGAAATCAAGCACACCAAAGAGCTTCCCCATGGCGCTGATGAAATGGCTGTGATGGCACTTTCTCCCCCCGTAGGAATTACTGGATTGGTCGGTAAAAAAGGTTTCAATTGCTCGGCCACGCAAATAGGCCCAACACCTGGTCCTCCACCTCCGTGTGGGATGGCAAAGGTCTTATGAAGGTTCAAGTGGCATACATCGGCACCAATGGTAGCGGGATTGGTCAATCCAACCTGCGCATTCATATTGGCACCGTCCATATAGACCTGTCCTCCGTTGTCATGGATAAGTTTTGTAATCTGTTTTATGGACGATTCAAAAACCCCGTGAGTGGAAGGGTAGGTGACCATTAATGCAGCTAGGTTCTCCGCATGTTGATTCACTTTCTCTTCCAAATCGTTCAAATCGATATTTCCTTTTTCATCGGTTTTGGTCACGACCACTTTCATGCCTGCCATTACGGCCGAAGCAGGATTGGTGCCGTGGGCCGAAGCAGGAATCAAACAGATGTTGCGATGTCCCTCACCTCTGGATTCATGGTAAGCACGGATAACCATAAGCCCTGCATATTCACCTTGCGCACCCGAGTTGGGTTGAAGGGAGGTCGCAGAAAACCCTGTGATGACATTCAATTGTTCTTCCAAAGATTTTAAAACCTCTTGATAACCTTCAGCTTGATTTAAAGGCACAAATGGGTGGATGTTCCCCCATTCGCCCCAGCTCAACGGCAACATTTCCGATGCGGCATTCAGCTTCATGGTACAGCTGCCTAAAGAAATCATGGATTGATTCAAGGCCAAATCCTTACGTTCCAATTTTTTGATGTAACGCATCAACTCGGTCTCGGAATGATAGGAGTTGAAGACTTCGTGCTCCATAAATGGAGCCTGTCTTTGAAGGTTGGTTGGAATAGCTTCATCCAATTGAGCATCACTCAATTGCTTTTCATCTAAATCATGTGATTCCAAAAAGCAGGAGATCAAAGTTTCCACATCAGTATTGGAAACGGCTTCATTCAAAGAAATGGACACTGTATTCTCGTCAATGTAGTGAAGATTGATGCCTTTACTTTCTGCAACTTGTTTGAGTTTACTACTGTTTTTGACCTTCACCTCAACAGTATCAAAATAAGCACTGTTCATTTGCTCAAAACCATGAGCTTCCAAGACGCTGACCAACTTTTTGGTGTTATTGTGTACTTTGTTCGCAATATATTTTAAACCTTCTGGTCCATGATATACGGCGTACATGCCCGCCATCACGGCCAATAATACTTGTGCGGTACAAATATTTGAAGTGGCTTTGTCCCTTTTTATATGCTGCTCCCTAGTTTGAAGTGCCATTCGGAGCGCTGGGTTGCCATCAGTATCTTTAGTGATGCCGATGATACGTCCTGGAATACTTCTTTTATACTCTTCTTTGGTGGCAAAGAATGCGGCATGTGGTCCACCATACCCCAATGGAATCCCGAAACGTTGGGTTGTTCCCACTACGGCATCCACACCCCATTCGCCCGGAGGGGTCAATAGTACCAAGCTCAAAATGTCGGCAGCAACGGCAACTTTAATTTCATTCTCCTTGGCTTTTTCCACAAAGGATGCATAGTCGTTTACTTGACCATGTTTCCCCGGATATTGTAACAACGCACCATAGAATTCTTCTGAAAAATCAAAGTTCTCGTGGTCACCGATTACAAGTTCTATCCCCAAAGGAATAGCTCTTGTTTCCAATAAGCTCAATGTTTGTGGCAATATTTCTTCGGAAACAAAGAATTTTACCGCACCGCTTTTTTTCTGTTGACGGTTGCGAAGCTCGAACAACATGTTCATGGCCTCGGCTGCCGCTGTACTTTCATCCAATAGCGATGCATTGGCAATTTCCATACCGGTAAGGTCGGCGACCATGGTTTGGAAGTTCAAAAGCGCTTCCAACCTACCTTGGGCAATCTCTGCCTGATAGGGGGTGTAGGCGGTGTACCATCCTGGATTTTCCAAGATATTTCTTTTAATAACAGATGGGGTAAGCGATTCATGGTACCCCAATCCGATATAGGTTTTAAAAACCTTGTTTTTCTTGGCCAAGCTGTTCAGGTGGCTAAGGAATTCATGTTCACTGATACCTTCGGGAAGGTCCAATGGTTTTTTTAGTTTGATGTCATCGGGAATGGTCTCATAAATGAGCTGTTCCATACTTTCCACCCCAATGGTTTCGAGCATGTGGGGCATGTCTCTTTCTGTGATGCCAATGTGTCTGGCGGCAAAAACCTCTGTGTTCATGTTCAATCCAATAAAGTGCACAAAATTAGGGATTAATTCAATGAAAATAACCAATTTTGATGGACTCTGGAGCAAAGTTGTTAACCACCAATTAACCTTAGTGCCCAAGCATAATTTTTTATCCCCATGCGGACCCTAAAAGCCATATTTGATTTTTATCTGGACGCCAGTATACATGTGGCCGTAGCAGTAATTTCTATGGCGGGCGTCACCTTCCATTTGTTGGGCAGCTCATCGGATGTCAATCTAATGGGTTTCATTTTTTTCAGTGTGATTGTTTGCTACAATTTCATTAAGTATGGTGTTGAGGCATACAAGTACCTTATTGTGTCCAATGCATATCACAAAATCATCCAATTATTCAGCTTTGTTTCCTTTGCTTTCGCGGTTTATTTTTTGCTGCAACTGAATAGGGATATTTGGATAGCGACGACTATTTTGGGAGTGTTGTCCGCGCTGTATGCCGTGCCTTTGTTGCCCAGTGCCAATAATTTGAGGAATTTGGCGGGATTAAAAATTTATATCGTGGCCTTTGTCTGGGCCGGGTTTTCGGTTCTATTGCCTGTTTTGGATGCAAAAATGACCTTGGACTGGGATTTTGCGGTAACATTCATTCAGCGGATGCTACTGGTGTTGATACTGATTCTTCCTTTTGAGATAAGGGATTTACAATGGGACGACAAAAGTTTACGGACATTGCCGCAGGTTTTGGGGATAAAAAATGCCACCCGATTGGGGATTGGGCTTATCTTGATTTTTTTCTTGATGACGTTTTTGAAAGACGAAATCCATCAAAATGAAATCCCGTTACGGCTAATTTTGTCGGCCGTACTTGTTTTTATACTGATATCAAAGAAGCGAATGCAGTCCAAGTATTTTGTGATGTTTTGGGTGGAAGCTATCCCGATTTTCTGGTTTTCGTTGTTCTGGTTTGTCAAAGAGTTTTTTTAAAACTTCTCTCCAAGCTCCCGTTTCATGCGTTTTTTGTCGTCTTCAGACAACATAGTGAGTCCAGCGCGATCGCACAATGAGGTCAATTCGCTGTTCTTTTTGGAGTATCCTTTGCAGACTTTACAATATAGTAGGTGGAAGCGCAGTTTGACAATGTCCCAAAAGCTAGCTTCTTTATACTGGGATTTGTCGCAAATACATGATGCCTCTTTACATGAAATCTTCATACCTAAAACCAATTTTCGTTTAAACAACCCATAAGCGATGTCCTTGCCCTATGGATCATTACCCAAAGGTTGGACGGATTTATGTCCAGTTCATTACAAATATCCTCGGTACTCATGCCTTGAATGGTCTTTAATTTAAAGGCCAAGGCCTGTTTTTGCGGCAATTTGGTGATACAATCTTGAATAGCTGAACCCAATTCTTCATTTTCCAAAATATTGTCGCCATCTTTACTGAAAGGGTCCGCAACTTGTTGTTCCAGCCAGTCACCCTCTGCATCGGAATCGGAACTATAGTTGATTCGGACCTCTGCTTTGCCTTTTTTTGAATTTATTTTTCGATAATGGTCGATGACCTTTCTTTTTAAAATGGATACCAACCAAGTACGCTCGGCTGCATCTCCCTTAAAGTTTTTGGCAGAGTTGAGTCCCGCAAAAAAGGTTTCCTGTACCAAATCCTTTGCTATTTCAGCATCGCTAACACGCGAGACCGCATAGTTGAAAAGATAGTCCGCATATTGGTCTACCCAGTTTTCCGGTTGAAGTTTGTGCTTGGTCATATTCTTATCGAATTACCAAATGTAAGGGTTTTTTGAACATCCAAAGATGTGACTGAAAACGCATTGGACGTTCAAAAGACGCCAAGCTAACACCGAAACAGGTTTTTAATATAAATTTTTGAATTTTTGATCGAAAACACTATCTAGCCTTCAGGTAATTCGGCCAATATTATGTACGAGTTGGTTGGGAATAAAAAAATGTAAAAAACAAATGTGTTATCGGTTACATTTTTAAAATGATTTTCTCGATATCTTCGGGTTTTAAAGGTTTTACAAGATAATCCGATATAGCATGGATTCTTTTCGCCTTTTTGATATCCTTTGGATCCATTGAAGAGGACACCATGTACACTTTGATTTCTTTGTTCAATTTAGGAAGCATTTCCACAAACTCGGACATGAATTGGAAACCATCCATTACAGGCATATTGATATCCAAAAAGATGAGGTCAGGAAGTAGATCGTCGTCATTTTGATGGACAACAATATGTTCCAGTGCCTCTGCACCATCACAAAATGTATGTACAGTACCTATCTGAGGAATACTTTTAAGGGCAACTCCAATAGTGAATTGATAGATTTCGTCATCATCAACCACAAAGACATTGAATGGTTCCATAATTATCTTTGATTATAAGTTTATAAAAAATGAAGTTCCCTTTCCTACTTCACTTGAAGCCCAAATTTTACCGCCCATGGCATCCACTTGGGCCTTTGTTAAAAACAAACCAACGCCTTTGGCATCTTTATTTCTATGAAAAACCTTGCTGAAACCGAACAGTTTGTGGCCGTTCTTTTTCAGGTCGATTCCCAATCCGTTGTCCCGGAATTCCAATTGTACGATACCGTCATTAATTTTGGATTGCACAAAAATTTTCGGGGCTCTATCCTCGGCCCTGTACTTTAGAGAATTGCTTATCAAATTGAGAAAAATACTTTCAAGATAGATTTTGTTGTACATGGCGCTTGGTATCTCCGAAAAATCGTGCTCTATTGTTGCATTGGTTTTTGAAATCTCCGCAGCCAACATTTCTTTTGTTTTGGATAAAGTTTTCTCAAAATATGTCTTTTCCAAGGACTGTACGGAGCCCTTTTTAATAATCAATGATTCTACCAAAGTATCCAAGGTCCATGTTAAATGGTTCGCGACGGAATCTATTTTGTCGATGATCATTTCTTTGGTTCCTTCATCGCTTTCCGTTTTATAAATATCCAGCAGTGCTTTTAGATTGCTCACCGGTGATCGTAAATTGTGCGATGTGATCTGATTGAATTCCTCCAATTGTCGATTTTGGGCTTTTAAGCGCGTTGCCGATTCTTTTAAGCTTTTGTTGGTTTCCAATATACGGTGGGCTGCTTGTTTTTGGGCGGTAATATCCCTTATTGCAATGGAAACAAGTAATCCTTCGGAGGTTTTAAGTGGACTTAGGGTTACTTGAACAGGTATTTGGAATCCAGATTTGTTCTGTATAAAAAAGTCAAGATCAGCTGGGACTTCGGTATGTTTGGGGGATTTGAAAAAGTTGTCGGCATAATACTCCATGGTGTCCCAAAGTCTTCTGGGGACCAATTTGGTCAAATGTTTGTCTTTAAGTTCAGCGGGCATATAGCCAAACATTTTTTCCGCCTGCTTGTTTATTAATTGGATGATACCCATTTGGTTGACGATTACCATAGTGTCCGGAGCCGAATCCAATAGTCCCCTAAACTTTATCTCGGACATCCTATGCTCCGTAATATCCTGGGTGGTTCCGATCATTTTTATTACATCACCATTTTTGTCGGTAATTAATTCGCCAATCAGTTCAACGGTATGGATATTTCCATCTTTATGAATGATTCGGTGCATGAATTTTTGAAATCTTTTCTTCGCTATGATTTCTTCAGCGTTTTCACGAAACATTTCCCTGTCATCGGGATGGATGGATTCGATGACGCGCTCAAAATTGATAGGAGTGCCCAATTCCAAATCGAAAATCCGATATAGGTTATCGGACCACATGATTTCATCTTCAACAATATCCCATTCCCAATATCCAATTTTGGACAGTTGTTCTGCAAGGTTTAACTGTTGATTTTTTTTGGCAAGTTCAATTCCAGTATTTTTTCTTTCGGTAATGTCCTGAAGAAAGCCGACTATTTTAAGGCATTGGCCATTTGCCATATGGGGATACCCCACATTACGGACATAACGAATATTACCTTTTGCCGTTAAAATTTCGAGGTCTAAATCATAAGGGTCGCCATTGTTCAAAGCACGGTACATGGCATCTCTGGCCTTGTCCTTATAATATCCTTCTTTAAAAAAGGACTTGATGTTTTCCATTGTCGGGACAAAGTCTGTTGACACTTGGACAATTTGTTTGGTGACATCGCTCCAATAGACTTCATTGGTGGCAACATATAGCTCATAGATTCCAATTTTGGCAAGTTTGATGACCTCTTTGAACAAATTCACAGATGCCGACTCCTCATTGTCCCAATTCTTCATATGTTTTCGGATTAGGTCTAAAAAAGGAAGTGGTGTTGACCATTCATGGACAAGGTTAAGGTTGATTTAAATAAATTTAAATCTTAAAAGATACTAAAAATCAGCTTTTGTTTTAGAGATGCTTGAAATTTAATTTCTATTCAAATCGTTTTAAACGAGTCCTGCCCGTTCCAATAAGGCATCAATTTTGGGTTCTGCTCCCCTGAACTTCTTGTATAGGTCCATGGGGTTTTCCGTTCCGCCTTTTGAGAGCACATGCTCTTTAAATTTGTCCGCAACCATTTTACTGAAAACCCCGTTTTCCTTGAAATAGGCAAAGGCATCTGCATCCAGAACTTCCGCCCATTTGTAGCTATAGTAGCCAGATGAATAACCTCCTTGAAAAATATGCGAGAATGATGTGCTCATACATGTTTCCGCTGTTTCGGGGAACAAATTTGTGCTTTCAAAGGCTTCTTCTTCGTAGGCTTTCACATCCTTGATACCCAATGGGGCCTTTCCGTGCCATGCCATGTCCAATAACCCAAAACTCAATTGGCGAACGGTGGCCATACCCTCCTGAAAAGTAGCTGATTCCTTGATTTTTGCTACCAGTTCCATTGGAATTAATTCACCTGTCTCATAATGATGGGCGAAAAGTTCCAATGCTTCTTTCTCGTAACACCAGTTTTCCATTACTTGGCTGGGCAGTTCCACAAAATCCCAATACACCGAAGTGCCCGATAGGCTAGGGTAGTTGGTGTTCGCTAGCATGCCGTGAAGTCCGTGACCAAATTCATGGAACAGGGTCGTGACCTCATTAAAGGTAAGCAACGAGGGTTTTGAACTTGTAGGCTTGGTGAAATTGCAGACATTGGAAATGTGTGGTCTGCTATTTTCGCCATTTAAAATATACTGAGGCTTGTAGGAGGTCATCCAAGCACCACCACGTTTTCCTGGCCTAGGATGGAAATCGGCATAGAACAAGGAAATAAACTCATCGTTATCATATACCTCAAAAGTCTTGACTTCTGGATGGTATTTGTCCACGTTGTCCACTTCTTTAAACGTAAGCCCAAAGAGTTTTTCAGCAACTTTGAAAACCCCGTTGATTACATTTTCCAGTTTGAAGTATGGTTTCAGTTTTTCATCATCCAAATTGAAAAGCTTTTGCTTCAATTTTTCGGAGTAGTAGGCACTGTCCCATTTTTCCAAACGGTCAATGTTGTCCAATTCCTTGGCGTATGCCTCTAATTCCGTAAACTCTCTTTCGGCTGCTGGTTTGGCTTTTTCCAAAAGTTCGTTCAGAAAGTCTTTTACTTTTTCGGGGGTCTCCGCCATGCGCTCCTCGAGCACAAAGTCTGCATGGGTTTTATAGCCCAAAAGATTGGCTCTTTCGTGGCGAAGGTTTACGATGCGTTTTACGTTTTCTTGGTTGTCCAGCTCGTCATTGTGGAAACCCTTGCTGCCAAAAGCCATGGAAAGTTCCTTGCGCAACTTCCTGTTTTTGGCATATTTCATAAATGGGATGTAGCTCGGGTAATCCAGCGTAATCATCCAGCCTTCTTTACCTTTAAATTCCGCTAATTGAGCAGCAGCTTCTTTGGTTCCTTCGGGTAATCCGTCCACATCTTCTTCATCCGTTAGCAACATTTCGTACTTGTTGGTCTCGGCCAATACGTTTTCTCCAAATATAAGCTTCAACTTAGAGAGTTCGGCATCGATTTCACGCAGACGTTTTTTATTCTCTTCCTTTAAATTGGCCCCGTTTCTACTGAAATTCTTGTATTTCTTTTCAAGAAGCGTTTGTTGTTCGGTGGTCAAATCCAGAGAGTCACGTTGCTCATAAACGGTTTTGACCCTTGCAAAAAGACCTTCGTTCAAAGTAATATCGTTGCTGAACTCTGATAAAATAGGTGATACTTCCTGAGCTATTTTTTGAATTTCCTCATTGGTCTCAGCAGAATTCAAATTGAAAAATATGCTGGAGATGCGGTCCAACTGTTGCCCGGAAAAATCCAGGGCTTCCAAAGTATTTTCAAAAGTTGGGGGTTCAGGGTTGTTTACAATGTCATCGATTTCTTTTTTGGTGTCCTCGATAGCCTGAAGAAAAGCAGGCTTAAAATGTTCGTTCTTTATTTTGGAAAAAGGAGCTTGGTTAAAAGGCTCCAACAATGGATTGTTCATAGTTGTTTCTTCTGTTCTTTGTTTTTTAAACGTATAACCGCCCAATCACTCAACAAATAGGCGAAACCGATAATGGATGAAATTACGGCCATGGTCAGTGGAGCGTAATTCCTAATGGTTGAACCATAGGTTTTTCTGTTCATGGCAGCAATGGCTTCTACAGAATATTCGTTGAGGTCAACAAAACCGTTTCCGTTTAAATCATATTTACTCGCATAATCCGAAATAAGTTGCCAACGTATTTCAATAAAAATCAATAGCGCGGCATACATGGTAAACACAAATAGACCACTTTTCCATAGTCCTTTTATGTACGGATTGCGAAGTTTTGGCAGCGTGAAGCCAAAAAAGGCAATGGCGCAAATCCCGAGCAATATGCCAATTTGATTATAGTTCATAACCAAACATGATTTTTTCTAAAAGGTTTTCTTTACCTCCTCTGCCCCTTTGATGACTTTTTCCTTGAGTCCCTCTTTATAGGAAATTATGTTGTCCATAATCTCGCTGTCGGAACTTCCTATGATTTGTGCCGCAAGGATACCGGCATTTTTGGCTCCATTCAAGGCAACTGTGGCCACGGGAACGCCCCCGGGCATTTGCAAAATGGATAGGATGGAATCCCAACCATCAATGGAATTGCTGCTTTTTACGGGTACTCCGATAACAGGGAGAGGCGATAACGATGCCACCATTCCTGGCAAATGTGCCGCTCCGCCAGCTCCAGCAATAATTACGGAGTAGCCATTGGTATGGGCACTTTTGCTAAAACTGAACAATTTTTCGGGTGTTCTGTGGGCGGAAACAATATCCACGTCCACATCCACTCCCAATTCCTTTAATATATCGATGGCTTCTTGCATAACGGGAAGGTCACTTGTGCTTCCCATGATTACGGCTACTTTGCTCATACCTTATTTGCTTATCACTTTAATGGTTTCCTTTACCTGTTGGGCAACTTCTCGGGCTCTCGCCATGTTCTCGTCAACGATGGTCACGTGGCCCATTTTCCGAAACGGACGGGTTTGTTTTTTACCATAGATATGCGGTGTAACCCCGTCCATTTCCAATATTTTTTCAATGTTTTCATAGACCACATCGCCTGTATGTCCTTCTGCACCCACCAAGTTAACCATAATTCCTGCTACTTTACTGTCGGTTTTTCCAAGCGGCAGACCTAAAATGGCACGGATATGTTGTTCAAATTGGTTGGTGTAGGCCGCTTCAATACTGTAATGGCCACTGTTATGCGGTCTTGGTGCAGATTCGTTCACCAAAATTTGGTCGTCCTTGGTTTGGAACATTTCCACGGCCAGCAGGCCAACGTGCTTCATATGTTCCGAAACTTTTAATGCCACTTCCTGTGCTTTTTTAGCTACGGCATCATCAATCCGTGCAGGACAGATTACGTATTCCACCTGATTGGCTTCGGGATGAAACTCCATCTCAACCACGGGATATGTTTTAACCTCACCTTTGGAGTTTCGAGCTACCACAACGGCCAACTCATTTTTAAAATCAATCATTTTTTCGGCAATGCACTCCACATTGGGCAGTTCTTTAAGGTCTTCCATCTTTCGGACGACTTTTACCCCTTGGCCGTCATACCCAAATTGCGCACTCTTCCAAACAAATGGTAAGGAAAGTCCGCCGTTGTTTATGCTGTCCTCGATTTCCGATGTGTAGGCAAAGCGGGTAAAAGGAGCGGTTGGAATACCATGATCGGTATAGAATAATTTTTGGACGGCCTTGTTCTGAATGGTCCTTAAGGTTTTGGTGGGCGGATATACGGTTTTGCCTATGTGTTCCAACTTTTCAAGGGCGTCAACATTTACGTTTTCAATCTCGATGGTGAGCAAATCTACATCTTTCCCAAAGGCGTAAACGGTGTCAAAATCCATCAAACTGCCCTGAACAAACTCGTTGCAGGCAATTTTGCAAGGAGCTTCGGGAGAGGCATCCATTACCTTGGTCTGAATATCCCATTTTCTGGTTTCGTAGAGCATCATTTTGCCCAATTGTCCACCACCTAAAATTCCCAATTTAAAGTCTGAAGAGAAAAATTGCATTGATTTGTAAATTGAATGTGGGCAAAAATACATGAAATCCACGAGGGTATAAAAGATGTAAGGTTTTAGGAGCTTTAAAAATAGTATCTTTGCCAACCTGACCATAACTTGAACACATTGATTAAGCTCCACGATAAAGTTTTTAAGCCCTATTTAAAGGAAGAGCAAATCCTTGCGGCCATTGATAAAATGGCCAAGGAGATTGCCAATGATTATAAAGATGAGACGCCCTTGTTTGTTGGTGTGCTCAATGGAGCCTTTATGTTTGTTGCCGATTTCCTCAAGGCTTATCAGTATCCGTGCGAAGTTTCATTTGTGCGATTGAGCTCTTATCAAGGATTGACCTCGACAGGCATTGTGGAAACGCTCTTGGATGTGCCGGAGGAATTGGAAGGAAAGAGTGTGATAATCTTGGAGGATGTGGTGGATACAGGAAGAACCTTGAAAGAATTGGTTCATCTGTTTTCCAACACCAATGTAAAGGAATTTAAAATAGGGACCCTTTTTTATAAGTCGGACATTTATAATGGTGAATATGCCATAGACTATGTAGGTCTGGAAATTCCAGATCATTTTATTGTGGGCTATGGGTTGGACTATAACGAGTTGGGTCGAAATCTTAGAGAAGTTTACCAATTAAATCAAACAGATATGATCAACCTAGTGCTTTTTGGAAAGCCAGGAGCAGGGAAAGGGACCCAAGCAGGTTTCTTAAAGGAAAAGTATAATCTGAAACACATTTCCACAGGAGATGTTTTTCGTTACAACATCAAAAACGGAACAGACCTTGGTAATTTGGCCAAGTCTTACATTGATAAGGGGGATTTGGTTCCCGATGAGGTGACCATTGATATGCTGAAGGACGAGGTCGAAAAGAACCCAGATGCAGCAGGTTTTATTTTTGATGGTTTTCCACGTACCGCAGCTCAGGCAGAAGCATTGGACAATTTCTTGGAATCCAAGGATATGAAGGTAAACGCAACGATTGCTTTGGAAGCAGAGGACGACATTTTGGTCGAGCGTCTTTTGGAGCGTGGTAAAAGTAGCGGCCGTTCCGATGATCAGGACGAGAGCAAAATCCGTAACCGTTTTGATGAATACAATGAAAAAACAGCTCCTTTAAAAGCTTACTACGAAAAACAAGGAAAATTCCACTCTGTAAACGGAATAGGTGAAATCGATGAGATTACCCAGCGATTGAGCAAGGTAATCGATTCCCTATAATTGATTTCCCAAAAGACTTTTTTATATTAGAATATGACCGAAGGAAATTTTGTCGATTATGTAAAAGTTCACATCTCTTCTGGAAACGGGGGCAAGGGTTCTGCACATTTACGTCGCGAAAAATATGTGGCCAAAGGCGGGCCCGATGGTGGTGATGGTGGTCGAGGCGGTCATGTTATAGTCAAAGGGAACAAAAACTTATGGACACTGGTCCATTTCAAGTTCAAAAAACACTTTAAGGCCGGCCATGGCGAACACGGAAGCAAAAGCCGAAGTACCGGGGCCGATGGTGAGGATGTATATATGGAAGTGCCATTGGGAACAGTGGTGCGAGATACCGAAACCAACGAGATACTTTTTGAGATTACCGAGGACGGCGAAGAGAAAATTGTGCTCGAAGGAGGAATGGGCGGATTGGGAAACTGGCATTTTAAAAGTGCCACCAACCAAACACCCCGGTATGCACAACCAGGTATCAAGGGTCAAGAAGGCGACGTTACCTTAGAGCTTAAAGTATTGGCCGATGTTGGTCTGGTAGGGTTTCCCAATGCCGGAAAATCAACGCTACTTTCCGTAATGACTTCTGCCAAACCTAAAATTGCGAATTACGAGTTTACCACCTTAAAACCCAATTTGGGCATTGTGGAATATCGCGATTTTCAAAGTTTTGTAATGGCTGATATTCCTGGAATTATTGAGGGTGCTGCCGAAGGAAAGGGACTGGGTCATTACTTTTTGCGACATATTGAACGTAACGCTACGCTATTGTTTTTGATACCTGCCGACAGTAAGGACATCAACCAAGAGTATAATATTCTTCTGGATGAATTGAGACGATACAATCCCGAATTGCTGGACAAGGGACGTTTGGTGGTCATCTCCAAATGCGATATGCTGGACCAAGAGCTTATCGCCGAAATGGACGAGGACATGAAAGAAGATTTCAAGGATGTTCCCTTCATGTTTATATCTTCCGTGAGCGGATTGGGAATTCAGCAACTTAAGGATAGACTTTGGAAGTTGTTGAACGAATAATACTCTGCTATATGCCATCTAATCAATATATTGATTAAATTTAGGAGAACCCAAATATCCACTATGCGTTATTTACTTTTTATAGTTTTGATTGTTGTAATGGCATCCTGCAGCTCGGTCAAGGTAAACTATGATTACGACAAAACGGTCGATTTTTCCAGCTATTCTACCTATAATTACTATTCGGATATGCAATCTGGATTGAGCCAACTGGATGAAAAAAGATTGCTCAATGCTTTGGATTCTACACTAAAAGCTAGAGGCTATCGATTGGCCGAAGAACCCGAACTCTTCATCAACATCATGAGCAATGAATACAGGAGCGCACCCAATAACAATGTAGGTGTTGGTCTTGGCGGTGGCGGTAGAAATGTCGGCGGCGGAATTTCTGTTGGGTTACCATTGGGCGGCCCAAATATGCAGCGCAGTATCCAAATCGATTTGGTGGATGCGCAGCGTGATGCACTTGTTTGGCAGGCAGTCGCCGAGAGTGGCCTTAGAGAAAATGCATCGCCAAGTGTGCGAGAGGATAAACTACGTGCCGTGGTAAAAAAAGTATTCTCAAAATTTCCTCCAAAGGTAAAATAGTCCTTAAAATTAGCTCGTTACCACTATCTTAAACCGGTAGCAACTGGTTTTACCGTTCAGTTTGTCAAAATTACCACTTGTCATAAATCACTTCATCAAGCAAGGGTTGTCCTGTACTTTAGCTTTAGAAATAAATTCTAAAACCAAATAGTCATGATAGCACTAGCCAAATTAATCATTTCAATTTTAGTAAGTATTATTTTATAATCTGCCAGCGTTGCAAAATTCATCAATATGAAAAAGCTTAAAACAAGTCAGAAAGTAGTTTTGGCCATGGGAATAATTGGCGTGTCTATAGGGATATTTGGAAGATATCAAACATGGGAGTATATGGAGTATTTTCCATTTTTCTATTCGGGAATAACCATGATGTGGGTTGCCTTTTTACCACAGAAAAAATCTTGCAGCAATCCGTTTAAAAGAAAAGCCGCACAAGAATCCTAGTAGCACCAATACTGAATTGGTTTAATGTAAATTTAGGCAAACTTGGCTCAATGGAATGGAATTAAGTAGTAGAAAGAGAAATATTGCATTTTGGACGCTCCAATTATTGGGGTGGGGGTTTATCAATGCCATTGCAGCTTTGATTCCTCAAAAAATTAGTTTGGAGATGACCATTTTCTCTGTGGTTGTCGGAATTTTCATAGGCGTATTTTCTACCTCCATCTTACGTTGGTACCTTAAGAGAAATGTTCATTTTGATTCCTTTGGTGGAAAAGAGGTCCTGAAAATTATTATATCCATATTACTGGCTTCCACGATTTTCGGACTTTTAAATGTCTTTTTCGGGTATATCTATATAAAATTTGGCCCAGAAATTACCGAGGCAGAAATGCAAATGTTCGAGGGTTATGACAAAGTCATGGTCCAAGTATTGAATTCGCTCTTTTTGGTCGGGGCCTGGACGATTACGTATTTGGTCATCAAATTACTTTTGAAATTAAACCAGGATCGAATAGAAAGGCTTGAGCTGAATACCACCTTAAAGCAGGCCCAATTAAACACTTTAAAGGGGCAAATAAATCCACATTTCATGTTCAATAGTCTTAACAACATTAGAGGTCTCATGCTGGAAGATGTGGAAAAATCAAGGGAAATGCTAACCAAGCTCTCCGAAATTATTCGCTATTCCCTTACCAAAAACAATATCAATGACATTCCGGTGCGGGAGGAGTTGGAGGTAGTGGATAACTATATCGACCTTTCTAAAATACAGTTCGAACATCGTTTGGAGTTTGTAAAACAAGTTGGTGCGGATACCTTGGACCTTAGGATTCCGCCTATGATCATTCAATTACTTATAGAAAATGCAACCAAGCATGGTATTTCCAATCTTAAAAATGGAGGAAGGATTCTCTTGGATATATCCAGGAGAGAAGAAGATTTGATTATAGAAGTAAGGAATACAGGAAAACTCAATATAGCCAAAGACTCCACCAAATTAGGTTTGATAAACATAGAACAGCGCTTGAAGCTATTGTATACTGGCAAAGCATCTTTTAAATTAGAGGAGATATCTGATGAGGTAGTGGCTGAAATTAAAATACCATTGGCATGAAGATTAGGGCGGTAATAGTTGAAGATTCTCGATTGGCAAGGAACGAGCTCAAGGAGCTTATTAAACTGCATGATGATTTGGAGCTTATTGGCGAAGCAAGTAATGTAGATGATGGTGTTGAATTAATTGGGTCCGAATCCCCTGATTTGTTGTTCCTTGACATCAATATGCCGGAAAAGGATGGTTTCGACCTGTTGGAAATGTTGGATGAGGTGCCGATTACCATTTTTACTACAGCTTACGACGAATATGCCATAAAATCCTTTGAGTACAATGCATTGGATTATCTATTAAAACCGGTCAGCAACAAACGTTTTGATATGGCCTTGGAAAAAGTTCGTGTAAAAATGGCCTCAAAGCAGAGGATAACAACTCCGCTAAAAAATTGACCGAGAATAGTCAGATTTTCATTAAAGATGGAGAGGCATGTTGGTTGGTGAAAATAGGAGATATTTCTCAGTTCGAAATTGTGGGCAACTACACGCGGGTATTCTTTGATGGCAAGAAACCCATGCTGTATAAATCGCTTAATCAAGTGGAAGAAAAGCTGCCCCAAGATTCTTTTTTTAGGGCAAACCGTCAGCAAATAATCAACACCAACTATATTGAAAATGTGATGCCTTGGTTCAATGGTAAGCTAAAGCTTACCATGAAGAACGGTGAGGAAGTGGAAGTTTCCCGAAGGCAATCCTACATTTTTAAGGATAAAATGAGTTTATAAAAAAAACCCTCCAATTCAATTGGAGGGTTTTTTGTTAAGGTCTTAAAATGTCCTTGTATCGGTCTTTATATCCGACAAGCACAACAATGTTGAGAATCAATAGTGCCAGAGCAGGGGCAATAGATTCCATCGCCATGGTTAGGTGCAATAGGACGGCACATACCGATACGCTCATCAATATGATTGCCATTAAAGCTCCGTATTTGTTCAAAATGAAGGAAATGCCTGCCAACACCTCTACCAATCCAACCAATATTAGAGTTTTGGACATTGTCAACCCTGTAAAATAGGCCATCATACCTTCTGGCATTTCTTCGGGAGCAGGAAGGAATGGATAGAGTTTGTTGGCCCCGAAAATGATGACGAACAATCCCAATAGGATACGGACCACCATAAAAACTTTTGAATTCATAAGTATAAATTTTATTGGTTACACATTAAAAGTATTCAAAAATCGAATATGTGATAATTTTTTGATAAGATTTAATTTGTTGGGAGCCAGTTTTTTAAAGTGATTTCAACAAGCCCCCGTCAATAGGAATATTGGTTCCAGTGATGAAAGCAGCTTGGTCCGAAGCCAAAAATGCAACCAAGTATCCATATTCTTTTGGGTCTCCAATTCTTTTTACAGGAACCTGTTCTTCCATATTGGAACGAACCTCATCCGGAGAAATTCCTAACTTTTCAGCTTTTTTGGAATTTAATTGGGCAATTCGGTCAGTATCAAAGTAGCCTGTTAGCGTGCTGTTCACTGTAATACCATCTTTTGCCACATCGTAAGCCAAACTTTTGGCCCAGGTAACCACTGCAGCTCTAATGGTATTTGAAAGCGCCAAATAGTTCAAGGGTTCCTTTACCGAAATAGACGCTATGTTAATGATACGGCCCCATTTGTTTTTTTGCATATGTTTTAGGGCGAGTTCCGTAGTGAAGACAACGGACTTGAACAGCAGGTCAAAAGCATTTTGGTAGTCAGATACATTTTTCTCAAGTGCACCACCACCTTCCGGTCCTTGTGTATTATTGACCAATATATCCACGGTATTGGTCTCGAAGAACTCCGAAATTTTTGATTTATATTCATCGAAGTTGGTAAAATCCACGGCCAAATATTGATGTTTTTGTCCATATGAGCTGTCCATTTCGGCAATCAGTTCTTTCATGCGTCCCTCGCTTCGCGCCATAAGGGTCACACTGGCACCGCTTTCGGCCAATTGCCGAGCGATAGCTTCACCGATTCCTTTGCTGCTGCCGCCGACCAAGGCATTCTTTCCTTTTAGAGATATGTTCATGGCTTAACGGTATTCTTCTCTAACCGGACTAAAAATGTCCATTAATTTACAGGAGGTCACTGCTCTGCCACTATGTGGAGCATTGGATGGAATAACCACAACGTCCCCAGCAGTGTAAGTTCCTTTTTCGCCATTCAAGGTAAATTCAAAAGTGCCTTCCACTACGTGCATAATTTGTTCATGGTGGTGCTGGTGCTCGGGCACTTCGGCATTTGGTTCTACATCCCAAAACACCCAGCTCATCCGTTCGCCGTGCACCAATTTGCCATGGTAGCCGGGCATAATTTCTTTTGATTTTATTTCTGATAGGTTCATTGTTTTCAAATTTGGGAACAAGATAAAGATTAATATAGAGTTGACGTATTTGTATTCGCAACCACATTGGCTATTTTTGAGCTCTAATTTGAAGCAATGCAGGTACACTTTATAGGTTTGGGCGAGGTCAATATGTTCAATTTGGCCGTTGCCTTGCATAAAAAAGGGGAAATTGTTACGGGCAGTGATGAAAACTTTGATGCATCCCTCACGGCCATTATGCAGGAACAGGGATTGGTGTCCAATAAGGTCGGTTGGTTTTCCGATAAAATCAACGACCAGCTTGATGTTGTCGTATTGGGGGGCAACGTAAAAAATGACAATCCGGAACTTGTGAGGGCAAAAGAGCTGGGTTTGAGATTGGTTTCCTTCCCAGAATTCCTTTTTGAACTCAGCAAGTATAAAACTCGCGTTGTGGTTGCAGGGAGTGAAAATAGAACCAAGATAATTTCAATGATCTTGCATGTGTTGGAGTATAACGAGGTCGAAGCAGACTATGTTTCAATGAAACCCAATGGAATCCGATTGACCGAAAGGAACGATTTTATCCTTATGGAAGGAGACGATGGCCCTTCTTCTGTCATCGATGCCACTCCACAATTCCATATCTATCAGCCAAATATTGCTTTGTTGGGAGATATTACATTTGGAGAAGGCAGTTTTTATAACGACTTCGAAACCTACACGGAACAGTACGGGACTTTTGTTGACAGCATCGTAAAAGGAGGTAGCATTACCTATAATGTTGAGGATTCCGAGGTAAAAAAACGAGTGGAATCATCCGAAAATCCGATCAGGAAGTTTCCTTATACAACCCCGGAATATCAAGAAGAAGATGGTCAAATAGTATTGGACACGCCCGATGGCGAAATGCCATTGGAAATTACAGAGGCCAATGATTTAAGGAACATGGCGGGGGCCAAATGGGTTTGCCAACAAATGGGAGTGGACGAAGTGGAGTTTTATGAAGCGATGGCCACTTACCGGCAGTTATAGGTTGGGCGTCCAAATAAACAGGCAAATGTAATTTTGTCAGTTACGGGTTAAAGGAATGGTAATTGATTGATATTCTGAATGAAACAGCTCCTTCGCAATATCTCATTTTACTTAAGACGATTTGTGTCTGTTTCGTTTCTTGCATTTATGTTGGGTATATCCAACGTTTTTCTACAAGAAGACCGAATGATAAATGATTCAAGGAAAAAAGTAGAACAGCACGAGGTTCAGGATGAAGACGATTCACTCTGACTATCTCCCTACATCAAACATTGAATTGCCTTAAATGATGGTCCAAGTGCTTATATTGCATTTGTCCCCATTGTTCGGGTGTAAAAGACCCAAAAACTGGGTGTGGGTCCCACTCTTTTTTATCTTTTTCATTATGAAAATCGTTCACCAGACCAAGTAAGATATCCTTTTCTTTTGCAAAATCTTTGTCCTCCACGACCTTCAAACCTTTGGCGGTGGGCAAACCTTGGCGCCATGGTTTATCATCGTACAAACTCTTTTTGAAAAATTTGCCCACGAGTTTGAGCATAAAATTGGCATTGCCATCCGATTTGTGCCGTTTCAAGGATATTTTTAAAGGAAATTGGCAATGGTGAAGCATTTGCCCAACCTCCATTTTGCCCCATTGCCTTTCCGAAGATTCCGAAAGTTGATGGATACGTGCAATAATTTCTTCGTGCGCCTCAGTATTGAAAAGGGATTTCATGATGAAGGATTTATATTGAAAATTACATAAAATTATTCTCCTATCTTTAGCGCATGCAAGAAAAACTAGCTTCCTTTTCCATTAAAAACTGGGCCGACGATGATAGGCCAAGAGAAAAATTGGTGCAAAAAGGAAGTTTTGTACTTTCCGATGCTGAACTGATTGCTATTTTAATTGGTTCGGGGAGTAGAAATGAGAGTGCTGTGGAACTTTCCAAACGGATATTGGCTTCTGTGGACAATAATCTCAATGAGCTTGGAAAGTTATCGGTAAGCCAGTTGATGCGGTTTAAGGGAATAGGTGAGGCAAAAGCTGTTACCATAGCCGCAGCATTGGAGATGGGTAGGCGAAGACGATTGGAGGATACTTCCAAAATAATCAAAATACAGAGCAGTCATGATGCTTTTGAGTTGCTCTATCCATTGATCGGTGAACTTCCGCACGAGGAGTTCTGGATTGTTTACCTGAACAATTCAAACAAAGTTGTACATAAAGCGCAGCTTAGCAAAGGCGGCATTACAGGAACTTTGGTAGATGTTAGGCTTGTCCTAAAACAAGCATTGGAGCTCGGGGCTGTGGGTATTATTTTGGCACACAACCATCCATCAGGGACATTGGTGCCAAGTGCAGCGGACAAACAAATAACAAAAAAATTGAAAGTGGCATCAGAAGCTCTGGATATAAAAATATTGGATCATTTAATCTTGGCCCAACACCAATATTTGAGCTTTGCCGATAAAGGAATACTGTAACCCATGTTGTTGATTTTTACACATAAGGTAACCAATCGATTGACCTATACGGCCAAACAGATTTTTGAAAAAATCTTGGGCGTGGAGATGGGTTTTACAACAAAGGTCGAGGAGTTCATCAAACATAATGGGCCTAAAATGACGTATTCCAAACAACCACTACAGAACGAATTCTTTATTCGAAGCAATGATCTTTTGTTTGAGCAAGGCATCAATGATTTAGAGGTGAGGGTGTCAGATTGGGATGGGCTTCCCTGTTTTTTTTCTGCTGGGGATAAAAGTACTGTTCCCTTTGATATTTTTTCGGCCAGTTTTTTTCTTTTGAGCAGGTACGAAGAATATTTGCCCCATGTTAAGGACAGTGTGGGCAGATTCCCTGTGAAGGAAAGTATAGCTTATCAGAATGACTTTTTGGAACTTCCCGTGGTAGACCTTTGGGCCTACAAATTATTGGAGGCCTTAAAGGAAAGGTTCCCGGATTTGGAAAATAAGGAAAAGGACTATCGTTTTACCTCGATTATAAATGTTACAACTTCACATGCGTATGCCATGAGAGGGATTGCCCGTAGTATTGGAGGACTTTTATTGGATTTGGGGAATTTTAGGTTCAGGGATGTCTTGGATCGCTTTTCGGTGATGATGAGACTCAAAAAAGACCCTTATGACAATTTTTTCGAGTTGGTGGATATCCATAAAAAGTTTCCCATTAAAACCATGTTCTTTTTTCAGTTTGCAAAGCATTCGGCGCACGATAAAAACGTATCTACCAACAACAATAAGTTTCGCTATTTGATCAAATCAGTTGCTGATTATAGTATTGTTTCATTGAGTACTTCGTTTATATCATCTTATGACAAAAATGTGCTCCGGGAAGAAAAGAAACAATTGGGCAACTTAATTAATAGGCCCATCAGCTATGCCCGGTTGCGTTATAATAAAGTAAATGTTCCCGCGACCTACAGGAATTTGGTGGAAACGGAGTTCACGGATGACTTTTCCATGGGTTATACCCACGAAATTGGTTTCAGGGCAGGTACGTGTACGCCATTTTATTTTTACGACATCAATACAGAGGTGAGACAACCCATTAAGATCCATCCATTTGCCATGCACGACTATGCTTTGGTAAAGTACAAGGGCAAGGAAGAAGTGTACGAGAAAATGGATAGGGTATACCGATTGGTAAAACAGGTCAAGGGCGACTTTATTCTTGTGTTCTCAAATGAGCTCTTGGGAGGAAAACAGCATTTGGATTGGATGGATCTGTATCAATCCCTTTTAAAGAGATACTATGTTTGATCATAAAGTAACCGATGTTTTTTTTGATTTGGACCACACTTTATGGGATTTTGAAAAAAACTCGGCATTGACCTTCGCCAAAATTTTGGTAGAAAACAAGGTCAACGTAGATTTAGATAACTTTTTGAAGGTTTATGCCCCCATCAACATGCAAATGTGGGCATTGTACCGACAGAATGGAATTGGAAAGTCCGAGCTAAGGTACCAGCGTTTAAAACAAACATTTGATAGGCTCGGGGAACATGTGCCAGACGAAATCATAGACGTATTGTCCCACGAATATATCGCCCACCTATCATCTTTCAACCATTTGTTGCCCAATACCCTGGAAACTTTGGAATATCTTTTTCCAAAATACAAGTTGCACATTATAACCAATGGATTTCAGGAGGTACAGACCAAAAAGTTGAGAGGAAGTGGAATCCATCATTATTTTCAAAAAATAATTGATTCAGAGATGGCCGGTGTTAAAAAACCGGACCCCTACATTTTTCAAATGGCATTGGAAATGGCACAGGTAAAACCCCAGAACTCGTTGATGATAGGGGATAATCTCGAAGCCGATATTTTAGGGGCAAAAGCCTTGGGGATGCAAGTGCTGCACTATAATTTTCACAAAGAATCCCATCATGGAGAATGTACCATGATTCACGACCTTATTGAAATAAAAAACATTTTATAGAGTTATATTACCAGTGGCAAACCCCATTTTTGATACTTGGAAATGTTTTTGGCTATGAAAAAATTACTGTATTCCGCTCTCTGGATCACAGGATTATTGTGTTGCTCTATAGCCTGTATGGAAGAGCAAGATTTTGATCAGTTTGATGATTTAAGGGTGACCCCTACCTTGTCCTCAGGGATTTTTTATTTTGAATCCGATGAGGAGACCATAAATTTAGCAGGGCCATTGGGCTCTTTTTATTTTCAAGAGGTCACTTTTGAAGCGTTTAACGAGCAGTATGTTGCAGAGCGTTTAATAGAAGGCACAATAACCTATCAAATAGAAAACACCACAAGCAAAAGGCTTCGCATAGTCATTGAATTTTTGAATGAAGATGGAAGGGTGTTGGATGTAGAGAGATTTGGTATCGAGCCCAATAGTCCAAGTGTTGTTGAACGTCCGGTCTTTTACGGAGTAGGGGGCAAGAACATCGATATATTGTCCAGTACAAAAAGTCTTCGCGTATCTGCTGATAATTTGGGTGATGGCTCAAGTGTTTCTGCAAATCCTGATGCAAGGATTATATTTCGCTCTGGAGCTGAATTTTTATTTCAACTAAAATGAGTATGGCCCCAAGACTTATTCTGATTGCACTGTTTGTATGCGCAACCGGGTTTGCCCAGAACAAGGAGATATTGTACGATTTTTATGAGATTCCCCAATCTTTGATGGTCAATCCCGGAGTCAAGACCTCACAGAAATGGCATGCAGGTATTCCTGTTTTGTCAGGTCTGTCCGTGCAAGGAGCCACCAGTGGAGTTACCGTGAACGACCTTTTTGCCAATGATGGGGTAGACTTTACCACCAAGGTGCAAGAGCGATTGTTGTCGGTTATGACCAATAGAGATGATTTTAGCACAACAAGTCAGATAGAGGCGTTTACCGTAGGATTCAGGGGTAAAAACAGACCGGATAATTACTATTCCTTTGGAATGTATGGTGAAATGGACATTATTTCCTATTGGCCCAAGGACTTGGCCATTTTGGCTTTTGAAGGTAACGGGGGAGCCAACCTGGGTAGGAGCTTTGACCTTGGGGATTTGAATCTCCGCGGAGAAATGGTCAATGTGCTTCATTTTGGCATCAATAGAAAGATGAATGAAAGTCTGACCATTGGGGGACGGGCCAAAATATATTCCAGTATTTTTCAGTTTCAATCCATAAACAATTCAGGGTCATTTGTTACAAGGGAAGGACAGAACAATGTCTACGAAAGTGCCATCATTGCAGATATGCAGTTGCAAACGGCCGGTGTAAAAGGTTTTTATGATATCATCGAAGAGGATACGGGAACTACGAAAAAGGATGTAAAAAGCCTGTTTACGGAAAGAACGCTGTTGGGTGGAAACCTGGGTTTTGGTGTTGATGTTGGTTTTAGTTATAATTTAAATCCGCAGACTACCATTACAGCTAGTGTTTTGGACCTTGGATTTATCAGCAATTCAAAAGATGTTTGGAACTATACTTTTGCAGGGAGCACCACTACAGACGGTATTTCTATTGTACTTCCAGAGGATATCGACGACGTGGACAATGACAAATGGCAAGAACTTATAGATGAAATCGATGCGGCATTGCCACATGGTGAAAACCAGTCCAGCTATATCTCTTGGAGGCCAGTAAAGGTATATGGTTCCGTTAGATACGATTTTGGACAGGGCGGAAACGGTCGGGTTTTCGATAATTGCGGTTGCGCCGTAAACGGCGGCGGAATGTCAAGTACTACCGACTATTACCGCAATAGTGTCGGCGGACAATTGTTCATGATAAAAAGACCAAAGGGAGTCCAAGCTGCATTGACCGGTTTTTATCAAAGACGTTTTGGTCGTGTACTTTCATTAAAAGGTACGTATACCGTGGATAAATATTCCTTTACAAATATAGGTTTGGGCGCAAATTTTCAGATGGGCCCAGTTAACTTTTATGTGCTGGCGGACAATCTTCTAAACTACTCCAATATTGCGGACAGCCACTATGCTTCTTTACAGTTCGGATTTAATATTATATCTTGGAACGGTAATTGAGTATCTTTGATTTATGAAACATAAAGTATTGTACATATTGCTTTTTGCAATGGGATTGAACACAGTGGTAAATGCTCAGTTGAACGATTACAAATACATCATTGTGCCCAAGAAGTTCGATGCATTTAAATCTGTGAATGAATACCAGACCAGCACTTTGGTCAAATATTATTTTGAAGAAAACGGGTTTAATGCTCTTTATGATGATGCATTGCCAGTGGACTTGGCAGGGAATAGGTGTTTAGGGCTTTTGGCCAATTTGGAGGATGGTTCCAATATGTTTACCACGAAAGTTACAATCACCCTAAAGGATTGTAATAATGTTGAGGTATTTAGGTCTGTTGAGGGAATTAGCAAGATCAAGGAATACGATAAGGCTTACAAAGATGCTATTCAAAAGGCATTTGTCTCTTTTGCCGGAATGGATTACAACTATGTGTCACAAGAACAGGAGCAAAAAGAATCAGCTACGGTCACTCTCAATTTTAAGGACGATGTAAAATCGGTTCAGGAAAATTCAAAGGAGCATATTATAGAGCAAAAAGCAACTACGGAGGAGCAGGTTTACAAAGCAGTGGAACCGAAACCATCATCTATTGTAAGAGTCGTTGAGAAGCAATGGTCTGAGTTGCCAACTGAGGTTTTGTACGCACAGCCGACCGATTTTGGTTATCAACTCGTGGACAGTACTCCAAAGGTTGTTTTAAAGTTACAGGAAACTTCCATGGACAACGTATTTATGACCGATTTTAACGGTTACAATGCAGTAGTCTTCCAAAAGGATGGCAAGTGGTTGTTGGAGTATTCTAAAAATGGCGAAAAAGTTCAGAAAGAACTAGATATCAAGTTCTAAAAATCATACTTGTTCTTCCATCTTTTCTTTAGGAAATCCTTCATGGCATTTTCCCTTGGATTGTTGCCTGGCTTGTAGAATGTTGTACCGGAAATCTCTTCGGGCAGGAACTCAAAATCCACAAAATTGTTTTCGTAGTCATGTGCGTATGCATATCCTTTTCCATAGCCCAAGTCCTTCATTAATTTAGTTGGAGCATTCCTTAGCGGAATAGGCACGGATAGGTCCCCGGTCTGACGAACTTTTTGTTGCGCCTCGTTAATGGCCATATAGCTGGCATTGCTCTTGGGCGAACTTGCTAAATAGGTGGCACATTGGCTCAAAATTATTCTGGCTTCTGGGTATCCTATCGTTGTTACGGATTGGAATGTGGTATTGGCCATCACAAGTGCAGTAGGATTGGCGTTTCCAATATCTTCGGATGCCAATATGATCATTCTACGGGCAATGAACTTTACGTCCTCGCCTCCTTCAATCATACGGGCCAACCAATAAACAGCGGCGTTGGGGTCGCTTCCACGAACACTTTTAATGAAGGCCGAAACAATATCGTAATGTTGTTCCCCGGTTTTGTCATACCGAACCGTGTTGCTTTGGACCTTGTTGAGTACCAAGTCATTGGTTATGACAATTTTTCCAGTGGGCTCTGAATTAACGATAAGCTCAAAGATATTGAGCAATTTGCGGCCATCTCCTCCCGATAAGCGCAGCAGGGCATCCGTTTCTTTAAGTTCAATGTCTTTTTTGGAAATCAAGATGTCGGTCTCGATGGCGCGTTCCAAGAGTGCTACAAGGTCATCTTTTCCAAAAGAATTCAAAGTGTAGACTTGGCAGCGCGACAAAAGTGCAGGAATTACCTCAAAACTTGGGTTCTCGGTAGTTGCGCCAACAAGTGTAACCCAACCTTTTTCCACCGCAGCTAGCAAAGAATCCTGTTGTGATTTGCTAAATCGGTGAATCTCGTCAATAAAAAGAATGGGGTTTTTAGAGGTGAACAAGCCACCACTCTGCTTGGCTTTGTCAATTACCTCTCGAACATCTTTTACACCACTGCTAATGGCGCTCAAGGTATAAAACGGTCTTTGGCTTTCCGTTGCGATTATATTCGCCAAGGTGGTTTTTCCTGTTCCGGGCGGGCCCCAAAAAATTAATGAAGGTATTACTCCACTTTTAATTTGATTGGTCAAAGCGCCCTGCTTTCCCACCAAATGTTGCTGACTGATATAATCCTCTAAAGTTTTCGGACGTATGCGTTCTGCCAAAGGTTCGTTCATACATCAAAAATAAAATAAATTTGATGGTCCGTTGTTCTTAAAAGAGGAAGGATTTTCATCTGCCACCTGACAATTTGTATAAATTTAATATTATGGCGGGATGTTTGATTTTGTGAGCGTATGAGTTCAGATTCGTTTAAATTCTCTAATTCAGTTATAGTAGCGCCCCTAGTGGCGGTATTGTCCATTTGGATTGTATTCTGGGTAGAGATGCAGTTGGGCATCAACCTGAACGAGTATGGTATATACCCTCGGAGGTTATCGGGCTTGCAGGGAGTATTCTTCAGCCCTTTTATCCATGGTTCCATTGAACATCTATACAACAATACCATTCCTTTGGCAGTTTTAACGGCATTCCTTTTCTATTTCTATAGGAGTGCGGCCCTTCGGGTCTTGTTGGTCGGGACTCTGGTTTCTGGATTGCTTACATGGGCCATCGCAAGGCCATCGTACCATATTGGGGCAAGTGGTGTTATCTATTTATTGGCCAGTTTTATATTTTTTAAAGGGATTTTGGCCAAAAACTATAGATTGGTCGCCCTGTCGTTGGTCGTGGTGTTTATATATGGCAGTATGATTTGGTATATATTCCCGGTCAAGGACGGTATATCCTGGGAAGGCCATTTGGCAGGGTTTTTCACGGGGCTTGTGTTTGCTTTTATTACGAAGGTTCAAGTTCCGGAGGTTCGAAAATATGATTGGGAACGAGAAGATTATAGGGAAGAGGATGACCCTTTCCTAAAACATTTTGATGATAACGGAAATTTCATCGAGAGTACCCCAGAGGAGCCTGAAGAAAAAATAGAAATCAAATATCACTATAAAAAGTCCAGTGACGATTAGCTTCTACGTTGCCGAACAACCTCATAAAGAAAAACACCGCAGGCCACCGAAACGTTCAACGAACCAATTTTTCCCATAAGGGGCAATTTGGCCTGATGGTCTATAATATTGAGGGTAGAGGGGGAGATACCTTTTTCCTCCGATCCCATTATGATTGCGGTAGGTTGGTTAAAATCTATTCCATAAATCTCGTCATCGGCTTTCTCGGTAGCTCCAGTAACCACAATTCCAGAAGATTGCAGGTAAAAAATAGCATCTTTTAAGTGGTCTACCTTTGCGATGGGGACATTAAAGGCTGCCCCGGCCGAAGTTTTTACTGTATCGTCCGTTATAGGTGCAGCTCCGCTTTTAGGAACAATGATTGCGTGAACGCCACAACATTCAGCGGTACGGATAATGGCTCCAAAGTTTCTTACATCGGATACACCGTCGAGCATCAGGAATAGGGGAGTCTCTTCTTTATTGAGTACTTGTTCTACCAATTCTTCAAACTGATGGAATTCCACAGGGGAAATTTGGGCGACGGCACCTTGGTGGTTATTGTTACGGGTAAGGCGGTTCAGCTTTTCAACAGGAACGTAGGATAGGCCGATGCCGCTTTTACGTGCAGAAGACTCTAATTCTTTGTAAAGGTCACCTTTAAGACTTTTTTGAATGAATATCTTATTAATGGGTTGTCCGGCGTTAATCGCCTCTAGGACGGCCCTTATACCGTAGATTTGACTGCTCATTATATATTGCAATTGATTTGCAAAGATGCAATAAAGAAACTTATAAGCATTTTAATGGAAGATCTATTTTTTAGAAGTACCAAAAATGAAGTTTATTATAGTCCAAGCTCCAATACTCCTGGGTCACCTTTGGCGTAGTGGTACGATCTCCAAAAGAATCCTTGTCCTGAGAACTTCCAAACGACTTCGCCATCCATAGTTACCTCCCAAATACCATAATCTCCTTCGGTTATCATCGTATTACCATTGGGGAGTCTTACGGCTCCTGAAACCCTGTCTGCGAATAACTCAGGATTTGAGAAACTCCATGTAACTTGTGGCGCTGTATTTTGGGGTATTGATTGTTGGTAAAGAGCTTCAGGCAGTTCCATTTCGTAAACGGTCGACTGGCCCAATTCCCCTCCGTTTGAAAAAATCATGAATTTTCCTGGTTCAAATAGATTGGGGTGGTGGTTATTGCGGAACAATCGTTCAGAATCTAAATCCCCATATGTGCTTGGGTTGCCAAACCTGTATACAAGGTCTCCACCACGGCCATAATTTCCGCCGGAATGAGAGGCAGCAATAGCGGTGGTCGTACTATGGTCAATTACCCAAACTTCGCTATAAAAATTGACACTAAGGTATATCAGATCGTTATCGGCGTCATAATCAATTCCATTGATGTGCATAAGATTACCAGTATCGTTACTATTGAAGTTGATATCAATAAGCTGTGGATTGCCCGATACTGAACCAAAATTGGATTTGGTGTCATCAACATCTTGTATGATGTGGTCTATAGAATGCCATTCCCAAACAATTTCATCGGTAGTAGGGTCAATTTCGATAACCGATTCCAAATAAAGATCCATATTATGGGTAGAGCCATTTTCTGTTGCTGTTTCTTGAGGTATTCTTTCCCATGCAATGGCCAATATATTCCCGTTGGGTATCCTTTCAATATCGTGATGCATCCTATGTTCGCTTGTGGCATAGACGAAATCCCAAAGAGCAGTTCCTTCTTTATCCAAAATTTGAATTTGACCTCCATAACCTCCAAAAAGAATGTCATTACTTCCATCATATCTAAACGTGGCAAGGAGTGTTCCATCATCTTGGAGTACCGCATCGTTGCCTATTGATTTTTCTCCTAGATCCCATTCATATACAATATTTGCGCTTTTGTCCATTAAATAAACAGCAGGAGCTGAAAGGTCGTTTACCAACACATAGCTATCACTAATTTGTTCTGAATCAATAATAGTTACCGTTCCAGTGTCTCCCTCAATAGTATTTTCATCGGTCTCTTCCGGTGTTTCTTCCGGTGTTTCCTCTTCTGGGTCAGGGTTTTCAGTTTCTTCTGGTGTTTCCTCGACAATAATGTCGGGAGATGGACCATTGTCACCGGAACATGAGATTAAGAAAAGTGTTGAAAGGAAACAAATGCCCAGAATTTTGATGTTTCGCATATATAGACGGATTAACATAATTTTCTTTTTCATGTTTTGTAGATATTGTTTCTGAGAGGTCTTTATTTGGTACTTAGGTCATCCTTTATTTTGTCCGGAGTCCTTAAATGTGCCGCTGATTTTCTTTCCTCCATTTTTTGAAGCTGAGCTTCTCCAAACTGTTTTGGATCACCATTGAAACCTATTCGCCAAATCTTCCCTTGTTTGGATTCGGAAATATACAAAGATCCATCCTTTCCTTCTGCCAAGCCCATAGGTCTATATTTTGCATCGGGCATGCTTACAATGGTATCGACCTTTGCAAAACCATCGGCGAACACTTCCCATTCACCGGTTGGTTTTCCCTCTTTGAATGGAATGAATGCTACAATGTAACCTGCTTGAGGGTATGGGGCCCTATTCATAGATCCATGGAAAGCTATGAAGGCTCCATTGCGATATCGAGATGGAAATAAATCCCCTTTGTAGAACAAGAGGTCGTTAGGGGCCCAATGCGCGGGCAATCCCATTAGTGGTTTTTTGTACTTATCATCCTCCATGGAACCGTCCCCGCCATATTCTGGAGCTACTAGCCTTTTGTTCTTAAAATGATCGTAATAGGTATAGGGCCATCCAAAATCATCCCCTTGTTCTATTTTCATGAACTCTTCGGCGGGTAATACGGCTTGGTGCCATTTACTATAATATTGGGGTGCATGGTTGTGTAGGTAGTCCCTTCCATGCTGCACACCATATAGGCTATTGTCCTTGTTGTTCCAAGAAAAGGCTACCATGCTCCTAATCCCGATGGCGTACATTTCACCATCTTGTTGAATTTGATTGGTGCGATTTTCATCAAACTTCCAAATACTTCCCAAAACTTCCAGTCCTGGACATGGTTTCATGCCTTTTACCTGTCCTTCGGCATTAAAATTCTCACAGGCATTTGTTGGGGCACTAAAAGTCACGTACATATTTCCTTTCTTGTCAAAAGCCAAGGATTTGGAGTTGTGCCATCTTTTAGGAAACTGGTCGATGAGAATTACTTCAGGCTTGGATTCGGGTATGAGTTTTCCAGGAGTAAGTTTTTGTCGGTACACAATTTGTTCGGAACTGAAATAGAGATATCCATTATGAATCCTCATTTCAGTGGCAAAAGTTCCATCATTAGGATAGTCCCCGAAAGTTTTTATAATATCCGCTTTTCCATCCCCGGTAGTATCTCTAAGTGCGAGATTACCATGAGTGCCTTCAGGTTTTCTCAGTTTTACGTAGATATCACCATTATCGTTCACAGCTATATGTCTAGAAGGTCCAACGCTGTCCACTACAACACGTGCTGAGAATCCATCAGGTAGGTACAGTCCACCGTTAGGTTCATTGATATCGCTCTTTTTTTCTGAGGCCTCACTCTGTTTGGTTGATGGCTTAACAGGCTCCTTTTCGGAAGTGGTTTCTTTATTTTTAGAGCCATCCTGACAGGCGGTTAAAATTATACTAAACAAAAGAATAAATAGGTGTCGAGACATCTTGGATTATGGTTGATTCTATACTGATAAGATATGAAAATTCTAGTTGTGCGATAGGGGATTCATCCTTTTCGAGACTAAAATTAACAGGTTTATGTTGTGCATTCGGTGTTCAATGATGGTGTATAAAAAAAGGGCGTAAAAATTTACGCCCTTAAGTTATAATTGTATTGCTTTTTACAGATCTAAAGCCATACAGAAGTCGAATAAAGCGGTTCCGGCCGGTGGTTCTGGACCTAGGTCCAAAACGGTTTCACCATTAGCGGAAGTGACTTGGAATGTGTTCTCTTCATCATAAGACCCACTGTTGTAAAAGATCTGAATTTCAACAGTGCCTTCTGGTACAATGAAAGAATATGATGATGAAGCTCCTCCCTCATGGGCATAACTGGTTACTTCTCCATCAATGCTTACAGATAATGAAGCACCGTTCCAAGAGTCACCATAAGAATCTTGTTGTTCAATGGTCCACTCTCCCGGGGTTGGAGTAATGGGAGGACAAGCGACAGGTATGCTGTATACAAAGGGAGACCTAAAGTAAGATCCACCAGATACAGTACTGTTCAAATTCCCACTGGAGAAGGAGCGACCATCGGTCAAGTTCAATACATATCGAATTGTAAAACTACTTCCCCCAGCATAATCTTCTGGTATAGTTCCAACAAAATCCGATTCGGATAGTCCCAAAGCTGTGGCCAATTCTGCTAACGTAAACTCTACTGTAATAGAGGGTAAGTCAACATCGTTTGGTGAGAATGCCGATGCAGGCAAAGTAGTAACCAGTGTCTCGTCTACCGAATCAGCTTCATCAGCACCGGTGTAGGATGCGTAGACTTCAACATCTTGAAGCAATTCTCCCTGTTTGTTGTCCTCTACCTCAAAAGTTACCGAATAGGTCGAGGTAGGAAAATTGAACAGGAAGTTTTGAGATGCAACATCGGAGCTGGGTGTTGTAGCTCTAAATACAGCACCGCGGGTTACTTCGGCGAAGACATCATCAATTGTCTTGTTACTGGAGTCACAGGCTACAAAGCCAATGGATGCCAGCGAAAGTATCATTATATTTTTAATATATCTTTTCATTTTTCTTTTTCTTTTAGTTTGATAATGGGAAACCGGAATCAGGGTTATTGTCCCAGAACACCTTCACTGTCACACTTGATTTTTGTGTAACTGAACTGTTGTTGTTTGCATAAACCGCAGGATAAAGGAAAGACCTTATGAACGAACCCGGTTCTGGCTCCAAGTTGGCTTGTAGATCGTTTGGATATCCTGTTCTTCTATAAAAGTTATATGCGTCAATTCCGTTTCCGTAAAGTGCTACCCAGAATTCTTTGGCGATAAGGTTTAGTTTTTCATCGCCAACAGCAGCATCATATAGAGCTTCTACCTCTGCAACGTAGTTGTCTACATCATCACTGGTAGGGGCCAAAGATAAGTCTGCATCAGCATCCAAAGCTCCAAAGGCCATTGTCTTTTCTATTGACTTTGTTACACCATCGCTAAGGAATGCTCTTGCACCAGGGATGTCTCCGGTAGCATAGGCTATTTCTGCCTGTAAGAAATCAATTGTCTGTGCCAAGAAGATAGGGATTATTCCAGCTCCACCGCCACCTGAGCCTAAATCCACTGCACTAAATTCGCTGTCATCAAATTCGCCACCTGCTGGATATACACCGTATGTTGTCTTTAAAGGTCCGTCTGGTGGAGTTCCGTCATCATCTCCGTGATCTCTTCCCCAATAACCATTGGGCAAATAGCAGAAAGTGAACCCACCATCAACATAGTGTTCAGGTATTGGCTCCACACTACAAGATAATGTCTGTTGGTTAGGGCCTTCTGAATCTATGGCACCAGGAGTAGTTGCGGATTGTCTGTAGTAGTAGTACCTAATCCTAGGATCGCTATCCTCATAGATGGCCACACCATTTTCAACTTTTGAATTGTCCATGTAATTCATAAGCCAGTTGCTCATATAATCAGCAGAACCTTGTGGAGTATAGTTGTCGATATAATTTGGGTGCCTTGAATCTGGGTTTACTACATTGGTTCCCCATTCGAATTGAAAGTCCTCATCTACAGAAGTGATGTAATCACCGCCAGCGATTATAGCATTGAATGCGTCAATAGCGCCTCCATCTACTAATCTGGACTGTGCATAAATCTTCAATTTTAAGGAGTTTGCCAGTTTTACCCAGTTATCCCAGTCACCGTCATAGTAATAGTCATTACTAGGGTCTGCTGTGTTGTCCTCAGTAGTGAAATTTGCAATGGCATCATCCAATAATCCTAGAGCTGCCTCATATATGGCGGCCCCGCTGTCTGCTGTTGGGTTAAGGTTGTCTAAGCCCTGTATAGCACTAGTATAAGGTACATCTCCATAAAAATCAACCAAAGTAACTGCAGTGAACGCCTGGAATACCTGTCCCATACCTATATGGCGTTTGAAGTTGGCTTCTTCTGCCAAAACGTTCATGGCAGAAATGTCTGTGAACATGGAGGAATAAGCAAACCTCCATTCCGCATCTTGAGATGCTGGCGAGTAAGCTTGTTGATACAATCGGGTACCCATATATTCTATACGGGTTACTTCGGAGCCATTGGTTCCAAAAGCATCGTTGAAACGAGCGAATTCCTCTTGTACACGGTTAAGATAAAAATCGGGTGTAGCTTGGTCCGGACTTACCGCATTCGGGTCTGTAGTCAGATCAAGTTCTGTACTCTCGCATGAAAGTAGGAGCCCCACGGAGGAAATCGCTAGAACTAGTTGTTTTATATATATTTTCATTTTTCTATTTTTTTAAAATGTTGCTTTAATAGACATACCATATCTTCTAGAGCCTGGGCTGTTGATAAAGTCGAAACCTAAGGCGTTACCTACACCAACCCCGAGGTTTTCAGGGTCAAAGTTTGTTCCTTTGGGGATATTGATACCCTTAAACCATAGATTTTGTCCAGTTAAAGTAAGGCTCAATGATCCGAAAGGTGTCTTTTCCAAAGCTTTCTTTGGAACAGAATATCCTAATCTTACCTCTCTTAATCGAATGGTACTACCATCGTAAACCTGTAACTCACTTGGACCGAATGCTACGTTACTAAAGTAGTAATCGGAGTTGTTGATTTGAATATCGTTAACGGAACCATCCGCCTTAACCCCAGGAAGGATGAAAGTGGAAACACGATCCTCAGTATCTGTGGTAAGTCCTCTACCAACCAATGCAGAAATCGTGTTGGCATAAACATCACCACCATGTCTATAAGAAATATCGAAGCCAAAGTTCAAGTTTTTGTAGTTGAAACCATTGCTAACGTTCAATCTCCAGTCAGCATTGGGGTCTCCAATCTCAAACAATCCTTGCTCTTCAACATAGCTACCAGTACTCGCAACAACTTTGTTTCCATCGTCGTCTCTTAGCACTCTAGTACCCATTATAATACCAAATGGTCGTCCTGCAACAGCAAAGTTGGAAAGATCAGAGAAAAGACCTCCAATGTTGATGTTGTCTGTATCCTGACCAAGATCCACTACTGTGGACTCATCCGCAGTAAAGTTGGCGTTAACCATCCAGTTGAATCCACCTGGGTTGGAGTTTCTAAATAGGGAAACTCCTAAGTCAGCCTCAATACCTTTAACCTGTACCTCACCAATGTTGGTAACAGTTTCGGTATAACCTGTGGCAGGATCCAAAGGTCTGTTAGAAATAAGGTCTGTGGTTGTTTTCTTATAGATAGAAACATCCAAAGAAACCCTGTTCTGGATAAAGCGGCTCTCAATACCGAATTCCAATTCCTGAAGAAGCTCAGGTTTTAGAGCTGGATTGGCCAATTCGTCATCCACTCTAATGGAGGATACCAACGTACCGTCTTTTAAGAATTCTCTGGTATCCAAGGTTGCTGTACTAGCTACCGGGTAACCCCCAAAGAAACCTGCTGAAGTACCATAACCTGCTCTAAGCTTCAAGAAGTTCAATCCATTTTGGGATTGTAGGCCATCAATTATAGAAGTTGGCAATATAGATAAACTAGCAGACGGGTAGAAGATGGAGTTTTCAAAGAAGTTGGAAACCCAATCGTTCCTTGCTGCCAATGTAAGGTAAGCAAAGTTGTCATAACCAAACTCGGTTTGGGCATATACACCAACAATGTTCTGTGTTTCATCACGTTGAACTGGTTGGGCCGTGGCAAAGTTATAGTGTCTGAACACACCAAAAATAGACTGTTGGTCACTGGTTACACCTTGTTGAGAGAACTCGGTTCTTCTAGAAGTAGCACCAACGTTAACACTAAGGTCTAATTTTTCTGTCAATAGGAAAGAACCATTTAACTGTAGCGTGTGATCCCAAATTGTATTTCTGTTGTCGTAGGTTTGATATCTACCTTGTATGTAACCTTCGGCACCACCTTTGTTCTGTCCGATTTCGTTACGCTCTGTGTAAAAATCCAAACCGGTTCTCCAGAAAACGTTAATGTTATCGTTTATTTTATAAGTAGCTTGTGTACTTCCAAAGAAACGATTTGTCAACTGATTGGCGAATGCGTTCGCAGCTGTCCATCTTGGGTTCTGAATATCGTTACCTCCTCTATAGTAAACACTTCTGCCATCAATAGGGCTCTGGAAAGGCAGTCCCATCAAATCCACACTTCGTGGTGTGAAGAACAGGTGGCCAAATACAGACGAACCAGCTCCAAAGGAACCGTTACCGGTACTTGCTGCAATTGGAGGAGATTTTACATCACTCTTTGAAAAGTTAAAGGTAGAGTTGATTGTAAAGTTGTTGCTCAACTCAGCGCGTCCACCTAAACTAATATTGGTTCTTTGTAGTTTGTTGCCAGGGGTAAACCCTTCGTCTCTAAGATTACTGGCACTTGCATTAAAGGCAATTTTTCCATCTTCTGACCCACCAGAGGCATTAACAGCATTGTTGGTTACAACACCGGTACGGAAAAAATTCTTTACACCGTCATAAGGTCTAAATTCATACGTAGCTCCTTGATATTCAGGGAATGCTGCACTTACACCGGCATTAACGGAATATGGATGTCTGATCAAGATAGTACCATCAGGGGATGTTCCTCTCCATGTAGCACCGAAGTTGTTAGGGTCAGGAATGTTGAAATCAGGTCCCCAGTTACTGAAGAATTCACCATAAGCCTGGTCAAAACCATTACCATATTGGTCTTGGTAATCAGGCAATGTCGATATTTCATTAAAAAATATGGAGGAAGTTACGCTGATTTCTGATTTTGCCCTGCTAGCTCCGGCAGCTCCTGCTTTAGTGGTAATTAAGATTACACCATTCCTTCCTGCGGTACCATATAGGTTGGCAGCAGCCAAACCTTTAAGTACACTTACATTGGCAATGGAGTTAGGGTCAAGGTCCAAAAATCTACTTGACCCCACGTTACCATCGATGGCATCTCCTTGGGTATTGGTGTCAGAGCTGAACGGAACACCGTCCACAATAAACAACGGTTGGTTGGATCCGGAAATTGAAGTGAATCCCCGAATAATAATGTTGGTAGCAGAACCGGATACACCGCTTGCTGCATTAATAAGTACCCCGGAAGCTTTACCGTTTAGTACCCTTCCTACATCACCTTCCGCTTTTTGCTCCAAATCTTCCGCTCCAACTGAGGAGACTGCGTAACCAAGGGCTTTCTTTTCCCTTTTAATACCCTGTGCGGTAACTACAACCTCTTCAAGGGCTTGGGCGTCTTCCACCATTTGAACATTGATTACACTACTGGCACCCACAACTTTGCTGGAGGGGCGTTGTCCAATGTAAGTAAAAAGCAATGTCTGCCCTTCACTTGCAGTAATAGCATAATTTCCATCGAAATCTGTTTGGGTACCGGACGAGGTCCCTTCAACGACAATGTTGACTCCAGGTAACGGGAGGCCATCGGCATCCGTAACTGTACCTGTAATCGTCTTGTCCTGTGCATAGGATATATGCACAACAAACGCCAATAATAGCGTTAACAATCCATTAAGTTTTGTTCTCATTGTTAAATTATTTGAATTAGCTAATCGCTAAAATCATAATTTCATGTTAATAATCCAAACTAATTTTATAAAATCTTTAAGACTGGTTGTTTAAATGAAGTAACATCAAAAACATCAAGTTTGATTGATAACTATATAATTTAAAAGGGGTGTAATTGTTCTTATTGCAATATTTTTGATTTGACCCATAAATTAAGAGGGGTCGAGTCCAATAAGTTTGATTTGATGTTAGGTTTTGTCTTAAAGAATAGATGTAATAAAAAATGTTAGGGTAATGTTAAGAGTTTACTTCTTGTCTTAGTAACCCTATACCTTAATATATAGTGGTTATTTGCGTCCAAGAATTTTGCCTTTCAAAGGGGCATTTAATGTTGGTGTGAGTTATTTTTTTAAGACGGCTTTTATCTTTTTTTGCATTCTGCTTAAAATTAATTGCTTGGGATTTGAATTATTGGGAATTATCATTACATTTGCAGCCCTCAAAATGAGGGTTATTTAGTTTTTAAAAGGAATTTAATGCCAACAATTTCACAATTAGTACGAAAAGGAAGGGCCACGATTACCAAGAAGAGTAAATCGGCTGCTTTGGATTCGTGTCCTCAAAGAAGAGGGGTTTGTACGCGTGTTTATACTACTACACCAAAAAAACCAAACTCGGCAATGCGTAAAGTTGCAAGGGTAAGGTTGACCAATGGTAAAGAAGTGAATGCATACATCCCTGGTGAAGGACACAACCTCCAAGAGCACTCGATAGTATTGGTAAGGGGCGGAAGAGTAAAGGATTTGCCTGGTGTGCGATATCATATCGTTCGCGGTGCTTTGGATACCGCAGGTGTTGCGGGAAGAACCCAGCGACGATCTAAGTATGGTGCAAAGCGTCCTAAAAATTAATCATTTTTAAGAAAGAGAGATGAGAAAAAAGCAGGCAAAAAAGAGACCTTTATTACCGGATCCAAAATTTAATGATCAGCTTGTTACACGTTTTGTGAACATGATGATGTGGGACGGTAAAAAGTCAATTGCGTTCAAGATATTTTATGATGCAATTGAGATCGTTGACGAGAAAAACACTGACGAAGAAAAAACTGGATTGGAGCTTTGGAAAGACGCTCTTTCCAATGTAATGCCACATGTTGAAGTTAGAAGTAGAAGAGTGGGTGGTGCTACATTTCAGATTCCAATGCAGATTCGTCCAGATAGAAAGATATCCACTGCCATGAAATGGTTGATCAGCTATTCAAGAAAGCGTAACGAGAAATCCATGGCACAAAAATTGGCTGCCGAGATTTTGGCAGCTGCCAAAGAAGAAGGTGCGGCGGTAAAGAAAAGAGTAGATACACACAAAATGGCTGAGGCCAATAAAGCGTTCTCACACTTTAGATTCTAAACAATACAATGGGAAGAGATTTAAAATATACAAGGAATATAGGTATTGCAGCTCACATTGATGCTGGAAAGACAACTACTACAGAACGTATTCTTTTCTACACAGGTGTGAGTCACAAAATTGGGGAGGTGCACGATGGTGCGGCGACCATGGACTGGATGGAGCAAGAGCAAGAGCGTGGTATTACCATTACCTCTGCTGCTACAACATGTACTTGGAAGTTCCCAATGGAGAATGCCAAGGATTTGCCAGATACAAAAGATTACCATTTTAACATTATCGATACTCCCGGACACGTTGATTTTACGGTAGAAGTAAACCGTTCCCTTCGTGTATTGGATGGATTGGTGTTCTTGTTCAGCGCCGTTGATGGTGTTGAGCCTCAATCCGAAACCAACTGGAGATTGGCCGATAACTATAAAGTGCCAAGAATCGGGTTCGTGAATAAAATGGACCGCCAGGGTTCTAACTTCCTTGCGGTTTGTAAGCAAGTTCGCGAAATGTTGGGGTCAAATGCCGTGCCGATTGTATTGCCAATTGGTGATGAGGCTGACTTTAAAGGAATCGTTGACTTGGCCAAAAACAGAGCTGTTGTTTGGCACGAGGATAACTTTGGTTCCACCTTTGATGTTGTTGATATCCCTGCAGATATGCAGGATGAGGTGAGAGAGTACAGGGCTGCCTTGATAGAGGCTGTTGCCGAATATGATGAGGAGTTGATGGAGAAATTCTTCGAAGATGAAAACTCTATCACTGAAGAGGAAGTGCATGCTGCGCTACGTGCTGCGGTTATGGACAGGGCGATTATTCCAATGATTTGTGGTTCTTCCTTTAAAAATAAAGGAGTTCAGTTCTTGTTAGATGCGGTTTGTCGCTACTTGCCTTCACCTTTAGATAAGGATGATATTGTAGGTGTTAACCCTGATACGGAAAAAGAAGAAAGAAGAAAACCGGACCCAAAAGAGCCATTTGCTGCTCTTGCTTTTAAAATCGCAACTGATCCTTTCGTAGGTCGTTTGGCATTCTTTAGAGCGTATTCTGGTCGTTTGGATGCAGGTTCTTATATTTTGAACAACCGTTCAGGTAACAAAGAGCGTATTTCTCGTATCTATCAGATGCACTCCAATAAACAAAATGCCATCGATTTTATCGAGGCGGGAGATATTGGTGCTGCTGTTGGATTTAAGGATATCAAAACAGGGGATACCCTTTCAGATGAGAAACATCCGATAGTTTTGGAAAGTATGCAGTTTCCTGAGCCTGTAATCGGTATTGCCGTTGAGCCTAAAACTAAGGCGGATGTTGATAAATTAGGTATGGCTTTGGCTAAATTGGCCGAAGAGGACCCAACGTTCCAAGTAAAAACAGATGAGGCTTCAGGTCAAACCATTATTTCTGGTATGGGTGAGCTTCACTTGGATATTATTTGTGACCGTCTTAAGCGTGAATTTAAAGTTGATGTTACTCAAGGTCAGCCACAGGTGGAGTACAAAGAAGCTATTACTGGTACAGCTGATCACAGAGAAACTTATAAGAAGCAAACTGGTGGTCGTGGTAAATTCGCAGATATCGTATTTACTATGGAGCCTGCAGAAGAAGGTAAATCCGGACTTGAGTTTGTAAACGTTATAAAAGGTGGTAACATTCCTAAGGAATTTGTTCCATCTGTTGAAAAAGGATTCAGGGAGGCTATGAAGAATGGTCCTTTGGCCGGTTTCGAAATGGATGCCATGAAAATTACTCTTAAAGATGGTTCCTTCCACCCTGTGGATTCTGACCAACTTTCTTTCGAATTGGCTGCAAAATTGGGTTACAAGGTTGCTGCTAAGAAAGCAAGGGCTATTATAATGGAGCCAATCATGAAGTTGGAGGTTCTAACTCCAGAGGAAAACATGGGTGATATTGTAGGTGACTTGAACCGTAGAAGAGGTCAGGTGAACAGCATGTCAGATAGAGCAGGGGCAAAAGTTGTTAAGGCTGAAGTGCCACTATCCGAAATGTTTGGTTATGTTACTGCTTTGAGGACTTTGTCTTCAGGTAGGGCAACATCAACAATGGAATTTTCACATTATGCAGAGACTCCTTCCAATATTGCAGAGGAAGTGATCAAAGCAGCTAAAGGAGTAACCGCTTAATTTTTCAGCAAGATGAGTCAAAAAATTAGAATAAAATTGAAATCTTACGATCACAATTTGGTGGACAAATCTGCTGAAAAGATCGTGAAAACAGTAAAAACTACAGGTGCTGTGGTAACTGGACCAATTCCGTTGCCAACTCGCAAAAAAATATTTACAGTTTTGCGTTCACCTCACGTGAATAAAAAGGCTAGAGAGCAGTTTCAATTAAGCTCATACAAGAGGTTGTTGGATATTTACAGCTCTTCATCAAAAACTATCGATGCCCTTATGAAGCTTGAGCTTCCGAGTGGTGTGGAAGTTGAGATCAAAGTCTGATAAAATTTTTCCGCAAGCATTGCGGAGATTACATGTCCCCAACGATGGTTGGGGAAAAACGGAGAAAGAAAAGAATCTGGGTCAGAACAGAATTGTTTTCTTGACCCAATTTTTTTGCCAAGGAATTGGCTAACATTATAAAAAGTAAACAATTAATAATTAATAAATATGTCTGGGTTAATAGGTAAGAAAATCGGTATGACCAGCATTTTCGACGAGAATGGAAAGAACATTCCATGTACCGTTTTGGAGGCTGGACCATGCGTGGTTACCCAAGTCAGAACCGAAGAGGTAGACGGGTACAAGGCCCTTCAGCTAGGTTTCGATGACAAGGCAGAAAAACGTGCTAACAAGGCCGAAACAGGTCACTACAAAAAAGCAGGTACTTCTCCTAAAAAGAAAGTCGTTGAATTCCATGGGTTTGAAGGAGAATACAAATTGGGAGATACGGTAGGTGTCGACCTTTTTCAAGAAGGAGAATTTGTTGATGTAGTAGGTACGTCAAAAGGTAAGGGATTCCAAGGTGTTGTAAAACGTCATGGTTTCGGTGGAGTTGGCCAAGCCACCCACGGTCAGCACAATAGATTGAGAGCCCCTGGTTCCATCGGTGCTGCTTCTTATCCATCCAAAGTTGTTAAAGGTCTTCGTATGGCCGGTAGAATGGGTGGTGACAGAGTTACTGTACAAAACTTAAGAGTATTGAAAGTGGTTCCTGAGAAAAATCTTTTGGTTGTTAAAGGATGTGTGCCAGGCCATAAAAATGCATATGTAACTATTCAAAGGTGGCAATAATGAAGGTAGCAGTTTTAGATATCAAAGGAAAAGAAACAGGTCGGAGCGTAGAGCTTTCTGACGATGTTTTCGCGATAGAGCCTAACGAGCATGCTATTTATTTGGATGTTAAGCAGTACTTGGCCCATCAAAGGCAAGGAACTCATAAGGCCAAAGAAAGAGCTGAGATCGCTGGTAGTACCAGAAAAATTAAAAAGCAAAAAGGTACTGGTACCGCAAGGGCCGGTAGTATCAAGTCACCTGTATTTAGAGGTGGAGGTAGGATTTTTGGTCCAAGACCTAAGGACTACACTCAAAAGTTGAACAAGAACATGAAACGATTGGCTAGAAAATCAGCCTTGAGCTTGAAGTCCAAAGAGCAATCTTTGGTTGTGGTGGAAGACTTCAATTTTGAAGCTCCAAAAACCAAGGACTTCGTTAAATTCTTGTCTTCCTTGGGAATAGAAAATAAAAAGTCCCTTATTGTGTTGGGCGATTCAAATAATAACGTATATTTGTCGTCGCGTAATTTGGAACGTTCCGAAGTTGTAACCAACTCAGGATTAAACACTTACAAAATAGTTAATGCAACTAGTTTGGTGTTGACCGAAAGCGCTTTGGAAGGAATTGAATCGAACCTAAAGAAATAAGAGTATCATGAGTGTGTTGATAAAACCGATAATTACGGAGAAGATGACCGCCGATAGCGAGCTTTTCAATCGCTACGGGTTCTTTGTAAATCCAGCTGCTAATAAGTTGGAAATCAAAGAAGCGGTAGAGGCAACTTATGGTGTGTCTGTTGAAAAGGTAAGAACCATGAATTATGGTCCAACGCGTAAGAGTCGTTATACAAAAACCGGTATTCAGCATGGTAAAACAAATGCTATCAAAAAAGCAATTGTTGATGTAGCTGAAGGTGATATTATTGATTTTTACAGTAATCTATAAAGACGAGAAATGTCAGTTAGAAAATTAAAACCGATAACCCCTGGTCAGCGTTTTAGAGTAGTAAACGGATTTGACGCGATTACTACTGATAAGCCGGAGAAAAGCTTGCTTGCTCCGATCAAAAAGACAGGTGGTAGGAACAGTCAAGGAAAAATGACCATGCGTCACAAAGGTGGTGGTCATAAAAGAAGATATCGAATCATCGATTTCAAGAGGGATAAACAAGGGGTTGAGGCTACAGTTGTTTCAATTCAGTATGATCCCAATAGAACTGCATTTATCGCTTTGGTAGAGTACAAGGATGGTGAAAAAAGATATGTAGTTGCCCAAAATGGTTTGCAGGTAGGTCAGACTATCCAGTCTGGAACCGGGTCTGCTCCCGAAATTGGAAATGCACTTCCTTTGAGCGAAGTTCCATTGGGTACTATTGTTTCCTGTATTGAGTTGAGACCAGGTCAAGGTGCCATCATGGCGCGTAGTGCTGGAACATTTGCTCAATTAATGGCAAAGGACGGTAAGTTCGTAACCTTGAAATTGCCATCCGGTGAAACTAGAATGGTTTTGGCTACTTGTTTGGCTGCCATCGGTGCGGTTTCCAACTCTGACCACCAATTGCTAGTTTCTGGTAAGGCCGGTAGAAGCAGATGGTTGGGTAGAAGGCCAAGAACTAGACCTGTTGCAATGAACCCTGTTGATCACCCTATGGGAGGTGGTGAAGGTAGAGCTTCAGGAGGTCATCCAAGATCTAGAAACGGTATTCCTGCAAAAGGATTCAGAACCCGTTCCAAGACCAAGGACACCAATAGATATATCATAGAACGTAGAAAGAAATAAAAGAAAAGTAAATGGCACGTTCGTTAAAAAAAGGACCATACGTTCATTTTAGTCTGGAGAAAAAAGTCCAGACCAATATAGAATCAGGTAAGAAAACAGTTATCAAAACGTGGTCTAGAGCCTCTATGATAACGCCAGACTTTGTAGGGCAGACTATCGCAGTGCACAACGGAAGACAATTTGTTCCCGTTTTCGTTACTGAGAACATGGTTGGCCACAAATTGGGAGAATTTTCACCTACTAGATCTTTTAGAGGTCATGCAGGGGCTAAAAACAAAGGTAAAAAGTAAGTAAGCTATGGGAGTTCGTAAGAGAGAAATGGCCGAAAGGTTAAAAGAAGAGAAAAAGCAACTTGCTATTGCAAAGCTTAACAATTGCCCAACTTCTCCAAGAAAAATGCGTTTGGTCGCTGACTTGGTAAGAGGTAAGCAAATTGAGATGGCATTGGCTACCTTAAGGTTTAACCCTAAAGAAGCTTCTAGAAAATTGGAAAAGCTTTTGCTATCCGCAATTGCTAACTGGGAGGCTAAAAATGAGGGTGCTGATATCGAAGCTGCTGATCTTTACATCAAGGAAATCCGTGTAGATGGAGGAACTATGTTGAAAAGATTGAGACCAGCTCCACAAGGTAGGGCACACAGAATCAGAAAGCGTTCCAATCATGTAACAATGATCTTGGAGGCCAATAACAACGTTGAAAGCTAGAAATTAGAATATGGGACAGAAGACCAATCCAATAGGAAATCGTTTAGGAATTATCAGAGGATGGGAATCCAACTGGTACGGAGGAAATGATTACGGCGATAAACTGGCTGAAGACGATAAGATCAGAAAATATATCCATGCGCGTTTGGCAAAAGCTAGTGTGTCAAGGGTAATTATCGAAAGAACCTTGAAGTTGATCACTATTACCATTACCACGTCTAGACCTGGTATCATTATCGGTAAAGGTGGACAGGAGGTTGATAAGCTTAAGGAGGAACTTAAGAAGATCACCAACAAAGAGGTTCAGATCAATATTCATGAAATTAAGAGGCCTGAGCTTGATGCTAATTTGGTAGCTGCAAGTGTTGCAAGACAGATTGAGAGTAGGATTTCATACAGAAGAGCTATTAAAATGGCGATTGCAGCTGCAATGCGTATGAATGCCGAAGGTATCAAGATTCAGATTTCCGGACGTTTGAACGGTGCTGAAATGGCGCGTTCCGAATCTTACAAAGAAGGAAGGATTCCATTGTCTACTTTCCGTGCGGATGTAGATTATGCTTTGCACGAGGCTCATACTACTTACGGTAGATTAGGGGTTAAAGTGTGGATCATGAAAGGAGAGGTCTATGGAAAAAGAGAGCTTTCCCCATTGGTAGGATTGAGTACTGGTCAAGGAAAAAGCGGTAAGGATAATAAGAAACCACGCCGTAGAAAGTAATTAGATAAAGTAAGGTAAAATGTTACAGCCAAAAAGAACAAAATTTCGTAAGGCCCAGAAAGGGCGTATGAAGGGTATCTCCCAGAGAGGACACCAACTTTCCAATGGAATGTTCGGTATCAAGTCCATGGATTCGCACTTCATTACTTCCCGTCAAATAGAGGCTGCACGTATCGCTGCGACAAGATACATGAAGAGACAAGGTCAATTGTGGATCAAAATATTCCCGGACAAGCCTATCACCAAAAAACCTCTTGAGGTACGTATGGGTAAAGGTAAAGGTGCTCCAGAATATTGGGTAGCCGTGGTAAAGCCGGGTAGAATCATGTTCGAGATTGCTGGTGTACCAAAGGATATTGCCCAAGAGGCCTTAAGGCTTGCGGCACAAAAACTTCCGGTTAAGACCAAGTTTGTTGTAGCAAGGGATTATTCCGCCTAATTTTTAATTGAGAAGAAAGATGAGACAATCAGAAATAAAAGAACTTTCAATTGAAGAGCTAAAGGAGAGATTGGCCGAGTTGAAAAAACAACATGCCGACCTTAAAATGGCACATGCCGTTACTCCTTTGGAAAATCCTTTACAGATCAGAAAGACTAGAAGGACGGTAGCAAGACTTGCAACTGAAATAACTAAAAGGGAATTACAATAATCGGTTCTGCCTTATGGAAAACAGAAATTTAAGAAAAGAAAGAATAGGCGTTGTTACCAGCAACAAAATGGAGAAATCGATAGTGGTTTCTGAGGTAAAAAGAATGAAGCACCCTATGTACGGGAAATTCGTTTTGAAGACCAAGAAGTATGTTGCCCACGACGAGAAGAACGATTGCAACGAAGGTGATACCGTCAAAATAATGGAAACACGACCATTGAGCAAAACAAAATGCTGGAGGTTGGTAGAAATCCTAGAAAGAGCTAAATAATTATGGTACAGCAAGAATCAAGATTAAGAGTTGCGGACAATACCGGTGCAAAAGAAGTTTTGACCATCCGCGTACTAGGAGGAACAAAAAGGAGATATGCTTCCTTGGGTGACAAAATAGTTGTTACCGTAAAAGAAGCTACTCCGAACGGTACTGTAAAGAAAGGTTCTGTGTCTACAGCAGTTGTTGTTAGAACAAAGAAAGAAGTGAGAAGACCTGACGGTTCTTACATCCGTTTCGATGACAACGCATGTGTGTTGTTGAACCCAACCGGGGAGATGAGAGGAACCCGTGTATTCGGTCCTGTTGCCAGAGAGTTGAGGGACAGACAATTCATGAAGATTGTTTCATTGGCGCCTGAAGTGCTATAAAAGAAATATCAGAAAGATGAAGTTGAAAATAAAAACAGGGGATACGGTAAGAGTCATTGCGGGAGACCACAAGGGCAGCGAAGGTAAAGTGCTTCAAGTAGACCGTGAAAAGAACAAAGCTATCGTGGAAGGCGTCAATGAGGTGTCCAAACACGAAAAGCCAAGTGCGAACAATCCTCAAGGAGGCATAACTAAAAAGGAAGCTCCAATGCATATTTCCAATCTTTCCTTGATTGATCCAAAATCTGGCGAGGCAACTCGTGTTGGATACGAAGTAAGGGATGGAAAGAAAGTAAGGGTTTCTAAAAAATCCAATGAAGTAATTTAGTCATGAGTTATATTCCAAGATTAAAGCAAGAATATAAGGAGCGCGTGATCAAGGCGCTAACGGAAGAGTTTGGTTACAAGAATGTAATGCAGGTTCCTAAGTTGCAGAAAATAGTAGTGAGCCGAGGAGTCGGTGCTGCTGTTTCAGATAAAAAGCTTATCGATCATGCCGTGGACGAGCTGACCAATATCACAGGTCAAAAGGCGGTAGCTACGCTTTCAAAGAAAGACGTTGCAACCTTTAAACTGAGAAAGGGTATGCCGATTGGTGCTAAAGTGACATTGAGAGGTGAGCGCATGTACGAATTTTTGGATAGATTGATCACAAGTGCACTTCCAAGGGTGCGTGATTTCTCTGGAGTTAAAGCCACTGGTTTCGACGGGAGAGGTAACTACAACTTAGGTGTTACCGAACAAATCATCTTTCCAGAAATCAATATCGATAGAATTAACAGAATCAATGGGATGGACATTACGTTCGTTACTTCCGCTGAAACTGACAAGGAAGCAAAGTCATTGTTAACCGAACTGGGAGTACCCTTTAAAAAGAACTAGTATGGCCAAGGAATCAATGAAAGCCCGCGAAAGAAAAAGGGCTAAAATGGTAGAAAAATACGCCGAGAAAAGAAAGGCGCTAAAGGAAGCGGGAGATTATGAGGCTTTGCAAAAGTTGCCTGTAAATGCATCTCCAGTTCGTATGAGGAACCGTTGTAAACTAACTGGTAGACCTCGTGGTTACATGAGAACTTTTGGTATATCAAGGGTAATGTTCAGGGAAATGGCCAACAAAGGTTTGATTCCTGGTGTTAAAAAGGCAAGTTGGTAATTTAGATAAAGAAAAGAAATGCTTACAGATCCAATTTCAGATTATTTGACCAGATTGAGAAATGCCAGCAAGGCAGGTCATAGGGTTGTAAATATCCCAGGTTCCAATCTAAAGAGACAAATTACCAAAATATTGTTCGACCAAGGATATATTTTGAGCTATAAGTTCGAGGAGAACGAAGTACAAGGGAATATCAAAATCGCCCTTAAGTATGATAAATTCACCAAGGAGCCTATCATAAAAAAATTGCAGAGGGTTAGTAAACCAGGTCTGCGTAAATATTCAAACTCAAGCGATTTGCCAAGAGTATTGAACGGGTTGGGGATTGCCATCATATCAACTTCTCACGGAGTAATGACTAGCAAGCAAGCTCAACAAGAGAACGTAGGTGGTGAAGTTTTGTGCTACGTATATTAATTGAGAAAAGAGAAGAAAAATGTCTAGAATAGGTAACAGTCCAGTTAAAATTCCTGATGGAGTCACTATAGAAGTGAAGGATTCCATGGTTACTGTAAAAGGTAAGCTAGGTGAGCTTTCACAAGAGTTTTCAGGGATTGATATAAAAGTCGAGGACGGAAATGTTGTTTTGGAAAGACCTTCCGATGACAACGAACATAAAGCAAAACATGGTTTATACCGCGCTCTTATCAATAATATGGTAGAAGGTGTGACCAATGGTTGGACCAAGCAATTGGAACTTGTAGGTGTTGGTTATAGAGCCAGCAATCAAGGTCAGAAGTTGGATTTGGCCCTTGGATTCTCTCATAACATTATCTTGGACATTGCTCCGGAAGTGAAGATTGAGACTATCTCCGAAAAAGGGAAAAACCCTATCGTAAAACTAACATCTCACGACAAGCAATTGGTAGGTCAAGTGGCCGCCAAGATTAGATCCTTCCGTAAGCCAGAGCCTTACAAAGGAAAAGGTGTGAAGTTCGTAGGAGAACAATTAAGAAGAAAAGCAGGTAAATCAGCTTAATAATTAAGACTATGGGATTATCTACTACTGAAAGGAAATTACGCATCCGAAGAAGAATTCGAAAAGTATCCTTCGGAACTGAAGCAAGACCAAGGTTGTCTATCTTCAGAAGCAATAAAGAAATATACGCCCAGTTGATAGACGACAATAAAGGTGTAACTTTGGCGGCAGCTTCATCCAGAGATAAGGATGTCGATGCCAAAGGAACAAAGTCCGAAGTCGCTACCAATGTGGGTAAGGCCATAGCCGAGAAGGCCCTTAAGCTTGGTGTTGAAGCTGTAGCTTTTGATAGGGGAGGAAACCTATATCACGGAAGAGTAAAATCATTGGCTGAAGGCGCTAGGGAGGCCGGACTAAAATTTTAATAAACTATGTACCAGAATTACAAGAACGTAGAGACAGTAAAGCCAGGTGGACTGGAGTTGAAAGACCGTTTGGTTGGAGTACAAAGGGTTACCAAGGTAACAAAAGGTGGTAGAGCCTTTGGTTTTTCGGCAATAGTTGTTGTTGGTGATGAAAACGGAGTAGTTGGACATGGTTTGGGTAAATCCAAAGAGGTTGCCACAGCTATCGCCAAGGCTATCGAGGATGCTAAAAAGAACTTGGTTCGTATACCTTTGACAAAAGCAACACTTCCTCACGAACAAAAAGGAAAGTTCGGAGGCGCAAGGGTGTTCATCAAGCCAGCATCGCATGGTACCGGGGTAATCGCCGGTGGAGCAGTGAGAGCGGTATTGGAAGCAGTTGGAGTACAAGATGTACTTTCTAAGTCCCAAGGATCTTCAAACCCGCACAATGTGGTAAAAGCAACTTTCGATGCTTTGTTGCAATTGAGGAGCGCTGATACCGTAGCGAAGCAAAGAGGAGTTTCCTTGGAAAAAGTCTTTAAAGGATAAATAGAGGATATTATGTCAAAGATTAAGGTTAAGCAAATAAAGAGCGGCATTAAAAAGCCACAAAACCAAAAAAGAACTTTGGAGGCTCTTGGACTGAAAAAAATCGGACAGGTAGTTGAACACGAAGCAACACCTAGTATCCTTGGAATGGTAAATAAGGTAAAACACTTGGTTTCCACAGAGGAAGCTTAAAATATAAAGGCACATGGATTTGAATAATCTTAAACCAGCGGATGGCGCTGTGCACAGAGAAGGAAAACGTGTAGGACGTGGAGAAGGTTCCGGTAAAGGAGGTACTTCTACCCGTGGACACAAAGGAGCCAAGTCTAGATCTGGATATTCCAAAAAGATTGGTTTCGAAGGTGGTCAGATGCCATTGCAAAGACGTGTACCCAAGTTTGGTTTTACCAACATCAACAGAAAAGAGTACACAGGAATCAATTTGGGCAAACTTCAAGAATTGGTGGACAAAGGAACCGTAAAAAACGAAGTTACTTTGGAAACCCTTATCGAGAATGGATTGGCCCACAAAAATGATTTGGTAAAGATATTGGGTGATGGCGAATTGAAGGCGTCCCTTAAAGTATCTGTACATAAATTTACTGCTTCCGCAAAAGCTGCCATCGAGTCAGCAGGAGGTGAAGCAATAAGTTTATAAGAACATATAGCATGAAGAAATTTATTGAGACCATATCAAATATCTGGAAGATAGATGAACTGAGACAACGTATTATCCTAACATTGGGATTATTATTGGTGTACCGATTCGGTGCACAAGTTGTACTTCCTGGTATTGATACCGCCCAATTGGCCCAATTATCCTCGCAGACCGAAAATGGAATCTTGGGTATTCTGAATGCTTTTACAGGTGGTGCTTTTGCGAATGCTTCGGTATTCGCTTTGGGTATTATGCCCTATATCTCCGCTTCCATTGTGGTTCAGTTGATGGGAATTGCGATTCCTTATCTTCAAAAACTGCAAAAAGAAGGTGAGAGCGGTAGAAAGACCATCAACCAGATTACCCGTTGGTTAACAATAGGTATCTGTATAGTTCAAGCCCCTGCCTATTTGTACGGTCTTGGTGCCCTTGGTGTGCCGGATAGTGCATTTGTTTTGGGCAAAGGGTTGGATTTTATCGTTCCAGCTGTTATTATATTGGTAACAGGATGTGTGTTCGCCATGTGGTTGGGTGAGAAAATTACTGATAAGGGAATTGGAAATGGTATCTCCCTTTTGATTATGGTGGGTATCATCGCTACGTTGCCACAAGCATTTGCGCAGGAATTCGTCTCAAGAACTACCAACAATACTGGTGGAATCATGTTTATGTTGATTGAAGTGATTGTGTGGTTCTTGGTAATCTTAGCCAGTGTTTATTTGACCATGGCTGTAAGACAGATTCCGGTACAATACGCAAGAAGGACAGCTTCTGGGGGATATGAAAAGAACGTAATGGGAGCACGTCAGTACATTCCTTTAAAATTGAATGCATCTGGTGTAATGCCCATTATCTTTGCGCAGGCAATTATGTTTGCACCAAGTTTGATAGGAAGAACATTTAATGATACAGCTGCAGGTCAGTGGATGGAAGTACAGTTTGCCGATATATTCGGGTTGGCTTACAATATCCTATTTGCAGTGTTGATCATCATATTCACATACTTCTATACAGCAATCACAGTGCCGACCAACAAAATGGCCGATGATTTGAAAAGAAGTGGCGGTTTTATCCCTGGCATACGCCCTGGGAAGGAAACAGGAAATTATTTGGACAAAATCATGTCCTTGATTACATTACCAGGATCCATCTTTTTGGCCTTGTTGGCAGTATTGCCAGCAATCGTTGTAAAATTGATGGACGTACAGGCCGGATGGGCATTGTTTTATGGAGGAACATCACTATTGATTATGGTAGGTGTGGCCATAGACACTGTACAACAAGTAAATTCTTATTTGTTGAACAGACATTACGACGGCTTGATGAAAACCGGTAAAAACAGAAAAGTAGCATAATTTATGGCAAAGCAGCCAGCAATAGAACAAGACGGGACTATTATTGAAGCATTGTCCAATGCAATGTTCAGGGTAGAATTGGAAAATGGGCACGTGGTAACGGCGCACATATCAGGGAAAATGCGTATGCACTATATTAAGCTGCTTCCCGGTGATAAAGTAAAGTTGGAGATGAGTCCATACGATTTAACAAAAGCAAGAATTACGTATAGATACTAGTTACATGAAAGTAAGAGCATCAATAAAGAAGAGAAGTGCCGACTGCAAGATTGTTCGCAGAAAGGGCAGATTGTATGTAATCAACAAAAAGAATCCTAGATTTAAACAAAGACAAGGGTAATTATGGCAAGAATTGCAGGGGTAGATATACCTAAACAAAAGCGTGGCGTTATTTCGCTTACCTACATCTTCGGTATAGGTAAAAGTAGGGCGCAAGAAATTTTGGCAGCAGCCCAAGTAAGTGAAGATACCAAGGTTTCCGATTGGACCGATGATGAAATTGGTAAAATCAGGGAAGCGGTTGGAGCTTACACGATTGAAGGAGAGCTTCGCTCAGAAACCTCAATGAACATCAAACGTTTGATGGACATCGGTTGTTACCGTGGAATTCGTCACAGAGCAGGATTGCCATTGAGAGGTCAACGTACCAAAAATAACTCTAGGACTAGAAAAGGAAAAAGAAAAACGGTTGCTAACAAGAAAAAGGCAACTAAATAATAAGAACATAGTCATTAGTATTTAGACGTTAGAAGAATCTGTTTGAAATGTAAAAGTCTAGGATTCCAATAACTAAGAGCTAACACTAGAAACTAAAAAATATGGCAAAAACAAGTAAAACTACAACCAAGAAGCGCAAAGTAGTAGTAGATGCTACGGGAGAGGCGCACGTTGTAGCATCTTTCAACAACATCATTATTTCTCTTACCAATAAGAAAGGTGATGTTATTTCATGGTCATCTGCAGGAAAAATGGGATTCCGTGGTTCAAAAAAGAACACTCCCTACGCAGCTCAGGTTGCAGCAGAAGATTGTGCAAAGGTTGCTCATGAAGCAGGCTTGAGAAAAGTGAAGGTTTATGTAAAAGGACCAGGTAACGGTAGGGAATCTGCCATTCGTTCCATTCACAACTCAGGAATCGAGGTAACAGAGATCGTAGATGTTACTCCACTACCGCACAATGGTTGTAGACCTCCTAAAAGAAGAAGAGTTTAATTATCAATTATAATGTTTAACGGCCCCCTAAAAAGGGTCTTCACCCGAAGGTGCAGTTAGATTATCGAAGGATAAGCCTTAATTCATAATCGCACTTTCAAACCAAAAGAAGATGGCAAGATATACAGGACCAAAAACAAAAATCGCTAGAAAATTTGGAGAAGCGATTTTCGGAGACGACAAGTCATTCGAAAAGAAAAATTACCCTCCAGGACAACACGGAAACAACAGACGCCGTGGTAAAAAGTCTGAATATGCAATCCAGTTGATGGAGAAGCAAAAAGCAAAGTACACTTATGGTATTTTGGAGAAGCAATTCCGTAACCTATTTGCCGAGGCAAAGAGAAAAGAAGGAGTTACCGGTGAAATCTTGCTTCAATTATGTGAATCACGTTTAGACAACGTGGTTTTCAGAATGGGAATTTCCCCATCAAGAAGAGGTGCACGCCAATTGGTATCGCACCGTCATATTACTGTAAACGGAGAGGTAGTTAACATTCCATCTTACTCGCTAAAAGCTGGCGATGTTGTTGGTGTTAGGGAAAAATCCAAATCCGTACAATCCATCGTGGATTCATTGGCTAACAATAGCAGTGTTTACGAATGGATTACTTGGAACTCTGAAAAGAAAGAAGGTACTTATGTAGCTGTTCCAGAAAGGCTTCAGATTCCTGAGAATATCAAGGAGCAACTGATAGTCGAATTATACTCTAAATAAGAATTCAACATTAATCCAATTATGGCATTACTTAATTTTCAGAAGCCCGATAAAGTTATAATGATCGATTCAACAGATTTCGAGGGGAAATTCGAATTTCGTCCCTTGGAACCTGGATATGGATTAACAGTTGGGAATGCGCTGAGAAGGGTTTTGCTTTCCTCTTTGGAAGGTTTTGCCATCACTTCTGTGCGCATAGATGGAGTTGAACATGAGTTTTCTGTTATCCCAGGCGTTGTTGAAGACGTTACCGAAATTATCCTGAACCTTAAACAAGTTAGGTTCAAAAGACAGATTGATGATGTTGAGAGCGAAACTGTGTCTATTTCCGTTAGCGGAAAAGAGCAGATGACTGCCGGTGACTTCCAAAAGTTCATCTCAGGATATCAAGTGCTGAACCCAGACTTGGTAATCTGTAACATGGACCCCAAGGTGAGCATTAACATGGAAATCGTTATAGAAAAAGGTCGTGGTTATGTTCCTGCGGAGGAAAACAAAAAATCCAATGCCCCATTGGGAAGCATTGCGGTGGATTCTGTTTACACTCCTGTAAAGAATGTAAAATATAGCATCGAGAACTATAGGGTAGAGCAAAAGACCGATTATGAAAAATTGGTTTTCGAAATCATCACAGATGGTTCCATTCACCCAAAAGATGCGTTGACCGAGGCCGCTAAAGTCTTGATTCACCACTTTATGTTGTTCTCCGATGAGCGTATCACCCTTGAGGCTGATGAAATTGCTCAGACTGAGACCTACGATGAGGAATCATTGCACATGCGTCAGTTGTTGAAGACCAAATTGGTAGACATGGACTTGTCCGTAAGGGCTTTGAACTGTCTTAAAGCTGCTGAAGTTGACACTTTGGGAGATTTGGTTTCCTTCAATAAGAACGATTTGATGAAATTCAGAAACTTCGGTAAAAAATCATTGACCGAATTGGAAGAATTGGTCATAAACAAAGGCCTACAATTTGGTATGGACCTTTCCAAATACAAATTAGATAAAGATTAATAATCATATTTTGCTCTCTCTGTAAAACGGGATTTGGTAGCAAGATGATAACTTAGAACAATGAGACACGGAAAGAAGTTTAATCACTTAGGTAGAACAGCTGCCCACAGAAAGGCAATGTTGGCCAACATGGGAAGTTCCCTAATTGAGCATAAAAGAATCAATACCACGGTTGCAAAGGCCAAGGCGTTGAAAAAGTTTATTGAGCCCTTGATCACAAAAGCAAAGGTCGAGAACAATCAGACTACCGAAAAAGGTACGCACAACAGAAGGGTTGTATTCAGCAATTTAAGAAGCAAGGAAGCTGTGACTGAATTGTTCAGCACTGTTGCGGAGAAAGTTGGTGACAGACCAGGTGGTTATACAAGAATCATTAAATTGGGTAACCGATTGGGAGATAACGCTGACATGGCGATGATCGAGTTGGTAGATTTCAACGAGCTTTACAACGCAGGTAAGCCCAAGAAAAAATCGACCAGAAGAAGTAGAAGAGGAGGCGGAGCCAAGAAAGCTGAAACACCAGCTCCAGCGGCTGAAACCAAAACTGACGATTCTGAAGAATAAGAAGAATGTTATTAACTATTGTATTTAACGAAAAAGGATAAGTGAGAACTTATCCTTTTTTTATGTTTTTTTGTCAAAACTGAAACTAGAGCACGAAATGAAGTATCACACAAAGAAAAAAGCGTTGATTTTGTTAGCGGATGGAACCATATTTTATGGCAAGGCCGTTGGAGGAAGAGAAGGTACCGCAGTAGGGGAAGTTTGTTTCAATACTGGGATGACGGGTTACCAAGAAATTTTTACAGACCCGTCCTATTACGGACAGTTAATGGTCACCACCAATGCACACATTGGGAATTATGGAGCCAATTTGGAAGAAGTGGAATCTGATTCCGTGAAGATTGCCGGTCTAATCTGCAAGAATTTCAGTTACGATTACTCCAGACCCAATGCAGACATGAGTTTGTTGGAGTTCTTGGACAAGAACAGTCTATTGGCCATCTCAGATGTGGACACCCGTGCTTTGGTGAGCTACATTCGTGATAATGGCGCCATGAACGCACTGATTTCCACAAGAGTTGACGATATTGATGCGTTGAAAGAAGAATTGAAGCAAGTTCCAAGTATGGAAGGCTTGGAACTTTCATCCAAAGTATCCACAAAAGAGCCGTATTTCTACGGGGATGAGAATTCCGAAATAAAGATTTCGGCTTTGGATATCGGAATCAAAAAGAACATTTTGAGGAATTTGGCGAAGAGGGGAGCCTATATCAAAGTATTTCCTTATAATTCTTCGTATGATGAAATGAAAGAATGGAATCCTGACGGTTATTTTATATCCAATGGACCTGGAGATCCAGAACCGTTGACCGATGCCGTAGCGGCCACTAAAGAAATGATTGCCTCTGATAAACCTTTGTTCGGAATCTGTTTAGGTCATCAAGTATTGGCTTTGGCAAACGGGGTTTCCACGTATAAGATGCATAATGGACACAGAGGGATTAATCACCCCATCCTTAACTTAGTTACTGGGAAGGGTGAAATCACTTCCCAAAACCACGGATTTGCGGTGAATAGGGAAGAGACGGAAGCAAATGCAGAGTTGGAGATCACCCACACACATTTGAACGATCAAACCGTGGCCGGAATCAAAATGAAGAACAAGGATGTATTCTCGGTACAATATCACCCGGAAGCAAGTCCAGGTCCACACGATGCAGATTATCTGTTCGACCAGTTCTTCGATTTGATCAAGGCCGGTAAAAACTAAAACGATATAGTTCTGTTTTTAAGTATTTAAGTGCGTTTTGTGAGTAATATCATGGAGTTAAAAACGCTGTCTTTTGTATCTTTAGCCAATAATCACAACTATAAAACATTGAATTAAAATGAGCATCATTATCAACATTCATGCAAGACAAATATTGGATTCCAGAGGGAACCCGACAGTAGAAGTAGATGTAACAACAGAAAATGGAATAGTGGGAAGGGCAGCTGTACCTTCCGGAGCCTCTACTGGGGAGCATGAAGCCGTTGAATTGCGTGATGGCGGCGATTCCTTTATGGGTAAAGGGGTCGGTAAAGCCGTGAACAATGTAAATACGATCATAGCCGAGGAACTTATCGGGACATCGGTTTTTGAACAAAACCATATTGATCAGACCATGATCGAGTTGGACGGTACTCCAAACAAATCAAAATTGGGGGCCAACGCCATTTTGGGGGTATCATTGGCAGTGGCAAAAGCTGCAGCGAATGAGTTGGGTATGCCATTGTACCGATACGTAGGTGGTGTTAGCGCAAACACGCTTCCCGTTCCTATGATGAACATTATCAACGGAGGGTCGCACTCCGATGCACCTATCGCGTTCCAAGAATTTATGGTAATGCCAGTTAAGGCAAAGGATTTTAGTCATGCCATGCAAATGGGAACGGAAATCTTCCATAACCTTAAAAAAGTATTGCACGATCGTAATTTGAGCACTGCTGTAGGTGATGAAGGTGGTTTTGCACCAACGTTGGAAGGTGGTACCGAAGATGCTTTGGATACCATTGCAAAAGCTGTGGAAAAAGCAGGTTACAAATTGGGCGATGAGATCATGATCGCATTGGATTGTGCTTCGGCAGAATTTTATGTAGACGGTGCTTACGACTATACAAAATTTGAAGGAAGTAAAGGCGTAGTGCGTACTTCTGAGGAGCAAGCTCAGTACCTTGCCGACCTTTGTGAAAAATATCCGATTATTTCCATAGAGGATGGAATGGATGAAAACGATTGGGAAGGTTGGAAAGTTTTGACTGAAAAGATCGGTGACAAAGTTCAGTTGGTTGGGGATGACTTGTTCGTGACAAACGTGGAGCGTCTTTCCCGTGGAATTGAAAACGGTATTGCCAATTCCATCTTGATCAAAGTGAACCAAATCGGAACATTGACCGAGACCATTGCCGCTGTGAACATGGCAAAGAATGCCGGATACACTTCTGTAATGTCTCACAGATCTGGTGAAACAGAGGATAATACCATCGCTGATTTGGCAGTGGCATTGAACACAGGTCAAATCAAAACAGGTTCTGCTTCCAGAAGTGACCGTATGGCCAAATACAACCAGTTATTGAGAATTGAGGAAGAATTGGGCGAAGTTGCCTATTATCCACAAGAAAAAGCCTTCAAGATAAACTAAGAATAATGATTTTTTAGCATACAAAAAGCCTTTCCTGATCAGGAAAGGCTTTTTTTTGTTTCAGTTCCAAACTTTGGTTAAATTAAGGGTTCACTTAATAAACATTCAAATATCTCTCCCGCATGAACAACTTTCTTTTTATTGCCGCCGAAAATGACGCTTTGGAAAACTGTAAAGCAGGTGGCATGGGCGACGTGGTCCGTGATGTGCCAAGGCAGATATCCGAACGGGGCGATAAGGTGCACGTGGTTGTTCCCGCTTATTCGAGACTTCATCATGGAGGATTGCCAAGAACAACGGTGAACTTTACCTTGCGCGGTTTGGGGTATACCGCAGAACTTTACGAAGTAAAACCTAAAAAGGAATTCCCCAATATTTTCCATTACGTTTTGCACCATCCGGAAATTGAGGCGGGCGATATTGCGCACATTTACCACAACGACCCAGAAGAGCCCTTCTATACCGATGCCATTAAGTATTTTATCTTTTGTACCGCGGTGGCCGAGGCCATAAAACAAGGTGCATTCGGTGATGTGGATTTGGTGCACCTGCACGATTGGCATTCCAGTTTATTGTTGTTCTTGAGGGAATATCATCCAGAGTATACCAATCTTAAGGATATCAGGATTGTTTATAGTATCCATAACCTGGCCATTCAGGGCATACGTCCATTTGACAATAATTATTCCTCCGTAAAAAACTGGTTTCCCAATGTTCCGTTGGATTATCAAAAGTTGATGGACCACAGATACCAAGACTGTATCAACCTTATGGCCGTGGGCATTCGATTTGCGGATGCCGTACATACTGTGTCACCATCCTATAAAGATGATGTCTTGTTGCCGAGTTCTCCTCCCGAATTTATTGGAGGGGAAAGCTTGGAAACCGATTTACAGAAAGCAGATGAGGAAGGACGTTTGTTCGGTATACTAAACGGCTGTAACTATAAGAACATCAACAAGGAAAAGAAGGGTAATATTTACCGAAATACGGTCAAAGCATTATTTGGATGGTTGCAGCAAGAGGATAAAAAGTACAAGGCCGATTTCTTGGCCCACACAGGTGAGAAAATCATGGCCTATGTGGAGGAGAGACCCAAATTTATCGCTTCGAGCGTAGCTAGGTTGACAGAGCAAAAATTTTACTTTTTCATGAGGTCGCCAGAAGCCTTTGTGGAAATACTGAAAAAACTCGAAAAGGTCGATGGTATCTTTATGTTATTGGGCACCGGAGCTCCCGAGTATGAGGAACTCTTCAGAAAATTGAGCTACCAGCACAAGAACTTTATATTCACCAACGGTCAGTCAGAAAAACTCATTGATTCCATGTACCTGGAATCCGACCTTTATTTTATGCCCAGTCTTTTTGAACCTTGTGGTATTAGCCAAATGTTGGCCATGAGAAATGGAAATCCATGTTTGGTACATCACACTGGAGGACTAAAGGATACGGTGGAGCACATGAAAACCGGTTTCAGTTTTGATGGGGACAGCTACGACGAGAAAATAAAGAGCATGTTGGAGGCAATGGATGTAGCTTTGGATGTGTTCGCAAATGATAAACCAACTTGGAAAAAAATACAGGCTGCGGCACGAAAAAAACGCTTTACATGGCAGAAATCTGTAGATGAATATTACAAAGTGCTCTACAAATTGGATTGACCCAATTTATATATATCATTTTAGCGTTAATATCAACACAAATAGCGGCTGGAAATTGTTAATGGCTATGCTTTTTCGTAATTTTCGCATTCTATTTTTACTAATCTATTAAAACATAAAATGTCGGATAAAGCTATACTCGAATATGGGGGAGAAAGATATGAATTCCCTGTTATAAAAGGTACTGAAGATGAATTGGCCATAGATATCAAAACCTTGAGGGCCTCAACAGGAATGGTGACCATAGACCCCGGTTACAAAAACACAGGCTCTTGTGAAAGTGCCATAACGTTCCTCGATGGCGAAAAAGGTATTTTAAGATATCGAGGATATTCTATTGAAGATCTTGCCGAGAAAGCTGACTTTTTGGAGGTTGCATATCTTCTGATTTTTGGCGAGTTGCCAAACAAAGAACAGCTTGAAAAATTCCATAGCGACATTAAAGAGGAATCCCAAGTGGACGAGGAAATGAAGAAAATTTTGGATGGCTTTCCAAAATCGGCACACCCAATGGGCGTGCTATCTTCGTTGACAAGTGCACTTGTTGCATTTAACCCATCATGCGTTGATGTGTCATCCGAGTCCGCCATGTACAACTCCATTGTTCGTATTTTGGCAAAGTTCCCGGTTTTGGTCGCATGGACACTACGCAAGAAAAAAGGTCTTCCATTGGATTATGGGGATGATACTTTGGGTTATGTGGAGAACATCCATAAAATGATGTTCAAGAGACCGAATCAAGAATATAAAAGAGATCCAATCGCCATAGATGCTTTGGACAAATTATTGATTTTGCACGCAGATCACGAACAAAACTGTTCTACATCTACGGTAAGAATCGTGGGTTCTTCGCACGCTGGTCTGTTTGCATCACTTTCCGCAGGTATATCCGCACTATGGGGTCCATTGCACGGAGGGGCCAACCAAGCCGTTCTGGAGATGTTGGAAGCTATTGAGGCTGATGGAGGTGATACCAAAAAATACATGGCCAAGGCCAAGGACAAGGACGATCCTTTCAGATTAATGGGCTTTGGACACAGGGTATATAAAAACTTTGATCCAAGAGCCAAGATCATTAAAAAGTCGGCAGACGAGGTGTTGGGCAACTTAGGAATAGAAGACCCGATTTTGGACATCGCCAAAGGATTGGAAAAAGAGGCCTTGGAAGACAGCTATTTTGTGGATAGAAAACTGTACCCCAACGTGGATTTCTATTCTGGAATCATCTACCGCGCATTAGGTATACCAACAGAAATGTTCACTGTAATGTTCGCGTTGGGTAGATTGCCCGGATGGATTGCACAATGGAGAGAAATGAGATTGAGAAAAGAACCGATAGGTAGACCAAGACAGGTTTACATCGGTGAAAACCATAGAAGCTTTGTTCCTTTGGAAAAAAGATAAGATTTTGGAACATTGAGAAAATAAAAAAGTGGCGATATCGCCCCTTTTTCAATGGGACGGATTAACTAACTATAGAATGCGACCTATTGTATTTTGGTTTAAATGCTTGTCCTTATCTAGACACATTCGCATTATTTCAAACTGGTAATGCCTTTGCATTTCGGAAATGTCCTCTCTGGATGCTTCACTTTTTGCATCCTGAAAAGTTTTGTGAATAAAGTCATGCGCATCCACAGTACTCATGCTCTTTAAGGTAGAGTCCAATGACATACCATATTTTCTCGCCGATTCGTTTACTTTACTGTATTCAGGCTCTAAATGCTGATGAGTTATCTGGTGTGTAAACAGAAAATGTCTCTTGGGCAAGTCTTCTTGGGTAATACAATCATTGTATTTTACCATATGGATAGGTTCAGGATTAGCAGGAGTCCCAGTTTTGGAAATAAAGCTAAAACGATCTTTGCTTTGGAAAGCATTCATGCCCCCAAATACAACTGCTAAAGTTGCCAGTAGAGTTGATGTGAGTATTAGTTTTTTCATGAGTAAGAAAAATCTCAATACAAAAGTAGTAATAAAAACATTTTAAGTATCTGATATATGTCAGTTTTTGAGAATTTGAACAGTATTTTGAGGTTTTGATAAAAATTAGCCCATTTTTAAACCCGTAAATTGTAGTTCTAGAGGGTAAGGCATTGAAAAGTTGGAGGATTTTCTCATTTTCGCAAGCAATAAAATTCAACTAAAACACTAGATTTGCCATAGAAATTTTAGGATTTTTCTGTGTTGATCATATCTGCCGATATTTTCGGAGACAAATAACCCTAGTATGATAGATTTGAACGTTGTTGATGAGACCAGCCCTTTAAAAGCAGTCATTTTGGGAACTGCAGAAAGTTGTGGGCCAGTTCCGACCATTGAGGAGGCCTACGACCCCAAATCCATCGAATACATTAAGGCAGGTACGTATCCCAAGGAAGCTGATATGGTCAAAGAAATGGATGCCTTTGCCCATGTATTTCATAAATATGGAGTAAAGGTTTACCGACCCGAAGTTTTGGAGGACTGTAACCAGATATTCGCCCGCGATATTGCTTTTGTGATCGAGGATAAGTTGTTTCACGCCAATATTTTGCCAGACCGCGAAAGAGAGTTCGAAGCAATCAATGAAGTATTGGAAAACATAGACCCCAACTGTATTATTAGGCCGCCCGAAGAAGTTCATATAGAGGGTGGTGATGTAATGCCCTGGAAGGACCATGTTTTTATCGGAACCTATACGGGGAGCGATTATTCTAGCTATATAACCGCCAGAACCAATATTGAAGCCGTAGAATTTATCCAAGACATGTTCCCCCATAAAACGGTGAAATCCTTCGAACTGAGAAAATCGAATACCAACCCAAGGGAAAATGCATTGCACTTGGATTGCTGTTTTCAACCTGTGGGGAAGGATAAGGCCATATTGCACAAGAATGGATTTCTAGTGGAAGAAGAATACCAATATCTGGTAGATTTTTTCGGGCCGGATAATATCTTTGAAATCGATAAGGAAGAAATGTATCAAATGTTCAGCAACGTATTTTCCATTTCCCCTGAAGTTGTAGTTTCAGAAAGGAATTTTACAAGATTGAACAACTGGCTTCGGGATCAAGGATTTACCGTAGAGGAGATTCCCTATGCCGAAATAGCCAAGCAAGAAGGTCTGTTGCGATGTAGCACCATGCCTTTGGTAAGAGCATAAATTTATAACCCCGTTTCCTGCTGCCACAGGTATACCAAAAACAGTCAACGTATTGAAGAATCAGATTACCGGTACCATTCTTATGGTGCGCCCCGTTAACTTTAGGATGAACGAACAGACTGCTGTCAACAATTATTTTCAGGAAGACCCGCATCTAAAAAATGCCGAGATCAACAAGAAAGCACAAGAGGAGTTCGACCAGTTTGTAAAAGTGCTTCGGGACAATGGTGTCAACGTGATCACAATAAGCGACAATATGGAGCGCGATACTCCCGATTCCATTTTTCCGAACAATTGGGTCTCTTTTCACGCCAACGGAACGGTGTGCGTATATCCCATGTTTGCGGAGAACCGCAGAAAGGAACGTAGAGAGGATATTTTTGAACTCTTGGAAGAGAACGGTTTTGTAATCAATAATTTTATGGATTACACAGCCGCAGAAGAGGAAGAGGTGTTTTTGGAAGGTACAGGCAGTATTCTATTGGACAGGGTAAACCAGAAAGCGTATTGCGCATTGTCCGAACGCGCGCACGAAGACCTGTTTATCGAATTTTGTGAAGATTTTGATTGTTTTCCCGTGATATTTCATGCCAATCAAACGGTGGAAGGTGAGCGATTGCCGATTTACCATACCAATGTAATGATGGCCATGGCAGAAACCTTTGCCGTCATCTGTTTGGATTCCATCGATGATAAAAAGGAACGAAAAAACGTGGTGGACCATATTAAAATGGACGGCAAGGAAATTATACGCATTACCGAAGAGCAAATGTGCCATTTTGCAGGGAACATGTTGCAGGTAATCGGTGCCGACGATAAACGTTTTATGGTGATGAGTACCCAAGCGTACAATAGCCTAACACAAGAACAAATCACGGCCATTGAAAAACATTGTCTCATCATCCACAGTCCGTTGGATACCATTGAGACCTGTGGTGGTGGCAGCGCCCGTTGTATGATGGCCGAAGTATTTTTGCCAAAAGCGTAGGAACATAATGTCATTTCGAGCTGGTTCCTGAGTTGTCATCCTGAGCGCAGTCGAAGGAGAGCGAAGGAGCAGTCGAGAAATCTTTATTCTTTAACATGACACGAATTACACCAATTACACGAATCATTACGAATGGGCAAGTTGTCGTGCTGAACTTGATTCAGCTTCACATTCAGAATAATACTGTTGCATTGCAACTTTAAAATTGAATATCTTCGACCATGCGCAGAAATTTTGAGATTTTAGGGATGTGTGTAGGATGGTTTGCCGTACTCGCCCAACTCTATTTGATGCTTCAGAATAAAGAAACCGCTCTGGTTGAAAGTTTGTTGCGCTTTATCAGCTATTTTACCATTATTACCAATACGCTGGTTGCCCTTTTTTTTACGACCAGGGTCTTTGGGGCGGACCAAAAACGACTGGCCCTTTTTCACCAGAAGGCTACGCCAATGGCTCTGACCTCTTTTATATTGGTGGTGGGATTGGTATACCAATTTGTTCTCAGGAATCTTTGGGCTCCAACAGGTCTGCAAATGGTGGTGGATGAGCTGTTGCATACCATAATCCCAATATTGATGTATGTGTATTGGCTCATGTTCTGTTCCAAGACCACGGTTGAATGGAAACAGCTCTCCAAATGGCTGCTCTACCCTTTAGGGTATGTGGTTTTTGTGTTGGTACGGGGACATTTCTCTGGTTTTTATCCGTATCCGTTTTTAAATGTGCTGGAGCTTGGGTTGGGTTCCGTGCTTTTGAATAGCTGTTTTGTGTTATTGTTGATGCTCTTGATTATGGCCGCTCTCTACTTTTTAGGGAAACTGCTCCGCCCGAAACAATGAACAATTGGCAGTGAGGAATGATCAATGGCATAGTTTGACATGCCTGCCTGCCGTAGGCAGGAATTCCACGAATTTCCCGAAGTAATTTTTTGTCATTTCGAACCGATCGAAGGGAGTGTGAGAAATCTAAGAGTTGAGAGATTTCTCAATCGATGCTTTGCATTTCATTTTCTCAACCCAACCACAATCCCCCGAAGCGCAGCGACCACTTTTTGAACTTCCTTGCGGTCAAACGTATCTTCTTCCAAATAAAACAACATTTCCAAGGCTAGATCCAAAACTTTGGCCAGTTCCTCAGGAGAACCGTACCAGTCTTCCATCCATTGCCAAACAACTTCTGCTTTTTCCATATGATAAGCAAGAAATACATTTTTGGTCAACGGGTACATGTCATATATGGCAACATGATGAAGGGTAAAGGGTAAAAGACGAAGGTTACGGAAGAAAACTCAGAACTCTTAACCCAAAACTCATAACTAATCTTCCTCCTCGGCCGTAAATCCGCGAATGGCCTGGTTGGGCTCCATAATGGTATAGCCTTTCCAGAATTCGGGGTCGTACCGTGGCATATAAGTAGCCTTTACCGTTTTATCCTCTTTAAAGGACTTGAACTCGCTTTCGGCAATGTTATCTTGGTTGAAAATCACGAGTTCCCATTTGTTGGTCATGTTCATTTGGAAGTCAATGTTTAGCTTCAATTCGTTCTGTTTGCGACGGCCCTTTACATGTTTGTTTTTTTCTACCACTTTTAGCGGTCTGTCCACTCCAAAGAATTTACCATCGGCCAATTCCATAAACTGAAGGTCGTACTTGCCATTGGGCAGTTTGGCAAACCGCATGGTGCCCTTGTACAAGGTTTCGCGATAGGTAATGCCCAATAATCTGAAATTTCTGAGGCGTTGGGTGTTCGTAAAGTCCAACCGCATTACGGCAAAGTCCTCAATGTTGATGTAGAGTCGTCCCTTGAAATCCGCACTGCTTCGCTTGGGCCAAAAGTCGACCACGTACACCCCTGCATCGCCAATATCGGCATAGCCTGCCAGTTTAAACTCGTAACGGCGGTTTTTGTCCACCAAATCCAATTTGGTATCATCTTTATAGTACAGTTGGCTCAATAGTTCTTTGAACTGCCAACGTTGGCTATCGGTCAAGCCGGAAACACTGTCTTTTTTTACTTGGGCTTTCAGTTTTTTTGCCTGGTCCATCCGTTCGTCGTCCATAGTATCCAGAATGGAATCCACTTGTATTTTTTCACTAAAAATCCCCGATTTTATCTTTAGATAAGAACCCAGCTTTACGTTCGCAGTAAAAATGTCCTCCATGTGTTCCGCCAAATCTTCAAAAGAGCTCACATCGCGTTTATCGTACAGGTCGGCCGCTTTTAGGATGTTGAGCTTGTAGTCGGTGTTGTTTTTGTAGAAGTCGCCAAAACTCTCGGTGTAGTGCGAAGCATTTTTAGGGATAGATCGGGCAATGCTGTCCATCAATTCCTTGTTGAGTTCTTTGATGGATGATTTTTCGAACCCAAAATCCACCTTGTGCATATTGGCCAGTTCCGATTTCCGAAGAAAAAACCGTTGTTTTACTGGAGCTTTGTTCACGTTTTGGGGAATGTTCTCTATCATTTTATCAATGATGTCATCTACCTCCAGTTCCTTGTCGAACACATAAACACCGCTCAATTCAATGGCCTTGGCATTCAAAGTAACCAAGCTATCCTGCATTTGTTCCAACGTGAAGCCTTTTTTCTCATAGCCCATGGAAGTCACATAGATGGAATCGGGCAGGGCGGTACCTTCTTCCAATACAAAACTGAAACGGCCTTCATCATTAGTGACCACTCCTTGGTGCTCCCCATATTGTATGGTGGCGTAGGGAATCCCTTTTTGGGTCTTGGCATCCACCAAACGTGAACTAATGGTCTGGGAGGCCATCGGAAGTGCCATCAAAAGCGAAAAATAAGCAAGAAATAAGGTCTGTTTTAGGGACATAACTACAGATATGGTTTCAATGTTAAGACGCCTTTTGGGGAGGAAAGGTTGTCTGTGGTTTAGACGAACTTTGGGCAATTTTGTGACAAAGTGCGAAGAAATAGGGAATCCCCGATATGGCTTAATAGTATTTTAACAGCTGTGAAGTTAGGAGCATTGTCATTTCGAGTTGTCACCCTGAGCGCAGTCGAAGGGGACAGTCGAGAAATCTTAAGTAAAACGATAATTAATGAAAACATCTCGACTGCGCTCGATGTGACAGAGGTTTTTACTTTGAGTATTTACACTTTTGCAATATTCCGAATCATGTTCCCAAAAATGAATAGATGGAACGGCAGCACGGAGTACCAATACAATCTTCCCAACAAACCTTTGGGTCGAAAGGTAGCGGTTTGGTAGAGCACGCCGTCCTCAATTTTAAACTCCAGCCAAGCTTCTCCCGGGGTTTTCATTTCGGCAAAAAGCAGCAATCGCTTGCTTTTTTTGTCGGCCAGAAGCACTCGCCAAAAATCCAGTGCATCACCAGGAAAAATTTTATCGGGATGGGTGCGTCCACGTCGCAGTCCCGGTCCACCTACCAATTTGTCCAAGAACCCACGGATTTTCCAAAGCCAATTACCGTAGTACCAACCGTTTTCGCCACCAATCCGCCAGATGTTCTTGAGGACTTCTTTCTCATTTTGTATGGGAATGGATTTTTTATCCTGCAATACACCATATTTTGGTACTTGGATATAATCCTCAAGATCCTTTTTTATTCTACCACTTGCAATACTGTCCTTCCAACTACTGATGACGAGGTTTTGCTCAATTTTTTTGAAGGCCAAGTCGATAGCCTCTTCGTAAGTGTGAGTTTCAATTCCCAACATTTCTTGCAGGCGATTGTCTTGGGCCACAACCTCCATTTTCATGCTATCCACTAGGTTTGTAGCCAATTTGTAAGAGGTCGAGGTCACAAAATAGAGCCAGTAGGAAGATAGTTTCGGCGTCATCACGGGGACGGTGAAAATCCAGTTTTTAAAGCCACGTACTTTGGCGTAGCCATGCAGCATATCTTTATAGGTAAGAATATCGGGCCCACCAATGTCAAAGGATTGACCGTAGGTTTTTTTGTTGCCCAACACTTCGGTGAGGAACTGAATCACATCGCGAATGGCAATCGGCTGCGTTTTGGTGAGTACCCATTTAGGTGTTATCATCACGGGCAGCTTTTCGCAGAGGTCGCGAATAATCTCAAAAGAGGAACTACCAGAACCTACAATAATCCCAGCACGGAGCACCGTAACATCAAACGGGCCTTTGTATAGAATTTCTTCCACATTTTTTCTGGAACTGAGGTGTTTGGAGAGTTCCTTGTCGTTCACGATGCCGCTGAGGTAGATAACCTGTTGGCACTGGGTGTTCTCTAAAATTAGATTGAAGTTTTTGGCCGCTTGGGCCTCCTTTTCATCAAAATCGGTAACAGAGGAGGCCATGGAATGTATCAAGTAGTAGGCGGCATCAATATCCTTGGACACCTGTTGTTTTTCGGGGTCGTCCAAAAAATCAATCTCGACAATATCAATTTTTGAACGGATTTTGGCATCGACCGAAAGCCGTTTTTCATCCCGAACGGCACAAACTACGCTATGGCCCATATCCAAAAGTTTGGGCAATATGCGCATCCCGATGTAGCCATTGGCCCCTGTCAACAATATTTTCATAGGTCTTCCAAGTTGGTGGGCAGATTATCCGCACGATGGTCCATCAATTTACGGAAGAATCGCTGAATAGCTTTGGTATCCGACTTTACTTTGATGAAGTAATGGTCCATATAAATGGAATAGATCCCGATATCACCTTTGTACACGTTCAATTTGTAGTAGGGAATGATAAGCCCGTATGTCTCCAAGCGGGCTCGAAACCGAACAATGATGCCATTCGGACGAATTTCAACATTACAAGTATTGGTGCTATTGTCCAAAATGAGCAGATTGTAAATATCGATACTGGCCTCTGTAACAAAAAGTTTTGGGGAGCCGATACCGCCCATGGCAAAACGCTCTTTTATAGGGATGGGTTTGCCTACGGCATCGTCAATTTTTTTGGTGATTGTTTTATCGTTGTAGGAGACGTTCAAAAGCATATCTAAAAATACTCAAATTACGGCGGACCATTTGGTAAGGGTGTGGGAAAAGCCCAAAAATTGCGTAGTTTTGCGCCCTGAAAAGCCTTTATAGATGAGTTTGCAGAACGATTTGACCCAAAAAGTAATCGAGGCGGTAAAACAACTGTACCAAGTTGACTTGCCCACGGTGGAATTTCAACCTACCCGAAAGGATTTTGAGGGCGATATTACCGTAGTGGTATTCCCTATGTTGCGCCTTGTGAAAGGAAACCCGGTTCAGATTGGAACTAAGATAGGGGAGTACCTAGTTGAGAATGTTGATGAAGTGTTGAAATGCAACGTGGTACAGGGCTTTTTGAACATTGTTATTGCTGATAGCTACTACCTTAATTTCTTCAACGGTATTTTTGATGAAACAGATTTTGGTTATGTAAAATCCCAGTCGGATGATGCCGTGATGGTGGAATATTCATCTCCCAATACCAACAAACCGTTGCACTTGGGGCATATCCGAAACAATCTTTTGGGCTATTCCGTAGCTGAGATTTTGAAGGCTTCGGGCAAAAAAGTGTACAAAACCCAGATCATCAACGACCGAGGCATCCATATTTGTAAAAGTATGTTGGCCTGGCAAAAATTTGGTGAAGGCGAAACCCCAGAATCTTCTGGTTTAAAGGGAGATCATTTAGTAGGGAAATACTATGTGGCTTTTGATAAGGCATACAAAGAGCAGATTGCCGAATTGGTCGAATCGGGCACACCCAAAGAAAAGGCTGAAAAGGAGGCGCCAATTTTATTGGAAGCCCAAGAAATGCTCCGTAAGTGGGAAGCTGGCGATGATGAAGTTGTGGCACTTTGGAAAAAAATGAACGGTTGGGTGTACGATGGTTTTGATATCACCTACAAAAACTTGGGCGTTGATTTTGATACGCTGTACTACGAGAGCGATACCTATTTGCTAGGTCGTGATGTGGTGAAAGATGGATTGGAACGCGGTGTTTTCTTTAAAAAGGAAGATGGCAGTGTTTGGATAGACCTGACCGAGGACGGATTGGATGAAAAAATCGTGTTGCGTTCCGATGGTACTGCGGTGTATATGACTCAAGATATCGGGACGGCCATTCAAAGGGTGACCGACCATCCAGACATTAACGGAATGGTATACACGGTGGGTAATGAGCAGGATTATCACTTTAAGGTCTTGTTCCTTATCTTAAAAAAACTGGGTTATTCTTGGGCGGAGCAGTTGTTCCATTTGAGTTATGGAATGGTGGATTTGCCCAGCGGCAAAATGAAGAGTAGGGAAGGTACCGTAGTGGATGCGGACGACCTTATCAAAAATATGGAAGATACCGCTGAATCCATTTCCCAAGAATTGGGCAAACTGGAAGGTTATTCCGAAGAGGAGAAAAAACAATTGTACCGAACCATAGGTCTGGGTGCCCTTAAATACTACATTTTAAAAGTAGACCCAAAGAAACGTATTCTTTTTAACCCTGAAGAATCGGTCGATTTTCAGGGAAACACAGGACCATTTATTCAATATACCTACGCTAGGATTCAATCTATTTTAAGGAAGGCTGATTTTGGTGTCTCGACTGCGCTCGACATGACAATGGACTTGCACGAAAAGGAGAAAGAGTTGTTGAAACAAATCCAATTGTTCCCGGAAACGGTTCAATTGGCGGCGGAAAACTTTAGCCCTGCTTTGATTGCGAACTATACTTACGATTTGGTGAAGGAGTTTAACTCGTTCTATCAGCAAGTTTCCATTTTGGGTGAAACTGACGAGCAGAAGAAAAACTTCAGGGTGCAGTTGTCCCAAAAAGTAGGCGAGGTGATTCAATCTTCGTTCCGCTTGTTGGGTATTGATGTTCCTGATAGGATGTAGGAATCCTCTCAGTCTCCCTTTTTAAAAGGGAGAAGCCTATGGGGTTTGTTTATAATGTTCAGTAATTTCCGATAATACGGATTCCAGGTTTTCAAACACCATTTTATTCTCAAATCGTATCACGGTATAACCTGGTTCATTTATAACCTGAGTGCGCTTTGCGTCGTATTCTTGGGCTTGAGGTGTATTGTGTACGGCTCCGTCCAATTCTATCACTAATCTTTCTGAAGCACAATAGAAATCAACAATGTAGTTTTTGATGCTATGCTGACGGTTGAAACGTCTACCTCGTAGTTTTTTGGCTTTGAGGTAACGCCATAAAAAAGCTTCGGCGGGGGTTAGGTTCTTTCGTAACTTTTTTCTGTAGTTTTCTAATTCTTTGCGGTTATGGATTCTTTTTTTCATCAATCTCTATATAAAAAGCTCCCCTCTTGGAAAAAGAGGGGTGATTCAGGCTACTGAATCTGGGAGATTGATTCTATAAATCTACAAAATTTAAAAACTCACCCTAAAACTCATATTGGGGGTAATGCCCAGTGAAAAGTTTTCCACGGTCTCGATTTCATTATCTTGGTTGACCCGATAATATTTGTTGAGGCTGTTTCTTCTATTTGTGAAGTTTAAAATGGACAGCCCGGCGTTGGCCCGAATAGTTCTACCGATTTGAAAATTGTATATGGACGAGGCATCCGCCCTAAAATATTCTGGCAACCTACTGCTGTTTGGTTCCTGAAAGTTGATTCTGGGCGGGGAGAAGTTGTCATCCAGCCCTTCATCGCCCGGAACAGGTTCGGTAAAGGGTTTACCAGTTCTGTAATTAAGTCCAATGCTCAGCTTCAAATCCTTATAATTGTAGGTGCTGGCAAAGGTAATGGTGTGCCTTATGTCCAAATTGTTCGGGAATGTTTGTGGTACAATGGAGTCGAAGGTGTAATCATTCTTGTTGTAAGCATAGCTTAACCAAGTACTATAATTATCTCCTTTTTTGTTGATAAGCAGTTCCATGCCCTTAACATTGTAGCCTCCTATTTCTCCCGAAAATTGATATTGATTTTGGAATCCTTGCGTGCTGGTGCTGATGCCGTCCACATTTTTATAGAAGCCCTCGACACCCACATAAAAATTGTTTTTTTCGTAATTGATGCCTACCGAGCCTTGCTTGCTCTTGGTCACGGGAAGCGTGTTATCGTTGGACAAAATCCATCTGCGCTTTTCAATGCCTAAAAAGTTTTGTTCCAAATCAATGATTTGGTTGGTGGTCTGACTTTTGAACTCACCTAAAACCTCGGCCCTAAGATAATTGGCCAATTTAAAGTTCAGGTTGATTCTGGGTTCCACCAAAAGCTGTTGAAAGGTGTTCAGATTCTCGATAAAATTGAATCGGGCTCCAATTTTTCCGATGAATTTGTTCCCCGGAGAATTGTAATTGAGTTGCGAATATGGTGCGTGGGTTCGGATTACGCCTTTGAGTTCACTTTCAAAACTGGGTTGATTGATGATCGTAGCATTGACAATACCGGTTTCAATGTATTGATACCCATTGTTCCAATTAAATGCATCATTAAGAATAAAGGTGGTGTTTAATTTTAGTGCATTTTCAATCACTTGATTGTTTTGGAACAACTGCTGTATCTGATTGTCATAAATATTTTGTGCATCCAAATTGTACTTGGAGTAATAGATGTTCAGGTGCGTGGAGAACCTATCCGTCCAATCGCTTTGGAGTTGCCCGCCAACGGAAATATTGTCCTGTCTCAATAGGCTGATATTGGTTTCATCTGCCGTAACATTGGTCTCATCAAATTTTAAATTGTTTTTAATGTGTATGGCACTCAGTCTGATTTTGTGATATTCGTTGAGGTCGTACAGGATTTTTCCGGAAAAATCATAAAAGAAAAAATCTTCGTCACGTATAAATTCATCATCAACGGTGCTGTTGTTTTGAAGTGTAATCTCACTATCCTGAAACGCCCGATTGATGAACTGTTTGTATGTGGGTGTCCTCAAAAAGTCGGTGGCTGAGCGCCTTGCAGAAAACTGAATTCCAAGGTTGTTGGTTATGGGGGCCTCGGCGTAGATATCGCCGCTTATCAAATTAAATCCACCTCCACCATTAAACGTTTCCGGGATGGAATTTCCCGTTTCCATTTGAATAACGCTGCTCACCCCGTCACCAAAGTTGGCGGGCGTCCCATTTTTATAGATGGTCACTTTATCCGTTTGATAGGGGTTAAAGGCAGATATCAACCCAAAAAAATGCCCGGATTGATACATTTTTATGCCGTTCCAAAGAATAAGGTTTTGGTCGTTGGTACCACCACGAACGTTGATGTCCGATACGGTCTCGTCAATACTTTTTATCCCCGGTAAGGCTTGTACGGTTTGCAGAATGTCGGGTTCAATAAGTCCTGGAAGTATTCCAAACTCTGCGGTGTTCAACGTGATGCTGGCATCCTTTTCTTTTATAATTCCCGAGGTGAGGTATTTGTACACAAATACTTCATCCAATTGTTCGTAATAAGGTGCCAAGAGTATTTTGGGGCATCCGCTTTGTTGCAACAGACTTTCAACCTTTACATATTTGGTCACGTATCCCAAATACCGAATTTGCAAGGACGCGTTTCTAGGAATATTCTCCAGTGAAAAAGAGCCGTTATTGTCCGTGATTTTAGCGGTGCCTGTTCCTAAAACCTCTATTGTGGCTCCAATAACCGTGTTTTCGGCAAAATTATCCAAAACCACACCACACACATTGACCTGATTTTTGGTGGAGAGGGTGTAATAGCGGTCATTGAGTTTTTCTGTTTGAATATTGAAGATGTCCTTGATGTATTGAAGGATTTCTTCTAGGGTATTCAGGCTTTCTGGAATTTTAAGGGTGAGACCATCCAAATCCTCATCAAGATAGGAGAACTTGACATCAAAACGATTCTCTATATTTTTTATGTATGAAATAAGGGATTGTTGTTCTTCCTGTGCATTCATGTTGCCTGCCAGAAAAAACAAAACACCGAGGACGAGGCCTATATGCTTATTGTTGTGTGTTCTCAGCATAAAAAAGTACGTTGTCTCCGTCTATTTTAAAACGTGTTTGGGAGGGGGTACTTATACTTTTTAACGCCATTTTTAGGTCTGTGTTGTTAAACGAACCTGTAAATAAAAGATTTGTATCAATATTTTCAATGCTAACATGGATATTGAACTGTCTTTCCAGCTCGGCAAAAACATATTTTAAAGGAATACTTTCAAAACTACTTTCGTTGTTCATCCAAGAGGGGGAATTACCATTTGGAGTGCCAGTGCTTACAATTTTGCCATCGATTACCAGAAAGGAATTTCCTGCGGGCAGTTTTAATTCTTTATTGTTGTGGGTAACGCTTACCAATCCTTCGTAGCAGGTTACTTCAAAAAAGCCTTTTCTGTTTTCCACATTGAACTGTGTTCCCAATACGCTAACTTTTCCATGGTCGGTGGAAACGGTGAATTTTTTTCCTTTGGCTACTTTAAAGAAAGCTTCACCTTGTAAATCAATGTTTCGATTTTTGTCCCAACCTTTCTCGCTGTATGAGATTTGGGAACCGGCATTCAAAAATATTTCGGAATCATCGGGAAGTACAACTTCGGAGCGTTCTGCAAACTCTGTGGTTACTTTTTCATTCAAAGTATTTATGTAGAAGTATGAACCAGCAAGCAGAACAGCAATGACTGCAGCCACCCTAAGGAATTTCTTGAAAGGGTTCAAGGAAATCACCTTTGGCGCATTGTCGATGTACTCATCTTTTAGGCGTTGCAATGCTTGGTCGGCATCGAATTCAGGAGCCGTCAACCTACTAGAAACATCCTTTAGCTTTTGATATGAGGCATACTCTTCGGAGCCTTTAAATTCCCGAAGCTCATCTTCTGAAAGCTCTCCGCTCAGCCATTTTGCCAAATAATTTTCTTGCATGGGTTCTATGCTTTACGTTATACAAACAACTATTTGTTAAAATACCCTACTTAAAATTCAAAATAAATTCTATAGCTAAATACCATCAATATGTTCCCGTAAACTTTTGAGGGCCAAATGCATTCGTTTTTCAATGGCTTTTACGCTCACCTCCTCCATTTCTGCAATTTCTGCATACTTTTTACCATCGATTCGGTTCAGTAAAAATGTGGTCCGTTGATTTTCGGGTAGGGCATTAAGCGCATTGTCCAATTTTTCCTTGTATTCTTGTTCCTCCATTAAAAATTCTGGAGATTCGTTGGTTCTATCTTTTACAAGGCTGTCGGCATGTTTCAACCTCACCTTTTCAGCCTTTATCACATTTAAATAAAGGTTGTTGGCTACTGTGTAAACATAGGATTTTGCTTTCTCCGGGCTCACTTTTGCACAGTTTTGCCATAATTTTACAAATGCCTCCTGTACAGCGTCATTTGCTTTTTCCTCATTGCCGAACTTGTAGAATATATAGTTAAAGACCGTTTTGGAATGGGCCTTGAAAACTTTACTGAAAATTTGCTCTTCACAAACGTTGCTCATTGAAGATGGTTTGATTAGGGAATCAAATATATTTGAAAAATATTAAGGAAAAGTAGGGTTTTTTTTTTGAGAATTGTTTAGTGGTAAAGAATAACCCCAAAAAATCAATAGTTATGAAGAAGCTGATTGACAATGTGATGCGTGTTGTGCTCATGGTGTCTGTTATTGGGTTGTATTCCTGTCAAGAGGAGTATGAAGATGTACATGGCAACGACCAAGAACAAACCATTGCAGCTAAATCTGACATTGCTGGTTTAATTCAACAAACCTCATCCCAAGATGGTTCTTTTGACAATATTGTGGATGGAGCCAGTTGTTTCGCCATCCAGTTTCCATATACCGTAAATGCAAATGGGGTTGAGATCAGCATCAATTCCAAAAGTGATCTAGAAAAAATCGAAAATGTTTTTGACGCTACCATTGAGGGAAATAATATCCTAGAAATAGTTTTTCCCATCACAATAACATTTGCGGATTATAGCCAAATTACTATTGAAAATAAGGGAGAGCTTATGGTTAGGGCCCGTGAATGCATTGAAGGCGGCGGGGATGACGATATTGAGTGCGTTGATTTCGTATATCCCATAACCTTGTTCACCTTTGTGATAGATGCACAACAGAGTTCCGAAATCCAAGTTGAAACCGATTTTGATATGTACCGTGTATTTTCCGAGTTGGAAGACAATCGATTGGTCAGTTTCCAGTATCCCATCACACTGACAAAGCATGACGGCACCGAAATTGTTGTTGAAAATAATGCCGATTTGATTGCCACTTTGGAAATGGAAAAAAATCAATGTGATGAGGATGACGACAATGACTTTGGCGATGACGATTTCTCCGAAGCCGAGCTGGACGAATATGTAATGGCCTGTCCACTACAGGTAAAACAGGTAATACGTAACCAAATGGACAACAGTGAACAATACCTTGAACATTTAATGGTATTTAGAGAAGATGGTTCTGTTGTTTTTTCCACATTTACTGCAAATGAGATAACAGGAACCTGGAACACAAGTATGTCAAATGGAGCAGTGAACTTGAGACTAGAGTTTGAAAATTTTCCCGATTTCACCTCAGAATGGCAAGTATATAAACTTGAGGAAAATCTTATAAAGTTGTACCAAGACGATGTCAATAAAATTGTTCTCGAAAGAAGATGTGATATATAACCCACAACAATTGGTTCTCAATTGAAAAGCTTTAGAAGCTCTGATTAGTCAATAATTCAAGAAGAAATAAAAATTTTCCCCCATTCTTTTTCCAAAAGAAGGACGGCCTACCCCAAAGCCGTCCTTTTTCTTTTATATTATTCTTAAATTTGTCCCTCTTTAAAACAAAGAACATATGTTCGATAATTTAAGCGAAAAATTAGATAAAGCATTCCACGTCCTTAAAGGACATGGTCAAATTACGGAAATCAATGTAGCAGAGACCCTTAAGGAAGTTCGAAGAGCTTTGTTGGATGCTGACGTAAACTTTAAAATAGCCAAGGAATTTACCAATACGGTAAAGGAAAAGGCACTGGGTCAAAACGTTTTGACCACCCTTCAACCGGGCCAGCTTATGGTGAAGCTGGTAAAGGATGAGCTTACCGAGCTTATGGGGGGCGATGCTGAGGAAATCGACCTATCGGGCAACCCTTCTGTAATACTGATGTCCGGTCTTCAAGGTTCGGGTAAAACCACCTTTTCCGGTAAATTGGCCAATTATCTCAAAAACAAAAAAACAAAGAAGCCGCTTTTGGTGGCTTGTGATGTGTATCGTCCTGCAGCGATAGATCAGTTGCATGTAGTCGGGGACCAAATCGGCGTAGAGGTTTATTCCGATAGGGACAACAACGACCCCGTTGCCATTGCCAAGGCAGGTATTGCCCATGCAAAAAGTACAGGGTGCAACGTTGTAATCATCGATACTGCAGGTCGTTTGGCCGTGGACGAGCAGATGATGGATGAAATCTCCAACATCCACAAAGCCATTGAGCCGCAAGAAACTTTGTTTGTGGTGGACTCCATGACAGGTCAAGATGCCGTGAATACTGCAAAGGCGTTCAACGATGTACTTAATTTTGATGGTGTAATCCTTACCAAGCTTGATGGTGATACCCGGGGAGGTGCGGCTATTTCCATTAAATCCGTAGTGGACAAGCCCATCAAATTTATTGGTACAGGCGAGAAAATGGAGGCCATTGATGTGTTCCATCCATCCCGAATGGCCGATCGTATCCTTGGAATGGGAGACGTGGTGTCCTTGGTGGAGCGTGCCCAAGAACAATTCGATGAAGAACAGGCGCGTAAGATTCAAAAGAAAATTGCCAAGAATAAATTCGGGTTTGATGACTTCTTGAGTCAAATACAGCAAATCAAGAAAATGGGGAACATGAAAGACCTCATGGGAATGATTCCAGGTGCAGGAAAGGCTCTAAAGGGGTTGGATATTGACGATGATGCCTTCAAGCACATTGAGGCTATTATCCATTCTATGACTCCCGAAGAACGATCTACCCCAGCTATGTTGAATGCAAGCCGCAAAAAAAGAATTGCCGCAGGTAGCGGAACTTCTATTCAAGAAGTGAACCAGTTGCTAAAGCAATTTGACCAAATGAGCAAGATGATGAAGATGATGCAAGGCGGCGGAGGCAAGAAGATGATGCAGATGATGCAGAACATGAGATAACTTATTCAAAAGCCCAGAACTAAATACCAACACAACCCATGGAAATCCTTGACGGAAAAAAAATATCGAACCAAATTAAAGAAGAAATCACCGTTGAGGTGGCCCAAATGAAAGAGAGAGGTGAAAAAGTACCTCATTTGGCCGCTGTTTTGGTGGGTAACGATGGTGCCAGTCTAACCTATGTGGGAAGTAAGGTGCGTTCCTGTAAAAAAATAGGTTTCGAATCCACCTTGATCCATCTTCCGGAGGAAACTACAGAAGAAGATTTGCTAAAGCAAGTACATCAATTGAACAATGACCCAGCAATTGATGGGTATATTGTTCAGCTTCCTTTGCCCAAGCATATTGATGAAGAAAAAGTGCTAATGGCGGTAGATCCAGATAAGGATGTGGATGGTTTTCACCCCACTAATTTCGGAAAAATGGCCTTGGATATGGAGACCTTTATATCTGCCACTCCATTTGGAATCATGGAATTGTTGAAGCGGTACAATGTGGATACCGAAGGAAAACACACCGTTGTGATCGGGAGAAGCCATATCGTCGGTAGGCCCATCAGTATTTTAATGAGCCAAAAAGGAAAACCTGGTAACTCTACCGTGACCCTTGCGCACAGTAGAACCAAAAACCTAAAGGAGTTGACCTTGCAAGCGGATATAGTCATTTCTGCCCTAGGAGTTCCAAGGTTCTTAAAGGCCGATATGGTCAAAGAGGGTGTGACCATCATAGATGTGGGAATCACTCGGGTTGCCGATGACACTAAAGAAAAAGGATACTACATCACAGGTGACGTAGATTTTGATAACGTTAGTAAAAAAGCTTCCTTTATCACACCCGTACCTGGAGGGGTGGGGCCAATGACGATAGCGATGTTGCTCAAGAATACCTTATTGGCCAGAGAGCGCCATAATAACTAGCTTAGTTTTTCTGCTCTGTTTTTAATGCCATTTGCTGCTCCTCATCGGGATTAAGGTGTTCAAATTCCGTTTCACCTTCATCGTTGGTGCAGCTGGATACTGCCATGGCCGAAAAAACAAGAGTGACCAATAGTAAAATTGTCTTCATAGTAATAAGATTTGGGTACGGCTTGTTAGCCTAATTGGTACACTTATAACGAATTGCTGTTCAAATTCTTGTTTTTGTCATCAAAATATCGATAACTTACCTCTTGCTAAACAAGGCATTATGGCTCAAACAGCAAGAAACAAGGTAGCTTGGGTGGTATTTATCTTTTTGGCCATAGGGATAGGTTTGTATCCTTTGGCCTATTTATTGGCTTCTGACGATTTTGGTGTATTGTTGAGCAAGTCATCAGATTTACGCGCCAATAGCGTTTGGAAGACGGCGTTTTACGGCCACATTAGTTTTGGTGGAATAGCGCTTTTGGTGGGATGGTCCCAGTTCTTGAAAAGGCTGCGGGCCAAGCGCTTGCAATTACATCGAAATATTGGAAAAATCTATGTGGTCTCAGCTTTGATCAGTGGATCGTGCGGAATTTATCTTGGATTTTTTGCCACAGGTGGTATCGTTCCCGCTATTGGTTTTATAAGTCTCGGGGTGATTTGGGTATTTACCACGACAAGAGCATATATTGCCATCAAAAAGAAGGATCTTTCGCTTCATCAGGGTATGATGATTTACAGCTACGCGGCTTGTTTTGCAGCGGTGACCTTACGCATATGGCTACCTTTGCTCACCATTGTTTTTGGTGAATTTTTATTGGCTTATAAAATAGTGGCTTGGCTTTGTTGGGTGCCCAATATGGTTTTTGCTATGCTATGGGTACGAAAAAAAGGATTGAACCTCGCGTAATCTACTTGGCAAACAATTGCCCCATGTCCTTAAAAGCTTTGAATTCCAGAGCGTTTCCTGCTGGGTCCAAAAAGAACATCGTGGCCTGCTCACCAGGTTCTCCTTTAAAGCGAATGTAAGGTTCAATTACAAAGTCAATTCCTTTTTCAATAAGTTCCTGCGAAAATGTTTGGAAGGTATCCCACGGTAAAACCACGCCGTAGTGGGGAACGGGTACGTTTTTGCCATCAACAGGGTTGGTGTGGGTTTCTTCTTCGGACTTTGGCTTATAATGAATCACAAATTGATGTCCGAAAAAATCAAAATCGACCCATTGCTCGGCACTTCTACCTTCTTTGCAACCAAGAACTTCACGGTAAAATATTCGGCATTCATCAAGGTTGTGAACCGGTACGGCAACATGAAAAGGCGTTATTTTTTGCATGGTGTATTTTTTCTGAAAAGTAGAACAACTTTATCAAGCTTCCAAAAATGATATGATTTGATCGTTAACATCGTCTTGGTGCATGGAATGCCCTAGTCCTTCGGTACTGACCAATTGGCTCCCTTTCCAATTTTTATTGACGGCGACAGAGGCATGGTAGGGGGTAATCAGGTCGTGTTTATCGTGGAATAGCAGTCCTTTTTTACTGATGGACTGTGCGAACTTCGATGTGGAAAATTCATCAATTTTGAACCCGAAACGATTCAAGACATAATCATCCAAATGTTTCATAACCCTATTGTTGAACTTTAAAATGTCTTGAAAATGACCAACAATCTCATGAAATTCCGAGGGAGAACCAATAGTAACAATTTTATCAACATGCTCACTTGGATTTTTGTATTGATTATAAAGAATCGTCATGCCACCAACAGAATGCCCAATAAGATGCTTTGGATTATATTTTTTAACCATGTGGTTTACCGCTTCTTCGTACAACGGCACATATAGATGTTTTCCAGAAGAATATCCATGTGAAGGAGCGTCAAAAGCAATAATGTTAAAATCGGTCTCCCTGAGTTTTTTGATAAGGTTGCGCCACCTGAATGTGTTGCTCTCCCAGCCATGTACCAACAGAACGGTTTCTTTATTCCCTGGCCAACGGTACGATTGTATTTTATGTCCGGCAACATCCTCAACGGTAAGTTTAAAGTCATCCAAATAGGCAGCTTGCTCGGGTTTGATGCGTCCTTTTCGTACTGTGCAAAAAACATGAAAGGCATTATTGGCCACTTTATGGGGGGCAATAAGGCTGTACAGATTAAAATATTGTCCGTAGGCCCGGGGCACTATTTTATTGATTAGTTTTTTCATGAGGTTACTTTTTGTAACTTACTCTTGATTAGATACTAAAAGTACATATTCCTTTTAGAAAAGAAAAGAAGTGATTGATTGAAAACCAAGTATATCTATGGAAACTATTACTGAAAATCAGAAGGTTAGGACGGTAAAAAAATTAGAAAAAATGTTTGGTCACATTGATTTGAAGAATCCTCCCGAGCTATGCCCGGTTCGGGATGTAATGTCCGTCGCTTCTGACCAGTGGAGCGTTTTGATTCTTCTTTGGTTGGGTTATTTTCCCGTACTTAGGTTCAACAAGCTCAAGAAATATGTGTATGGCATATCCAATAAAGTATTGAGCCAGCGCTTAAAAGTATTGGAAGCTGATGGTTACATTCAACGGGAAGCATATCCCGAAGTGCCCATCCGGGTTGAGTACAGTCTTACCGAATTTGGACAATCCTATGTGGAAAAACTACTGGACTTGGCCGAATGGATGCACGACAACAGTCCAAAAGTATTGGCCAACCGTGAAAAATTCGGATTGTTGTAGTCTTGGGAAGTCATTCCCAGCCCACCATTAAATATTTGATTTTGGCATCGTCGGGAATTTGCACCGCTTCAATATCCGAGGTTGAAAACCGTAAATTTTCAGGGAGTTCTTCTTTGTCAATCGTGAAGTAAAGATTGCTTCCCTTTGGAAAAATCACAATACTTTTCAAGGTAGTCACAATTTTCTTGATATCATATTTGCTCTGGATATCTTTAAACGTACTTTTTAGTCCAATTCCTTTTTCTGAAACATATCTGGGGTCCATAATTCTCACGTTCTCAATGGTCGGTACACTGTCTGTGTTCACGGTAAGGGTCAAAAGATGTTTGCCCCCTTTTTCAAAAACTTCGAATTTTTTAGGTGACGCCCCCAAATCTATTTGAACTTGGTCCCCTACTACAGAGTCCTTAGCGAAGGTGGTCTCCAGTTCGGTTGCCTTAGTATCTTGTGTCAATGGACCGACACTGGTTTCCGTAATCAAAAAAGTAGTGTCTTTTTGGCAAGAATGGATGAATACTGTCGCAAAAATCAGTACAATTGCTATGCTTGTTTTTTTCATATAAATTATCGAATCACTTTTTTTAACATCCCTAAAACGCCTCTTATAAATGTTGCACTGGTCAAAACTTTGACCACGGGGTTCATTCGGGTACTGGTCCGGCCTGATGATCTTCGGCTCGTTGATTTTTCTTCTTTTTCTTTCTCAGCCTCTTTTTCGGCTCTTTCTATTTTTTCCGTTAAGATTTCGTAAGCACTTTCACGGTCAATCTCTTCATTGTATTTTTTTATCAATTTGGATTTGCCCAGTACCTCCTTGATTTCCGAATCGCTCAAAATATCCATTCGGCTCATGGGAGCTCGCATCATGGTGGCTGCCAATGGGGTAGGGCGTCCCTTTTCGTCCAAAGCAGAGACCAGGGCTTCCCCTGTTCCTAATGAGGTCAGTACCTCTGCGGTATCGTAAAATTCGGTTATGGGATAGTTCTGTGCCGTAAGTTTTATCGCTTTACGGTCCTTAGCCGTGAATGCACGCAATGCGTGCTGTATTTTTAGTCCCAATTGCGCCAAAACCTCGTCCGGTACATCGGTAGGGTTTTGTGTAACGAAATAGAGTCCTATTCCTTTGGAACGAATCAATTTAACGATGCTTTCAATCTGGTCCAAAAGTGCCTTGCTGGCGTTATCGAAAATTAGATGGGCCTCATCAATAAACAAGACCAGTTCTGGACGCTCACTATCTCCTTGCTCCGGAAAAGTGGCATAAATTTCCGCCAAAAGGCTCAACATAAAGGTTGAGAACAATTTGGGACGGTCCTGTATATCCGTCAAACGGATAATGTTCACATAACCCCGCCCGTTTTCATCGATGCGTGTTAAATCATCCACATCAAAGGATTTTTCTCCAAAGAAAAGGTCCGCACCTTGCTGTTCCAGTTCAATTACTTTTCTCAAAATTGTTCCGGTAGAGCTTGTGGAAATTCGTCCATAAGCTTTTTGAAACTCTTCCTTTCCTTCGCCAGTAGCATATTGTAGAACCTTTTTAAAGTCCTTAAGGTCCAATAGAGGAAGCTTGTTGTCATCGCAATATTTGAAAATTACCGCAACAATCCCTTCCTGTGTTACGCTAAGGTCCAAAATTCTGGACAGCAGCACGGGACCAAACTCCGAAACCGTGGCACGCAGGCGAACCCCGCCTTGTTCCGAAAGCGACAGGATTTCTACAGGGAATCCTTTGGCTTCGAATGGCAGACCTATTTTTTCTTGGCGCTCGTCTATTTTGGGATGGCCAGGGCTAGGTTGTGCAATACCGCTCAAGTCTCCTTTAAGGTCCATGAGCAATACGGGAATTCCTTTGTCGGATAGGTTTTCTGCCAAAACTTGTAGCGTCTTGGTTTTTCCCGTACCCGTTGCTCCTGCAATCAGGCCATGGCGGTTCATTGTTTTTAAGGGAACCTTTACAAAGGCATTCGTCAAAGTCTCGCCATCCAGCATTCCTGCTCCCACAGTAATGTAATCGCCCTTCATGGCGTATCCTTGTTCTAAATGCTCGAAGAATTTTTCTTTGTTGCCCATTGCATCCAATTTGCGATAAAAATAGGGTAATTTTAAGCAAAACTAAAAATGAGATTATGAAACATATGCAATGTGCAATCTGGACTGTTTTGTTGAGTTGCTTTATGGCAACCACTTATGCGCAAGAATCCACTGAGGTTATTTTTTATAAATCGCACGAACCCAAAAAACAAAATGCACCATTTAGTGATGTGGTACAGGCGGGCAATATGTACTTTTTGGCCGGGCAGATAGGCATGGACCAAACAACTCGGACTTTGGTAGAAGGAGGGATTCAAGCAGAGACCCGGCAGGCCATAAAAAATATTGAGGATGTTTTGGCCCAGCATGATTTGACATTGGATAATGTGGTGAAATGTACCGTAATCTTGGCGGATATAGGCGACTTTGCAGCCTTCAACGAGATTTACACCCAATTTTTCACAAAGAAACCGGCAAGAACCACTTTTGCGGCCAGTGGGCTTGCGGCCAATGCCCATATTGAGATAGATGTTATTGCCGTAAAGTAGGTGAAACCACAGAAGTGGATTATCTTTGCACCATGGTAGAAGAAAACGTGATGGATTTGGTGGAAAAGGGCTTGATGCTGCCCTTGATGGAAGAATTTTATACCATTCAAGGGGAAGGGTACCACAAGGGAACGGCCGCTTACTTTATTAGGGTAGGTGGGTGTGATGTGGGATGCCACTGGTGCGATGTTAAGGAAAGTTGGAATGCCGAAACCCATCCGCCAACAGCTATAGATAGTATTATTGCAAACGCGGAAAAGTACTCCGATACCATTGTGATTACCGGCGGAGAACCGCTAACCTGGGATATGGGGCCGCTCACCCAAGGCCTTAAGGCAAAGAATATGAAAATCCATATCGAAACCTCAGGGGCCTACCCATTGACTGGTGTTTGGGATTGGATTTGTCTATCGCCCAAAAAGAACAAACTTCCCGAGGGAGAGATTTATAAAAAAGCCCATGAACTAAAGGTAATCGTGTACAATAAGCACGACTTTATCTTTGCCGAGGAACAGGCCGCTCAAGTTGGGAAGGATTGTATTCTTTACCTGCAACCGGAATGGAGCGTTCGCGATAAAATGGTTCCGTTGATTGTAGACTATGTGATGAAGCATCCCAAGTGGAAAGTTTCCCTACAGACACATAAGTATTTAAATATTCCTTAAACGGACGTTAGCGTCCCCCGTATTTTTGAAGATCTAAAAGGCATTCAGCGTCCAAATCTGGAATCGTGGCCAATCCTTTGGATGTATTTTTTTCCATCTGTTTGAGCAAAGATGCACCGAACTGCAATTCGGCACGCATCAAACAACCATCTACATTGCAATGGTTTTCAGTTTCTGTGTCCTCATGGTCGTTTACAGATTCTGTGGAGAGGTTCACCAAACCGAACAAATGCCCAAATTCATGAAGAATGGTAGCCGTTTCAACCTCTTCGGTGCTTACGGCAGTGCTACTTCCGGCCATATCTTTAATGGTGGATTCATAAATAACCATGGAGGTATTTCTATATACAGCACCCAAGGTCACCAATCCTTCGCTTTCATCGTCGCTTTCTGCTGGGGCATCAGCAAAATATATTTGAATGGCCAAGGTTGAGCCGTTATTATATTCATCTCTGTTTTCCTTTTCCAATTCCACTACCTCATCAAGCGATAAACTATCCTCGTTGGGAGAGGAAACAGCAGAATATGTAAATTCAATAATTTCTTTGTGGGTACGCGCTCTTAAAAACTCCTCAAAATTGGCTATGGCTCCGGCAGTAGGGGCAAAACCGGTCACATAATCTATTTCTATCAAGAGTCTGTCAAAAGTATCGTTGGAGAGAAAATCCCTTGCGGATGCACCTGTGGTCAAGCGATTTCCGGCCATCAGGTTGGTGTTGGATTCTGGCGAGGATACATCGGCATCCTTGGAACAACTTATCAGTAACCCAAAACTATAAAGGGCAAAAAGGACAATTTTTTTCATGATCAACTAATATACAATAGAACGTTCCATATTGGAAACTAGTATTATTTTAAAGTGAGTTTGGCCAAATAGTCGTAATGTTCGCCCGATAGTATAAGTTCACAATTAAGACCGTTCGACTCACAAGCATTTTGCAATGTATTTATATCTACGTAAACCCAATCAAAAGGTTTGCTTTTTTGTTTTTTGTACTCCATTTCAAATTCCACTTCGCCGTAATAAGTGCCATCATTTGGAATCCAGTAGCCGCCATCATCATCCTGTTCAAACATGTACACAATATCACTGGAATCCAAGAGAATCTGCCCGTTAGGTAGCAATAATGACGCCAAATGTTGTAAAAAAGGACTTAAATTTTTCAGTTTGCCAGCCAGACCAATTCCATTCATCAACAACAGTAGGGTATCATATTTTCCTTCTGAGTAGTCCAGAATATTGTTCAATAAGGTCGATTTAATCCCTCTATCCTTGCATACGTCAATAGCGCCTTCTGAATTGTCCAAGGCTGTTACGCCATATCCCTTGTTCTGAAGATACAGTGCATGGCTTCCCGCTCCGGCACCAATATCCAACACTTTGCCCTGAGCTAGTTGTAAGGCTTTCTGCTCAATTTTGGGCATTTCATTAAACGTTCGGAACAAATAGGGAATGGGAATCACGTCCTCTTCATCCAAAGATGAATAGGTTTTTATGTCTTCCGTGTAATGACCGTTTTGATAATCTTTCAAGGCCATTCCAAAAACATCTGCCATAGAATCAATTTGTTTGTGCAAAGGTGGGACTTTAATTGTTTGGAAAAGTTTAAAATGGATAAGTTTGTGTCCTATGGATGAAATACTCAGGGATTTACCTCAAAAGGCCAGGGAGAAGCATTCGGAGAACAAAAAGTTCTTCGCCAAGCTGAAAAAGCGTCCGCCCAAGGACCTCGACTATACAATGCAAGAACTGCACGATGCCGAGTTTGAACGAACGGACTGCCTTACCTGTGCCAATTGCTGCAAGACTACGGGGCCTTTGTTCACCAATGTGGACATTGAGCGGATAGCGAAGCATTTTCGTATGAAACCCTCCCAATTTATTGATGAATTTTTACGTGTTGATGAAGAGAACGATTATGTGCTCCAAAGTGTGCCCTGTACTTTTTTGGGAGCTGATAATTACTGTTCCATTTATGATGTCCGTCCCAAAGCATGCCGAGAGTTTCCACATACGGATAGAAAGAAGTTCCAACAAATTTCCAATCTTACTTTAAAAAACGTGGCGATTTGCCCTGCGGCTTTTAACATTGTTGAAGAGATGAAAAAAGCCATCAAATTTTAATGATTTGCTATATTTGAAGGAATGGAGCAGTTGATTTCATATTTTGAGAGCATTCCTTCTTGGCACCGAAGCCTGATTTTGGTCGGAGGAATCACTTTCTTTTGGATTTTGGAGGGAATCGTGCCCCTCTTTAATGTGCCCTATAAAAAATGGAGGCACTCCGTTCCTAATTTCTTTTTTACGTTGACCACCATAATCGTAAATTTTCCGCTGGCGTTTTTGTTGCTGAAATCTTCGGATTGGGCGGTGGAAAACCAATTTGGAATCATTAACTGGCTGCCCGAAATGCCGTTGTGGCTCTACGTACTTTTTGGTGTAATGTTCTTGGACCTTATCGGGGCCTACGCCGCACATTGGGTGGAGCACAAAGTAAAACCGTTGTGGATGGTTCACTTGGTGCACCATTCCGATCATAATGTGGATACCACTACAGCGAACCGCCACCATCCTTTGGAAAGTTTGATCAGGTATGCATTTACTTTGGCAGGAGTTGTCATTGTTGGGGCGCCCATTGGTATTATTATGCTGTACCAAAGTCTGTCCGTAGTGTTTTCTCAGTTCAACCACGCGAATATTCGTTTGCCCAGAAAAGTGGACAATGCTATCAGTTGGTTCATCGTAAGTCCAGATATGCACAAAGTGCACCACCACTATCAATTGCCCTATACCGATTCCAACTATGGAAACATTTTCTCCATTTGGGACCGATTGTTCGGTACCTATATGTCCATGGACCCCGAGAATATCGTGTACGGCGTGGATACCTTTCCCGATGAAAAGGAGAACAGCAGCATTAAAGGATTGCTAAAGCAACCTTTCCATAAGTATCGAAGACCAACTACAGATGGATTTGCCAAAAAATAAAGTATTCGTTAATATGAGAAGGATTGTCCTCTTTATTATTGTTACTATTTGTTTTTCTTATGAAGGTTTAAGTCAGAAATATAATAAGGAAGACATAATGGGAGCTTGGACAGCTTATAAAGAAACAACTCTAGAAGGGGATGATGGAAGCTCAATTACGTTTAGTGGTAAACCGTTTAAAGTCAAACTTGATTTGGTCTTTTATGACAATAGCAAAGTTAAACATATTAATTGGATTGAAGAATTGGATACTGTTTATTCACTCAAAAAGGATACACTTCGGATCTCTCATTTCATTTATACGATTAAAAAACTTACCCTCGACGAACTTGTCTTGAAGGAGGAAAAGCTGATGGGAAATTTAATTTATCTCCATCGGAATTCTGAGAATTAATCATAGATTAAATACTTCGCCCTAATTCTTTTGAAGCCTTCCAAATCCTCTTGCCAAGTGGCCTTGATTTCTTCGTTGGAGAGTCCTTCCTCAATCTGTTTTTGAAGCAGGGGAGTGCCCGCGTGTTTGGTAAACCCGTCGGTCAAAAAGAAGTTGTACTTGTCCAAGGTGTTGTTGTAGGCATCAATGATCCATTGCATGGTCACCTCGTTCATCCTTGGCGTATCGGCCAGGTCACGGCCGTAACAGGTTTTGCCTTCCTCTTTCGGGTATTTGGACCCGAAATTGGGCTCGGGCACATAACTGAAATCGTAGGCAGTACTGTCCATAAAAGATGCGCCGTAGCGCTGAAACTGGAATTCCGTCCCACGCCCCGCGTTGACGTTGGTTCCCTCAAACAGTCCCAAACTGGGATACAAAGTAATCGAAGTATCGTTGGGTAAGTTCGGAGAAGGCCGTATGGGCAAGTGGTATTCCGATTCGTGGGTGTAGTTCTCCAGTTCAATCACGGTCAAATCGGCTTTGCTGCCATTTTCCAGCCATCCTTCGCCATTCAGCATTTTGGCGTATTCGCCCATCGTCATCCCATACACCAGAGGAATCGTGTTCATACCTAAGTAGCTTGTGTGTTCCTTCATCATGGTGGGGCCGTCCACATAATGTCCGTTGGGATTGGGGCGGTCCAAAACAATGATGGGAACGTCATTTTCGGCACAGGCTTCCATCACCAATTGCAGGGAAGCAATAAACGTATAGAACCGCACACCCACATCTTGAATATCAAAAACAACCACGTCCAAATCGCTCAGTTGTTCTTTTGATGGTTTTCTGTTTTTGCCATACAGCGAGATAATGGGCAATCCCGTTTGGGTATCCACACCATCTTTTACGTGTTCCCCTGCATCTGCCGTGCCCCGAAATCCGTGCTCAGGGGCAAAAACTTTTAGTACATCAACATTCGATGAAAGCAGGGAATCCACCAAATGGGTGTATCCGTTATCATTAAAAACAACACTCGTGGGATTGGCGACCACACCTACTTTTTTTCCTTGCAAAAGCGGCAGATAGATTTCGGTTCGGTTGGCAGCCACTTTTATGGGAGCTTGTGCTTCCATTGCGGGTTCAGGGGCCGAAACCGCTTCTTTTTGTTGTCCCTTGCACGAGGAACCTATCAAAAACAACAATAAAACTGTACTTTTGAATCTATATAAAATGGGCATTCGTTGAATTTAGAATTATTTATTGCCAAACGCCTTGTTACAGGGAAGGAACATAAAATTAGTATTTCCGCCCCGATAATAAAAATCGCCATCGCCGCCATTGCGATCGGGGTGGTGATGATGCTCATTGCCATTGCTACGGGCATTGGTCTTAAAAACAAGATTCGCGAAAAGGTTGCCGCCTTTAACGGGCATATTCAGATCTCCAGTTTCGACAATAACAATTCCGAGGTTTCCCTCACGCCTGTTTCCATTGATCAGGATTTTTATCCCGAATTCAAAAACGTATCAGGTGTAAGGCATGTGCAAGCGGTGGCCACCAAAGGTGGAATTATCCGAACTGCCGATACGTTCGAAGGAATGTTGGCCAAGGGCGTGGGCTCCGACTACGACTGGAACACATTTGAGGAATATTTGGTCGACGGTCGATTGCCATATTATAGCGGAGATCTCAATGAAGAGGTGCTCATATCCAGTTTAATGGCCAATAGGTTGCAGTTGAAAGTTGGCGATAGCTTCTTTTCATTCTTTCTTCGTGATGGGGATGCGTCCAAACCACCGAACAATCGTAGGTTCGAAATCGTTGGTATTTATGACAGCGGTTTTGAAGAATTTGATGAAACCTACGTTTTTGTGGACATTCGTCATATTCAATTGATGAACCGTTGGGAAGAAGATGAAATTGGGAATTTTGAGGTGTTTTTGGATGATTTTGATCAGATCGATGAAAAGACGAACGAGATTTACAACAATACACTCTCTGTTTTAGATACCCAAAACATCAAAAGCAAATACTTTCGCATTTTTGAATGGATCGGACTGTTTGATTTTAATATTGCCCTGATCATTGGCATTATGATCATTGTTGGCGGCATCAATATGATCACCGCCTTGCTGGTCCTTATTTTGGAACGCACCCAAATGATCGGGATTTTGAAAGCGTTGGGGTCTGCCAATTGGAGCATACGAAAAGTGTTTTTGTACAATGCCGCCTATTTGATCGCCATCGGACTATTTTGGGGCAACCTGATCGGTCTTGGGGTCATTTTCCTTCAGAACAAATTCCGAATGTTCAAGTTCCCGAATCCCGAGGAATACTATATTGATTATATCCCAGTGCATATGGATGCACCTACTGTTCTATTCCTGAATGTTGGGGTGATGCTGCTTTGTTTGTTGATGCTTTTGATTCCATCGTACATCATCACAAGGATTACACCCGTAAAGGCCATCCAGTTCGAGTAGAAGATGTTGCCCGACTTGGTGTTTATCATTCTAAATTGATAACTTGTCCATCAAAATAACCCACCATGAAAATTCAATTTACCTCGACCCTTATTGCATTGCTTTTTGTTGCTTCTCTTTCCGCGCAAAAACTTTCCCGAACAGAAAAAAAGATTGTCTCTACCATAGAAAAGAACAATTCCGAAGCCATAGATTTTTTGGAAAAGGTAGTGAACATTAACAGTGGTACCCTCAATGCCGAAGGTGTGAAAAAAGTGGGCATGGTTTTTAAGGACGCCTTTGACAATATAGGTTTTGAGACCAAATGGATAGAAATGCCCGCAGAAATGAACCGTGCAGGGCACCTTTTTGCCGAAACCACGGGAACCAAAGGAAAAAAGCTGTTGCTGATCGGGCATTTGGACACCGTTTTTGAAGAAGACAGCCCGTTTCAAACATTTGAAATGGTCAATGATAGTATTGCCCACGCCCCAGGCGGCAACGATATGAAAGGTGGCGATGTTATTGTGCTGTATGCCTTAAAGGCACTGTCCGAAAACGGACTGTTGGAGAATGCACAGATTGTTGTGGCATTTACAGGGGATGAAGAAAGTACGGGCAAACCTTTGTCCATAAGTCGAAAAGATCTGATCGATGCGGCGAAACGAAGCGATATTGCCCTTGGTTTTGAAACCTCCACAGGTTTTAATTATGCCACGGTGGCCAGAAGGGGTGCCTCTGGTTGGGCGGTTGAGGTAGAGGGAAAACGAGCCCATTCCTCTGGTGTTTTTAGTGAAGGCACAGGTGCTGGCGCCATTTTTGAAATGTCACGAATCCTTCATCAATTTTATACCGATGTCAAGGGTGAAGACCTATTGACCTTTAACCCTGGTGTTTTGCTTGGAGGAACCTTTGTTAATTTTGATGAATTGACCAGCAAGGGAGATGCTTTCGGAAAAACCAATGTGGTCGCGCAAAAAGCTGTGGTAAAAGGAGGGCTTCGATTTATTTCCGAAGAGCAAAAGGAGCGTGCCAGGGAAAAAATGAGGGAAATCGTTGCCAATAACCTACCGCAAACCTCGGCCAGCATCAGTTTTACGGATAGTTATCCTGCCATGCAGCCCACGGAAGGCAATCTAGCCTTGCTCGAAACCCTGAACGAGGTGAGTTTAGATTTAAAACAAGGCGAAGTCTTGGCCTACGACCCAGGGAGAAGGGGAGCGGCCGATGTTTCGTTCGTTGCCGAATATGTGGATGGACTGGACGGACTAGGAACCATGGGCAGCAATGCGCATACGCCTCAAGAAACCGTTAACCTGAACACTATTGAAGCCTTGACCAAACGTACGGCTATTCTCATCTACCGATTGATAAACACCAAATAATGGTTACACTTAGCACAAATAACACTTTCGTAAAGATTGATAAAGGAGAATTGGTGGGCTATGAAGTAAACGGACACCAATTTATCCACCAAAAGGGGAGTCCTGGATGGGGTAGTGCGGATACCGAAATGTTTCCCATCATCGGTCCCGTTAACGAGGCCGATTTTCGGGTAAAAACACCAAAAGGCGAAGCGATTCAAGATCAGCATGGGCTTTTACGCCAAATAGATTACGACTTGGAGCACCAAACGGAAACATCTGCTGTTTTTGTCAAGGAATATGCATCGGGGACGGAGGTTTCCAATTCCAAGTTTCCTGAAAAATCCACGGAAGAAGCCCTCTTCTGGCCCTACGATTTTAGGTTCGAGAAATCCTTTTTATTGACGGACGATGGCCTTGAAATTCATTTTAAAGTTTCGGGAGAAGAAGGGATGCCGTTTATGTTGGGGTATCATCCTGCATTTAAATTGCATTCAAAATCACCAGTAATTTTGGCAAAGGGCAAAGAGATTTCGTTGGATGAGGTATTGGCCGTTGGCAGCCGAGCGTTACAAGTAGCCGATTGTACTTCCATCACACTAAAAGATGAGAAGGAAATCACCATAGAAACCGAAGGTTTTGGCAATTTTATGTGCTGGACGGAGGTACGGAACATGGTGTGTATAGAACCGATTACTTTTTATCCCTATGCCGTGGAACAGTCCAATTTGCATCAAGGTTTCCAAAAGTTGAAGGATTCAGCTGAATTTAAGGTGGTTCTTAGTCCTAAAACATAGCTTTTACGAAGCAAGCACTTGACTCTTGCTGTGCTTCAAAAAATATTGGGTAAGAATACTTTCTGTTTCCAAAGTATGTTTCTGCGGGATGATAAAGGCCTCAATATCGTCAATGGAAGATATTTGAATCTCTGTATCTATAAAACCAAAACCTTTGTAAATGCCGTCCGCGATTAAAACCACGGCACTTTCGTTTTCGGCCCTGCCTTTTTCCTTGATGATTTTGACTTCGGACGACAACATTTTCATGTGGGCTATGGCCTCGTCCACTTTTTGGTTATAATCCTCGGGAGACTCATCGCCCCGACAAATTCCTTCGCAGGTATTGATTTCATGATGGGAGCAGGCGGAGGTTGTTTGCTGCAAATGGCAATACTTGGGACATAGCGAAAAACTTTTACATACTTCTTCCAGATATGCTCGGCATTCGGTTTGATTATGGAACACTTTCAATGGACTTGGAGCCCCTTTACTCGTGTTATAGGCCAAATGTGTAATGCCATTTCGGTCCTCGTAGGCAAAAATGGCGTATTGCTTACCTGGTCTTTTTTGTGCACGGTTGTAGGGCGGGAACAACCTTTTTATTTCTGCGGATTCCATCAACAGAGCGACCAGTTCGCTGCCTGCCAGTTTAAAATCGATATTGGCTGTCTCACTGCACATTTGAATCTCCTTGCGGCTCTTGTCATAAAAATGCCCCAACACCCGTTTTTTTAGGTTGATGGCCTTGCCCACATAAATAATTTCCCCTTTTTGGTTCATAAAATAATAGATGCCAGGCTTCTGCGGAATCTTATCAAAAACAGCTTTGGGCAAATGGGGAGGAAGGGTGGCTTCTTGACTTCGGGCATTCAAAAACTTTTTAAAGACCTCTTTCGATTCAGGATTTTCCAAAAGCTTTTCGAACAGTAGAACCGTGGCATGGGCATCTCCACGGGCTCGGTGTCTGTCCACCAAAGGAATGTTCACCGCAGAACACAGTTTGCCCAAACTATAGGAGCGCAGTCCAGGTATCAACTTTCGCGATAAACGTACGGTACAAAGTTTTTTACGGATGAAATCCACCCCGATCTGTCGGAACTCTTCTTTAATTACCCCATAATCAAAATTAACGGAGTGGGCCACAAAAATGCATCCCTCGGTAATGCGTAAAACGTTTTGGGCAATTTCCCGAAAAGTAGGTGCATTTTGCACCATGTGATCATCGATTCCCGTAAGCCCTGTAATAAAATAGGGAATGGGACTTTCAGGGTTGACCAAGGACGTAAACTCGTCCACGATCTGTCCGCCATCATATTTAAAAATGGAAATCTCGGTAATCTTGTTGCCTTTGATTCCGTTTCCCGTGGTCTCTATGTCGATGATGGTGTACAAGTCTAAAAAAATTGCACCTAAAGTTAGGGTTTTATGAGTACTTGATCAGTCTATACAAACAACATACCTAGAATTGGTTTGAATAAAGTTGGTACGATTTTGAACTAATGCCGCCCTAGTTTTATCTAACAGAAATTTACTTACATAAATCAGTGAAATTACTTTCAGTTTTAACGAATTGATAGAATTAAGTCACGTTAAATAAAAATAACAGGGCTGATTGGTCAACATAATATCAAAACCGGATAATATTTCCAGAAATCTTCTGAGCCATAAGTTTACATTTACAAGTGTAAAATTAACGCTTATTAATCTTTAAATCAATATTAACGATGCTGAGCAATGGTTTTTACAGGAAAAATTAACTCAACTAATTAACATGTATTATGAAATTGGCTAACTTTTTATTTAAAGAATGTCTAGGGACCAATTGTCTTAAAAAGCAGCTTGTACTTTCCTTGTTTTGCGTTTTTGTGGCGCAAGCTGGGTTTTCTCAACAGACGGTTACAGGTAACATTACAGATGAGCAAGGGATACCCATAGCAGGAGCTGCGGTGTTGGAAAAGAATACCGCCAACGGCACGGCTACCGATTTTGATGGAAATTATGAGATTACCACCTCGCAATCCGATGCGGTGTTGGTATTTTCTTATTTAGGTTTTGTAAGTCAGGAAATTCCCGTACAAGGAAAATCCACAATTAATGTGGTACTCAAGGAGGATCTTCAACAACTCTCGGAAGTAGTTGTAATTGGTTACGGTACGCAAAAACGTGCCGATGTAACCAGTTCTGTGGCAACTGTAAAGTCCGAGGATTTTGTGCAGGGTAACGTAAAGGATGCCGCGCAACTTATTCAAGGTAAGGTTGCCGGTCTGTCCGTTTCGGCACCTTCGGGCGACCCCACGGAAGGAACGCAAATCAACTTAAGGGGTTTCTCCTCTTTAACGGGTGGGTCTAACCCATTGGTTTTGGTTGATGGAGTTCCCGGAAGTTTAAATACCGTGGCACCAGAGGACATTGAATCCATAGATGTATTAAAAGATGGTTCGGCGACAGCTATTTATGGTACACGTGGTACCAATGGTGTAATCATCATTACCACAAAAAAGGGTAGCGCCGATATGAAGCCGACCATTGAGTATAACGGCTATGCTTCCTTATCTACAATTGCGGATAGGTTGGACTTTTTGGACGCTGGAGAATTGAGGCAAAAATTCAATGAAGGCTACACCTTTAATGGAGCCAATATTCAGGATTTTGGGTCTGATACCGATTGGGTCGACCAAATTACCCGCGATGCCTACAGTCAAGTTCACAACCTTATTTTTAGGGCAGGTAATTCAACTTCCAATATGACGGCATCCCTAAACTATAGGGATCTTGAAGGGATTTTTCTAAAATCTGATAACAAGAGACATACGGCAAGAGTAAGTGTGAACCATGCCATGTTCGACAACCGATTGAAAGCAAATGTTGGTGTAATATTGAGCGAACAGACCTTTAATGCCCTGGGTGATGGAGCAAGCTTTAACCCGTACATATACAGACAGGCCCTGATAAGAAATCCGACGGAGCCTGTTTACAACGAAGATGGTACCTGGTATGAGAGAGATGTGTATTTCTATGACAACCCAGTGGCCTATATACAGGAAACCATTGGTCAGAACAGGTACAGGAATACAAGGTTCGATTTTTCCTTAAGCTACGACTTTGGGGACCATGTTACGGTCAAAGGACTGTATACGCGTAAGGGAAATTCAAATATCAGAGGTTTTTACCAGACAAAGAACCATGTTTCCACTACTAAAAACGGCCAAGAAGGCTTTGCTTCAAGGGGGACCAATGACTATGTTGGAAACTATGGGCAGTTTACCATGGATTACGACAACAGTTTCGGAAAACACAAGGTAACAGGTCTAGTTGGGTACAACTATGAAGACAATACCACTGAGGGCTTTTGGGCAACCAACCGTCGTTTCCCAACGGATGGCTTTACCTACAATAATTTAGGTAGTGGTCAAGGACTTCAATTGGGTGAAGCAGGAATGGGAAGTGAAAAGTATTCCGATAAACTGATAGCATTTTTCTCAAGGGTCACCTACAACTACGATGATCGTTATCTTTTAATGGCAAGCATGCGCCGCGAAGGATCTTCCAGATTTGGTGAAGATAACAAATGGGGTAATTTTCCAGGTATTTCATTAGGTTGGCGCGTAGATCAGGAATCTTTCGCGGATAACTGGGATTGGTTGTCCAATCTTAAGTTAAGAACAGGTTTTGGTATCACAGGAATCAATGCAGGAGCTAATTACCAAGCTTTGAGCGGACTAACATATGGAGATTATTTCTTGAACAATGGCCAATGGGTAAGAGAACTGGTACCGTCACGTAACGCAAATCCAAACCTGCGTTGGGAGAAAAAGGAAGAGTTTAATCTTGGGTTGGATTTTGGAGTGTTGGATGGCCGTATCAATGGTTCCGTAGATTATTATAACAGAACCACAAAGGATGCACTGCTGAATTATAGCGTACCGACACCTCCCTATTTTTATGGAGAGATAGCTGCGAACGTAGCTCAGATTAAAAATACAGGTCTGGAATTTCTATTGAACGTTACCCCTTTTCAAACGGATAATTTTGAATGGACCGCTAACCTTACCTATTCCACGAATACAAACGAAGTAGTGTCATTGTCCAACGGCGAGTTCCAATTGACCAATGATTTCTTTGATGAGGGATATACGGGCGAGCCTATTCAAATCGAAACTCATAGAATTCAAGAGGGACAACCAATTGGTAATTTCTTTGGACTAAAAAGTGTGGATATTACCGAAGACGGTATTTGGGTCATAGAACGTCCTGATGGCACACTTGTTCCTGCAACCGAGGCCACGACCGACGATAGACAAGTACTGGGCAACGGTTTGCCAAAAGCCTACTATAGCTGGAACAACACGGTTAAGTATAAAAACTGGGACTTGATGGTAAATTTAAGAGGAGCATTGGATTATCAAATATTGAACTTTTCCAGAATGTTCTACGAAAATCCAACCATCAGTTACAATACATTGGACTCCGCTTATGATATGGTATATGGAAAAGCTGTCCTGCAAGATGTACAACGATTTGTGAGCTACTATGTAGAAGACGGGGATTTCTTAAAGATAGACAACGTTACCTTGGGATACACACTGCCCAAGGATGCCATCAAGTTTGCCCAAAGCTTCCGTATTTATGCATCAGGACTGAACTTGGCGACTATTACGGGATATAAGGGGATAGACCCAGAAGTAAATAGAAACCGTACTCCTAACGATGGAATTGTTCCAGGAAATGATAACAGGGATAAATATCCCTCTATCAGAACATTTACATTGGGAATCAACTTCACATTCTAAAAAAAATATCATGAAAAATATATTGAACAAAGTGAATTCACTTAGACCAAAAATTTTGACGCTCCTGGCAAGTTTATTGCTCTTGCCAATAGCCTGTACCGACTTGGAGGAAGAAGTGTTCTCGGAAGTGACAGAATCCTCTTTTGTGCCTTCGGAATCCGATATCATTTCCGTTATGGCATCCGCTTACACGCCAATGCGATTTGTAATGGGTTGGCAAGGATATTTTGATTTGCAGGAAGAGCCCGGCGATATGTTCGTGACTCCAACACGACCCAATGGTTGGGATGATGGGGGTACATACAAAAGAATGCACTTTCATGAATGGACAGAGACCCAATGGCAACCAAGAAACACATGGATAACCTGTTTCAATGGAATCAATAGTGCCAATAGGGTAATTCTACAAGTGGAATCTGGAGAACTACCGGTGAGCGAAGAGCAGGCATCTGCCATTATTTCAGAAATGAGAGCCTTAAGGGCATTGTACTATTCTATGTTGGTGGATACCCATGGCAACGTTCCCATTATAGCAAGTTATAGTGATGAACTTCCGGTACAGAGTTCACGTTCAGAAGTGTACAACTTTATTGTTTCTGAGCTGACAGAGGTTATACCCAACCTTACCGAGGTCGTAGATCAATCGACCTATGGTCGTATGACAAAGTGGGCAGCTTATCATGTTCTGGCACGTGTGTATTTAAATGCCGAGGTATATACGGGAACCGCCCAGTGGGACAATGTTATCGATGCATGTGATGAAATTATATCCAGCGGGGCTTTTGAGCTGTCGTCAAATTATTCCGATATCTTTAGTACAGAGAACCAAGGAAACCCAGAAATGGTGTTCGCCATACCTTACGATCAAATATTTGCTGGCGACTGGAATGCTCACATGAAAATGCTGTTGCCAGACCATAGATTGGTTTTTGATATGCAGGCACAACCTTGGGGAGGGTCTAGCTGTAATCCCCAATTTATAGATAGTTATGATGCCAATGATAAACGTTTGGCGGATACCTGGTTGATGGGAGACCAATTGAACGCTTCCGACGGTAGTGTGGTAATGACCCTAAGAAAGGAAATGCCAAGTATTTATGATTGCGAATTTACAGACGGTTTTAGATGTGGTAAATACGAAATAGAATCCGGAGCCACAGCAGGACTCAGCGTTGACTTCCCTTTTCTGAGGTATACAGATGTACTTATGATGAAGGCCGAAGCTCTCCTAAGAACCAATCGTGCCGATGAAGCAGCTACCATAGTAACGCAGGTTCGTTTACGTTCTTTTGAAGACCCTGCCGAGGCCACCGTTACAGGAACTGAACTTGAAGGGGATACCACTGTGGAGTATGGAACGTTGGCCGAAGATGGTACCATAGATGAACCAGGAGACCAATCTGCTGTACCATACGGCCGCTTTTTGGACGAATTGGGATGGGAATTTGCTGCAGAAGCACGTAGAAGAACCGATATGATTCGATTTGGCGTGTACCAGACAAAAAATTGGTATAACCATACCCCTCAAGGAGACTACACAATCCTATTTCCCATAGGCTTGGAAGAACTTAACACCAACACAAACCTGCGCCAGAATCCTGGCTACTAAGGAAAAGGTGTAAACGATAAAACAAATTGTTGTAATTGTTTTGAGTTTGTTATTTAGTGCATAAGCGGATGGGATTTCCCATCCGTTTTTTTTATATCGATATGGATTTTAAAATTGTGCCCGGAACTGGGTGGGAGAACATCCTTTCAATTCCTTGAATTTTCTGTTAAAGTTGGCAATGTTGTTAAATCCGCATTGATCGGAGATCAATGAAATAGCCAGTTCTGGACTTCCTAGAATAAGCTTACAGGCATTTTCTATTCGAATCTCAATAAGAAACTGAAAAAAAGTCTTGTTTGTCCGTTTTTTAAAATACCGGCAAAAAGCATTTTTGCTCATATTGGCCACATCGGCTATTTCATCTAAACTGATAGGCTCGTGGTAGCGGTCCATGGCATATTTAAAAACATCGTTCATACGCTTGCCCTCATCATCGGAAAAAGACTTGCGGTAAACAAATGAGGAGAGGGGTGTTGTTTGGGATTGTGTTATACGGTTTATAATGACCAACAGAGTGGCTATTTGCTCTATTTTATTTTGGGTCTTTAGTTTGTTGAACTCTCCAATAATGATGTCTTTATTGGATATGACCCGCATTCCAAGTTCCGATTTTTTGAAGAATTCCTTTGTGGATGCAAGGTCTGTAATGCGGAAAAACTCTTTTCCAAAAGAATTGATGTCAAAAAAAAGAGTGTACATAATCGATTTTGGAGAAAAGGAGACATCGCTCTTAAAAGCATGCGGAACATAACCTCCTATGACCAAGATGTCACCTTCCTTGTAATCACTAATGGAGTCGCCTACGATCAAGGATCCTGCACCTTTGGCAATATAACTTATCTGTATTTCTGCATGTTGGTGAAGTTGGTCATAAAAAACCCGCTCCCGGTCTACTTGATAGACCAAGGCCTCATCTTTGGGTTTCGGAATTTTAAACGGAAGAACTTTCACTACTTTTTTATGCGAATATCATCATAATATTGACCTGAACCAATATTTGGGTTAATATAGTATCAGTATTCGTTAATAATGAAGCTTATCCTTGAAATTCAGTCATCTATTTTTGTAATCAAAATATATAGCATTATGATACATTGGGAAGGGGTTATGCCCGCTGTAACCACAAAATTCACAAGCGAGGACGAATTGGACCTTGCCATGTTTGAGAAAAATATTAACGCACAACTGGATGCCGGTGTACAAGGAATAATACTTGGAGGTACTTTGGGTGAGGCAAGTACACTTACCAAAGAGGAAAAAGAGACCTTGATAAAAACCTCATTAAAGATAGTTCAGGGTAAAGTTCCAGTTATTATCAACATCGCGGAGCAAAGCACCAAAGAAGCCATGGAAGTGGCCCGGCACGCAGAAAAAGTAGGGGCACAAGGGCTAATGCTTTTGCCTCCAATGCGCTACAAGGCAACCGACCACGAAACCGTTGTGTACTTTAAAGCCATCGCAAACAGTACATCTTTACCCATAATGATTTACAATAATCCGGTAGATTATAAAATTGAGGTAACTTTGGATATGATGGAAGAGTTGTCAGAATGTGATAACATCCAAGCCGTCAAGGAATCAACACGGGACATCACCAATGTAATACGTTTAAAAAATCGTTTTGGCGATAGGTTCAAGGTATTCACAGGTGTTGATACTTTGGGACTTGAAAGTCTGGTAATAGGAGCCGATGGATGGGTGGCAGGTTTGGTTTGCGCCTACCCAGCGGAAACCGTGGCCATTTATGAATTGGTCAAGGCGGGTAGAATAAACGAGGCCCTGTCCATATATAAATGGTTTATGCCATTGCTGGAACTGGATATAAGCCCCCAATTGGTACAGAACATAAAATTGGCCGAAGTGGCCACAGGAATTGGAACAGAGAATGTTAGGGCCCCAAGATTGCCCTTGCAAGGAAAAGAAAGGGAGCGGGTGCTCAAGGTTATTGAGGAAGCCATGAAAAACAGACCAAAGCTTCCAGAATATAAAAACCTAAAAAGTGTAGTATGATTACAGGTAAAAACTGTATCGCAGGAGAATTTAGTGCAAATGGAGGGGTTGAGTTCAAGACCATCAACCCTAAACTGAACAAGGAAAACCCCACAACTTTTGTAGAAGTAACAAAGGAAGAAATTGAAAAGGCCGTAGATGCCTCATGGGAAGCCTTTAAAGTATATAGAAATGTGCCCGGTAAGCAAAGGGCAGATTTTCTTAACGCCATTGCCGATGAGATTTTGGCATTGGACCAAGAGTTGATTGATGCCTATACCATGGAATCAGGACTTCCCGAAGGTAGGGCGATTGGAGAGCGTGGGAGAACCATGAACCAATTACGCACCTTTGCAAAACTGGTGGAAACTGAGGATTGGAGAGGGAATACATTTGATGCGGCCGAGCCGGATAGAAAACCTTTGCCCAAGGAGGACTTGAGAAAAACAATGATTCCTTTGGGTCCCGTGGCTGTATTTGGAGCAAGTAACTTCCCATTGGCCTATTCAACGGCCGGTGGGGATACGGCAAGTGCACTGGCAGCCGGTTGCCCAGTTATCGTTAAATCCCATCCAATGCACGCAGGTACATCCGAATTGGTGGCTTCTGCCATTGTAAAGGCAGTAGAGAAAACAGGCATGCCCAAAGGAGTGTTTTCCAGCATTAACGGAAGGGTTCAGGCAGGAGTGGATTTGGTAAACCATCCCAAGGTCAAAGCAGTGGGCTTCACAGGTAGTATTACAGGTGGAAGGGCATTGTTCGATATCGCTGCAAAAAGAGAAGAGCCAATCCCTGTATTTGCAGAAATGGGAAGTATCAATCCGGTAATCATAACTCCGGACGCCATATCCCAAAGAGGAGGAGAGATTGCAAAGACTTACGCAGGATCTATCACGTTGGGAACTGGCCAATTTTGTACCAATCCAGGCCTGCTATTGACCATAAAGAATGATAATACAGAAGATTTTATAGCCGAGTTGGCGAAAGAAACGATTGCGTTGGACCCGCAATGCATGCTGCACCCGAACATTAAGAGCGGCTACGAGAAAAAAGAAGCTGATGTAACATCCCAATCTGGGGTTGAAGTAGTAGGTAAAGTAGATGCTGATTTGGAACCAAATTATGCAGCTTCAGCGATTGCAACGATTTCAGGCAGTGAATTTTTGGCCAATCCAAAATTGCACCAAGAAGTTTTTGGCCCATTTTCGTTAGTGGTACAATGTAAGGATGATGCCGAACTCCTTCAAATAATCGAAGGATTGGAAGGGCAGTTGACAGGTACACTTATCGCAGAGGATAATGATACCATCAATTTGATAGAGGTAGTGGATGCTTTGCAGAATAGAGTGGGTAGAATCATATATAACGGTGTTCCCACAGGTGTGGAAGTGTGTCCGTCCATGCAGCACGGAGGACCCTACCCGGCATCTACGGATTCTAGGTTTACCGCAGTTGGTGTGCATGCCATTAATAGATGGGTCAGACCGGTTAGCTATCAATCCTTTCCGCAGTCGTTGTTGCCAGAACACCTCAAGGGATAGAAAATAAAAATAAGATGGTTTTTAAAGAGCGCTAGTGGCAAGAAAAACTTTTTTTTGTGTTGATGCACATACCTGTGGCAACCCCGTACGCGTAGTGGCAGGTGGAGGCCCCAACTTGATCGGGGCGAATATGAGTGAAAAAAGACAGCATTTTCTCAAGGATTTTGATTGGATCAGAAAAGGATTGATGTTCGAGCCCCGTGGACACGATATGATGAGCGGGAGCATTTTGCTTCCGCCACATAATCCGGATAATGATTTTGCAATACTTTTTATTGAAACCTCAGGCTGTTTGCCCATGTGCGGACATGGAACCATCGGTACCATTACCGTAGCAATAGAGGAGGGATTGATTGTTCCCAAAGTACCGGGAAAAATTAAAATGGAAGCTCCAGCAGGCCTGGTAGAGATTGAGTATCGCCAAACGGGCAAAAAAGTGGATTGGGTAAAACTGGTCAATGTAAAATCATACTTGGCCGCTGAAAATTTGACTGTAGAATGCCCGGAACTGGGACAAATCACATTTGATGTGGCTTATGGTGGAAACTACTACGCAATCGTGGATGCCCAAGAAAACTTTATGGGTGTACATAATTTTACCGCTGGCCAAATCATACATTATTCCCAAGTGGTGCGGAAGCGCATCAATGAAAAGTATGCTGACATGTTTGTGCATCCCGAGGATCCTACTATCAGGGATGTGAGCCATATGCTTTGGACTGGAGACCCTTTGGACCCAACATCTTCGGGAAGAAATGCAGTTTTTTACGGGGATAAGGCCATAGATCGCTCCCCATGCGGTACGGGAACCTCGGCTCGTATGGCACAATTATATACCAAAGGAAAGTTGGGAGCGAACGAGAACTTTATTCATGAAAGTTTTATTGGGAGCAAGTTTATCGGAAGGATAGAGCAGGAGACCACCTTGGCGGGTAAAAAAGCCATTGTGCCAAGTATACAGGGGTGGGCACAGGTAACAGGCTATAATAATATCATTATAGATGACGATGACCCATACGCCCATGGGTTCCAAGTACTGTAAATCAATTTTTCAAAATGAAGAAAGTAATTGTTGTAGGGGGAGGAATCTCCGGGCTTTGTAGTGCATATTATTTGGTGAAAGACGGGCATAAGGTCACCATTTTGGACCAAACCAATATGGATAGTGGAACATCGTATATCAATGCAGGATATATTACACCAAGTCATTTTGTTCCGTTGGCCGCTCCGGGGATAATCACCCAAGGCCTTAAATGGATGCTCAATAGTTCCAGCCCATTTTATATGAAGCCCAGATGGGATATGGATTTCTTCAAATGGGCACTATTATTTAAAAAGTCTGCAACAGTTTCCAATGTTGAAAGAGCATTGCCCGTGCTCAAAGAACTCAATTTGAAAAGTAGGGCACTTTATGAAGAATTATTGGCCTCCCATGAATTTGATTTTCATTATGAAAGAAAAGGGGTCTTAATGGCATATTGTAGCGAAAAATCTGAAAAGGAGGAGCATGAGGTGGCCGAAAAAGCCATAAAGGAAGGTTTGGAGGTTTCCATACTATCACAAGAAGATTTACGAAAAGTACAACCTGTACTATCCGACCAAGTAAAGGGAGCCGTTCATTACAAGTGTGATGCCCATATGACGCCCAATCATTTTATGGAGGAACTAAAAACTTGGCTACAGGAACATGGAGTAGATTTTAAGTTGGGGCAAAAGGTTGAAAACGTTACCATAAAGGGGAAGCAAATAGTCTCCTTGAGGACTCGGGATAGGAATTATGAGGCTGATGAGTTCGTATTGGCCAGTGGGAGCTGGACATCAAAACTAGCGAAAACAATGGGACTTAAAATTCCTATCCAAGGCGGCAAGGGCTACAGTATGGATGTTAGGAGGCCAACGGGAATAACCTTGCCCACTATTTTGGTGGATGCTAGAATGGCTATTACCCCGATGGATGGCTTTACCCGGTTTGCGGGTACGATGGAGTTTTCCGGCAATAACGAAACCATCAAAAAAGAACGTGTAGCGGCTTTGGCCAATGCCGTTAAGGCACACTATAAAGATTTTACCATACTTCCAGAAGAACAAGATTGCGCTACCTCTGGACTGAGGCCGGTATCACCGGATGGATTGCCGTTTATTGGCAAAACCGCAAAATATAATAACCTGACTATAGCTTCAGGTCATGCTATGATGGGGTGGAGCCTGGGGCCAATAACAGGAAAGCTGGTGTCTCAAGAAGTGAATGGCTCAAGACCACTGATGGACGTCGCCCCGCTCTCACCGGAAAGGTTTCGCTAAAATCGCGTTACTCTTTATGTTTTCCAGATAAGAAGGACGGCCTTAGTCAAATAATCCCTTTTTTATAAGTTAGCGAGGGCGTTAAGGGTAATATAGTATAAGTATCTGGTAATTTGAATCGATATACAACCAGAGATTATCAATAGTTTTAGACTTATTTAAACTATGGAATCTTTTGTCAAAAAAATAAGTGTATTTTTTATACTTGTAAATTTCGGTACATCATTTGCCCAAGGAACTTTAGCGGAATATCAAAAGGCGATTTCGCTGGATTCTTTGTTTAGGGACAAGGTCACAAACTCGCCTAAAAATTTTCATTGGCAAAAAAATAACCTTCTCTGGTATGTGAACAATACTCCAGATGGAAAAGAATACCTCTGGGTAAATCCCTCGGAAAAAACACAAGAAAAATGTTTTGACCATGCTGTACTGGCCAAATTGCTGTCCGAAAAGTTTGAGAAAGATATAGATGCCAATCATATAGACATAAGCGAACTGGAATTTGATGCCGATATGGCAGAGTTGAAATTTACTTTTGATGAAAAGATAGTTTCCTTTAATCCCAATCAGCAGGAATTAACAATTGTAGAGTCAAAAACTGAAGACCCAAAAAGAGATTGGGGCTATTGGGGCAGCAGGTTCGATGAGACCAATAATCCGCCAGTTATGTCTCCCGATTCCACCATGTTGGCGTTTATCAAAAATCACAACCTATATATCAAAAACACCTCGACAGATGAAGAAACCCGGTTGAGTTATGATGGCGCTCCGGGTTTTTTCTATTCCACGTACATAAAATGGTCACCTGATGGGAAAAAAATCATGGCATACAAGGTGCGTCCAGGAGATGAACGTAAAATATACTTTGTGGAATCCAGTCCAGAGGATCAGTTCCAGCCTAAATTACAATCAAGGGATTATTTAAAGCCAGGGGATGAGCTTCCATTTAAAAGTCCACAATTATTTTTAATCGGCGAAAAAAAACATATCCAAGTTCCTACCGATGAGTTTGGCCATCAATTCGGGCTCAACAACATAGAATGGAGAGAAGATAGCAGCGCCTTTACCTTTGAATATAATCAACGAGGTCATCAGGCCTATAAAGTAATAGCGGTTGATGCAATTACTGGAGCGGTAAAAGTGCTGGTAAATGAGGTTAGCAAAACCTTCATTGACTATAGCGGCAAAAAGTACAGGTACGATATTGATGATGGAAAGGAAATTATATGGACATCGGAAAGGGATGGATGGAACCATATCTATTTGTACGATGGAGAAACGGGAAAAGTAAAGAGGCAACTTACCAAAGGAGAATGGGTAGTTCGAAATGTCATTCATGTGGATGAAGAGAATAGAGAGGTGTACTTTACGGCCAGTGGGATGGATAAAGGACAGGACCCCTATTTCCTTCATTATTTCAAAGTAGGTTTTGATGGCAGGAATCTGACCCGATTCACCAAAGACAACGGGAACCATCAGCTTACTTTCTCAGAAGACTATGAATATTATGTAGATCAGTACTCCAGGGTGGATGCCCCACCAGTAACGCTTTTAAAATCTTCAAAAAATGCCAAGACCTTAATGCAATTGCAAAAGGCCGACCATTCCGCATTATTGCAGGAGGGGTGGATAGCCCCCGAGGTTTTTACGTCCAAAGGCAGGGACGGCGTTACCGATATCTGGGGAGTCATCATAAGACCGACTTCCTTTGACCCGAACAAAACATATCCTGTAATCGAATATATTTATGCAGGGCCTCACAGTTCATTTGTTCCCAAGGATTTTAGGTCGTACTACTGGTCCATGTCATCTTTGGCGGAACTGGGATTCATTGTGGTACAGATAGACGGTATGGGGACTTCCAACCGCTCAAAGGCTTTTCACGATGTGTGCTGGAAAAACCTCAAAGATGGAGGCTTTCCCGATAGAAAAATTTGGATACGCGAAGCTGCCAAAAAATATCCGTATATGGATGCTGAAAACGTTGGGATTTTTGGGACCTCGGCAGGAGGCCAAAATGCAGCTGCAGCATTGGTCTTCAATTCTGATTTTTATGATGTGGCAGTATCTTCCTGCGGGTGCCACGACAATAGAATGGATAAGATTTGGTGGAACGAGCAGTTTATGGGCTATCCCATAGAGCCACATTATGCTGAGTGCTCCAATGTTGAAAATGCAGGTCAAATGGGTGGTGATTTAATGTTGATACTAGGAGAAGTGGATGATAACGTAGACCCCGCCAGCACCATGCAATTCGCCAATGCATTGATCAAGGCCAATAAAGATTTTGAACTTGTCACCATACCCGGCATGGGACATTCCTCTGGCGGGGAATTTGGTGAGAGGAAGCGCAAGGACTTTTTTGTAAAACATTTGATGGATGTCGACCCGCCCTCATGGGAGGAAATCTACAATTAGAAAAACAACGTTGAACCATAGGTCAATAAAATTATAGGAGTAAACGAGTTATTATGAATGTAAGTAAGTTTTTTGTCGGTGCAGTATTTTTTCTATTCACTGCCCAAATGAGTTTGGTGCACGCACAGAGTGGTAACCAGATTTTGGATGGAATTGGGGAGACCGGAATGATTGCCAGATATATTTTTGATGGAGATGTCAAAGATTGGTCTAGGAATAATTTGCACGCAAGGGCTTACGGCGAAGTGGATTTTAAAGATGATGAGCAATTTAAAAAAGTACTTTCACTCCCAGGTGACGGTAAATCCTATATCTCCATTCCGGGTGAATCTGTGCAAAACGAGGAATCCATCAGTATTGCAACCTGGGTGAATTTTCAGTCGAAGGAACCGGGACAGCTTCTTTTTGATTTTGGAAAAGACAATAGGACGCATTTTTTTGTTGCCCCATTCGGAACCAAAGAACAAGAAGGGTTCCAAGCTCAGGTCATATTGGATGGCAAATCAGAATATGAGGTGCTTTCCACAGATGTGGAAATTGAAACGGACCAATGGTTTCATGTAGCCTTGGTCTTTGACATTCCATCAAAGTCCATGAGTGTTTTTATCAATGGACAGGAAGCTGGAAAGACTGAAAATGTGGAAATAGAATTGGAGGATTTGTTCACCCATGAGAATTTACTCTATTTAGGAAAGCCGATTGTATCGGGAAATCCTTACCTCAAAGCAAAGATCCACGATTTTAGGTTGTATAGAATACCCCTGAGCGAAAAGCAGGTTTCAGGGATTCGATATATTGCTCTCAAAGGTGGGGATGCTGTGGTAAGACGGGAAAAACCCGAAGACAACCTGCCAAAATTTTCTTCCGATATTCCTCAATTATACAATGAGTTCCTGACCGGAGTGTCCGATGTTGAGGTAGAAACGGAACTGGGCTTCTTGCCCAGATTGCCACGCCATGTCAAAGGAACATATCGTGATGGAATCAATGGACCTGAGGTCAGGGTTCTATGGCCTTCTCCAACAGATAACAGCGAGGTAACCAAAGCAGGGAGTTATGAAGTCACGGGCAAAGTTCCAGGCACAGATTTTAAGCCCAAGGCAAAAATTACCGTAAAGGCAAAACAGGGTGTGAAAACGCCCGATATGACACTGGAAGTATTTGGATTAGATCAAGTAAGATTGGATTCGGATACTCATGGTCAACAGACAAAGTTTATAGAAAACAGGGATAAGTTTATCAATACATTGGCCGAGACCAACCCGGACTCCTTTTTGTACATGTTCCGGAATGCCTTTGGACAAGACCAGCCCGAAGGTGCCAAACCATTGGGTGTTTGGGATAGCCAAGAAACAAAGTTAAGAGGTCATGCCACGGGCCATTATTTAACGGCCATAGCCCAGGCGTATGCAAGTACTGGTTACGATGAGGAACTGCAGGCCAATTTTGCCAATAAAATGGATTATATGGTAGAAGTACTATATAAACTATCCCAAATGTCAGGAAAGCCTACTAAGGTTGGTGGAGAGCATGAATCGGACCCTACTAAGGTGCCATATGGACCCGGAAAATCCACCTATGACTCGGATTTGAGCGAAAACGGTATTCGAACCGATTATTGGAATTGGGGAGAAGGATTTATAAGTGCCTATCCGCCGGACCAGTTCATTATGCTGGAAAACGGTGCATCCTACGGTACGCAGCCAACTCAAGTTTGGGCTCCATATTACACCCTGCATAAAATATTGGCAGGTTTAATGGATATCTACGAGGTCAGTGGAAACAATAAAGCTTTGGAAGTGGCCAAGGGAATGGGAGATTGGGTGTATGCCCGTTTGAGCCTATTGCCCACCGATACATTGATCAGTATGTGGAACAGCTATATTGCCGGAGAATTCGGTGGGATGAACGAGGCCATGGCCCGATTGGATAGGATTACCGATGAACCGAGATACCTCAAAGTTGCACAACTGTTTGACAACATCAAAATGTTTTTTGGAGATGCGGAGCATTCCCACGGATTGGCCAAAAATGTCGATTCCTTCCGAGGATTGCATGCCAACCAGCATATACCACAGATCATGGGGGCGCTTGAAATCTATCGCGATTCCGAATCCCCGGAATACTACCGCGTAGCCGAAAATTTCTGGTACAAGGCAAAGCATGATTATATGTATAGTATTGGGGGCGTGGCCGGAGCAAGGAATCCCACGAATGCGGAATGTTTCATCGGCCAGCCTGCTACGTTGTACGAAAATGGTTTTTCTTCAGGAGGACAAAATGAAACCTGTGCTACATACAATATGTTGAAGCTGACTAAAAACTTATTCTTGTTCGACCAGCGGACGGAGCTCATGGATTATTACGAGCGTGGCCTGTACAACCATATCTTGGCATCGGTAGCTGAGGACAGCCCGGCAAACACCTACCATGTGCCATTGCGGCCAGGTTCCGTCAAAAGATTTGGTAATGCTGATATGACGGGATTCACTTGTTGTAATGGTACGGCCTTGGAAAGTAGCACTAAGCTTCAAAACTCCATTTATTTTAAGAACAAGGACAATAGTGCACTATATGTAAACCTTTTTGTGCCTTCAACACTGCAGTGGACGGAGAAGAACATTACCATAGAGCAAAAAACGGATTTTCCTAAAGCGGATAACACCCAGTTAATAATTAAAGGCAAAGGAAAGTTTGATTTGAACATACGTGTTCCACAGTGGGCAACCAAGGGATTTTATGTAAAAGTTAATGGTAAAGAGCAGAAGATAAAAGCAGAACCCGGTTCCTACACTACCCTGAGCCGAAAATGGAGCAATGGTGATGTTGTGGACATCAGGATGCCCTTCCAATTTCATTTAGACCCAGTAATGGACCAACAAAACATTGCAAGCCTTTTTTATGGTCCGGTACTTTTGGTGGCTCAAGAACCCGAACCACGAAACGATTGGCGAAAAGTAACCTTGGATGCCAATAATATAGGCAGTACTATCAAAGGAAACCCCAAAACACTGGAGTATACCATTGATGGAGTTGTTTTTAAACCATTCTATGAAACATACGGACGCCATTCGGTTTACTTGGATGTTACATTGGAATAGTGAGGAAATCACCAAAATTTAGAAAAACCAATCATTACCTTTAGGAGTAAAAGGAAGAAACTAAATACGTAAAAAATGGATTTAAAAAGAATAGGAATCATAGCAGTAGCGTTGGTCGGTTCGTACACCTTTGCGCAGAACAGTAAAATGGCCGATATCGTTACCGAATTTGAAGCGGATAACTGGGCGTTGAGCCGGACTTATATCGTTCAAGAGTCCGAAGAGTACTATCAGCGGTTTTCCACGTTTTATAATGACTGGAACAAAAAGTTGTCTGCTGTTGATTTCAACGCTCTATCACAACAAGGAAAAGTAGATTACGTACTGTTGAAGAACTTGGTGAATAAAGGAGAGTATTTTTTAAATCAGGAATATGATGCATTTAAGGAAGTTTCCGAAGTAAGCTCTTTTGCAAAAGATATTTTTCCGTTCATAAAAAATCGTAGAAGAGGCAAAAAGCCCGAATCAAAAGAGTTGGCACAAATATTTCAAGATGCCTCGCAATCCGTTGATTCTGAAATGGAGTCATGGAAAGCAAAGCCATTTAAGGATTGGCAAACTGCCGATAAAGCTTCCCAACTTATCGTTTCGTTCCAGAAGGGATTGGAAGAGGCTTATAATTTTTACTATGGATATGACCCAGATTTTACTTGGTGGGTGGAAAAACCTTATATCAAACTAAATGAAAAGCTGACTGCTTACGCCGAGTTCTTAAAAGAAAATTATTCGGAAGGAAGCGTAAAGGATGATGGAAGCGGAATCATTGGAAAACCCATTGGAGAAGAAGCACTAAAGGAGAGCCTTGCTTTGGAATTTATTCCCTATACCCCCGATGAACTAATTAAAACAGCGGAAGCACAATTTGAATGGTGCAAAAATGAAATGATTAAAGCGTCACGGGAATTGGGATATGGAGATGATTGGAAAAAGGCATTGGAGCATGTAAAGAATACCTACGTTCCCGCGGGAGAGCAGCCACAGGCCATTATGGATTTGTATTCCCATTCTGTGGATTTTATAGAGGAAAGGGATTTGATCACATTGCCGGAACTTGCCAAGGAAACCTGGGGCATGAAAATGATGAGCCCAGAAAGACAAAAGGTCAGTCCATTCTTTTTAGGGGGAAGGGATATCATCATCTCGTACCCGACCATGGAAATGGATCACGATGACAAATTGATGAGCATGCGGGGGAACAATCCCAATTTTTCATTTCCCACCGTCCAGCACGAATTGCTTCCAGGCCATAATCTACAGTATTTTATGACCAGCCGAAACAAAAGTTACAGAAGGCCTTTTTCCACACCTTTTTGGACCGAAGGGTGGGCTCTCTACTGGGAAATTATTCTTTGGAACAAGGATTTTCCCCAGACCCCAGAGCAAAAGCTCGGGATGCTATTTTGGAGAATCCATAGATGCGCTCGGATTATTTTCTCTCTCAAGTTCCATTTAGGAGAAATGACTCCCCAAGAATGTATAGACCTTTTGGTTGATGAAGTTGGCCATGAATATGCCAATGCAGAAGCAGAGGTGAGGCGTTCGTTTACCACCAATTATCCCCCATTGTACCAACTGGCATACATGATGGGAGGGTTACAGTTCTACGCTCTCAGGAATGAGATGTTGGACAAAGGATGGACGGAAAAGCAATTCCACGATCAGGTGATGAAAGAAGGTAGAATGCCGGTTGAGGTATTGCGCGCTCTGTTGCAGGATCTTCCCTTGAACAAAAATTATAAAACAAAGTGGAAATTTTCCACGGCCTTCAAATAGGTAAACACAACATATTTCTTTAAGCAAGGGAGTTTTGGTCCAATCCTGCTCCCATAACCAAACTATCACTAGAATGAAGCAGATAAAGTATTGGCTGGTCCCGGCATTTTGCATGGCCTCTTTTTCAACTACAATGGCGCAGAATACCTATTGGAGCAGAGTGGAAAAAAGAGAATCAACTTTGGGTGTAGCCGATGTCTATCAAAAATTTGAAACTCCTGACTTTAAGTTAAAATTGGTAAGGGCATCACAAACTGTTGCAGCATTGAGCCCTAATAGCGACCCTTATTTTGACTTTACTCCGGGCGACCGCTTGGAAATAAGGGACAAGGACAGCCTTTATCATTTGGGAGACATTAACCTACGTATAAAAGAGGCAAACGGAATCTGGAAAAGCTATTCCACGGCCACTAGTAGAGCAAAAGTAAAACCTTTGGAAACCGGTGGAAATGTTTTGGCAGCCGCCGACTTGGCCAATACCTTGCCAACTGACATACCAGTTACCATCAAAAGGTACTACGAATTGGACAATGACCAATTGGTCATGCGTTTTGAAATTACCAATAAACAAGACAAACCATTGGAAATAGGAGCATTGGGAGTTCCAATGGTGTTTAATAACATTCTTGAAGGCAAGTCCTTGGTGGAAACCCATGCCCAAAACGTCTTTTTTGATCCCTATATCGGTAAAGATGCGGGGTATCTAGAAGTAAAAAGGTTGAGTGGGAGAGGTCCGGCCCTATTGGTGATGCCCGAGGAAAATATGTCTTTTGAAGCTTATCGACCATTATTAGACGATCCAACTCCTAAAAGCATCGTCTTTGAAGGGTTCCACGAGTGGATGGCATACAGCAAAGCGTATTCCGAAAACGAATGGAAAGGAGTGGAACAATGGAACGAACCGACTTCGCTTGTTCTTCAACCAAACGAAACCAAAAGCTTTGCCTTAAAATTTGTACTTACCGAAGGAATCAAGAATATACAAGAGACACTTGTCAAGGAAGAACACCCTGTTGCGGTCGGCGTTCCAGGTTACGTACTTCCGCAAGATGTTGAAGGTCAATTGTTCATCGATTACAACAAAGGAGTTGCTTCCATAAAGGTTGATCCCAGCGGAGCATTGGAAATTAAAGAAAATGGCACTACTGCCTTGGGAAAGAAAAAATACCATGTCCAAGGAAAAAAGTGGGGCAGGGCCAGACTTACCATTACTTATACTGATGGTAGGGAACAGACCATCAACTATAAAATCATTAAACCGGAGACAGAGGTTATTGAAGATTTTGGACATTTTCTAACTACGGAACAATGGTTCGACGACCCCAATGACCCATTCGGACGAAATCCATCATCAATAAGCTATGATTATGAGAAAAAGGAAAAGGTAGTTCAAGATGGTAGGGTTTGGATCAGCGGATTGAGCGATGAAGGTGGGGCAGGTAGTTGGTTGGCAGCCGTTATGAAGCAATTGGTTCAACCCGACAAGGAGGAAATCCAGAAGTTGCAAGGTTTTGTAGATGAAACATTGTGGGGAGGAATCCAGTATAATGAAGGCCCTAAAAAGTACGGAGTCAAAAAGAGTTTGTTCTATTATGAACCCGACTCTTTACCCAAAGGCACGTATAGCGATAAAATCAATTACGATACTTGGGCGGCATGGGACCACAAGCATGCGAACGACCCCGGAAGGTCCTACAACTATCCTCACGTGGCGGCTGCATATTGGGTAATGTACCGTTTGTCCCGTTACTACAAAGGTTTGGTGGATAACAGGTCTTGGGATTGGTATTTGCAAAATGCCTATCACACCAGCGTAGCCATGGTGGAGCAAGCACCGTATTATGCTCAGTTCGGGCAAATGGAGGGCTCGGTGTTCCTATTTATTTTGGAAGATTTGAAACACGAAGGGCTAACCGAAATGGCCTCGGATTTGGAAGAACGAATGAAAAAGCGGGCGGACCATTGGCGGGCATTGGATTACCCTTTTGGCAGCGAAATGCCATGGGATTCCACCGGACAAGAGGAAGTGTATATGTGGTCCAATTATTTTGGGTATGATCAAAAAGCCTATGTTACACTTAGTGCCATTTTGGCCTACATGCCAACAATGCCTCATTGGGGCTACAACGGTAATGCCAGAAGATATTGGGACTTTTTGTACGGTGGAAAAGCCGGGGAAACTTCGCGTGTGGAACGCCAAATCCATCATTATGGTTCCTCATTGAACGCCATTCCCGTTTTGAATCATTACCGAAAAAAACCAGAAGATCTGTACCTGTTGAAAGTGGGTTATGGTGGATTGTTGGGAGGGATTTCAAATATTACACAAGACGGATTTGGACCGGCCGCGTTCCATTCATATCCTTCAACTTTAAAAATCGACGGTATTTCAGGTGATTATGGGTCCGGGTTTTATGGCTATGCTGTAAACACATCATCCTACCTTACCAAGGATGAGGATATGGGATGGTTGGCATTTGGGGGAAATCTATCCGAAAAAGATACTTTTATAGCATTGGAACCGACCACGGCAGCAAGGTCTAGAGTATTCATAGCGCCCAAAAAGCTTTGGCTTACCTTGGATGCAGGTTCGTTTAAAAAAGTGATCTACAACAGCAAAACTGGGGATGTAACCCTGACTTTGGATAGCAAAAGCACTCATGTTCCTTATGCTTATTTGCGTGTAGAAGGCATGGATGTCGAGCTGCCGTATAAAAAGGTCAGAGGGGCGTATCAAATTGAATTGGGGAAGAAAGAAACAGAAGTCAAACTATAACCTAAAAAGTTGCTTTGCTGCCAAGTGTGAAAAATCGGGTAGTATACATATTGTTTTTTGTAATGGTTTTGGGTAATGTCTTTGGTCAAAAGAAAGATGCCCAATTGCCCGTTGGGAAGGTGGATCCTATTCTTCCGGGTTATTTTGCGGACCCTACAATCAAAAAGTTTGGAGATATATACTACATCTACGCTACCACGGACAATGAAATGTTGGCCTCAGGAGTGCCCACGGTTTGGTACAGCAAAGATTTTGAACATTGGTACAATTATACCATGGAGGTTCCTTCCTTAGAATCCATTAACCTGAGAAATTTTTGGGCACCGGACATTATTGAAGGTAGTGATGGCAGGTATTACCTGTATTTTGGTAATTGCCAAGCAGGCTGCAATATTTATGGATATGTATCCAGTTCCCCAGTAGGTCCTTGGGAAAAATTGAACAAGGATGATACTCCTGTTATTGCCCATAATTATCCAAGGGAAGGTTTTCCGTCGCTTGATGCTCAGTTTTTTACCGATGATGATGGGAGAATTTATGCCTATTGGGGAACTTGGGTCCATTATAACGGAGGCTATGCCGTAGGGGAGTTGGATAGTGAAAGTATGTCAAAAATCAAAAACCCCAAGAACATACCCTTGGAACAGACCCCTGAACCTTTTGAAGCAGCTTATATGATGAAGAAAGGGGGCAAATACATTTTGATGTACTCTGGAGGCTCCTGTCATGACGAAACCTATAATGTGAGATACTCCTATTCGGATAGTCCCTATGGACCATTTACACCGGGTGCAAAAAAAACTATACTCAGCTCCAATGATAATGTAACTGTACACGGCCCAGGGCATCATTCTGTTTTGGAGGAGGATGGGAATTACTACATTGTTTACCACAAACATGATTATCCAATGACAAGAGGCGGTTTGTCCCGCCAAGTAAGTGTGGATGAACTTATTTTTGAAAATGACTCCACCATACAACAAGTAATGCCTGGAAGTAAAAGGCCGGGAAAATCAATAAAATCGAATGTTCCGCCCAATTTAGCATTGAATGCCAAGGTGTCCGCATCTTCATTTTATCAATTGGAGTCACATAAATACGATTATGCATACCGACCATCATTTGCCACGGATGGTTACAATGCTACCATGTGGAAGGCCAGTGATAATTCTTTTCCACAAGACTTGACCATTGATTTAGGAAAGCCGACCCGTATAAAAAGGATAATGACACAATTTGAGTTCGCTGGATACTATTACCAATACAAATTGGAATATTCATTTGATGGAAAGAACTGGGAGGTTTTTGCGGACCGTTCGAAAAACAGAATAGCAGGCAGTCCAATGATCGATGATGCCGATGTGATTGCCCAATATATTAAACTTACAGTCTTGGATGTAGAAAAAACGGGTTTATTGGCAGCAGTTTGGAACATTAAAGTATTTGGCTCCTTGTTCGATGCGCCTTTGGATATTGAGGGTAGACCTTCAAAACAAGGCCCTGGGGCAAAAAGTTCCCATCAAAAAATTGTAAGTATCAATGCTCAAGAAGTCCCTGTCAAAAACAGCCGGGATAACTTGGTCAACAAAGGAAGTATTGGTGGAATTTTTGAGAAAAAGGGAGAAGTGTCAATATATCAAGAAGACGGTGTTGCTGCATTTGATTTTAAAAAAGGAGCACTGGTACTTGACCAACCAGTTCCAAAAAGTTTGCAATGGAATGGAGCATTTACGGTGGCCACATGGGTAAAAAACCCAGAAATATCAACGGAGGGCGAGTGCCTATTGTCGTGGTGCGACCGTTTTAAGTTCAATTTGGCAAACTCCTATAATGCGCTGCATTACAACAGAGGCAATTATGGGGCCGTTGCACATTTGGATAGTCATTTTGACATGAAGTACAATAACCTTCCAACTGCTAACGAATGGCACCATATCGTACTGACTTTTGATGGCGTAGTTGAAAAAATGTATGTTAACGGGAAACTGGACAATTCCCAGATAATGGTATTGGCCTCACAAACCGAAAATGCCAAATTACGGATAGGAGCTTCGGATATAGGCGAGAACTTTTCAGGTTATATGGCGTCTTTACAGATGTACGATTATGCTCTGAACGAGAGGGATGTCCAAAAGCTAATGCAAAAAACAAAACCTTCTGAAAGTAAAAACGAATAGCTTTGGATAATCAGATTTTAAAAATAAATCCGTCTTCCTCCACTTTTTTCTCATACTTGTCCTTATCAAAAACATAAAGGTAAGCGCCCTTTCGGGACACACTCATATCTTTTTCGTCCAATTTTATAAGGACATCCAAAGAGTTTATCTTGTTGATGAAGTTTCGTTTGTCCAATTTCTTGTCCAAAATGGATTCATACAAATTTTGGAGCTGTCGCATGGTGAACTTCTCTGGCAGTAGTTCAAAGCCGATAGGTTTGCTCAACGCACGTCTTTTTAATCGAGCTTTGGCCTTTTGAACCATTTCGTTGTGGTCAAAAATCAAGTTTGGAGCCTCCTTTATATCAAACCAATGAGCGGCATCTATTTGGATTCCATCAAAATGATGACTATCCACATCGATTAGGGCAAAATAGGCAACAGAAATAGTTCGCTGCCCAGGGTCTCTATCAATCTTGCTGTATGTATGTATTTGTTCGAGGTAAATGTCGTTCAAACCAGTTAAGGTTTCCAAAACTCTCACAGCCGCCTCGTCAAGGTTTTCATTTTTTTTGAGGAACCCCCCGATCAAAGACCATTTGCCCTTTTCCGGTTCAAAATTTCTTTTGATCAATAAAATTTTCAGGTTCTCTTTGTCAAACCCAAAGATGATACAATCGACTGCTAGTAAAACCTGATCTTCTTTTTGATAATAATTGAGATGCATGTTCAGGTTTTCTGGCGCCTCCAAGTTTTCTTCAAACATTTCTTTACGTATAAATTCCGATTGCTAAAATATAAACATTTCTCAATACTGATCTTTTGGGAACTTTTTTCGATTGAAACATTATTTTTTTTGCTTTAACCAAAAAACTTTCGTTATTTTATAAATGTAAAAAAAACACTTATAAGGAGTGACTTTTGTTGGGGTCTATCCTCTATTAGGATATCCTCGTCAGGATTGTATTGATTCTGGCGTTTACAATTAGAACTGTATCAAATCTCATGCACATGAAAATTTTTAAGTATGCCGCAATTGCAACCGTCCTTTTATGCACAAAGGCGAGCATTGCGCAAGAAAAAGTCAAAGTGAACGTGGCCGAAGAAGCCGACGCACCCATTGTCAGTAAACATATTTACGGCCATTTTGCAGAGCATCTTGGACGTTGTATTTATGAAGGACTCTACGTTGGGGAAGAAAATAAGATCATTCCCAATACCGAAGGTGTCCGAAACGACATTATCGAGGCCCTAAAGGAGCTGGACATACCCAACCTAAGATGGCCTGGCGGCTGTTTTGCTGATACTTACCATTGGAAGGACGGAGTAGGTCCACAAGAAGATCGGCCTACGATTGTAAACCGTTGGTGGGGCGGGACCACAGAGGATAACAGCTTTGGTACCCATAACTTTTTAAATCTTTGCGAAGTGCTTGAAGCAGAGCCCTATCTCTCGGCCAATGTGGGTAGTGGAACCGTGCAGGAGTTGATCGATTGGGTACAGTATACCAATCATGACGGAATTAGTCCAATGGCCGACTGGCGACGTGAAAATGGAAGGGAAGAACCTTGGAAGGTCAAATATTGGGGCGTGGGCAACGAAACATGGGGTTGTGGCGGAAACATGACCGCGGAGTATTACGCAGATATTTACCGTCAATATGCCACTTTTATGCCCGGTTGGTCCGGAGAGACCGAAGTGTATAGGATTGCATCCGGAGCGTCGGAAGACGATTATCATTGGACCGAAACCTTGATGAAAAATGTACCTCACGAATTGATGGAGGCCGTTGCGCTGCACGATTATGCTGTGTTCGATTGGAACGATAAAGGCCCGTCGGTCAATTTTGATGAAGAGATATATTTTAAAACAATGGAACAGGCGCTGAACATGGAAGAATATGTGACCAAGCATATCGAAATCATGGATAAGTACGACCCTGATGGCAAGGTAGACCTTTTTGTCGACGAATGGGGAGGGTGGTACGATGCCGAACCAGAAGTAGCAAACGGGGTGCTTTTCCAACAGAATACCATCCGTGATGTTATGATTGCGGGCACGGTGCTCAATACATTCAATAATCATGCACGAAGGGTCAAAATGGCCAACTTGGCGCAAATGGTCAATGTGCTACAGGCAGTGATACTCACCGATGAAGAGAAAATGATCAAAACGCCTACCTACCATGTCATGCACATGTACAAAGTGCACCATGATGCAAAACTGTTGCCATCCAAAGTCGAAGATAATATGGAGTATAGAGGACTTCCCGTAGTATCCGTATCTGCCTCAAAGGATGACGCAGGGAAAGTTCATATTTCTTTGGTCAACATTGACCCAGAAAAGGATGTTGAGGTAGAGGTGGACATTTCCACATTGGACATCAAAAAGATTGAAGGAAATATTTTAACATCGGAAAAGCTTCAAGATCATAATTCCTTTGACAATCCCGAAAAGGTAACACCGAAAGAATTTAAAGATGCCAAATTGAAAAAAGGGAAAATTTCTATCACCATCCCCGCACATTCACTTATAGTCTTGCAGGGAAGTTAAGAGAATATGAAAAAACTTTTATTTACATTAGCAGGTCTTCTTTTGTTGACCATATCCTGCAAGGAAGATTCCAAAAATCAGGCAAGCGATGAAAACATGGCTGGTGAATCACCGGACTATCCCATTGAGTCTGTGAACATACAGAATGTAAAGCTTAACGATGAGTTTTGGTTGCCGATCATACAGCGAGTTCAGGAAAAAACGATAGAATATGCTTTGGCCAAATGCCAGGAAGAAGGTCGTTTTGACAATTTTTTGATTGCAGGGGGAGAAATGGAAGGCGAGGTAAAAGGTGCCATGCCGTTTGATGATACCGATGTCTACAAAATAATTGAGGGAGCTTCCAACTCACTCATCAGTGCTCCCAATCCCAAATTGGAAAAATTGGTCGATTCGTTGGTCTCCATTATAAAGGTAGGGCAGGAAGCGGATGGTTATTTGACCACATGGCGAACCATTGACCCCGCCAAACCGCCCGCCAATTGGGTAAATGTTGACAAAGGGGAACGTTGGGAGTCCCTGGCTGCGAGCCACGAGCTGTATAACGCAGGACATTTGTATGAAGCCGCAGCTGTGCATTACGAAGCAACCGGAAAGCGAAACTTTTTGGACATCGCCATCAAAAATGCCGATTTAATGGTAAAGACCTTTGGCGATGGAGAAGGAAAAATCACTGCTGTCCCCGGACATCAGATTATAGAAACGGGGCTCATCAAACTGTATCAGATTACAGGAAAAGAGGATTATCTAAAACTTTCCAAATACTTTTTGGATAATAGGGGCAATCCAGAAAACCATGAGCTTTTTGGTCCTTATTCCCAAGATCACCTGCCCGTTGTGGCACAGGACGAAGTGGTAGGGCATGCCGTAAGAGCGGTTTATATGTACGCTGCCATGACGGATATTGCCGCTATTCAAAAAGATACCGCCTACTTGGATGCAGTAAATGCACTTTGGGAAAACATGGTCAACAAAAAAATGTACATCACGGGAGGTATTGGGGCCAAACATGATGGCGAGGCATTTGGTGAAAATTATGAGCTGCCCAACCTAACGGCCTACAACGAAACATGTGCATCTATCGGTGATGTATACTGGAACCATAGGTTGCACAACCTCACGGGGGATGTAAAATACTTCGATGTTATTGAAAGAACATTGTACAACGGGTTGATTTCTGGGTTGTCTTTGGATGGACAACAGTTCTTTTATCCCAACGCTCTCGAGTCCGACGGCGTGTACAAATTCAACCAAGGAGCATGCACCCGAAAGGATTGGTTCGATTGCTCTTGCTGTCCTACCAATGTGATCCGTTTTATTCCCGCCATGCCAGGACTTATCTATTCCAAAAAGGGCAATACCCTGTATACGAATCTATACGCGAGCAATGAGGCAAAGGTGGAGTTGAAGAATCAAGACATAATGGTCACTCAAGAAACATCGTACCCATGGGACGGGAAAGTTAAATTCACTGTAAATCCAGAGATGGAAGGAGAATTTACCATAAAGTTCAGGATACCTGGCTGGTCCAGGAATACCGTTTTGCCTGGAGATTTGTATCAATATGTTTCCAAAGATGAAGCAAGCAATAAGCTCAGTTTAAACGGGGAGGAGATTGATTTGGTCGCCGATAATGGCTACTTCACGCTGACCAGAACATGGAAATCTGGGGATCAGGTGGAACTGGATTTCCCAATGTCCGTAAGAAAAGTGAAGGCCAATCCAGAAATCGAAGAGGACCTGGGGAAAATGTCCCTTGAGTATGGTCCTATCGTTTATGCGGTAGAGGAAATTGACAATAAAAGCACTTTTGATGATATCCGACTCACTGCCAATGAAGAATTCAAGGTGGAGATGCAGCCCGAATTATTGGGAGGCGTCAAAACCATATCAAACGAAAGATTAACCGCCATACCCTATTACGCATGGTCCAATCGAGGCATCGGTAAAATGAAGGTGTGGTTGCCTGCAGAGGAAAATTAATAAATGTACAAACTGAACAACATAAAAATGCAGACAAGAACATCGTTTTTGGCATTCCTTGCGGTTACGGGTTTTTACAGCTGTAAGAACCAAGAGGAAACCAAAGTTGATGACATAGAAGCTGAAACGGACAGAGAATTGGTGGTGAATCTGGAAGATACGGGCATAAAAATTCAGCCTACCATGTACGGAATCTTTTTTGAGGACATCAATTTTGCTGCAGATGGAGGATTGTACGCCGAAATGATAAAGAACCGTTCATTTGAGTTCACTTTGCCCAAAACAGGTTGGATGGAACCCAATAGTGACAGACATTCCTATAACAATGAGTCGGGATTTCTTTCCGTCATCAAATATGCCGAAGAAGAGGCCAACCACAATTTTGCCCGTGTAGAGGTCAAGAATGACGAAGGCTATGTTTTGATCAATGAAGGCTTCCGAGGCATGGGGGTTAAAGAAGGAGCTCAATATGATTTCTCGATAGAAGCCGCTAAACGTTCTGGTAATATCCAAAAAATTAAACTTCAAGTGATTGATTCCCTTGATAATGTTTTGGGAGAGACTTCAATTAGTCCGGATAGCGATTCTTGGAAAACTTACGAGTCTACTCTTACCGCAAGTGCATCAGAAATGAAAGCCAAGGTCAAAATTACTTTCGAAGGAGAAGGTGAAATTGATTTGGATATGATTTCCCTTTTCCCCCAAGATACTTGGAAAGGAAGAAAAAAAGGACTTCGCAAAGACTTAGTTCAATTGTTGGATGATCTAAATCCTGGATTCCTTCGTTTTCCTGGTGGATGCATTGTAGAAGGCAGAACCTTGGCCAGAAGATACCAATGGAAAAAAACTGTTGGCGATATAGCGGATAGGGAAATTTTGGTAAACCGTTGGAATACCGAGTTTGCACACCGACCAACACCAGATTACTATCAAAGTTTTGGATTGGGATTCTTTGAATATTTTCAATTGTCCGAGGATATGGGAGCAGAGCCCCTTCCCATTTTGGGATGTGGTATCGCTTGCCAGTTTAACACAGGGGAATTGGTGCCCATGGACGAATTGGACCCTTATGTGCAAGATGCCTTGGATTTGATTGAATTTGCGAATGGAGATGCCGATACCGCTTGGGGTCGGGTACGTGTCGATATGGGTCACCCAGAGCCTTTCAATATGAAATATATCGGAATAGGAAATGAACAATGGGGACCTGCTTACATCGAAAGGTATAAAGTGTTCGAGGAAGCCATCAAGTCCAAATATCCGGAAATCATCATAGTTTCAGGTAGCGGACCTTTCCCAGAAGGTGATTATTTTGAATACGGTTGGGAGCAGCTTAAGCAAATGAACGCCGAAATTGTTGACGAGCACTACTACAAGCCACCAAAATGGTTCCGCGAAAATGCGGACCGTTATGACGGTTATGATAGAAATGGACCTAAAGTGTTCGCAGGGGAGTACGCGGCCCAAACCGTAGCCATAGCGAGCCCCGATAACAAGAACAACTGGAATGCAGCATTATCCGAAGCAGCATTTATGACGGGTTTGGAAAGAAATGCCGAAGTGGTTCATTTAACATCGTATGCCCCTTTGATGGCCCATGCAGATGGTTGGCAATGGACACCGGATATGATCTGGTTCAATAATTTGGAATCCTTCGGGACACCCAACTATCAAGTACAAAAAATGTATTCTACTAATCCCGGAACCGACCTTTTGAAGATTACGGAGAATGGAGAAAAAATTATTGGAAAAGGTGGACTTTATGCCACAGTAGCAAAAGATGCGAATACAAACGAATTGATTATAAAGGTGATCAATACATCAGAAGTGGGACAAAACCTTTCCATCATAATGGAAGGTGGTACTACCCAAGAAAGTGTTGAGGTGCTGACCATGGCCATGGACGATTTGGAGGCTGAAAATTCGTTTAAAGACCCCTTTAAAATCAGTCCAAAAAAAGGTACGGCATCTGTTGAGGGCAATATGTTGAAAGCTTCCATACCTGCACAAGCCTTCAATATATATAAGGTAAAACTTTAGTTAAACACAGTGTTTAGAACACGAAAAGAAAATAAAACGAAGATAGAGAAGGATTAATGAAAAAATATGTAATAGGACTCGATTATGGTTCCGACTCGGTTAGAGCGGTAATGATCGATTCCCAAAACGGAGCGGAACTGGCCTCCGAAGTATTCTGGTATCCTAGATGGAAAGCACAAAAATACTGTGACCCCGCCATCAACCAGTTTAGACAACACCCCTTAGATCATATCGAGGGATTGGAACATACCATAACCTCCGTGATGAAGCAAAGCGAGGTGTCCCCGGAAACCGTAAAAGGAATCTGTATCGATACCACAGGTTCTTCGCCAATGCCAGTGACCCAAGACGGTACAGCATTGGCTTGCACGGAAGGTTTTGAGGAAAATCCCAATGCCATGATGGTGCTTTGGAAAGACCATACTGCAGTAAAAGAAGCAAACGAGATCAATGAACTGGCCAGAAGCTGGGGCGGGGAAGATTATACCAAATATGAAGGAGGAATCTATTCTTCCGAGTGGTTCTGGGCCAAAATTCTTCATGTGGCCAGAGAGGATAAAAGCGTAATTAATGCTACCCATACATGGATGGAACATTGCGATTTCATCACCTATCTCTTGGCGGATGAAAAAGATTTGAAAAAATTCAAACGAAGTCGATGCGCAGCAGGACACAAAGCTATGTGGCACGAAAGCTGGGGCGGACTTCCCGATGCAGCTTTTTTATCAAAACTCGACCCTTACTTGGCATCACTTCGTGATAACTTGTACGAAGAGACATTTACATCCAACGAAATTGCGGGCCACCTGAACAAAGAGTGGGCGGACAAATTAGGTCTTACTACAGATACCGTAATCGCTGTGGGTACTTTTGATGCCCATGCAGGTGCCGTTGGCGCCAAAGTAGACCACCACGCACTGGTCCGAGTCATGGGAACGTCCACTTGCGATATTATGGTGTCATCCAACGAAGCAGTTGGCGACAAAACGGTTAAAGGTATCTGTGGACAGGTCGATGGTTCCGTAATCCCTGGCATGATCGGTCTGGAAGCAGGTCAATCCGCTTTTGGTGATGTATTGGCATGGTTCAAGGACGTATTGCAATGGCCGATAGATAACTTGGTTTTAAACTCCGAGGTATTGTCGGAGGAACAAAAAGCCGAGCTCAAAGCTGAGGTAGAATCAAAATTTATTCGGTCTTTGGCGGAACAGGCGGAGGCAATTGCTTTGTCCGAAGTCGTCCCCGTTGCATTGGATTGGGTAAATGGTAGGAGAACTCCAGATGCCAATCAAGAATTGAAAAGTGCCATTTCTGGAATATCGCTGGGTACGAAGGCTCCCCATATTTTTAAATCCTTGGTCAATGCCATTTGCTTTGGTGCCAAAATGATAGTGGATCGTTTTGAAGAAGAAGGTGTCAAAATCGAGACCGTCATAGGTATTGGTGGCGTGGCCAGAAAATCGCCTTTCATTATGCAGACTTTGGCCAATGTACTGAATATGCCCATTAAAATTGCAGAATCCGATCAGGCGCCTGCCTTGGGTGCAGCAATTTATGCAGCCGTTGCTGCTGGAATCTACGAAAATGTAATCGAGGCCAGTAAGGTAATGGGAAGTGACTATGAAGCAGAATATTTTCCACAAGCGTCCCAAGTGAAGGTATATGCCCAGTTGTTGGAAGCGTATAAACAGCTTGGAAATTTTGTGGAAGAACAAACGAACAAAAACACATAAGATGAGCTCTAAATACAAATCGCTTAAAGAAGAATGCTACGAAGCGAACATGGAACTCAATGCCTTGGGTTTGGTCATCTACACCTTTGGTAACGTGAGTGCTGTGGACAGGGAAAACGCTGTTTTTGCGATAAAACCCAGTGGTGTGACCTATGAGACCTTGAAGCCTGAGGATATCGTCATCATGGATTACGATAACAATGTGGTCGAGGGCAGTTTAAGACCGTCATCCGATACCAAAACACATAGTTATCTCTATAAAAATTGGGAGAATATCGGAGGAGTGGCGCATACGCATGCCATGTATTCCGTTTCGTGGGCACAGGCACAAAGGGACATCCCGATTTTCGGCACCACACATGCCGACCATCTTACGCAAGATATTCCCTGTGCGCCGCCAATGGCCGACGAACTTATCGAAGGCAATTACGAGCATAATACGGGTATTCAGATTTTGGACTGCTTCAAGGAAAGAAATTTGGATTACAACGAGGTCGAGATGGTACTGATTGGAAACCATGGTCCGTTTGCTTGGGGCAAAAATGCGTCCAAAGCCGTTTACAATACCAAAGTACTGGAAACTGTGGCCCAAATGGCCTACTTGACCTTGCAGATCAATCCACAGGCACCAAGATTAAAAGACTCCCTAATAAAAAAACACTACGAACGTAAGCATGGCAAGAATGCCTATTACGGTCAATAAATAAACTACAGTAAATGAAAATATCTCAAAAGGAAATCTGGTTTGTAACAGGAAGCCAACATTTGTACGGACCGGAGACTTTAAAACAAGTGGCCAGCAATTCCAAAGCAATAGTAGATGGATTGAATGCAACTGGAAAATTGCCGGTTAACTTGGTTTTTAAACCCATTGTAACCACACCGGACGAAATAACAGCAGTTTGTCGCGAAGCCAGCAACGAACCATCCTGTATTGGAGTGGTAACGTGGATGCATACCTTTTCACCAGCAAAAATGTGGATTGCAGGACTCTCCATTTTGAGCAAACCGTTGTGCCATTTGCATACACAGTTCAATGCTGAAATCCCTTGGGGCAGCATTGATATGGATTTTATGAACTTGAACCAATCGGCACATGGCGACCGTGAATTTGGTTTTATGATGTCACGGATGCGTAAAAACCGAAAAGTAGTTGTGGGGCATTGGAAAGATGACCGAGTGCAAAGCAAACTTTCCGTGTGGGCACGCGTTGCCCTTGGTGTGGATGAACTTAAGCACATGAAAGTGGCCCGTTTAGGAGATAACATGCGCGAGGTTGCCGTTACCGAAGGGGATAAAGTTGCTGCCCAATTGCGTTTTGGCGTAGCGGTCAACGGCTACGATTCATCAGAGATCACCGATATTATCGACGGATTGGAACAGAACGCGGTGAATCAATTGATGGAGGAGTACGAAGCGAGTTACCGATTATCAGAATCTCTCCAAAAAAATGGGGCAAAACGTCAATCTTTGATAGAAGCGGCCAAAATTGAACTGGCACTTAGAACCTTTTTGGACGAAGGCGGGTTCAAGGCCTTTACCGATACTTTTGAGAATCTGGGCATCCTAAAACAGCTGCCAGGTCTTGCCGTTCAGCGTTTAATGGCCGATGGTTATGGTTTTGGAGCAGAGGGCGATTGGAAAACCGCAGCCTTGACCCGAGCCATGAAAGTGATGGCCGAAGGCTTAGAGGGTGGAACATCCTTTATGGAGGATTATACCTATCACTTTACACCTCAAAAAGATTATGTTTTGGGGTCGCACATGTTGGAAATATGTCCTTCCATTGCCAGTGCAAAGCCATCCTGTGAAGTACATCCGTTGGGTATTGGAGGCAAGGAAGACCCCGTTAGGTTGGTTTTTGACTCTCCCGCGGGTGATGCATTGAATGCTTCATTGATAGATATGGGCAACAGGTTCCGTTTGATCGTGAACGAAGTGGAAGCAGTAGCTCCTATGGCCGATTTGCCAAAATTACCAGTGGCACGGGTACTTTGGGACCCTAAGCCCAACTTGGATATTGCCGCAACCGCTTGGATTCATGCGGGAGGAGCGCACCATACGGTATATACCCAAGCATTGACTACAGAATATATGGAAGATTTTGCCGATATTTTCGGAATAGAACTTTTAGTCATAGATTCGGATACGAAACTAAGAGCATTTAAAGATCAACTCCATGCTAACGAAGCCTATTATCACCTTTTTCAGCATGGGATGTAATTAACTAACAAAAACTATAATTATGAGGATAGCCAAACCTTCAATAATGTATGCTGTTCTGCTTTTGGTCTTTAGCACAATGGGCTGTAAGCAAAACAAAAAAGAAAACCAATCAGAAATGGAGACCGTAACAACCGAAAGTGAGCAAAACCCAATCGAAGAAACTACGTTTGGAGAAATGCCAGATGGTACCAAAGTGAAGAAATTCACCTTAAAAAATAATGTCGGAATGGAAGTAGATGTTATCACTTATGGTGGTATCATCACCCGTTGGACGGCCCCCGATAAGCAAGGGGAATTTGAGGATATCGTCCTAGGTTTTGACAACTTGGACCAATACTTGGATGGCAACCCTTATTTTGGTGCTCTCATAGGGAGATACGGTAATCGAATTGCCGGAGGTCAATTTTCTTTGGATGGCGAGACGTATAAGTTGGCCACTAACGATGGGGACAACCATCTTCACGGTGGAGAAAAAGGTTTTGATAAAGTGGTATGGAACGCCGAGCCCAAAACTACCGACGAAGGAGCAACCTTGGAGCTTACCTATACCAGTAAAGATGGCGAAGAAGGCTATCCTGGAAAATTGGATGTAAAAGTTACCTATACCCTTACGGATGACAACGCCCTTGACATTCAATATGAGGCCGTTACCGATAAGCCAACTGTGGTAAACTTAACGCAGCACAGTTATTTTAATCTTTCAGGACAACTTTCCAAACCAGTTTTGGACCATAAGATTTATTTGAATGCCGATACTTATCTGCCCGTCGATGGAGGTTTGATTCCAACAGGAGAATTAAGGGAAGTAGCGGGAACGCCTTTCGATTTCACGGAGCCCAAACTGATCGGTAAGGAGATAGAAGCCGAAAACGAGCAATTGGGACTTGGTCTAGGTTACGATCACTGTTGGGTGCTTAATGAGGGTAAGGACAACTTTCGTTTGGCCGCCTCGGCATATCACGAAAAAACGGGACGTTTTATGGAAGTATACACCAAAGAGCCCGCGATTCAGTTTTACAGCGGAAACTTTTTGGATGGAACCTTGCCTGCAAAAGGAGGAGGTACCTATGTCAAGCGCTCAGGCTTCTGTTTGGAAACACAACACTATCCAGATAGTCCCAACCAGTCGGATTTTCCATCGGTTAGGCTGAATCCTGGTGAAAAATATACTTCGAGGACCATGTATAAATTATCAACCAAATAAAATAACTGCATGCAGACATTGGATACTTTTGATTGGGTAGCCATATCCATATACTTTTTGATTCTTCTGGGAATTGCACTATGGGTAATTCGGAAAAAGGAGAACAATACCGAAGACTATTTTTTAGCTGGTAGAAATGTAGGATGGTTCGTTGTCGGAGCATCGATTTTTGCCTCGAACATAGGGTCGGAACACGTTGTGGGATTGGCAGGAGCTGGTGCTGGGGACCGTTTGCCCATGCTGATTTACGAGATACAGGCTTGGGTAGTTTTGATTCTGGGATGGGTATTTCTGCCCTTTTATGCAAGAGCTGGAGTTTTCACTATGCCCGAGTTCCTGGAAAAACGTTTTGATGCCAGGTCAAGATGGATACTTTCCGTATTCTCCATCGTGGCCTACGTGCTCACCAAAATTTCCGTGACCATTTATGCGGGCGGAATTGTGGTTTCCGCACTCTTGGGCATCGATTTTTGGACAGGTGCGATTGCAACAGTCATACTGACTGGAATCTACACAGTGCTGGGAGGTATGAGAGCGGTCGTTTATACCGAGACCCTGCAAGCCGTTATTTTGGTGATCGGGGCCGCTGCACTTACCATTATTGGTCTTGATCATGTCGGAGGATGGGAAAGTATGAAGGAAACCGTAACTCCCGAATATTTAAATATGTGGAGAGCAGCCTCGGATCCAGATTTTCCATGGCCGCCACTTTTGATTGCCAGTACCATTACGGGTATCTGGTATTGGTGTACCGACCAATATATCGTACAACGGGCATTGACCGCAAAGAATATTAAAGAGGGTAGGAGAGGGACTATTTTTGGAGCCCTGTTAAAACTTTTGCCCGTATTCTTGTTTTTGATTCCGGGCGTTATCGCCTTAACGCTTAAAATGCGTGGAGAATTACAATGGGACAGTCCCGATGAAGCTTTCCCCGTTTTAATGAGCAACTTATTGCCATCGGGGCTCCGCGGGCTTGTGGCGGCTGGTCTTTTGGCTGCTTTAATGAGTTCTTTGGCCTCCGTGTTCAATTCTTGTTCTACCCTATTTACGGTGGATATCTATAAAAAATTGAGACCCAACACACCTGAAAAGAAGTTGGTGAGGACAGGTCAGATAGCAACCGTGATCGTGGTGATCATCGGTATCATCTGGATTCCCATCATGGCCAATATTTCCGGCGTGCTCTACGAATATTTGCAGAGCGTACAATCCTATATAGCTCCGCCTATTACCGCAGTATTCCTGTTAGGGATTTTTCATAAACGAATCAATGCCCAAGGTGCATTTGTAACCATGGTAGTTGGGTTTATTGTGGGAGCTTTGAGAATTGTACTCGAGTTGGTCAAAGATTCCTTGAACCCGGATAGCTTTTGGTTCCTCTTGGGTGATATGAACTTTTTATCCTTTGCCTCTTGGTTCTTCCTTTTCTGTATCATTTTGATAGTGGTCGTGAGCTACGCTACAGCACCGCCTTCTGAGGAGAAACTTAAAAACCTCACCTATGCTACCATTTCGGAGGAAGAGAAAAAGCATAACAAGAACAGTTATAACTGGAAGGATATTCTTATTTCCTTGATCATCATTGCCATAGTGATCTATGTGATGATTTGGTTCAACGGAAAATAAAAACTTGATATTGAAATTCTTGAATAAAAGGGGGGCTGTAAAAGCGCCCCTTTTTAAATTTGAAGGTTTCCGGCCAATTGCTTCAAAATAATTTCTGAAACCTTGGCCTGATATTTTGCATTGCTGTTTCTTACCCTGGCATTGATATAGTTTAATTGGGCCGTGCGGAACTCAATAGTGGGGATGATTCCGATTCTATACTTTTCTACCGTAATATCAAGGTTTTCCTTGGCGATGGATTCGTTCTTTTCCTCCAGTTCCATCAAACTTATATTGGTAAGATAGGTTTGATAGGTGCTGTTTACCATGGAAGTCAAGCTCTGCTCTTGTTCGGCAATGGCTATTTCGGCATTCTCCAATGCAATTTTTCCAATTTTCTCGTTCCTGTTCTGGTTGAAGCCATCAAACAAGTTCAATGACGCACCAAAACCATAGTTGAAGCCATTGGACTGTGAACGCGTGCTAAAGCCAAGCTCCGAGGTGGAATTTCCGATGTTGTAACCAGTGGTTACATATACAGACGGATAACGCGAAGCCTTAATTTGTTTAAGTTGTAATTCACTTATTCGTTTACTTATTTTTTCGGCCTGCAACTGAGGGTTCTCTTCAACCACCTGATTTTCCAATTCTTCAAGGTTCAGTTGTTGGTCAACAAAAATTTCTGGAATTACCTTAAAATCGATTTTTAAATCGCGGGCCAATTGTTCGTTCAGTAGGATTTTTGTGTTTTTGTGCAGCTCTTGCTGACGTTGCATTTGGGTTTTATCGGTATTCAAATCCACTTGGGCGTTCAGTACCTCTAATTTTGATGCTTTACCTATGGTAAAACGGTTTTGGGCCAATTCCACCCGTTGTTCGGATATCAATAAGGTACTGTCCAAAGCGGAAAGTTGCTGTTGCTGTTGCACCAAATCATAATACGTGGTCATTACATCGCCCACTTTTCCTAAAATCGCTTGTTTCAGCTCAGCTTCGCCCAGCTTTTCGGTTTCCTTTAGCTGTTCGTAGTTGGCAAACATTCGCAATCCGTCGAAAATGGTCCATTCCAGGGCAACCCCGTAACTGAGGTTACTGTTCTTGGCATTATCCCGCTCAACTTCAGTTCCATCAACACGTGTTTGTGATAAATTTTGAACACTGTTGTTGTCCACAATACTGGCAGTGACCTGTGGCAACATACCTGCCTGTCCTGGACTCACCGCTGTTTCATCCATTCTTAGGTCGTTCTTGGCGGTCTTTATTTGGTAGTTGTTTTCTAACGCAATCTTTACGGCTTCTTCAACGGTAAGTACTTCTTGAGCGTTAGAAGCAAGTGTTGTGGCCAATACTAATAAGAAAAGTAGGTAATTTTTAAAATCCATAAGTTATGTTAGCTCGAGGGTTTTAAATTCTGGTCTTTGCACTTTTTTTCTTGACCACATAACGTATAATGCAGGAATAATGAACAAGGTAAGTGCAAGAGAGAACATGGTTCCCCCAATGATCACCACGCCCATACCGGTTCTACTTTGTGATGCCGCACCAAGCGACATTGCAATCGGCAAAGCACCAAGGGCAACGGTCAAACTTGTCATTAAAATAGGTCTTAGCCTGGAGACCGAAGCTTGCATGATAGCATCATATTTGGAGATATGTTCGTTTTCCTCCTGTAACTGATTGGCAAATTCCACGATAAGGATTCCGTTCTTGGTCACCAGACCAATCAACATAATAGTTCCGATCTGACTGAAAATATTCCATGTTTCGCCGAATAACCATAAGGAGAACATAGCCCCGGCCACCGCCATCGGTACAGTTAAAATAATTATGAAAGGATCTATAAAGCTTTCAAACTGAGCCGCCAAGATCAAAAAGATCAAAACAAATGCCAAACCAAATGCAAATGCCGTGTTGGAACTACTTTCCACAAAATCCCTAGACTCACCGCCAAGGTCAGTGGTAAAGGTGTCGTCAAGAACCCGGTCTTTTATGCGTTCCATGGCTTCGATTCCATCTCCCATGCTCATACCCGGTGCAAGACTCGCCGAAACCGTAGCGGACATATATCTGTTATTGTGATATAATTGGGGTGGGCTACTGTGTTCTTCGGTATTGACCAAATTATCCAATTGTATCATTTGCCCATCGTTGTTTTTGACAAATATAGAGGTGAGGTCCATAGGTTCGTTCCTATCCTGCTTATCGAACTGGCCAATCACCTGATATTGTTTCCCGTTCATTAGGAAGTACCCAAATCGTTGTCCACTTAAAGATAGCTGCAAGGTCTGTGCAACATCCAATACGGATACCCCAAGACTCTCTGCTTTTTCTCTATCGATGGTTACATAAAGTTCGGGCTTGTTGAATTTCAGGTTTACATCGACAAAAGAAAAAGTAGCGTCCTTTTCGGCCTCTGCCATAAATTCTGGTACTTTTTCCTCCAGTTTTTCAAAGTTTTTTGCCTGTATGATGAATTGGAGCGGCGCACCTCCACGTTTATTAACCGAGATGGTGGGTCGTTGGAAAACACTTGATCTACCGCCAACATAAGATTTTGCCCACTTACTGAACTCATCTGCAATCTCGGCCTGTGAACGATCACGTTCGCCCGGTTCGGACAATATGATACTGGCCCTTCCACTATTCACTGAAGAAGCACCAAAGCCGGGAGAGGTCATAATCAAACCGACCTGTGCTTCGGGTATGGAATCCAATACCAATTGGGTAATGCCATCCATGTATTTTTCCATATACTCATAAGAAGAACCTTCTGGGGCATTGACTACCAAACGGACGTAGCTTCTATCATCATAAGGTGCTGTTTCTTTTTGTAATAAGTTGTAAAACAGTACGATTACGCCGATACAGGCAATCAATAAAGGAAAGCTCAACCATTTCCTTGCCATAAATCCTTTCAACGCCCTTTCATAGGATTCGTTCATCTGAATAAAGAATTTTTCGGTGGTCTTGTAGAATTTGGATTGTCCTTGTTTGCCTGGTTTTATCAGGTAGGCATTCAACATAGGTGTCAATGTCAACGAGACAAATGCGGACACCAGAACGGCTGCGCTGAGGACTACCCCAAACTCCCTAAAAAGCCTTCCAACAAATCCTTCCAAAAATATTACCGGAAGAAATACTGCCGCTAGGGTAACGGAGATGGATATGACTGCAAAAAATATCTCTTTTGAACCTTTTACGGCGGCCTCGATGGGCGTCATACCTTCCTCTACTTTCTTGTATATATTTTCTGTCACCACTATACCATCGTCCACCACTAGGCCTGTTGCAAGAACAATGGCCAATAAAGTGAGCACGTTGATCGAGAATCCGAACATCCACATAATAAAGAAGGTGGCAATCAATGAAACCGGGATGTCTATCAATGGCCTTATTGCCATGGACCAGTTCCTAAAGAAAAGATAGATTACAAGGATTACCAATATGATGGATATCAAAAGCGTTTCTGCTACTTCGGTCACAGCTCTTCTTACGAATACGGTGTCATCAACAACAATGTCCAACGATATATCGTCTGGCAGGTCTTTTTGCAACTGCTCATATTCTTCATAAAAAGCATCGGCAATTTCTAAATAATTGGTGCCGGGTTGTGGGATTATGGCGGTGGCGACCATAGGCTGACCTAAGTTTGTCATTTTGGTCTCCATATTCTCTCCTTCCAGCGAAGCTTTTCCGATATCGCTCAAATGCACCAGTCTTGCTCCATCCGACTTGATTACGATATTGTTGAAACCATCTTCCGTATTTAGATTTCCAATGGTCTTTACCGTCAGTTCTGTATTATCACCTGTCAATTTACCTGATGGGAGTTCTACGTTTTGGGCCAGAAGCGCAGCCCTTACATCGGCCACGGTTAGTCCGTAAGCAGCAAGTTTTACAGGGTCTATCCATAATCGCATGGCGTACCTTCGCTGTCCCCAGATTTGAATGCTACTCACTCCTGGAATGGTCTCCAATCGCTGCGCAATAACATTCTCGGCAAAATCGGAGAGCTCTAGGATGTTCTTGTTATCACTTTGGATGGTCATGGAGAGAATCCTTTCGGCATTGGAATCCGCCTTGGATACAACCGGGGGCGCATCCAGATCGTCGGGTAAGCTCCTGACCGCTTGCGAAACTTTGTCCCGAACGTCGTTGGCCGCTTCCTCTAAATTTTTATCAAGATTGAACTCTATACTAATGGAACTGGAACCTTGTACACTTGAAGAGGTGATATTTCGAATTCCATCAATGGAGTTGATGGCCTTTTCCAAGGGTTCTGTAATCTGTGATTCTATAATGTCCGCGTTTGCACCGGAATAATTGGTTCTGACCGAAACTATTGCCGGGTCGATGGAGGGGTACTCCCTGATTCCTAAAAAGGTATAGCCAATAGCTCCGAAGAGTACAATGGCTATATTCATAACTATCGCAAGTACAGGCCTTTTTATGCTTAAGGTTGATAAATTCATAGCTCAGCGTTTACGATTTATTCTAGGTTTACTTTAATGGGCATTCCATTTTGAAGCGCCATAACCCCATAGGTAATAATGGTATCTCCTGGTCGTAGTCCAGAAATTACCCGTACAGATGATCCCGTTCTTGAACCTATTTCCACGTCTATTTCTTTGGCCTTGCCATTTTCTACGATATAGATCCTTTTTCCGTTCTGTACAGGAATCAAAGATTCGGTTGGTACAAGAATGGCATCCTCCGCAGTTTCCAGCGGCAGGTTTACATTGGTGTAGGCACCGGGATATAACTTATGGTTCTGGTTGTCCGTGATTGCCCGTACCCTTAGCGTTCTTGTGGCAATATCCACTTCTGGATCTATGGCGTAAATAGTTGCATTATGGTTTTCTTTGGAATCTGACGTGGTAAAGGACATTTTGGTGCCGACCTGAATTTGGGATGCGTATTTTTCTGGAACGGAGAAGGTGATTTTTAACTTATCGGTATTTACCAATTTGGCAACTACGGTGGTAGGGGTCACATAGGTTCCTTTTGAAATGGACCGCAACCCTATGGTGCCAGAAAATGGCGCCCTAACATTGGTTTTGGACAATTGTGCGGATATAAGTTCGGACTCTGCGTTCGCTGATTGATAATCGGCGCTGGCAATGTCATATTCCTCTTGGCTAATGGCCTGCTTTTCCAATAAGAGTTTTGCCCGTCTTTCGTTTTCAGAGGCCAGTTTTTTTGCGGTAAGTGCCTTGGATAACTGGGCCTGTAGTTCAATGTCGTTTACCTTGAAGAGAATCTGACCTTCGGACACCTCGGAACCTTCTTTGAAATTGATGCTTTCCACGATTCCAGAAACCTCGCTTCTTATATCTATCTGTTCATTGGCTTCCAAAGTACCTGAGATGGAAATGTTGTCCTCGAATTTTGAAGGCTTCAATATAGTTCCGGAAACCGTAGAGATGTTTGGTCCGGAACTTCCGGATTTTCCGATTTCGGCGTTGGACTTTATTCTATAGGCAATAAGAACACCTACTCCAACAACTAATAAGCTGTAGACTATGTATTTTACTTTCATTTTGGTTTGGTGGCGGTTACGCTGTTTTTATATAAAAACAGACGGTTATCAAAGATAAACCTAGTCTAATATTCAATGAAAGGCCTCAATGTTATTTTAACATAGTAATCCTCTCAACAGCCATATATTAGGGGTTAACGACATATAACTCCTTATAAAATGAAAAATTCAATTTGAGGTTTGTTAAAATTTAACGACAATCATCGATTGACCATTGTCATTTTTTGTCATATTTCTTCGATTTATCTTTGATAAAAGCGAAATACCCATGAAAACTATACTGGTTCCTACAGATTTTTCAAAGAATGCCCTGCATGCATTGCAATATGCCCAAGAACTGTTTAAATGTGAGCGAGCCTGTTTTTTTGCGATGCATGCTTTTGGCGAAGAGGTATATGGGGCATATAAAACGGTGGCAAAGGAAAATATTGATGAATTAAAAGAAGAACGAAAGGCCCAAACCCAGAAAAAACTAGATCAAATGGTCAACTCCGTAATTGGTGAGCCATCAAATCCATTGCACAATTTTGAAACGGTGGCCAGTTTTGATTCACTTGTAGATGCGGTCAACGATTTTGTTGATGAAATGAACATTGATTTGGTGATCATGGGAACCAAGGGAGAGACCAGTGATCACAATACTACATTTGGGAGCTATACCATCGAGGTATTTAAGTACGTGAAATGCCCAGTGATGGCAATACCCGAAGATTTTGAATACAGACAGCCCAATGCCATTCTATTTCCTACCGATTATTTGTTGCCCTACAAACGTCGGGAGCTTAAACTTTTGGGCGATTTGGCCGGCAAGTTTAAATCCAAGGTACATTGTTTGTACATAACGGATTTTGATGAACTGAGCCCTCGCCAAGAGGATAATAGATTGTTTTTGGAGGGAACTTTGACCAGGGCCTATTTGTATTTTGAGACCGCACCTGTTAAAAACAAGGTTGAAGTGATCTTGGAAGAAATTGAAAAGAGGGAAGCAGGAATGCTGGTGATGATAAATTCCCGTCATTCTTTCTTTGAGGATATGCTATACCGTTCCACGGTGGACCTGTTGGGGCTCAAGATTAAAATACCATTCATGGTAATGCAAAATATAAAACGATAGGCAAGTGAAGAAGAAACGAATTATATTGCCCACGGACTTTTCCGAAAATGCGTGGAATGCTACGGTATACGCCTTGGAGTTATTCAAGCATGTTCCTTGTGATTTTTTTCTGCTAAACTCCTATCAAGTGGGAGCCTCTGGTCTTTCTACTAAAATGGCCGGTGCCAATGATACGCGATTGTACAATTTGATGAAAGAACAATCGGAACGTGACCTGCAAAGAGAGTTGGAAAGAATCAAAAGTGTTGATAAGAATCCTGAACATACTTTTACAACCAAATCAATCATGGATACGTTGGTCAATGCCATCGGAAAAACGGTTTATCGTGAAGAAATCGACTATATTATCATGGGAACCAAAGGTGCATCAGGACTAAAGGAAGTTTTTCTGGGAAGCAATACTTATACTATTATCAAAGAAATGGACTTTTGCCCGGTCATAGCGGTCCCGGAAGATTACCGATCAGAGGGAAAACTGGATTCCATTTTGCTTGCCACGGGCTACGAACATCTTTTCGAGAATTATGAGCTAAAACCACTATTGAGCATCGTGGAAAGTTTTAATGCGAAACTATGGATTGCATATGTTGGGGATTTAGAGGACTTTACCTCAAAGCAAAAGAACTCCAAAAGCAAATTGGAAACACGGTTAAAATCCATCAACTATGAATTTGTGGAAGTGGAGAAAGAAGTTTCGGTCAACAATACCATTCGAGGATTGGTCAATGAAGATCGTGATATTGATATGGTAGCGATGATCAATCAAGACCACTCATTTTTTGAGAGGCTGACTAGGGAACCGGTAATCAAAAAAGTAACCTTCAATTCCACAGTTCCTTTCTTGGTCATTCATCTTTTTGAATAGGCTATAAAAATGATTTGGCCAATTGAACGATTTCCCCTTTTTGCAAAACACCGGATTTTCTCCAGAGTTGTTTCCCGTTCTTGAAAAAAATCATTGTTGGTACGCCTTTTACCTGATATGTGTTTGCGAGACTTTGGTTCTTGTCCACATCTATCTTTACAATTTTCAACGAATCGCCCATTTCATCCTTCACCTGTTTTAAAATAGGGGCCAACATTTTACAGGGACCACACCATTCTGCGGAAAAATCGATGAGCGTCAATTGGTCGCTGTTGATCAAATTGGCAAAGTTTCCTTTCATGATTATATACAATTAGCTCTTGCAATTTATAAAAAGCGACTAAACCTCAAAGTGACCTAGGTCACATGGACAAGCTGGAGTTATGAAAAAAAGGAATCGCTTCGGGTCGGATACTTTTTCTATCTTTAGCCACTGCACAATAAATCAAACTAAACCTTACATGTACACAAAACTTACAGGATGTCTTCTTTTGATTTTAATACTATCATCTTGCAAAAACGAAAATAAAAAGGAGAACGCCGATACTTGGCGTACTAAAAAATCCGCAGAGGAGAACGCTACACATAATCAATTACTGGAAGTAGAAAAGAAAGAGGGTTGGAAGTTGCTCTTTGATGGTGAGACCTTGAATGGATGGCATTTGTACAATGACCCGAATGCCACTTCTGTTTGGGAAGTAGTGGATGGGGAATTGCATAGCAACGCAAATGATGAATCCTTGACAGCGGGCGATTTGGTCACTAATGATGCATATGAAAATTATGAGCTTATCTTGGAGTGGAAGATAGCAGGCAACGGGAACAGTGGTGTTTTTATCAACGTTCAGGAACTACCGGATGTGCCTACGGCTTGGCAAAGTGGACCGGAGTACCAGATTTTAGGTGCGGACCATATGGATTATGATGTGCCCGAGAAACGACCAGGTTGCTTGTATGTTTTTCAACCCCAAAAAAATAAGGTAGAGATAGAACAAGGGCAGTGGAACACGACACGAATAAAGCAAATGAACGGTAAAGTTGAATTTTACCTGAACGGAGTTTTAACGGCAGAAGAAGATTTTAGCTCGCCGGAATGGAAAAGCCAAATCGCCAATACGCACTTTGCCAAGTATCCGGAATTTGGAAAGACCACTGAGGGTAAAATAGCATTACAATATTGGTATTTTGAAACATGGTTCCGAAATATTAAGATAAGAGAGCTTTAAAAACAATTTTTTGAAATCAATTTAGCTATAGAAGCAGCCTCTCCAAAACTTCATCTTTCCCGTCCAATATAAAAGCCTGTAAGGCAAACACAAAAATGATAGTGGTTAGTATTGGGTTGGGCGAACTCATAAGAGCACTAAGTTAGCCAAATTTAAAACTTACAACTTTTTAGTATTCCAAGCTTTTGCGACGGAGCAACACCTTGGCATAGTCGCGGGCCATTTTGTCCCCGAACTCTTGATAGCCGCGTTGCGCCCACTCCAGTGCCATGTCCGTTTCCCCTTTGACCTCGTAGGCGACGGCCAGGTTATGGGCGGCCCTTCCTGCGGATTTACCTCTGTTGTTGGCAACATCGGTCCATATTCTAATGGCTTTGTCCCAGTTAGCCACTTCGCTGCTTCTCCAGCCGGCGGCAAATAGGTTTTTGTCCCTACCTTTTCCTTTTTTGTACATATCCCGTCTTACACGGTAATAGCTGGTAAAGAAACGGCTGGTGTAATCCATGCCGGCTGCATAGGCGGTTTCGGGCAGTGCGGATAAGGGTGCAGCACCACTTAACAGGTCAAAATCCATAAAATAGGTCTGTTGGTATTGATCCATAATGGTTTTGGAATGTGGATCATAGAGTCTCCAAAAGCTTCTTACATTTACCCTTGCTCGACGAGGAAACCGTGTATCGGTACGTCCGGTTTCCAAAACAGAGGTAACTTGATTGACCGCATTGGCAATTACAAAATCAGAATTGGAATCAAAGTTTTCCAGAACGAGCAGAACGTCGGCGTTGGCAGATTCACAGATGTCGGTTACTTCTTCCCAACCCAATATTTCTGGAGTTTTTCTGGTGCCGGTGCCGTATATCCTAACTTTAGGAGGTATCACAGCTCTTAAGTGATTACTGTTTCGTAGACCATCAAAAATTCCTTTGACGGCTTCATCTGAGGCTAGCTTGTCCGATCCTGCTATTTCTCCAGTGGCAATGGATTCCAAAGTTCTGTTTTTTTTGTCCTCTTCCTTGGTCAGTGAACGGTTGACGACGGCTACACTTTCGATTTCTTGCGGCAAAATAAGTTCGGGTTCTTGAGGGTAGTTCAAATTCACAAACCCAGAACTTGCACAGGAAACCATACTTAACATAACAAGGGAAAGCAAAATAAAGTTGAAGTTTTTCATGATTGTAAGATTTTGGTAAAGTGTGGAATACAACAAGTGTGCCATAGCTTTTTTTAGGAAGATTGTAGGCTTTAAAACGAGAAAATGGATGCTTTATTTTTATAGGGGTTTGAATGTTTTTTTACTTCCACAAACAACCATTTGCATTCTTGCCCATCCTAATAGCGAACAATAAAATTTAATTGAAGATGAAAAGAATGTTTTTTAATGCTTTGTCCATGGTGAGTATTTCAGCAATCCTCGTATCATGTAGTTCGGATGAAGGACCTGAATGTGCCCCGGATTTTACTGGTGATCTAACCACAACTGAAGAGATATTGGTCGGGGAATGGATTCTTACAGGCATTGAAGCCGCCAAAGAACTGGATTTGACCGATGATGATACGGACAATGCATCAACAGACCTTTTTGAACAATATGAAGAGTGTGCCAGGGACGCTGCCTATACTTTTGATTCGGACAGGACTTTTGCCTATGAAATAGGAAAATATGGGGAAGATTGCGACTATGTGGTTCCTTCTACAGGTACGTGGGAATTAACTTCACAAAACCTTAGCTTGGTATCTTCATGCACCATGCAAACCACTAATTTGGAGTTTAATGAAGATTTAACGGCATTTACGTTCTCGGAAATATACAATGTAACCGAGGTAACCGGTACAGTTGTGCAAACAAGGATTGACTTTACATACATCTTAACTCCATAAGAGTTAAAAATAAAGATCATACGGCAAGTGCGGAGCAAGTTTTGGGTCTTTTTGGGTATGAACATGAGGAATACCTTGATCAACTAAACTCACTTTGTTGGGTGAATTCCTTTTATGAGATAAAAAGATGGGCCGTAACCTGTCTGAAAATGTTATAACTACACTACTGTTTCAAATTGGGCTGAGCGCGTAAATAAAGAGATTAAAATTTGTCGTTAATCCGAAATTTGTAAATTGCAGGTGTAAAATGTTTGCATTTACAAAAAATGAAGCCAGAATATTTGCATAACCTCAAAATCGACCCCCTATCGGAGAATACCGTAGAGGATGATTTTAGTATAATATATGAGTTCTACAGGCCTAAACTTGTTGTGATTGTAAACAGTTATATCCCTTCTCAAGAAGATGCGGAAGAAATCATCCACGATGTCTTTATCAAATTATGGGAAAAGTGGGATACATTACAGATTACCTCCAATTTTACAGGTTACATTTACAGTATGACCCGAAATGCCTGTTTGGATTATCTTCGCGCCAAAAAAAATAAGCTCACCAAAGAAATGTCTGTTGAACAGCAAGAGTTTTGGTTGAACCATGGTGCATTGGCAGATGATATGGCTTCTTCGATTTTGGCAAACGAACTCCAATCTTTGGTGGATAAGGCCATAGAGCAACTCCCTGAAAAATGTAAGAAAGTTTTCAGAAAAAGTAGGATGGAGGGGTTGTGCCATAAAGAAATATCAGAAGAACTGGAAATTTCTCCAAAAACCGTAGAAAACCATATGAGCAGGGCCTTAAGACAACTTCGAGTGGCGCTGAGCGAGTATCTTCCTTCTTTGTTTTTATAAAATTTATTTTCCGACTAGGGGGTGCCCCCCACTTTTTACGTCATGCTATTGAATACTGTTCCTAATTTAAGATGAACAACAAGGATATAAATGCACTGGTAGAAGGTCGGCTATCGGATGAGAAAAAGGCTGAGGTTGTGAAGTGGTTGCTCAAAAACCCTAAGCAACAACAGCGTTACCATGTACTGAAAGCAAGGCATGTCGCCAAACTGCTAAAAGAGGGTGGGGGCAAAAACAAACTGGATACCAAAAGAAAATTTGCCGATTGGTATAAATATGTAGGATATGCAGCTTGCGTTTTGCTAATGGTTGCACTGGCATATACATTGGTTTCTCCAAATGAACAATTGGAAGCAAAATACTCACAGACAATTTTGGCCTCTACCTCTATAGGGGAGAACAAAACCATAACCTTGTCAGATGGTACAAAAGTTACACTGAATGCGAATACCACATTTTCCTATCCTGAAAAATTTTCGGAAGAATCAAGAGATGTCAGTCTTCAAGGAGAGGCATTTTTTGATGTGGCCCATAATCCAGAAAAACCCTTTAAGGTGGCTACCGGAAATGGCATGAATATTCAGGTATTGGGAACGGTTTTCAATGTTAAATCCTATCCAGAAGACCAAAATGTGGAAACTACTTTGGTATCTGGAAAGGTAAAAGTGGTTGAAGAACAAAATCAAAAGACCGTAGTGTTGGCCCCATCCCAAAGGGCTACTTATGTCAAGGATGCCGATAAACTTATTGTTGACAACGTACAGACCACAAAATTCACTGCTTGGCGAGAAGGCAAACTTATTTATGATGAAACGCCCATAAGACAGGTGATAAGCGATTTAAAAAGAAAATACAAGGTTGATATATCGGTGGAATCCCCTGGGATCATGGACTACAAATATACTGGGGAGTTCGACAATCTTGGTATTGAACAGATTTTGGACCTTTTTGAGGTGTCGTCACCTATACTCTATAAAATGCACAATAACCAAATAACACTATTTATGAAGCAATGACCTTAAAAAAGAGAGGAAGGTGTTCCCGCACCCTCCTCTCAGAAACTATTTAACCACATAAAAATGTAATTAAACATCGTAAACTCATCAAAATTATGGAAAAAAAGGAACTTTTTTTACCAAAGGTCCCAATTATCAGGATAATGAAAATCTATTTGATCTTAGTGGCGCTTACTTTGGCCAAATTATTTGCTTCGGAAGCAAATGCGCAAAGCATTTCGTTGGAGGCGAACAATGTAAGATTGAAGCGGATATTGAACGAAATCGAACGTAAGAGCGATTATAGTTTTTTCTACAACAACAGCATTGTGGATGTCTATTCCAAAAAATCGCTTAAAGTTGAAAACAAAACATTGGACGCCGTATTGAACGAACTCTTCTCCGAGTCCGATATAGCCTTCAGTTTTGTTAGGAACCAGATTATTCTTTTTCCAAAGAACAATCCAGAGATAAAGGATAAAATTGAAAGTCTCTTAAGCAAGCACAATATTGATAAAGTCCCCACAGCCTTGAGCCCGGACAGAATCAATGAGCTCATTAGAACAAATGTACAGTTTACCGTGAACGGAAAGGTCGTGGACAATGCCGGAACTCCAATTCCAGGCGTCTCCATATTGGTACAAGGTACTTCCAAAGGAACTACAACCGATTTTGACGGAAACTACAGCATTATGGCGGACGCAGGTGATGTGCTTATGTTCAGCTATATAGGTTTTGTGACCCAAGAAATCGAGGTTACTGGAGAACAAACCATTGATGTAACCCTTAAAGAAAATGTAGCCGCACTCGATGAGGTAGTTGTTGTGGGGTATGGTACCCAAAAGAAATCTGACCTTACGGGAGCAGTTGGGGCAGTGGATAGCGAAACACTTTTAAAAGCGCCGGTGAGCAACGCCTTGCAAGGAATGAGAGGTAAGGTAGCAGGTGTTAACGTATTCTTGAACTCAGGTTCGCCAACAGGATCACCCAGGATTGTGATTCGTGGTGTTGGTACCATCAATTCTTCAACAGATCCGTTGTACGTTGTTGATGGCGTTGTAATGGACGATATCCAGTTTATCAATCCTAACGATATCGAGCGTATGGAGGTGCTGAAAGATGCATCTTCTGCTGCTATCTATGGTGCCAGGGGTGCTAATGGTGTTGTTTTGATTACCACCAAAAGAGGTTCAAAAGATGAAAAAATAAGTATAGGTTACGATGGTTTCTTGAGCGTGGGAAGCATCCGCAAAAAGATGGACTTGCTGAACGCAGAAGAGTGGTTAGAAGTAGTTCGTACAGGTATGGAGAACACTCCAAAGTACCGTCCTGACGACCCTGCTCCTGTTTTTACCACAAACGACCCAAATCTTTTTGATGCACAAGGTAATCCATTGTACGATACCGATTGGCAAGATGAAGCGACCAGAACGGCTTATTCCAATAACCATCAATTGTCGATTCAACAAGGAAGCGAAAAATCATCTATCGGGGTGTTTTTGAATTATTCCCATATAGAAGGTATAATGCTGAACAACGAGTTGGATAGGATCAGCGGAAAAATCGCCTATGATGTGACTCCAAAAGATTGGTTGAAATTGGGTGTGAACCTTCTTGTAAACGACGTCAAGGATACCGAGTTCGAAGAGGGCGGTGGTGGCCAGACCCCAAGAAGAACCATGATTGAAATGCCTCCAATTTTCCCAGTAAAATTCCCTGATGGAACATGGAGCAATAGCCAAATGATCAGCGATGCCTACAATTTGGAGTCCATGTCCAACCCAGTCCATGTATTGGAAACACAGGAAAGATTCTGGGAAAGAAATCAGCTTTTTGGAAACTTCTACGTGAATTTTACCATTATGCCAGGTTTGGAGTTCAGGACACAGTTTGGTTTTGATAAGAACATCAGAAACAAGAAGGAATACTCCCCGCGTGACTTGGTGAATATCTCAGCACCAAATGGTTTTGCCCGTATTTTTAATGAGAAGAGCACTTATTGGCAACAAGAGAACTACCTAACATACAATAAGGAGTTCGGTGACCACAGAATCAACACCATGTTGGGTATTAGCTGGCAAGAGCGAACTTATGAGTCTTCCAACATTTTTGCCAGAGGCTTTAGTGACGACTTTTTCCGTTACAACAACATTGGCTCCGCCAGTAACCCAAGTGCGCCGGAATCCACAACTAACGAGTGGGCTTTGAACTCCTACTTTTTACGTGCCGGTTATACATTTAAAGACAAATATCTGTTGACTTTGACAGGAAGGGTCGATGGTTCATCAAGATTTGGTGAAGACAATAAATACGGTTTCTTCCCTTCAATCGGTGCCGGTTGGAACATCAGTGAAGAAGCTTTTATGCAGGATGTGACCGCAATCAACAGACTTAAGCTACGTGGTAGCTACGGTATCACTGGTAACACAGAGATCGCACCTTATAGTTCATTGGCAACAGTTTCTTCAGGAACAGTTTTGCTGAATGGTACAAGGGTAAGTTCCAGTTCCGTCAACCGTTTGTCCAATCCAGGGTTGGAATGGGAAAAAACCAGTCAATTCGATATAGGTTTAGATCTAGCAGCTTTTGATTACAGGTTGCGTTTGGAGTTTGATTACTACGATAAGTTGACCAAAGATCTTCTATTGGACAGACCAGTTCCTTATACAACAGGATTTACATCGGTAAGGGATAACATCGGTTCGGTTTCCAACAAAGGTATCGAGGCCATGATTACGGGAGAAATTATCCGTAAAGCCGATTTCGGTTGGGAGACATCTTTCAACATGAACTACAACAAGAACAGGATTGAAAGCTTGGGTGAAAATGACGAGGATATAGAACCAGGACCATTTTGGGTTTCAGGAAGTCAAACCATACTTAGAGTAGGAGAGTCGTTGAGTTCTTTCTGGGGTTACGAGCGTTTGGGAACTTGGGGAACCGATGAGGCTGCGGAAGCTGCTGAAGTAGGAGCTGTTCCAGGTGAGGCCAAACGATCTGCAGAAAAGAAAATCCTTGGAAAAGGTTTGCCGGATATTACAGGAAGTTTCATCAACACCTTCCGATATAAAAACTTTGATTTCACCGCAGACATTCAATTTGTTGCAGGTGTAGAGATTATGCAGCAGTTCTATCACTCTACCGAAGACCGTTCAGGTATTGCCAACGGACTTGCTACAATCCTTTATGATGGTTGGACCGAGAGCAATCAGAATACTCAGGTTCAGGAAATCAGGAACCAAGCGTATGCAGGGCAGAACAGTCAGGTAGATAGCAGATGGGTGGTTGATGGTTCCTACATCAGAGGAAACCTATTCTCTTTGGGCTATAACTTCAATCAGCAGTTTTTGGATATCATGGGCTTGAACCGCCTTAGGGTATATGCCAGTTTGGAAAATGCTTTCGTGATTCATTCCAAAGACTTTCAAGGGTACGACCCAGAAGCTACTTCATGGGGCGGGAACCAATGGGGACAGAATATTTTCTTCTTCCAGTATCCCAAGCCAAGAACATTTACCATTGGATGTAGCCTGAAATTTTAATACATAAAAAAGATATCATGAAAATTAAATATATAGTTTTTCTAATCGGAATAATTGTATTGGGTTCCTGTTCTGACTTTTTAGAGGAGAAACCCTTGAGCGAACTGGATTCCAATCAGTTCTTCTCAGAACCAGACCAGGCCTACAGTGCGGTAAATTCACTGTACAGGACCGGTGCTCCCAGCATGACGGATGGTGGAGTGTATAGTGGAACCCCAATGATGCTGGGAGGATACATGTCCGGGTATTTCGTCAACGAATACGCAGGTCAGGAACTCCATGTAAGCAATTCACAAGAGCTTACCCTTAACGGGGATAACATTGGAGGTTACCTTCAAGATAGATGGAGGGAACTTTATTTGGGAATCTCTAGGGCGAACAATGCCATCAAGTATATTCCCGAAACACCAGGATTGAGCGATTCTGAAAGATCACAACTATTGGCCGAAGCCAAGTTCTTTAGAGCCTATGCATACTATTTTTTAGTAAGATGGTTCGGTCCCGTACCATTGACCACAGAACCCTATGAATCTTTGGAAAATCTGTATTTGGAAAGAAGCCCTGTGGCCGATATCTATACGCTGATAGAACAAGATTTGACCGATGCTCTAAATGGTGGTTTGCCAACCGTAAGCATGGTGGACAACGGTAAGCGCGTAACTGCAGGAGCGGTTGCGACCCTATTGGCCGATGTCTACCTCACCATGAGCGGAAACCCATTGAATGCGGACCGATACAGTGATGCAGCCAGCTTGGCACAGGACATTATCAATGGAACATACGGTTCCTATGATTTGGTGCAGCACGATGAGCTGTCTCCAGGAGTTGTGGATTTGGAAAACTCCGCCTACAACAAGATCAGAAAATCAGATGCATCTGCCGTAGAACATATTTACATCAAAGAATATGACCCAGAGATAGGAACTTCCGTTTATCCAAGGTACTCGTACCCTGTAGCACTTGCTTCAGAAGTACTTTATGATATTACTAACGGAGGGTACCTACCTTCAAACGGATTTATGGATTTATATGATCCGGCAACTGACCTAAGAATTCAGGAAAAGCAATATTTTCATTCCACCTTTCAAGATTCAGGACAGACCTTTGCAACAGCACCTTACGTCTGGCATGATGATACCGCTATTTTTGAAACAGCAAACTCAGGAAAAGATTTTGCAGTATACGGTTATGCCGATGTATTGTTGATTGCGGCCGAGGCCATTGCTAGATCTAGTGGAGTCACTCCAGATGCCATTAACTATTTGGCCCAAGTGCGTGCCAGAGCTTACTGGGAATCCGACATTGCCACAGTTGAAGCGGATTTATCCGGTTTGGGAACAGAAGCCTTTGTACAGGAAGTTTGGAAAGAAAGACACAGGGAATTAGTTTTTGAATTTAAAACTTGGTTCGATATTGTTCGTACAGGACAGTTCCCAGTAGCGGATTCACCTGGTTCCATATCTTTTGTTAATGCCGTTGGGCATACCACAGAAAGAGGTAAACAGATTGAAGAAAAGCATATGTTATTGCCTTTGCCAGGGCCGGAACTTCAGCGTAACCCAAGTTTGGGTACCGATAACAACGGATATTAATACATAGTATTAAATTATGAGGCCCATCATATCCATTATGGATGGTGGGCCTCAATTTTTAATAAATAAGACACCTATGGGAATCCAGAACATGGAATATGCGTTCCATATAAGGTTTTAGTAGTGATTCCTTTTTAGATAGATTTATATTTTACTCATTTATAATTAAACCAAACCAACGAATGCAGATAATAGAGAATTCTACGGTGTACGATGCCATTATAGTTGGCTCGGGCGCCGGGGGCGGCATGTCGGCGAAGGTACTGTCGGAGGCCGGCCTAAAGGTTGCCGTAGTGGAGGCGGGCCCGTTCTTCGACCCTGCGAAGCCGGAGCACCAGACCCAGCTGAAG